>ERZ773209.20-NODE-20-length-111262-cov-13.205185_pt1 | contig 111262 bp, 117 predicted proteins | sample MGYA00511109_ERZ773209 | MGnify/ENA primary metagenome ERZ773209 (study PRJEB29015, sample SAMEA2737786) | human gut metagenome | biome: human gut; feature: human-associated habitat; material: faeces | place: China | collected 2012 ...
CATAGGGCGGGGCATTCTTTATGCTACTTTTTTACCGAATATGTTTGATAGAGTGACTCTGGTCTGCCTCTTAAGCCGGTATCTTCTTACGTCGCCTATCTTGCTCACCTCCATGAACTCCTTGGCCACCTTCAGGACAAGACGGGCACGGAACGCTTTAAATGAAGCCAGCTCTTCTTCTGGTTTGTCAGATTCATAAATCTCCAGCAGATATTGGCACGCCTTTGGATCTTGCGTTTTTAATGCCAGCGCACGCGCGCATTTCCGTAATCGACAAATAGGGTCGGCGCCATCCTGCTTTGCAAACGCCAATGCCAGATCGAGCGTGACAGGGCAGTCAATGATTTCCCAGAACTGGGATCGCAGAGTGGCTTCAATCGCCTTCTCCTGAAACTCCTGTGGTATTGCTATGAGCTCTTGAGCAATTTTATCCGCTGCGCTCATGTGTTTTCCTTTATTCATTTGTTAATAGTCTCCGCTACCTCTGCCAGAATGGCTTCCAGCTTTTCTCCTTCCTCTGGACGGAAGTACAAAATATTCGGGTTAAATCCATAGAACACGGTCACGTCCAGGTCTGGCAGATATTCTTTGCGCCCAACAAGATCGGATGGCTTGCTCTTATTGTTAAACAGCGATGTCGCCCGGCTGCCGCACGTCAGCACGTAGGTTGGACGAACCAGATTTATCTCTTCCCGCATAAAGTCGATAAACTGGCCGATCTCATCTTTGGTGTAGTCTTTTTCCTTATCCTTTACCTTTTTACACACGCCAGTGACATACAAATCACCCATACGCAGGTCACCAGAAACCAGCAACTTGGCTTTGAAGTCATCGTAGCCGTTCTCCATGAAGTAGCCGGTACGTGCATCATTGCCATTGGCGTTGTCGAGTATGACCATAATTTTTGGCTTAATGCCGATGCTTGGTCGTATCAACTCATCGCCCAGGCCCATTTCTGCGGCCATGCGAGTCATCAGCACATTGACCTCTGCAGAGCGTTTTGGGTTCATTTCAAATGGGCGTGAAGCTTTCACCGCATCGATCACCAGATTGCCCATCAGCTCTGCCTGATCGCGCAGACGTTCCGGATCGGTCGCCGGCATACTGCCAGGTTCAATAGAGGCGAATGCACCAACCTTTTGTAGAGACTCACGTACTCGGCTGTTACAGGCTCGCTTCTCGACCGCTTCCTCAAATTGCTCAAGTGACTCGAATTTGCCGCCAACTTTCTCACGCGCTCTCATGATGGCCTGGCAACCATTCTCAGAGCAGCCTTTCACAGCAGAGAATGGCGCATACAGAACCTGGCTGCCGTCTTCCAGCGTGCGGATCTCAATTCGGTTAGATGACACGTTAACGTCTGGTGGCAATACGCGAATGCCATAGGTCAGCGCATCCTTAACCAGCCCCTGGTGCTTATCCTCGCCCAGAATGGTGAGAGCAGCAGCGAAGAACTCAGCAGGGTAATGTGTCTTTAACCACATAGACTGATAGCTGATCAGCGAGTAGGCAACGGAGTGTGATTTGTTGAAGGCATATCCCCCGAACTTCTCAAAGGCGTCCCATACTTCTTGGGCTTTCTCAGGGCTAAGACCTTCCTGCTCGGAAATAACTTTGGCAATTTTCATGTGTTTTTCCCGTCATTAGCTTCAAACGCTAGCTTTTTTTAAGATATTTGCGATTTGAGTGTTAGAGATGCCGAATTTTTCTCGCAACTTTTCATAGGTTGCGCCAGCCTTGCGCAAGGCGACCACCTCAGCTCTTGCTTCAGCATCCAGTTTTTTGGATGCTCTTGAGACAACGATCGGCCCACCAACTCGTGCCCATTTCTTCCCGGTGACGATATGGTGAATGTAAAGCTCAGTTAAACCATATTCGGCCGCGAGGTCTTTGTTCAGAGCGCCTTCTGACTTTTTAATGCGAATAGCAATGACGACTTCGTTGGTTAGCTTGGCGTTGTAGCGCCTCTCACCAAACTCAACGGTATCGTGTGCAATGGCGTCAGCCATGTTGTCGACTTGAGTGCCATACGCGAGATTGGAGGGCGCATTGTTTGATGGTCTTCCGTCAAGATGACGAATAAGTAAGCCTTCTGGTCGTTCTCCGTGGAATGCAGTTGCTACCAGATAATGAACTGTGCGGTCGCATTTGACGCCGTTGACGCTTAGTTTCACGCCCAGATGTCCAAAATCATTGATTACGCGAGGTTTGAGGATTTGCCCCTTCTTCACCCATTCGCCCCCATTGGGGGCTGTTCGTATAACATCTAAAGAGCGAATGCGACCTAAACTGGATGCTTCGTAATAACCTTCAAACTCAGGAATGGATTTCCAAATTTCTTCCACCGTCAAACTCCAAAATCAACAATATCAGCGTTATCACCAATCGCTTCGTCATAGGTTCTGCGTTTGCCGTCAGAGCACATCAGCTTGGCCTTTTTGTGGACTTCTACTGTGCTTCCGTTTTCAAGTGACAGTGTCACCCAACCTGCTTGCGCTCGTTCTACAAAATCGCTGCCGATCGCTTTCATCTTATCCATGTTCTTTTTACCGATAGCGGAACGCAGAGCGTCAGCCTCAGCCATAGAGAATCCAGCGAGTACGCGAGAGCTTTTCATGATCTGCTCTTGATAGAGTAAAACGCCGTTGGTTTCTTTAGTTGCTTCCTCAAGACGCGGATGAATTGAATGTGGAGCCATAAAACCTTTTGCCACGGAGACATAGTCGTCCAACATGCCTGACTGAATTGGACCTGGTCTGAAAAGCGCAGTTGTGGCCACAATGGTTTTGAAGCTCATTGGCTCGATACCACCACCCAGATCTTTGAGTAGCTTCCTCATGGGGCCGGACTCAAGCTGGAACACACCTTGCGTATACCCCGCGGCGAATCCATCAAGTACTTTGCGATCATCCAGTGGGATGGCATCGAGGTTGATGTCCTTGCCGGTGCTCTCTTTGATGTAACGTTTTGCGCTATCCAGCAGATCGAGAGTGGCCAGGCCCAGAACGTCCAGTTTGATTAACCCCATGGCCTCGCAGTATCGTTTATCGAATGCGATGCAACGCGCGTCTCCACGTCGCTCTACAGGGGTACGTTCCGTCAGAGGTACGCCAGCGACAATCACCCCTGCAGCATGGCGGCCGAAGCCACGCATCAGGTTTTGCAACTTGCTCGCCGCCTTAAATGCGTCCGGATGTTTGGTGGCGTACTTGTCCAGACTGGCCAGCTGCTCGCGCAGCTCCGACAGAGACAGACTGTCATCCTCCAGGGTCTTTAGCTCCTTGGAAACAGCCATATCCGCCGCATCAACTCCATAAATACGCGCTGTGTCGCGCAGTGCGGAAGCGGCGCCCAGATAAGTGAAGTTCGGAATGCCTGCAACATACTCTTCGCCATATCGGGCATTCAGATACTCGATCACCTCATGGCGCCGCGCCTGACTAAAGTCCAAATCCGCATCCGGCAAGTCGAGACGTTCAGGGTTAATGAAACGTTCGAACAGCAGGCCATGACGGATAGGGTCAACGTTGGTAATGCCGATGCACCATGCCACCAGAGAGCCGGCGGATGAACCACGACCTGGCCCGACCGGAATACCTGTCTCGCGACTATGATTCATCAGATCGCGAACCATCAGGAAATAACCGCAGAATCCCAGGCGAGTGAGCGTCTCCATTTCATACTTGAGGCGATCGACGTAAACGCGGTGCTCGGAAGCTGGTGGCGTGTAGCCAAATTCTTTGTTGCTGAGACGTTTTCGAAGCCCTGCGACAGCCAGCTTCATCAACGTTGCAGGCTCATCGTCTGCCATTTTTGGCAGTGCCGGTGCCATTTCGTGCCAGCGCCATTCGCACGCCTTAACGATGGAGTCCTGCGTTGTAGAAGCCATGGCGGCAGACACAGATACGCCCATCCGGACAGAAAACTCTTTCAGAGCCTGCAGCAGATGACGACGACCATTTATTGCATTGTCGCGCTGGTGGGGGATACGCAGCCGGTGTGGCTGATCGACTTTGATATTGTTCATCACCATGTGGGCGATGTCTTTGATATCAGCGTCATCAATCCCTTCGTAATAAGCTGGGTAAAACGCTACGGGCTCGATTTTCAGTGCGCTTGCCACTTTCATGGCTCGCACGTTGATCTGGTCATAGAATGGCGTAGGGTGTGGATATACGACGCTGTAGAAATTCTCGCGTCCGCCGGCAGTAATCAGCGCGCTAATAATTTTAGCGAAGTCCGGGCGCTGGAATACGCTGCCGATATCCGAAGTCAGCAACAGTATATTGCCTTTAGCGTAAGTAGCCGCCAACTGGTCGAGCGCCAGGCGTGGCACGAAGTAAAACTGCTCGCGGGTATTGGCTAAAGTCATTAGTTCGCAAATGTCGCGATAACCTTGCTCGTTTTTAATCAGTGCGGTGAAGCAGTAGTTACGTCCACGCTCCAATGATTCCATACATCCATTAGACTCTTTAGCCAGTTTAGCCCGGTACTCGTATGTTGGATCGTCGACAACATTCAGCTTAACACCACAGATCACCGCCATCTCATCGCCAGCTGCTCGCTGCAGGGGGATAACGCTGGCGATATTCATCGTGTCAGCAGAGATAACCGCGGTATAGCCAGCCTCCTTTGCCACCTTTACTGCGTGCTCTGCTTTCAGTGCTGATTCTCCCAGGGAAAAATCAGTCCTGACCATCAGTGCTTTCATGTGTTTTTACCTTCTGTTTTTTCTTAATTTTGTCGTTGGGGAAGCCGACGAACTTCCCGTATATCGAAATCGCAACTCCTTTGGCTGCCTGGTGGCAGTCAGGCCTGTGAGCGCATGACAAACAGGCCGCGCCAGTTTCAGAAGCTGCGATAAGAGATCCAAAACAACCTTTACGCACGATTAACCGAAGATTTTCTGAACCACTTCACGCGCCGCTTGCGCAGAGGTGGAGGGGAGTTTATTGATGAATGACTTCTCGATGCCGGCTGCGAAATCACCTCGCATCATTCCGATTTTTGCGGACAGAAGCAGCTCACGCGGGCCGATTGGTTGGCTGATCAGGTGTTGCTCATACCCGTCTCGTACCAGATTGGCGAACTTAACCATTTTTTCGGCGTATTCACGGATGATTCCCGCTTCGACCAGCATGTTCACCTCAGCACCAGGCTTCATGTACTTGACGTGAGATACGATGCCAAAGCGAGAGAAGTTAGCCGCGTTCTGGATGTTCGTTCCTTGATAAAGCCCCGTTTCATCACCTGAACCATTAGTGTTGCCTGTACCGATGAAGGCGAAGCGCTTATGCGGCGCCACGCGACGCCAGTCAGGTGTCGCTTCTTTGATTACGAGTGGTTCGCCTTCCAGAACTGGCTGGTAGATCCCCAGAATCTGCGGGAATGCAAAATCGTATTCGTCTGCCAGATAGACCCAACCGTTCTTCATCGCCAGCGACAGAAGCCCTGGTTCAAAGTAGGTTGTGCCTTCTCGCGCCAGAATCTGGCCCGTAATATGGGCTTCCTCAGTTGATGCCGTATGCTGTGAGCGGATCACCGGGCGATTCAGGAGCGCGCAAAGCTGGGTTGGCAGGGAGGTTTTCCCCGTACCAGCATGACCCCACAGATAACCAGGAATGCCGATCTCCAGCATCATGAAGATGTCTTTAATCAGATCGAAGTCGCCGTATACATAGCCGGCTTTCACTTCTGGCACGAACTCCGGATATGGCGTGTTGATGTTGACCGTCACCTGAAGGGGTTTGCCTCGGGGCGTGCCAAGTTCCTTGATAGTCAGGCCAAGCAGCTCGTGCGCGGCGACAAGCTCAGTTTTGTATTCGACTGTCCCTGCATAGCCAGGGTGGGCGCTGATATCCGCGATTTTGCCGTCTGCGCCAGCCTTCTCAGAGCGTTTATTCTTTAACGCTTCAATGGCCTTTGGAGACAGCGTTGGTTCCCCGGGGAATGCTGTGGTGTACATTTTCACTACGTCATCCACACCAAGCCCTTTGGCTTCTTCCGGAATGCCTTCACAACGTCCCATCGAAATGTGGGATTTGAGGTGATGGAAGGATTTTCCGCACCATTTGCAGGTGACGGCATCAGAGTGGGCGTCTTGTGGTAGCGCAGTCGCGGTCATGTGTTTTTCCTTACTTGTTGTCGTTTCTGGGCTCTATTCTATACGAATGTATCAGGCTTTATAGTAACTAGTTACTTATTTTATAGGGCGAAAGATTTACCCTAAAATGATACGAGATAACTCGCTGACAACTGACGAACCCAACTCTTCGACCTTATTCACTAGCGCATAGTTTTTGTAATACCGGCGCGGCGCGTCCGTAAGAATGCCAATGGCCAACAGGTTGATGTCACTTGTGTTTTCGATGTCATTCGTTACTGAGCGCAGATGGTTACTAAAGCCATCCCCCGCAGCGCATGGGGCGCCGTCGCTCTGCACAATCATGATCTTCTTGTCTTCCATACGCCCTGCAAACAGAGAAGCCAGCTGTGCGATGCTCTCGCCATCCACGTTGTTTAGCAGGGGGAAAGTCTCCGCCACACAGCCCATACGAGCACGTATCTCTGGGGAGTTCGCTTTCTCATGCCAGTTTTTAATAATCGGCAGCATAAGCGCTTCAAAGCGGCTAAACCCACGTTTCGACATAGTTGCTACATCCGGATTGCCATACGTAGTGAAGCCGGTAATGACGTTCGGAACGTGGATACGATCTAGGGCGTCAGCCAGTGTGTATGCGGATGCCAGCGCGAGCTCGATTTTTCGGCCGCCCATTGAACCTGACAAATCGATGACCTGTTGAACGCACGCGTTCACGGCCTTGTGGTCTTCTTTTCTCCGGAATACCCGATCGTCATTCATCGACAGTCGGTAAAGACTCGCCCCATGTACGCGTCCACGACGCTGGCCAGGGATGAACTGAACACGGTTGCGACTGGCGATCGCGCGCTCCAGGTCTTTGGCCAAGGTAGATGACACCGAGGAAGACAGATGTCTCTCCACCTTCATCTCAAACAGTTTTCTGCCCTCTGGAACAATGCGGTAGCGATCTACGGGCGAATACATAGGGATTGCGCCAAAAGCTTTTCTGGCGCGCTTAATATGCTCTTCTGCCTCGTCAATTGGCCCCAGGAAGTCGTAGGAGCGATTGTATGGCCGGTAATCAGATAGTAACGCGCTGGCTAGCTCCGACTTGATCGCCGACGCCAGCGCATCTTCGGTTGAAGAACCTATCTCTTCATCGACGTTTTCTAATGCCTTGAGAGCATCATCAAGAGACATATCGTCAGCGTGTGGGGCAAAGCCGGCATCGCTTTCATCCGAGGTGTCACGATCCCCTTCATCCTTCTCCTTGCCACCGTCTTTGTCTGCCTTGCCTTCACCTTCACCGTCCTCGACAGCTTCGCTATCATCAGAGGAGCTGCCGGGCCCGTCCTTAGCGCTATCATTCGTGGATGGGTTGTAATCACCTTCATCATCCACTTCTTCCCCTGCATCTGAGCCCAGAGATGTAACAGGATCATCAGCTGTCGTTTCTTCGCTGTCAGGCAAGTCGTCAACATTTTCATGGCCTAAATCGCCATCTTCAGGTTTACTTTCTGTATCATTTATTACTTCATCCCTGTTAGGTATGTACTTACTTATCAATTTGTCTGATTTTTCATCATCTTCATCGTCAGAGCTAAACTCATCAGGAGTGCTATCGAGCCCCTCTTCGTCACAAACCTCAGTATCGTCTCCAGCAGCCGGCTCATCTGAACTGTCTTCTTCTGATTCGGTCTTTTTGGTTAAAGAGGACTCACGTTCAGGTAACGGGCCTTCTGGCATCTCAGTCATTTCACGAAGGATCTTAGCCATTGCTGCTGCAACCTTGACGCAATCCTCAGTGCTATCCATACGACGGACAGCTTCATCGACGCCAAACTCTTTCAGTACGGCAATAGGTTTATCGATGAGGTGCCAGTGCTCCTCCATGAAATCAACAAAAGTTGGTTGGCCATCCCACGCCCGTAGAACCGGACAGAGGAAGAACTTTAGAAACAACTCGCGTTGATCCCCGCGGCACATCGCCACCGCCTTTTTAACATGGGGATTAAAATATTTGTCAATCATGAGGTTACGTGTGGACAATAGGTTCCGCCGGCTGCCGGTGAACGCTTCACTCATGCGACGTTCGATGTAGACGTCTTCCAGGGCGTTCCAGAGTCCGAATGCCTTTGTGTTGCGCATTTTCTTGACGACTTTTTCGTCTGTGAAAAGGAGATGGCCAACCTCGTGATCAAGGAATCCACGTATGGCATTCATAAGCGCAGGGCTCGCGTCATCTGGTATGGATGGGATGTTAACCATGACTGGCTCCCCCTTTTTATTGTAGCGAACGTATGCTGTATCTCCGCATTCAGCTACAGGAATGTTCTTGCCCGAAAGAAGACCAACGACGCGTTTTACGGAATCGCGGAAGTCCTGTACCTCTTTGAGTACAGTTTTGCTGGGTTTAGTTGCCATGTTCTTTCCTTATCGAGTAAACAAATTGTTTTCAGATATAAGAAAATAACACTGCGCGAACAGGGGAGGAAGCAATTCGCGCAGGGGATCAATGAGTTATAGGCGGGTTATAAATTTTAGTTGATTCGAACCGCGAAAGAGAGGTCGCCAGTATTGATCAGCGTGAAAGAGCCATTTTCCAGGGAGAACCGGAAAACAGTAGCGTCGCGCGCTCTAACGTTTACCTGGTGATTTGGTAACTCAGATAGTACTTCTGCAGCCTCCAGGTGTGTCAGCGCGAAAACATTGCCTACATTCAGAGCAAGTAAATTAGATGACAATTTTTCCATTAATAGCATCCTAATCAACTGGTTTCATTTGGAGGTGATGGTACTACCTATTGATATAAAAGTTAATAAAAATGTATCGTAATGTCTTAAACAAAAATAATCAAAAAAATCAACAGAAGTACCGGATTTTACTAATTTATACCTTATTTCGCGTGATTTATGTGCGATAATTGCCTACAAATAGCCGGATGTAAGACTTTACAATAATAACCGTTGCTGTAATATCGGTAAGTACTTACCATACAATAAGATCACACGAGGATAGTAACTACAATGACAATGGCCGATGAGAAGACCGCTCGTTACGTCGCCTACATCGATTCTTTAATCACTGTTTCGCCGAAAAGTCAGTCGGCGATCTCCCGTGAGATTGGTTACAAGAATCCCAACATTTTGTCCCTGATAAAAAAGGGAAGAATTCCGCTGCCGGTAGAGAAAGTGCTACCACTGGCAGAAGCACTGAATGCAGACCCAGTACGTCTCATGATGATGGTTCTTGAAGACCGTCAGCCTGAGCTGGCAGATTTTTTACGAGACCAGGGCATAGCGCCGCTGACTCCGGAAGAACGTGAGGTTCTCGCAGCTTTCCGCAACCGCTTTCCGGCTCAAACTGATGGTGTTGAGCAGGTTGTCGAAGCAATTAAAAAGCTATGAGAAGTTTACTCTGATCAGCTCGGTGGATAGGCGATCTCCCTTCATTTTGTGGTCAATTTCTTCTAAATCTGGTTGCTCAACAATCGACGAGATGTACGATGAGAAGCTCTCAAGGGCTTCTCGCATCTGATCCATGTAGTCATATCGGTCGTATACACGGTCGATACCTTCCAGACTATGATTCATGATCTTACGTGATACTTCCTGTGAAATATTAAGGGCAGGAAAGTAGCTGCGTGCCGTTCTACGCAGATCACGTGGGGTAAACGACTCCACTTCCCCAAGCTCTGGTCGCTCTAGAATCCGCCTCAACGCCTGGGCTATTGCAACCTTTGACATTGGCGTATCAGCTTTCTTTTTGTTCGACGGGACGAGCCACTGGCTGCCGGCGCCATAAGCAATCAATTCTTCTACGCACTTCCGCATCAGTGAGCTCATCGGAAGGGTGTGCGACCGGGCCGATTTGTTGCGAGACCCTTGATTCCATACATTTAGCTTAAGGTCGAACTCGCTTACTCTGGCCCGCAGCACTTCATCTGGACGTCTGGCAGCTACGAGGCAAAGCCTTGCCGCCCATTTCGTGCCTGGACATACGTCGAAATAGTCCCAGACATTCCAGAATACCCAAACCTCTGCGTCCGTCAGGCATCGTTCCCGCGGGGCCGTCTTCGCGCCGCCGGCAACTTTGTTCAGCGACATATCATTCAGGGGCGATGTTTCGATAATTCCCTGGAAGGCACACCATCCCAGGAACTGCTTCATGATGGAAAAAACACGGCGACCCATCACGATCTTCCCTTCAAGGATCAGCGGGTTGACCAGCTGATTCACCATTATTCTATTCAGGTTACTTACTTTTTCCTGAGCGATATGCGGGAGAACATGTATCAAAACACAATGGACAGCTATCTCGGGCCGGCGGCGAGTTATCAATAATGATAAGCGAGTGAATAACATGAATGCGTCGGCGAAAGTCAGATCGGCTCCCTGCATCGAGACCGATCTGGCATCCATCTGCGATGCCCGATCCAGATAGGTGATCGCTTCCTGTGACGTGTTTTCCGCTGCGCGTGCTCTGTCAAACGTGTTTTTCATAATCTGGCCACTGTATGACGCTTTTTATACTGTGTTTATATACAGTATATTAGGCATTGTTTTTATTGAGATCAACCTAAAATACCCTCTTTTGTCTAATGATTCCATACATACCAAGTATGGAATCATAGAAAGGCCTTTTTTTGAAAATTAGTCATCAGGGCCGTGCCATTTCCCGCCTGTTTGTTTGCGACATCACCCTTGTCTTTGCGTTATGTCCCATCGTTGTCCGGTGCCAGTTTAGTCATGTTTGCGTCTATGGCTGTCTCGATGCCGCTTGGTCTCGAAGGGGGACTTCGTCAATTCATGTTATGATAGCTTTAATGGTATAGCTATGAAGGAATCATAGATGATGACCTTAAAATATTATTTACGGCACTGCTTATGGGGATGGTGTGGTTATGGCTATCTGATCTATTTTATAGTGCGCGATATGAATGACGGACTCATTTTTCCTGCCTATGTTCCTTATATGCCATTTGTGGTTACATATCTTGTTTTAAGCGCCGTCCTGTACCCATTCTCATATTATACTTCGGAGAAACTAGCCCTTAAGATAATGACCAAACCCTTTTGGGATCGTCACATTGGCGTGAATAGCGGTGTGTATGGCATGTTCATTATTTTGTGGTTATTTTGCCTGCCGCTTTCTGTACCGTTATTTCTCGTATATTTATGCATACGCGCAAAGACTAGATTAATTGCCTAAAAAATATGAAAATTATCGCAATAGAACCACGCTACGAATGAGAAAGGCATGGAGCTGCAGGTAACTACGGGTTTGTTAATTTCTGGAAGGCTGCCGCGTATTTGGCGATGTCGCTCATTTTGACTGGATCACTGGCTGTTTTGTGTGCCTCTTTCGGGAAGATGGCCAGCAGACTATACACGTCCTGAAACTTGGCGTGCTGGGTATAAACGAGGGCGCGGTCGCTTGTACAGTTGAACCTGTTTCGGTGACTATTTCGTTCTTGCTTGGTGAATAAGAGATGAACGTGGTAAACACGAGAGGAAACTACAGAACCAGGTTCGGTATAGGGGCCATCTTTGCCGAAAACGGCCGGATAAAAGCCATTCTTAAAACTCACAAAGTCAGCAAGTAAGGAGGTCTTCAGATCAGGCATTACTCTGAAGACCGGCTCCAAAAATTGGGCGTAACTATCACTGTTCCATGTGACTTTCATCGTTCAGCCTTAATGGAAGGAGAAGTTTGCGAAGACGTCCTCATCAATGAGGCCTGTCTGCGATTCGATAACTTCTACCTCGTTAAAGCACTGATTTAGAATCATCAGGAGGTCAGAAACCGCCAGACGGTACTCAGTGATAGCATCACTCAAGCGTTTCAGGTACGGATGTGGCTGTTCAGCATCACGGATGAACTTGTTAACGAAGCCTTCTAAACCGCGTATGGACAGGTCAACGTTCTTCAAGTCCTCGTAACGGCTTTCACCGAAAGATTCGCGGATTTGTTCCGCACTGTAACCTGAAATGCTATGGGTCAACTGAACGTGTTTCGCCGTCAGCTCTGCGAGCCTTTGTTCAATATCCGCAAGTTGAGCTGCGGTGTCACTCTCAGCAACCGGAATGCCTTCCGTTTGCGGCAGTCTGAACTCATGGGAATCTGCAAAACCGGGCCTCGTCGACCTTGTGAGGCCGCCGAAACGGGGACGCATCTTAAATTTTGTGTGTACACGCTTCGGGAATGCTTTCGGAGTGCTATTTGCATTCGAAAAGCGTGAAGCGTTAGAAGTCACGGTAGCAAGAGCATTGCTAATGACATTCATATCTTCCAGGCAATTTTCTAAATGCATAAAACCTCTTTACAGCTAAATGGCTCGTACCTAAGTGTACGCTCTGTTATCAAAAGCGACAAATCAAAACGGCCCCAAACGGAGCCGTATTGTATTACAGAGTGCTTGCGAAAGCAGCAAATTCTGTGTAACCGCCGATTGGAACATCGTCCAAAAACACCTGGGGAATGGTTTCTACCGGCTTCCCAACCATCTCACTCAACTTTTGTTTATCGATCCCGGCAGCGACAATATCGATGTACTGATATTCGCCATATCCATGGCCCTGCAGCTGCTTCGCCAGCTCAACGGCTCGCTTGCAGAAGGAGCAATTTTCTCGTCCATAAATCACAAACTTCATTGTTTTCTCTCGGTTATCCTCGCAGAACTGGGGGTTGCGGCCGATCTCTGATCCAGGTGGATAGTAGCCGGCCACACCGAACGGTAAAGGTAAGTATTCATTCGAGATCGCCATAACAATCATTTTTTCCTTACAGATAGGCTTGAAGCGCCACTTTACACAGCTCTGAGCGCACGCAATCTTCGGCCGTGAACTCAATGAGCCCTACTTGGCGAGACGGTTGGAACCGCTGCAGGGCGTCCTCAAGACCAGATTTAACATTACCCGGCAGGTCGCATTGGGTTACATCACCATTCACGATGACCGTTACGTTCTCACCCATCCGAGTTAGGAACATCTTCATTTGTGACGCCGTCACGTTCTGGGCCTCATCGAGGATCACCACAGCGTTTTCGAACGTGCGGCCGCGCATGTATGCGAAGGGTGCGATCTCGACTTTGGCCACCTCAGGCTTTAGGCAGTATTCGAGAAATGAAGCACCAAGGCGCTTCTGGAGCACATCGTAGACGGGACGAAAGAATGGAGCGAACTTCTCGGCCATATCGCCAGGCAGGAAGCCCAAATCCTCCTCTGCCTGCAGTACGGGGCGCGTAACGATAATTCGCTCTACTTCCTTATCGAGTAATCGCTGTGCCGCGACTGCCGTCGCCAGGAAGGTTTTACCGCAGCCGGCTTCGCCACTGGCGAACGTCAGTGCTTTGCTATCAAGGGAGATAAGATAGTGGGCCTGGGCCTCATTGCGTGCCTCTATGGGGGAAGTGTCACGCTTCGGTTTTAGGGGCAGAGCAGGGGCGGCGGAGGCCAGCTCGTCTACGATAATAGTGTCGATCTCGTATCCGAGAATTCGCGATTTTGACTTAAGCGCCTGGCGAGCTGCACGTCGCGCCTGTTTACGTTTGTTTCCCATATTGAGTCCTTTCAAGTGAGTAACCAGACGAACTATACCTAAAAGAGATCGCAAATGTAAGTAAGTAGTTACCTATTTACTTTCCAGATAGAACGCGTTTTGAGTGGGTTGGGGCGCTGAGCTGTCATGAAAAACTAAAATAGCTGAAATGGTATGTTTCATTAGGTATCATACAGTTTCAAAATTAACCAAAGATACTGAAAAAATGCCTGTTTTGTTAATCCTTATACTTGGGACAGTGATGATTATTTTCTGGGATACTGTTAAGGAAAACGTAGAGGTTATAGGCACGCTTGCCACTTCTCTTGCTTTTTTTGCTACTGCCTGGGCTGCATACGAGGCAAGACATAGTGCAAAAGCAGCAATGAAAGCGACCCAGCTTACGGCGGATTCACTCCTTGAAATGAAAAAAGCCTCCTTTAAGGAATGGTACGGCATCTTACTTGAACAGCATAATAAATTGCTTGAGGACGTAAATAAGACCTTGCTCGCTGACCGTGAACTTAATGTTAAATTGGGCACGAATATCATCAGGGGAATTTATTATCATGCAACAAAAAAACCTGCTTACATCAAGTATATTAACCACATAATTTTAATTTTGACGTATTTGGATAAAGATTTCTATCTACCATCATCAGCGGATAATGAAAAGAGATCTTATATCGAACAGTTGCGAAATAGTATTAGCCCCAAAGTAAGTCTACTGATTTCTATTTTCGGCCTTAATATCGATAATAATAAAACCTACGATGCAAAGAAGCTTTACAACCTCCTGAACAAATATAACTTCTTTGAAAATGAACTTTTTTTTGAAGATGCAATATCAAAAGTTCATTACTTAGATTCTTATATTGCTGAAATATTTAACAAAGAATACCGTAGAGACGTAGAATTTCATGTTGATGAAATGGTTCGTGGTCGTGATCCCTCTAGTATCAAAGTGTCACGTCCGCATAGCAGAATTACGTTCTCAGTGTTGTGGTCGTATAACAATCCTTGCCAACAACATTTGTTGCAAATATTCAATGACTTGCCTCTACATATGAGAAATAGCATCAAGCTAAATATGGAAAAATCGGCCGAAAAAGTGGCCGAGTTCGATTCTTGGCTTCCTAATATTATCGGCTGGGAGCTTAATATATCTGGATTCAAAAATAGAGTTATCAAGGACGAAAAAGAGCTAAAAAGGCTAATAAAGATTTACATTAAACATCCTTTCAATAGCAGGCAGACAGGAATCTTGTTGACTAATGGAGTTACTAATAGATTCGCTGAAGATATTGAAAGTAATCTAGATAAATATTTTTTATATAAAGCATATTTAAACCTCAATACTAATCCCTTGAAAGAGGAATTGATTGACGGAATAGTGACTAAAGTTGAGGAAATGGTTGATATTTACAAATCAGAGCTCAATGCATTCAGTTTTAAATAATATATTTAGCAAAAAGGGGTCGAAGCCCCTTTGAATTTTGCGCCGAAAAAAGTGTTGCTAAGATGCTAGAAGCTATGGTTGAAGAACGTCTGCCGTAATGTCTATCACAGCGTTGAGCGGTCTGGCCATGGTGACAGGCGGAGTCTTTTCGATAAGAAAAACAAAACCAAACCGCTCAACGCTGTGTTGGCGGAGGATAATGGAATCGAACCATCATCGCTTTCGCAATGGGACGGTTTTCAAGACCGCTTGGGCGCCATGCCCTCTATCCTCCGTTCGTTGTGACGCCAGATGCTTATCTTCTGGTTGCTTCAACGAGCTGCAATTCATCACAACGGTAAGGGCATTCAGGGAATCAGATCCGTCGCGAACAGCCAAAGAGCGCGCCTTCCTTGCTGTCGTCCAAATACCCTTACCGTTGTGGCGATGGTGGGTGGATTCGAACCACCGACCAGTTGATTAACAGTCAACCGCTCTACCACTGAGCTACACCATCTAAGGTTGACACCGTCAGCCTCTGTCGATTCACGGACTTGTGGGTCTGTATCGCCGATTCACCGGTGTCGTTCGCAGCAGTCCTACCGTTTCCTGCCACTTGTGCTTTACGTGTTCACCAAACGCTTACAAGCCAAGATCTTCAAATACTCTCTGAGGGTTGAGGATAGTTTTCATTCAGATCTAATTAGATGTATGGAATCATTTAATCGTTGTGGCCACGGGGCAGTGACAACAATGGCTATAACCAGAAGGATAATGAATCCGTGACCACAACGTTGAGACCACTGAACGGATTAATGTACTTGGCCCTACATGTCTGCCGGTTCTGCCTCTGTGATGCAAAAACCAGTGGTCTCAACGTTGCGTGCTGGCTCACCTAACCAGCCGGGTTACGTCGCCATTTTTAACCCAAAACTAAACGACATAAGTAACAGAAATGACGTAACAGGATAGACGGTCGGGCCTTTGGGAGCCGGGATGTGTTGACATAAAACCCAACCGCCCATTCTGTTACCTCATCGGTAAGGGCACTGGTTAACCAGATGCCCTACCTGCGTTTTGCAATCACACTCGCTTAGTGTGTCCCATTTCGGTGACGAGGCTGGAAACTGACCTCGCTGGTGTTTGGCTTTTTAGGCTACTGCCAGATACTGATTGTCGTTTGCAGTTATCTTTAAACGTTCAAACAGTCGCGTCTCAACGAAAACAAGCCAATCATAGTTGTATCAAAATAATAAGTAAATACATACCTATTATTTCATGCATTCGTTTGCTCCTTTTTTGATCAGCTTTGGCTTATCATCCTGCGTCCGTTGGATTGTGGCCGTGAATCTTTTTGCCTTTATGCAAAGCACTTCACCTTCTTTCAGTTCTCCATACCGCTGCTCAAGCAGAGAACCAAGGCACCAAAGCGTGTCATCGATACGCTTGCGACTGGCGAATCTTAAAAGCAGTAGCTTTACCAGGGACTGGCCAATCGTAAAAGCTACTGCGACACCAGAAGCCACAAAGTACAAGCCTACCCACCAGTCTAAGGAGGTTAGATTGCTCATTTTGATACCCCTGTCTCGTGAACGACGCGATACACCCGCTTACCGATACGTAGTGTTTTGGTCTTCAGTTCCTGCTTGATCAAGTCATGACAGATGATGAAGCCAAGGGCGATGCTTCCAGAAAAAGACAATACGATGTATGGAATCATGAGTATTCTCCTGCTTCAATCAGTTGCTCAAGCAGCTCTCGCCCCTTATTCGTTAACTGGTAGTTCTCTGCCTTTCCTTCCGGTTCGACATTGGCCACCAGATTCATCTGTTCGAGCTTGGCTCGTGTCTTGGGTTTCCAGTTAGCGTAGAAACATGACCATTGGCTGATTTCACGCAGGGTTTCCTTCTCTCGCTTACTCAGGACGATCATCGCCAGTCTCCTTTAGCGTGTCAGTAATGTCGATGATGCGGTATACGCGGCCACGTTGTATTTCTTCACCCCGAAACGAACAAACGGGTTCAGCATGAGTGACACCATTCTTTGTTCGAAGTCATCCATACTGGCCAACGCCTCTTTCTTGGCGTTCGTTCCCATTGCTTTAATGGCGTCCAGCTTATGTTTAAGCGCGATCAGCTTCTCCATTAGTCGGTCTTCTCCTTTAAGGTTTCTTTGATAAGTTCTGAATAAATCTCGCTGGCATCCGGCAGTCGGCCAGTTTCAGCAACGGTCGAAGATTGGCGCGTCCCCTTAATTCCACTGTAGATAGATGCACTGCCTCTCTTCGGCTGCAGAGTTCTTGCTGTTCGGTTTCGTTCCTCCACCTCTTCAATGAGCGCCGGCATATCGACGAAATACAGCGACTCACCTTGCCGGATTTCCTCCACCATCATTTTCAGCGCCTGGCATTTTCCGGCCGAAATGGCGTTCGCACAGGAGGTGAACGATGACGCCGGCAGTCGCTTCTCTTTGAAGGCAAGGATCGTGTGCTGACAGACGGTGTAGCTGCAGTACGAGTCATGTCCGTTAAGCTTCACTTCCGGGCAACGCAGCGAGTAGCCGTTGAGTCCAGAGATCGAAGGGATTTTTGATAAGTCAGTTTTGGTAGCCATTTCTCTAAACGATAATCTTGTACTTACTTACTAATCAGTTTAAATAACTCTGTACGGGCACACAGTACATAGTCACGGCTTACCAGGTGGCCCAGCCGGTCATCTTGTCACTTGCGGCTTCGTATCGATAAGGGGTTAGCAGGTCGTTTGCGGCATGAACGGCGTGGGATTTGGCTTCCTGAATCAGCATAGGCATTTCATTGGCCAAACGACTGATCTTACTTGCGTATTGCGCCAACACCCCATCACAGACGCGGCCAGCCTCAACGATCACGTTGATTAAGTCCAGATCACTACGACACAGGTCGCAGATACGCCCATAGTCCAGCTCACGAACACGCGCTATAGCCTTGGTGTAATCTCCAGAGACAATCATTTCCAACAAGCCTGGTGGTGCCACCAGATCTACATGGCGCTTTTCAACATCGGGAGAACTCATGACGCTGACGAAAGCCTCTCCTACTGTCTCGCATTTGCTTTCTACGGCTCTTAGAGTCACGTCCACGCTATGCTCAAGCATTTCCCTGCTTTCCATCTGGTAGCAGTTTGAGAAGATGATTTTGTCGTCATACCAGGCGCCAAAACTCGCGACTGGCCCAATGCCGGTCTCAAGCGACGGGACGATGAACGCAACCAGAGCTACACGCTTTTGAACAGTACCGGGCATTTCAGGCGTCTTTGCGTACCACACTAACACCGACGTATGTGTCGCCCCTTCTTTGAGAGGAATGTAGGATAGCGCATTCGATATATGCTCTGATGCCGTGTTGAATGAGGCATCGATGATGCTCTCCAGTTCTCCCTCGCCAAGCTCTACGCCTGACTTCTTGATCATCTCTAAAACTGCCTGTTCGATATCTTCTTTCATGTGATGTCCTCCACAACCAGAGTTAATTATTACATTAAAATATGTAAGTATATACTTATAATGAATTCAAAAGCAGGTGCATAACATGACCTTCTCGCGATAGAAGCTTCTATGCCACGTTTGCTTGATCCTGAAGGGAAAGAAGAACTCCATTTAAGTAAATTTAACTTTACTAATTTCGTTCCCACTCTGCTAATATATTCATGCGCATAGCAAAAGTGTGGTGATTGAACATATAGCATGACAATAAACACCATAATATAAAAATTATTCCGACCGCATTAAAGAGGTATATATGTCTTTGTGGAACGAGTCCTATCAAAGCTCAGTTGATTCAATCAGCAATTACATTGAAAATAATTTCATTCACTTCTCTGAAATACCTGACAACATAGACAAAATAGACGATTCAGTTTTTGTTGATTCAATTTTAGTTGTAGCCTGGCGTTATTTTTTGACTATATATAATCATCGTCGAGAATCGCTCAACAAATACACACCCTTTAATCAAAAGCAGCTAGGAAAATTAAATCTCCCTAGCATCCAAGAATTGATGGAAGATAAGTTTCGCTTCCTTAATAAAATATTAAGGGTAATATTTGAATACTGCTTTTGGGGGCGTGATGATTTAAGCCCGCCTAAGGTCTTAGATCCTCAAGTGTTAGATAGACTAGACAAATTAAAAACACCATCTGATTTTCCAGTCAACTTCATCTGGATTGAACGCTCTATGCCTGCGGCATTAACGAAAGATTTATTATTATCCAATGATTTTTCAGTACTTACGAAGATTGCGACTGATGTAGGCAATTACAGCGAAGAAATAACTCAAGGCATAAATAAAGGACTCAAAGATGTTGGAGAAAAAACAGATCAATTACGAGTTGAAATAGAAGGGCTAATAGGATCTGCGAACGCATCTGTAAAATCTCTCAAAGAATATGAATCCAAACTAGATGAATATAAAAACGATTACAACTTCGCCCTATTAAGTAAGGCTTTCTCAAACCTATTAAAAACCAAAAAGTCAGAATATGCGACAAATCACAAAAACATAACTATTTTTTCCATGTGGCTAATTGCTACTCCTTTACTTACATTACTAAATCATATATTTAATATTTACCCAGTAGAATTTAATCTGAATGCATTGTTTTATTTCTTGCCAATCTTATCATTAGAGCTATTGTTCTTTTATTTTATGCGGCTATATTACATTGAAGGTAAGTCCATTAAGGCTCAAATACTTCAGATAGAGCAGCGCCTTAGTCTATGTGAGTTTATACATGATTACGTGGAGAAAAAAAATAATTCAGGTGCTGATAAGGAATCTTGGTCATTGTTTGAGAAGTTGATTTTTAGTCCAATACAAGTTACTTCTGAAAATATACCATCTTTACTGGATGGAGCATCATCTATTGCCGAGTTAGCAGGGAAAGTATTTTCCAAAGATCCTAAATAACCATGTTGGCTGCCCACTTTTGGCAGCCAACAATGCGTCTCACGAATTAAACACTCTTATACCGAGAACCTTGCTCTGCAGCTCCAGCTGCTTAGAGTAGGGTTTTGCTCGATAATAGGCTTTGAGAATTTGTTCCTGGGTGGCCTCTCCGGGATCTAGCCCTTCTTCTCCAAGACAGGCTATTTTCACATTTAACCCTATACTGGTTAATCGTCTGGCGGCCGCCATCGTGTTGCGGATCGCTTGCTTCTCGCTATCCCACATCATGATGACGTTTCGCAGACCATCTGCCTTTAACGACAGAAACGCGCCCAGTTGGTCTTCTGCGTCTACAGTCGTGTTTCCGGACAGATGCATCCCGAACGTGCCAATGGGCTCTACGTAGTCCCGGAGCGTCTCTTCGTCGAATATGGCGCGCTTAACCCCCATGACATCGAAAGCCCCCTCACAGACGACGACTGTTTGCTTTCCAACTGCGTTATGTCCGTTATAGAGAAACCTCCCGGATGCCGGCAGCTGCATTGGAAAGAGATATCGGCGTTCTGCTGCGCCGGTGATGTCACGCCCCTGGAATGTCTTCATCACCCCATTCAGATCGTAAATCGGTATCAGGATGCGCATGTCGAATGCCTGCCCTTTAACCTGATCGGTATATGGGTCGACATAAGCATGTTTTCCCTCGACGCAGTAACGCAGGTCAAAGTATTTGGCCAGCTCCGGGGTAATGTTCCTCTCAACAAGATAGTCCGGCAGCCGACCGTCAATTGGCAGTTCATAATGCCGCGGTAAAGCTACCGGGCCTTCAAGTTCCACAGCACTGGCCAGCACAACCTCTTCTTTTTTTGGCGCCCAACCTTGAGACAGGAGTGCGTTATGTACGTATTCCTCGAAGGCACGACGAGACTTACCGCTGTAGTGTTTGAGGAAAACCAGCTTGTTAAATTGAATTTCTTCTGGGTGATCACCGGCGAAGCATTTTCCGACGTTGTTGGTCAGGTTGAAATAGACCTTCCAGTTTGTGCTTCCACATACCGGGCATTCTTTGATATTCACTTCGCGGCCGCGGGCGCTTACACCGCCGCGACGATAGATGATGCCTTCCATATCCAGCCATTGTTCGAAATCCAGCTCGGACAGTAACTCTTTGAGGTCACTCATTGTCATTTACCGCAGTTTTTAAACGGCAATATCTTGATAAGCCGCGTTTTTTGAATACCATAAAGGCTCATGTGTTTTTCCTTTTGTGATTAACCAAAAGGTAATTTTTAAGGGCGTGGGGCTGTTATCCGTCTTTGCCCCACGCCTATTTTTTTAAAGAACCTCCATGATCCGCTCGATGAAGCGCATCTGTTCGAGGTTCTGCTTAACGCGAATACTCACCCCGCCCTTCTGGTTACGAGAACCAGCAAAATAGAGACGTGCTTCGCCTTTGGCTTCTTCCTCTTCAGTCTTGTTGATAGTGATGACTAAGTCGGCGATACGGACTTTTTCGATATTGTCCGCGGCGTGCATCATGGTGGCCACTTCGGATGAGCCACCTTCACGATTGGTCTGGGATGCCGTGATTCCTGCAACGTTGTGCTTATCGTAGAGAGCACGCAGATCGGTGTAGATAGAACGGATGTTCGCCCGGTCGTCACGGAGGTCGTAACTGGCACGCATCAAATCCGCATAGTCGACCACCACCATATCCGGGATCATGCCATTCGCTTTCATGCTATTGAGCATACGATCCAAATCTGCAGGCGACATGCTTCCTGACGGGCGCTCAACCACCCACAGACTACCCACCCCTTTCGTCGCGCCAAGCTCCGCGAGTTTCCGGTGAACGTCGTCACGCTGCTCTACCAGCTTTGACATCTCCGTTTCAGACAGCCGCGCATCGAAGCGATCGGAGAGAATCGAGGTATGCACTTCGAGAGAAAGATACAAAACGTTGTAGCCGGCCAGCGTTGCGTTAATGGAGAACTCCCCCATCGCTGTCGATTTACCTGATTTCGCAAAACCCATGAAGAGCACCATCTCACGTTTCGCCCACCCTTTTTGATAGAGCATACGATCCAGCAGCGGAAGACCGGTGGTGATGCTGTTCGGCACGTAATCATCAGAGGCTTCATATTCACGGGCCTTGTAACGTTCCGCTGCAGAGGCGTAATAGTCATAAATGCCCGTCGCTTCGTTAGAACCGATCTGCTGCACTTTGGCCATGATGGCCATCGCTTCCTGGAAGTCGCCCTTCTCCTTCATCTCGGCCGCTTTAATCAACGCATCGTCGAACGCTACACTTTTAGCGAACGTCGCGACCTGGTCGACCATGTAAGCCGTATCAGAGAGTTTTTCCGAGAGCACCCGCTTAAACGCCGCCACAACGTCCGGGAACATCTCTTCTCTGATCGTCTTATCGCGTTTAGCACGCTTCAACATATCGAGGATGGCCGCCGATGAAGGCGCGCTCTTATACATTCTGAAATAGCCCGATACCATGTTCACCAGTATGGCGTTCGCCGCATTGGAGAATTGGTTGGGGGCAACCAGATCGCCGGCACGAGTCAGAAACTCATGATCGCGGCAAAAATACGCCGCCAGACGATTCTGGAAGTCGTCGTCGAACTCTTCAGACAACCCTCGTCCCGTGTGGCAAAGTTCGGTCATGTGTTTGTTATCCTTTGGTGCTTAAACAAGTTGTTTTCTAATCGTAAAAATATGGAGCAGGCAATCAACACAGTCGCCGTGCTTCTTCCAGTTCTTCCGGGTAATGGGCATAGATAACGCGCTCAGGCACCAGCTCCATCAACCAGACAGCAGAGAAGATGGTGCGGATACGCTTATCACGGGTGATGTGCTTCAAACGCTCCAGAACCCATTCAAAGTAACGTTCCTGAATTGGGTCATGCTGCATGTCTCCTAAGTGCTTAAAACTCACTACAGAGTCATCCAGACGCGTTCCCGCACGACTGGCGAGTTTGCTTTCGAAGATCTCAATCAGTTCTGGCTGCCAAAGATGCTGAGGGCGAGGTAATTTGTCCCAGAGGCGGCGCGCAGCTGCAGAAAGAACTGTAGATATAAAATAGTCATAAGAACAGCAATACCGATCTGCAAACTGGCGAGCTTTCCAGAGAGATGTTTTGTTCACCGCCGAAAGCTCTTGGTAAGGCAGGCGTTTCAGACCAGTACTGAATGGCGCCGTCTCGAAATGCTCGCGGCCATGAGACAGCATGATCTGTGAGTATGCGCGCTTATAGGCTTCGGTGAACAGACAGGTTGCCATCAGCGGGTGCATGTCGCGATAGTCAAACCACTTTGTATCAAAGAGCTCAGCCTCTCCCTGGCATCGTGAAAGACCGATGTTTTCCGCAACCCACATGTCCATGGCCGCTGTGTCCCACTCCATCATGAAGTCGTACTGGCCGTTGTTTATGGTGTCAAAAAAGATCTGGCTCATGCTCTCACCGATAGGTAACTACTTACTTATTTCTTGGTAGATCATAGCGACTGGGAAGCAGTTTGGAAAGAGGAATCAGAAGGGTGTGTACTGGAGTGTTCTTGTATCAAAGACCTGCTTCTGTATATTATTATACTTCCAGTATTAAAATTACTACAGAAGCAGGCAAATATTAATCAATATCTATCTTTAACAATCTTTCAACTCTTATTTTATTCAATTGCGAAGTTCTTGCCACTCTTTTAATTGCCGCTATTGCTTTATCAGTTATTTGAGTCTGGCCAGGTATAGGATCAACGTGGTCGTCAAATTTAAGAAGGCCATGCCTAATCTTATCTAAAACATCTTCGTTACAGGTAACAATCCAGTTGTAATAATCATCTTCACTGTATGCATTTAAAGCGTCGATATGTAATGAAGAGTAATTATTACTGCTCGATAACCGGCCAAGCAACTCATCTAAATCATATTCGGCCTTTCTTATTTGATTTAATTTATTATTAATCAATTCATATAAGCCTTTATGCTCAATGGTGCTGTTCATCAATAAATTATATTCTTTATTAAGTGAACCTCTACTAATAAGATCATCAACATATTGATTAATATAACTATCGCAGTTAACGCCTAACTCCTCTAGAATAATAAAAATCGAGGAAACCTTGCTAAGAGGTATTCTCGACCTATACTCCTCTATTGCTCCTTTCAATGCATCAACAAAATCATCTTGGTTTGTATTGAAAGAATCTCTAAAAACACTCCATATTTCATCTAACTTTCTATTTATCTCTATATCTTCATAATCTTTATTTTTAGCCTTCACCGCACTTTCAAAACTGAAACTGGGAAGCAAATATCCATGCTTAAAGTAATAATCAATCCCGTAATCAAATAAATTATCAGAATTTGTAAATGAAATATCTAACTGCTCTATGAATTTTTCAGTGTCAGACATTTCGTCATCATTAGTGTGATAACTATCAGCCATTGCTCTGGGTTGTATTTTTTTGAAAAATTCATCATAGGGCAACTCGCCAGCCCCTGAGTAAAATACATATGCAAAAAGCACTACTCTGAAAGTAAAATCTTTCCGTACTTCTTTACGCGCTGTTGTGAATTCAGACTCAAATGCGTAAAGAGTCTTTTTTATTTTGTTTAATATTCTAATATTTTTTAAATTTAAAGCCTCCGCCGCACTAAGTAGAAATTCATAATTCGGATCGTTATGTGAAAATATTTTTCTGACATTATCAATGACGTCAGGTTTATACATAATATCACGATCGACAATTTTTTCTCGATATTCTATAAATTGTTTTTCTTCGTCATTCTTAGTTAAGTTATTTTCATTGTAAATTAATATTATCTTACATGCTTTTGATCTTGCAAGGTCATCAACTAACCCCATGAAATCTTTTATCTCTAAAGAGCTACCCTTTCTCTCAAGATCGTCAAAACAAATTAAATATTTATTTACATAATTATAACCATCAAAAATTGTAAATTCGGAGGATTTAAGGCCAAAACCGCTTATCCCTATGCTAAAGTTATTAAAGATCTTTTTACTTACTTTATTATACCTTACGCACTTATATACTCCCGAGAAAAACCTCTCCATCATTTGTTGTTTTTTCTCTAGTAAATCCTCTCTATAAAGTTTTTGATTAAGCGGTATTGTGGAAGGGAATAGTTTTTTCTTAATTTCTCCAATAGAATTAAGACCAAATAGAGAAACATATGAATATGCAATCTGATCAATTTCTCTTTTATTTCTTTTACCTTCGTAGTAACAGTTCCAAAAATGTGTTTTTCCTACTCCCCATTCACCTTTAATTACTGCAACCCTGTCATCAGAAGCCAAAAATTCATCTAAAATTTTTGTTATGGACATAATTAATGCTCCTAAGAGAAAGGCGCTTAACGCGCCTTCAATCAACTCTTTTTCATCAACTCGCGTTTAATTTCGTCAGTACGCATCGTCACATCGGCTGCGGTGATCGCCTCGTTCATCTTTACGATGTCCTCTATTTCCTGCGGGGACTTCTCTGCCAGATGGAAAATGGCTGCACGTATCACATCAGAACGGGTGAACTTCTCGAAGCGAGGGATGAACTTCATCATCTCCAGTAATTCGAAATACTCGTCTTCAAGAGACATCGTGCGGCTTTTGATTTTCTCTTTGCCACGTGTTGGACGGCCTTGTGGACGGACAGGCTGGCGCATCGGGGTGCTGCTTTTAGGCGCAGCAGCTTCTGCAGCCGGACGTTTTGCCAGATCACCCATTTTCATGGACATTATTCACCCTCCAAGGTCATTACGTATTCTACTAATGCTTCAATCTCGGCCTCAGCCTTTTTGTCGCGTTCGGCTCCGGTCATCTCAAATATGGAACGACCCGCCTCTTCGGCATCGTCATAGACGTTGCGGTTGTAAAGATTCACCGGTACCGCCTCGATGCCAAAGGTTTCGACAATTTCTTTTGCAGCGATAATGCGCGCAGCCTGGGAGGGCAGAGACGGGCACTGGTTCATTACAGCACGGATTTTGATTTGGTCATTCACGCTGCTAACGCTGTCGACGATGGGGTCGATGTCACGTAAGGATTTCAGATCGCGGCGTTTCGGGCGAAGCGGGATAAGGATCACGTTGGCCATCAGCATAGCCTGGCGCTGAATTTCGGAGTCGAAACCACCAGCGTCAACGACGACGTAATCGAAACGGCCGCGAAGCGAAGTGATGTGTTTGATGATGTCATCCTGGACATAGGCGAACGGGATCAGCTCCAGTTCTTCATTGTGCCGGCGGTCTTCACACCACCCTGTCGTGGTGCGCTGGATGTCGATATCAGTGATCTGGACTTTCTTTTTCTTTTTGATTTTCAGACAGGCTGCAATTTGCTGAGCAACAGTCGATTTGCCTGGGCCACCCTTGGTGCCGCCCACCACAATGATCTGAGTCATTCGTGATATCCCTACGTGTGATTTATCGTCGTATGAAACAACTTGTTTTCTTATATGCGATATAGCCTAAATGCCTACGGCTGCGGTGTAAAGGTTAAATGGTAGGTGGTTCATATCAAGTGTATAAAATCGCCTTGCGCCTGCATTGACGCCTCTACATTCACAGGTTAGTATTTCACCAGGTGGTGATGGTCACCTGGCGCCTGTCTCGCAAAGCAATAGCCCATCATTCTGCAGTACCCAACACTTGGCCGCCATCATTATGACGCTGCCCGGTTAACAGGCTATCGGTATGCGTCTAATGTGTGGAAACATAGCCATGTCTAACTACTCTGGTTTAAACATTCTCAAAAGCAATGCTAAAGAATTAGCTAAAAAACAAGGGATTAAGCTAACAGAAGCTCTTGAAGCCATCGCTATCGATGCAGCGTTTTCGAACTACCATGAACTTTCATCTGTGGCGAAGCGATTTCCATTAGAACCTAGGTTAATGAAGGCCGCTTTTGGTGAGACGCACTTCGAAAACGTCATTTTTTCGAGTGATGTTTACGTTCAATTTGAGATGGCTGTTGACGAACTTTTATCCGATGCGGTTGCTTCAACAAATGCTAATGGTTTTGCAGTATATGACCTCGAGCCAACTGAAGTTCAGTATGACGAGGAAAAGGGACTGTTGAACATGACTGTGGCGTTCAGTTATGAAGGTGAGCAAATGCCAGACCATTTTTTCTCCGGTACATCATTCTTCTTAACAGCAAATGTTCCTCTTATTTATCGTGATAATAATTGGCTAATCGCTGAAGAAGGTATCGAAATAATATCTTCAGACTCAAATGCAGATCCTGACAGCGACTGGTACGACCTTACAGATAGCTGATAAAAAATGCGCTTTGGTGTTAACCAAAGCGCCTTCTACCTGATATTGATAGTAATGCAATCACCACTTACACAACCGCTCACCGAGCGTGTTGTGGATCAGGATTTCTCTCTCAGTTTCTTCTGTCAGGGCGTCGTCCTTGCTGATGTAGATAGGGTTAGCCCCATCGCAGAATTGTACGCCCACGGTCTGAGGTTTAATCACGCATCCACTTATCGCGAAGCTCGCGATGAACGGCAGAAGCATCCTTAGTCCTGACTTCATTAATCGTCTCATTTTTCACATCCACTGTGCCTTGAAGCCGTTTGTTGGTTTCTCTCTGCGCCTTTTCCTCCATGGCCCGCCGGGCAGCGCGTCCACCCCAGGTGTACGCCCCAACGAGCACAAAGAAGACGGCAGCCAAAGTCATGATGGTCGATTTGACCTTTGAAAGCAGGCTGCCGTTCATGGTTACACCACTCCTGCCTGATGCTTACGAACTTGCGACCAGGCAATAAAGCCGGCGACAACAATGGTCGCAATACCGAAGATAATGCGAACGGTATCCCCGCTGGTGATATGTCCCTGGGCCTTATCCATCGCAACGGAGATCTGCGGCATTACGTCCGCCAGCTGCGCAATACCGATACCTGCAGTCACCGTTGCGCCTGCAGTTTCTTTCGTGACGGGTACGGCTTTCACTGCAGTTACCGGTTTAACGACGCCGGCGCGACGCATACCTTCGTCAATAACTTCGGCCGAATACCAGCTGTTGAGTGTTTTCAACGGGCCACGACCGTTCTCATGACGAATGATCGCCTCCACCAGCGGCCGCATAGTATTGTAGTCATGCAGATCGATGATCATGTCCGGCGTCACGCCTACAGCTTTAGATACCTCATTGATATAGGCGGCCGTGTTGTTTTCATGTGGCGGCGCCCAACGCTCGATGACTTCGCGGATCGTATCGATGCTGGAACCGTCTTTTGCGCGGCGCTTATCATGGTAGGTGATGAGCGTTACTGTCAGTGCTCGAATCCCCCATACGGGGTCTTTAAAAGTGCAGAACCGCGGTTCCGCCGGGTTGTTTACTAACCCTTGCCACGGCGACCCCTTATCCAGGTTACCAGGGTTATTGTTACGAATGCCTCTTGGAGTACTCATCCTTGTTCTCCTGTTATTGCAGTCCATTTTTCACGCCATAAGCGGCCAAACCCAAAAGCAGCACGGTGATCAGGAACGAGGTAATCTTGGAAATAATGCCTCCAAAGAACCCGCTTGAAATCGTGTCGAGCCGATTAAGAAGTTTGTCCAGGTTGGAATGCTGAATGCTATGTTGCGCCGGAGTCATATCACCAAAGTAGGTTCGCAGCTGATCGTTGACCTCCTGGCCAATATCATCTCGAAGCTCCTTACTTAATTTTCCTACGACTTCGCGCGCAACAATGGCGGCAATGCGCTCCACCTGCTCTGGCGTCACGCCTGCCATCTCGTTTGACATGTCTTCCTCCATGAATAAGTCAAATCGGATGGCAGATTTATATCATAAATTATAGATTAATTGTAGGTAAGTACTTACATACAATTAATTGTTATTTATTTGTATTCATCGGTCATAGCCAAGCCAGCATCTAGAGTATTCTGGTTTGTAATCACGGGGGGCTCTTTCTCCTCTGTTGAGTTAAGTTTGTTCTCCAGCACTTCAACTCGCTTAATCAGTACCTTCACCGCCGCCAGCGTGTCCATCATTATCACGTTGTTGTCGAGCTGAAGGCGCTCACTGTTAATCTGCTTATTACCATCCAGGTACGAAATATTAACGTGTTTCACGTATTGCTCGTCTACTTCCTCGGCCTGCTGCGCGATGATCCCCCGGCGGACGCGGTTCTGTTCGTCGTCGTTATAGACGAACGTCACCAGCTCCAGCGCCTTTATGCGGTCTACTGACTGCTGCCCATCAGTAGGCGTGATATCGTGCTTCAGGCGAGCGTCAGACGTCCCCAGAAACTGAACGCTACCGCGCTGGCTTCCGTAGATATTGCCGTCGGCCAGGAATTGCCAATACTGTATTGGTTGCGAAAAACCACCAACAGAAAGAATTAGTCGGTGGTTTGTCCCTACCTGCTCTTCGAACCACATAGCCGCCTGTCCGCCATCAACGTTGCCATCACTACCGCGCGTACTAAATCTTGACGTAAAACGTGGCGCTTGTAACACGGTGCCATTTGCTATGTTTCCAGGGTCAGTGTTTAATCTGGCAATGAAGGCTTGCCCGTACAGATCGCCGTACTGCGTAGCAATGCCATAAACCCCGAGACCGCCACGGACTCGCAGCCCCGGATAAACCGCTAAAGCCCCGTCTTCGGTGATAATTCGATGCGTATAATCTGCAGAGCTACCTTTGTGGTGAAAATCAATGTACGGCGTTGTGTCGCTGCTGATTTCCAGGTTTCCGGCGTCGATGGCAGTGAACTGTGTATTGCTATTCTTCCTGAGAATTTGCCCTGCAGCCGTTATAGTGGCACTGAAAGTAACCCCCTTACTGAATATCTGCGTCTGTGTGAACGTGTTTGCTGCGCTCGTCTTCGCTGAATCTTTCAGTGAGTTCCTGAGTTCCGCGAGGTCAGATGCTTTCGCCATCCCAGATACAGCAGGAACAGTCACAGACGTACCTGTTATAGGGTCTGTCATCGTAATGTCGCCGCTTCCGGTCAGGGCTGTAGACCATCCTTGGACAACGTTACGCCAAAGAGTAAATGCACTGGCTAGTTGGTTCGCAAAAGACGATGTGCTGGCAGTTTCTGACGTGATAATTCCATATTTCGCACCAGAAAAAGCAGTTGTTATGTTTCTCGTCAGGGTCAGTTGAGTGTCATTATTTACTGATTTGATGGCATACAGATCAGCACTTCCATTGCGATAAATGACTAAAATTGAACCCTCTTGAATACCAAGTGCGGGCTCCGACCACTTTGTTGAAATACCAGTAACCTTTGCCTGGTTTGCTGCACCCGTTACGGTGCCAACTTCATACATTGCCATAATTACATTCCTTGTAATTTTAATGAGCGGCTCTCAAAGAGCCGCCTGAAACTTAAGCCAGAGAGATGGAGCCAGTAGTTCTGTACATCGAGACAACCCCTGTAAACCGGAACTGACCGCTATCGCCACGGTTCGGCCACTGAATGGTAATCTGGTGACGTTGACCGAAGTTTGACGCCGGGATACGGATTGAGAAGATTGATGTTTCAAAATCCTTACCATCGTTTCCAGAGTCAAAAGTCCAAACGGTCGTTTCATCAACGCGAATTGTTACGTTCTGACGCCATACCTGAACAATCGCAACGGAACCATTGAACACCATACGCCGTTCAAAGGGCATACCGTCAATCGTTGCAATCAGGTAGCGCGTGCCGGATGAGGTATTCCCGGAAGCTGGCCAGTTTTTAACAACACGGTCGGTCATTGTCACAACGTCACCAACAATTTTATTGGCCTGAACAGTGCCAAGCACAGTGCAGTTCTCGTTAATAGTCACGTTATTAAGCACACCAGTATTTGCGTGAACTTCACCACGAATAACTACGTTGTTGAACTGTGAACTACCGTCTTTTCCAATTCTCCAGCCATTTGAACCGTTAACGAAATTGTCAGATCGGATTTCACCGCCAATTTTTGCATTGGTGATGGAGCCATCCTTAATCACAGCGGCATTCATGTAGGCAACGCCATTTTCCACAACAAATGGTGTGGTCGTGTTTCCGTTAGAGGTATTGATTAAGCCGAAGCGATCAGCCTGAACCAGAAACTGGCTCTGCAAATTTTTGCCATCGATACCTAAAGCGATACCAGCAGCATACTTTTTACCGTTGCTGTTGGTTTCCATTTTGACCATCCAGGTACTGTTAACGTTGCCGTTTTCAACAACCGTTTTCTTCAGCTCCTGCAGCTCGGCTGACTGGCCTCCTACCTGAGCTGTCAAATTCGTCTGCTGCTGAGACAGTGCGCTTATCGTTGTGGCCTGGGTCTGCTGAGTTGACTTAATTGCCGCCAGAGAGGTGGTGGCGTTATTCAACTCCGTCTGGTTTTTGATGTTTGCCGATGCCTGCGCGTCAATTTGCGACTGCAAGCTGGTATTCAGCGACGACTGCGTTTTCTCGTTGTTGGTGATGGTCTGCGCCATCTGATCAACCTTCGAAGACGCATCATTCACCTGGGACGTCAAAGAGGACAGCTGAGACGCCTGGGATGTCACCTGCCCTTCTACATTGGTAACATGTGAGGTAAGGCTGGTGAGCGCGGATGCATTCGCATTAGCCGAATCTTGAGCCTCTTTTGCGTCGGTGATATCGGTGACAACAACGTCATCGATATACAGATCATACCCCGGTGTACCAGTGCCAGTTGTGCCGCGGGTAGATACCCAAAATGCGCCGCGAGTGTGGCCAGCGGCTACACGGAGCGTGCCGGTGAATTTCTTCCAGGTCCCTCTGCCCCCCAACGAACCTTCAGTGATGGTGATCGCCGACGGCCAGTTGTTATTGTTGGCAGCGTTTTGGGTCTGCAAACCAACGATTGTTGACCACCCGGATGATGGCGACTGATCTGCCGGCATCATCGCCCAGAGTTCAATGCGGAATACCGCATTTTCTCGCAGAGCAATCCACTTACCAATGGATTTATCGCTGTTTCCGCCCTCACCGGCGCCGCGGGAAACACGCAACGACTTCGTTCCGCTTCGTTTCTGAGAGCTGACGACGACCGCACGCGAGCCGCTGATCTGCTGGTTTTCAGAGTACGTCTCCAGAGAACCATCAAACCACGGGTTGCTCCCCATCGCCTGAACAGTGCTCAAAGAGTTTTTGAGCGAAGTTGTCTGGCTGCTCTGGGTTTCAATTTCTTTCTCGTTCTGCGTGACGCGGTTCGTTAATGCCGTTAACGCAGCTGCATCCGCTTTCTTCGAAACATTTGTGTTTGTGGTCGCAAGGTCATTCTTAAGTTGCGTAACCTGGCTGCCCTGGCTGGTGATGTCATTCTCTGTCTTGGTCACACGACTATCGAGTTTAGTGATCGCGCTCGAGTTCGCCTGAGTTTCAACAGAGTCGGTCACATCGACGACGTAAAAATCATCAAAGTACATCGCGCCTGCGGACAAGAAAGCAGTGAACTGAACGTCAGCAACGACATCCTTTGTCGCCTTCCAGGTCCAGGACACTTCCTGCCAGTTCGAAGTGAACGGGCCATAAGCCTTACTTGCGATTAGACCGTTACCTTCTGCCACACGGAATTTTGTGTTGTCAGTCGACTGAATGGTGGTATTAGGGTCCTGCTTTGCCCAGATGCCAATTTTGTACGACCGATCCTTTTTGAAGGAGATCTTCTGGCCCACGCCTGCAGAACCACCCGCCGCCAGTTTGGCGGCTTTGGTGCCAAGATGTGGAACCTGCAGCGTTACCACCGTGGCAATCCCGCTCCAGCCTGTATAGCCCTCCGTACCACGCTCAAAAGACGGGTTTACGATCAGGTTCCCGGGGATCTGGCTTGCTGCATCCACGCTGGCGTTACTGGACGCAAGGCTGTTTTCCAGTGCCGTTGTCGAGGAGCTCAGGGAGTCAATATTATCCCCCTGGGTCTTCACTGTGTTCTGGAGCGTGGTAATTGCCGACGCGTTCGCATCAGCCTTCATCATCACACCGCCGGCGGCGCCCAGTCCCATCATTACCCCGTTCACAAACTCGACTGAGGTCGAGATGTGGGCGGTGCCGTCGCCACCGGTTGGCGCACGCAGTTCCAGACCATCGCCAGGCTTCATGCCTTTGCGGCCAAGGAGAATGTAGGCACCACGATACGGTAGAGAGTTGACGACTTCGGATGTGCCACCAAGAGATTCCAGGGCAGACAACACCTTACCTCGGTTGCCAGTTGGCTCATCGAATGTCAGGACACAAACGTAAGTCCCACTGGCCAGTACCTCGATATCAGCCGACATCGTGGCGCCATTATTCGCGCTGCCAAAGACATCGTATGTTTTGGATGTCGCAATCACCGTTGATCCGTCGCTGTGTTTTGCAAAAGTGACCAGCGCCCAGCTGCGACCAGGGGTAAACAGGTTTTTGCCGCTTTCATCAAAAACCCCAGGAGTTACGCTGTTGCCATTCCCCCGTGCAGTGACAGTAAACACAGTGCGACGGTTCATCGAGGCCTGCAGGCTGGTAATGCTACTGTTCGCCGCGGTTAAATCGCCCCCCTGAGATGTCACCGTGTTCCGGAGATCCTGCAATGCAGAAGCATCAGCCTTCTTGGCAATGTTGTTCTGAGCTGTCGATAGCCCGTTTTCCAACGATGTGGTGCGATTTCCGATAGAGCTAATGGAAGTGCCTTGCTGATTCACTTTCGTTGTCAGCGAATCCACAGCCGACGCACTGGCGCTATCAGACGGAGACTCGTTCCAGTCGGAAACAACGTTACCTACCTCAAACTTCGGACTGTTGATGTACACCGTCTGGTCTTTGGAGGTATTGCTCTCGATACGGCACAGAATCAGGCGCTTGGTGCCCGTGGTAGGTGTCTGTTTCCACTTAACCCAATAGCGGGCCCATGAAGTGGTCAGCGTGAACTGCGCACGACCATCAGTGTTGTTACCTTTCGCACCCTGGCTGGTCTCGATAGACGTTGTGGTGTTCGGATTGTAGAAGAACGCCGTCATCGTCTGGCCAGTAACGCCGCCTTTCGCATAGAAGCTGTAAACGTACTCACCTGCATCGACCGGCGACTCAAGCGTGATTTCCCGCAGATCCTTGTAACCGGAGCCGGCTTTTACAGTTGCGCCAATTACCGCATTACCACGATACGTATCGCTGACAACGTTCGACCAGCCGGTCATATCGCCGGAGTTCTTGATCAGGTTTGTACCGCCGACAGAAATCGCATCAACCTTATTGTTCAGATTCGTGACAGAAGAACTCGTTGAGTTAATGTCTTTTTCGGTCTGGGTAACACGGTTGGTCAGTGCCGTCAGAGCATTGGCGTCCGCTTTTTGAGCAACGTTTGCATTTGTTGTTCTCAAATTATTCTCAAGATTGGTAGTACGTGTACCAATGCTGGAGATGTTCTCCCCCTGCTGATTTACCGTAGAGGTCAGCGAATCAACCGCTTTCGCCGTAGCATCGAGGGAATCCTGGACTTTGGAGGAGTCGGTTACGTTCCGCAGATGCCAGTCAGTCACATACCAGACGGTGCCGAATGGGCTGGACTGGTTAATTTGCAGGAATGGACGGAAGAAGCCGCGATCGACAATCCCCTGAGTAATTTTGAATCGCCAGGTTACTCGCTGCCATGTGGCCGACGCCTTGCGGTTGCCGCCGGATGACAGAGGCGCGCCCACGCTGCCGCTTGGCCTTGTTGCGGTTCCGAGATACAGGTTGAAATCAGCGGAGCCGGCACCACACGCGACGAGAGCAGACATTTCATAGACATCCCCCAATGTCGCCGGAATAGCAGCAAAATTGGGGTGATGGTCGCGAGCCGCAATGCGTGCAACATAAGCGTATGGGCAATTGGCTGGCACGCCCTCAGACGAGCTGGAAACCACAGTGAAGCCCATCTGACTAAACTCTGGGTCAAATGTCGGGTTGCTAATCAAATCGCCACTTGTCGCATTCCCTGCGCGTACAGATGAATTAAGCGCAGTGATACTGCTATTCGCAGAGGATAAGCCCGATTCTGTTTGATCGACGCGCCCGGACAACACGCTTAAAGCGCTCTGATCCGCTTTTTTACTGACGTTGTTATTGGTCGTTGCCAGGTCATTTGTCAGTTTGGTGATGCTGTTACCCTGACTGGTGATCTGGTCACCCTGTTGGGAGACGGTCGAGTCCAGTGTCGAAATCGCATTGGCGTTAGCATCTGCTGTACTTTGCGCGTTGTAGGCATCAGTCACTTCGGTAATGACCAGGTCATCAATGAGGAATGAGTTACCCGCCTTAACGCTGCTAACGTTAGGAATAGAAATCCTCACCATTGCCTGCTTAATACCGCTCTTCGTTGATTTCAGGTAACCAGAAACCTTCGTCCATTGAGCTGTAGACAGCTCTTTCGCCGCTTTGGTTACTGCTGGCCACTGCCAGGAATTGTCCTGATACTGGAGCGACAAGCCAATGGAGATCTGCGCATTCTCGGCCATAGCGGTACTCTTGGCATCCAGCTTAACCCAGCATTCCATATAGAAGACTGCGTTATCGCGTACCTGGAAACCGCTGAAAATGTGATTATCGCTGTTATCAGTTGCGTTAGCGTTGTAATCATTCGGACGCGTCACACGGATGCACTTACTACCGCCATGCGAGTCATCAGTGGTCACGATAACGCGATTATTTGATAGATTGTGGCCAACCGCGTAGCTTTCAAAAGTGCCATCAGGAAGCAGATTAGCGCCGCGTTTGGATTGCTGGTTCAGAGAACTGCTGAGCGACGTAATGTTGCTGTTCGCCGCCGTCAGACCGGACTCCGTCTTCTCTACCCGACCTGTCAGCGTAGTGACTGCCGACTGATCGGCCTTTTTCGCGATGTTTGCGTCAGCGGCTTCGAGGTCATTGGTCAACTTAGTGATGCTGTTGCCCTGACTGATGATCTTGTCACCCTGCTGTGTCACCGTGCTCAACAACGTAGACAGCGCATCGCTATTAGCCTTGATCTTCACCTCATCCGTGATATCAAAGACCTTAAATGTATCAACCCAGATTTCGGCATTAGCCGGGTGCGCGTAAAGCTTAAAGTTCTGGCCATCAGCGTTAGAGGCAGTAAGTCCAGTCTCCCAGGTAATGGTCTGCCACTCACTGGTTAGTGTGACGTTTTTATCTTCATAATTGCTGTCGGTCTGGCCGATTTTATTCTGGCGCCGGATCAACATGTTCATCGCCCCGGACACGCCCTTGGCTTTAACCACAACACGATATTTGCGCTGACCATTAAGCGGCAGCGGCTTGTTGTTGTTGGAGAAGATGCCTGGGCTGGTAGTGGTCGTCCGGTTCAGCTTAACCCCAGCCTTACCATCACCAAAGTTGCCGAAAGTGACGCCCGCCGGATACTGGGTATCCCACGCAGTTGCACCCTGCAGGAAATCGTAGTTCGGGATCAGGTTGTCACCAGCGTTTCTGGCAGCGGTCAGGGTGTTATTCAGGTTCGTGATGCTGTTACCCTGGCTGGAAATCGTATCCCCCTGCTTGGAGACCGTATTTTGCAGCGTAGACAGCGCCTGTGCATCTGCCTTATTCGCCAGATTAGCGTTGGTCTGTTCGAGGCTATTTCGCAGGTCAGTAACGCTCTGTGAGGTGCTCGTGACGCGATCACCTACGGTGCTGACGTTTGAGGTGACGGCGCTAATGGCATTCGAAAGCGCGTTCATCCCAAGAGCAGAATTCAGCTGGGCTACCTTCTCGGACAGTTTAAAACCGAGGTTAATGTAAGCCTGACCAGTCCATTGGTTCACCAGGAACTCAACCGTGCTCCAGCCAGCTTTCAGATCAAAGCTAACCGTATTCCAGCTCGCATTACCAAAGGCAACCCTAACACCGTTCACGTACACGGCGCCCGTATCATCAAAAACACGAGAACCTGGTGCCATAGTGATGGTGGTATCAGCATTGACTTTCACGAAGGCTTTGTAATGCGCGATCACGTAACTGCCGGCGCTCGCAAAGTCCAGTTTTGCCGCGTCAGGAACCTCATCGATCGAGATTGGCGCCTTACCGTTGATATCGCTAAAGGTCGGCTCAGTGGTATTGTTCGCCAGTTGTACGTTGTATACGCTACGCACCCACATGTTCTGGCGGCCGTTAACCATCTGGTTTGACAGCGAAGTGATGCTGTTGGAGTTCGACGTAATGTCTTTTCCCTGCTGGGTCACGGTGCTGTTGAGGGTTGATAACGCATTGGACGTCGCATCAATCGCTTTCTCATTGCTCACGTCAACGCAGAAGACGTCATCGAGATACATATAGCCGGAAGCGACACTTGCGCGCAGAGACACAACCACGCTGGCGGTTTTGGCTGGCGTATACTCGCCGCTAATAAGTGCCCAGTTAGTCGACAGCCCGGCGCCGGTGATCGGGATATCCTTTAACGGCGTCAGATCTGCGTTTCGAAGGCTAATCTTGTTGTTGCCGGCATTATTGATCGCGAAGTCAGCGGATTTGCGAACCCATGCGCCGATACGATAAGTCTTGCCAGCCTGCAGCTCGACCGTTTGATTGCAGCCTGAGTCACCGCCAGAGGCCAGTTTGCCCGCCTGGATGATGTATTTCCCCGATTTGGGGTTCTGGGCCTCCAGCAGAGTCCAGCCGACATACTCCCAACCTTCGAAACCACGTTCAAAAGAGTTGTTTTTGAGCATGTTGCCGACGATCGCTTTCGAGGCATCCGCATCAGCATTGGCGTTATCCAGCGAGTTTGACAGGCTGGTGATGCTCTGGGACTGGCTGGAGATTTGATTTTCGGCAGCAGTTACGCGGTTTGTCAGATTAGTCACAGCTGAGGCGTCAGCTTTGTTCTTGATGCTGTTCTGCATCGAAGTGATCTGCTGCCCCTGGCTTGTGATGGTGCCCTCAACAGACGATACCCGAGAGGTCAAAGCATTGGTGGCACTGGCGTTCGCCTCAATCGCCAGAGCATCAGTGACGTCAACAAAACCAACATCATCGAAGTACTGAGAACCGGTTTTGAGAGAAGACATGATCGATACGTCAACTTTACCGGTCAGCGTCGCCTTCCAGGTATCAGAGACCTCTTTCCATGTTTCATCTTTGGGCAGATTCTCCGGACGGATCGGAATCTCTTTGAGCAACGTGGCTGCGCCAATACGCAGTTTGTTGTTGCCAGGGCTGCTGATCACCGCATCAGTGGTGCACCGCACAAAAGAGGACAGCTTGTATGTCCGCCCTTCGACGACGCTTACAGATTGCGCGATTTGCACCGTTCCGGCGGCGCAAACAAGAATTTTGCTACCAGAATGGGGCGCACTCGCTTTGATAACACTGGATACGCTGTTTCCTGCAGACCACCCTGCCAGGTCACGCTCAAAGGAAGCGTTAACCAGCAAATTGCTCGGGTTGCTTTTGGCAGTATCGGTATCGCTCTGGATATCGCTCAGCGAGTTATTCAGGGTGGTGATGCTTTCACTCTGGCTGCTAAGGGTTTTATCCTGCTGGGTTACGGTCGACTGCAGACCGGTGATCGCCTTGCTGTTCGCAGATACACCAGACTCAACACTTCCTACGCGATTATCCAGCGTAGACAATGCCGCACCTTGTGATTTAAGGGTATTGCCCTGCTCTTCGACCTTCTGGGAAATTGTCTGTACCGCACTGGCATCGGCCTTCTGGCCAAGGCTTGTTTGCAACCCGGTAATCTTGCTTGCCTGGGAAGCTTGTTCAGTGGACAGCGTATGCAGCTCTTCTGCAACAGAGGCTTTGTTTCTGTTGAATTCAGTCTGCAAGGATTCACGCGCACTCGCTTCCGCAGCATCGGCGGTGATACGAGCATTTTTCTCCTGATAGATCAGACCGGAGCGAATGTCGTCCAGATTTCCGCTTTCAGAGGAACCGCGGATTTGTGCAGCCAATGTGCTGCGCGCCTGCGCTTCGGCGGTATCCGCATTCGCACGAGCCTGCTGCTCTTCCTGTAACGCGGCCATGCCTGCGCCCGGCGTCGGCCGACCGACGGCGATCCAGTCGAATAACAGGTAATTGTCCGCATCCTGACCTGAAGTGAAATCGAAGCGGAAACGACGAATCGTTGTCGAATCTCGCCACTCAATGTCGTGCAGGGTCAGAATCGCAATACCCTTGTCATCGTATTCCGGTTCATTGATAACCACGGAGCGACCAGCATTCCAGCCGGTTTCATCAGCGCCAATCCAGAACATTTTGGCGTTCCAGGTTGGGTTGCCAACCTTTTTAATGCGCATCTTAATGAAACGATAAGCATGGGCATCGATCGTCAAGCCGTTAGGGGAACGACAGGTTGAGGTCGGATTGTTCGCTTTCAGCCAGCCATCGCTGGTGACGCTCATTGGCGTGTAGCCATTATCATCTTCCGTCCAGCCTTCAGCGTCCTGGTCGAAATACCAGATTTTCAGAGAGTCGAACTGTTCCCCTGTGCCAGCGGCAATCTGCGAGATCTGTCGCGCGAGGTTTTCGTCACCGGAGGTCACAACCTCAGACAAGCTATCGATAGAGGTTTTCAGCTCATTCTTCGCGCTCAGCAGTTGGTCGGCCGCTTGCTTGGCTGCATCATTAACATCTGCAATACGGTCATTCGTCTCTTTCTGAATGGCCGCAGTCAGATCTTTGCTGGTCTGGGACAGCGACGTTGTCAGTGATGACTGCGCTTTCTTAATCTCCTGCGACAGAGCAGCGTCGCCGTCTTTAATCGACTGTTTTGCAGCTTCAATTTGGCTGTTTACATTGGAGATGTTGGTATTGATCGTCTGGTTGACCGTATCGATATTGTCGACAATTGTCTGATTGACGGTATCAATGTTCTCTTTCAGCGACTGATTGACAGAGTCAACCTGCGCCTTAATTTCGGAGGAGGTTTGCGCAAGGTCGTTTTCAACTTGCTGAATAGACTCGTTGACTGAGTTCTGAACCTCGCCAATGGCGTTGTCTACCGCCTCCTGAGTGGCTTTGCTGTCGATTTCGTCGAGCAGCTCCTTGCCGAGTTCAGAAGATGTGATCTTATCTTTCAGGAAAGACAATACGTCGCGAGTGGTGGCCTCTGTACCGAGGTTCGAGTTCGGCTGGCCTACCATCCCACGTTTGTTTACCGCACGAATCCAGTAATACCAGGTCTCGTTGTCACCCAGCCCAGCGTGAGTGAAAGTCGTTGTGGCGGCCTGAGCAATGAGTGTCGCGGTGTCCAGCTTATTTGTTTTGGACGCATACACGTTGATCTGCGCGAGGTCGACTGAATCAGGGTTAACCCAATTCAATACCACGTTACGATAATCCCCCACCGCGGTCAGTGATGTGGGCGCCCCTGGCGGCGTCATCGTGCCTTTTACCTGATAGACAGCAGTAATGATCTCGGATTTTTTGCCGCCGAAGGAAACGGAATACAGCTGGAAGTCATATCGCCCATTTTCGGCAACATTGACGATTTCATATTGTTCTTCCGTGGCGCGGGCAGATTGCCAGTTGGAGACGTTGCCCTCGTCGGAGCGGCGCCAGCTGACCCAGTATTCTGGTGATTTACCTTCCCAGGCAAGCATCAGCTTCACGGACAAGTTGCCCGGACTGGACAGATAGGTGCCTTCTGAGATGACCAGATTGCTCGGTTTGGAATATGTGGGATCAAGAACCGTCGTATTTTCTGGAACGAGCGTGGCCCCGTTATCAATCGCCTGGTACTTAGATGCATTGTTCTGCACCACCGTGATATCAAACGACCCCGGGGTTTCACCTTGCGCGATAGCGACCACGCGCGCCCGCATTGGAACCAGGTCTGGTTCGGTGATCGTCCAGACGCCATTCGCTACTGGTTGATCGGCTGTGGCCAACGCCGTCTTGAAGGTAACTTTAGTGATGTTGTCGCCGGTCTCGTTGATGTCTCGCTCAACGATTTTGCCTTCCTGATTGATGATACGGATGAAGCTACCGCTCTTTTTCAGAGAGACAGGTGCATCGAGGGTGATGCTGTTTTTGGTGAAAGAGACAATGCGACCGGAATTGCGTTTGCCGGCACGATATTTGTTCTGGATCAGAACGGTTTCGCCCGGCATCAGGAACGAGGCGTCCAGGCCCGCGGTAAAGGTGATCATGTCTGACTCCATACGCGCGGTATAGAGCAGCCACAAACCTACACGATGAGCCTGACCTCGGCTGGTGCATCCGAACGCAACGGCCTCGGTCTTGCGCTCCCCGTATCGGGCCATCGCTTCCTGATCTTCAACATACTCAACGTTCTGCTTATAGCCGTCTTGTTTGTTGTTATAAGTGATCAACGCAACGGACGGCCGGTCTTTTCGAGCAGAGCCTTTATAGGTAAACAGGCCATCTTTTACGTTTGCGTTGGTAAACAGCATGACAGGGTCAGACGGGCTGTCCTGCATGATATTCACCATGCCACCAGCCCAGAAAACCATGCCACGGAAAGCGCCGGCAATATCCTGAATCAGACGATAAGCGTCCTGACGACTGGTGATCTGGGTGTTGATTGCAAAGCGTTTTTCTTTTCCACCAAAGCCATCATCAACCTCTTCGTCGCAGTAGCGACCGATCTGATAAAGCTGGCCGAGGTCAATCATTGACTCCGAAACAAATTTGCCGAGGCCATAACGAGCATTGGTCAGCAGATCGAACAGAATCCAGGCTGGGTTGGAAGACGACAGAAGCTTAAAGGTTCCATCCCAAACGCCGTTATAAGTGTTCGTGTTTTCATCATAATTCGAAGGCACACGGATTTTGAGGCCACGGATAAGATACGAACGTGACGGCATAGAGCTACCAAACTGCTCAGAGTTAACCTTAAGGCCAACCAGAACGGAGTTCGGGTAGTTCATTGGGGTGTCAACGATCTCACCGATAGAGTCGACCCAGGTATCGTTAAAGAGATACTGATCGTTGCTGTCGGCGGAGAGACGAAGCACGCGCACTTTATAGGCACGCCCAGGCTTTGGAAGCTGGATTTCGTAACTGCGGTAGTAGACACCAGTCTTTTTCGCAGTCAGCGTCACGTCAGAGCTGATCTCACCTGTAGCAATCACGTCATAGAAAGAGCCATTGCCATTGGCCAGCTGGAACTTAAACTGGACCGAAGTACCGTTTGTGTCCCCTGTTTTCTTGTCAATGCTACGCAGCGACGGGAACTTCATGATCACTCGGACACGATCAGCGTCGTCGTTATCGATGGCGACCGTAACCGCGTTTGTGGTTTTCAGCTGTGTGTTAACGGCCTTTGGCGTTTCGACAAAATCGAAACCAGGCATCGGGCTTTGGTCTTGCGAACCATCCCGGAAATCCCAGGTTACACCGGAATAGTTGAATGATCCGTCTTCGTTCTCCAGCGCCACGCCATCGATGAAGATAGATTTAGCACCGTTAATAAGCCCACCAACAACACCTTCCCCGAGCAGATCGAGGATAGACGCCATGGCCCGCGAATTAACGGTATCATCCGCTTCAACTGGTGTACGGCTTGAGCCTGAGCTCTTTTTGCCGCCCGCTCCCGCAATCAGGAGGGGCAATCTCTTTTTCTTGAACTGATCCATGTTCAAAAAACTTCCCTTACAGTTGGTCTATGGTGATTGAAGAACTCACAATCTGTGAGCCAACTAAAATTTCCTCGCCGTAATTAAGCTGAACCGGGTTTCCCTGGTTGCTGGTGTTTTGAGGCCCATCGAAATAAAACGAATCCGTGTTATCCGCCTGTCTGACAGACGCATTTGATGCCTGCGGCGAAATCAGCATGGACACACCGCCCATCATCAATGACATCCCTCCCATCACCAGCGCGGAAGACGCACCAAAAGTCAGCCCAGAGGCCAGAGCGCCGACAGCGATCATCGCGGCGCCCACGAAAGTCTGGAACCACCCAAACGCCTTACCACCGCTGCCACGTGGTACGGGAGTAATGCGGATTTTTGCGATATTTTCCGACTCGCCCATCATCTGGTATTCGGTGTCGTCCATTGACCACTTGTGGCCCTGCTTATTTGTGACCTGGATGTGGTACTTATCGAAGTGGTTACGGTTACGCTTAATCCAGGCTTTAAAGCCCGGGCGATTCGCCTCAATCAAATCGATGGCTTGTTTGGTGTTGCGCACCTTCAATTTCCAGTGGCGGCCAAAGTTCTTTGCCATCGCACCGCCGAGCTGAACATGAACTAATTCAGACACGTCTCGTCTCCCTTGAGTAAATCCCTGTGACGCAGGTGATGCGTCGTGTGCTTCTGATACATCCCACCGTAATAAGCCCGACAGCTGAGACGGTCGATCTGGTGATGCATGATCATGCCGTCGCCGATGTATACCGCGCAGTGATCTGGCATTTTCCCGTACTGGATGAAGAAGATGTCGCCGCGCTGGGGTTCCGTCCCCGGCGCCATGCGGACAAGTCCTTCATTTCGGTAGTTCTGGTCGAGGATGTCGTTGTCCCCCGTGTACCAGGAAGGAATATGCAGGTGGGCGTTTGCATTCAGCTCAACGTCAAATTCACGCTTTAGGTAATCGCGGCACAGCATCCAGCAATCAAACACACCGAATACGTATGGGCGCCCGAGGTAGGGCATCTCAAAACCACACGGGTAAATGACGTTCATTTCGCTAAAGTGGAATGGCATATCGCTTTCCACATTTTTGCGAATTGCCAGAATCATCCACGGTAGTTCCGTCGCCTCGCACCCGGAGCGATCCGGGTCTGACGCCTCTGCGCTGCGTTCAACGTGAGAGTGCCAAATAGCGATCACTTCCCCAGCATCTTCGGCCGCAATAATGTCGCTGGCACGCATGACAAAATCCTCACGTGGCGTTTCAGAGACATTCATCGCTTCCATAAAGCGATATTTCTCACCCTGTGTGCGCACCAGAAAGCCACACGCTTCATTCGGGTAACGTTGGATAGCGCAGCGATAGATATCCTGCATGACTTCTGAGCCCAGCTCAGGTAACGTCTGGTTACTCATATCGTGTCGCCCCAATAAATCCGCCAAAATGAATAACGCCATTCGCGAAGTAGTTGCGACGAGCATTACAGGCGTCGTAACGCTTGGTGCAGTAGTCGGCGCCGGCCAAAGAGGTTTGCTGGTTGTTTTTGTCGAAATATGGGCCGGTGTAGCCACACTCTGTTCCGCGATATTTCCACGGGCAGCTGTTTTTGATGATCTGACGATACGGCAGTTGAACGCCCATCAGATCTAAGACGCTGGACAGCTCGAATTCGACAAACTGGTGCGTCTCCAGGGTCTTCTGTTCGACGAACCACATTTCATCAGCAAAATGCTGACTTGGGTCTGCGGTCGGGTTTCCATCCGGAAAGTTCACCGCATCCAGAAAACGTGCCAGCGTCATCTTGCGAATGATTTTGCAGCCAATCAGATCGTCATTGGCCTGCAGCTCCGCAGAAATTACACCGTCGTAGTTGGAAACCTGAATCTTTGGACGAGGAAGTGTTCCCTGACCGCTTTTATCAAAGCCAGATGCTTTAATTGGCCACGGCTCATAGGAAACTCCCTGCCAGACAATTGGCTGGCTAAGCCCGTTGGTGCCGGCATGGAAATACAACTTGCCGCCGGAGGTTGTCACCGACATATCCAGCTCGAACAACTCAATGAGCGCAGAAGGCGATAAACTCTGAATATCAGCTCTAATACCCATCACTTCATCCTTGAAAAACTCAACGTCACATCCTGTGACGTTGATATATAATAATAGATAAGTACTTACTTATCTATAGCCGCAAATTAAGACTCAAAAACCTGTCTAAATGTTGCCGTAAGCACTTGATAGCCGGGGTAACGCTTTACCGTATGGCTATCACAAACCACGATAATTGCTTTGCCTCTTGGGTTAGTCCAAATGAATGACTCCACCCCTGCGCGGGCAGTCAAAAAGTCATCAACGTCGTTTACCACGTCATGGCTGCGGGTGAACGTGAGAGACCACTCTTCTTTAATCCGATTGAGCCCCTGCGACTGGCGCTGCTCGTAATCGTCGCCGTAGTTCAGCACGGTCACGTTAGGCTTTACGGTTTTCTCAGACTCATAATCTGGATACCAATTAAATACTTTCTTCGACATATCACTTCCTTGTGATGGCCGCCCGCTAAGGCGGCCGGCTTTACTACCCTCTGGTGGTATGCGGATTAAGTGAACCACCAGAACGTTTCTCTTCGGCAATCGTCTCAAGCACAATCGACTTAATTTGCCGCGCTGCACCGTTCCAGAGATTGCTCTCGCTTCCACTGCTGCTCTCGCTGGTTCGTCCATCCTTGGTCACATTGATTTGAATTGAGACAGGGGACACCGCGTTACCCGTACTCTTTCCAGCCGACTCTGCAGAAAGTGTGACTGGAATGGTTCGACCATCTGGCAACGGAACGTAAGCCTCGTTCATTGAGCCCTCGCCAAACATCGCCAACTGTGGTGAGGTGGCAATTCCGCCTTTCTGATAAGCTCTCAGAGGCACAACCCCTTCCCTGCCAAAGATGCCGCCATTGGCGTGCTTCTTCACATTTGGCTTTGAGCCTGATGGCGTCGAAGACCCAGCCCAAGCGGACACTGCGGTACTGGCCAGTGACAGACCGAAATTCAGCCAACGGCTGGACGAACTCGACGACGAAGCACCTACCATGGCGAATGTTGCTGCCAGTGCCCCCGCCGCGGTAGACAGATTCCCCATACTGAGGATGCTGCTGTTAACCGCTTTGGTTTGATCTTTCGTAGCGTCAGTACCGGTGAACAATGACTTCGTCCAGTCCCAGACACCATTCACCGCCTGACTTAAACCACTGGCCGCATTCTGAGACGCTTGCCCCATAGAGCTCACGCCGGAGGCTGTCTCCTTGGTGGCCTCGCCGACAGATTTATCCCCATTGGCCACCGCCCCACCAGAATTACCGAGCTGAACCCCTTGATTAGCGATCGCAGACGCTACGCCATTCATGAGATTTCCACTTTGTGCATTGCCGGCGTTTGTCGTTCCCATTCCCAACATATTCATGAGAGGCAGAGTGATCTGGGTCTTCACGACCATGTTGGTGATGTCTTTAAGGATCGATGTGGCCAGACTGGAGAAGCTCATCTTTCCGTTAACAACAAAGTCAGTAAGCGTGTCAGTTAAGCCGCTAAACAGATCTGTCCAGGTACCTTCGATCTGCTCAGCCAGGTTCTCATACTCCAGAGCCAACTGCTGGGTCGCTGTGCCTGTTTGCTTAATCAGCGCATTGTTGCCAGCGGCCACCAGCTGATTAAGCTGCTTGTTGTAAAGCGAGATGATTTTCGGGTCAGTCGCTTTATCACGCAGCTCGATCAGCGCCTTAAGATTGCGGTTGTAGGTATCCGAAAACTCGGCAGCCTTCTCCTGATGGCTTTGCATCAAGCCTGCTCTGATAATCGAATCCGATTCCGGTGTCCAAGTGCTGATCATTTGCTCGACGTTGCGGCGATTAAACATTTCACGGTATTCGGGGGTAGCGTTCCTCAAATCCGCGAGACGTTTTTTGGCCTGGTCAACCATCTCCTGCGAGATAAACTCGTTAGGCGTGGCGTTTGCAAGATCGGTTAGTGACTTGGTGACATCACGCAGCGACTGATCAAACGACACAGTGGCCTTTGAACTTTCGCCCATTTGCCCCATGAGCTGATCAGCTTTATCCAGAGCCTTCTGGTAGCCGGCAGCCAGCTTCTGTTGCGCGCTTTCCTCTCTCTTCGCGGCGCGTTCAGAGGCATTCGCGGTACGCTTCCCTGCTCTCTCGGCGGCAGCGGCATCCTGTTCACGAGCTTTGGTTAGTGCGGCTATGGCGGCTGCACGCTCCTTCTCACTCATCTTTTCCAGAGACGATGCAGTGGAGGCTTTCTGCAGGTTAAGCTGGGTTTTAAGCTGCTTCGGCCCAATGATAGGTTTTCCTTCAAAATCCATCATTGGTGTGCCATCAGGCAGCGTGCGTTGGTAAACCGCAGAGTCCATCTGGTTGCGCATGTACTGCGCGAGCGCTTTATCAGCGCCTTTGTCGCTGGTGCCCAACCCAAGCACTGTTCCCTGGTTGGTCTTCACGCCCTTCCCGGTTTTCGCCGCGTTATCGCGTTCAAACTCAGCCTGTGTCAGTTCCTGAGCAACAGTTTCAAGATGTTCCTGATAGCCACGAATACTGCCCTGCAGCTTCTGTACCTGTTCTGTGTTTCCTTCTTTTTTTGCCTTTTCCAGCAGATCGCTGAAGTGTGCGATCTGCTTTTCAGTTGCGGTCTTGCGCGATGATAAAGACTCAACCAACTTTTGGGCTGGTACCAGATAAGATTTATTTACCGTTTCTCGTAATGGCCCCAGCAGCTTGTTCTTTTCATCATCGGACAAAGACTTGTCGTCATTGATCTTCTGAATTTTCTCCAAAGCTTCCTGGCGCGCTTTCACGAACTTGGCCGAAAAATCTTTGTTTTCATCGCGGATTTTTTCAATCTGAGATTCAGCCGCCTCTTTTGCGAGACGTTTGGAGACGGCAGTGTCCCCCAGTTCAATAGTCCCACTAACTCTATCGCGTTGTTTGCGAAGGTCGCTCAGTTCGGACTCGACCTTCTTACGGTCAATTTTGATAGTGGTTCCGGCCATCCCTGGTCCGTAGACCATTTTTTCACCAGAATTTAGCTCCTGCTCCTTCTGAGCTATTTGGCGATCAAGACGTTCCTTGTAATCCGCCATCTGTGCCCGCTTGGCGGCCGTCATCGCCTCTGGGATTTTGCGGATCTCATCAACGACCTTTGACGTTTCGCTGCGGAGCATAGTCATATAGCTGATCAGTCCAGCCACTGCTACAGCTGCAACGGTAAACGCAGCACCAATCGGGTTTGCTGCGATAAACGCAGTCAGCCCAGCGAATGCCCCTTTCAGCCCCGTAATCGCGCCACGAATGGCAAAAATGAGCGATGGGATTGGTGCCAGTCCCATGCGTGCAGCACGATTGAAACGAGTGACTGCCGTCGCTCCCAGCGTGAATGGTGTCTGGATTACAGTGGACATTTTCATGAAGGTGGAAAGCATCTGGCCGCCGGCGCCGACAACACCTAAAATGCTCGCTCTGAGCATTTTAAATGCCACCATTCCGGCGACAATTTTGCCCAGCGTAATAACTAACTCCTGATTCTTAGCCAACCATTGCGCCAGCTCGCGCAGGCCATCAATCGCGGTGGTAAGCCCCTCTCCCAATGAATTAGCGAACGAAATGCCTTCTGCGCTGTTCATTACGGCCGACAGCTCTTTCATCCCCTTGGTCAGAGAATCAAGATATCCAGCCTGCCCTACTCGATCGGCAAACAGAGTGAAAGAGGTTTGCAGCTGCGCCAACGCACCGGTGTAGGTTTGCATCATATCTTTGGCGGCATTTTCGTTTTCCGCACGCAAACCAACAAACATCAATGAAAGAGCCTGTTTCGCTTCAACGGTCCCACTGGAGACGGCTTTGGTTAACTCACCCATCGTGATACCGGCCGCATCTGCCATGGCCTTCATCGCATTTGGAACCGCTTCACCCAATTGCTGGCGGAGCTCTTCCATCGACACAACGCCTTTACCAGACATCTGTTGGACAGCCACCGCCGCTCGCTTAAGCAACTCACTATCGCCACCAAAACGTGCGACTGAGTCCACCAGTGCCTTTAACGAGCCATCAGTAGGATCGAGCCCAGCAGAACGGAATTTCACAAATGAGTCGGTTAAGGCCTGCATCGCAAATGGGGCGTTTTTCGCCATGTTCACGATATACTGCATGTCTTGAGCAGCGGCTTCTCCAGGATTGACCTTATCCTTATTCAACCCACGCAACATGACACGCATACGCTGCATCTCGGCCGCAGCCTCTACGATCGGCTTCTGCCAACCAAACAGGATGTCAGTGACCGTTCTGGCCGCATCCCCAATTTCCCCCAGAAGGAAAATATTGCCGCGTAATCCAGAGAAGACGCCATTTTCACGACCACCACCGCGATGGGGCGCAGCGGTAAATCGATCAGCGCCACCTCCGCTGCCTCCCCCGCCCGTTGTGGTTGTTCTAACCCTGACCGGACGGCTGATCAGCTGCTGGCTTCGAATAACGCCATCCATCTGATCTTTGACTTTTTTTAATCCCTCGGCCGCCTGGCTTGTCGTTGTTCCCCAATTGCTCAGACGCTTGCTGGTCGCATTTAGTCTGGTGTTCATTCCACCAAGAGAAGTAGTGGCACCCTTGATCTCCGTGTTGAATTTACCGGCATGGTCTCCTGCGTATTTAACCCAATCAGAAAACTCATTGAGTTCCGACTGAACCTTCCGCAATGAGGCCAGGAACTTGTGCGTAGACGATGTGGCTGAATCAACGCGATCGGTGAATGTCCGCAAATCAGTGCTGATAGCGGACAGTTCACGTTGTGCCTTTCGAGAGGTGTTGGAAACGAGTTCAAAACCGGCAGCTACGTCCTGTAGTTTGTCTGCCGTAGAATTGAGTCTGGTTTCAAGAGCGCCAAGAATGCTGGAGACCGAACCCAGAGAGCGCTCGAGGTTTTTAATTTTTTGAGCCGGTTTGGTAGCCCGCTCGCCAAATTTGGTAAGTAATTTACCCGCCCGGTCGATTGACGCCGTAAACTGTTTGTCTTCCAGCGACAGGATAAACTCTACGTTTTGTGACATTCCCTTGTCATCCTCTGCCAAAAATTTGCATCAGCTGCTCTTTGGCGTCTGGGTCTGCCTTATCCATATGCGGACGGTAGACTTTATCAGTAACGACTGGCCTTCCAATCCTGAGTTGCAAACCCTCCATGAACGCCTTAACACCATCGCCATCCGCTTGGGCGACGCGGGCGACCTGCAGATTGCGGACATCCTCTTCCGCTCGCAGACGATCGATATTGCGGCTGAGCATCCAGAACATGGTCAACGGGACACTCAGTAGCTCTATTGGCGATACGGCGTAGTGAGCAACTACACGACTGAAATAGAATCCGAGATCTATCGAAACGGTCTTTACCCCGGATTCATCGCGGGATATTACTTTGCCCCTTCGCCAGCCGCTTTTTCGTTCTCTTCATCAATCACTTCCATGGCGAAAGTGAAGATCTGCTGGAGTTGCTGGACAGTCAGTTTTTCCAGAACGGAGTCAGGTACTGACGGAATGACTTTGCGTACCAGTTCTGCGTAGGCAGTTACCTGGTCGACGGGAGACATATTCATGAGGTCTTTGTCTTCCATCTGCTTGATAGAAACAAAGAGGCCGACGGTCATTTCAACGATGGGATATTCTTTGCCACCAAATTTGATGCTTTTTTTCGGCGGCAGAATGGAGTCGAGATCGAGTAATTTGGTCATGGTTAAAATCCTTTTAAACTCATACAGAGGCCCATCCATGGGCCTCTTGGGTTATCACAATTTAGCTTGCGGCAGTTACAGAGACGGCTTTGGTCGCCTTCTTGGCGCCGTCATTAGTTGTGAAGGTGATATTGGCTGAACCGACAGCTTTACCAGTTACCAGTCCGTTCTGATCTACGGTTGCTTTATCAGTCGCATCAGAGCTCCACACGCCAGTCTTATTGGTTGCATCGGCCGGGGTAAAGGTTGCGCTCAACTGAACTTTAGCGCCCACTTTTACGGTCGGTGAAGACGGGGTCAGCGTGACGCTCTCAACCGGCTTTGGGAGGCTCATTTTCCCCAACACGCCAGCGTCGTCCGGGTAAGCGGAAAACTCAACTGAGAACACGCGAACGTCGTCAGACTGGTAGGTCATGGTGAAGTTACCCGCGGTTGCTGCTTTAGGGATGGTCAGAACATAATCCGTCGCATCCTGCGGGGTCAGCACCAACTCTTTTGCAACGTCGATCAGGTTCACACCCTGCGCAGACGTGATGGTTACGGTATCTTCGCCAGAACTCAGCGTTGAACCTGGCATCAGATCGACCATGTTTTTCAACACGGATTCAGCCAGCGGCGCAGTAATGGTGATGTTGCGGCCTTGGATCAGCTCGGAGATCGTGGTCTGGCCCAGCTGGTCTACGGTCACTTTCAGCGTTTCGGTTGCGATTTCAACCTGAACACCGCCTTTGGTGTAACCCAGATCCACGCCACCAAACGACACCTTGCAGGCGCCAAGCTTGATGTTTTTAACATGGGTATTGGACATTATTGGAAAACTCCTTTTTCCGTTAAAACAGTGTCATTCCGACACACTATAGTAAGTATATACTTACTTATTTATTCAGTTCAATAAAGTACCCGGCAAATTCAAGTGGAATCCCCGTTTCAATAAGCGATCCGTCATTTATTGGAAACGATAATGGCATCGCCATCGGCCTAACCATTTTGAAGAATACCCCGTCAGACTCAACGTTGCTAACAGGAAGGATATCCATGATTTTGTTGGCCATTTCAACAGATTTTGTGATACTCGCATTGCGAACTACTATCGTGAATGAGTCGAAGTAAAAACCCTGCAAATCCGGGTCGATGGTTATGCCTGTATTGGGATTAATCAGCAAGATGCCAGACTTAACTTTTGCTGGCATATAGTGACAGAAAATGTCCGTCCCTACTTTTCCAAGCCCCTTTTTTTGTATCAATTTTGCGAATGCTTCTACAAACACGTCAACCTCGCGTAAATCCTGCTTTTCTGGCAGCTTCCAAGATCGTCTGCGAAAATTGCTTTTCGCTGATCTGAGTCGCTCGCTCAAGGAAATATGGGCCCACTTTAGGTTTCACGCCGGCGACAGGAGGGTTAGTAACATTCTTCATACGAGACAAATAACCAAGACGGTACTTACCAAGCTCCATGTATTTGGCATAGTCCCCCACCTCAACGCCTGGATGCCCTTCGCGCTGCTTTGCGCCTGAAACGGAAAGCTCAATACGAAGCCCCGCGTATCCTTCTTTTACAACCCGCGCAAAAATGGCGCTCTCCAGCGATCCAGTTTCAAGCGGGGCCATGGCTCGTGCCAGTCGTTCAACCAGACGCGCCAGCTTTTCCATATCCCTGATTAGGTATCGCTTGAACGCTTTCTGGCTGTTATTAAGTCTGGCGCCGGCACGCTTAAACTGGTGTGCGTCATATTTCAAACCCATATATTCGCCCCCAGCTCAAGATGCCCAGGGCGGCCACGTAGTCCCCATCGCCGATGTACGCTTGAGACCTTCAGCTTCTGTCCCTCCAGCACAAGAACGTCGTCGAGTTGAACAGCGGCTTCAAGTGGAGCAATAAGTACTGCGTCAAACAATTCCAGCGCCGCCTTTCCGCGGCTTCCAGAGCTATCTGCCCTGACGGACGATTTTTCATTGCTCTGTTCAAATTTAACGACGCCTACTTTCGTCTTCCTGACGAACTGCAATTGCGCTTCACCGTAGACGTTTTTGGAACCAAACCGGTAGATCGACAATTCGGCTTGCCACGAAATATTCATCCACTCTCCTTGTGTGAAGTCGTCGCACTCATTACCAGGCGGAGGCGCGGTTTCCCGTCTTTGGCCTGTCGACCAGAAGTAAAGAGCACGACGTGTGTTACGCACGACGAACAATCATCCGATTGTTGATGTAGCTAATAAGCAACCGCCAGGTGCTGCGGGCCACACGGACATTCGCCACTTTGCTTGTGCGGTACATGTTGGTTGTTTCACCGATAGATTCAGACAAAATGCCGTCTTCACGCGCACTCGCAATATCGTTGCCATTGGCGATCTCGCATGCCTCATTAACGGTGGCCAGAAGCAGCGCCTCTTTAAAGTAGTCTGGCAAATCCGCAAACTGCTCCGAAGTGATCCGCTCCCAGTCCACCAAATCCTGCCGATACACACCGTCAGCCCCCCAGGGAATGTCATAGACATTCAGCATGTTTTGGGGACGGTCATACCGGTCGAAATCGATGCGCATGATCCTCCGGATAGAGAAAGGTAAGGTTTTGATTCGCCGTGTCGCTTCGATTAGCCGCTTGCGCATCAAACCCTCTCCATCAGCCAGCAATGTATCTCCATTGATCATATCAATGGCCTGCATTTGAGCATCGGCTACGGTGGCAAACGACTGACCCGGGACGGATAGTTCAAAGCTATTAAGCAGCACATACATCTGCCGCTCTTCGTGGGTTAGCCCACCCGCTGTGGCCTTCACGATGACGTAGCGCAGATCACGCTCTTTTTCGACCAGCTGGTTATGCTCTGCTGAGATCACAACCGGTATAGACATTTGGCCTTCTGCAATATCGAGAGGCTCTTCGTCCACAAGTGTTGTGCCTGCACTATCTCGCACGGTGTAAGAGGCGGAATCGATATCCAGTACGTTAAAGGCGAAGGTCAGAGACACGATGTCTCCGCTACGAAACGTGTCGATCAGAGCCATCACTCACCGCCTTGTGCTTTCAGGATGCCCTCGATCATTTCAACAATGCCCTTCGCTTTCACGCCAAGCGTGTTGCCGATCTGGCGCAGGCCGGCGATACCTTCACAGTCAGCAATGGACTCCAGCTCTTCTCGGGTGAAGCGCTGCACTTGTTTTGTCTCCTCCTTCGCGACGCCACGTTTCATAGGGACAATATCAGGGGCCGTAGGCTCCACAATCTGATCGGCCACCAGCTCGTTACGATTGCTGAAGGCAGCTGATGGAGAGACATTTTGCCCATCAATCGTTTCGGCACGCATTGAGGCACAGATCCGCTGTTGATCGAGGAATGGCAGCTCTGCTACGGAAATGCCGTCTTTAAAGTAAACGCCGCACAGGATGCCCGTGTATCCAAGGAATTGAGGTTCCAGAAGATGAATTTTTGCTGGTTTCATGAGTTTTCCTCTGAACAGGGTGGCCAGAGCCACCCCTTGTTACTGAATCAGGCTGCAGCTGCTGTAACTTGAACTGTTGCGGTTGCTTTATGGCTGCCGTCTGCGGTCGTGACTTCAATTGTTGCAGTCCCTTCTGCAACGCCGGTCACGAGACCAGTAGCCGCGTCAACCGTTGCAAATTCAGCATTTTTCGACGCCCAGGTAACTTTCTTGTTGGTAGCACCAGCAGGCGCCACGGTAGCAGTGAGTTGAACCGTTTTTTTCACCTCCACCGATGCCGACTTAGGACTTACCGACACACCAGTAACAGCGACAGTGGGCTCCACCGGAACCGCTCGCATAGCTGCGGTGATACGGTTCTGCATGCGCTCGTTTACTGGATGATCGGACACCGATTTAGTGAAAGAAGTACGGAACATAACCCCCGTAAAGTCGGTGAAGGCCTTTTCAGTGATCTTCACTTTTTTTTCTGACATATATCGCTCCTATAAAAAGGGCGGGCGTATAGCCCACCCATTTAAAAATAATAGGTAAGTACTTACCTATTATTAGGATTAAATTTTGACGTTAGTCAGCGCCGCGATAGCTTTGTCGTGCTTATTGGCCAGAGAGCAGTACCACTTCACACGAGTACGTACTGCGTCTTTGTTCTGAACGGTGCCAATGTTTTCCACAACGATACCGGCGTTTTCGCCGCCGTACAGACCAGTTACACCGTTTTCTTCAGAAAGGTGCAGACAGTAGATATCCGCTTTGGTGGAGTCCGCAACCGGAATGAAGTCGTTTACGATAAACGGAACGCCGTTATGGCACAGCATTGGTCGACCGAAGTTTTCCATCATGATTTCGGACGGGCCTACGTTTACAGTTCGCAGCAGCGCACGATATGCGCGAAGATGCTCAGAACGCATCATGATGCAGTCTGCGCCCAGATCTTTAACTGCGTCGACCAGTTCGTCGAACATAGAGAAAGTCATGGATGCGCCGGAGATGTCGATCTTCTGATCGTCATGCATCAGCTTCGGAATACCGTCGAAGGCTTTGTTGTTAGTGGTGGAGTCGCCAACAATCAGATTGCGACGGAAGGCACGAGCCAGACCTTTGACTTTCTGACGAACCTGGATAGCCAGCTGGTTGTTGGTATCAGCCATAGTGGTAGCCAGGAATTTGTCGACGTCAACGTCGCCAGCCAGAATGCGCAGCTTCGCAACTTTCTCTTCGAAGGTTGCTGCACCTTCGGTGATGGTGTCGTTCACATCAATGAAAGTAGCTTCGCTCAGGGTTTTTTCGCGGTTATAAAGATATGCCTTCGAATTGATCTTCATGAAAGGCAGGACGGCAAACAGGTCGTCACGATCGATAATGGTCTCGATCACGCCCTGTTCAAGCTCGTTATTAGACAGCTTTTCAGCTTCTTCACGCAGTAATGGCATCTTTCATTTCCCTATGATTTAAGATGTTACTTGATTCCGATTTTCCCTAAACCGGCAGTCAACTTATCCATTGTCGACTTGTTCTTCGGCTGGGTTACTTTGTGGGTCGGTTTACTAATTGAACCAGCACCCTGCTTAGCTTCGCTGCGCAATAAAGCGTCAGCTTCCGGATCTGCACGTAAAATACGCTCAATCGCGGATTCGAACGGTAACGGCTTACCTTCGCCGTCAACCAGAACAGCACGCTCTTTCTGACCTGCCGGCTTGTCATAGCCAACGACGTTACCGTCTTCACCCACTTCGAAATGAGAGCCGTAGATAACGCGGGCCTTAGCCGGAGTCATCAGAACTTTTTCACGCAGGAAATTGGAGCCAGAAAAGGAAGCGCCGACGGTCATTTCAACCAGCTGGGCTTTAAGTGCGGCGTTTTCGCTCTCCAGAGCGGAAAAACGTTCATCACGTTGAGCCATCTCAGCCTGGTGAGCTTCGATCATTTGCTTTTTCACAGCATCGAATTCACCGCGGCGTTCCAGTTCAGCTTGCTCCGCCTCACGGCGTGCGTTTTCTGCGGCTTGCTCAGCTTCCAGAAGCTGGCGTGCTCGTGCCGGATCGATATCACCGTACTGAGCCAGCTGATCGGCCATGGCACGCTCTTTTTCCTTGCGTTTCATGTTCTCTTTCAGCAGGTCAGCACCGGCTTTCTTGGATTTACGCAATTCAGCGAGCAACTCTTCCTGAGTCATCCCTCCGAATTCATCGTCTTCGATTTTCGGCTGATCTTTCTGCTCGCCGTTCTGCTTACCAGATTCCTGGGTGCCCTGCTCTTCTGCACCAGCGGGAGCTCCAGCACCTGCGCCACCACGTTCATGTGATTCGGCGACATCCATGAGGCCACGACGGGCCATTAGCATTTGCCACAGATTCATAAAAATTCCTTTTAATTACTTATCACTCGGTTGCTTGAGTTGATGAGTTCCCATTCCCTTGGGATAGATCTTGTCCGCTCTCTTGGACTGTATCACGATGATAAGTAAGTACTGACTTATTTTCAAGGGTGTTAAGAGCATTTTTTGGCGGAAAATTCAAGAGATCTTTCTCAAATTCTTTCTGCATCGCGGCCGAAATATTCGGGAAGATTTTCTCAATGAGCATTTCCATCTGATATCGACGCACAGAATCCGGTGCTTCCAGCAGACCAAGTTTCTCGGCAACGGCAAATTCATCCGTCAGACCGCGGATATCAAAGCTCTCCGGATAGGCAATCAGCGAATGCTCCTCATCGAGATCGACCCCCATCCACTTCGCCGCCAAAAACATCATCTGGCGTTCAGCCCGCTCAAGACGCTCGGCTTTAGTAATAAGCAGACTATTAACCCGCTGAAAGTCATATAACTTGGCGGCCCCGGATGAATTATCGATCCCCTTAGCGTTATCCTGCTTTGTTCGCTCGCCAGCGACCCCAACGGAGTGGTAGATCTCATTAATCACGGTCTGGATAGTGGTGATGATCATCTGAGCTTGCTTAGGGTCTGGCGACAAATAAAAAGGCTGGTTGCCACTTTCCGAGTCATAGGTGAAGACGCGTTTTGTCCCCATTTCCATTACCTTTGCGTGATTCTCATCGCCTGGCAGGAGCGACTGAACGGGAATGGCCAGCTGGCTGAACGTCTGATCCTGAATAATGGCGTCAAGGTTCGACAGATAGTTGGCTACTGCACGGTCAAGGTAGGCGATATCATCAATAAGCGACGGGCTAAAATACGGCGATTCGCTCTCCCCTATGCAATCAACAGGAAACACAGGTACAACGCCAAGTTTGTGTTCGCCTTTATCTTCAAGCACAACTTTTGCGGTCCGACGACCGGCATTCCCGGCGCCTTTCTTAACCTCTTCCCGGAATAGAAACCACTCGTTACGTGTCCATAGACGATAACGCTGATATTCCTGGCCTGATGAGGTGAAAGGGTCTTGATCATCGCGCGCCACTTCGACAATCAGCGCCCAGATCAAATTGCCGTCATCGTCCCACGCCATATCCAACATCTGCTGCGGAGAAATCCAGTAGGCATAAGCGCGAACATCCTTCTTCTTCTCGTCAGCGACGGATTCTGCGTCACTATCCATCGTGCTATCGACCACCACCCAGACACGGCCATAGATGGAGGACTGGAGGTCAAGCGCGGACATAAAGCCATCGATGGAAACATTCTGTCGTGTCGCGCGTTTCCAGAATTTCTGAATTGGCTCAGGCGCTTCTTCTACATTTCGATGGATGTCCTCTTTGAAGAGATATTTATTAATCAGGTTCACCACTTCCCTGGTGTGATTGAAGCGGTAGGCGCGTTCCAGACGCTCCTTGAACTCCTGATCACCTTCTTTGAAGTATCGGAAAATGTTGTCATCGAACCAGGCACGCCCGCCAGCGTATGTGCTGGCGAGGAAATCCCAGTGCTCTTTTTTCTTTATGTATTCGGGGTGGCGTCTTGCCACAAGATCCTTAATTTGCTTATCAGTCAATTCCATTTGCTTCTCTTCCATGATAGGTAAGTACTTACTTATCTTGAGCCACCAAGAATAACACGATTTTTTACGGGATACCTACGATGAACCGGGTAGCCCAAGGCATCCGCGCTGTGCTCAATCCCCCCGCTCTTATCCATATCGCGAGAGCCTGGTTTGTAGATAACTTTCTCCAGTGAATCGATGAGATGTTTGCACTTAGGGTCGATATACAAACGAGTTTCGCCAGAGGCGCTCATCAACATGCGGTTCACTGAGTTCACACGATCAGCAATCGGTGGGTGCTTTTTCGGATAATCAACACGCAGAAAGCCCTTCTCCTTGAAGATGTCGATGTCCGATTCCCCACGAGCGTGCTGACGATAGGCGCCGGCCGGGTCTGGAAAAATTGTGACCTGCGATTTCCACCGCCAGAAGCGACGCTCCAGCTCATCGCACACTTCTGCCGTATTCGACGAAAACAAGACAAGCTCATCCACAGCCCACAGCTCCCCATTCGGTTGTGGCTGCAGGATGACCGACGACATTGGATCAATGTTGAAGTCCTGGCCTACCCACACCGGTAATTTAGGATTGAACTGCAGCGGCTTAACGTGAACGCTACGATCGAACGGGTAATACACACGCCCTGACATGTTTTCGAAGCTGGCGAGGTACTCCTGAGCGAACGACTTAGGGTCCATATCGTTCTTGGCTGCCTCGATTTCTGCCGTCGGAACGAATGGTGAATCAGCGGTTACAAACTGCCAGCTTTTCCACTGACCTTTACGTTGCAGCTCTTTGTTCTGCCCGATAGTCCATAGTTTGTGGAATTCGGAGAACCCTTTCGGCGTACCGATGATCAGCGCGCCCCCGCGGGTGGATGACAATGTCGGACGGAGAACCTTGTACCAGGTGTCTGGCTTCATATCCTGGAACTCGTCGAGCACAACGAAATGCAGCGCAACACCACGAAGCGTATCCGGTTTATCCGCGCCTTTAAGCGCGATCTCCGAACCGTTTTTCAACACGATAGTCATCGTGGTGTCGTTCTTCTTCCGAATCCACTTACGCGGCAGAACTTCCTGCAGATCATCCCAAAGAATCTGGCGCGCCATTTGGTAGGTCGGCGCGACGTACCAAACTCGTTGTTTTCTCTCCTTAGCGGCAGCGCGAATGATGGTTGAGATCGACAGCCTCGATTTACCCCAACGTCGTCCGGCGCACACCACTTTGAAACGATGTGGCGACTGGAAGACTTGCATCTGCCCGGAATGCAGCTGTACGAGACTTAGAGACGACGGGATGGACATGGTTATGCATCTCCATCATCGTCTTCGCCCGATGCGTCAAAATCGCTCTCAGCTTCGCTCAGCGCTTCTTCTTCGAGTGATTCCAACAGATCGTCATCAATCACTTCGGGCTCATCATCTTCCTTGCGCAGCTGGGCCACCTGTGATGGGGTTAGCTCGCCAAAGACAAGGTTCGGAATATCCTCTTCACCGCCTTCTTCTTTCTCCATGCCCAATGCCTTGGAGGAAATTTCGAAGCATTTGGCCAGCGTGCCGCTGGCGCGCTGCAGGCTTTTAAGATCGTCCTCAATCGAGGCCAGTGGCTTGCCTTCGCGCTTTGCTGTAGTGACCTCGACCATTACCATCTGACCAAGGGCATACGCCCAGCCGTCATAGCGTGTCCGGCGGTCTTCTATCTTTTCGGCTCGGGCTTTAGCGCGCAGTTCTGCATCGGACTTGAGAGACTCGCGCACCATCTTCCCAACAGAATCAGCGCCTTTCTCTAATCCACGCTTTTTGAAGTGTCTGGAGAGCGTTTCACGACGGATGCCGTACTCTTCTTCCAGTTTTGAGAGCGTATACTCGCCCGAAGTCCATTTCGCTTCGGCTTCCGCCCATTCAGCCGGAGTCAGGCGAGTTTTGCTCTCGTCTTTTTCGACAGTCATAGATCCCTCTAAAACACACACAGAGCGCTTCCTTGCGCTCTTAAACAATTTGTTTTCTGGTTGTATTAATTAGGTCTGGGGAATCTGTTTGAGAGCCTGCTTTCGTATATATTTAATAAGTGACTTATTAGTTATATATACAGACGCAGGCTGTTAATCTGACTCCCAGACCAACTTACATCACCAGTAACTTGGCTCTGGCTCGACCTAATGTCGTCAGCCCCAGAGTTCGACGCTGGTAGCCAGAATCCTCTCGCGGCCGGCAGTCGTGCTTTTCGACCAAACCTTTCTTGATCAGCGCGCGCAGGGAGAATTGCATAGACTGCTTTGTCGTCCGGTAAGGCAGCACTTCCAGCAGCTCGTCCAGATCGAGCAAATGTCCACGTTCATGGCCTAAGTTGATGGTCTTAATGATGTCTTTCTGTTTATCAGTCAGTGTCATGGCAAATCCTTATGCCGGTAACGCAATATCCAGTGGTACATTCAGCGGTTGTTTATCAAAAGCCAGCAGTGGCAGTGTGTCAGGCAGCTGGCGACCAAAATCAGGGTTGCGATAAACCCCATAGAGCGGTGAAGTGAAGCTCAGATTGTGAATATCCTTGAGCAGTTTCACGATGCTGGCCTCATCCACCAGGCTATCCGCGATATCCTGAATGGTAGTGCCACGGTTGCGGCCTGCTTTTGCCAGAGAACTATTCTTGTGATAGTCCGCCACCAGATCTCGCAGAGCGCGGCGCCGGCGTGAATCAGTCATCGCAAACAACTCCTTCACAATCGCTTCGTTGTCGCCGGGGTCAGAACGAAAATGGCGCTGAAAGACACGAAGCGCGCTTTCGTAGCTCTTCGGACGTTCAGGACGGATGAAGCAAAACCCTGCTTTCATAGCAAACGGGTTATATTTGCTCATCGACGACTGGATCTCGATGATTGGCCGGTCATGCATCCTGCTAACCAGATTAATCATGCGATACGACACCCCGACGCCACGATACTGGGTGTCCACTACAGAGCGGCTGATCACAGCGAAGTTGTTGTTTACGTAACGTCCCCAGTACTGATTTGCCACAGTGGTGTTGGTTGTGGGTTTCAGCTTTGGAAACATGCGATGCCGCGGCGCCAGTAGCAGTTTAGGGAAGGCCATAACTACAACGCCTACCAACCGACCATCAAGCTCACAACGGTAGTAGGTAGGGGCGAACGGCTTCCCATCTGTCTTGTAGTGAAGCGACTTAAGTGCGTGCCAGTCTTCTACCGTCCCCCTGGTGACGGTCATGCGCTCAAGAAAGGCCAGATGGCGCGGGAACTCTTCCGGACGGTAGCGTTTGATGATGATGTCTGTCATGCCGATCACCTGCGCTCGATATTGGCATTGATGAAGTCCAGGCGAAGCGATTCCATCGCCCCAACCATGACGTATGGGCGCCCACCGTTATGCCAGCAATCCAGAACACTCCCGTCGTTATTGATCATCAGCAGCGCCAGGCTCTGGCTTTTGCCTTCTCTGGCGTACTGGAGTGCATCTTCCAGCAGGCGGATGACTTCAACGTTATTGTTGTCAGTCTCTTTCGATGGCTTCAGCTCTACGATCTTCAAATCAGGCATATTCCACCTTCACGCGTTCTTTGTAGTGCTTGGTGATCTGCATATCCGGGCGCAGCGCGTTCTTCAGGTCTTCGTGTGTCGTCGCCACCATTACCGTCGCACCTACCTTTCGCGCGGCACGCTGAAGGTTCGACGCCACAACCTGGGCGGTAACACGATCAAGAACTGCGCCAAATTCATCCGCAGCCCACACCTTCGCGCCCGACTCAATAAGCTTGGCGATCTTGAGCCGGTATTTCTGGCCATCCGACATTTCAGAAGGTTTGCGCACAAAGAGATAGGCATCATTCAAGCCAGCCATCGAAAGCAGCCCTAACGCTTCGCTGGTGGTTTTACCCAGTTGGTCAATGACATTGACGTCGTTGTCAAAGGTAAAGTCATCAATGGAGGCGACTGAAAGCCCTTCATCTTTCATCTGGCGTTGTAGCTCACGCAGCACGACAGATTTTCCGGAGCCTGACTGGCCAGTGATGTAGACCACATCACCCTGCTCGACTTCCAGCTCAAGATTGTCGTAAAGCGTCCAGTCTTTTTCATCCAGACCAAGCCCAAACGATTCGGCGATCTCAAGCGTGCGAGTGGTCTTGTTGACACGGGTCTGGAACGATACGTTGATGGTATATGTGCTCATGCTTCGACTCCCCCGGAGGAAACTTTCTGCGCATAAGCAACGAACGCGTCTACCCCGCTCTCTCCCGTGATTTCTTCCATGTGGGCAAGCAAATCCCCCACGACAATCGCAGAGCCAGCAGGGAGCGTTTTAAAGCCCAGAACATCGACCACTCGAACCTCTTCGGCGGCGACTTCGCGACTGATTTCGGTGTGCTCTTCTTTCTGGCGCTCGGTTTCCTCCCCCAGATCCATAACCAGTGCGCCAGTATCCATTTCTTCGGTCATGCTACCGACCAGCACGTTCAGCTCACGCTCGTCAAAGCCGAAGACTTCAACGTCACCAAGTACCAGAGACTCCAGCTCTTTCTGTAACTTGATGGCATCGTAATCAATGCTGGCCAGCCGGTTATCCTCCAGACGCTTCGCCTTCACTTCTTCATCGGACAGATCGTCGCGAACGATCACCGGCACACTTTTCAGCCCCGCTAAAAGCGCAGCTTCGCGGCGGCCGTGGCCGGTAATGATGACATCGTCTTTATCGACAGTGATCGGCTGGTCAAAACCACGCTTTTTTATGGCTGCGGCCAGGTCACGGATCTGCTGCTCGTCATGCTTTTTGGCGTTCATTTCATAGGGAATGAGCTCTGCCGGGTCTCGGTAGACGATTTCGAACGTTTTGGTCATTAAATACACTCCTTGTAGTTATCGACCAGCCATACCAGAGCTTCACCAGCATTCTCCATGTCGTTGCCGGTGTTGATCGCCTGCTCTTTGATGATGGATTTAATGGTTTCGGTAACGCGATCAGAAGCGTCAAACGTCACTTTGAAGCGCATGGTCTGGTGTTCCGCACCGACACGCTCAGCTTTTTCGCGAGAGTCCTTCTCAATGGGCTCTTCGTCGCCACGCGACAACGCCTCAAGCATTTCCAGGTCAATTGCCGACTCACGAGCCAGTGTGGCCGCCAGTTCGTCGTCGTAAGGGGCAATTTCCGACAGCTGATAATCGAGTTCGGACTGAATTTCCTCGATCAGACGCTGTAATGCGACCTGATCGTCTTCGCCGTATCGCTCGTTATCGACCAGAGACATTTGTTTCGCGACCAGATCGCTTATTTTGCCCACCGATATAACGGGAACCGTGGAAATACCCTGTTCCATAGCGGCTCGCCAGCGATGTTCGCCACCGAGGATCTCAAATTGGCCACCGTCCAGCTCACGCGCGAGAATTGGCTTGAAAAAACCCAGTTTTTCGATGGAGCCTTTCAGTTTTTCGAAGTTTTGAGCACCAACCGAGTTGGTGTTCCAGGGATTTGGCCGGAGTCTGGCCACTTCTACCTGCAGAATGGTAATTTTTACGTCCATACTTTTTGATACAATCCATTGCATAAGTACTTACTTACTATTCTAGCCAATTAACATATAAAAGGCACGAAGGAAAGATATTTATGACTGTTAGGATTGTTTCGAACGCGGTCAACGCTATGGTCTCCGGCGCTGATGACAACGTGAAGCGACTCGTCCAGGAAATGCTGAGTTACGAAGTCGAAGCTGGCGACTGGAAAGGCACCAGTACTATGTTCAACTGGAGCAAAAATGCCTTCCCCGCGGGTTTTGCTAAATCGGTAGCAGCTAATCTGGTGAAGGCTGGCATTAAATGCGTGCATATTCGCAAAGACAAGGTTCCGGCGCTTGGTAAACCAAACCCGGCAGTTAACCCCTTCCCCTATAATCCGGACTATGCGTATCAAGATCAGGCTGTAGAGACACTGGTTCGCGAAGGAATGATGATTGCGCAGATCGCCACAGGCGGGGGAAAGTCGAACGTAGCTTGCAAAGCCGCGGCGCGTATTGGTCGCATGACGCTGTTTTTAACCACCCGCTCTGTTCTTATGTTTCAAATGGCAGATAACTTCCAGAAGTCGATCGACTATCGCGCTGATAATGGAGAGCCGTGGCTTAAAGGTCAGAAGGTTGGCATCATTGGTTCTGGTGAGTTTCAGGTGTCTCGCCATATCAATGTCGCAACAGTGCAAACCCTGGCGAGTTTTCTTGAAGAGCCTCCACGCGATATGCCGGCAGACAAAAAGGCTTATCATCTTAAGCGTCGGGAGCTGGTTAAGCGTTTCCTCTCAAGCGTCTCACTGCTAATCCTCGAAGAAGCCCACGAATCCTCCGGTTCAAACTTTTATGACATCGCCAGGCTTTGCATTAACGCAGACTATCGTCTGGCGCTGACAGCAACTCCGTTTATGAAGGCTTCAACTGAGGCCAATATGCGTCTGATGGCGGTTGCAGGCCGCATCGAGATAAAGGTCACTGAAAAATATCTGATCGAGCGAGGTATTTTGGCCAAACCTTACTTCGTATACCATAAAATCGCGTACACTCCGGATGAGGCTCGTATCCGAGCGGAGCTCGCTTCCAAGCATCTGAACTTCAGAGTTGGTATGAGCACGCCGTATCAGAAAGCTTATCAGCTCGGTATCGTTTACAATATTGGACGTAACGAGGCCGTCGTTCGCGACGCGCTGATGTACCGTGATCATGGACTGAACTGTATGACCCTGGTGAGGATCAAACGCCACGGTCAGATACTGATGGAAATGATGAAAGAGAGCGGCTTACGGGTAGATTTTATTTACGGTGAATCCAACCAGAGTACCAGACAGGCTAAGCTTAACAGCCTGGCTGCAGGGAAAATTGATGTGCTGATCGGCTCTACGATACTGGATGTCGGTGTCGATGTGCCAAGTGTTGGCGCCGTAATTCTTGCCGGAGGAGGCAAGGCCGAAGTCGAAATGCGTCAACGTGTTGGTCGCGGCCTTCGTGCCAAGAAGAATCAGGCAAATGTGTGTTTTATTTCGGATTTTATCGATATAAGCAACAAACACCTGATGTCACACTCATACGAACGAAAACACATTATTGACACCACTCCCGGGTTTGCGGAAGGCGTGTTGCCTGTCGGGAGCAGTTTTGACTTTGGTGTATTACAAAGAGATTAATTATGACCGAAAATCGCTCAATTTCATGTCAGGTGAAGCTCACCGAAAAAGCCAACGAAAAGCTTGGTTCGTTCAAAACGCGCCTGAAAGAGCGCAACATCAAAATGTCTAAGTCAGACATCATTAACCTTGTTCTGACCAAGATGAGCACAGCAGAGTTTGAGAAGATCGCGACCTCGATGGCAGCGGCTGAGAACGCTAGACAGAAAGTGTTGCAGATCTACGAGAACTCCGGGATGACCAAGGAAGACTTGGAAGATATCCTCAAACGTCTCTAACGCGTACTTACGGAGGGCGTGGGTAAAAAGCTCTCGCCCTCCTCTACCATTTATTTATAGGCTGTTTTCATGATGAACAGCTCTGCCGACACCGTCACCCCGATCCGATATTCGTCTTGCTTATCTTTTGACACCATGATTTCTCTTTCGGTGTTCATCTTGCCGCACATAATAGACATACCCTGCTGATCTACAGACAGAATATGCTCGCCATAAGGCAGGTTTAACTCAACCTTCTCAGATGTTTTGATATCAGCAACTGGCTCACCATCAACAGAAAGCCGGCTGGTACAAAGCGCGCCCTTACTGCCAGAGTCTCTTTTCACGATGATTTTTTGCGTATTCTCTGACGGCGTATTGTATTTGGTCGATAGTATTCTCGAAGCTGGGACTGGGTCGGCAGCACTCGTCCTGACCGCCTGGGTTGAACATCCAGCCACCAGTAAACTGGAGGTTATCAAAGCTATTAATGCGCACTTATTCATCATTCTTCACCATATAGAAACTTGCCTGCAAACTATAACAATTCTAAGTATTTGCAACAAGGTAACGCTTTTTCGCCTGTCAAAACTAAGGAAATAGAAGATAATGGTGACTCGTACCTTCTGGTAATTTTTATCGCATAACATGAGGCGTTTAAAATATGCCCAATACCATTACCGATATCACCTACGGGATACCTGCTGAGGTCTGGCCGCGCGATTACTCAAAAGTAGAGGCGTCGTTGATGTTCTGGCGCAAGGAGCAAATTCCCGTAAAGGTCACGATGGAAGATGGCCAGGTGTTCTGCATGTACGTTCAGGGGACGATGTCCTCCCGTAACAAGGTAGATCTATGCCCGGCGCCGTTCGACAAAGACAATCGTGTAAGGTTGCCACTTGAGCGAATCAGCACTATCGAGTCAGGTGTAAATGACTCTGTCACCCATGATTTCGTTGGTCGCGTAACCGTACATCCAGACTATGTTGATAACCGGCCATCTCGCCGTGATTTCTTTAAAATTTGCCGCCAGGCCCACGAGAACCAGAAATCAGTAAGGGTCTACATGGCGGACGGCCGCGAAATTGAAGGTGTGTCACTCGGCGTCGATGCTTGTCAGGTCACACTTGCCGTGGGGAACGGGCGAAAAATGATCGTCCTGTTTGATTGGGTTGAACGAATTCTGCCGTTTTAAGTTATGAAGCCGATTTTACTATCCTCAATTCTATTTATTATCGCGCCTGCTGTTTCTGCGATGGACTATAAACCGGTTATCCAGTCTCTCATGAACGACGTTTGTTCATCGTCGGAGAATGTGTCGGTTTGTATGTACCAGTTTTCAGCTGCGGTTAAGGCCGGCAAATCGATTGGCGAGAGCGCCGAACTTTGTAAGGGTCTATCAAGTGACATGCGGGAGCTGCAGGACTGTGGCGAAAGCGAGTCATCGGCAGACTATGTCGATGCGCTATTTGAAACCAATCGGAGAGCGGTCGAATCAACGCAATAATCTATAAGGGTAATAACCGGCTATGTCCGGTTATTATTTTATGGGTCATTTCCCGATAAATTAAATCACCAAAAGTATTATCAGCGCTAAATATATAAGGGTAATGCACCGATTGTAGAATTTATTTAGGCAACACCTTCGAGAAAACGCGATTTATTTCTAAGACTTTGATTTATTTGTGAAATAAATTTTTTATCACCCTTGCGAAAAACGCTTGATTTTATTTTTTGTATGTCGATAATTACTTACATCGAAAGCAAACATGCTGACGATAGACGAAAAACAAAATAAGTTTTCAATATTACATAAGGATTAAAACCATGTCTAACGTAACCATTTCTAAAAAATCCATCATTGATGCTGCTGTAGTTATCACTGACGAATTACAATTAAAAGCAGATCAAGCTACTCAGACTTACAACGAACATTATCAGAATGGCACGCACACCAAAGCAGATAAAGCTAACATGCTTGCAGCGTCTACTAAACTTGCATACTTCGTGAATAACGTTGTAAACGCAGTAAACGACGATAAGCTGTCTGGTGTCTTCTACTACGCGATTAAAGCAAGCAAGCAAACGCCAGAAGTGTTTTTCCGCGAAGCGATGACAAATAGCTACTCTCTCGAAAAGCTGGTTTATCTGGTTAAGTCTATCAAGTCTGGTAAATGTATGTATTCAGTCGCTGATATGTCCGGATCTCGTGTATTCGCTTTAATCGATATGATTAACGATGAGATCGACACGTTCACAAATGGTGCTGTTTTCGATTTGATGAATGAAGCAAAACAAGCAAATGAAATTAAGTTAGATGCAGGATATACGCAAGCCAACCAGCTGATTAATCTGTGTGAACGTCTGGGACTGGTCGAGAAGATTAAAGGAATGGGCGCTGCCAAAAACGGATCGCAGCAATATCGCTTTATCAAAAATGATTTTTATAACTATCTGGCTGACGCTTTCAAAGCATAAGTAGACGGAAAAAGCGCCCACTATGGGCGCTAGTTTTAAGGATAAAAATCATGATTAGCTATGACCAGATCCGCGCTGAGTATCGCGCTAAATATCGCGCTTATAAACTTGAACTCATCGACGAATTAAGCGCCCAGCGTGACGCGCTAAACTTTACGTTCTCTGATTTGCTTAACAGCAAGCGAGACTGTAAACGGAAAAGAGAATATTTGCGCTTGTCTGAAATGATCGGAAAGTTGCAAAACAGCATTTAGCCACCAGCGCCCACTATGGGCGCTTTTTCCGTTTCAGGATCTCCACCATAACGCGCCATTGTTGGCGCGTTTTCTTTTATCTGGCGTTCGCTCATTCACACCAAAAATAAGCGCCATAAACGCGCCAATTTAACGCGTTTTTACGTGTGGTAGTACATACCCATTACACACAGTAAAAAACACGTTATAGCGCGTTTAAAAGCGTTTTAGCGCGTGGCTTATTTTGTCGTGTCGTGGGCGTGATCGTCTGGTGACGTGATCCGCGCTATCCTTCGGGGCGTGTCGGCAATATTGGCGCGATCCGTGGGCGCTCACGTATCATTAGCACGTTGGCGCAACGTGTACGCGCTAACAATGCAGCGAAGATCACAGCGCTGGACGTATGGCGCAAAAACAGCTTACGTCCACCAGCTGGCCACAATTCTGGCGTCTCCCTCTATACAAATTTTTCCCATGAGGCGACCCCCGCCGTTTCCCGAAAATTTTCTGGCCGTTTCCCGTCGGTTGCCCGGATGGCTTTCTGCCCGTTCCTGAATTTCCCTGCGGGAGCTGGTGGACGGAAAGAAAGGGGCGTTTCCAGCCCCCTCCCCTCTTACTTGCCAGCCAGTATGTGAATCCGATTACTGGCGTGCATCTCTTTCACGAACTCCCCGCAAGTGACCTTCCACGAGTCGATACCGGCTTCGTAAATGACGTTTTTGCACTTAAGAGCATTGTCGGCGATCCGCACACCCTGCGCGGTTGCTTCCTGGTCTGTAAAGTCGAACCCGGACTCTGTTTTGATCCACACAGCAATCTGTGTTGCGAGCTCGATGAGTTTGGACTGACAGAACCGCCCGCTTCGAACCGGGAAGATAAACACCCCGAATCCTGAGGTGGTGACATAAGCTTTTTCGAAGACACGCGTGAATCGACGGTTGCAAATGATGTCGTTGGCGATCTGCTGCTTCTCTTTCCCGGACAGCTGGATGGTCTCTTCTTCGCGCCAGGCGCCCAGGATGTTCTTTTCAATGTCGGAGTATGTGACAGAGATGGTGCCATGCGCGGGAGTGTTTACAGTGGCGATATAGTTCATTGTGATAATCCTTTAAACAACTTGTTTTCTCGTTTGTTTAATTATCGCAGTGGGTGTGAGGCGTCCAAGCGTTCTGTTTCGGCAGCTGGTGGCCGTCGGGAAGTCGGTGGGTGCTTCGGTAGCCTGGCGGTAAGAGGTGGGTGTTTTTAGCCTGCGGGAAAGCAGGTGGTAGTTAAGAGCCACCAGCATCGGTGGCCCTCCTCTCTCAATGAAGTAATCCGATGTCGATGGTGTCGCCTGAATCTGTCACGCGGATCATCAGCATAGCGAAGGCATTCAGTGGATAGCCGGCGTGCCATTCCGGGAAGCGGTCATCGCGCATGAAATCGGCAATGTCATAAACGCTATCCTGATAATGGAAGAAGCGGGAGCTGGTTTGTTCGTCCGGTTCGACGTGATCCATTTCTTTCTGCTCGGCCGGCGACAGGTCAAGCCAGGATTCCAGCCATACGTTTTCTGCTTTCGGGGAGATGGTGAAATCGGTCATGTGCGTTTCCTCACTGCGTTAATAACTTGTTTTCTTGTTGGTGTTATTATCGCAACGCAGGAGAGGCATAAAACAACTTGTTTACGGGTTGGGAAAAATGGCGCGGGTTACGCGCCATTGGCTGGTTTACTGGACGTTGTAGACGGACTCCGGCAGATACTCTTCCAGAGAGCCGCCAGACACAATGGTGATGCCGTATGAACCAACCCAGGTATTGTTGGCGCCCAGGTTGCCCTCGATCATATCCTGAACCTGTGCCATCAGGTTTTCGAAAATGGTCTTCGGGTCTGTTCGATAATAGGCTTCAATGGCGGCCAGCAGAGTGTCCGAACCATTTTTCACGGATTGCTCGCCGACGGCATAAACCTTCGAGCGATCGCGCTTAAAAGTTGTGCGGGCCAGCTGGGTGGTCACATGCGGAACAGCCGATGCATCACGGAACTGAACGGTCAGCTGGGCCAGTTTATTGCCTTCTTCGTCAGTGCTGGATGCGTAGTAAAGGTCAAATACTAAATCTTCTTTGGTCAAACTCATTTTTACCTCCATGTAAATGCGTCGTAATACTATCGCCGTAGGTAAGTACTTACAATACAAAAAAGCCCCGAAGGATCGACGGGGCTGTCGTAAATTCGACTAATCTGTGTTGCACATGACTATGCAATGGCGAGGGTTGTTGCGCGTTGAATTTCCTGCTGGGCGACCTTGTTAACTTCCAGTAAAGCCAACTCCAAATCTGACGCAGGCCAGATAACTTGTTTAGCTACCCATCCTTTCCCACTATGGCGCCGGACGTTCATTACAATGCGCTTGCGAGAAGTTTCGCCGAAGACGACAACGGTCTCTTTGAAAAGTCGGATGGCTGTGCCGTTGGCCACTATGTCCAGTAAAGTGATCGAACCGAGTACTGCAGGTTTGTCTTTGCGAGGCTGGAGTTTATCAAGTTTCAAAATCATCTCGGTATTCATTACACACTCCGTAAACAATTTGTTTTCTTGTTGGTGTAAATAATACCAGTGTGAAAACGGCCACCAAGCGAAGCGTTCCGGCATTCAGCTGGCCGCAGGCCACATTCACTAAAAAACCACCTGCTGGTGGCCATCGTTAATCTTCGTCAGGGAACTCCTCTTTTACTGCTGCCACCAGCTCCCGCTTCTCTTCATCAGTCAGCAGGTGCCACACGTCCTTCCCTTTTGGTGACTCTCCCTTAGCTGGTACAAACGACCATAATTTACGGGTCAGTGCTGGCCCTATGCCATCAAGACATTCGGCCAGCGAGTCCACGCTCCATACTTCCACAATCACAGGCATATTCATTGTCTTCCTCCTTTATCTGGACTCTGACGTGGTGCAGTTCCACGCGACGGACATTGCGTTGTCCTCGATATGAAAATCAAACGTGCCCTCGCGATACCCTTCGCCAATCAGCGTACCAATGCGCCCAGCGACATCCGCAGAGCGGATAACGTCATCCAGAGAGATCTGGAGTTCGTCAGTACATGTCTCTTCTCCGCATAGTGTGATGCTGATGTTTAAATGCTTGTACATGTTTTTCTCCTTTGTCTAAACACGTTGTTTTCTTGTTGGTGTTATTATCGCAATAAGACATAGGCGAAAAAGCATTTTGTATCGGGAAGAACTGGAAAAGCAGTGAGTATCCGGGAGCGTATCGGGAGCGCTTTTTACATTATTCTTCTCAATACGCACCGCAGGGCTGGTGGGCAGTATTTTCCTCTTCCCGAAAACCTGCTGAAACAGCTTGTGACCCTCGAACGCTCTGGCAGAATACGTATCAGCAGCTGCGCGCAGCGGGAAGAAAGCCACCCGCGCACCAAAGGGTGTACCGCCAGAGAATCAGCCGTCCCCGCGGCATTTTGTCTCTATACCGGTGCGCACCCTTTTCCATGACGGGAACCCAGCCGTTTCCCGAAAAACCTCCAGCCGTTTCCACTCAGGCAGCCAGCCTTTTCCCTGCGGGGTCGCTCCCGATAGATTTTCGCGGTGGCCCTTTCACCCATTCGACCGCAGGGATGTTACGGGGGATAAAATCAGGACTTGAATAAATACGGGAAAGGGAGCGATCCCCCTCCATCCCCTCTCTCTTATATCTGTGCTCTTTCCTGACTCGAATAACCTCTCTTATGGGGGACTCTTATCTCTCTTATTAACGCTCTATACGGTGGCCATTCGTATGGGAGAAAAGGCGACTTTCTTCTCTCTGCCGGTAAGTGGTTTTGCAGATGTTGTAGAGGTGGTTGTCTTGTGGTTTTCCTCTGGCCTGTATTCTTCGTTTTGGGGATAGTTCTTCTCTGTGTATGGAGTAATGGCGTGTGCGCTTTTCCTTTCGTTTACCTTGAGAGGTGGAAGTGTGGGTGATGTGATTTCTGGTCTGTTGTCGTTCTCCGTATGTGTAGTAATGGCGTTCCCTGCTAATCAGGAATTTGCGTTATCTTTCGAGGTAAGAGTGGGTAAACGAGATGGCGCCGGGTACTGTTCTGGCCTGGTCTTGTCTGGAGTTTCTTCCCGGGTATTCTCTTCCGTGTATTGGGGAATGGCGTTCAGAGAAACTGGCTTTCTCTCGCCGCTTTTTGGTGGTGGTCGAGATTTGCTTCATGTGGTCGGTAGCCTGGGGCAATGAGGTTGGTCTTTTCGGTAGCCTGGCAGGAAGAGGTGGGTATTGCCTGGGTGTGGGTAATGGCAGTTCCTTTTCTTCGTTATCTTGTTTTGTTGTTTTCTTATCGCCTAAAACATTTTGTTTATATACTCATTAAACGCAACGAGAGCCATTCTGAGCGTGTCTGTTTTGTGGTGGTATCAGGAGTCGTTTTTGGCGTTTTCGTCGCAGGGTGTTGGTCTCTGGTGCACTGCTTAACGGATATAAGAAGTGACATGGCAAAACGTCAATTTTTGAGACCAAATCGGGGTAAAGCGTTGACTTTTCGTTGATGTGTTATTTATTTGTTTTCTTGTGGGTGTTAACTGCGTAAAAGCCTTGCCGCGCCTGGAGTGTATGAGGTTGGAGGGTAGGGAAGAGGGCGATCAACGAGTTCTTATAGAAATCCTCAATTAGTGACCGCCAATGTCAACGAGTTAAACTTAGACGTCATCAAAATCTACAAAGGGGTTCTTGCGCGCTGGGTTTAACATTACCTCAGTTTCTGCCTGTTTCTGCTCCCATTTTTGATGCTCCGTTATGTAAATGTCAGGAGGTAATGGAGCTAAAGGCGGAACTGGAAATCTCAATGATTGGTTGTATTTTTCATACATTTTCCGCATAGCCTGCTCAACATCATGAAGTTCGACCTTTTTATACTCAATAGGCCATGCGTCTTGCAACCTTTTCACAGCGCTTGCAACATCGTAACGGAGGTATGGGTTCAAGCCTATGAAATTACCTGCCAGCATATCGTCGACTTCCCGCACACGCGCTATCGTCGAAAATTTACCGATCGCCGTGTCAATATCCCACCCAGAGACAAATAGTAACAGTGCGGCAAAAGCAAGGAACTTATCTTCGGCATAGGATTTTTCGTTTACAGTTTTGCTCTTAAATTCGACGTAATTTTCTCGAATAAAAGCGGTCAGTTTAAGCGTTTTCCTTATCTCAACTTCCAGAAGCTCCGGGTCTAATATCATTCGACCTCGATTTTTAGTCAGGTGCTCAAGAATTGATGATATGTCACGTTTGAAAACAGAGAGTTCACGTAATTTCTGAAGTGTTGCTTGATGAACTCGAACAGTTTCTATATCTATTGCTCGCCGCCACAAAAATCCTGGAACTGTAGCCTGAATTGGGGCAAATGGCAGAATATCGGAATCTGTCCATGCCAAGTGAGAAAAGCGTAAGTCGGCAATGTACTCAAGCCATCCCAAGTCTTCTTCATCCAGCAAGATTTCAAAGGAGGATTTCTTTCGTTTGTTGAAGAACCACTCCCTCATTTGGCGCATGTTTTCTTGAGTGAATATCCCTTCCTGAAGGCCTGCGCACACCAATTTTCTGATTACTTTAGAATACTTTGTCCGGTCTGTTGTGAATCTGATTAGGTGTTGGCTAACTTCAACTGAGAGTCGATCACCATAGAAATCACATGCCGGATGGTGGCCTTCCCCATTTTCGCCTGCGAACCTGAAATGAGCTTTCTTGTTATACCCCTCGCTTCGAGAGGCTCTCACGAACGTGCCGCCTCCAACTTTGCAAATAGGACAGATGACATCTTCACGAGCAACGGCATGTACTGAACCTTCGTCAAGCCCCTTCAACTCCATGTATTGCTCGGGGTCGACTTCCTTTTGTAGCGATTTCGAAAAAGCGGTGTCCGTCATACTAGGCTCCATGTAAAGGGCAAACTATTTTTTAGCGCTTAGTTACTATATATCATAAAATGGGGTATACCATTTCGCCTACCCCAGTATCGATCCCACGCCACACTTTCCCTAGATCTCTCACGTCTTCTGGCAGTCTTTCGCTTGTTAATTAAATATTTTCGTTATCATTACCAGTCCCAGGCTGGCATTCCATCCACCAGCTCGGCATCACGGTCAAAGTGAACCACGTCGTAACCGGCATCCAGTATCATCTTGATATTGGCGATCGCCGCTTCGGAGATGTTGAATGTACGCAGTTCATCTGCCCAGCTATTGTCACGCATTCCGGCACGAACAATCCAACCATATTCTGTGCCGTGTACCCAGTTCAGTCCGCGATCGGTGATTGGGTCAAAACAGGCAATCGGCAACTGTTCGGAGTCTTCCGCGGTAACGTGCGCAGTGCTGATAACAGCTGTCTTGTAGGCTTCAGTGATTTTCAACATTACTTAACTCTTTTAACTAATTGTTTCCTTGTGTTAGTTATTATCAGCGATAAGAAAAGGTAGAAAACATTTTGTTTGAGGCAGTGCGACTGCCTCGATACTGTTATGGCGATAATCAGGCGCATAATGCCAAAGCTAAGTTCAGATGTCCGGAGCAAGGCAAAGCTGAAATGTCCGCTTCGTGCCAAATGCTGACGCTCAGGAATTGAGTTTCAGGTACTTTAAAAGCGAGGCTAGCGACTCGACAGGTCCAGCGTGACAACTAGGTGAGCGGGTTTCATCCCAGGGCATTGCATCATCAGTGCAGAAGTCTCCTGCACATTCCATTTCAAGACGTTCGTCAATTAAACCAACAGGAACCCAGACATAAGGTACGTCTCGCAGACTGTTAGGCACAGTTGAGCCACATACATTGCAAAAATCTGTACGGTACCCCGTTGGCTTAGACCATGAAGCAATGCAGTTTTCCCCTTTAATCCAGCGAAACTCACTGTCTTTGACTAGTGTGGCGAGATTGTAACCCACGCCGCTCTGCTTTCTGCAAAGCGAGCAATGACAACGATAAAACACTGCTGGTTTATGAGTAAGTTCAAATTCAATTGTTCCACACAAACAAGATCCATTCATTTCAAAACCATTCCTGCAAGGCCTAAGAGATTTTATGAAACATTACCATCTTTTTTGTACTGAATAAGAGCGCTTTTTTTGGCAACTCAAAATCAGCTATCAGTCGGTCTGAATATCCGCTCATCGCTCACATCTGCCTGTCAACATAGCAGGTGACTTGCCTTCATTTTTTGTTGGAGACACCCGGCCTGCTGACGTCATGAACGACATCAGCGGACAACCGGGGTTATTTCAGTTACAGAACAAAAAACAGAGACCGGAAGAGGACTGGCTTCAGTCCAGCTCGCTCCAGTCAGGAAGGCCGTTGACCTTTTTTCGCCACAGGTGAAACAGCGCCATAAAAAACCCGAAGAACAGACCGGCACAGAGACTGTGAACACAGGCGACAAGAGGTGGCATTCCCTGCGCACGCCAAGTACAGAAGTACATCACCAGCCCCCAGACCACACTATACCATACCGACATAAGCACCAGCACATGCCTGAAGGACATAAACGGAGTCGGGGGTATCTTCAGACCCAGCTTCCACAACCCCCGAAGCAGGGGCGGAGCATAGTTGCTTCGCCACATTTTTCTGCTGTCCATCAGCGCGATGGCTTTTTGTTTTCTTCGTTCAAACTGTTCAGACGTCATTATTTCTCCCTGTTAAACAGAATGTTCGTGTATTTGCGCCATCCGGCCCGGGCATACGCTTCCTCCTGCATCGTGAACGTGGCCACCGAAGTGCCGTCGATATTCACCCGGCCCGGCCCGCATCAGCGACAGGTACACATCCGCGCGGGTGTAGTTTTCAGGCAGGTCAGCATAGCTAACTTCTGCTCCTCGCTCAAAGCGGACATTTCAACTTTGCTGTTGCACATAGTCTGTCCCAAGCAGTGACTACGTTAAATTGAAGTCATCGAAATCGACGAACTCCATATGTCTGGCTTCCACCTTTGCAAGAGTGAGCAGAAACAACATCCCCTCTCTTAGAGAGGTTGGTTGTTCGAGCAGGAACTCAAAACCGTCCACATGTGTCTTACCCAACCAATAGCCGCCACCATACTGTCTCTCTCGCTGGAAAAAGACGCACTGGCCAGGCTTGAAATGTTTAAGTGTCTCACCTCTGTATACGACCTGATAACTGGTGTCTTTTCCGCCCATTTTGATCACCTCAAAATACTGTATATTTAAACAGTAGTTCTTTGATGAAATGCGATCAAGTTTGACGGTGGTGACAATAACTTATTGGTGAAAACAAATTGTTTAAGACTATTGATATAGCCTTAAATTGGTGAAACCAGTTACGACCTCATCATGATGCGGTGGCGTGTAGGTTTTGCTGCTGCAGTGTCTTGACCTGTTCTTCAAGCTCACGCACATACTCAACGAGAGATCCGCTTGGCGGTATTAGGCACTCTTCCATGAGTTGAAAGTAAACGTCGGCTGCCGCGCGAATGTTTGAGCCTTTGGTTAGCTGATCACTGAGCAGTTCGTCACGCTCTTTCATAAGCCGCACGCATTCACCATTGCGTTGGTCGACTACAGCCTCCAGCTCTGCGATGCGATCGCCTGGCGTTTTGCACCCCTTACGTTGAGTCGTAACAGTGAAATATCCAAGTTCAGGAACGTCGTAGCTCAATTCCAGATAGTTTTTTGCACCGTGTCGAACAAATTCGCCGGCGAACATGGTGGCGAACATGGCAGAGGCCAGCTCTCCGTTAAACAACGATTCCAGATCTACAGGAGTGCCAGCAGCAAGAGCGGCACGCGCAGCCTCTATGACATTCATAAACTCATCATAATGTCTGGCGCGCTTCTCCAGCTCTGCCCACTGCTGACTATTTCGACGCACCAGGTACTCAATAAAAATCAGCGCTGATTCGTCGGCGTCGCCTTCAAATGAGACCTTACCCTTATCGACAATAATCGTGCCCACAGCGGTTGGGTTGTTGCCCTGAAGGCAAAATCTGAAAGGAGTCCCCGTGTTCATCGGTGATACAGCCTGTATATCCATAGAAGTGGCTTTATTCCTGCTTTCCATGTGTTTTTCCCTCTAAGTATCGCGTCATTATTCTTACATAAAATAAGTATGTGGTTACCTATTATTTTATGCGTTTGAAGACATACACACTGACAGTTATCCCCGTGTCATCAAACTCGCCTGTGAACGACTTACCTTTGGCGTAGACGAAATTCTCCAGCATCATCCAGTTCAGGGTTGGTGAGTCCCCCGGCAAAACAGCAACAAGGCGCCCGCCGACTTTAAGATGCTCCAGCGCGGCCAGCGTATGCTCTCTGTGACGGCCAAGAGAGTAGGGCGGGTTCATGACGATTTTGTCGAACTGATAGCCTGCGTTGTCCTCAGACCACTTCATGAAGTCACAGCAGACCGTATTTGTGTACCCCTTGCCAAGCAGGATATCAGCGAAGAGAGGTGCGACTTCTATGCAGGTAACGTCTTCCGGATTGGCGTCGATGCAGGCCAACAGATCTCCGCGCCCGGCTTCAGGCTCCAGCAGCTTCTCACCTGGCTTCAGCTCGATGGCTCTGGCAACGTACTCCGCTATCAAACGTGGGGTAGGGTAGAACTGGTGTGATTTTGTATCCGGTATTAAGCCGGTGGCCACAATCGTATTGAGCGTATGGCCGATCTCATACGGGAACTGCCAGTGCTTTTTCTCCTGCACGCCGCCAATGAAGTTCAGTGTGCGCTCAAGCTCTTCCACCTGTGACTTCTGTAGGTTGGAATCAGAGAAGTACCAGACGCCTTTGTCTTTGCTGAATCGCCCGTCGCGCAGCGCGGTACGAACCGGCTCGGAGATCGTCTTCTGGATTAACCCGAACTCTTTTGGTGCCCGTATTTTGGGTGCAGTACGGCATGGCGCCGGGATTGCTGCAGGCATACTGTAAGCCAGCACCTCATTCAGCTTCCAGGCCACGTCAGGATGTATTTCAAAGTGAACGTTGCCGTTCTTGAACATCATCACGCGCATCAGGTTTCCGTCGACATTCATCCAGTCACCGGTCTGGCAGTCGTTTGCCCGGTACGCAGCTGATAGCATCTCAGTTGTGCGGTTGATGGTGATGAACTCTTTGTGTGCGAAGAAATGAAGCATGACACGCAGGTCGTCGATGTAGTCCTCTTTCCGGTAGTTCACGCTGACGCTGTCCCGCCAGAACTCGGAAATGCAGTTGGCGATGATCAGACGCTCGCTAAAGCCGTTCGTCTTATTGGTCTTGTGGGCAGGACTCAGCGCTTTAAACAAGCCATACACGCGCTCAGAGAGATATTTGTGCCTGTCATTCAGCAGATTGAGCATCGTTGGGATGACCGTTTCTGCTTTGAACTCCGGCACACCAACGAACTCCTTCACCTTCATCTGGTAGCCGGTTCTGTCTGTTTTGATGGTCTCCTGCTTGCCCTCGATGAACTGCTCACGCCACTCGTCGCGGCGGGAAGCTGGCATGATCAGCAGAACGTTTGTCATATCCGTGACCTTCTTCCAGTACTCGGCCCAGATATTCTGTTTCACCCATTCCAGGTCGACTTTGTCCAGCCAGGCTCTGTTAAAGCGTGTGCGCTCGTCATCCGGCCGGTGGTTGAGTCGCAGCAGGCGGTTAATCATGTTGTGGCGTTCGTCGCCATAAACGAAGTCGTGAACCTGATGCATGAATGCGATCTCTTTCTCGCACTCGGCCACAATTTCGTGGATGACGTTCATTTCCTGCCGGTAGTCGATATCAGTGTTTGGGGTGATAGCGTCAATGATGGAAAGGGCTGTATTCATGATCACACCATTAAACAAATTGTTTTCTTATTGGTGTTATTTTCCCAAAGTTGAAAAGGCGTAAAAGCAGTATTCACAGGGGTTGTAGAGACGCTTAGAGACGCTAAATTGATAGTGTTCAAAGTTAATTGGTAATTCAATAAATTAAGAACGTAACCACCTTAAAATCTAAGGCTACAACCGCTGTCATTCATGCTTATTTTTTTCCTGAAGAACGCTCAGCTCCTAGATTAAGAAGTCATATTCTTGTGTAACCCGTTAAAAATGATACATTAATCTCCCCCCTCTTCGGGAAAACGGAAGAAGTTTGATGAGGATGGCATCAGGCAAATGGAACTCAAGTCTACAAAGGCCATTGCCCCCTCCTTTTAACGCTAAAAGGGTAATACATGAAAGGTAACGTTCTAGGGGATATCAGAGCAGAACACGATGCCAAAATGCTTGAAGCCTCATTCTGGCAAACAACTGATTATAAAGCTCTTTTAGAGTCGTATGATCGATGCATAGTTGTAGGTCGCAGAGGCACTGGCAAAAGTGCATTAGTGCATATGCTGTCAAAACATTGGCACGCAAAACCTAAAACGCATGTGATGACCATTAGCCCTATTGAAGAACAAATTATTGGTCTAAGAGATGTTGTCTCACTTTTCGGTGAAAATTATTTGCATATTAAAGCCGGAAGCAAACTAGCTTGGCGCTATGCGATTTATATGGAATTACTTTCCGAAATAGCAAGCCACTATAAGATGAAAAATGATCTAGACTATAAAAGTGTAGAGAAACACTTATTATCTTGGGGAGCTAAAAGACAAAACATAAGTGGTAAAATAAGGAAAAAATTAATATCTATCCTTGATACTGGAAAAGATGTTAAACCGGCTACAAGAATATCAGATTTATCAGATAATTTTGAATTAGATTTACTAGAAGAGGTTTTATTCGAAGCTATTTCAAAATCAAACCATCAATTCGTTATTTTTGCTGACAGGCTAGATGAAGGATACACTCCAGATGATTTAGGGGTTGCTATCGTTGACGGTTTCATTCAGTCTGTTATTGATATAAAACAAAATTTGCAAGAAAAAGTTATCGCATTTGCTTTCGTTAGAGACAATATCCATAGAGCCATATCTAAAATGGATCCTGATTTTACCAGAAACATTGAAGGACAGGTATTAAGATTACATTGGGACGAATACAATCTCTTCAATTTGGTTTGTAACAGAATGAGAGTTGCATTTAACTCAACCATAGAAAATAACACGCGAGTTTGGAATGCGTACACCGCTAATGAATTACAGTCAAATACGGGTTTTAAAGAAGCACTTAAGCTTACATTATATAGACCGAGAGATATCTTGGTATTATTAAATGATGCTTTCCTGAGGGCCGCAACTCACGATCGCACAAAAATAATAATTGATGACATAAAAGCCACTGCAAACACAATATCTCAAAACAGGCTTAACGACTTACTAAAAGAATATGAAAATGTATTCCCTGCACTAGATATATTTACATCGCTTTTTGGCAATAAAAAACCAGATTTTTCCATCGCGGAAGCCTCTGAAATAATAAGCCAAGCATTTGATATAAAAGAAGTTAATGACAAAATGAAATTACAGGACATCCTTTTGTTTGAAGGTCCTGTTCAGGTGATCCAACGTTTGTATAGTGTTGGTTTTTTTGGATTATACAATCAGCAGTCCTCATCATATGTGTTTTGTCATGATGGAAAAGAACCAGAAAAAGAGTTTACACCAGGCTCCAAGCTTCTGCTACATCCTTGCTATTGGCTTGCATTAAGTGTACATGAGTCAGACATTACTCCTGAAACAGCTGACGATATCCACGATGAATACGATATCGAAGTTAGCTCCGTATCAGAAGAACAACGAAAACAACGGATCGGTGCTCTTCTTCAAGAATTAAATAATATCCCAGAAGGTAAGGAAGGGGCTGTTGATTTTGAAGCATGGGCTTTGAAAGCTATTAAAATATTGTTTGCGACGAATTTGACCAATATTGAACTCCATTCAAACAAAAATGGTCTACAGCAGCGAGACATTATTGCAACAAACCTTGCCGACACACCTGTCTGGAAAAGGATATTGACTGATTACCAATCTCGACAAGTTGTATTCGAAATCAAAAACTACAAAACGTTAGGTGCTGATGAATATAGACAAGTAAATTCATATTTATTTAAAGATTATGGTAGGCTAGCTTTCATTATAAATAGGGATCACTCTGAAAACTTAGAAAAACATAAAGAGCTAATCTGGGTAAAAGAACTTTATGACAACCATAACAAATTGGTTATAAAGTTGCCTTCAAAATTTCTTGAGCGACATCTTTCTAAAATGCGTAGCCCTCAAAAACATGATGAAGTTAACAAACAGCTAAGCAAGTTGCTTGATCTATATATTAGAAGCTATTTAAATAACAAGTGTAAGTAAATCACAACGCAGGCTATAATATCTTATTAGCCTGCGTTTTTATCGAAAGTTTTACGAAGATGAAAACTCAATAAAAAACAAATTACAAAGTCCAGCCGTCATAAGTAAAATACAATATTCAATCCATATTATTAGGGTATTGAGGAAGCTCCATTTCATGCAATAGCCTCAGTCACAGCAGAAGGAAGATCCGGAGTTGCAGGTCGAGCTAGAATCGTGTCCAGCAGCATCCCATCCAGAGAGACAGGAGGTCGTTCTGGCAGGGGTGTCGTCTGCAAGGTTGTGGTGGAAGTAGTTGTGTCCGGTATCAACAGACTCTGACCGGCTGGTACGGCTACCGCTGCCAGGGTTGCTAAAATTACTCCGTAGGCCATTGGCTTCAGTCGATTTCGTTGAAAATTTTCCATGAGAACTGTCCTTGTGTGCTTGGGATTCACGCAACACACGAGAGGCGACGGAATCACGCACCTTCCCCATGCCTACTGTCGCACCCAGATTTGCTATGGCGGTAGCTTGCGCATCAATGCGCTTCTCCAGCTCAAACACTCGTTCTTCCAGTTCCGCAAGGCGTGCAGAAACACGACCGCTAAACAGCTCGGCCAGAACCAGGCGAATTGAACGGGGACGTTTATTGAAAGAAGTGAAAGGCGTTTGACGTGCCATTTGGATTCCATTCAGTGTCAGAAAGAGTTGCGGCTGGAATGTCCAGCCGCCGTTTTTTGCGTTCCATCCTTGGAGCCGTGCCTAACCAGCACGTTGTCATCCTGACGATGGGTAAGATACATGATACAAAATAATAGGTAAATACTTACTTATCATTTTATACCAAAAACCAGCATCTTTTTTGTGTGGAGTATCCGCTGCCGCATATGCTGCGATCTTGGCCAGCCTGTCGCATATTTCGTTTTCTCGATGCCCGGCGTGGCCCTTTACCCAGTTCCACCTGACATTGTGGCGACTGGCGGCTAAATCGAGTCGTTTCCAGAGGTCGACATTCTTAACAGGCTTCTTGTCAGCAGTGATCCAACCATTTTGTTTCCACCCCTTCATCCAGAGGGTCATACCATTTTTGAGATACTGGCTATCTGAGTGCAGGATCACGTTGCAGGAGAATTTAAGGCGTTCCAAAGCTATCAGGGCGCCCATCATCTCCATGCGATTGTTTGTGGTGCTGTGGAAGCCGTCGGAAAACTCGCGTTCTTCGCCGCGGAACTGAAAGACGATGCCATATCCACCGGGCCCGCCTGGGTTTCTGAGACAAGAGCCATCACTGAAAACTTTGACCGTCTTAAACCGGGGATTAAATTCGACAACTGGCGTTTTGAAGTTTTTGCGGGGGTGTTTTTGATACTGGTGCTGCGCACGGCCGGCTGCCGTTTTTCGTCTGGCGTGTGTGCTTGTCGTCATCTCTAACTCCAAAGCGTGCGCCGCCGCCCGTTTTTCCTCGCGCGTGTGCGCACGCGTGTTTATACATATTTATTTTCAGTGAATTACTTCCCAGATCGGGTTTATTTTTACCTGAACTGAGCGAACGAAGTGAGTGAAGTTCACCTCGAACGAAGTGAGAGGTTGTCTTTTCAGGTAATACTCTCCCAGGGAGGTGAGTAAAAAATACTCACCAACCTGGTCGTTTCATAACCTGAAAAGTTATGACCTAAGTCTACTGCCAGCTTAGGCTTGGGAAGTTATGGATGACAGCACCCCAGAACCGAGATCTTCCCACACTTCATGAAGGGGAGTACTGGATTCAACCTCTCAAAATACCCAGACTCGACAATCATAAAGTGACCCTTCTCTCTGCCCACTTTGGTTCCCCCTTCCCCAGACCCCAAAAGGGCTGGTTCTGCGCTGGCTGTGGGCTTTTTTAAGTCTGGTGCCAGTGACGCTATCCTCCACCCACCAGACCGAGATTTCGATTCAGGTCGAAATCGACATCATTCTACAACCACTATGATACATCGTAAACGGTAACTACTTACTTACTTTTTTGACTGATCATTTTGTCTACCATGAAGCTGAACTTGCAGAGCAAAAACCTCGTTGATTAGCTCGCCAAGGAGCTGCTCAATCAGGTCTTTGTGTTCGCCAGTGTGCAAACATTTCAGTGACCACTCGTAAAGACTGAATGCCTTTTCACGATCCTTCATGAGTTCGCGAGCGTTAGCCAAAAAATCGCTCTCAACGAGCGCTACAACGTTGGTCGGGTATGCCATGATGGTTTCCTTACTTGTCTTCACAAAAACGATTCTATAGCGTCTGGAAAGGGGTTCCAGAGTGGTCTGGGCGTCCTGTTTCGGTCTGGGAGTGGTCTGGAATCGACAAGGAAAAGCCTGCTTTCGTATATGTTTATAATTAGTACTTAGTTATTTATATATACGAAAGCAGGTTATGAAACGCTCCCAGACTCGGATTAAGCAGCCTGTTTCCGTGGTCTTTTTTTCCTGATCACTTTGGCAGGATCGTAACCACCCAGACTTTTCATCACCGTCAGCGGGACTTTATTCATGAAGTGACCAGCGTTCTGACAGAATCCGCGAAAGACCACCAGCATACTTCCGCCTGGGTTGATATTGACCTCAACCAAACCCAATGTGACGTCAGGTTCCATGAACGCTACGCGGCCGCCAGACAGAACTACCGTCTGGTTTGCGAACTCGGTGGTGCGCTCATACCACATCGTGTCGAGCGATTGCGGAATGAGCATAACGGTGGTTACGCCACGCGCTTGCTCTCGGATAGCCGCCTCTATCCAGGGGGTTATTTTGGAGTAGGGCGGGTTGAGAAAGGCCACCGTACCAGGATCACCCCAGCTGGACTTAAGAGCATCTCGTTCCACACCTATGTAGCTCGGAAGAAGCGCGTTTTCTTTGTTACAGGCGACATCAACATCAAACGTAATGCCGAGATATCGCTGAATGGCGACAAACAACCATTTCGGTGTGCGCCAAAGGTCTCGAAGAGAGGCATCTCGCTCTCGCTTTTTGATTTTTTCGGCTGCTATCATTTTACAATCAAATAGGTAAGTATTTACCTATTTTTTCATGTCATTTTACGAATGGCAAATAAAGAAAAAACACGCCAGATTGCTTAACGGGAGACGCTCTGGCGTGTTTTTTACTGTTGGGGCATACGAATAACTGTCCAACGCTCTAAAACTATCAGGGGGCTTCAGAGCGCGAAACGGATCGTCAGCCAATGGAATACTCCGCGATAAATTTCCTTACGATCGGGGACTCTTCATTAAGAAGCAATCTTCCACCATCCCTCGTAGCGATTCCCGTGACTGGGAAAACAGCCATCATCTGGCCAGCCTGAGTCGACGCGGTGCTGAGTGGATATGGCTTTTCCGGATAGCTCATTAACGCCAGCTTAATGCTATTGCTGCTTGCCTCTTTTGTGTCAATAAGATGCCGCAATGCAATCACCGTGTAGATGCTGATATCCGGTCCGCCATTGAACCAATTTAGCAGGTTAGAGATCTTGTCTTTTGCCTTGACCGGCGCCGCATTAAGAGCTTCGATGAAGACCTCACGTTTCAGACCAGCCGCAGCATAAAAATCATTGCCCTTATCGTTCAGGCTGAATCGAGGTTTGGGTGCTGCGCGCTCTTTTTTCGCCGCCTTCGACTCTTTTGGCTGAGCCGCAACTGACGATTCTTTGGCGTGTTTCTCCTTTTTTTCATCAGTCTGAGGGTTATCACCCTGTGTCGAGTCGATCTCAGGAAGAGGGGAGATCGACTCGACTTGAGGTATCTCAACATCAACCACCTTCAGCGACTCATGTTCGTTTTCCAACTCTTCAAACACACCGGTGAGATCGCCGCCGTCTTTCGCTTCCATTACAGTTTCAGCAACAGCCGGCACCGGCACGATCGTCTCATCGTTAAGATCTGCCAGCAGGTCGTCTATTTCGTCTCCTACAACGGCCTCCGAAGCCAGTTTTTCAGGCTCATCGAGCAGTTGCAGCATGGCGGTCAGCTCATCCAGATCATCTTTTTTGACTGTATTGTTGAGGTTGCTCATGTCTCTCTCCTTTACGTTGTGTGAGCGTTTATACGTTTTTGGGTTGAGAGCATTTTGTCAAAACCTATTAGGCGGAAAAGAAGTAAATACAGGCAGTTGTGATAATGAGAGGGGCGAAAGCGCCGTCAGGCGCTTTCGAATGGGAGCTTATAGAAGCCGTATTTTTCCCGTGCTTTGAAAAAGCAGTGCATCATCAGATCGGTATCATAGAGCGCGCTGTGCGCCTTAGCCTTGTCATAGACAAAACCCAATGAGAAGGCGAGTTCCTCCAGTCGCGGCCGTTTGCCGTCTTCTGTGGCCCACAGGGAAAATAGAGTGTCAATCAATGGGACGTCTGGAAGCGAAAAACCGTAACTTTTCAGCTCATGCCTAATAAACGGAATGTCGAATGCTTCGCCATTGTGGGCTATCCAAATATCGGAAGAAGAGAGGAATGAAGCGACAGATGAAGCGTGATCGGCTAGTAACGGCTCAGCGGCTAAATCTTCAAGACAGATACCGTGTACAGCTTGCGCTTTAGGATCGATACTGCGACGCGGGTTGAACCGCATTACAAAACTATCAACCATTGCCTGGGTCTCAATTTCGTACTTCACCATTGCGATTTCAATGATCTTATGGCCTGAGAGAAAATCAATACCTGTAGATTCGATGTCCACCCCTGTAGCAATCACTTTTTATCTCCTTTTACTGGTCGTTTGGATGGTGTGAAAATGGCAGCTTCAACATCCCATCCCCTCAAAATTCGCTGCGAGATAATGGTCGCAGTCAAGCCAACCTCTCTTGCCCATTCGGTAATCCGCTGAGTTCTGCCACGACACTCGATCAGACGCTTACTATCTCGGTTGGCATATGTGTCGACGCTGGCGTTAAGCGCGCGATCTAATGGCCACCCCTTCTTGATTCGATAGTGAAGAGTAGATGCCTGAATCCCAGCTCTTTTAGCCCATTGTGAGAGAGTCAGCTTTTCCCCCATATGCTCCAAAATTAAGTTTGAACGCGTGTTATTGGCCTGCTATTCAAAAGTCGCCCATCTGCAATTTTCAGGTTCGTAGTCACCATTCACATCTTTGCGATCAAGAGACATCCCTTCTGGTCGCTCTCCCATGTCAGCATAAAAATTTTCAAAGATTTGCCACCGCTCACAGACTTTGATACCTCGGCCGCCATACCACTTATAGGCGTGATGGGTTGTTTTTTCACATCGTTCCCGCATACCCAGCCATATACGATAAATTGGCGTTTTACTCATACCATGAGGCTTTATGCTACGACGATGTGCGTTGTAGACACAGCCACACGATATTGTCGCCCCGTGATTTAGCTTCCCGTAACTAACTTGGCAGGTGTTACCGCAATCGCAGATGCAATCCCAAAGTCGCCCCTGTTTGTTTGAAATACCGGAATATTTAAGTGCAACCAACTTTCCAAAACGTTTGCCTGCTATATTTACTGGTTGTCCCATTACTACTCCTTACAGCTTTTTGGCACCTTTAAGCAGTGCGCTACGCACGAATTGAGCTGCTTTTTTGATGGTCTCCTCCTGCGATTCGCACACTACCGGCGCATGCCACTCACCAGTGGTGACGTTGAGAATGCGAATTTCATTTGTATCCAGACAAATCGACACATACAGAACCGTGCCGGCAGCCATTTTGATATGCATGGGGAAGATAGGTCGCTTGCCGCGTTCGCTGAACTGGGACATTGCCACATTCAGAACCTCTCCGACATCATCGCCTACCAATCCCTGAACGGACTCAAAAACAGCTCTGATAGCCAGCCTGGCCTCTCGTTCTGTCATCAGCGATCGGGACTGCTCGTCTGCGATGCGTGTCAGCGCCTCTATCGTTTTACGATCTAACTCATCAGCCAGAGATATTTCGCCTAACATTCTGTTTTCCTAGAACTATTTTTCGTGACGTTATTCTGGCATTCCTTCACAGGGGAACAAGAATCAGTGGAAGGTGACGCGATTTGAGATACGGCTCTCTATACGTTCCACATGGCGGTCGATTACTCGCATGATCGAGCGTGCTCTTGCGTCAACGGAAATGCAGGTTTCCGACAGGACGAAAACCTGCAGATCTCCGGATTTGGCCAGAGAGTTAATTTTTGTCAGCTCGCCACACATCAACGAGTCGATACGAGCGACATAAAGGCGATCAAGCGAACCTCTCTGGGCACGTTCATAATCTTGTGCTTTCAAATTCACGCCCGGGCGCAGCCCCGCAATGGCATTAAAATTGGACAACGCGGTCTTGTGGCAAAAACGCTCAATTTCCAGCGCCAGATCAATACATCGTTGGTCATTGGTCTGGCCGACCAAATCGAGCGTATAAGCCATCACATCAGCAGGCGTACGGTCTATTACAAAGCCTTCCGCTCCGCGTGTTATCAGCTCAATATGGCGGGCAACTTCCATCTGCACCTGCAGACGCTCAAAGAGCGGCATTGGATCGCCTACGTTGACTCCAAGCCTTGTCATCAGTGCGCCGACGCCAGCATCCACATACGGAATGCCGTAATGCTCGTCGATAAACTTTGCCAGGGTTGTTTTTCCACTGCCCTGAGCGCCAGTGATCCCAATTCGGTAATCCATTACCACCTTCTGTAAACAATCTGTTGGAAGCCGGGCTCATCCTCCGTTCCCCGTTGTGTATGAGCCGTTAACACAGGAAAGAAGCCGAGATTACGCATCATTTGCCGTGGAAAATGAGCATCACTGTCAGGAACGTCTACGCCCATATGCGATAGCCAGAGTTCCTCGACGTGAGGCAGAAACAGAGAATAGATCTGCGCACCGCCGATAACCCAAACGGGACCACCAAGCTGCATTACATCGTCCATAGTGGCAGGGTAAAAACCATTGGGCATGAACCCAGATGAGCGCGTCAGAACGACGTTGTGGCGCTCCGGAAGCGGGCGCTTAAGACTTTCCATTGTCTTTCTGCCCATGACGACTGTGGCGTTTGTGGTGAGCTCCCTGAACAGTTTTAACTCTGAGGGGCAGCGCCAGGGGAGTTCGTTTCCTCTACCGATCTCATAATTGCGACCGACAGCTGCAATCATCTTCATTGAGACACCTCATACATTACCGGGCGCTGGTGAAAACCAGACAGAGCAGCTCGTAGACGTGACGAACTCACCAGTGCCGCGATCATCAGATCATCTTTATGCGCGGCAAGCGTGCGCTTTATATGGGTTTCGTAATTGACTCCACGTGGTGCCAGGTGCAGCCAGTCATAATCAATGCCGAAATCTCTCAGCCATTTTTTGGTTGCGCTTTCGAGCGCTTCCGGACGGTGGCTGATAAGCACCACTTCAGCACCGGAGCGAGCAAAGCCACGCAACATGCGGCTGGTGGGGAATATGAGCTCATCACCTGCAACGAGAGTGTCTGCGTTTTCATCAGCAGCGACTTTACGATGGCCGGCTCTCGCCAGCACATCTTCAATTTCACATAACACATACATGCCTCTGGCCATATCACACCGCCACTGGAGCCTTAATCCATGGAAGTGGTTCGTAGCCGAAGATCTGCACGCCGTCCCATTTGAAGTCATCCAGCTCTTCCCATTCGTGCGGGAAGACGACGATGGGGTCGGACGACTCCGGATGTTCGCGAGCCAGTAGCTCTTCAACCTGCTCCAAGTGGTTGTTGTAAATGTGAACATCAAAGCCGAAATGGACGAAGGCGCCAGCCATGTGACCCGTAATCTTCGCAATGAACTGCGTGAGGATGCCGTAACCGGCAATATTGAATGGCATACCAAGGAAAGTATCGACACTCCGCTGCACCAGGCAGGAGTTCAGGATACGTTTAGGGATACCAAGCTCATCCAGCATTGGCTCAGAGATACTGCCTCGCTGCTCTATCAGGCAAAGCATCTGGGTATAGATCGATTCATAGCCATGCCGGTTATGCTGGATGCCAATATCGGTGGCCATAGACAAACGGGTCTGGAAATCGAGCTCACGACTCCATACGGATAACACAAAGTGGCAAGGTGGAAGCTTCATATCCTCCAGCTCACCAACATTCCAGGCATTAAGCAGGATGCGGCGATCGGTCGGGTTGTTGCGCAACTGATCAACCATACGTTGTAACTGATCGATTTCACGGGTGATAACGACGCGGTCTTCATTCAGCCCAATGTAACCTTCAACGCGATAACCACGTTCCATGAAGATGTCCTCCTTAAGGCGATACTCACTGTAAGGGACAATCCTGGTGTCCTCCCATCGGCGCCATTGCTTGCCATATACAGGCCCTAAATCGCCATTATCGTCGGCCCAAGCATCCCAGATCTTCACACCATGCTCTTTAAGGAACCCAATGTTGCCTGAACCTTGTAAATACCATTCAAGCTCAACCAGTAGCGGTTTAAGGTTTACCTGTTTTGAAGAAATGAGCGGAACAGCCCCGCCGGTAAGCATGTAGTAGGAAGGCACATAAGAAACGCCAAGCGTACCGGTGCCGGTGCGATCTTCGGAAGGAACGCCGGTATCAACAACGGTCTGAATGACACGGCCATAAGAGCTCGAAGCCAGCTGACCGTTACTGAATTCTCGATTAAGTAAAAAAGACAAGATGACCTCAAATAATAAGTAAGTACATACCTATCATTTTAAACACAGAGAAGACATCCAGGCTAGAAATTAAGTAAAAAAATGGTGGCCACGGGGCCACCAACGCTCAACTTTATCGAAAATAAAGATTGATAAGGATAGAAATGGACAATAGATCACACGTCCATTTCAATATATATTGATAAGTTAGTACTTACAAGGTGTTTTTAACCACTTCATACAGCGAAGATGCCTGTGCTTGCTCAAGGAAACGAGACAGATCGACATCGCTATATGTCGGCGATTTAAGGATTTTTCCATCAGACAGGCGATAGCCGATCATCATGTCAGTGCCGTCAGCATGGCGGAATCCGAGATCATTCTTATCATATTTACAGTTCTCAACGGCAAGACGACGCGCTTCAGCATCCGCCGGCCACAGCTTTGTCATATTAGAACGGTGGATCTCCGCCACCAGCTCCACGACGTCGACGCCAAGGAATTCAGCCAGGCGATACACCATCATGCACGCCACATAGATTTTGTTCATCACGCGGCGCAGATCCTGAATCAGCTCAGCATCACCTACCTTGTTATGTTCAAGTTTATCGGCCAGCGCGGCCAACATAAGCGCAGCTTCTTCTGCTTCATTGAAGGGGATGGCCATATCGTCGAAGACGGTATTTCCAGGCACCATAATGGTATGAATAAAGCGATCGACGCTTTGCTCCTGAGTGTAATAGCTCATGCCAGTTGATAGCCCACCTTTGATGGCTACCATCGTCCCGACACCCACATACAGGAAGTCAGCCATTGCATCCAGCAATCCCTGCATATCCCCCTTTTTCGCTGCAGGCAGCCCTTCTTCTACCGCCTCTTCATGGATCAGCTTAGCGCGCAGGCGCAGCAGCTCCGGAGTGGGCATTACACGACGCGGGTGCTGAAACAGCTCGTGGAACTGGTCAACCATCTTGTAAATACTCTCTGTCGCTTCTCCAAAACCGGGGTTCAGCTCATATGGCTCTGGTTTGAAGCCCACCAGCTTATCGGTGGCCAGCTTGAGATGGTCGGTCAGTTTCGTTAATTTCATGCTTTATCTTTCCTTAGTGCTTTTTTTCGCGTTCATTGTGGCCCAGAGCGACCAGGCCACAAAATCTTTATCCAGGCTTACAAATCGGCAAACTAGCTTAGGCCAGCGCGATCAACAGCGGAGTCAATCTGGCCAACGAGATAAGTGCTTTGCTCAGCTTCCTGCGGTGCAATCTGCAAGGTGTCGGACAACAGCCATTTGTTCATCCACACCAGCGGGTCATCTTTTATCTCCGGGTACAGTGGTTTCAGGCCAAGACGGCGCATCGCAAGATTGGTTCGGTATTTAACATAGCTTTTCAGGATATCGGCGTTTAAGCCAATCATTGAGCCGTCTTTAAACAGGTAATCTGCCCAGCGCATTTCCTGTTCGGCAACGTCCATCATGGTCTGATAGATGAATGGTTCCTCATCCGCAGCGATCTGGGCCCATAGCAAGCCTTCGCGGCCTGTACGCATAAACCGGAGCATTCGTTCTGTGCCTTCGCAATGAAGTGCCTCATCGCGCGCAATGAAACGCATGATTTTGGTGTTGCCCTCAAGTAATTTCCTTTCTCCAAAAGCAAACGTACAGGCGAAGCTAACGTAAAAACGAATGGCCTCCAGCGCGTTGATGGATACTAAAGTACGGAACAGCTGGCGCTGGAGAGGGTAGGGCTTTCCGTCAAATTCGGAGACGTAGAGCCGTTCGAATTCATCTTCTCCCAGATGCTGGCGCGCGCAGGTCATCTCATAGAGCTTGTCGTACTCTGTAGAGATACTGATAGCCCGGCTGATAATTTCCTCGTCGGTCACAATGCCATCGAAGACAATGCTCGGATCATCCACCATACCGCGAATAATGTGGGTGTAGCTGCGACTGTGAATGGTTTCAGAGAACGACCATGTTTCCACCCACGTTTCGAGCTCTGGAATTGAAATAAGCGGCAGCAGCGTTGCGTTTGGGCTGCGTCCCTGAACGGAATCCAGCAGAGTCTGGTAACGGAGGTTGCTCAGGAAAATGTGCCGCTCATGCTCTTGCAGCTTCGTATTGAAATCGATGCGATCGGTGGTTATGTCGACTTCTTCCGGGCGCCAGAAGAAGGAGAGCTGTTTTTCGATCAGCCTTTCGAAATCGCGGTACTTCTGCTGATCGTAGCGCGCAACGTTGACAGACTGCCCGAGGAACATAGGCTCTTTGGTTGCGTCGTTAGCGCCCAAACGGAAAGTGGAGTAACTCATGTGTTTCCCTTTGAATGTTATCGGTATTATTAAACAATTTGATTAGATGCACTTCTAAACAAATTATTATCTTATTGGTTAAAATGAGGCATTCAATGAAGTGAAAGGTGGGGATATCTCCCCACGCTTATTAGATTTTGCATGCGCCATCGCACTCATCTTCTGGCTCAACCAACGCAACAGAGGCCAGATCATCGTCTTCACGCTTACCGGCACCATCTCGTGTGTTGTGGTAATAAAGCGTCTTCACGCCTTGCTGATAAGCGAAGAGCAGATCTTCAAGCAACTTCATCATTGGAACCTTGTCGCCCGGGAAGCGAGTAGGGTCATAATTGGTGTTAGCTGAAATAGCCTGGTCAAAGAACTTCTGAATGATCGCAACTTTGGTCAGATAGCCGCGGTTATCCGGCATATCCCAAAGGTACTCGTACTGATCTTTCAGCTCAGCAAAGTCTGGAACCACCATTTTCACAATGCCGTCTTTGGATGATTTCACGGAAACAGGACCACGCGGCGGTTCGATACCATTTGTGGAGTTGGTGATTTGGCTGGACGTTTCGCACGGCATCTGAGCTGTCAGGGTAGAGTTACGCAGACCATATTCGCGTATGCGGCCACGCAGCTCTTCCCACGGCATTTTCAGCTCAAAGGACGTATCAGGGTTAGCGTCAAGCGACTTGCGGTAATGGTCAATCGGCAGCTGTCCCTGGGCATATTTAGTTTGGGAAAACCAATCACAGGCGCCTTTGGCTTCCGCCAGCCGGCAACTTGCATCAAGCAGGTAATACTGGATCGCTTCAAACGTTTCATGCACCAGCAGGTTGCCGGCCGGATCAGAGTAGTTAAATCCGTTCTTCGCCAGATAGTACGCAAGATTGGTAACGCCGACGCCCAAACTACGACGTGCTTTTGCCGGAATTTCCGCTGCGGCCATCGGGTAATCCTGATAGTCGAGTAGGGAATCGAGCGCAGCCACCGCATAGAATGCAACCTCTTTCAGCGTGTCCAGTGAGCGTAATGCCCCCAGATTAAACGCAGACAGTGTGCAAAGGGCGATCTCACCATCGGGGTCATCGGTAAACGCCAGCGGTTTAGTTGGCAGCGTAATCTCCATGCATAAGTTTGACTGGTGAACTGGAGCGACTTTCGGATCGAAGGCGCCGTGTTCGTTCATATGGTCAACGTTCGCAATATACACGCGGCCGGTAGAGGCTCGTTCCTGCATCAGGGTTGAGAACAGATCAACAGCGGGAACGGATTTCTTGCGGATGCTCTCATCAGCTTCATATTGCAGGTACAGCGCTTCGAATTTGTCCTGATCGACAAAGAAAGCATCATAGAGCCCCGGCACATCATGCGGGCTGAACAGCGTAATATTCTCGTTGCGTACCAGGCGGCGATACATAAGGCGGTTGATCATTACGCCATAGTCCAGATGACGAACACGGTTCTCCTCGATGCCACGGTTATTCTTCAACACCAGCAGACTTTCAACTTCCAGATGCCAAATAGGGTAGAAAGCCGTCGCGGCGCCGCCGCGAACGCCACCCTGCGAGCATGATTTCACAGCGGTCTGGAAGTGTTTCAGAAAGGGGATTACGCCAGTGTGGGTTGCTTCTCCATTGCGGATCTCACTCCCCAATGCACGCAGTCGGCCAAAACCAATCCCAATGCCAGCACGACGCGACACGTAATCGATAATGGCAGAGGACGCAGCGCTGATCCCTTTCAAACTGTCTTCGGACTCAATCAGAACGCAGCTGGAGAACTGGCGCGTCGGGGTACGGACGCCGGCCATGATTGGGGTGGGCAGAGACAATTTGAATGTACTGGTGACGTCATAGAACCCCTTCACCATTTCCAGACGTGTTTTGCCGGCACAACCATCTTCCCAATTCTGGAAAAGACACATACCCACCAGCATATACAGCTGCTGCGGGGCTTCGTAAATTTCGCCGGTGACTCGGTTCTGGACGAGGTACTTACTCGCCAGCTGAACAGTTGCGGCATAACCAAAGAGTTCGTCACGCATGGGTTTGATATACACGCCAAGTTCTGCGATCTCTTCGCGGGAGTAAAACTTAAGCAAATCCTCATCGTAAACGCCGCGGCTGACGTTGCTGACGATATGATGATAGAAACTTGGGTAAGCGAATTCGCCGAAGGCGTCTTTGCGAATTTTGAACATGTTCAGACGTGCTGCGACCTGGGAGTAGTTCGGAGTTTCAGGCGAAATCAGATCTGCAGCCGACTTAACCAATGCCTCATGAAGCTGCGAAGTTGTCATGCCGTCAAAAATGCTCGCGGCGGCGCCCATGGCTACGGCAGAGGCGCTTACGTTACGTATACCTTCTACCCCCCACATCACGACGCGGTTGTACTTCTCTTCGGATAGCGGCTCTGTGGAGCCATTACGTTTGACAATCCTTATCATGTATCACCCATCAAAAAAGGCCACTAAATGTAGTGGCCTATAGTATTAAATAAGTACTTACCTATCAATTGAGGATTATAAAATCCCTTTAAGAACGTCGCGGACTTGTCGGAACTGGTCTGTCTGCATTCCAGAATATATCGAAGCTATGGCATCAGCCAGGTGCTCATTCTTGGCAACGAGTACATCTTTCCCCGCTTGTTTCCGACGCAACCAAGGGGCATCAGGCTGTTTTGTAATCGCCCACTGGATGATCTCTTCTTTAGATGTGGTCAGTTTATTCCCGACGTAGTGCTTAATTTCATTTGGCGTAACCTGGATAAGTGGCTTATCAACGCAAGCAAGAACGCCGATACACACACCGTAAGAAGTCTGCGCGCGAGAGCTTTGACTACCTACCGGCAGTTCACAAAACACTATGTGGGCCTGTTCAATGATGGGCCTGGCGGTGCGCCAGATCTCTTTGGCCCGGCGCAGATCATCGCTGTTTACTCTGACAGTTTTCTTCGTTCCGCCGGCTTTGGTTTCAACCAGTTCAAGACCATGGATTTCAAGTTTGTCTGTATCCAGATCCAGCGTACCAATGGCCAGCCCGAAGTTGCTCATTGAAGGGTCGACGCCAACTACTTTGATCACTTTACTCATAGAGTTTCCTTACCATGTTGCCCATACCGGGCATTCCATTAATTTCTCTTCCAGGGTTTTAACTGGAGACTTGCGAACGGGCTCTGGAATGCGGCTCACCACATGTATGTTGTCACTGGTCAGCACACCATTTTCTATGTCTGCGTCGATCATGCTCTGCCCGATGAAGTAGGACATGATATCTATCAGCTTACGCGCAACCATTCCGTTAAAACGAAGTACATAGGGGACAGAGAGCTCAACCATTGCCTTATCGCCATCTTCAGTCTCAAAGCTTAATTTGCCTCTTCCTGGAAATGTCTCAAGTGTATCGTAATTGAAATCGATGCCAGCAAATGCCTTGCCTGGCATTGCAACCTGCCCAGCACGTGCATTTGCCAGTCGAGTCAGGTTAGTAAACGCGCTGCTGGTATGCGCCTCTATAGCCCCGTACTGCGCATCATCTTTGATAACCAACTCAGGTGATTCCGGGATCACCACGAACCCAGGCCCAGTGTGTGGAAGATAGCCACCTTCCGAAAATGGGTTGATCAGAATGGGCGCTGTACTTCCTGACGGCATCGATTTCAGACTTGGCATCAACGGGGTCTTGAAAAGTAGATCTTTCAGAGCCGTAAACTGCTCCGTCTCAATATTGAGATTTTGCCAACCGACACCAGGAGCCGCCCCAGCAGCGGTATAGCTGTTAATCAGCCTGAATGACTGCATCACAGCAAACATTTGCAAAAACTGCGTGCGGCTAAGATTAAACGACATAGCTGCGGCCCTCTTTCACTTCCACTGTGATGGTTTCCCGGAACCATGACTTCATTTCTTTGTGAGAAATGATCATCACCGTGCCGCGCTCGCGCGCTTTTGCTTCCAGAATCCCCATCAGACGCTCCAGCCCGGCAGTATCCAGCGCATCGTCAATTTCATCACCGATAAACAGCTCGATGTTCTTGCTCGCGCGGCTGGCCACCAGATCCTGCAGAGCCAGGGAGCACGCAATGCGCACTTTGCGTTTTTCTCCACCTGACAATGTCTGGAAGGTTTTGCTGGCGCCGATCTTGCGCACGCTGATATTGAACTTATCGCGCCACTCGCCCTTCTTGGTTGATTCCATCGTTGACCATTCCGCAACAATGTTTCCGTCTGACAGTGTATTGAGATATTCCGCTGTCTGGGCATTCAGGAAAGGCGTCACGGAAGTCAGGATATGCGAGCGAACTCCGGCAGGAGAGTAGACCTGGCGCGCTTTATCAAGCAGCAGAGCCTGCTCCTGTATATTCTTTAACTCAGTTTTAAGTACACCATAGTTAGATTTATTGGCAGCCAGGCTTTCTTCATGGCGTTTGATGACAGCCAGAAATGGGTTAATTTCTTTGGTAATGCGATCTACTTCGCTCCGCGCCCGGGCAACCAAAGCTTCTACAGCCACGACTTCTTTTTCCCGATGACGAAGCGTTCCCAGCTCTTTAGTCAGTTGTTCGATTCGGGAAATAATGGCAGACACATCTGGTGTACTGGCGACAAGTGATGATTCAATTTTGAGCGCCTTCTCAAGATGCTCTTGGTATTTAGCCACTGACGTTGCAGATGCCTGCGCTTGGCTGATCTCACTGCGCGCCTGTTCAACAAAACTCTCCTTCACGGTAGACAGATCTTCAACGCAATAAGCCTTGCCACAGGTAGGGCACGGCTCCCCGACTTTGGTATTTACTTCTTCCGCTTTCACCTTGAATGCGCGAGCACGTTGCATCGCTTCCTTCTGGATGTTTTCGGTAATGCGGATGCTGGCGCGTATATCAGTGATAGCTCCACGAACCTTAACCAGCTTGGCGTCATGTTCTTCTTTGGACGCAAGTTTTTCCCGCTCTTTACCGATGGCATTTTCAGTATCGCGGATCTGCTCTGGCAGACTGCGCAACTCCATTTCGACCTCAGTGAGCGTGACTTCCGCTCCAACCAGATCGGCACGGGCGACATCAAGCCGTTCGTTGCGGTCTCGCTCCCAGGCTTCAGAAGAGGTTTTAGCAGACTCCAGCTCATTCTGGGCCGATTCGACCAGAGACAAGCAGGCGTCCATCTTGGTTTTAGTGGTCTCCATGCGTGCGGCAGCTGCGTTGGCTCGTTCGCGAGCAATCGCGTAGGCTTTGGTGAGACGATCGACGCCGGCAGCCTCTTCTACGATGGTTTTGAGGTTTTTATCCGACATGCCAGGCAAATCAGGCATCGCCTCCTGACTGGCATAGATCGATGCCATAAATACTTCTTTTGACGCACCGATCAGTCGCTCTACAAACTCCTGGGTGAGCGAATCTTTACCCTTTGTCATGTCGCCGTCTTCGCCACGGACGATAAGCCGGTTTTTAAATTCCTTATGCTTGCGGTGGCGGATAATGGCGTAGCGTTTACCTTCGTCTTCAATGGTGACTTTTACGCGACAGTTCTTCTCATGGCCCGTAGAGAGAACGTCGTCTCCTTTAACACCATGGGATGTCTCGCCATAAATACACCACATCAAACTATTCATGAGGGTTGATTTACCAGCGCCATTGCTGGCGGCCGATGAGTCCCCGGCATTAACACCCTGGATGAGCACCAGCCCACGCTGATCAAGCTCGACCTTGGCGTTTGCCAGCGCCATGAAGTTTTCCACTTCGAGCGTTAAAAATTTCATGCTTTGCCTCGAATTGCTTTAGTCAATTTCTGCCCTTTGCGAAGGCGGTATTCCGTATGTGCCGGGAAGGAGTTGCGTGACAGGAGGCCACGTTTCGTTAGTTGACCAAGGTAAAACGCCTGTGGGTTTCCTTCTGGCGGATAGGGCTTCTGGAATAAAACGGGCTTCCCGCTTTCAAGCCGTTTAATCATCTGGATGAAATCCCAGAAATTATTGTGGGAGGAAGTCACTACACCGCCTCCGCACTTTCCGCTTCGGTGAGGATCTCCTGACACAAGGCATTCAGTTTGGTTAGGTCAAATCCACCGTCTGTGTCATGAACGATTTTGCAGTAAGCAGAAACAGACTCGCCAAGGCTGTCGATTTTGCTGGTCTCTGAGGTGCTGGCAGTACCCTCCATCATTGAGCCCTTGCGGATGAAGTTGCATACAACACCTTTCGCTCCCATGGACTTCAGGACGTTCTGCAGCTTGATGCCTTCCTCATCGTTTTCGACGACGGCCCGGAAGCGCACGTAATTGCCGCGTATCTGCTTGTCATCCACATCGTCTTCCAGGTTTACGAATTTCGGCGCCGAGGTTTCAAAATGACTGAACGAGCCGTCAGAGTTCACAATCATGTAGCCCGCCAGCGAACCTACGTCCCCCCAGTTTTGGTGCGTTAGCGCGCCGACACTGATAACTCCGGGGATCACCTCCTTGTGGTTGTGGTAATGGCCGGACAGTACCAGGCGAAAGCCTATGTCTTTCAGCTCCTGCGCATCGATGCCAACATCAGGCATTGTTGGGATAGCTTTGTTGATGGCGGTATGAATCACGACGTCGTGCAGATCCCCGTCAAGCCGCGCACGAAGTGCTTTCAGGTCGCTAATTAACTCGGCATGGTTGTTTCGCCAGCTCACCATATGGACTGTGACATCACCCAATTTGATGCTGTGTGGCTTACGGCCGCAGACGATCTGTACACCAATCGACTTCAGCGCCGCTGCGGCGTTAGCGCTGTAGACAGAGTCGTTTGTTTCCAGGTCATGGTTGCCGGCCAGCATAGCAACGCTGAGCCCCAGATCTTTGACGATCCACTCATAGGCATCGGAGACGTAGTTGAGTACGGTAGGGGATACGGTTCCGCGGACGTGGAATGTGTCGCCGGCCACCAGCATGTGGGTGCAGCCCGCTTTTTTCATAGCGATGGCCGCTTCTTTTGTAGCCTCCAACTGAATAGCCAGCCGAGAGTTGAGACCATCTGCATCGGTCGTCGAGAATGAATCCCATTTGTGATAATGGGGATCGGAGATCACCCCATATGGCAACGTCATGTGTATTTTCCTTTGTGGTTATTTTGATATAGATTCTAAGCATGCAAAACAGGCCAACAACCAAGTAAACACGGCACATTAGAAAATCTACAGGCGGGATATTATGGCAAAATAAATAGGTAAGTACATACTTATTTTTTTAAGGTTAAGCAAGACAATTAAGTAAGATCTGGGCTCTAGGTGTGGCATTACCGGGAGCCCAGCTCCGTATGTACAAGGCGAAAAGGTATAATTGTTTATGTGAGAAGATTTGTCTAAGAACGAGACTCGGATGTAAACATTTTTGTGCTATTAACTAAATTTTGTGCGCCATTACAAGTCAGGTAGTTTCTAGACTAAGATCCACAACTTTTCCTCCCTTTTCACACATCAATGAGACTTATAGTCTGTAGACTCATTGTCATCTTTTAGGTTTAATCGATTGTTATGAAAAAAAATGATTACCAAGTTTGTTTTGGTTTAGCTGTCAGAAAGCATCGAAACAAACGGAACTTAACACAAGAAGAACTTGCAAGCTTATGTGACTTGGACAGAACCTACATAGGTAGTGTAGAGCGTGGGGAAAGAAACGTCAGCCTATTAAATATCCATAAGATTGCCTCAGCTTTAGGTATAGAAGTTAAGGAACTATTTGAATGAATTACACTCAGTTAAAACAATTTATTTTTTCCTATTTTCACTCAAATTTAACGGATATCGCCAGAGATATACAAGCTAAAAACCTTCCAGAGAGAGCGAAGTCAATACTTATAAATCAAGCGGTAGAACGTGTAAAAAATGACTTAGGTAAAATATTAATCGTTGAGTATTCACATATCGATCGTTCAAAGTTATTTATGCTTCTCCAATATTGTTATTCAGTCATGAGCTTTGAATATCGGAATGTAGTTTGGCCATATGAGTACATGGCTTTTTCACGAAGGAATGGAGAGTTGTGGGAGCGTTTTTGCAAAGCTGCATGGGATCACTCTTTATTGCCAAATCTATATCGTATTTCAGCACCAAGTTTCCATGAGGTTAGAAATAGCTTTAGAGATCGCATAATAAATCACACCCAAGGGAATCAATATCAACACCACATCGTAAATGACGTAGATAGTGTTTTTGAACTTGTAGGTGAGATTAATATGGTTGAAGATGAAATGTTCAATCTAAATGGACGAAATTATATTATAGACTTTAAAAGTGGCTTTGGTTCTAACGAAAAAGGGAATACACTTCGTTTAATTGCTGTCGGACGAGCCTACAAACATTGGGATCCTAATGTCAATTTATTATTCCTTGTTAGACAAAACGAAAATAATAACTATTTAGAGACTATTCGCAGAAATAATATATGGGAAGTTCATTGTGGCGATGCGGCTTACCAAAAAATAGATGAACTGACAAATGCAGGGATATGCGAAATTAGACGAGAAGCCATTGATTTTAGGAATGACCTATCGCCTAAATTTTGGAGTTATTTAGTTAATACCAATCTAGCTGATTATTTAAATTGGTAATATTAAAGTGGTGCACATAGTGCACCTTGTTTAAAAGACGGAGGAAATAAAATCATTTCTTTTGTCTTCTGTTTTTTCCCATCCTTGAACTTTCGCTAACTCGACTATTTTGCTTGCTTCTAACAACTCAGTTTCGGTCAACTTAGGAATGTTAATCCGCTTCAAATAGTTTGCAGAGTTATTAGCCCCAGGTGATACCAAGGACTTTTGTTCTGTTGCAAATGGGTGGTTTAGGTAAATCAATAAAAAATCATGGTAGCTTGCCTCTTTGGCAAAAACACCAACAACACCTTGGTCAAAAATGCAGTTATCCATTTCTGAAGCGGTTAACTTACCAGAGGTAACCATAGGTATTGCGATTCCCTTTTTAAAATAAAAATCTTTGTTTTGAAGCCGAGCTTTCTTATCATTATAATAATATGCGACAGCTTCTTTATCCCATCGAATACAGCTATTTGTAGCTTCAAAGACATTTCTATGTCCCCCTCGGACAAAAGGTACATAAGCTATATTTGAATCTATACCATACTCCTTCTCAAGATCAGTGGGAGTTAGATTTACTAGACTCCAATCAACTGGGTGACCATTAATTCTTTTAGGCGCATTTTCGGAGTCATATCCACAAAATCTTTGATTATCACCTGTATAAATACCTGTTTTACATTCTGCAATCTCACCCAGAGTTACAGTTTCTCGAGATATCTTAATTGATTCAAACAATTTTGGACTAATCCAGGCTTTGTCCACATTATTAATAAAATAATCACCACGAACAATTGTGTTATCGGTTTCCAATAGTTGTAAGAGAGGTTGATTTGAGTCAACGGCATCGATCCAATTAACTTCGCAATCAGTACCAAGAGACCCCACATTACCAGCAATAATGCACATATTGCTATAACCGAAGTTAACAGAGCCAAATCGTCTACTTTTAAACTGAATGATATGACTTGGTTTAGCTGATTGAAGTATGAAATGCCTCATATACCTCAAATTCGTACTCGTAAGGAAGGTATCAGGGATAATGAAAACATAACGCCCTCCTTTTTTTAAGGTCTTCAATGTAAAATAGAAAAATAAGGCGTAAGATTCCTTAGCATACACATTAGGGAATGCTTTTTTTATTATTTTTCTATATTCTTGTGTGAACTTCAGACCGTAAGGCGGGTTGCAAATAGTTGCATCATACTCGGTATTAGGGAGTAGCACTTTACGATTATTTGGCTGAACAAAATAATCGATAAAATCGGCGTGAAAATAATTACAGTTCTTTATTTTCAAGTCGCTTAAAAAATGATTTTCGTCAATGTCAATAGCATCGATATTTTTAGGCTTTCCGATTAGGTTTTTTATAAATGCCCCCTCACCGAAACAAGGTTCAATAACATTTTGATTAGACACGTCCCCCAACAAGCTAATCATTGTATTTCTAAGGTCATCTGCGTCTGTAAAAAAAGCTTGAAAAGATTTATCCGTAATATGTTGGTGCATTTTTATCGCTCAATCTTAAGTGTGCTACTTTTAGTCGTCATTCTACTATGTTTTTTTCAACTTTCAAGTTAATGATAACTTGGTTACGTCAGCCCATCACCCCACACTCCAGCCCACTAATAGTGGATACGTGCTAAGTGAGGAAATTCTCGACCATCGGTGACTCATGACAAAACTAGCAGTAACCACCAAAAAACTCAGCAAACAACACAATAACTTTCGGGGAGTCACCATAGGATGATTGTTTCTCGCAATCACTGAGTGTCCGCTGTTAGTTCGAAGCAGATGTCAAGTTCTAAAACAATACTCATAGTCTTATGGCATAGCAAAACTTCTGAATATCGTGTCTGCGGGATGAGGAGGTTCCTAGAATTCATGCATCCGAAAGAAGAAAGATCATATCAGCCAGAGTAATCTCTCTTGAGTAAAAATCGTCCATATACCACTCCCTTGGCTTCTCAGATGCATTCTAAGCTACGCTATTTTGTATTCGCGTAAAGACCCCTTTGTTCGTTTAGGGTTCGTCAGAGAGCTTCTGACGCGCATTTGCGATGCTAAACACTTCCGCTTTTGGCCGAGGGTCGACTAAATCGAGTTCTTCTTCGCTGTGATACTCGATATCAAAGTCCCGTTTGATGTGTCTGATGTAAATCGCAGTGAGCAGGCTGTCTTCTTTCAGGAAGTGGCCATAGGATCTGCGGATCAGTTCACCTACTTTTTCGATCTTCTCTCCGCCCATACAGAGGTGATTGAATCGACTGTGCTTTCTCAGCATTTCATCAACTGGCCCAGAGTAAACCTTATCCACGACACCGAATCGAAGGATCTTCGCAGTATCAGCTTCAACCAGGCAGACAATCTTCCCCTCGGTCAATCTGTCACGCCAGGTAACGCCTGAACGCATAGTGTTGAAGTAGGGGGTATCCAGACCGATGATCGGTTTTCGAAATGCCAGCAGCGGTACGTATCTGGCACAGCTGTTCAGGTGGAAGTTAACGCCGGCGTCACGCAACTTGAGTCGGGTCTCGTTGATGTTGCACTTCGAGGCTATGCCACACAGGCTGCAGAGAACCTTCTCGTTGCTCAGTGTGGAGTTTGATTCTATGGTGTAGGTTCCGTCTTCCAGACGGCGTACCCAACGTGTGCGTTTTAAGTCCATGTTCTCGTTTTAGTGATTGTTGACCGGAACCACGATAGCTGACTAGGCACACCTGTAATCGCAAATGCCTGTTTTACTTATCCACTTATCCACTGGATAGATCCCAATAATAAGATCCCTATAACAGATCCCCAAACAGATCCAAAGAGATCCCCGATCGCCGCAGGCCGCGCCACGCCTGGGCTAAGGACTGATCCGTGTATGCTGTCAGCGGTAAACGATATGCTGTCAGCGGTACGGTATATGCTGTCAACGGTTTTGTGTATGCTATCAGCGGTAATTGACGTATGCTGTCAGCGGTTAGAACCAAAAGGTATCCACATGTCCACAAGAAAGAAAAAAGAGAGCGATATCAAAGAAATACCTGAAGACAACGAAATTCCTGAGGAAGAAGCTCTCACTTTGTACACAGGTGATTTAGTTCCTAACAGCAACAACACGGTGCAGCCAATCGCTTTAATGCGTCTTGGCCTCTTCGTGCCGACACTCAAAGGAACGAAGAATAGCTCTCGCAACAAGTCCAACATGATCGACGCATCCAGAGAGCTTGTCCAGCTGGAAGTCGCGCGGTCAGAGGGTTATTCAAACATTAAAATCACCGGTCCTCGACTGGATATGGATCATGACTTCAAAACCTGGGTTGGTGTTGTTCGCTCTCTGGCTGAATACGGCGAGCCAACCGGGCGCGTTGAGCTGAGCATCACGAAGTTCGCCAAGTTCTGCGGCTACCCGTCTTCGCAGATCCGCAAAACCCTGCGAGACCGCCTGACAAATAGCCTGCTCAAGATCATGCGCACGACGTTGTCGTTCCAGCGCACTCATGAAGAGAAGAACGTCGACGACACCAACAAGATATCCCTGTTGATGGTTCACCTCATAAACAGCGTTGATTACAACGAGAAGAAAGACTCTATTGTCTTTTATGCTGAACCTAAGCTGTCTGAGCTCTATCGCTTTGACCACAAAGTTCTGCTGCAGTTAAAGGTCATCAACAAGCTCCCGCGCAAGGAGACGGCCCAGGCGCTGTATACTTTCATCGAAAGTCTTCCTCCTAAGCCGGCACCGGTATCTCTTGCCCGGCTGCGCGCCAGGCTCAATCTGAGCACGCGCAACGTCAGCTCGCAAAACCAGACTATCAGGAACGGATTGAAGTCACTGCAAGAGCTGGGCTATCTCGAATATAGCGAGGTTAAGCGTGGCCGTTCTGTCTACATCCAGATCCACAGTCGTAACCCAAAACTGAAAGTAACATCGAGCAAACCCGAGAAGCCAGAGGCGCCTAAGCAGGCAGAAGAAGCGAAGGGTGAAATTGATGCGAAACAGAACCTCAAAAACAAAATTTCTGAGCTGTCGCAGAACCTGACGCCAGAGAATATCAAGCTGATCGAGATACTCACCAATAGCCTCAAGTTGCTTTGATACGCTGTCAGCGGTTCAACATATGCTGTCAGCGGTTCTTTTGTCTCAATGTATGCTGTCAGCGGTAAAACGTATGCTGTCAGCGGTACATTTCCACTATCTGCGGTCTTTATAAATCGACATGGCTAACGTCTAAGGGCAACTGCTGCCCTATGAATGTATGCTGTCAGCGGTAAAACGTATGCTGTGAACGGCACAAGGTATGCTGCCAGCGGTAATTCACTGGCAACGTATGCTGTGAGCGGTAATACAGCACTGAATTAGATATCCTGAAAACGGGCGACGTATTCGTTGCTTTGCGTCAGGCCCGTGTAGATAACAATATGGCTTCCCCAGTGGTCACTAACCTGCTAACCCGCATGAATGCTAGGTTAGTGGTTACTAACAAATGTTATTCCGTCACACTTAAAACGCGCTGCAGAAACATCGGTTAGTGAATCTGCTTGAGCAAACCCCAAAGCGTTTGTGCTTTCGATGTGAGTTTCCCGGTTTCAGGATCAAACATGCGCCATTCCCGACGCTGGTGGATGATGTAACCGTCTTCGCGTTCCAGACGCTCCAGCATGTCCGGTTTTCGGAAGCCTTTCGCTCTCCAGTAACCGCTTGTTTTCTCAATCTCCAGACCAGTCATTGTGAGAGCCATTAACCAACCTCCTTACATCCGTCGAAAAAGAAACTTTGGTCTTTGCTATGAACGCCGTAGACGTCGTGGGATTTGTTGTAGATAAGCTTGTCCTCGCCAACGCCAACCAGTTTACCGTTGCGTTTAGCCAGATATGGAGATGAGAGAACCTCATCGCCGCGGACGACATAGAACTGCTCTCCGCTATCAACGACCAGCGCGCCGAAGTCAGCTTTAGTAGGTCTGCTGATTTGATCATTTTTCACCTGCGATACGGTCATATCGCATTGGTAAATCCGGGTATCCGCCAGCAGAGAAAAGGAGAGGGCGGCCAGCAGTAGCGTTATTTTTCTCATACCACTATCCCTGTGTAGACCTGTGCTGTAGAGGTGATGACCAGCACCAGTGCGAGCATGTTCACAGTGGTTCCGTTGACAGGAGACAGAGCTTTCTTGAGTGTCCCGATCATCAGGCAGTCCAACATAAACAGTATTGAAAAGATGAGTAACAGGATATCTACGTATATCTTCATGATAGGTAAATACTAACTTATATATTTTGAGCTGTAAATGGCTACGGAAGAGCGCCAAGGCCTGGAATTCCCTAAGGATGGCGAGTCCAGAGCCATTCACCATAAGCAGTGGCTAAACATCACTGTCAGTACTGGCCGATATCCAAACTAATATTCTCATGTGTTTCTCCTTTTTGGTGTATGTACTTACTTATTATTCTGATCGAGAGAAGGGGAGCAATCGTCCTGTTCAGGTGATGGCTCATCTATTAGAGCAATGACCTCGCGCAGCTGAGCGGCCCATTCAGGCCCAGCTAAGCCTTGTGCGATTTCTGCGTCGATAACATCGAGCGCGGCATTGGCCGCATCCCAGAGTCTCTTCACTTTGATTCTTCCTTCACCAACCACCAGGCGTCTAGGATGGCTACCCGGTAACTACGTGGCACTGTCACATTTGACGTTGGAATTGGGATTAATTTCATATTAGTAACCAAGTTGTTTTCTCATTGGTGATAATAAACAAAATATAAAGGCGTCCAATGGACGCCCTGTGATTACGCTTCTTCTGTTTCGGCAGAAGCAGACTCTTTAGCTCGACGTTCGTCGATGGTCTGTAGCGCCGCAATGATCTCCGGAAGGGGCTTATCACGATACATATCGACGATCTGCGATTTGGTGTACTTCTTGTCGCCAATCTCTACGCGGCCGCTGGCATTTTTTGGCAGGTATCCTTCTTCGAGCATGTGCTCAACCAGTGATTCGATAACGTCCAGACCGCGGGTCGGGTCGAAGTAGAATTTCCATGAGCATTTACCGAATGGCGGTGCCACTTTGTTTTTGATGCACTCGGCGCCCACGTCCTGACCGATCTTATCTTTGCCATCCTTCATGACAGAAGCGCCAAGACGAATACGCACTGAGGCGTAGAACTTCGGAGAATCACCACCAGGAGAGGTGGTCGGATCGCCAAACATCACGCCGATTTTTGTACGAACCTGGTTAAGGAAAATAATGCAGGCATTGTACTTGCGCGCCCAGAGCGCCAGCGTTGGAAAGTTGGCGCTCGTAGCACGAGCCAGGGCCGTATTGTCGTTCATGTTTAGCTGATCTTTATCCTTCGCTGTACCTTCCGCCATTTTGTCGAACTTCTCGGCTTTGGAGTTTGGCACCATTGACGCAAGAGAGTCGGCAACGATGCAAATAGGGGCGTCTGCGGGGATCAGCTCTTCGTCTCGCACCAGTTTCAGGATGGTGCCGATCAGCTCAACCGATTCTTCGAACGTGTCCGGCTGCTTATAGACCCACTGGCCGTCATCCTCATCCGCATTCAGCCCGTTTGCCACCGCCAGACCAACGTCAAAGCTGTTTTCGTGGTCGAGGAATACAGCCAGACCCTCCTGTTTCTGAGCGGAGACCATGGCGGCCGTCGCCAGGAAGGTTTTGCCAGCACTTGGCGGCCCAAAGATCTCAACGATACGTCCGCTTGGGAAACCGCCGTCATAGCGCCCGGAGATGGCTTTATTCAGCGGAGGGAAGCCGGAATCAATCCAGTGTGAAACCTTTTGGATCTCATCATTGCTGCCGATTTTCTTTTTTAACGCCATTGCCAGTGTTGATTTTCCTTTTGCCATTCTTAGGCTCCTTTTGTCTCGTTGATGCGTTTGGAAGCGGCGGCTTCATCAAACTTTATTGCGTCGTGGTTGAGGTGTTTGGCCATGCGGGAGAGGATCTTGACGACCTGTTCGCTAATCAGCCCCTACTCTCGCTCTGTCACGCTCATGCCGGCCGCGCCTAGAATGCGCGGTAGTGCAACAACGGCATGTTCTCCATGGAAGAAGACAATCTCCTTTGCCAGCATCGTAGGCGTGGTCGTATTGCCATTGATGAGTGATTTCAACATCAGCAGTACCTCTCAAAAGGCAAAACGAACACATCCAGATCTTCCAGGAATGACCGGAAGTTCAGCTCGTGGCAGAGCATTTCGAAGGCTTTCAAATCACGTGCGCCTTTTATCTTTTCGATTTCGCTGGGTGGGAACTTGGTATCGATGAGGTTCATCAGCGTCATGTTGCGTTTGAAGGCTTCCAGCATCCGGCAGCCGGTCTTCTCGTTGAAGGCATTTTTGGCCAGTTTGTTGAATGCCGTTTTGTATCGGCCTTTATTGATGACGATCGAGCCGTCGTTAATGCCGCGCACCATAGCGGCGACGCTTCCCCATTCGTGCAGCAGCTCCTTGGCGCCACCGTCACCAATCCCGCCTACACCTTTGATGTTGTCGGATGTATCCCCCTGCAGAGCTTTGGCTTCGAGGAAAGCACGAGGAGTAGGCAGGCCGATCAGCTCTGGGAACTGCTCAAAGTTCACCTGCTTGTGTTTGGCGTCTTCACGAAGGCTCACCCAGCTGACTTTTTCTCGAACCAGCTGCAGCCAGTCGCCGTCGCCGGTGAGCAGGTAGATATGATCGACCGTTGGTTGTGGCGCAAGACGACCAACCAGCATCCCCGCCAGGTCATCGGCCTCGGCGTCTTTGGCGATCAGCTGGTTGACGCCAAGGGCTGCCATCATTTTCAGGATGTAAGGCTTCTGGACTGCAAAGCCTTCTTTCATCTTCTTCATTTCCGGATCTTCATCGCGATTTGCTTTGTAATCCGGGTAATAGTCGCGACGCTTGTCGCTAAAGCCGTCCCACAGGATCATGGGGCGAGCGTGAAGAATAGAAGCATAGCGACGAACGTTTTTGACGAAGCCAAACACCGCCTGAACTTCCATTTCGCCGTTATGTAATTTGTCAGATTGCTGGTGGTAATAGCCCAGGCTGTTACCATCCACTAAGAGATAATTCACCGGAAAACTCCTTCCAAAAAGTAAGGCGTCCGTAGACGCCTTAACAGTCATGGCCTGGGATTAAAGCGATTCTAATTCCGCCAGCAGATCGTCAAGACCTTCATCGTCATTAGAGGTGCTGGTCGCGGCCGCAGTGGTAGTGGCGGCAGCAGCTGATGCTTTAACTTCTTCCGGCTCTGGTACGAACTCTGCCTCTGCGGCACGTAAGATCTCTTCGTCTACCAGAGATGTTTTTGCTGGCTCTGGAGTAGAGGTCGTGGATACAGCAACTGCACCTTCCGTATGGCCAGTGATGGTGCCAAAACCAGGTAGCGTAGCTGCGCTGGCAGCAGCTGGTGAGGAAATAGCAGCGGTGGCGGCGGCAGGTGCAGCAATACCAATGAGACGCCCCATGGTGCGAACGGTGGACAGCAGACGAGTTTCATCAGCCTGATTGGCGTAAGCGATCAGGTCATGCTGGGTCGACCACAGTTTTTCAGGGATATCGCCCTTGTAGACTTTACGTTTTGGGGATACGTCGTACTTGGTATCGCGACCGGAGCCGGTGCGTTTGATCAGGAATGCATAGCCTTCTTCTTTGCTTAACGGGTTGCCGATATCATCTGCGATATCCTCAGACATCACTTTGCAGATATCGTCGAACACAGTGGACGGGAGCTCAATCAGCTGGCATTTTTCTGCGTCGCCAAAGTCTTCACGAGCTGAAAGTACGCCATTGACCAGGTAGCGTGGAGTAGCGCGCATTTGGCCGATACGCTCTTCCATTGCCTTGTTGCCTTTGTAGCGAGCGCGACCTTCCATCACCATCTCACACAGCTGGCACGCACGATTGTGGGTGTGCTGTTCGCAGATATAGGCAGTGGTAACTTCTTTGCCCTCCTCATTCTGATGCTTAACGTAGTGCATACCGAAAGTCTGGAAGAACACACCGTTCTGATCGTCCTTGTTAGGGAAGATGCGCAGATAGTTATTACCGTCTTTCAGACGGGTTAGGTCGACGTTATTGCCTCGTTTGGAAGCAATATCGCCGCGGGTCTTGTTAAGCAGATCAAGTAATGACTTAGACATGTATTTCTCCTTGTTGTGATTATGGCCATGGGCGCTTTGCGCTTGGGGTATTCGCTTGTTCGTGGCTCTTAAAAGCGTACATAATAATAGATCACTACTTACTTACTATCTATCAAAAATTATCGGGTGGCGGTGAAGCGTTCGGCGCCCAGTCGTTCAATCTCTACGATGGCCATTTTCGAGGCCTGCACGATCATGTCTCTACGGTGAGAGAAGGCAGTGACAGCGTGCTTATAGATGTCAGCAATCAGACGCGCGTCATCCAGTTTTTGGCGCTTCGCAAGGTATTGTGGGCTTGTGCGAACCTTGGCTTCCAGTACCGATTCATTGAACTTTATTCCGTTCATACTCAAGTTCTTACGTTCAATGTCGTAGATTTTTGCCTCTATGGCATCGAGGGAGAGTTTAGCATCTGCAACCTCTCGTTCTGCGCGCGCTAGTCTTGCTCCGTACTCCATCAACAGCCTCGGTTGCTGCCGCCAGACCTCTTCCAGTTTGTCGCGATCGAACTCCAGATCGGTCATGATTTTTTCGTAAATTTCGGTGCTCATTTTGTTAAGTATCCACTTACTAAATTGTATCAATATTACCATGAAGAAATCAGCTGGTGGAACATGTGTCGTGAGGGTGTGGAGGGGCTTATAAATGGAGTGTGCAAACAAAAAACCCGCCGTTTGGCGGGTTATATTTTGTGAATTTAGTTATTTCCCAATGACCCGGCCATTGCCGCGTATTTAATCTCATCTTCTGGGATTTCGGGGTGAAGCTTGATTTGCCAAATAACATAGGCAGGGACTTCGTCGCCCCAGAGTTTCGCCGCATCTTTGCAAATCTTATAAGCTAAATCTCTATGTTCAAAAGCATAGGCTTTACCATAGGCGTATTGTTGACAGCTGTGTACATATGCACCAAAGTCGCCATCCTTGTCTGGGAAGGCGCATCCGGAAAGTATTAGTGAGGTAGCGACGATGGCTATGCCTTTAATCGTGCGGGGCATTATTTTTTCCTCAAAATTCAGGTTTCATCTGCTCAGGAAATTTCTTAGATGAAGCGTAATAGCTCCCAAGGGTATAAGCCTTTAACTGCTGTTCAGTGTCGACTCGACATGATGTGTTATAACAAGCACCGCTGATCATCCCATAAGCTGCAGCCTTTTTGTTTAAGTCTGCCTTTGCTTCTTCGATGCTGTTCTTGCTCATTGTCACGACGCATCCTGAAACAATCGCTTGGGCCTTGCGGTCGTCCATGTTCAAAATCACCGTGTTGGCTTCTTTACTGTATCCATTATTCTTGTAAACATCGGCAGCGAACTCACGACATTCAGTGTAGTGCGGGCTTGTTTTGACCTCATCATAATTCGGTATCTTCATGCCAGCACAGCCAACCATTATGAAACTCATCCCCGTTATTAGCGTTTTTTTTATCATATCCCTAACCCAAAGGCTCCGTTATGAGAGTGTGTAGTCCAGTTAAGTACCATTGTTGGTGCTACAAATATGTTCCCAAATTCACGAGAATAAACAAGAGCATCCCTTGAAAATGTGTGGCTTTATGTCTCAATTCTGTTAGAACGGGGTAATTTTTACACTGATTCCAAAGAATGCCCCGCCATAGGGCGGG
>ERZ773209.31-NODE-31-length-100982-cov-63.323442_pt1 | contig 100982 bp, 76 predicted proteins | sample MGYA00511109_ERZ773209 | MGnify/ENA primary metagenome ERZ773209 (study PRJEB29015, sample SAMEA2737786) | human gut metagenome | biome: human gut; feature: human-associated habitat; material: faeces | place: China | collected 2012 ...
ACGTATTTGGGATGACTGTCTTTTATCAATTTCAAATCACGGGAAACGACAAGGGGCTATATGTCACGATGAAAAGGTGGCGTATCTGACTTTTGAAGGGCGAAAAGAGGCAAAAAAGATAGTAAAAACAACTTTTTTGCAGAAAAAATGAAAAAAGTTGGCTAAAAGTTTGGTGGATACAAAAAATGTTAGTACCTTTGCAACCGCTTACGAAAAGTAAGGGCGTTTAGCTCAGCTGGTTTAGAGCATCTGCCTTACAAGCAGAGGGTCGGCGGTTCGAATCCGTCAACGCCCACAAATAAAGGTCTTGCAACATAAAAGTTGCAAGACTTTTTTCTTTTTAAGCTAATTTATCATTATTTGTTCGGCTTTTTCATTGATTTTTTTTACCTTTGCACCCTAATAAATAATACGTATTGGTTATGAATTTAGATTTACTGACAGCAATTTCCCCTATAGATGGACGTTACAGGGGAAAGACAGAGCCACTCGCAAACTATTTTTCCGAGTATGCGCTCATACGATATCGTGTTCGTGTAGAGATTGAGTATTTTATCACTTTGTGTGAGTTGCCTTTGCCGCAGCTTGCTTCTTTCGATTCTGCTTTGTTTACTCGTTTGCGTGAGATATATCAGAACTTTGATGAGAATGATGCGCAGCGTGTCAAGGATATCGAGAAGGTTACCAACCACGATGTCAAGGCTGTAGAGTATTTTATCAAGGAAGAGTTTGATAAGATTGGCGGATTGGATGCTTACAAGGAGTTTATCCATTTCGGCTTGACCTCTCAGGACATCAACAATACCAGTGTGCCTCTTTCTGTGAAGGAAGCACTTCAGGATGTTTTCTATCCACAGGTAGAGGAGTTGATAGCTCAGTTGCAGACCTATGCCGATGAGTGGAAGGATGTACCAATGCTTGCCAAGACTCATGGTCAGCCAGCCTCTCCAACCCGTTTGGGCAAGGAGATTATGGTGTATGTCTATCGTCTTACCGAGCAGCTCAACAGTTTGAAGGCATGCAAGGTGACTGCCAAGTTTGGTGGTGCTACCGGCAATTACAATGCTCACCATGTGGCTTATCCTCAGTACGACTGGCGTGCTTTCGGCAATAAGTTTGTCAGCGAGAAGCTGGGCTTGGAGCGTGAGCAGTACACCACACAGATCAGCAATTACGACTATTTGGGTGCCATTTTCGATGCCGTTCGTCGTATCAACACCATTATTATCGACCTCGACCGCGACTTCTGGATGTATATCTCTATGGATTACTTCAAGCAGAAGATCAAGGCTGGCGAGGTAGGCTCAAGTGCCATGCCTCACAAGGTGAATCCTATAGACTATGAGAATAGTGAGGGCAACCTGGGCATAGCCAATGCCATACTCCAGTTCCTGGCACAGAAACTTCCTGTAAGCCGTCTGCAGCGCGACCTCACCGACAGTACCGTATTGCGTAACATCGGTGTACCTTTCGGTCACAGTGTGATTGCCATTCAGAGCACTTTGAAGGGACTTCGCAAGCTCATTCTTCATGAAGAGAAGTTGCAGGAAGACCTCGACAACACCTGGGCAGTAGTGGCAGAAGCCATTCAGACCATCTTGCGTCGCGAGGCTTACCCACATCCTTATGAGGCATTGAAGGCGCTTACCCGCACCAACAAGCACATGACCGAGGAGACCATTCATGAGTTCATCCAGGGCTTGAATGTGAGCGACAGTGTGAAGGCAGAACTGATGGCTATCACCCCCAGCAACTATACAGGAATCTAACAGATATTAATCTTCAATTCCCAATCGCTACCTATCGAAGTATTTATCATATACCATATATATATAAAGAACTAAAAGAATTATTTTAAAAAAAGTTATTAACCCAGCCGTGAGGCTTTTAAGAAAGAAAAAGGAAAATGGATTCAGAATTTGACAACAAACCTCAGAGCGAATCGACTGCGAATGAAGGTGCCCGTGAGGGTTATACCCCAGCAGGCGGTTATCAGAAAAATTATCGCAGTAACGGACGCCCACAGCGTCCTCGTATCAACTCGCAGCGTGCTTACAGCAGCGATCGCAGCAATGAAGGTGGATTCCGCCCAGAAGGTTTCGGAATGGCTCTTCAGCAGAACAATGGTGAACATCGCCAAGGTGGTTATCAGCAGCGTGGTGGTTATCAGCCTCGTCAGCAGGGCGGTTATGGTCGTCCTCAGGGTGGTGGCTACAACAACAACCGTGGCGGATATCAGAACCGTCCACAGGGTGGTTATCGTCCTCGTTTCAACAACAATGATGAAGAGGGTGGCTATCAGCCTCGTCAGCAGGGCGGTTATGGTCGTCCACAGAGTGGTGGCTACAATAACAACCGTGGCGGTTATCAGTCTCGTCAGCAGGGCGGTTATGGTCGTCCACAAGGCGGTGGCTACAACAACCGTGGCGGATATGGTCGTCCACAGGGCGGTGGCTACAACAACCGTGGCGGATATGGTCGTCCACAGGGCGGTGGCTACAACAACCGTGGTGGATATGGTCGTCCACACACACCAGGCTACGATCCCAATGCAAAATATAATCTCAAGAAGCGTATTGAATATAAGGAGGAGAACATCGATCCTAACGAGCCATTGCGCTTGAACAAGTTCCTCGCCAATGCCGGTATCTGCTCACGCCGTGAGGCTGATGAGTTTATTCAGGCAGGTGTGGTTACTGTCAACGGTGAGGTAGTAACCGAGTTGGGAACCAAGATTCTGCGTACCGACGAAGTGAAGTTCCACGATGCTCCTGTCAGCTTGGAGAAGAAGGTTTACGTGCTTCTCAACAAGCCAAAGGACTATGTGACAACAAGCGACGATCCTCAGCAGCGCAAGACAGTGATGGACCTCGTGAAGGATGTTTGTCCAGAGCGTATTTATCCAGTAGGCCGTCTTGACCGCAACACCACAGGTGTGCTTCTTTTGACCAACGATGGCGACCTGGCCAGCAAGCTTACCCATCCTAAGTTCTTGAAGAAGAAGGTTTATCACGTACATCTCGACCGCAACGTGACAGCTCACGACCTGCAGCAGATTCGTGACGGTATCACTCTTGAGGATGGCGAGATCAAGGCAGACGCAGTAGAGTATGCTGATGACAACGACAAGGCACAGGTAGGTATCGAGATCCATAGTGGCAAGAACCGTATCGTTCGTCGTATTTTCGAGAGCCTTGGCTATCGTGTCACCAAGCTCGACCGTGTACAGTTTGCCGGTCTGACTAAGAAGAACCTCCGTCGTGGCGACTGGCGCTTCCTGACAGAGAAGGAAGTTGACATGCTCCGCATGGGTGCTTTTGAATAAGAAACAATAATATGAAGTTAAGGAGTTGAGGAGTTGACTCCTTAGCTCCTTAACTTCTTTAACTCCTTGAAGCATAATATTAACAATGGAAACAGTAAAAAGAACTAAAGTTGTAGACTTGCTCAAGAGCACAGCCTATGGCTCAATCGTGAATGTAAAGGGATGGGTGCGTACCCATCGTAGTAGCAAAGCAGTCGATTTTATCGCTCTTAACGATGGTTCTACTATTAATAATATTCAGATAGTAGTCGACCCATCCAAGGTCGATGAGAATCAGCTCCGTCAGATTACCACTGGCGCCTGCATCAGTGCAGTAGGTACTTTGGTTGAAAGTCAGGGTGCCGGACAGAGTGTTGAAATCCAGTGCGAAAGCATTGAAATTTACGGTCTCTGCGGAAGCGATTATCCAATGCAGAAGAAGGGTCAGAGCTTTGAGTACATGCGTCAGTATGCTCACCTGCGTCTCCGTACCAACACCTTTGGTGCCGTGATGCGTATTCGTCATAACATGGCGATGGCTATCCATACCTACTTCCATGAGCATGGTTACTTCTACTTCAATACACCTCTCATCACAGCCAGCGACTGCGAGGGTGCAGGTCAGATGTTCCAGGTAACTACCAAGAACCTCTACAACCTGAAGAAGACAGAGGATGGCAAGATTGACTACTCTGATGATTTCTTCGGCAAGCAGACTTCATTGACCGTTTCAGGTCAGTTGGAGGGCGAGTTGGGTGCCACAGCCCTTGGTGCTATTTATACATTCGGTCCAACTTTCCGTGCAGAGAACAGTAATACTCCCCGCCACCTGGCAGAGTTCTGGATGGTAGAGCCTGAGGTGGCATTCCTGGACATGGCTGGTTTGATGGAACTGGAGGAAGATTTCATCAAGTACTGCATCCGCTGGGCACTCGACAACTGCAAGGACGATCTTGCATTCCTGAACAAGATGATCGACAAGGGTCTGATTGCCCGATTGGAAAGTGTGCTGAACTCCGAATTCGTTCATCTGCCCTATACTGAAGGTATCCGCATCTTGCAGGAGGCTATTGCCAATGGCAAGAAGTTTGAGTTCCCATGTGAGTGGGGCGACGACTTGGCTTCAGAGCACGAGCGTTTCTTGGTAGAGGAGCACTTCAAGAAGCCTGTCATCATGACCAACTATCCTAAGGCCATCAAGGCTTTCTATATGAAGATAGACGAGGAGGAGAGTGGCTTCGGTGGCAAGAGCGGCCAGACCGTTCAGGGTACCGATGTGCTTTTCCCACAGATAGGCGAGATCATCGGTGGTTCTGTCCGTGAGGAGAGCTATGACAAGCTGATGGGCGAGATCAAGGACCGCAACATCCCAATGAAGGATATGGAGTGGTATCTCGACACCCGTAAGTATGGTTCATGTCCTCATGCTGGTTTCGGTCTCGGTTTCGAGCGCCTGATTCTCTTTGTTACAGGTATGCAGAACATCCGTGACGTGATTCCTTTCCCACGTACTCCTAAGAACGCAGAGTTCTAAGTGATTGAACTTTAGTAAGTTCAGAAGTTATAGGAGTTAAGGAAGTTAAGGAGTTAAGACGTATGTCTTGCAGCTTAATAACTACGCCAAAAAGACTATTGTCTTAACTCCTCAGCGACCGTAGGGAGCGATAACTCCTTTAACTTCTATAACTTCTGAATTTGCGAAACTTGAATAATATATAAAATGCCCTTCCTTTGTTTTATACTTCGGGGGGCATTTAATTCATAACACCAATCTGATGACAATGAAACCTGTATTTATTTATCTGTGTTTTCTGAGCGTATTGTCTGCTGCGGCTCAAGGCGTGGACGACAATGTGCATATAGTAAACTGTGTGGATCGGTATAAGTTTAAGGTGAATTCCGATGGTATTCCTGTCATCTCGAATACGACGGATTTGGAATATGGCGTGACAAAATATGCAGCACTTGTTCAGCCGAATGTCTACTATGGAGATTTTATCCGTTTGGACAAGGCTTCCTCCAAGGGCACGGCACAATATAAGTCAGCTACACCTGAGAATATCTTCTTTGATGACACCAAGGTCTGTTATTTCAATTATCGGATACCCAAGGTGGGTAAGACTTTGAAGGCCTCTTTTGCACGAACCTTTACCGATGCTGTTTATTTCACAAGAATCTCTTTTCCCGAAGACTACTATGTAGAGAACAAAACCGTTCAGGTGGTTATACCGAAGGCTTTATCTCAATATCATCTCAAGGAGTGTAATCTTCCTGCCGATGTGGTCAAGACAGCTGTGGCCGATGAGGCTGGCGACTCCGTGTTTACCTATGTCATGCACGGCTTGTCTGTGCCAGTTTCCGAGGAGGGAGCTCCAGCCTGGGGCTATACTGTTCCTCATTTGCTCGTAATAGGTTCGTTCAAGGATGAACAGGATATGTTCGCTTGGTCTAAGAAAATGGCAGATGTCGACTGTACGATTCCCAACCAAGCGGAAATCCTTGCAGAGATAGCCCAAGGAGCAAAGAGTGACAAGGAGAAAATTGCCAACACCTTTGCCTGGGTGCAAAGCCACATACGCTATTTGGCATACGAGGCCGGCGTTTCTGCCCATCAGCCAGCCACTCCTGCCGAAACGATCCGTAAGCGATATGGTGACTGTAAGGCCATGTCGCTCTTGCTGAAAACCTTGTTGAAAGCTCAGGGTTTTGATGCGCGACAGACAGATATCGGAACAGATGACATTCCTTATACATCGCATGAAGTACCCACCATTTCCTCTGTCAATCATGCGATATGCACGGTGTTCTATCAGGGTAAGCCCTATTATCTTGATGCCACCAATTCTTACATACCCTTAGGGTATATTCCTACAAATATTCAGGGACGACAGGCTTTGGTGGAAGAAGGAGAAGGATGCCGGGTCTATACGTTGCCCACATTGTCCCAGGACGCTTGTTCCTCATCTGTGGAATACGATTGTGCACTTTCCGTAGAGAAGGATGGCAATTATGCCATGAAGGGCACTCTGAATTCTTCTTGGAAAGGAGATATGAAAGCTATGGTCTTGTCGGCATACGACGCAGCTGCGCAAGATGACAGACAGCAATTCCTGTCTCGTTTGTTGGGAATGGACGGCAATAAGGACGAAATGAGGGATGTGGTGCTCAAAGGTAGTAGGCCCCAAGACGAACAGCTCGCCATCTCTTCCTCTTTTTATAAAGGAAACATGGGAGTGTCGGCAGACCAATACCTCTATGTGGATATGAATCAGGACAAAGATGTGTTGTTGGAGAAAGTAGATACTACCAAGCGGCTTTCCGACTATATGATAGGTATGAAACTGAAGAATGTGCGCAAGGTCAGTCTCTCTGTACCAAAAGGAATGCGTGTGCAGGAACTCCCTGCTCCTTTTGCGTCGCATACCCATTGGGCTGACTTGTCTTGTACGTTTTCCAAACAAGGCAATCGTGTCGTCATGAAAAAGGAGTATGTCATCAAGAACAGGCGAGTAGCCTTGAAGGATATTCCGGCATGGAACAAAATTGTTTCCGAATGGAATGATGCCTGCAATCAGCAAGTAGTTATATTAACAAAATAAGTAATTGATATTTTAAAAGGTTGAGATTATGAAGAATGTAAGAATGGCGGGAGTTGCTTTCTTCTTATTGATGATGCAACTCGTATGTTTGTCGGTTAAGGCCGACGACAAGGCTGATTATCTCAAGTTGGCGCAAAAAGTACGCCAAGAAGTATGGGACAATACGCCTGTTGATTTCAAGAAACGGGCTGTGCCCGAGAAATACAAGAAGGAATCGGCGGTGATTCTATCTTATTACAAGGAACTGAGTACCGATTACCATCGCAAGGCTACGACAGAGTTGTTTATCAGTGGAAGACTGACACGCCAGATAGATTGCGAGGATATGGAGCGTATGCTGATACAAATCAACGACAAGAAAGCCCTGAAGGACTATTCAGAATTCTCTTTTCTTACAAAATCGAAGAAATGGCAGGGCGGATACCATCATACGACCAATACCATCTTGGGAATTCGTGTATTGAAGAAAGACGGCACGGTGCAGGTGGTGGATTTCGACGATTACGTAGATGTGAAGGAAGGTAAGAAAGGCAAGGAACTCAGTCAGAAGATTGCTGTGCCAGGTTTGGAGATTGGCGACTGTATTGATGTCTTTTCATTAGACCAGATAGACACTCAGGAACAGCAGTTGGATCCTTTTGTCTTTTTCTTGCGTCAAAGTGAGCCAGTGCTCTATAGCCGTATTCATTGTGTGTTGGATCAGAGTCTTGCCACCGTTTATCGTTCCATGAATGGTGCTCCCGAGTTTAAGCAGACAACGGATAAGGACAAGAATGCCGTGCTCGACCTGACTATGGACCAGCCTGTGGATGCAGAACCTTCCGTATGGTACAATTCAACCGTTCAGTCGCCTTACATCATGATGTTTATTACTCCTACCAAGACCAAGACGGTCATCGTAGAGAAAGCCATGCGCAAGAAGGGTGTGCGTGCCAATCCAGACGTGGCACCTATTCTGCAGGATGACTGGAAACTGATGAAGACTTATGTCAGCAAGAATGGCTATTCGCCCATCGGCCTCTCTGGTAAGTACACGAGAGTGTTTAAGGCTCTTAAGAAAGCAGACCTGTCTGCAGAAGAGAAGGCAGACAGGATAGCTTCGTTGGAGTATACATGTGCGGGAACTTCTCAAGAGTCATTCAATGTGGTACCCAACTACTTGCGAAAGTTAGGAGTAGAATTGGAGATGGGCATCACGACACCTCTCGGAGCACTTCCAGTGGATCAGTTGATCAATTACAATTCCACCACTTGGTTCTTCCGTCTCAAGGGAACAGATTTATACTATTTCCCAGGTGTTTATCCCAAGGTGGCATCCGAAATACCATTTATTTATCAGGGTAGAAAAGCATATATGCAGGATGCGGTAGCGCCTTTTGAGATACCTGTAAGTAAGGCTTCGGACAACAGGTCGGTGGTTTCTGTCAAGGCGAGCCTTGATGGTACGAAGATGAATATCAGCCGTCGGGTAGTCTATTCCGGTGAGCAGAAAATGTTTGGACAGTCTGTTTGTTCCCCTGAAGTAAGTCTGTATGGCCCAGACCATTTGGAGGCTTATTGGCGTTATTTGAAATATGACGATAGCGACCCATATTGCGTTTTCCCCAAGAAGAATGCCTCCAATATCAAGGCTGCCTTTGCAGAGTATAAGCAGAAAGAGCAGGCTGACCAGTTTAAGGAAGAGGTTACTGGCTATCATGAGAGTGATCCCGTCAAGGTCAGTGGCTATGGCGTAGACTGCGTGGGCATCCGAAAGGACAGTGCCGATTTAGTCTATCATGTTGATTACGAGATGGAAGGATTGGTGAAACGTGCAGGAAGCAGCATGATGCTGGCTGTGGGCAAGCTGATAGGAGAGCAGATGAAACTGGAAGGCAATGACCGCATCCGCAAGGATCGTATCTGGCGTAAAATGGCATTTGCTGATGAGTGGAATATAGAGGTGGCTTTGCCCAAAGGCTATCAGGCTTCAGCTGAGTCATTGAAGAAACTGAATACCACCGTCAGCAACGATTGTGGCGAGTTCGCGGTGAAGGCAAGTGCCGGGGCTGGCAAGATCATCGTGCATGTAAGCAAGAGTTTCTTGCATCGTGAGGAACCTGTAGCCAACTGGGACAAAGTCTTGAAGTTGGTAGATGCTTGCAGTGCTTTCAATGAGAAACAAGTGGTGATCACCAAGAAGTAATTTGTTTTCGCTGTCACAACACAACTGTGATTTGCCGATCAAAATATACATGGTAAGTGACGGGTAAGGGGCAAAAACACAAAATAAGTAACTATTTATTTTGTGTTTTGCCCTTTTTGCTGTACCTTTGCACTAAAAATAGCAGACAGGCTGACTATTTTTCGTATAACAGAAACAATCGTAATAATATGGGAAAGATAATATTGACGGGCGACCGTCCAACAGGCAAGCTCCACTTGGGGCATTACATCGGCTCACTTCAGCGCCGAGTACAACTGCAGAATGCAGGCGACTTCGACAAGATGTTCGTGTTTATGGCCGATGTGCAGGCTCTTACTGACAATGCAGACAACCCAGAGAAAATACGTCAGAACATCACCGAAGTGGCTCTCGATTACCTCTCTGCAGGCCTTGATCCACAGAAGTGCACACTCTATATTCAGAGTATGATTCCTGAGCTTGCCGAGCTCACCACCTATTTGATGAACCTCATCAGCGTATCTCGTGTTCAGCGCAACCCAACGGTGAAGACCGAGATCAAGATGCGCAACTTCGAGGCCAACATTCCTCTTGGCTTCTTTTGCTATCCAGTAAGTCAGGCTGCTGACATCACAGCCTTCAAAGCTACAACCGTTCCTGCAGGTGAAGACCAGGAACCAATGCTGGAGGTAACACGTGAGTTGGTGCGCCGTTTCAATCAGATTTACGCTCCTGTGCTTGTAGAGCCGGAGATCATGCTCCCTGAGAATGTGGTTTGCCGTCGTCTTCCAGGTACCGATGGTAAAGAGAAGATGAGTAAGAGTCTTGGCAACTGTATCTATCTGAGCGACGACGAGAAGACGGTGTGGAAGAAGGTGAAGAAGATGTCGAACGGTGCTCCACGTATGAGTATGGAAGAACCAGGACATCTGGAGTGCAATGCCGTGTTCACTTATCTCGAGGCATTCTCTACACCCGAGGACTTCGCTGAGTTCTGGCCAGAGTTCCAGAATCTCGACGAACTGAAGGCTCAGTATGTGAAGGGAGGCATCGGTGACGGCACCTGTAAGAAATTCCTCAACAGTGTGCTCAACAAGATGCTTACTCCTATCCGTGCCCGCCGTCATGAGTACGAGCAGGATATTCCTGAGGTGTTCAACATCCTGAAGAAGGGCAGTGAGGATGCCCGTGCCTTTGCAGCCCAGACCATGGACGAGGTTCGCAAAGCCATGCGTATCGACTACTTCAGCGATGCAGCTTACATCGAGGAGCAGGCTGCGAAGTTTAAGATTTAATGAATAGGAAGATATTACATTTAGCGGTACCGTCGATAATCAGCAATATCACGGTACCGCTTTTGGGTTTGGTGGATGTCGCCATTGTCGGTCATATCGGCGATGCGTCTTATATCGGAGCCATCGCTGTGGGCTCGATGCTCTTCAATGTCATCTACTGGTTGTTCGGCTTCCTGCGCATGGGAACCAGCGGAATGACCTCGCAGGCATTGGGAAGACGAGACTTTTCCGAGGTGCAGCGACTCCTGGTGCGCTCTCTGAGTATCGGTGTGGGGATAGGGCTGCTGTTCTTTATCCTTCAGCGATGGATGATAGGATGCGGACTGTGGGCGATGTCACCCGAGGCGGATGTCGTGGAGTTGGCTCGCAGATATTGCTATGTCTGCATCTGGGGTGCTCCCGCTGTGCTTGGACTTTATGGATTCACGGGTTGGTTTATCGGTATGCAGAACACCCGCATCCCGATGGTAGTGTCGCTGACGCAGAATGTAGTGAACATCATCGCTTCGCTGATGCTTGTCTTCGTCTGCAGGATGACGGTAGAAGGTGTGGCACTCGGAACGGTCATCGCCCAATGGTGGGGATTTCTGATGGCTTGTGTGCTCTATCGCCTCTACTATCGCAGATTGGGCAAGTATGATTATCGTCACCATATCTTTGATTCCGAACCACTGAAACGATTTTTCTCGCTCAACAGGGACATATTTCTCCGTACCGTATGTCTGGTGGCAGTGAATCTTTTCTTTACGGCAGCAGGTTCCCGCGAGAGTACGCTGGTGTTGGCTGTCAACACCTTGCTGATGACGCTTTTCACCATCTTCTCTTATTTTATGGATGGCTTCGCCTATGCTGCAGAGGCATTGAGTGGCAAGTATTATGGAGCCGGAAACAGGGTGGCGTTCCGGGAAGTAGTGAAGAGAACGATGATGTTCGGTGTAGGCGTAGCCGTCGGTTTCACCTTATTATATATAATAGGAGGCGAGAACTTTCTCTCGTTACTCACAAGTGATGAGAAGGTAATAACGGCATCCGGTGCGTATTTCTGGTGGGCAGTGCTGATTCCCTTGTCGGGCATGTCGGCATTCGTCTTTGACGGCATCTTTGTTGGTATCACCCAGTCAAAGTCGATGCTCTGTTCCACCGCTATTGCCTCAGCTTCGTTCTTCGTTCTGTTCTTCGTTCTGCATCCTTTACTGGGCAATCATGCCTTGTGGTTGGCCTTCGTTCTCTACCTTCTGTTACGAGGTGTAGTATTGTTCGTCATTTACCGCGGCCAGCTGCGTTGAGTGGCGGAGTATGTTCTTATAGAATATAATATTAGAAATAACGTACATTATTCTTTAAAAATTGCACACTGAAATATGGTGTGCGCATTTTTCCGCAAAACAACATTAATATAGTTTAAATCTCGGCTGATAATTCTTTTTAGTTAGCTTATTTTATTAATTTCGCACAGCAAATTAAAAAGAACATCAGCAGAAAAATGACAGCTCAGGAATATTATCTACAGGGCAATGCCTATCGCAAACAAGGTGATTACAAGCATGCTCTCGATTGCTATATGGAAGCCATAGCCCTTGACCCCGACAGCCCTGCCGTCGTAGCCAAGGAAATGCTCGATAATATCTTCGGCTTTTATTGTAAAGACTATTATAACCCATGACAAAGAATAAAATTTTAGGGGCAATTGTGGTAGATACAGAGCGATGCAAAGGTTGTGCGCTCTGTGTGGAGGCCTGTCCTCACGATGTCATAGCGCTTGCCGAAAAGAAGGTGAATGTGCATGGCTATCGTTACGTAGAACCAGCGCATGCCGAGGCTTGTGTAGGCTGTACCTCGTGTGCCATCGTGTGCCCGGACGGTTGTATCACCGTTTATCGTAAAAAGGAGGAAATCTAACAATGGCAGAGCAAGAAGTAACACTTATGAAAGGCAATGAGGCTATCGCCCATGCCTGTATACGATGTGGAGCAGATGGCTTCTTTGGCTATCCTATCACTCCACAGACAGAAATCATTGAGACCCTTGCGCTCCTCAAGCCTTGGGAGACGACAGGTATGGTTGTGCTCCAGGCAGAGAGCGAGGTTGCCTCTATTAATATGGTGTACGGAGGAGCCGGAGCCGGAAAGCGTGTGCTTACCACTTCGTCGAGTCCTGGTGTGGCCCTCATGCAGGAAGGCATCGCCTATATGGCAGGTGCCGAAGTGCCTGGCGTTATCGTCAATGTGCAGCGTGGCGGTCCAGGACTGGGAACCATCCAGCCTTCGCAGAGTGACTATTTCCAGGCAACGCGTGGAGGAGGCAATGGCGACTACAACGTGATCGTACTTGCCCCGGCGTCGGTACAGGAGATGGCCGACTTCGTAGACTTGGCTTTCACCCTGGCATTCCGTTATCGCAATCCTGCCATGATACTGAGTGATGGCGTCATCGGACAGATGATGGAACGTGTGGTGTTGCCACCGATGAAGCCCCGTCGCACCGAAGAGGAAATCGCACGCGAGTGTCCTTGGGCAACTGTCGGCAGAAGCAAAGACCGCCAGCCCAACATTATCACCTCGCTCGAGCTTAAGCCAGAGGTGATGGAGCAGCGCAACCTACATCTGCAGCAGAAATACCAAACCATACGCGAGAAAGAAGTGCGTTATGCTACTGAGCATATCGAAGATGCCGACTATGTCATCGTGGCTTTCGGAAGTGCCGCCCGTGTAGCAGAGAAGAGTATCGAGGTTGCCCGTCAGCAAGGCATCAAGGTAGGACTTTTCCGTCCCATCACCCTATGGCCTTTCCCGGAGAAGCAGCTTCATGAGCTTGCACAGCGCTGTAAAGGCATACTTGTAGCCGAGATCAATGCCGGACAAATGATACAAGACGTGCGTCTGGCAGTCAATGGAAAAGTCCCCGTAGAACATTTCGGACGCTTGGGAGGAATCGTTCCTGAACCAGAAGAAATCGTTGAGGCTGTAAAACAACTTATCAGCAATACTCAAAGTACAAAATAATGACGAACAATATCATATCACCAGAAAACCTGGTTTACAAGAAACCAACATTGATGAACGACACCCCGATGCATTACTGCCCGGGCTGTTCTCATGGTGTGGTGCATAAGCTCGTGGCCGAGGTAATCGAGGAAATGGGAATGGAAGACAAAGCCGTGGGTATCTGTCCAGTAGGATGTGCCGTCTTTGCTTATCGTTACCTTGACATCGACTGGCAGGAAGCAGCTCATGGACGAGCTCTTGCCTGTGCCTCAGCAGTGAAACGTCTTTGGCCCGACCGCCTCGTCTTTACCTATCAGGGTGATGGCGACCTGGCTTGTATCGGAGCCTGCGAAACCATCCATGCCCTCAACCGCGGTGAGCACGTAGCAGCCATCTTTATCAACAATGCCATCTATGGCATGACGGGAGGACAGATGGCACCGACAACACTGCTTGGACAGAAAACCTCTACTTGTCCTTACGGACGTCAGCCCGACCTTCATGGTTATCCACTCAACATTACCGAGCTGGCATCACATCTTCAGGGAACCTGCTATGTGAGCCGTCAGAGTGTGGAAAGCGTAGCCAGCATCCGCAAAGCCAAGAAAGCCATCCGCAAAGCTTTCGAGGCAAGCATGAAGGGACTTGGTTCCAGTCTTGTGGAAATCGTCTCCACCTGCAACAGCGGTTGGAAGCTTTCACCAGTAGAAGCCAACAAGTGGATGGAGGAGCATATGTTCAAGGAGTATGTGAAGGGAGACCTGAAGGATACAACGGGAATGTAAGTGAAGAGCGAAGAATGAAGAGTGAAATATTCATTTGCTCTTCCCTAAAACAAATAGAAACAAATGAAGACAGAAATCATTATATCCGGTTTTGGTGGACAGGGCGTCCTCTCTATGGGAAAGATCCTGGCCTACTCAGGACTGATGGAGGATAAGGAGGTTACGTGGATGCCAGCCTATGGACCCGAGCAGCGAGGCGGTACAGCCAACGTGACAGTCATTGTGAGCGATGAGCGAATTTCATCGCCTATCCTCAGCCATTACGATGTGGCCATCGTGCTCAACCAGCCGTCGCTCGATAAGTTTGAGCCCAAGGTGAAGGCTGGAGGAATCCTTATTTATGACGGCTATGGAGTCATCAATCCGCCACAGCGCAAGGACATTACCGTCTATCGCATTGATGCCATGGACAAGGCTGCCGAGATGAAGAACTCCAAGGTGTTCAACATGATTGTACTTGGCGGACTGCTCAAGGTTTGTCCGGTAGTAAGCACCGACGGACTGAACAAGGCTCTCTACAAGTCGTTGCCTGAGCGTCATCACGCCATGATACCGCTCAACATGCAGGCTGTGGAAGAAGGAATGAAGATCATCGAAAAACAAGAATAATCAAGCACTCAACTTTTAAAAATAGGGAAGTTGGAGGAGTTAAAGGGAAGTTATTTTTTGAGGAGTTAAAGAAGTTAAGGGAAGTTATCACTCCCTTCGGTCGTTCGGGAAGTTAATTGACAACAGCCTTAGAGGGAATGTTTAATGTTTAATTTCAAGTCCACAAAAGCATTTGTCTTAACTCCTTTAACTCCTTAACTTCTTTAACTTCTCAAAGAATCCAATTTCTGCAGCAATTCTGCGAAATCGTCGATGATCCAGTCGGCTGAGGCAAGTTGCTCGCGGGTTCCGTTGCCATAAGTCACGGCGCATGCCTTGCAACCAGCGTTGTGCGCCATGTCCACATCGAATGTCATGTCGCCAACGACCACGGCTTCTTCTATTTCTCCATTCATTTCTTTCAGAGCCCGCCACACCATGTCGGGGGCAGGCTTCACATGCTCCACATCATCGCCCGCCACTATAGAGGTGAAGATGTTGTCGAGCGCCATCTGCCTGACATAGCCGTCGAGCGAACAATGGTTGCGGCTGCTTGCCACGCCCAGTACGAAGCCACGTTGATGCAGTTTACGGAGCGTTTCTATCACATGAGGGAAAGGCTCGACAATCATGATTTCCTTGTTCTTCATGAAAATCTCGCGATAAGTGGCAGCACAGGCTTCACCCTCTTCGGCACTCATGCCAAAGAGTGCCACAAAGGCCTCGTCGAGCCGAAGTCCGATCGTTTTGGCGCAAGCCTCGTCCGACTTCACCTCGAGTCCTCTTTCCCGCATCGTGTCCTGCAGGGTCTTTACTATCAGCCGTTGTGAGTCGCCGATAGTTCCGTCAAAATCAAAAATGATGTATTTCATTGTTTCTCTTCCATTATGATCGCTTTTATCATGTTGTTGCGTGCCACATCTGGCTTCAATGCCACATCCAAAGGCAGGTCGTCCGGAGTAACCTGAATTACTCTGTCGAAACCAGCATCCAGCATCGCCTGCCTGTCGCTCACGCCACCCGATACAAGCCAGATTTTCTGATTGGTAACATGCGCAAGGATTCTTTGTGGCAGTTTCCCCATCAAGGTCTGCCGGTCGCTATGTCCTTCGCCTGTAATCACAAGGTCAGCATTCTGAATCAAGGTGTCAAACCCAATTTTCTCTAAAAGAAGCTCAGCCCCAGGACGAGCCTTGGCATTGAAATATTGCAGGAAGGCGTAGCCCAAACCACCGGCAGCACCAGCTCCCGGAGCCTCACTCCTGTCATAACCGAAATGCCTGGCGCTCACCTCGGCAAACTTCCGGGCACGGGCATCCAGCATTTTCACCATCTTAGAGTCTGCTCCCTTTTGAGGAGCAAAGACATGAGCCGCGCCGTTCTGGCCGCAAAGAGGATTGGTAACGTCTGAAGCCAGCACAAAGTTGCATTCCCTGCGTATCGTCTTCCAGTCGTCACCCATAGCCTTGAGCATTCCTATACCGCAATCGGAAGTGGCACTTCCGCCCAATCCCACGATGAAATGGGTCACGCCCCGGCGATAGGCATTCACGATCATCTCGCCCACACCCCAGGACGTAGCCTTCATCGGGTTGCGCTGTTCGGGCTCTATCAAAGCCAGGCCTGCTGTCTGCGCAATCTCGATAATAGCAGTATTGTCCACTATTCCGTACTCAGCCTCCGTCCATCGCATCAGGGCATCATGAGCATGAATCCTCACCCGTTCACCCTTTATTGCCGAGAGAAAGGCATCGAGCATTCCCTCGCCCCCATCACTCATTTCGAGGGTTATGATTTCGGGAGCCGACAAAGCTCCTGCTATTGTGTCATTCACCTCCCTGCTCGTAAGGCAACCCTTATAAGAGTCGCATGCTATGACAATCTTCCGATATCCACTTCTCATCATATCTTTGTTGATACAATTGAATGCCTTTCATCGTGTCATGTTATTCCTGGTAGAACTGTGTGAACACCTTGACGCAGAACTCATGGTCGGCAGTGCTTCCTGTCTCGCGGCAGCTGTGCATGGCAAGGATGGCATTTCCCATGTCGACACCGCGCAGCGGAATGGAAGAGGCAAGGATGTTGCCCAGTGTGCTTCCACCTGCCACATCACTGTGGTTCACAAAGCGCTGGCAAGGCACACCTGCCTTCTTGCACAGGCCGGCAAAGACCGATGCAGAATAAGCGTCGCTGGCATACTTCTGGGCAGCATTAAACTTGATGACCGGTCCGCCTCCCAGCATAGGATGGTTGGTAGGGTCGTACTTCTCGGAGTAGTTGGGATGCCATGCATGGGCATTGTCTGCCGAAATCATGAAGGCACGCTCCACAGCCTGATAATAAGCCTCCTCGGTTCCGCCCTGAGCCAGGGCGATGCGCTTGAGCATGTAGGAGAGGAAAGGACTTCCGGCTCCCTGCTTGGTCTGCGAGCCCGTCTCCTCGTTGTCGAAGATGGCAAGCACCTGTGTGGTGTCGGTGGGTTGTGAAGCCAACAGCGCCTCAAGTCCGGCAAAGCACATAGACAAGTCGTCGAGTCTTCCCGAAGAGATCAACTCATTGTGCGCGCCAAAGGTGCAGGCAGGAGTGGCGTCAGCCAGATAGAGGTCGAAGTCGAGAATGTCCTCGCGAGCCACGGTCTGCTGTTTGTTCAGTTCCTCGAGGATGATGTTCATCAGCAGGTTGCCTTTCTCCAGCTCGTCGTTGATGATTCCCAGGATAGGAAGTACATCTTTCTGTCGGCTCAGCTTCACCCCGTCGTTCACCTGTCTGTTGAAGTGAATGGCCAGGTTGCTTATCTGCAGCAATGGGCGCTTCACGTGTAGCAGGAGGGTAGTGGGGGTCATCACGTCCTTGCTCTTCACGATGACTCTTCCAGCGAGGGTGAGCGGACGGTCGAACCATGTCGACATGATGGGACCTCCGTACACCTCAGTGTTGAGCTTCACGATACCTCCCTCGCAGTCTATCTCTGCATGAGGCTTGATGCGGAATGTGGGTGAGTCGCAATGGGCACAAATCATGTGGAATCCCGTTTCAGCCAGGGGTTTTCTGCCTATCTGGAAGGCATAGATGGAGGAATCATTCTTGGTGACAAAAAACTTGTCGCCGGCCTTTACCGTGCCTAAGGCCTCGGTAGTGTCAATGTGGCGATAACCATGTTGCTGCAATTCTTCGGTAAGGTTCTTGACAGCCAGGAAATTGACTGGCGAAGCGTCGAGAAATGACAATAATCTCTTGATCATGTTTTATTTTGTTTTCGTTAATTCTATCTTGGGTTAATATGTATACCTTATTAATTATACTGCAAATTTACAATAAATACCCCACAAAACAACCTAATGGGCGAAAAAGAATTCCTTTATAACATTTATTAAGTTGGAGGTCGGCCATTTTTTGATGTGTACGGTTGGCACGCCCTTGGCCGCACCTTCCGCCTCACCAAGGGCGACTTGACAGCAGAGGTGACAAACAATTCTGGGGAAACGTGACAGGAAAATCTAATACAATCAGGCTCGCTCCATAAGGGGTGGGCCTGATTATTTTGTATTGTGGTCAAAGTGGTCATGGTCAAAGTGGTCAAACTCTACTTTTGATGACCTTTCGCAAGATTTAATCATTAGTCATTAGTCATTTTCGATTTTAAAGTTACTGCTTTTGCAAATAGAACAAAGATAAATCTTTAAATCACAACTATTTAATGATTTCTCTTGCATATACGACAAGAAGCTGTTGGAATTCGTTAGAGTCCAACAGCTTCATTATAGATTCTATTCAAGATCAAATCCCATGTCTCGCACAAGTTGCTTGACAACATTGACTTTGACAGTTGAAGCATCCTCTTTATCATAGAGAAGAAGAAAAACCACATGACCATTTTCTATATCTGTAAGGATATTGAAAGTGATGACCCTTGCTCCACCAGATTTTCCTTTGCCTTTAGCTTTGATAGCCATACGGATTTTGCGTATGTTTTTTGTAATCTCATCGCCTTGCAGGGGATTATTCTTAATGCTTACAAGAAAATCCTTATAGTCTTGTTTAAAACTTGGATATTTCTTAGCGAGACGTTTTGCTTCTTTTGCAAAGTCGTCAGAAACCGATATTGTAATATTACAACTCATCGAGCAAACTTTCAGCAGATTGAAGTTTACGCTTTCCGGCAATGGCTTCTTTTACCTCCGTCAAAGCGTTTCTGAGTTCTTTCATCAAGTCGCGCGGTGCGTCAATGGTATTGCTTCCGTCATCGGGGAAGATGCGGAAATTGCCAGCACGCGATTTTAGGACTACGTGCTCTCCTGCTTTTGCCAAATTCAGATACTTTGTCTGATTAGTGCGAAAGTCTCTTGTACTAACTACAACCATCATTCAATATATTTGTTTTGATGCAAAGATTATGCAAACGAGCGCAATGAAAACTTGTTTTCAGATTGCCGAGTGCAGCTTTATCTTTTGCAAAGATACACTTTTTTATTGAAACAACAATTAATTGGTAGCCAATTAACATTATTTGGTAACCAAATTGGCAGGAAGTCCTGTTAGATGTTCTGAAAACAGATACAGAAATCAATCGTTAAATTTTTAATACAAAGCTCTTATATTCAACGTTTTAAGTTCTGTGTAAAACTGTGACATCTGCGTGACTTTTCTGAGTGTATAGGATTTGACTTATGACTCACCGGTTCAAAGTCATTTGTTCTATCACCTTATATTTTGCCGACAGCTTTGTCAGTAAAGTATAATTATTTTAAACTTTGCTGACACCTTTGGCATTTGCCTGCGACAGAACTGGCAACAAAAGGACTGCATCGTGAACTGGCACGTATCTTGCACTATCCATCCGTGAAAGCGGAAAGCTACAAGACGATGACAATCAATGAGTTGGATGAGTCTTGAGGATCGAGGCAATCAAACAAAAGTGAATAATAAACAAAAGTATAACAAATAGAAATCCCGACGGAGTCTCAAGACACCGAGAGGACGAGTAAAAGAAAATTGGAGGTTTTAATTATGTTATTAGCTCGTAGAAATAATGATTCTAATTGGTTGAGTAATTGGTTTGATGACACTTTCTTTGATACCGACTTGATGCCACGCATGAATGTCGCTACAGCTCCTGCCACCAATATCAAGATGAACGATAAAGTCTACACCATGGAGGTTGCTGCTCCTGGCTTGAAGAAAGAATGGGTTCGCGTCAATCTCGACAATGACGGCAATCTCTGCATCGCCATAGAGAACAAGATGGAACATAAGGATGAAGACAAGCACGAGCACTATCTGCGTCGTGAGTTCTCTTACAGCAACTACCAGCAGTGTTACACCTTGCCTGAGGATGCCGACCGTGAGCATATTTCAGCAAAGGTAACTGACGGTGTTCTTGAGGTTGAGATTCCAAAGCTTACTCCTAAAGAAAAGGCTAAGACAACCAAGAAGATCGAAGTAAAGTAATGTGAATTTTCATAAGTTGATGATTTTACATAAATGATGAGGGCAGATTCCAAGTGGGTTTGGAGTCTGCCCTTTTTGCATTAGATAAGATGACACATTCTCCTAATTTATTCTAATAAAATATTACACATTGTTAGCATCACGAATTATTTTTGTACTTTTGTAAAGCGAAAAGCTTGTGGGCATTAGTGCTCACACTATAAGTATCTTACGCATAAAAAAGACAAAAATGAAGAAAACAATTCCAGTAATAGGCATGGCTTGCAGCGTATGCTCTGCCAATGTCGAAAAGAAACTACGGTCGCTAAAAGGCATCAACTCCGCCTCGGTTTCCCTGGCGAGCCGAACTGCCCTGGTAGATTATAACCCCGACATCATCTCCCTGGAAGATATGAAACGGGAAATCAGCAATGCCGGCTACGACCTCGTCATCGAAAACGACAGAAGCGTGGAGGAAATCAACCGCCGTGAGTTCACCCTCCTGCGCCGCCGAACCCTTGCTTCATGGCTCTTCGCCATCCTGACGATGTGTTTCTCCATGGGATGGATTTCCCATACCGGTTCCTTCGCCAACCAGATTTGTCTGCTCCTGACACTCGCCAACCTGCTCTATTGTGGCAAACAGTTTTATGTTTCCGCCTGGAAGCAGCTCCTGCATCATACGGCAAACATGGATTCGCTCGTAGCACTCAGCACCCTCATCGCCTTCCTCTTCAGCACCTTCAACACCTTCTTCGGAGAAATGGTATGGGGAGCGAGAGGCATAGAATGGCACACTTATTTCGATGCTTCCGTGATGATTATCACCTTCGTGCTGACTGGCAGATGCCTGGAAGAAAAGGCGAAGGACAGTACGGCGAGCAGCATCCGACAGCTGATGGGCATGCAGCCGAAGACCGCCCGACTGGTGACTCGCGAGAAGATAGAAGGCACCAATGACTTCAAGATGGAGGAAGTGCCGATTTCCACCATTCAGATAGGCGACATGATAGAGGTAAGAGCCGGCGAGAAGATTCCGGTGGATGGCGTGGTGACCCAGGCTGAGAGTTTCATGACTTCCGATGCTGCCTATGTGGATGAGGCGATGATAAGCGGCGAACCGACTCCGGCGATGAAAAAGGCTGGCGACAACGTGCTGGCTGGCACTATTCCGAGCCAGGGAAAGCTCCGCATGAGAGCCAAGCAGATTGGCGAGAACACCGCCCTGGCGCACATCATCCGAATGGTTCAGGAAGCACAGGGCAGTAAGGCACCGGTGCAGCGCATCGTAGACAAGGCTGCCGTGGTGTTTGTGCCCGTAGTGGCAGCGATAGCTTTCTTTACCTTCCTGGTGTGGTTGATTGTGGGTGGCAACGGGGCGCTGCCGCAAGCCATCCTGTCGGCTGTTGCCGTTTTGGTGATTGCCTGTCCATGTGCCATGGGACTGGCCACTCCCACGGCCTTGATGGTAGGTATAGGAAAGGCGGCTCAGAAGCAAATCCTCATCAAGGACGCATCGGCTTTGGAGAATCTCAGAAAGGTGGATGCACTTGTAATCGACAAGACGGGAACGCTTACTATTCCCAATCCCAATATTGATTTCACCCGACAAGACCAACTGTCTCTGCAGGAGCGTGAATCGCTCAAACCCCATGCCAAGGAAGCGATGACGGCACTTCGGCAGGAAGGCATCGAGGTGTACATGATGAGTGGCGACAAGGAGGAGGCTGCCCGTTACTGGGCGCAGGAAGCAGGCATCGGCAACTATCACAGCAAGGTGCTGCCTGGTGACAAACAGGCTTTGGTGAAGACGTTGCAGCAGCAAGGCAAGCGAGTGGCTATGGTGGGCGACGGCATCAACGACACGCAGGCTCTTGCCCTGGCAGATGTGAGCATCGCGATAGGGCGGGGAACGGATGTGGCGATGGATGTGGCTCAGATAACGCTCATGGGCGATGACCTCATGGCTCTTCCTGATGCTGTCGTGCTGAGCCGCAAGACTGTGGGCATGATTTGGCAGAATCTCTTCTGGGCTTTTGTCTACAACATCGTGTGCATTCCCCTGGCGGCAGGTGCGCTCCACATCTTTGGCATCGACTTCCAGATTACTCCGATGTGGGCAAGTGGACTTATGGCTTGCTCGAGTCTGAGTGTCGTGCTCAATTCACTAAGGCTGAGGTGGGCGTGAACCCGATTTCGTCCGTCGTTGGATGTGACAGCAGGCCGTGGATGAAGAAGAAATTGGCGAAATGATTGATAGTTTTTCGAGAAAAGGGGAATAGTTGTTTTATTTTTTGTATCTTTGCACCACGACAACATGCATGGTGCGTGTTTGTGTGAAACAAGATAAAAGAATTATTGATATGAACTATGCTCTTATTATAGCCGGCGGTTCTGGCAACAGAATGGGACAGGACATTCCCAAACAGTTTATGCACGTGGATAATTGTCCGATTATCATCCATACGATGATGGCATTTCAGAAGCATCCCGACATACAGGGAATCGCCGTGGTGTGCCTGGCAGGATGGGAAACGGTGCTGCAGTCGTACGCCAACCAGTTTTGTATTACGAAGCTGAAGTGGATTTTCCCTGGTGGAGCCAATGGGCAGGAGTCGATACACAATGGTATCTATGGCCTGAAAGAGGCTGGATGCAGCGACGATGACCTCGTGTTGGTGCATGATGCCGTGCGCCCTCTGCTCTCGCAGGATATTATCTCTTCCAACATCGCCATTTGCCAGAAGTATGGTTATGCGATTACGGGCATCAAGTGTCGTGAGGCTATCCTGGAGAGTGAGGACGGGTTTACGACAACGACAAGTATTCCGCGCGACAAGCTGATCCGTACGCAGACGCCTCAGACTTTCAGGCTGGGCAACTTGATAGCTGCGCACGAGGAGGCTAAGGCCAAAGGCATCGACAACTCGGTGGCATCGTGTACGCTGATGGCTGAGCTGGGTGGAAGAAAGATGCACATCGTGCCGGGATCGGAGAAGAATATCAAGATTACAACCGTAGAAGACCTTGAGATTCTCAAGGCCCTGATGAAGGTGCAGCCCGAGGGATGGATTAAGTAAGTTACTCAAGTTAACTCCTCAAAAGAGATAACTTCTTTAACTCCTCACTTTGCGAAAAATCATTTGGCAATGTCGGAAAAAACAATATACAGGAAAGATATAGACCGCCTCTTCGATGAGGGGCTCGACTTGAAGCGTCTCAATGGGAAGACGATTCTCGTAGTGGGTGCTACAGGACTGATTGGCAGTTGTGTGCTCGACGTGCTGATGCTGAATCCTTACAGAGGTTACAGGGTCGTGGCGGCAGGACGCAACAGGCTGCGTGCCAGAACGAAGTTTGCTGCTTACTGGGACGAGGCCGACTTTGGCTTTGTCGAGATGGATGTTACGAAGCCTATGGACGAACAGTGTGAGGTTCATGGTCTGTCAGCGCAGGGTATAGACTTTGTCATCGATGCAGCAAGTAATGCGAGTCCCAACTTCTTCCGCGAGAAACCTGTGGAGGTGATGAAGGCGAATTTTGATGGTGTTGCTCATCTGATAGAGTTTGGCCTGCAGCATGGCATGAAGCGCATGGTGTACATCTCTTCGGGCGAGGTTTACGGCGAGGGCGACGGCAGCGAGTTTTCAGAGACAAGCAGCGGTTACGTGGACTGTGCATCGGTGAGGGCTTGTTATCCTTCGTCGAAGCGTGCAGCTGAGACGCTCTGTATGGCTTATGGGGCAGAGTATGGCGCTGATGTCGTTATAGCCAGGTTGAGCCATACTTACGGTCCTGGCTTTACGGAGAGCGACAACAGAGTGTATGCGCAGTTTATCCGCAACGTGTTGTGCGGTGAGGATATTGTGCTGAAGAGTCGTGGTGAGGCTTTCCGGTCGTGGCTTTACGTAGTGGATGCTGCCCATGCCATTTTGCGCCTCCTGCTCGACGGCGAGAGGGCAAATGCTTATAATGTGGCGCATTCGGAGTCGAATATATCTATCCGTGAGTTGGCTGAGTTGATAGCAAGGAAGGCTGACCGCAAGGTGGTATTCGACATTGCCGAAGACGACGTGATGAAGGGGAATACGACCCCAGTCACCAAGGCAACCTTCAATACCGATAAGCTGAAGGCATTGGGATGGAAACCGCTCTGGGATGTGGAGAGTGGTTTCGGGCACACGATAGAAGTTTCGTTTGCTCAGAAGTTATAGAAGTTTCTTTGAAATCTCCTGCCATGTCTCTCTTTTCTCCATGTTGAGATAATAGCGCAGGTGTTTCTCTACCCGTTGTTCTACTGGCGGCAACTGCATGTAGTTGCCGAAGAAGTGGCTGAGATACTTGTCGTATTCTGCAGGCAGAAGTACGGTGGTGTCTTCGAAGGGGAATGGTTTGCCGTTGCCAAGCCATGCCTTAGGGAAGATTTCGCGTTCATGATAGGAGCCTGTGTAAACCTGTACGTTCTGTGCTTTGTCGAAGTCGTAGAGATGACTCAGATGATCCATTTTCGCAATGAAATGTCTGCGCATGAGGTTGCGGAAGAAGAAGGCTGCCGTCTTGACGACAAAACGTCCCCAGGTCTTACGATGGGTGAGCAATGTCAGGTATTCGCCAAAGGTGTTTCGGGTGGAAATGGCGTTGAGGCAGTTGATGTGCTTCACGTATTTGCGCTGCAGAGCCTTGGCCTGTTCCACATCGTCGGCAGTGGCATCAAGTGGGAAGATGTCGACGAAGAGTCCGATGATGCAAGGGCGCTCTTTCTCCTCGATGAGTGTGGTGTTCTTGTTGACCAGCTTGGAGAAATAGAGAGGGTAACGCTCGTTGTTGTAGGGCGTTACCACCTCGTAGTTGCCGAAGTCTTCGTGGCGTGCTATCTCAAGAAAGCGGTCGTAGTCGGGGCGTGGCATGATGACGTCGATGTCATCGTCCCAAGGTATCATACCATGATGGCGCACAGCCCCTATGGCTGTTCCTGCACAGCAGTAGTATCGCAGGTTGTGTGTGTGGCAGATACTGATGAATGTCTTCAGTATGTCGAGTATGGCTGCGTTCCATTCTTTCTTGATATTCTTGATGTCCATTGTCTCTTCGTTTTGTTATAGCGGTGGAAAACTTTTTACCAGCAGTCCTCACCGAAGACGTTGGCGATGGTGATGCGTGCGGCTTCCTTCTTGCTGAGCTGATGTGTCCAGGGTGCACGGGCTTTGGTTGAGGCGCCAGGACCATGGTTGCCGTACTCGAAGTAGCGGGCGGTCTTCTCGTTACTTGCATTGCGCCAGTTGTCCCAGCCTACAGGACGGATATGGCTGCCCATTTCGCAGTCGATGAAGAGTGTGTAGGCGTATGGACGCCATGGACGGCCCAGATAAACCTGTGTGGCTTCGGGCGAGGCGGTGAGGCGGCACTTATGGAACACGTAGCCATACTGCTGACCGGCTGGTGTGGACGCGGCTGTGATATAGCTGTTGGACTTGCTGTGGATTTCGCAGTTCTCGAACCAGGCGATGGAAGGACCGAAGATGAAGTCTGTTGTTCCCTCGATGTAGCAGTCGTAGAAGGCGATGCGTGTGCCGGCAACGCCTGTATATACGGTGTCCTGATTGCCTAAGAGTCGGCAGTTCTGTACCAGGATGTGGTCGCCCTCAGTGTGCAGGGCTACAGCTTGTCCTAATCGTGCGGCATTGTTTTCGATAGTGATGTTCTTCAGGGTGATGTAGCTGCCCTGAACCTTCAGTGTGTAGGTGCGGAATGTGCCGATGGGCTTGCCCTTGACAGCAGCCTCGGAGTCGAGTCCGCCTGTTGGCATCTTGATGTTGGCATGGTCGTCCCAGGTGATGATAGTCTGGTCGCGGTCTTCGCCACAGATGGTGATGTGGGTGAGCCATGATGGGATGATGAGTTTCTCCTTGTAAATGCCTTTCTTGACGTAGATGACCTTGGTGTAGTCCATGAAGGCACGGCACACCTCTATGGCTTCGTCGATGGTGCGGAACTCGCAGGTGCCGTCGCGTGAAACGAAGAGTGTGTCGGGGTTGTCGTACTTGTTGGCAGCCAGCACTGGGAGGACTGCCAACGTGGTGAGGATAGACAGGATTAGTTTTTTCATTGTCGTTGTTTTTTGTAGGTTGATATTTGTTTTATAGTTTTCTGTCCTATGGCTTACAGGATGCGCTGTACATCCTGCAGGCCGTCGATGATCTTCAGATTATCCATGATCACCTTTACATCTTCGCGATCGTGAATTCTGATTTCGATGCAACCGTCGAAGATGCCATTGTCGCTGCTGATGGTGAGCTTGTGTATGTTGACATTGAGCTGGTCGCTGATGACACGGCTCACGTCGAGGAGCAATCCCTTGCGGTCGATGCCCTTTATCTCGATAGTGGCGTCAAAGTACATCAGCTTGTGCATCTGCCACTTGGCGTCGACGATGCGGTTGCCATAGCTCGACTTGAGTTTGGCTGCCACAGAGCAGGAGCGCTTGTGTATCTCGATGCGGTTCTTGTTGTCGATGTAGCCCATGATGTCATCGCCAGGAATGGCATGGCAGCATGAGGGGAAGATGAACTGCGAGATGTTCTCCTCGGTGATGATGAGGGGTTTCTTCTTGTTGAAGTCCTTGCCCACCACCATGAGCTGTTGCGGCTTGTTGTCCTTTTCGTCAGCCTTTTTGTCCTTGCTCTTGCCGAGGAAGGGGATATAGTTGCGCCAACTGCTTGAGCTCTTGTCTTTCTTGTTCTTGCCTTGCAGTTCGTCAAGATCTTTCTCGCCCAACAGAATGCAGTGGTCGCCCAATGCCTGGAAGAAGTTCTCGTGTTTCTGTATGTGGTGATAGTCGCAGAGCTTGTCGAGGATGGAGTTGTTGACCTCCAGACTGTTCTTCTTGAGCCATTCGTTCAGAATGTCCTCGCCCTTCTTCTGTATCTCGCGGTTGTCGCGTCGCAGTATGGCTTGAATCTTGCTCTTGGCCTTGGCTGTGCTCACGAAGTTGATCCATGAAGGCTGTACGTGCTGACTCTTGCTGGTGAGGATTTCCACCTGGTCGCCGCTTTGCAGTTTATGGCTCAGTGGCACCAGCTTATGGTTTACCTTTGCTCCGATGCAGTGGCTTCCTAAGAAGGTGTGTATCTGGAAGGCGAAGTCGAGGGCTGTACAGCCTGCTGGCATGGTCTTGATCTCGCCCTTAGGGGTGAAGACAAAGATCTCTGAGGCAAAGAGGTTGAGCTTGATGGCATCGAGAAAATCCATGGCGTCGGGCTGTGGATCGTCGAGGATTTCCTTGATGGTGCCCAACCAGTCGTTGAGCTCGTTCTCGTCCTCTGTGTATTCAGCGTCTTCGCCTTCTTTGTATTTCCAGTGGGCAGCAAATCCCTGTTCGGCCACCTCGTCCATACGGTCGCTTCTTATCTGTACCTCTATCCAGCGTCCCTGCTTGCTCATGAGGGTGACGTGGAGTGCCTGATAGCCGTTGGCTTTAGGATGGTTGAGCCAGTCGCGCAGACGGTCGGGATGACTCTTGTATATCTGGCTGATGGCCACATAGATATTGAAGCATTCGTTGACCTCGTTGGCTCTTTCCTTGGGTGTGAAGATGATGCGGACGGCAAGGATGTCGTATATTTCGTCGAAGCTTACGTGCTTGTTCTGCATCTTGTTCCAAATGGAATAAGGGCTCTTTACACGTGCCTTGATCTTATACTGTATGCCCATCTTGTCGAGTTCCTCCCTGATGGGCTGTGTGAATTGCGAGAAGAGGGTGTCGCGTTGTGCCTCGGTGTCGGCAAGTTTGTGCTCGATGTTGGCGTATTCCTGTGGATGATCGTAGCGGAAGCTGAGGTCTTCGAGCTCGGTCTTTATTTTGTTAAGGCCCAGACGGTTGGCCAATGGAGCGTAGATGTAAAGTGTCTCGCCGGCTATCTTGTACTGCTTGTTGGCAGGCTGCGAGGCGAGTGTGCGCATGTTGTGCAGACGGTCGCAGATCTTGATAAGGATGACGCGGATGTCGTCGCTCATGGTGAGCAGCAGTTTCTTGAAGTTCTCGGCTTGTGCCGATGCCTTGTCACCAAAGATTCCACCGCTGATCTTGGTTAGTCCGTCTACAATCTGGGCTATCTTCTCTCCGAAGATGTTGGAGATGTCTTCTACTGTATAGTCGGTGTCTTCTACCACGTCGTGCAGGAGTGCGGCACAGATACTGGTGGATCCCAGTCCCATTTCCTCGCAGGCTATCTGAGCCACGGCGATAGGGTGCATGATGTAGGGTTCGCCCGAGAGGCGACGTACGCCCTTGTGTGCCTGGCGTGCAAAGTTGAATGCTTTGGTGACAATGTCTACCTTCTTGCGGTGACGTGAAGCTACATAGGTGTCGAGCAGATGCTGGAATGCATCGCCAATGAGTTTGTTGTCGGCCTGTTCTCTCTCTAAGTCTTTGAGGTTCTGATCGTCCATAGTTCTTGCCTCCTGCGCTTTGTGTTAGTCAGATTAATAACTATATATATAATAATGTGTATATTACTTCACCTTGAGTTTCTTGCCGGCACGGATATGGTTGCCCGAAATTTTGTTGAGTTTGCGCAGTTTAGCCACGGTAGTGTGGTTGCGTTCTGCTATCTCCGACAGGGTGTCACCACTCTTGATGGTTACGTTTCTTCCTCCGCGCTTACTCTTTCTGCTTCTGCTCTTGCGGCTCCTGCTGCGTGTTGCAGAGGAGCGATGGCGGCTGCTGTGGTAGCTGTGGCGGCTTACCTTAGGCTCTTCTTGGTTTACCTCTACGACAGAGCGTTTGAGCAGCAGTTCGTCGGTCTTGAAGTTGTAGATGGAGTCTTCCTGGTCGATGAAGGGGCCAACGAGAGATGAGGGAAGTCGTACTGTCATAGGTTTGTTGAGACCATTGACAATGTCGTGACGGTATTGTGGATTGAGGCTGCGAAGGTGCTGGATGTTGATGTTGAGCACCTGGGCAATCTGCTCCAGATGAAGGTCTTTATTGACAACCACGGTGTCGGTCTTAATAGGCAACTCGGTCACCATAGGACAGATGTTGTGGTCGCAATAGTAGTTCATGATGTAGTTGGCTGCGATGAAGGCTGGCACATATCCGCGTGTCTCCTTGGGGAGGTAGGGATAGATGTTCCAGTAATCGGCAGAACCTTTGGCGCGGTGGATGGCCTTGTTGACCTTGTCGGGGCCACAGTTGTAGGCAGCGATAACAAGGCTCCAGTCGTCGAAAATCTTATAGAGGTCGCTCAGATAGTGGGCGGCAGCATAAGAGGATTTCACTGGGTCGCGACGCTCATCGATGAGTGAGTTGACCTCAAGTCCGTAGCGCTTGCCTGTGCCTATCATGAACTGCCAGAGGCCGGTGGCTCCTACGCGTGAAACGGCAGTAGGGTTGAGGGCAGACTCGATGACAGGAAGATATTTGAGCTCGAGGGGAAGGTTGTAAGCCTCTAAAGCCTCCTCGAAGATTGGCATATAGAAATTGCTTGCGCCCAGCATATAGCTCACAGAACGGCGGAGCTTGCCGCTGTAGCGGTCGATGAACTTCTGCACCACATCGTTGTAAGGCATCTCGATGATGGTGGGCAGACGCTTGAGTCGGTCGATGTAAACCTCCTTGTCGAAGACTGGGTTGACATCACGATAGTTGCAAGATGTGTCTTGCATCATATAGGTCTTAGCATTATAAAGATGCAGCAGGCTGTCGAGGTTGTCCTCCAGTCCTACAGGGACTTCTATCTCTTCCTCGTTTCCCTGTTTGTCGGTGACTGTGATTACATCTTCTTTTTTCTCTTCAGTGTCGTCGGTTTGCGCCAGCATCTGTACTGGCATACCAAGTAACATTGCAGCTGCTAATAATAGTATTTTTTTCATTTATGTTATTCTTTCTTTTCTATAAGTTTCTTTAAGATTCTACACAATTGTGTTCCTCACTTTAAAAAGTGAGTGAGCATTGAAGTCCCAATGTTCCTGATCGGAAGGGGTTGCGGCTTTGCGGGTTGCTGTTCATGAAGGCAGGCTCTACTCTCAGAGTAAGGTCGTCGGAAATGTCGAACTCGGAGAGAGATGCATCCACGTAGGCATCGATGATGGAGAAAGCGTAAACGCCAATCATCACAAACACACCCATGTCGCGCCAGCGGCGGTAACGGTCTTTGCGCTTGCGGAAGATTTCCTTGTATCGGTCCATGTTGCTGGCATCGATGGTGGCTCCTAAGTGCAGGAACTGGTTGTAGCTGTCGGTAGTGGGGTCATCGTCCATGATGTCCATATAGGCCTGTGAATAGTCGTGATACATCTGGTTGTTCCAGGTGATGGCATAGGCACAGCCTACGAAACCACCATATATAATAGGTAGTTTCCAGTATTTGCGGTTGTATATCTGTCCTGCTCCTGGCAGAACGATGGCAAGCCACATGGCACGCTTGGTGTCAGGACGCCATGTGGACCAGTCGCGCTTGGGCTTCTTGGTAGCAACCTGGAGCATACTGTTGAGCTTGAGACTGTCTTTGGCAGAGAATGTTGTATCTGCAGGTGCCACTACTGCAGGCTGGTCTTCGCCTGCAGTGGATTGACTGGCTGTGACAGCCTTCTGTGCCTGAGCAGCCCAGGGTAGGCTGACCAACAAGACTGATATACAAATATGTGATATTTTCGATTTCACCTAATTAGTTTTGTTTTAATTGGTCGAAAACGTTCATGATGTGCTCTAATTCCTCCTCGTTGGCAAAGGGAATGCTGATTTTTCCCTTGCCCTTGGGTGAGCAGGTAAACTGAACCTTGGTGTTGAGGAACTGCGAGAGGCGGTTCTTCAGCAGGGTGAACTCTTCGGGCAGTTCGGCTTTTCCCTTGATTACCTTTCTGGCTGTCTCGTTGTCCTCGCTGTCCTTTATTTGCTGTACCATCTCCTCTACCTTGCGCACAGAGTAGCCGTTCTTCTGAATTTCATGGAACAGCTTGATCTGAAGTGAAGGGCTGTCGAGTGCCAAGAGGGCGCGGCAATGGCCCATGTCGATTTCTTTCTTCTGAAGTGCCATCTGTACCTGAGCTGGCAACTTGAGCAGGCGCAGGTAGTTGGCTACAGCAGCGCGGCTTTTGCCTACGCGCTCGGCTATCTTCTCCTGAGTCATCTCGTTGTTCTCCATCAGGTGCTCGTATGCCAAAGCTATTTCTATGGCGTTGAGGTCCTGGCGCTGTATGTTCTCGACGAGTGCCATCTCCATCACACTCTCATCGCTGATGGTACGGATATAGGCTGGTATGGCTCTCAGGCCAACCAACTGGGAGGCACGCCAGCGACGCTCACCTGCGATAATCTGGAAGCGGTTCTCTGCCACCTGTCGCAAGGTGATGGGCTGAATGATGCCTATGGCCTTGATGCTTTCTGCCAACTCATGGAGAGCTTCGTCGTCGAACTCGCGACGAGGCTGGTTGGGGTTGGCTTCTATCTGGTCGAGAGGAATCTCGTTGATGGTACTGCTGCCCTGTGTGCGCACTCCTTCGGTAGAGATAAGTGCGTCGAGACCTCGTCCCAGGGCATTGCTCTTGGTTCCGTTATTGTATTTCTTGTGTACTGCCATTTTCTATTTCTTAGTAAGGAGTGAGTCATTCTTCACTCTTTTTTCTTACTTTATGAGTTCTTGTTGATAATTTCTTTTGCCAATGCCAAGTGGTTCTTGGCGCCGTTCGACTCTGTGTCGTAGAGGATGACGGGAAGACCGTGGCTTTGACTCTCGCTCAGCTTCACGTTGCGCTGGATGACGGTCTTGAACACCAACTCCTGGAAGTGACGCTTCACCTCGTCGTAAATCTGGTTGGCCAAACGCAGACGGCTGTCGTACATGGTAAGCAGGAAGCCCTCAATCTCGAGCTTGGTGTTGAGCTTGCTCTTGATAATCTTTATCGTGTTGAGCAACTTGCTGATGCCTTCCAGGGCAAAGTATTCGCACTGAACAGGAATGATGACGCTGTCGGCTGCTGTCAGCGAGTTGACTGTGATGAGTCCCAGAGATGGCGAGCAGTCGATAAGGATGAAATCATACTCGTCGCGAATAGGGGCGAGCAGATTCTTGATAACCCTTTCGCGGTTCTGCAGATTGAGCATTTCTATCTCTGCACCGACAAGGTCGATGTGGCTGGGGATGATGTCGAGTCCATCAATATCGGTGGTATAGATGGCATCACGAACATCTGCATGGTCGATAATGCACTCGTACAGAGAGCAGTCTACCTCCTTGATGTCTACTCCTAAGCCGCTGGAGGCATTTGCCTGTGGGTCGGCGTCTACTACAAGAACCGACTTCTCCAGTGTGGCCAATGATGCTGCCAAGTTGATGGTGGTTGTCGTTTTGCCGACACCGCCTTTCTGGTTGGCCAATGCGATTATTTTTCCCATATTCTTAATTTTCTATATTAAAAATCATCACAAAATTTCTGCAAAGATACATATTTTATGCGAGAAAGACGTTACTTTAAAGGTTTTTTCGTACTTTTGCACCAAAAAGAGCGATATTTTTATGGAAAATAAGAAACCTTTAATATTAATATCCAATGATGACGGCTATCATGCCAATGGCATCAAGACGCTTGTTGGATTTCTGAAAGACTGGTGTGAGGTGCTTGTGGTGGCTCCTGAGAGTGGACGGTCGGGCTATGGATGCGCCTTCTCGGTAACATCACCACTGCTGTTGAAACGCAGACACAACATGGGCGAGGAGGTGGAAGTGTGGTCGTGCTCAGGAACGCCTGTCGACTGTGTGAAGATAGCTCTCGACCAGTTGTTGGATTCTCGGGTTCCCGACCTGATACTCAGTGGTATCAACCATGGCGACAACTCGAGTGTGAACAATCATTATTCGGGCACAATGGGCGTAGCCAAGGAAGGCTGCATGAAGTATATTCCCTCGGTGGCGTTCAGTAGTTGCAACTATGATGTGAACGCCGATCTGTCACCCTTGCGCGACGGTGTGGTAAGCATCGTGAAGCGAGTGCTTCGTGAAGGACTGCCCAAGGGAACTTGTCTTAATGTCAACTTTCCCGTCAATCCTCCTTTCAAGGGCTTTAAGGTTTGCCGTATGACATGGGGCTCGTGGATCAATGAAGTGGTGAAGGAGCATCATCCTCGGGGATATGACTATTACTGGATGGTGGGCGAATATCGCAATGATGAGCCCGAGGCTGTAGATACTGATCAGTGGGCGCTCAGTCATGGCTACATTGCCATTACGCCTACAAGAATAGATGTGACCGACTATGAGTGGCTTGAGAACAACAGGTCGCTCAACACGGAAGCTTCTGAACTTGACGATTAACTAAGAATATTCGACAATAAGGATGAAATATTATCTGATAGTAGGTGAGGCGAGTGGCGATCTGCATGCCAGCAGATTGATGCGCTCGTTAAAAAAATATGACGAATTGGCTGAATTTCGATTCTTCGGCGGCGACTTGATGGCTGCTGAGGGAGGAACTCGTGTCAAGCATTATAAGGAACTGGCCTATATGGGCTTTGTACCTGTGCTGCTGCATCTGGGCACCATCTTCTCGAACATGAAAAGATGCAAGGAGGATATTGTGGCGTGGAAACCCGATGTTGTGATCTTAGTCGATTATCCGGGCTTTAATCTCAATATAGCCAAGTTCTTGAAAAAGAATACGTTGATACCTGTCTACTATTATATTTCGCCTAAGATTTGGGCCTGGAAGGAATGGCGTATTAAAAGCATCAAACGTGATGTGAGCGAGATGTTCTCCATACTGCCTTTCGAGGTGCCTTTCTATGAGCAGAAACATAAGTATCCCGTTCACTATGTGGGCAATCCCACTGCTCAGGAAGTGGCAGAGTTCAGAGCAGGATATCATCAGACGCATGAGGAGTTTTGTCGAGAAAATAATCTTGACAGTCGTAAACCGATTATCGCTCTTTTAGCTGGTAGCCGACTACAGGAAATTAAGGACAATCTTCCTGCCATGATAGAGGTGGCTGAACGTTTTGAAGATTATCAAATGGTGCTGGCTGGAGCTCCGTCGATAGAGGATGAATATTACGATAAATTCCTGGAAGGTACTCCTGTCAGAGTGGTGAAGAATAAGACTTACCAGCTCTTGTCTCACACCACGGCGGCTCTTGTAACCAGTGGAACTGCCACGCTCGAGACAGCCCTGTTTAATGTTCCGCAAGTGGTGTGCTATGAAACTCCCTTGCCAAAACTGATTCGTTTTGCCTTCAATCACGTGCTGAAGGTTGACTATATTTCTCTTGTCAACTTGGTGGCCAATAAGGAGGTGGTTCCAGAGATGTTCGCCGATAAGTTTACGATAGACGGAATAGCCAACGAACTGTATAAGATTATGCCAGGGCAGCCTGCACGCGAAAGAATGCTTGCTGAATATCAGGAAGTGCTGAGAGAGTTGGGAAGTAAGGTGGCGCCCGACGAAGCTGCTTCTATCATGGTAGATTTGTTGAGAAAGCATCGTGCTGAGTTGATACGTCTTGCTAAAGAACGTGCTGAGGCCGTAGCCAAGGCTGCCGCCAAAGCTGCAGAGCTGGCTCGTGTCAAGGCTGAACAGGAAGCTGCCATCGCCCGGCAGAAAGCTGAAGAGGCAGAGCGGGTGAGTCAGCAGGAAATAAATGAGCCGTAGTAAAATATGAAAACTTGCTATTGATTATCAATAAGTTACTAAGACAAAAAAGTTCCTAAAAAAAGGCTCATGAGTTAAATGGGAAACTCATGAGCCTCTTTTTTTTTATACGAAAAGCTGCAGTGTATAGAGATAGATGACAGCTGCGGGAATGGCCATGAGCGAAGAGTCGAAACGGTCGAGCATACCGCCATGTCCTGGCAGCAGTGTGCCGCTGTCCTTTACTCCCAAAGTGCGTTTGAAGAGACTCTCTACCAAGTCGCCCCATGTTCCGAAGAACACGACAACCAGGCCCAATCCCATCCATCCGGCAATGCTGAGTCGGTGAGCCTCGCCGTCATTTGCCAAGTAACCAATCACGGCAGCAGCAATCAGAACGAATATACCTCCGCCTATGCTTCCTTCCCAGCTCTTGGCAGGACTGATGCGTGGGAAGAGTTTATGCTTGCCAAAAAGCGAACCGCTGCAGTAGGCTCCGGTATCGTTTGTCCAAAGGAATATGAAAATACTCAGTGGCAACAGCATGTCGTAGTGTATCTGGCCGTCGAAAGCTGAGTATTCGAAAGCCAAAATATTGATCATAGAGAAGGGCAGGGCGATGTACATCTGCGAGAGCATGGTGTAGGCCCAGTCGTTGATAGCGTCTTTGTTGCCGGTATATAGTTCGCTGATAAACAGATATACGATGGTGAGCAGATAGGGAACAAAGACAATGAAATTGCCTACGATGCCCATTCGTAGTCCTGCCACGGTCAGGAAAAAGTATACTCCGGCAATGGTGCAGATCAGACGGTTGACGGTGACGTCTTCCTTCTCGTTGTTTACCAGTCCGCAGTATTCCCAGATGCTGAGTCCTGTAATGATGGTAAAGAGGAAAATCATGGCTCTTGGGTTGAGGAAACAAGACACCATGCAAACCACGAACAAGACGCCCGTGATAGACCTCACGATAAGATTCTTTTGTTTGTCGGTCATTTGTGATTCCTTATTTTATTTGTTGTTTGTTTCTTCTGAGTTCTCGTCGTTCTGCACGTCGGTATCATTGTTTTCGGTGCTTTCAGACGAGTTGTCTTCCTGTTGTGCCTGCTCGTGAGCCTTGATGGCTGCCTGAACCTCGGGCAGTTCCTTCAGTTTGTCGTCAATCTTGGGCTGCTCGTCCTCCATGATTTCCTGTGAACGGCTAAGCCATGGACGCTTGCCAAAGATCTTCTCTACGTCTTCTGCCATGATCACCTCTTTCTGGATGAGGAGCTCGGCAAGGGCGTTATGGCCTTCCTTGTGCTCTACGAGGATGTTCTTGGCTCGGGTATACTGTTCGTTCACCATCTTGAGCACCTCTTCGTCTATCATGCGGGCAGTGGTGTCGGAGTATGGACGCTGGAAGGAATATTCCTGGTTGTTGTAATAGCATATATTAGGCAGCTTGTCGCTCATACCTAAGTAGGCTATCATGCCATAGGCACTCTTGGTGGCTCTTTCCAGGTCGTTCATGGCTCCCGATGATATATGGCCCGTAAAGAGTTCCTCGGCAGCGCGTCCTCCCATGAGCGAACACATCTCGTCGAGCATCTGTTCCTTGGTGGTGATCTGTCGTTCTTCGGGCAGATACCAGGCTGCTCCGAGAGCCTGTCCGCGTGGTACGATAGTTACCTTGATAAGTGGATTGGCATACTGACAGAACCATGAAATGGTGGCATGGCCAGCCTCGTGGAGTGCGATGCTTCGCTTCTCCTCTGCTGTCATCACCTTGGTCTTTTTCTCCAGTCCGCCTACGATACGGTCTACAGCATCGAGGAAGTCTTGTTTGCTTACGCTCTTCTTGTCGTGGCGTGCTGCTATAAGGGCAGCCTCGTTGCACACATTTGCAATATCGGCTCCCGAGAATCCTGGTGTCTGTCGTGCCAGCAGGTCTACGTCTACACTCTTGTCTACCTTTACAGGTTTTAGATGAACCAGGAATATGGCTTTTCGTTCATTCAGGTCAGGAAGGTCGACGTGTATTTCACGGTCGAATCGTCCTGCACGCAGCAAGGCGCTGTCGAGCATGTCAACACGGTTGGTGGCTGCCAGGATAATGACACCGCTGTTTGTTCCAAATCCGTCCATCTCGGTAAGCAGGGCGTTGAGCGTGTTCTCGCGCTCGTCATTGCCTCCCATGGATGGGTTCTTGCTGCGGGCACGTCCTACTGCATCAATCTCGTCGATGAAGATGATGGAAGGTGCTTTCTCCTTAGCCTGACGGAAGAGATCGCGCACACGTGATGCACCAACGCCGACAAACATCTCTACGAAGTCGGAACCACTCATCGAGAAGAAAGGTACGCCAGCTTCGCCTGCCACGGCTTTGGCAAGGAGCGTCTTACCAGTTCCCGGAGGTCCTACGAGAAGGGCTCCCTTAGGAATCTTACCACCTAAGTCGGTATATTTGTTGGGGTTCTTCAGGAAGTCTACGATTTCCTGTACTTCCTGTTTGGCTCCTTCCTGTCCTGCCACGTCCTTGAAGGTGATGCCGATGGCATTGCCTTTCTCGTACATACGTGCTTTGCTCTTGCCTACATTGAAGATTCCTCCGCCTGAGCCGCCCATGCCGCCCATACGTCCCGACATCCACCAGATGAAGACGAAGAAAAGAATCAGCGGGAAGATATTCCACAAGATTTTGAGGAAACCGTCCGTTGACTCGTTCTTATAACTGAACGAATTGATTTTCTTGGCTTGCACCATGGCGTTGGCAAACCTGTCCACCTCATCTACCGAACCAAACTGCACCTCCACATAAGGGTTGGTGCCTAAGTTCTTGGCTGAGGTTTTGTACACCTCGCGTGAGTACTTGGGGTTGATATACAATCTCAGGGTGTTCTCGGTCTTGTTGGCTACAACGCTCAGCACATAACCTTTTTCCACGTATTGCTTAAACTGTGTGTAGGTGGCTTCTTGTGTGGCACTTCCTCCTAAAGAGTTTGTGCCTCCGCTCAAGTAGGCTACCATCAGTCCGACGATGATAAGTATATAGAGCCAGTTCATGTTGAACTTAGGCATCTTGGGGGGTTGGGGGCCGCCGGGATTGTTCTTGTTGTTGCCTTGTTCCATATTGAATGTTTCCTTTCCTTTTTTTTGTTTTAAAAAAGACTTTTGTTTCTTGCTTTCTTATGTATCTATATATAATAATGTTCGCGCGACTGTTACATCACGTCTGGTACGGTTGTCAGTTTGGCGTCTTCCCAGAGGTGTTCCAGATCATAGAACTGTCTTACCTCTGGCTGGAAGATGTGTACGAGTACATCCACAAAGTCGATGGCTACCCATTGGTCGTTTCCCAATCCTGCTACGTTGACAGGTTTCTCGCCCAATTTCTTACGGCAGAAGTCGCCTACTGATTCTGCAATAGCCTCTACCTGGGAGGGTGAACCGCCTTGGCAGATAATAAAGTACTTGGCTATGGTGCCGTCTATCTCGCTCAGGTCGGCAATGACGATATTGCTGCCTTTTTTCTCTTGTATTCCTTCTTTAATTGTCTCTACTAATTGTTTTGCTGTATTCATTGAGTTGTTGTTATGTTTATTCGACTACAAAGATAGTGCAAAAAAATGAGTATGCGTTACTTTCCTCCAACTTTTCTGTTTTTTTAAGGTTGGTATGGCGCAAAAACACGTGTTTTAGGATGGAAAATGCGTGAAAATGAAAAAAATAACGTTTTTCGATAAAAAAGTTGAGAAAAATTTTGTGGGTTCAGAAAAAAGTGTTACCTTTGCACTCGCAATTAAGAAATGACATTGCAACAACAAAAAGACATTGGGATATGGTGTAATGGTAACACTACAGATTCTGGTCCTGTCATTCCTGGTTCGAATCCGGGTATCCCAACCAAGAGCATCTTTCTTTTAGAAAGATGCTTTTTTTGTTTTTAGGGAGTTTTGTAGATGAGCCATATCCTTCCCGTCCATCAATATTCGGTACGACTTTCAGTAAAGGTTCTGTTGTTTTCTCGTCAATAAAAAAAGCCGAAGTGCTTGGTTTGCACTCCGGCTGTTCTTTCTTATTTGTTTTCGGCATCGATAGCCTTTATTTTCTGTTTTACGAGTTCGAGATCGTCTTTGAGCTTCTGCACCTTTCGGTTCATCTCCTCTACGAGGCTGTTTCCCTTCTTGCTGGCAGCATTGAGGAAACCAAGGTTGTTCTCGTAGGTGGTAATCTCGGAGCGCAACTGGTCGAAGCGGCGCAAGAGGCGTCCGCGCTCATTGTCGAGAGCATCCGAGCCCTTTTCTGCCACGTTTTTCAAGTTGTTCTTGAAGTTGTCGAGGTGGCGCTTGGCGTTGCTGATATGCAGGTTCTTGTATATTTTGTCGAGCACATCGTGGTACTGCTTGTAGATAGCATCCTTCTCTTTGAAGGGCACGTGACCTATCGCCTTGTACTCGTCGATGAGTGACTGTACCTGCTGCTGTACGTTGTCGCCAGCATTCTCGAGCAGGGCATTGAGCTTTGCCACTACCTCTTTTTTCTTCTCTAAGTTGGTGTGCTCTGTGCTACGTGTACCGGCATTAGCCTTGTTGCGAGCCTCGAAGAACTGGTTGCATGCATTGATAAACTCCTGCCACAGTTGATCGCCCAACTTGCGAGGTACAACACCAATCTGCTTCCATTCCTTCTGCAGGTTGATGAGCTTGTCGCCCGTCTTGCGCCATTCAGTGCTTGTAGCGAGTTCTTTAGCCTTTTCGATAAGAGCTTTTTTCTTTTCGGTATTGGCAGCATATTCTTCTTTCAGCACCTTGAAGTATTCAGCTTTCTTGGCGAAGAACTCATCGTTGGCAGTGCGGAAGCGTTCAAAGATCTTCACGTTCATCTTCTGAGGTGCAAAGCCTATCTTCTTCCATTCGCTCTGCAGCCCGATAACCTCCTTAGTTACTTTCTCCCATTCGGAAGCGAGCTTGTACTGCTGTTGGTTGATGGCTTCTATCTTCTCGCAGAGTGCAGTCTTTTTCTCGAGGTTTTCCTCCTCCTTGGCACGCAACTGCTCGAAGTGCTGCTGATGCTTTTTGTTGATAACCGTGCTGGCAGCCTTGAATCGGCTCCAAATCTGCTCACGCAACTCCTTGGCTACAGGTCCTATTTCGCGATATTGTGCGTGGAGTTCCTGCAACTGGTGGAAAGCAGAGATGACATCTTCTTCCTCGTCGAGTTTCTCAGCAGCCTCGCAGAGTTTGGTCTTAGCCTCAAGATTCTTCTTGAAGTCGTATTCACGAGCCTCGTTGTTGAGCTTCAACAGGTCGTAGAACTGCTCTACGTAGAGCTGATAGCTGCGCCAGAGCTCATTGGCCTTGTCGGCAGGAACGGCCTTAATCTCTTTCCATTCTTGCTGCAGGGCTTTGAATTCCTGATATGATTTGTTGGCCTCGTCGGGCGACGTAGCCATGGCTTTTATCTTTTCGATGATGTCGAGCTTTTTCTGCAGATTGGCCTGTTTCTCTTCCTCTTGTGCGAGGAAAATCTTGGCTCTTTTCTCTTTGATGATCTGCATCTCCGCCTTGAAAGCCTCCTCCGCCTCGTCGGGCAGGAGAACATACTTCTCGGGGTCACCGCCACCAGCCAGATACTCTTTCATCTGTGCATCTCTTTCAGCGAGATGCAGTTTGTAGAAAGTAGTCTTCAGCAGGTCGAGCTCGTTTTTCTGAGGAGCTTCGTCGCTGTGCGCTATTTCCTTTACACGGTCGAGTACTTCCTGTTTGGTAGCATAGGTTTTAGTCTCGGCTTCTGAAGTGTTCTCTACTGCAGGTGTCTCAGCCACTGTGGCTTCCACCTGTGGTTCTTCAATGGTACCCTGATTGAGGGTATTTTCTTGAGAGTCCATCATGTCACTTGATTTAGTTTATGATTCGAGTTCCTTGGGGGTGGCTCTGTCGTAGAGTCAGCCCGCCACACAAAAATGTTTGTATTATAAGTTGCAAACTTAGTCAAAATAAACGACAAATCCTAATAAAACGGTATATTTTTAATATATTTTGTGTTTTAGAGCAGTCGTTTGTAGCGCAGGAAGCCCCAAGTGAGTCCTGATACGATGAATGAGATGACCAGTGCGAACATAAATCCGTAGGGACTGTTCTCCATTCCGTTGATGAGGTTCATACCGAACAGAGAAGAGATCAGCGTTGGCAACATCATCACGATACTGATGGAGGTCAGCGTACGCATGGTGGTGTTCATGTTGTTGTTGATGATGCTCGAATATGTGTCCATTGTCGATTCCAAGATGTCGGAATAGATATTGGTGGTTTCACGAGCCTGTGTCATCTCGATGTTGACGTCCTCAATGAGGTCGGCGTCCAACTCGTCTACCTGCAGTTTGAACTTCAGTTTCGACAGCAGGTTCTCGTTGCCACGGATGGAGGTGATGAAGTAGGTGAGCGAGTCTTGCAGGCGGCTCAGTCCTATCAGGCTCTCGTTGTTGACACCGTGGTCGAGGTTGCGCTTAGCCTTCTCTATGAGTGAGTTGATCTGTTTGAGTCGTTTCAGATACCATACGGCAGACGACAGGAACAGACGGAAGATCATGTCGACGTAGTCGGTGAATCCTTCTCCTCGCTTCTGCTGATAGCTCACGAAGTCGATCATCATATTGGTCTCGTAATAGCACACGGTGATGGTGACATCACGCTTGTGTATGATGCCCAAAGGGACTGTAGTGTAAGGAGTTCGGCTTCTTATCTCCTTGACATAGGGAATACGCAGAATGATGAGCATCCAGCCGTCGTCATATTCGTAGCGGGCACGCTCATCGGTATCGCTGATGTCGGAAAGGAAGTAGTCGGGAATATTGAATTTCTCTTCCAGTAGTTTCTGATCTTCGTCGGTGGGACAAGTTACTTGTATCCAGCAGTTGGGCTGCCACTCATTGATGGCAGTAAGGTTCTTTTCGATGTTCCAGAATGTTCTCATTGTGCTAATCTCCAAAAAAAATAATAAACTCTGCGCTATGGAGATTGGCATGAGGCTGCCTTCGGGTGAGGCTTTATCCTATGAATCTCCACGCTTGAAATTGGTTATTTTCCGCGTGATAATCGTCCATTTTTGTTTTATTTTGATTTGACATGTGCCAAAAAGAAAAACACTCTATTGGCAAATTCGCGTGCAAAGGTAACTAAAAATATTGAAATTGTAAACGAAATAGCCGAGAAATTTCTTCCTCGGCTATCTTTTTATCATAAATGTAACAAAAGTCAGGTTGAAAAGGGAGAACAGGTCTCCCTCTTCCGTCCTTACTTCTCAGGAATTTCGGTAAGCAGCTGCTTCATGAGGTTCCAGAAAGGAGCCACACAGCTAATCTGGCAACGCTCGTTCTGGGTGTGAGGGCTGAGCAGGGTAGGACCGAATGATACCACGTCGAGATGAGGATACTTGCTCAGGATGATAGAGCACTCCAGTCCGGCATGAACAGCCTGAACCTTGCCGTCTACACCATTCTGCTCTTTGTAAACCTTGAGTACATGCTCCAGGATGTCGCTCTCTGGGTTTGGATTCCAGCCGCCATAGCTTCCGCTAAACTCTACCTTCATGCCAGCCATAGAGAAGCAGCTCTCCATCATGGTGGCGATGTACTCCTTGTAGCCGTCGTGTGAGGAACGTGCCAGAATCTTGACAGAAGCCTTGCCTTCACCTATGGCGATGATGGCCAGGTTGGAAGATGTCTCTACGATATCGGGCATAGATGGAGCCATGCGCAGTACTCCGTCGTGACAAGCATAGATAGCATCAATGAGGTTGTCTTGTATCTCCTGAGGAACCTCCATCTTAGGAGTTTCTACGTTCTCAGCAAAGAATTCTATCTTCTCTACATTCTCGATGCCCTTGAACTCGTCCTTCAATTCATCCTTCCAGTCGGCAATCATGTCGTTCAGAGCCTCTACATTCTCCTTAGGCAGGGTAAGCACCACCTCCGCCTCGAATGGGATGGCGTTGCGCATGTTGCCGCCCTGCCATGAAGCCAGGCGAGCATCGAGTTCGGCGACAGCCTCGCGTACAAAGCGAACCATGCACTTGTTGGCGTTGGCGCGGCCTTCGTTGATTTCGATACCAGAGTGTCCGCCCTTCAGACCTTTCAGCGTTACCTTTACGGCTGCGTCTTCCTTGTCGGTCTCCACCTCTTTATAGTCGAGTGTGGCAGTGATGTCAATACCGCCGGCGCTTCCTATCACGAACTCGCCCCATGACTCGGTGTCGAGGTTCAGCAGGATGTCGCCATTGAGCTCACCAGCTGGCAATTCGTTGGCACCATACATACCGGTTTCCTCATCGCGGGTGATAAGTCCTTCTACCGGACCGTGCTGCAGGTCTTTGGCCTCCATCACAGCCATGATGGTAGCTACGCCCAAACCGTCATCGCTGCCCAAAGTGGTGCGGTTGGCACGTACCCAGTCACCGTCGATGATAGTCTCTATTGGGTCGGTCTCAAAGTTGTGCTTGCTGTCCTTGGCCTTTTGTGGCACCATGTCCATGTGGGCCTGCAGGATAACTCCCTTTCTGTTTTCGAAACCAGGAGTAGCGGGTTTACGCATAACGATGTTGCCTGCTGGATCCTGGAAAGCCTCTACGCCAGCCTTCTTGGCGAAGTCGAGCAAGAAAGCCTGTACTTTTTCAAGATGTCCTGATGGACGTGGCACCTGTGTGAGTGCGTCGAAGTTGCGCCAGATTTCTTCTGGCTTAAGATTCTTAATGTCAGCCATAATATGATTATTTTAATGAATGTTGTTTGTTTTCTTAGTGAATGTCAGGACCAACCAGGCGTATATGCCCAGAAGGATGACCAAGAGCGTCTGTACGGAGTGAACGATGAGCACAAAGAAGAGCGCGTCGTCCGACTGTATGCCGTAGAGTATGAGCATTGTCTTCACGGCGAAATGCCATGGACCGGCACCATTCGGTGTGGGCACTATCACGGCTATGCTTCCCACGATAAAGGTGACGAGGCCGCACGTCAGCCCTAAGTGCGAGGTTGCCTCGAAGCACTGGAACGTGAGGAAATAGTGCAGGAAATAGCAAACCCAGATGCCCAGGGTGAAGGCGACAAACAGCGGCACGTTGCTGACACCTTTCAGCGAGATGACACCTTGCCACAGTCCGCCAAGAGTGGCTTTCACCTTATTATATATAGATAGCTTCTTGAGCAGCACATGCAACAGGATGAGTACGGCAATGCCACAAATCCCGCAAACCAGATAGCCTGTAGCGCTGAACTTAGACAGAATGCCGTCGAGACTCGTTCCTGTAGTATTGAAGAAATTGAGAAATACCGGAATCTGCATCAGAAACACCAGTATGGCAATGATCATTACCAAGAGCGAGTCGATGGCACGTTCGGTGACTACGGTGCCCAACGACTTGGGGAATGACACTTTGTCCCATCGCTTCAGTACTCCACACCGTGCGAACTCACCTATGCGGGGAATGACAAGGCTCAGCGCATAGGAAAGATAGATGGAGTTGACGCATACGTTGGTACGAGGATGCTCGTCAACGGGTTCGAGTGTCTGCTTCCATCGCCAGCCACGAAAGAGCTGGGCCAGGATGCCGAAGGGGAACGACAGTAGCATCCAGGTCCAGTTCATCTTGTGAAACAGCACGTGCTCCACCTGTTTGAAATCGAACCCACGATACATCCAGTAAAGAATGGCACCGCCCAAAATGAGCGAGAAAGCCACCTTACATGTATTGTTTACTATCTTTTTTATGTCCATAACTCATGCAAAGGTAATCATTTTATCGTCAAAAGTGTATTATCTCGGATTTTTTTAGCATAAATAAACGATTGAGGGTTTCTTTGTAATTCAAGTTTCGCAAGTTTTTCCCCACACGCCCGTACTTCAACCACTTGAGTTCTTTTTGAATAGAGGTGGCGTGTGGTATACAAGGGTAAAAACTTGACCTGAGTCAAAAAAAGAGTAGAAATTACACTTTATTGTTCGAAATGTTTGCGCACACACAGGAAATGCCGTACCTTTGCATCGTCAAAAGGATATTAAAGCATAACGCTATATATATTCAATAAGTATTAATTCAGTTTAAAGGTAAAAAGATTATGGTATTCATGATGACTTTTGCCGTTGTGGCAGTAATGATTGCCCAGGCAGTGAATGTGGAGAACAAGCTTGACTAAGCACTCCACCTTTTTCTAAAGAACAATTTATTAGAGAGATTATAGAAATGGAAACGGGTTTTGGCTCACGAGAGCTGAAATCCGTTTTTCTATTTTTAGCCGCTTGGCATCTTGTGGCATAATATCTCCGAAAAGGTGTGATCAGTAAGTCTTTTTTCCCCCTTTTGTTTGCAGTTTCATGATATTATCGTAACTTTGCAGGGTCTTCGATAAAAAGATAAGATTAAACAACTCAACTTTCGCAAATGCGTCACTAAACCCATTTATTATGATGCGTATTAAATTTATTACATCCTTCATGTTAGCCCTCGTATGCGGCTTGCCAATAACGGCTAAAGTATATACGATACAATCATTATTGGGAGATTTGGTTGTCAACGTCCATGTGGATAAGTCAATAACATGGGCTGTAGCCAAGGGAAAAACTCAGGTGCTGCAGCCATCTGTTATCTCCTTACAGACTGATAAGCAGACTTTTGGTGTGAATCCCAAAGTGCGTAAAGCATCTGTCACCAACTGGAAAAACGATGATAATGGTGGTTATCAGCGACTGCTCCTTTCCTGCAATGGGTACGATGTGGAATTCCGGGCCTTTATGAATGCTGCAGCTTATCGCATCATCCCTAAAAAGACGATCAACAAGGTGCTTAATGAAACTTCGGAATATCGCTTCACTGGCGATTATCAGGCATTTGTTCCCTACGTGAATGATAATCGGGGAGGGGAACGTTGGTGTTATTCCTTCGAGTCATATTATGACGAGGCCCCATTGTCTAAGATGTATAAGGATTCTCTTGCCATCACCCCTCTTGCTGTTTGCTTACCTGACGGAAAGAAGGCAGTAGTGATGGAAGCTGATGTGGAAAATTATCCTGGTATGTATCTCTTGAAAGGAACATCTTCCTCTACAGCTTCAGGAGTATTCTCTTCAGATGCATCTACGGATTATTCGATACATGCAGCCTTTCCTCCATTACCATTAAAAGAGGAGATAGGAGGCTATGCCCGTCTGAACTTAGTTCCTACCGAACGGGCTAATTATATAGCAGAAAAAGTAACCAAGTTGCCTTGGCGTATAGTCCTTGTTACGGATGAGGACAAGCAACTGGTGGGTAATGATATTGCCAAAGTTCTCGGTCCTGCGTGCCGTGTCAAGGACACCTCGTGGATAAAGCCGGGAAAAGTAGCTTGGGACTGGTGGAATAATACCAATATCACAGGTGTAGACTTCCGTGCGGGTATCAATACAGAGACTTACAAGTACTTTGTGGATTTCGCCAGGAACAACCATCTGGAATATATCATCATCGACGAAGGATGGAGTGACCCGGAAGATTTGCTGATATTCTCCGACAAGATGGATATGGCTGGCATCATCAATTATGCCAAAGAAAATGGAGTGGGAGTGATTCTCTGGTCTTCATGGCGTAATCTCGTACAGCGTGGACATGATAAAATGGAGGCAATCATGAAGCATTACGGCGATATGGGTGTGAAGGGATTCAAGGTAGACTTCTTCGACCGAGACGACCAGAAGGCCATCAATTCTGTTTATGAAATAGCGGCATGTGCAGCAAAGCATCATCTTCTGCTCGACCTGCACGGCATGCGTCCGTTTGGCGTACAGTTCTCTTATCCTAACATCGTGAATATCGAGGGAGTGAAAGGCTTGGAAAATTCCAAGTGGGAACCTCGTACAGGTGTTGGTCCACTGCATGATCAGCCAAGATACGATGTGACGATTCCTTTCCTCCGTGCTCTTCCTGGTTCCTTCGACTATACCCCGGGAGCTATGGTGAATGCCGTCCGCTCGCAGTTTTTCGGCAACAACGACCATCCGATGAGTCAGGGTACGAGGGTACATCAGATGGCGATGTACACCATCTTTGATGCTCCGCTGCAGATGCTGGCCGATAGTCCAACCAAGTATATGCAGAATCAGGAGTGTACCGACTTTATCTCGCAGATACCTACAGTTTATGATCAGGTGGTTCCTTTGGATGGAAAACTCGGTGAATACGTGGTTGTAGCCAAGAGGAAAGGCAATAAATGGTATATAGCCGCGATGAACAATTGGCAGGCTCGTGATCTTACTGTCGATCTTTCCCGTTTAGTAACACCGAATGACACAACAGGTAAATTGGAAAAAATGAATGGCAAAGCCAATATCTTTGCCGATGGTATCAATGCAGACCGTGAGGCCACAGATTACAAACATACTTATCGACAGGTAACTTCTGGCGATAAGCTCCAGATACATCTTGCACCAGGTGGTGGCTGGACAGCTATAGTAGAATAATGTCGTAGAACGACTTATATAAGCGACAAAACGGCAGGATGGCTGTCGGATAAACCATCGAAACACAGAAATTTACTTTGTGATCATATGGAAAAGCAGTAACAGTAACAAAATGAAGCTGTTACTGCTTTTATTATATAGGTACAGAAGTCTCGCATGTATGGAAGTTATAGAAGTAAAGGGAAGTTATCACTCCCTTAATTTCTCTTAACTCCCCTCTGACTTTCCGTTTGCGAAAGTTGAGTAGAACAGTTTTCCTTATAGGTTGGATCTTTTCAACAAGTTTTAGTCTTGTCTTCTCAGTTCTTGCTGCTGATAAATTTCTTTCCTTATTAGTATGTCAAATAGCTTATAGAATCGTTGATAGGAATATATATAGATATTTTTTATATATTTTACCTATATCTTTTTCTTTTCTTTGCGACATATAAGGTAAATAACTAAAGTTTTTTACTAACAACCTAAATTGGATGAATATGAAAAGATTTACTTTGATGTTGGCAGGTGTGCTTTGTGCATCTGCAAGTTTTGCAACTGATTATTATGTCAGCGTTGATGGTTCTGGTGAAAAAAGTGGCTCTTCTTGGGAAAATGCCATTGCCTTTACCGAGATGTATAGTAACATCAACACTAAGTATAAGAATGGAGATGTTTTTTATTTTCAAGGAGGAACGTATTATGTTCCAGCTAAAGTGCCTACTGTTTCTAATGGGTATTCTTTTATTGGAGCTACTACTGGGACACCTACAGTTTTCTCTGGAGATGTAAATGGTGATGGTGTTGCTACTGAAGGTGATGCTTCAACTTTGCTTTTCATCCAGTTGGCGACAAAAAATGGTGATACTTCTAAGCATTTCGTTCTAAAAAATATCACATTTACCGGGGCATATGTGAATCAGACAAGAACATCAGCGTTACGAGTGGATAACAGTGGTTGGGTTGATGTGCAGAATTGTATCTTTGATAAGAATATTTCTGTTTATTCAAAGGATAATAATCATGGTGGACCCGCATGCTTATTAGAGCGTAGTACGGTAAACTTTACTGATTGCAAGTTTACAAATAATGAGTCTGTTGGTCGTGGAGGTGCTATAAAACTGACTTCAGATGTTTCAACGAAGGGATATACAAATTTGCTTCGTTGTCTTGTTTCTGGCAATAAGGCAAAAACTCTTGGTAGTGCCATCTTTTTTAATCATGGTCAAGAGTTGAATATTATCAATTCTGTTATTATAGAAAATGTTTCTGGTACAGAGGGTGAGGTTGGTGCCATCTTCTCTATAGGTGCCGATAGCAATTATGCACGCCAGATTACACTTATCAATTCTACTGTAGCCGGGAATATGGGTGGCGCACAAGTGTTGGGCAGAAAAGATGCAGCTATTCGTATAGCTAACTCCATAATAGTCGGTGATGGAACGACTCCTGCTATTTCTCTCCAGGAAAAGCCTAAGCAGGTTCTTTCCAAAGGCTATAATATAATAGGTATGTATCAAGTTGACGATGCCTCTACTACAGTATGGAAAACTTCTGATTTTGTAAGTGACGACAACACCTTGAATAGCATCTTTGGCAATAATGCTGTGACAAATGGTCCTGTGGCAGCACCTTATGGTGCAACCCAAGTGCAGATGGAGGCAATAGCGAAAGGTTGGAGCCTTGGTCAAGACTTGAAACAGGATATCAATGGCGTTTCTCGTGGTGATATTGCTGTTCCTGGAGCAGTAGTAGCAGAGCCTTTGAAGGGTAAGTTCGGAATTACGGATGCAAAATACGCTACATATTATCATGACTTCGGTTACATGATGCCAGAAGGAGTAAAGGGTGGCGTAGTGACCGATGCAAAGGTAGAAGGAACTTTGGTCGTTGATTACAAGTATGGCTCGGGTAGTGTCGTGCCAGCTAAGTCGGCTCTCTTGCTAAATGGTGCAAAGAATGACTACGAGGTGGCATTGAAATTAGAGGAAACTACCGAGGATGTTAATCTGTTGAAGGGTACAAGCGATGAGTCGCTGACAACTTCTGATGAGGCTGGTGCCAAGTTTTATAAGTTTGCCAATGATAAAGACAAAGGCATAGGTTTCTATTGGGGTGCTGAGAATGGTGCAGCTTTCACCAATAGTGCCAACAAGGCTTATCTTGCAGTAGCAGGAGAGGCAAGTGCTGCCAAGGGCTTTGCTTTGGGTGGTGTGGATACTGGTATCAAAGAAGTGACAGAGGTAGGCAAGATGGCAGGCAAGATATATAATCTGCAAGGTATGCAGCAGAAGGGCTTGCAGAAAGGCATTTGTATCGTGAATGGCAAGAAGTTCGTTGTAAAATAAAGCATTCATGATGAAAAAGAAATATATATGCCCTTCCATAAGTATTTGTGAGATGTCGGTAGACAGTATAATCCTGGCAGCCTCTATTGGCTTTAATAATGAGGTGAGTGATGCTGAGCAATTAGCGAAGTCTTTTTCCGACCCATTTGATTTTGACGAAGATGAGGAAGAAGCCGACTCTGTACAGTATGTCTGGGGATTGAATTATTAGTTGGAATGTATTTAATAAAAAGAATATTCATGGCAGTTGTGCTCCTTTGGAGTACGACTGCTTTAGTACAGGGGCAGCAGAAACGCTTTACTGTTATGGGTTTGGGTGATTCTATTACGGAAGGGGGAAGTAATTTTTCTTCTTATCTCTATCCTCTATGGGAGCAACTGTACTCGGCTGGTTATGACTTCGATTTCATCGGGCCGCGTCAAAGCGAGTGTCGTATCGGCAAGTTGAATCATTGTGGCTTCAGTGGTAAAAACGTTGAGTTTCTTGCTGCCAGAATAGACAGTATCTACAGCAAGTATCCTGCTGATTTTGTGTTGCTTCATGCTGGGCACAACCACTTTTCAGAGGAGAACCCCGTCAAAGGAATGATTACTGCCTATCGTAAGATTATTTCTTCCATCTTGCTCATTAATCCGAATGCGACTATCTTGATGGCACAAGTGGTGGAGAGTGGTAAGCTACCCAAATACTCTTATATTCCCAAGTTGAATAAAGAGATAGCCAAGATGGTGAAGGCTTTACATAATGATCATGTTGTATTGGTGGACCAAAGCAAGGGATTCCATTGGGCGACAATGACCATTCAGGACAAAGTGCATCCTAACCGCTTGGGGCGTGAACAGATGGCGAATGTGTGGTTTGCAGCCTTGGGCAAACTTTTGATGCAGCCGCCTCATGCTTATCGGGTGGATCGAGTGGCTTACAAGTTGCTGCCTTCGGGCGAAAGTCTGTATGCCCATGTCTTTCGTCCGCAAGGGCAGGCGCAGCATTCGGCCGTGGCTTGGTTCTTTGCGGGTGGTTGGAAGTATGGCTCTCCTTTACAGTTCTACAAAGAGTCTGCTTATCTGGCAAGTAAGGGCGTGCTGGCGGTATCTTTTGATTATCGTATATCTTATCTATATGATTCTTCATGGCAAGATGCTTTGGAAGATGCCAAGGATGCTGTAAAATGGATGAGGGAAAATGCTCGAACATTAGATATCGACCCCCATCGAGTGGCTGTGGGTGGAGCGTCTGCGGGAGGATGTATGTCTGCCCTTTTGGGTAGCATAGACCGCATGGGGGCAGACAGCCTTTCTGTTCCTGATTTGCTGTTGCTGGAATATCCAACTTTGGCTTTGCCTATGAAGTCGGTGCGCGATGGTATGCCTCCGATGCTGCTTTGCATGGGGACGAAAGATGAATTTACGAAGAGGGAGGTAGCAGAACAATATGTTGATGAAGTGCGCCGAAAAGGGAACGAATGTGAGTTTCACCTTTTCGAGGGAAGGCATCATCCTATTTTCTATTATCGTAAACCTTTGACTGATGACTACGACAGGCTGTTGTTGCTGTTGTCGGCTTTTTTGTGTAAACACGGCTATATGTAGTAACTATAACGTGCATATAGATGAAACTTGAAAGTAATATTTATTCTAACCAAAACAACAACATAGTTATGAGAACGATGAAATATTTTCTGTCATTACTTTTTTTATTAGTAATCAACATTCATGCCTATGCAAGCGATGATGGTGTTATTCGTATACTCGCCATAGGAAACAGTTTCTCGCAAGATGCCATAGAGAATTATCTACACCAACTGGCAGAAGCCTCCGGGAAGCAAACAATTATTGCCAATATGTACATTGGTGGCTGTACCCTGGAACGTCATTACAACAATGCCCAGAACAATACGGCTGCGTATTCTTATCGTAAGATAGGGGTTGACGGAATGAAGGTTTCTAAGGAAGGTGTTACCTTAGAAACAGCATTGAAAGACGAAAAGTGGGATTATGTCAGTTTACAGCAAGGCAGTCCGTTGTCTGGTCTGTATGAAACCTATACTCCATATCTTAGTTACCTTATCAGCTATATCAGAAATTTGGCACCTGAAAATGTGAAGTTGGTATGGCATCAGACATGGGCTTATGCAGCCAACTGCACTCATTCTGGTTTTGCTAATTACAACAAGGATCAGCTTACCATGTATCATGCCATAGTTGATGCAGCACGGCAGTGTGTCACTAATTATGGTTTTGATATTCTTGTACCGGTGGGAACAGCTGTTCAGAACGCCCGTACCACATTTATCGGTGATAGGATGAACCGTGATGGACAGCATCTGAATGTTTATTATGGTAGGTATACTGCTGCCTGCACTTGGCTGGAGGCTGTATTGGGTGTCAACCCTATAGGATGTTCTTTTGTGGCTCCTAATATGAGTGAAAGTCTTAAAATTGCAGCTCAGACTGCAGCGCATGAAGCGTGCAAAACACCAGATGCAGTAACAGACTTGAATTATATCCAGAATACAATAGGTGCTAAAGTCTATTTTGTGAGACCTGACAATGATTCCAGATTGACAGAAGATGGAGAAGGCTCATCATGGGACAAAGCTTTTTCCTTGAGCGGTTTTATGAGCCATATAGCCAATGGCAATCCTGGTGACACTTATTATTTTGCAGGAGGTACCTACTATCCTCAGACCACAATTACAATCACGGAGCCTTGTAAACTTATAGGAGGGTGTGATCCAAGTTTGACGGGTGTAAACATTCCGAATATGGTTTATCCTTCTCTTAATCCCACAGTATTCTCAGGTGATTCCAATCATTCGAATACCTTTGACGCAGGCGATTTGAGTCAAATAATCTCGGTTGATTTTACGGGCTCCCTGGAAAAGGAGAAAGAGTTATGTATCCAGGGCATCGAGTTCACCGGAGCTTATTGTTCCAACACGGCCAGTAATGCACAGCTCGGTGCATTGTATCTCAAAGATTGTGGAAATGCTGTCGTAAAGAATTGTCGTTTCTATCAAAACAGATCTCTTGGTTATGGTGGTATTGCCTTTCGTGCAGAATATAGCACTTCTCATTTGCTCGAATGTGATTTTACCGACAATGAGGCTGGAAGCCGTGGAGGAGCCATTCGTCTGTCATCCAACAACAGAACAAAGGGATATAGTACGTTTGAGCGTTGTCTGATTGCAAGAAACAAAGTAAAAGAAGGTACAGGAAGTGCAGTTTGTGTACAGCATGCTCAACGTACCGCGATTGTTAATTCCACCATCTGTGGCAATATCGCAACTTTTGGCGGAGCTGTCTTTGCCAACGGAAAGAATAATGACTACAAGAATGAGTTGCTTATTATTAGCAGTACACTTGCTGGCAACGAGGGAGATGGACAGTTGCAACTTGCTGGAGTACAGAACTTGAAATTTATCAACTCAATTATTTGTGGCGATAATCTTGCCACTGCAGAAGGTGATGGAAATTTACTTGATGACTATGCTGCGGTTTTTGGTGATGCGACACTAACTAATGGTGTATTGAAACCATTGGCTTCGGTCAAGGCAGGAGTGCAGGTAAATGTCCTCAATGACAAGGTGAATGAATGGGGATTTGATGCAGCTGATGTCTCCGTAGATCAACTTGGTAACTCTCGTCTGGATAATAGTTTTCCTGGAGCTTTCGTGGCGGTAAGTACTGGTATTCACAATGTGGAAAAGGTGATGGCAGATGTTGTAAAAAGTCCTTTTGCCTATAATGTATTGGGTGTTAGTGTAAGCAAGCGACAGAAAGGCATTTGCATATATTGTGGTAAAAAGTATAGGCTATGATATGGAGTGTCATCATGCTTTTTGCCCAAGGTTCCCCATGGTTTTGCCCAAGACTCCCCAAGGCTTTGGGCATTTCTGCCCAATGGTACGGGCACTTTTCCTCATAAGAATGGGCAATTCTGCTCATCCTTATGGGCAAAAATGCTCATCATGATGGGCTAAAATCGTTAAACCACAATATGAAAGCGGCTTCGATAGTCAATGAAGCCTATTGCGTAGAGCAATGAAAGCGGCTTCGTAAGCAGTTGAAGCCTATTGCATTTGTGGTTTAACGATTTTAGTTTGTGGTTTAACGATTTTAGTTGACCACTTTAAGTTTTATTGATAATACACGTTGACTCACAATATTAACGTAACAACTCATGACAATATGGGTGCTGAGTAATTACAGCAGTTAAATGTAATGTTAAAAAGATTAAAAGATGGCGTTTTCTTTGTTTTTAACTTATATATTTTTGATACCTTTGCGTCTCTATTGGTGAAAGGGTGTCCTAAAGTTTTAGGAAAGACCTATTTTAACCTAAATAACTGAAGAATGGAAGATCTGGAACGAGAAATGTTACTGATTGCTCAAGGAAATGAGCTCGCCTTTAACAGTTTTATGAACAGATATATGGATGGGCTTTATTACCATTCATACGGAATCCTATATAATAAAGAGATGGCAGAGGAAATAGTCAGTGATGTTTTCTTGGAGGTTTGGAAAAACAGAAAAAAAATAATGGAAGTTGAGAACATGAAGGCATGGCTCAACACCCTAATTTATAGGAAATCTATTTCTTATCTTAGGAAAGAAAAGAAGAGACACTTAAACGTCTCTATGGACGAAATGACCCAGTTTTGTTTTCCTGTGACAGAAACTCCTGCTGATCATATGATTTCGGTCGAAGAGATGAGGTCTCTTCAGTTGGCCATAGAGGCATTGCCGCCGAAATGTAAACACGTTTTCTTCTTGGCAAAGATAGAGAGAGTGCCATATCAGCAAATAGCAGAAATGTTGGATATTTCTCTTGCAACGGTCAATTATCATATCGGTTTTGCAATGACCACTTTGAAAAAGAAGTTGAAACATGGCTGATTTTTGCTAAAAGTAGGAAAAATAATGAGAGATGCACCTATAGATATAAATAAGGAAAGCGTCTTCTTATAAAAGAACAATAGAAAATGGAAGATAATATTAATAATTATAAATATGACGACTCTGTGGAGGACCTTAAATTGAGGTCTTTCGTGGAGCAGTCTTTTCCTAAAAAAATGGATTCAAACTCGATTAAGCAGAAGACATTCATGAAGATTCATGACGAACAGCGTCGATTGCATCGTCGCCAGTGGGCTCGTGTGTCAGTTGCAGCTTGTATCTTGTTGACGTTTGTTTGCCTGGGTCTTTGGAAGATTTTAGATACTCGCCGTGTTGAGACATTAACTGCTTGTACTAAAAAAATGGAGATGCAACATATTATTGTGCCTGTGGGAGAGAAAATGACCATTATGCTTTCTGATGGCACCAAACTTGTGGCTAACTCTCGTACAACACTAAGTTATCCTAAAACTTTCCAGGGCGCAGAACGACGCGAGGTTTCGATAAAGGGAGAAGCTTATTTGGAGGTGGCTCATGATGCTGAGCATCCTTTTGTTGTGAATAGTGGAAAATTTAAAGTCAAGGTGTTGGGTACGCGTTTTAATATATCCAATTATGATGACAGTAAGTCAAGTGTGGTATTGGCACAAGGCTCTGTAGAGATTACTACAGATAACAAAGACCTGGTGCGTATGAAGCCATCAGAAAAGGTTGTTGTCAAGAATGGGTCTTTTGTGGAAAAGACGCAGGTAGATGCACAGGATTATACTTCGTGGATGGATGGCGTGTTGACGTTGCAAGGCGAAAGTGTGAATGATATAGCAGAGATGCTTAGCCAGTATTATGGCGTGAAAATAGTTTGTAATCATGTTAATTCTACGCCTTTATACGGAAAACTTGTGTTGCAGGATTCGGTTATGGATGTCCTGAAAACTATCGAGGGAATGGTAAAGATTAAGACCATACGGAAAAATGGTGAAATCTATATAGTAACCAATTAATCAAACATTAATATTTTTTAGTAAAGAAAGTGCCCTCCTATGGGTAAGGGGACTTTATATCACAAAAACCTAAATAGTGTATGAAATTTAAGTATATTTTGCAAATCTTTGCACTTTTTACTATGCTTTGTGGAGCATATCGTATGGAGGCAAAAGTGAGAGTGTACAGCTTTGAACCTGATACAGTGCATGTGTTGAAAAATCCGCTTACGGGGTGGGTTATGTATTTAGGAAGAACCTGGGATGAAAATTTCTGGGCAAAGGAAGGGTATGATGCCATGCCTGTGGGAGAAGGTAAGACAGTCAAGGTGTCTGACTACGCGAGCACATGCTACTTGCGTACGAGTTGGAGTTCTTTGGAACCTGAAGAAGGAAAATATCAATGGCTGGATAAAGATTCCCGCATTAGCAAACTTTTTCAAAGCGTAAGGAAAAGAAAACTCCGTCTGGCTTTCCGCATCGTTGTGGATAGCAGAGACCAAGGGCAGAATACTCCTATTTATGTAAAAGAGGCAGGAGCAAAAGGCTTCCAAGACCCCAACAATCCAAAAATTTGGTCGCCATATCCTGACGATCCTGTGTTTCAGGAAAAATACGGGAAGTTTATTCAGGCTTTTGCCGATTACTTTGATAATCCAGATGTGGTAGATTTTATAGATGCCTATGGATTGGGAAAATGGGGAGAGTCGCATGCGGTAAGGTATCAAGATTATAATAATAAACAACAAGTTTTCAACTGGATAACCGACTTGTATAGTCGCACTTTTAAGAAAGTCCCAATTTTGATTAACTATCATCGACTTGTAGGTGATACGCTGAGTTGGGCTGCTCCAAATCTTCATAGCAAGCAAATGCTGGAGGAAGCGATAGCCAAAGGATATAGCCTCCGCCATGATGCATTTGGAATGACAGGGTATTATAAAGATTGGGAAAAGAATTTTGCAAAGAAGTGGTTTTTCCGGCGTCCCATCATCTTTGAGGGAGGATGGATTACTAAGGCTCATCATCGCTATTGGATAGACCCATGTGGCAAGTATCGAGAAGGACATTCTGAGGACGTACGAAAGGGGGAGTATGAAATTGGCGAGGAGACACATGTCAACATGATGGATTTGCGTATCAATGATGAGACCCGTTCCTGGTTTGGCAAATGTTTTGACCTGATAAAAAGATTCACACAAGAAGGTGGATATCGTCTTTATCCTGTGAAAATAGTCCTTCCAGATAAGGCTGATAAGAATGGAATGGTTAGCATACGGCATCAATGGAGAAATCTGGGATGGGGCTATTGTCCTACCAATATACCACAATGGAACCAAAAGTACAAAGTTTGCTTCTCCTTGAGTGATCAGGCAGGAAACAGGGTGAAGAATTTTGTGGTGACAGACTCTGACCTCTCACAGTGGATAAAGGGAAAAGACGGAGAATATATCACATCTGTCAGCTTACAGGGCATTCCTAAGGGAACCTATACCTGGCAAGTTGCATTGGTAGATACAACTCAACGGAATGAGCCTGGAATAATCATGGCGGTCGACCAGAACTGCCAAAGGAATGGATGGCTCAGATTAGGAACAATAAAAATTAATTAATCATCATAATAACTAAAAAGAATAAGCTTATGAACCTAACTACTATTGTTGGAAAAACGAGCACTGGCATGAGAATGCTATGTTTGGCAGGGTTACTGTCATTCCCAGTTGTTTCGTTACAAGCTTCAAACATTTCGTTAACCGAATTGGGGGAAACGATGCTTTTAAAGGCAGACGATTCTACGGTGAAGCAGGTCTTTGATTACATTGAGCGCCATAGCAAGTATGTATTTGTGTATGACCAGCATGTAAAGAACTTATTGACAAAGAAAGTCTATGTTGCAACAAAAGGCAAATCTGTAGAAGACATCTTGGCTGCTGTTTGTTCGCAGACAGGACTTAAGTATCACATCAATGACCGCCAAGTTACCATCTCCTTAGGCGAGAAAGTTAACAAGCAAACGTTCCAGAGAGAAAGTAAGAGAACTGCAGGCAGAAAAATTAAGGGTGTGGTTGGCGATGGCAACAATGAACCATTGATAGGTGCCACAGTGAAAGTAAAAGGTACCAACATCGTCACCGTTACCGATATGGATGGTAATTTCGAGTTGGAAGTTCCTTCTGGAGCAGAATTGGTGGTGAGCTATATTGGCTTTAATGACCAAACGGTCAAGATTAGTGGCTCTAAGAGTAAGTACGATGTCGAGTTGCAGGAGAATACCAACAGCTTGGACGAGCTTGTGGTGATTGGCTATGGTACAGTGAAGAAGAAGGATCTGACAGGTGCTGTTGCTGCTGTCAAGGGTGACGAATTGGTCAACAAGCGTACGACAATGCTCTCAAACGCATTGCAAGGTTCTCTTTCTGGTGTGACGGTATCTCGTAATTCATCTGCGCCAGGTTCTGGTGCGAGCAGCATCCGTGTGCGTGGTATCACAACCATTGGTGAATCAAGTCCTTTGGTTATTGTGGATGGCGTAGAAAGCACATTGGACTATGTGAATGCCAATGATGTGGAGAGCATTTCTGTGTTGAAGGATGCCGCAGCAGCAAGTATCTATGGATCAAAGGCCGCCGCAGGAGTTATTCTTGTGACTACAAAGCGTGGCAATGATACGGGTAAGATAGACTTGAAGTATAATGCTGAGTTTGGATGGGAAATCCGTACCAGGCAGCCCAGCATGGTTGGTGTGACCCGTTATTTGGAAATGAACAACGAGTTACAGTATAACGACAATCCTTCAGGTGGTTTTTTTCAAGTATATACTGCAGACCAGACCAAGAATTGGGTGAAATACAATCAGACGGATCCCAATAATTATCCTATAACCGATTGGCAAGGTTTGATATTGAACAGCAGTGCACCTCGTATGACTCACTCTTTGACAGTGTCTGGTGGAAACAAGGCGGTGAAATCAGTTGCAACCTTGACTTATGATGAGGTGGATGGTCTTTACGCTGGTCGTGGTTTCCAACGTTATATGTTCCGTGCTAACAACGATTTTAATATCAATAAGAAATTGAGTGCATCCTTGGATGTGAGCATTCGTCATGCCAAGAGCCGTAATCAGATTTATGATCCATTCAGCACAATGCGTCTGATGCCAGCTATTTATCCTGCAATGTGGAGTGATGGTCGTATCGCCTCTGGAAAAAGTGGTTCCAATCCCTATGGACTGTTGAAGAATGGTGGCAGTACGGTATCTCATAGTACACAGCTGTCTGGTAAGGGTTCTTTGACCTATAAACCATTGACAGGTCTGAGTCTTTCGGCTATAATTTCTCCTTTTATCAATTATCAAAAGAGCAAGCAGTTTAAATTGGCATGTTGGTACACATTGCCTGACGACCCAGATGTCATCGGAGGCTATCTGGATGCAGGTTCTCTTTATGCCACCAACAAACTTACTGAAGGACGTAACGACAATTGGCATGTCACAAGCCAGTTGCTGGCCAACTATATGCGTACTTTTGGAAAGCATGACATCACGGTAATGGCTGGTTTTGAGAACTATTATATGAAAAGCGAGAATTTGTCTGCTGCACGCGATCAGTATGAACTGACAAATTATCCTTTTTTGAACATCGGTTCAGAAGATTTTCAGACTAATAGTGGTACAGGAGCAGAATATACTTCCAACTCTTTCTTTGGACGTTTACTCTATTCTTATGCCAACCGTTATTTGTTTCAAGCCAATGTGCGTCGTGATGGAAGTTCACGTTTTGCAAAGAATTATCGTTGGGGAACATTTCCTTCTTTCTCAGCCGGTTGGGTTATGTCAGAGGAGCCATTTATGCAAAAGGCAAACTTGCCTTGGTTGTCTTATCTGAAATTGCGCGCTTCATGGGGTAAGTTGGGTAATGAACGTATTGGAAGCAACTATTTCCCATACATAGCCTTGATGAATTTTGGCAGTACCTTATTCTATATGGCCGATGGAAGTGTTGTTTCTGGATCGACAGCCCGCCCTGCAGTATTGGCAGTGGAAGACATCACCTGGGAAACTACTACCAGTACGGACTTAGGCTTTGATGCTAATTTCTTGAACAATCGTCTGCATATCAATTTTGATTATTATTGGAAAAAGACAACAGATATGTTGCTTGCCATTCAGATTCCTTACACGATGGGTTACAACAGTCCTAATACCAATGCGGGCAAGATGTCAACACATGGTTATGACATTGATGTAAGTTGGCAAGATCATATTGGTGATTTCAAGTACAGTGTTGGTCTTAACTTCTCTGACTATTTGTCTAAGATAGATTATTTGAACAACTCTGACATTATTTCTGGTGGAAAAGTTAAAAGAGCTGGGGTCTTGTTTAATGAGTTCTATGGCTATGTTTGTGATGGTATCTATCAGACACAAGATGAGGTGCAAAACTCTGCAAGAACGAGTAGCTCTGTAACTGTAGGTGACTTGAAATACCGCGATATCAGTGGTCCTGATGGCGTGCCAGATGGTAAGATCTCTCCAGAGTATGACAGAGTGCCTTTAGGCAACTCTCTTCCTCGTTATCAGTATGGTGGCAACTTGAGTGCTTCATGGAAGGGCATCGATTTGAACATTGCTTTCCAGGGAATTGGCAAGCAGAATGCTTATCTTGACCAGGCGATGGTGCAGCCATTCAGAAACAATTTTGGCAATGTGCCAGCAATCATTGAAGGCAAGTACTGGAGTCCTTTCAACACTGATGCAGAGAATGCGAGTGCTAAGTATCCACGTCTGTCCAATGTGAGCAAAGATAACAACTATGCCACTTCCAGCTACTGGATGTTTAATGGTTCCTATTTCCGTCTTAAGAATGTAACCTTGGGTTATACACTTCCTAAAAACTGGACAAAGTATGTGGGAATAGGCCGTACTCGTCTCTATATCAGTGGATCTGATTTGTTCTGTATCAGCAATTATCCTAAGGGCTGGGATCCGGAAATGGGTACAAGTGCTTATCCTATCACTACATCTTTGGTTGTTGGTGTTCAAGTTAATTTTTAAATGAAAAGTATATGAAAGTTAAGATATTTTTAGCTGGTTTGAGCTTGGCATTGGTCTCTTGTGAAAGTATGGATTTGGTTCCAAAGTCTCAAGGTAATACAGCTTCTTGGTATACAAATGAAACAGAGTTGGCTTTGGCGGCTAATGAGTTTTACATATTGGGTTATTGGCAGGAGCCATTAAATTCTTCAGAACAATGGTGTGATAATACAACCTATCGTCTGCAAAACCGAAACCCAGGTAGTAAGGGTACAATCCTTGATGGTACCATGAATGGACAGCAGTATGAGGTTTACGCCTTGTGGGAGCAGAGCTATAAGCTGATAGCCCGTGCCAACACAATGTTGGAAAATATACATAAAGCAGAGGGAAACGTGGCTCAGTCGGTGATAGACCGTTATACGGGTGAGGCTTGTTTTGCCCGTGCATGCAAATATGCCGATTTGATCTTCTTCTATGGTGATGTTCCTTATTTGGAGAGGACAGAAACGATTACAGAGGCAGAACAGAAGGGGCGTCGTCCAAAAGAGGAGTTGATCCCTCTTGTGTATGCGGATTTTGATAAGGCAATCGAAGGTCTTCCAGTATCATATGGTCAAAGTGCTCCCGTTCATTTTACCAAAGGTGCAGCGATGGCTATGAAAGCTCGTTTTGCACTTTACATGGGTGATTATGAAATGGCGGAAAAATCCGCAAAGGCCTGTATGGACTTAGGTGTTTATTCTTTGGAGCCTGATTATGCCAAGTTGTTTAAGCAAAGTACCAAAGTAAACCCAGAAAAGGTCTTCGTCTTACCTCGCTCTATAGAGAATGATGTCGTTTTGGATTCTTGGATTGTGAAGAATGGTCTTCCACGTAATGCTGGTGGGTATGGTTCATACAATCCATCCTGGGATCTGCTGGCATCTTATCTCTGTACCGATGGTTTGCCCATTGACGAATCACCTTTGTTTGATCCTCGTAATCCTTTTAAGAATCGTGATCCTCGTTGCAGCATGACTATTGTGGCTTTCAATACAGAACATTGCGGTTTTGAGTATAACCCAAGTCCTGCAGCAACTACCATTATGAACTATACCACGGGCAAAACTCAGTCAAATCAAGATACTCGTAAGGTTAATCAATATGCTTCCTATACGGGCTTGTTATGGAAAAAGGGTATTGATGCCTCCTGGATGGAAAATGGTTTGAAGGTAGAACAAGACTATATCATCATGCGTTATGCCGACGTACTCTTGATGTATGCGGAGGCTATGATTGAGCAAAATAAGATAGATGATTCCGTACTCAAGGCTATCAATATGGTTCGTGCCCGTGCTTACGGAGTGGATGTTTCGGAGACTTCTGCTTATCCTGCAGTAAAAATGGGTTCTCAGGAGGAATTGAGAAAGGCAGTTCGTATAGAGCGCCGTATGGAGTTTGCAATGGAAAACTCTCGTTTGCAGGACTTGATGAGATGGAAGTTGGCATCAAAGGCTCTCAATGGGTACAATTATATCATGCTTCAGCCGGATGATTTGTTGAAGAACGTTGTAGAGAAGGGACTTTGGTTCTGGGGAATGACACCGCAGATAGACGAAGATGGCTTGGCAGATTTTTCTGCCCTCTTCAATGCCGGTTATTGTACAACTGGTGCCAAGCGTTCTTTCCCAGATAGAGAATACCTCTGGCCAATTCCTACACATGATATGGAATTGTGCCCTAATCTAACAAATAATCCTGGTTATTAAGCCGGGATTATTCCCTCCCTTCAAATCGTTCATTGTGTAATAGATTTTATAAAGAGATTTACAGATGAAAACAAAAAATATAAATCAAGTAATAGTATGGCTGCTGGTATCTTCTATGAGTATGTTCACGGTGTCTTGTAATGAAGATATAGACAACTCTTATTCAAGAAATCAGTCGGTTATAGAACTTCAGCCATCGGGTGAATTTGTCAAATTGGATGAGAATAATCCTGATGCTACCGCATTGACATTAGACTGGACAACAGCTCACGATTATGGTGATGATTATATAACCACCTATAAGTATGAAATGCGTGTATCTGGAAGTACTGCTGATGAGATAGTGGAATATGAGGATGATGGCCATTTCTCACGTATTTATACTAACAAGCAATTGCAGGAACTTTTGGTCAATCATTTTGGTCAACTTACCAGTACCATTCGTGAGGTGCAGTTTACTGTCACCGCTTCTTTTGAGGGTCCTCGTTTGGTGATACCTGATATAGCTACGGCAAAAGTGAACGTAAAGACTTATGGACCTAAACAGTTTAGTGCAGATGAATTGTTTATGGGTGGTACTGCTGTCGGTGACGAGGACGTACGGCTCGAGGCAAACAATGATGGTACTATCTACTCCTTTACAGGTAAGTTGAATGCCGGTAAGATTAATTTCCCTGTTCATTTCGGAGATGAGGAGAATGCTATTGGGCCGGAAACAGTTGATGCAACTCCCACTTTGGGAGAGATGCCTGCTGTAATCAGTGACCGTTCTGATGCAAATTATTGGATCATTCCTGAAGCTGATACTTATCGCATCACAATCAACATGAATAATCAAACAGTGAAGATTGTTGCAGCTGGTGCAGTTGTTGAGGCTGATCAGGTGTTCTTGGCAGGTTCGGCTGTTGGTGAGCAAGTTGAAATGACCCAGACCTTGGAGAATGAAAACTTGTATGCTTGGCGTGGAGAACTGTCTTCTGGTAGTCTTTATATTCCGTTCACTTTTGAAGGAGAACAGAAAATGTCTGCAGTTCCTATGCAGGATGGTAACCATGATATCAATGATGGTCAGTCTTCGTCGTTCACTCAGGTGACGACAAATACGGCAGCAACATCGCGTCATTGGACTATTCCAAGTGCAGGTGTATATCGTATCGTTCTGAATAAAGAAGAAAAAACGGTAACCATCTATTCCGACAAGACTGATTTACAGCCAAAAACGGTTAGTTGGAATAATACCACGCTGGGTATCAACCCTTATAAGACAACTATAGAAAAGTTGTATATGTATGGTACGTTCAATGCTTTTGATCATGATTCTGGTGCCTTCACTGGTTATCAAGATAAGTTCAATCTGTACCCAAGCTTAGCAGATCCTTGTGTGTTTGTATATAAAGGTGATGCGCTCCCTCGTAGCTCACAAAAGGATGAACGAGGAAATGTCGTACAGGCTTCGGTGAAGTTTGCCGTTGATAACCATAATAATAATGTGTATGCTTTTGGTTCTACAGCCGATGCTAAGCGTAATGACCACAATGGTTACATCACAGCCAAGTTGGGCGTTGAAGAGAAAACGGTAGAAGGTCAGAGCCATAACCGCTATGCTTACTTTATTATTCCTGAGGGCTGCAACTTTGTTGTGGTGAATGTGAGAAACAACACAGTTTTATTTGATAAGAAATAATCAATAATATTAGATAATTATGCAAATGGAAAAATATATGTCAGGAGCCAAAACGACGATTATGTCATTGGCACTCATCGTTTCATCTCTCGTTGTCGGAACTTCATGTTCCGACAGCGATGATCTGGGAACGACTGATTATAGTTGGAATATTTCTGGTAACAAGGTTGTGAATATCAAGCCAGAGCGTTATAAGTTCCTCCGTAACCCATTACAGGGTTGGAATATCTATACGGGTATTGGCAGTGGAATGATGGATAATTTCTGGGATATCTATGATAATTTTGAGTCTTCTGTAGGTCCTGTGAAAGTGTCGGATTATGGTACAACCTGTTATATCCGTGGTGCATGGAGTGACTTCAATCCAGAAGAGGGTGTTTATATTTGGCAAGATGGTGTAGATACCGAACCCGCCAGAAGATTCCGTATGTTAGTAAATGGCGCCAAGGAGCGAAACTTGAAACTGGCTTTTACTTTTGTGGTTGATAGCCGTGACAAGCATTATAATTTTACTCCAAACTATGTGAAAGAAGCAGGTTGCAAGGGATATGTGACTACTACAGGTAGTGTGAAGGTTTGGTCGCCATATCCTGACGATCCTATATTCCAGGAGAAATATGCCAAATTTTTGAAAGATTTTGCAGCTAAGTACAATGATCCAGACGTGACCAATTATGTGAGCGGATTTGGTTTGGGCAAATGGGGTGAAACACATTCCCTGAAGTATTGGGCAGTTGACACTCCCAACGAGTCAGAGAAGCGAACAGAGAAGGAGGTAAAATACGATGTGTTTGAGTGGATCACCGACTTGATGTCGCAAACTTTCACAAAGGTTCCTGTCTTCATCAACTATCACCGTTGTCTATTGAGTAGCAAGGAGTTTGATGGAGCACCTGTTGATGATTCTGCCGAGTTGATAGAAAGAGCTGTCAAGAAAGGTTTTGGACTTCGTCATGATGCATTTGGTATGAAACAATATTACAAGGATTGGGAGCGCGGCATCGCAACTACTTATCGCTATCAATGTCCATTTATTATGGAAGGCGGTTGGGTAGAGTCATCTCATGGTGGTTCTATCAAGGGTGATGGTTATGCCAATTATAAAGAGGTGAGAAAAGGTGAGTTTGATGAGGCTAAGGGTGCTAATGTGAATATGATGGATTTCCGATTCAACAACAATCCACAGGCAGGTGAAACCCATTCTTGGTTTAATGCAGCATACAATTTGGTAGAAGAATTCATTGCAGAGGGTGGTTATCGTCTTTATCCAGATAAATTATCTGTTCCCGAGAATGCTTCTGCTGGTGCAAAGGTTACCTTAACACATCGTTGGTCTAACTTGGGCTGGGGATATTGTCCTACTAATCTACCTCAATGGAATCAGAAGTATAAGGTGGCATTTGCCTTGTTGGACAAGAATACAGAGAAACCTGTCAAAGTCTATGTAGATGCTTTGCCAAAAGTTTCTGATTGGGTGAAGGGTAAGCCTCATACTTACAGTACAGAGATTACATTGGAAGGTGTAACTTCTGGTCAATATACTTGGGCTGTTGGTATCGTAGATACAGCAAAGGACAACAATATAGGCATTTATATTTCTGCACGAGATGAATATCAGACAGCAGATGGATGGGTAAAACTTTCAGATGTAACTATTAAATAATGAAAAAGTATATATGTGCAAGAAATTCCTCATAACGATAATTGCGTTCCTGAGTTCCCTTATGGTGGAGGCTTCTGAAATTCTGGTGGAAGCAGAGAGCTTCCACCAGAAGGGAGGTTGGGTTGTTGATCAGCAATTTATGGACCAAATGGGCTCTTCTTATTTGTTGGCACATGGAATGGGTAAACCTGTGGATGATGCTACGACAACTATACACGTGAAAGAAGGTGGTCTCTACTATATATATGTAAGGACATACAATTGGACTGCTCCTTGGAGCAAAAAGTCTGGGCCAGGTCGCTTTTCTTTGTCTGTTAATGGAAAAATCATTTCTAAGGTATTGGGCGCTGAAGGAAAGGACTGGCAATGGCAAAAAGTTGGTAAAATGAGGCTCAAGACAGGTACAAACAGTTTGGCTTTGCATGACTTGACAGGTTTTGAGGGCCGTTGTGATGCAGTCTATATGACAACCGATGAAGTTCAGTCTCCTGTAGGACTTGATACAAAAGCAACTGATCTACTTCGCAAACGTCTTCATCCACAGGTCATTTTAAAGCAGAAGAACTACGATTTTATCGTGATAGGTGGTGGTATCGCAGGTATGTGCGCTGCCGCTTCTGCTGCCCGATTGGGGTGTAAAGTGGCTTTAGTCAATGACCGTCCTGTTTTAGGAGGTAATAATTCTTCAGAGGTACGCGTACATTTAGGAGGAACAATAGAGATGATGCCCAATCAGGGATTGGGAAGGATGATTCGTGAGTTTGGACATTCTAAAGGTGGTAATGCTCAGCCCGGCAACTTCTATGAAGATACCAAGAAAGATTCCTTTATTCTTGCCGAGAAAAATATAACACTTTATCCTTGTTACCGTGCAGTAAAGGTCAAGACGATAGGGAACCTTATTCAGTCTGTAGTGATTCGTCAGATTTCTACTGGTGAGGAACTCTGTCTTTCTGCTCCCATTTTTAGCGATTGTACAGGAGATGGTACGATTGGTTATATGGCTGGAGCTGATTGGAGAATGGGGCGTGAGGCACAAGACGAATATCATGAGTCTTTGGCACCTGTTAAAGCTGATTCCGTCGTTATGGGTACCTCTATTCAGTGGTATTCAGAGTTGAAGGATAATAAGGTTTCGTTTCCAGAGTTTTGTTATGGTGTAAACTTCAATGAAACTAATAAGGAAACTGTAACTAAAGGAGAGTGGACCTGGGAAACAGGTATGAATAAAAACCAGATAACAGAAGCTGAAAGAATCAGAGACTATGGACTTTTGGTTATTTACTCTAACTGGAGTTTTTTGAAGAATCATTCTGTAGACAAGAAAAAATTCAACAATCGTTCCTTGGCGTGGGTGGGTTATATCGCGGGCAAGCGAGAGTCACGCCGTCTTTTAGGAGATTACGTTTTGTCTGAGGAAGATATCAATAAAAATGTATTGCACGAAGATGCGTCTTTTACAACAAGTTGGAGCATAGACTTGCATTTTGCGGACAGTATTAATAGTATTCATTTCCCTGGCAATGAATTTAAAACGCGAACCATACATCGATGGATCTATCCCTATGCTGTGCCTTATCGCTGTCTGTATTCCCGTAATGTGAACAACCTTTTTATGGCAGGTAGGAATATCAGTTGTACTCATGTGGCTTTGGGTACGGTAAGGGTTATGAGAACCACGGGTATGATGGGGGAGGTTGTAGGGATGGCTGCTGGTCTTTGCCATCAATATGGTATTATGCCAAGAGACGTGTATCGTCATCATTTGCCGGAGCTAAAAGTGTTGATGCAGGATGGTTTGGGTAAGAAAGATGTACCCGACACTCAGCATTTTAATGAACCTAATAGATTTTTGGATAAGCCTCGTGCTTTTATCAATCATTAATTATTATGAGAAAAAACCTATTCATTTTGCTATTATTCTCAATGGCATGGTGTTCTGTGAAAGCAGTGAAGAGCAGCTATGCCATTTTGAATAAAGATACCCTTCGCATAGGAAACTCTTACATGGAGCGCTGTTTCTTGTGGAATCATGGAGCGTTGAAAACGATAGCCTTGACAGATAAACTGCATGGAACTTGCATGCAGGCTCGTGGTGAGCGTCCAGATTTTGCCATAGCTCAAGGTGATGCAAGGAATGGAAAAATGTCATCGCAATGGGTTCTTTCTGATGGTGTGCAACCAAGTCATCTTGAAGTGATTGTTTGTTACGACCAGGGTACATTATCAGTAAAGCGTGTCTTCAAGGTTTATGAGAATACTCCTGCCTTGGCATGTACTACTTATCTTAGAGGTACTATGCAGAAGTTGAAGTCTGTTGCTGATGTATCCAATGTTGATAGAAAAAATATTGAGTCAGCAGAGGATATGGTGACGGAATTGAAAACTCCAACATTAGACCGCATTCAGTTGTTTGGGAAGCATTGGCAGACAAAGGCCGTTGAGTTTTTGGATTATACTGATTGGAATGACAATTTGGTCTTTGAACGTAATTTTATTCCATATCGCAAGAGCGGTTGTAGGGGTAATCTGTTGTTTGCCAAGGACCAATTGACTGATAATGGCTTCTTTTTTTTGAAAGAGTCTCCTTCTTCAAGTACACAGTTGCATTATACTGGTTCCGACTTTATCACAGATTTCAATGACTTTATGGTAGTCAGTCCTGGAGTTTCTTCTGCCGACATAAAGAAGGAATCATGGACTCGTCTGTATGGATGTGTGCTTGGCGTATTTCATGGTGAGGAGAGAGCTGCATTGGTGTCTTTGCGAACTTACCAAAAACAACTGCGAAAGGAAAAATCTTCTTCAGATGAGATGATTATGCTCAACACTTGGGGAGATAGAAGCCAAGATGAAAAAATCAACGAGGAGTTTTGTATGCGCGAATTAGATAGAGCAGCCAAGTTGGGTATTACAGTTTTCCAGTTGGATGACGGCTGGCAGAGTGGTAAAAGTCCTAACTCAAAGACAAAAGGAGGCTCTTTCAAGGATATTTGGAAGGACAACAGCTATTGGACACCTAATCCCATGAAGTTCCCTCATGGATTGAAAAATATAGTGAAGAGAGGAAAGAAGTTGGGTATCCGTATCGGCTTGTGGTTTAATCCAAGTGTACAAAATGATTTTTCCGATTGGGAGAAGGATGCCCAGGCTATTGTGTCTTTATATCGTCAATATGGCATAGAGTGCTTCAAGATAGATGGTTTGCAGATTCCTACAAAGCAAGCAGAAGAGAATTTGCGCCATCTTTTTGACAAGGTAGCATTGGAAACCAATCATCACGTTATCTTTAATTTGGACGCCACAGCAGGAAGACGTGGGGGATATCATTCTATGAATGAGTATGGAAATATATTTCTGGAGAATAGATATACTGATTGGGGAAACTACTATCCTTATCGTACTTTGCGCAATTTGTGGCAATTGTCTCGTTATGTTCCTGCAGAAAAAATGCAGGTAGAGTTCTTGAACAAATGGCGCAATGCTGATAAATATGCTGACAATGATATTTTTGCTCCCAAGAGCTACTCCTTTGACTATCTTTTTGGCATTACTGCTGCTGCTCAGCCTTTAGCATGGATGGAAGCATCCAACTTGCCTCAGGAAGCCTATAAAGTTTCCCCACTGATAGAGAGTTACAGAAAGATACAGCATGACTTCCATTCGGGAGTTATCTTGCCAATAGGTGATGAGCCTTCAGGGCGTTCTTGGACAGGCTTCCAGTCTATGACTTGTCAGGATAAAGGATATTTTATTGTTTATCGTGAGGACAACGACAGACAAAAGGCCTGGTTGCAGACCTGGTTGACGCCTGGCGAGCATGTTCAATTGGAGAAGATAGCTGGGCAAGGAGCCTCATTTGTCTCCCAAATAGATGAGAATGGACGACTCTCTTTCTTTTTACCGGAGAAGAATCAATTTGCAATTTACCAATACAAGATTGAGAAATGAAAAAAATAGTAGCTTTATTAATATGTATCATTTCCCTTTGTGGAGAGACTTTTGCTGCAGAGACATATATCTCTAATGTCTATGGTAGGCAATATGAATCCTTGAATGGAAAGTGGAACGCTATCGTCGATCTTTACGAGAGAGGCGAAGAAATGAAATTGTATCTCAACCAAACGCCTCAAGGTAAGAGCGATTTCTATGAATATGCTTTCGATGGAGGTTTGCGCCTGAATGTACCAGGAGATTGGAATTCTCAATCTTCTGAACTCAAGTATTTTGAAGGCTCTGTTTGGTATGCCCGCCATTTTCATCTCCATGCTTTAGATGCCAAGCGGCGCTTTTTGTACTTCGCTGGTGTCAGCTATCGTTGTAATGTGTATTTGAATGGTAAAAAAATCGGAGAGCACGAAGGATCTTTCACACCTTTTCAAATTGAGGTGACAGATGCTTTGGTGCAAGGGGATAATACATTGGTTGTGGAGGTGAACAATCGTCGTCAGAAGTCTGCCATCCCAGCTTTGTCTTTTGATTGGTGGAATTATGGTGGTATCACGCGAGATGTGATGCTTGTTACCTTGCCTAAGCAATATATTAGCGATTATTTTGTACAATTGGATAAGCATCGTGCAGATTTGGTACATGTGAAAGTCTTTTTGTCGGAAGGTGTTGCCAATCAAGATGTATGTGTAGAAATACCAGAATTGAAGCGCAGACTCCTATTGAAAACAGACGCATCAGGTATGGCAACTGGAGATTTGAAGATTTCCAAGATACAACGTTGGAGTCCAGATTTTCCTAAGTTATATCAAGTAAACATCAAAACCCAGTGCGATGAGGTAACAGAAATGATTGGATTCCGTAATGTGGAGGTAAAGGGGACAAAAGTGCATCTCAATGGGAAACCTGTGTTTTTGCGTAGTATTTCTTTCCACGAAGAAATACCACAACGTATGGGAAGAGCCTGCTCTGAAAGTGACGCCGAAATGCTCCTTTCTGAGGCAAGAGCTTTAGGAGTTAATATGGTTCGTTTGGCGCATTATCAGCAAAACGAGTATATCGTTCGCAAGGCAGAGAAGATGGGCATCATGCTATGGCAGGAAATACCTGTTTGGCAAGCCATAGATTTCTCTAATAAGGAAACCTTAAATAAAGCAAAGAGAATGTTGAAAGAAACCATTCGTAGAGACCAAAACCGTTGCGCTGATTGCTTTTGGGGAATAGCAAACGAGACACGACCTTCTGATGCTCGTAATGCCTTTTTGACGGATTTGCTGCAAGCTGGTAAGGAAGTAGATACAACTCGCTTATTTGTTGCCGCTTTCGATAATGTATATTTCAAGGAAAATTCGCAGTTGTTCGAGATGGAAGATAGCTTTGTAAATCAATTGGATATGATTGGCGTCAATAAATATATGGGCTGGTATGCGCCATGGCCGTTGGAACCTGCCAAATGTGTATGGAAGGTGGCTGTGCATAAGCCATTGCTTATTTCAGAGTTTGGGGGCGAGGCCTTGTTTGGTCAGCATGGTGACGATACGACAGCTTCTTCCTGGAGTGAGGAATACCAAGCAAAACTTTATCGTGATAATTTGAGGATGTTTGAGAATATTCCAAATTTAGTAGGTGTCTCGCCTTGGGTTCTTTTTGACTTCAGGTCGCCATTCCGCTTTCATCCTACCAATCAGGATGGTTGGAACCGTAAGGGATTGGTTTCTGATCAAGGACAGCGCAAGAAAGCCTGGTATGTTATGCATGACTACTATCAGAAAAAGCAGCAAGAATACAAGAACATTAAATAAACACATGACCTATGAGAATACAATCGAGAATGATGATATGGCTGTTGGTCGTATGTATTGCTCGCCCTGTAATGGCGAATAATTCAGCAAAAGCCAAGATGATATATAAAGATGCTTATGCCCCTTTGGAAAACAGGGTAGAGGATCTTTTGTCACGTATGACCTTAAAAGAAAAGGTCTTGCAGCTCAATCAGTATACATTGGGTACCAACAATATAGAGAATAATAAGGGTGTAGAGGTGAAAAACATCCCTGCAGAGATAGGCTCTTTGATATATTTTGCTACTGATCCAGAGTTGCGAAATCGGATGCAACGTCATGCCATGGAGGATTCTCGCTTGGGCATTCCTATTTTATTCGGCTATGATGCCATTCATGGTTTTCGTACGATTTTCCCGATTCCATTAGCTCAGGCTTGCAGTTGGAACCCTGCATTGGTGGAGCAAGGATGCAGGGTTTCTGCTCAAGAGTGTAGAATGAGTGGTGTAGACTGGACATTCTCTCCAATGATAGATGTCAGCAGAGATCCCAGATGGGGGCGTGTGGCTGAATGCTACGGAGAGGATCCCTATGCCAATGGCGTGTTTGCACAGGCTGCCGTGAAAGGTTATCAAGGCAACAGCCTTGCTGCTGCAACGTCTGTTGCCGCATGTTTGAAACATTATGTGGGTTATGGAGCTTCTGAGGCAGGTCGCGACTATGTTTATACCGAGATTTCCCGCCAGAGTCTATGGGATACTTATCTTCTTCCATACGAGATGGGTGTGAAGGCTGGTGCAGCTACTATTATGAGTAGCTTTAATGACATCAGTGGCACTCCTGGATCTGCTAACTATTATACGTTGACAGAGGTTCTTCGCCATCGTTGGCATTTCTCAGGTATGGTTGTCTCGGATTGGGCAGCAATCCAGCAATTGAAGAGTCAAGGTATGGCCAAGAATTTGAAGGAGGCTGGTGCATTAGCGCTAACGGCAGGACTCGATATGGATATGATGTCTCATTCGTATGATGCATATTTGGAGTCTTTAGTCACTGAAGGTAAGGTCAGCATGGCAGTTATTGATGAGGCTGTGAGGCGAGTGCTGAGGGTAAAGTTTCAATTGGGATTGTTTGAAAATCCTTATACCCCAGTTTCAAAGCCTGCAGCTCGTTTTCTGCTACCACAAAGCTTGCAGGTAGCTTCTGACATAACTTCTGAGTCAATGGTTCTTTTGAAGAATTCGGGTATATTGCCATTACAGTCTGTAAAGAAGATCGCTGTGGTGGGACCGATGGCAGACAATGCACATGATTTGCTTGGCTGTTGGTGGGGACATGGTGAGGATCAGGATATTCAGAAATTGCTTGCTGGCATTCAGAAGGAGTTTGCTGGAACCTCCGAAGTGAGGTATGCTAAAGGTTGTGATTTTGACGGTGATGACGAATCTGGCTTTAAGGAAGCAGAGGCTTTGGCCAAATGGGCTGATGTTGTTATCATGTGTATGGGCGAGAAAGGTAGTTGGAGTGGTGAGAATAATTCTCATGCCGACATCAGTCTGCCTGCCATTCAGCAAAAGTTGATGCATACCGTGAATAATGCCGGTGGTAAGATTGTGCTCGTTTTGGCAAGTGGTCGCCCTGTTGTTCTGGGTGAGGCTGTGGATTTGTCAGAAGCAATTTTGGAAGTTTGGCATCCTGGTATAGCAGGAGGTGATGCGCTTGGAGGCATTCTTTCAGGCCGCTATAATCCTTCAGGCAAGTTGGCGATGACATTCCCCTATGCGCAAGGTCAGATTCCTATTTATTATAACAGACGTAATAGTGCCCGTCGTCATCAGGGCTTTTACAAGGATATGACGAGCGAACCTTTATATCCTTTCGGGCATGGACTGAGCTATACGCATTTTATTTATGGTTCGCCAGTTGCAAGTAAATCGCATGTGACCAAGAATGATAAGTTTCAGGTTTCGGTTTCTGTAACCAATGTTGGCGACAGGGACGGAAAGGAGACAGTCTTTTGGTATATTGTGGATCCTTATAGTACCATTACGCGCCCATGTAAAGAGTTGAAGTTCTTTGAGAAGAAATTGATACGGAAGGGAGAGAGTGTTACTTATACCTTTAATGTCGATGTGGAGAGAGATCTTGGATATATTGATGCCGATGGCAGACGATTTGTGGAGTCTGGTGAAGTGTCGATACTTGTGGGTGATAAAGAATTGAAGTTGAATATAGAATAGAAAAAATATGAAACGTTTTATAGTTCTTTCTTTGATGGTGTGTATATCTTTCCTTTCTGTTTTTTCTCAACGTAGCGAACGCATACTTGAGGAAGGGTGGAAATTTGCTCGTGGACGATATGCTTCTGCAGAGAAGGTGAATTATGACGATAAGTTATGGAGCAGTGTGACTGTTCCTCACGATTATGCCATATTGGGACCTTTTGATAGGAACAACGACTTGCAGGATGTGATGAATATCCAAAACAAAGAAACCAAGGTGAATCGTAAGACGGGTCGTACCGGAGGACTTCCTTATGATGGTGAGGCTTGGTATCGTTGTCATTTTCGCTTGAATGGTAATTCACGGAGCTTTCTTTATTTTGATGGAGTGATGAGCGAGGCCACAGTCTTTGTAAATGGGCGGCAAGTGGCCTTTCAACCGAATGGCTATGCTGCATTTCAAGTAGAAATAACCTCCTATGCACATCGTCCTGGCAAAGATAATGTCTTGGCGATTAAGTTAGATTCCAAGGCTTATTCTTCGCGTTGGTATCCTGGCGCAGGAATATTTCGGGAAGTGAGGTTGATTGAGACGGGAGATGTCCTTCTTTCTGCTTGGAAAACAAAAGTTATTACTAAAATAGTTGGTGCTAATAAGGCAGAAGTAAGTGTAGATGCTACTATAGAAGGAAAAAATAAATCCGGTAGCATCGTCAGATTGGAACTGTTGGATACTAACCGCAAGGTTGTTGCCAGTCGGCAAGCCTCGGTGCGGGCGGGTGAACAAAACTCTCGACAGATTTTGACAGTATTGAATCCACGATTGTGGAGTCCGGAACAGCCTAATCTTTATCATTTGCGTATCTCTTTAGTTCGGGATAAACGTGTTGTTGACCACTTGGAGCAGGAGGTTGGCATTAGAAGTGTTGAATTTGTCAAGGGACAGGGCTTTTTCCTGAATGGGAAGCATCGTCAGATACAAGGGGTTTGCATACATCATGATTTAGGAGCGCTGGGTACCGCTATTAATGAGTCTGCTCTTCGCTATAGGCTCAGGCTTTTAAAGAATATGGGGTGTGATGCCATCCGAACTTCCCATAATCTTCCTTCCTCATTATTGCCCCGATTGTGCGATGAGATGGGGTTGATGCTGTTGATAGAGCCTTTCGACGAGTGGGATATACCTAAGTGCGAGAAAGGATTCCATCGTTATTTTGAAGATTATGCAGAGAGAATGGTAAGAGATATGGTGTGCCATTTTCGCAATCATGCTTCTGTCATCTTGTGGGGAATAGGCAACGAGGTGCCCAACCAGCGAGATCCTGAAGGATGGAAGTTGGTGAAACGCTTGCAGCAGTATTGTCATGAAGAAGATTCTACACGATCTGTTACAGTGTGTATGGATCAAATTCCGTATGTTTTGGCTAATGGATTCGCCAAAGAAGTGGATATTCCTGGCATCAACTACAATACTTGGAATTTTGAAAAGGCAGCTGCTGTTTGGCAGCAAGGAATGATTCTCGGTTCCGAAACAGCTTCCACAGTAAGTTCGCGTGGTGTTTATAAATTCCCTCTAAAGTTGAGATCCATGGCAATGTACGCAGACCATCAGTCTTCGGGTTATGATGTGGAATATTGTAGCTGGAGTAACACGCCAGATGTTGATTTTTCCTTGACCGAGAAATATCCATGGTATTTAGGACAGTTTGTATGGACGGGCTTCGACTATTTAGGTGAACCAACACCTTATAATAATGACAACTGGCCAAGCCATAGCTCGCTCTTTGGTATCATCGACTTAGCCAATATACCCAAGGACAGGTATTATCTTTATCGCAGTCTGTGGAATAAAAGAGATCATACACTTCATATACTTCCTCATTGGACTTGGCATGGGCGCGAGGGGCAGGTAACCCCTGTAATGGTATATACAGATTATCCAGAAGCAGAGTTGTTCCTGAATGGCAAAAGCATGGGGCGCAGGCGGAAACTGTCCTTGTCTGAAATCCAGTCTATGAAGGGAGACAGTCTGGCTCTCTTACGACATTATCGGTTGATATGGGATTCTGTGAAATATGAGCCTGGTAAACTTGTTGTTGTCGCTTATGATAGGGAAGGACATCCTGCAATGAGTGATTCTGTCTGTACGGCAGGACAACCTTATCGGTTGATGGCAATGGTCGATAAGCATAGTGTGTGCGCCAATGGTACAGAGTATGCTTTTGTGCAGTTAAAAGTAGTCGATAGGCAGGGTAATCTGTGCCCTGACAGTTCTGAAAGAATTCGTTTCAGAGTAGATGGATGTGGAGAGTTTGTTGCTTCAGCCAATGGAGATCCTACCGACTTGAATCCTTTTCACATATCAGAAATGCCTGTCTTTCATGGACAACTGATGGCAATCGTACGAGGTAATGGCCGTGTGGGCGAGTTCCTTTTTGAGGCTTCTGCCGATGGGCTTCTGCCATGCAAGATAAAGATAAAGACAAAATAAAAATATAGTTATGAAGAAATATCAGATAAAAAGTTTGTGTAATATCAGTCGTACAATAGCGGTGATGATAGTTGGTGTCGTTTGTTCTCATTCGATGGCTCAAATCATAGATGATGAAGCTGTCAAAAGAGCGAAAGAGTTGGTGGAACAAATGACTTTGAGAGAAAAGATAGATTATCTGTCCGGTGAGACGTCCTTTTCACTGCGTGCTATTCCACGTCTGGGAATTCCTCGCATATTGCTGGCTGATGGTCCTTGTGGCATTCGCAATCATGCACCTCATAGCACCTTGTTCCCATCGGGCATCCTAACTGCAGCCACTTGGAATAGAAATGTGGCTCATCTGTTGGGTGAGGGCTTGGGGGATGACGCCCGTGCCCGTGGTGTCGGTATCTTATTGGGTCCAGGTGTTAATATATATCGCTCACCCTTGTGCGGTCGTAATTATGAATATTTCGGCGAGGATCCCTATCTCACTTCTGAGATAGCCTGTCAGTACATAGAAGGCGTTCAGAGCAGGGGAGTGATGGCAACCATCAAGCATTTTTGTGGCAACAATCAGGAGTGGAGTCGTCATCACACCAGTTCTGATATTGATGAGCGAACTTTGCAGGAAATCTATTTCCCTGCATTTCGCAAGGCAGTACAGCAGGCTCACGTAGGTGCAGTTATGAACAGTTATAATCTTGTCAATGGTGTGCATGCTACAGAGAATGCCTGGCTCAATAAAACGATACTTCGTGACACATGGGGATTTAACGGTCTCTTGATGTCTGACTGGACCTCAGTCTATTCTGTTGTCAACACAGCCAATAATGGCCTGGATTTGGAGATGCCAAAAGGACGCAATCTGAATTACGAGAATCTTTATCCTGCTATAAAGAATGGATTGGTGACAGAGGCTACGATAGATCAAAAGGTACAGCACATCCTGCAGTCTTTGATAGCTTTTGGCTTGCTCGACCGACAGCAGAAGGATACATCGATAGCCTTGAATTATGTACCGTCCAGGCAGAAAGCTCTACAGATAGCCCGTGAAGGTATTGTACTTCTGAAAAACAATAAGAACACATTGCCTCTTAAAGGGCGTACAGCCCTTGTTGGTGAGAATGCCAATATTGTGGCAACAGGAGGTGGAAGTGGCTTCGTAAATCCCTTTGCCTCTACTACGTTGAGTGCTGCCCTAAAGAAAGCCAAGCCCAATCTTATCGTCTTGACCGATGATGTCATCTATGATGATGTTAATGCTGAGGTTTATATGGATGCGGCAATGACAAAAAAAGGTTTCTTGGCTTCTTATTACAAAAATCAGAAACTCTCTGGAACTCCCGATTCAACTCATGTGGATGACAGGATAGCATTTGATTGGGGATATGACTCTATAGGTCCAGGTTTCCCTAAAGATCATTTCTCGGCAAGATGGTCTTTCTATTATAAGTCAAAGGAAGATGGTCTGTTGCGCATATCTATGGGTGGCGATGATGGCTACCGTATCTTTGTGAACGATAAGCTCTTGACAGGCGATTGGGGTAATCATGCTTATTCTCATCGCGAGAAAACGTTCAAGGTAGAAAAAGGCCAAATGTATCATTTTGTTTTGGAATATTTTGACAATATATCTTCTGCAGCAGTGAGCTGCAATATCTCTCGTCTGAATGAGAAAAAATTGTATGCTGGTCTGGCTAAGGTTGAAAACATAGTTTATAGTACTGGCTTTAACTCCAATGTAGAGGGAGAAGGCTTTGATCGTTCTTTCCGTCTTACGGGGTATCAGGAAGAGATGATAGAGCGCCTTTCTATGGCGGGCAAGAAGATGACGGTAGTGCTCAATGCTGGCGGTGGAGTGGATATGAGCCGTTGGCTTGACAAGATAGATGCTCTGTTGATGGCATGGTATCCAGGACAGGAAGGTGGAACTGCCTTGTCAGAAATACTGACAGGAAAAATTTCTCCAAGTGGTAAACTTCCTATTTCTATTGAGAAAAAATGGGAGGACAATCCTTGCCATGACAGTTATTATGAGAACCGACCTGGTAGAGAATGTAAGACTGTGGAATATCGTGAAGGTGTGTTTGTTGGCTATCGTGGTTATGATGCCAATGGAGTCAAGCCTTTATTCCCGTTTGGCTTTGGCCTTTCTTATTCTTCTTTTGACTATTCAAATCTTACTATAGTTAAAGATAACGATTCATGGCTTGTATCTTTCGACTTGAAAAATACTGGCAAGAAGGATGCTGCAGAAGTCGCTCAAGTCTATGTGGGATGCGTGAATCCTACCTTGCCCCGTCCGTTGAAGGAGTTGAAGGGCTTTGAAAAAGTATTTCTGAAGCATGGAGAGTCTCGTCGTATTCAAGTAAAATTGGATTCTGACTCATTCTCTTATTATGATATGGACCAGCATCAGTTTGTGACAGTGCCAGGATCGTATCTGGTTCAAGTTGGTGGCAGCTCAGTCTCTTTACCTCTAAAAGAACAGATTCTTATTCCTTGATGTTTTTGTTTGTGATTTCACAACGTTATCGTGTTTTGACTGTTACAGATCATCGATAGTACGCAGAACGTTTTGGACACAGACTTCGAGAAAGTTGGGAAATTTCTTGTGGGTAAAAAACATAAAAATGATTTAGATAGCGTGTAACTCAAAAGAGTTGCGCGCTTTTTTTGAGTGACAATGTCTGGGAAAAGTTCTAAAGAATAGATAAATGGTGAATGCTTTAATGTTATTTATTATAGATTTCTCGCATTCTCATCCTGTAGTGTAGGAACTACAGAATATTACTGACTATAAATATGTTTGTGACTTTCCTGTATGGAATGATGAAGTAATTTGTCCCAATGACTTTTCATTTAACATAATCATTGTGTTCTTTTTCATGCCGTGTTTAGTGAAAAGTTAATAATTTTGTGTTGTTTTGTATGGATGCTACATGTTTTTTCGGAAAAATACGTTATCTTTGCAGAAGAAAAGCTGCACTCGGCAATTTGAAAACAAGTTTTCATTGCGCTCATTTGCATTATCTTTGCAGAAGATAAGCTGCACTCGGCAATTTGAAAACAAGTTTTCATTGCGCTCGCTTGCACTATCTTTGCAGAAAATTAGACACATGAAAGCAGTAAAGCCAAAGAAAAATTTGGGTCAGCATTTCCTTACTGACCTCGGTATTGCCAAGCGAATAGCCGATACGGTAGACGCTTGTCCTGATTTGCCCGTGCTCGAGATAGGTCCGGGTATGGGTGTGCTCACCCAGTATCTTATAGAGAAACCACGACCTGTAAAAGCTGTGGAAATCGACTCTGAGTCGGTGGCTTATCTTCACGAGAACTTTCCACGTCTCAAGGACAATATCATAGGTGAGGATTTCCTGCGTATGGACCTCACACGTATCTTCGACGGGCGACAGTTCGTGCTGACGGGCAATTACCCCTACGATATTTCCTCGCAGATATTCTTTAAGATGCTCGACTACAAAGACCTCATTCCCTGTTGCACGGGAATGATTCAGCGCGAGATGGCGTTGCGCATCGCCTCAGAGCCTGGCAACAAAGCCTATGGCATCCTGAGTGTCCTCATACAGGCATGGTACAGTGTGGAATATCTCTTTACCGTAGACGAGAATGTATTCAATCCTCCCCCTAAGGTGAAGAGTGCCGTAATCCGCATGACACGCAATGAGGTGACCGACTTAGGTTGCGATGAGTTGCTCTTCAAGCGTTTGGTAAAGACGGTATTCAACCAGCGTCGCAAGATGTTGAGAGTGAGTCTGAAGCAGATGTTCCCTGGGCAGACTCCCCGCGAGGATTTCTATACAGCTGATGTGATGACCCGTCGCCCCGAGCAGCTTTCGGTGCAGGAGTTTGTGGAACTTACCAATTATGTGGGAGCTGAACTGGAAAGGCTACAGGCTGAGAAAAACAGCTAAAAAGATGGCTGGCGTGCAAAAGAGGCTCTAAATGTTTGGCGGTTACGCAAAATATGCCTATATTTGTGGCTTGAATTGTGATAACAGACAATAAAAGGATTTATTAACAATAAGCAAAATTGAAAATATGATAGACGTAAAAGAAACTTTGAACAAAGCAGGCGAGCGCATGGAGATGGCTGCAATGTATCTGGCAGAAGAACTTTCGCATATCCGTGCCGGTCGTGCCAACGTAGCCATCCTCGATGGTGTGAGAGTGAACAGTTATGGCAGTATGGTGCCTCTTAATCAGGTGGCAAATATCACAACTCCTGATGCTCGTACCATCGCTATCCGTCCTTGGGACAAGAAAGCTATCAAGGATATTGAGAAGGCCATTATGGACAGTGGAGTGGGTATCACTCCCGAAAACAATGGTGAGATAGTACGCTTGGGCATTCCTCAGCCTACAGGTGAGCGCCGTAAGGAACTGGTAAAGCAGTGCAACAAGATAGCCGAGAAGGCAAAGGTTGAGGTGCGCAACGTGCGTCAGGAAATCAAGGAGAAGCTGAAGAAGGCTATCAAGGACGGACTGTCTGAAGACCTCGAGAAGGATGCTGAGAACGACTTGCAGAAGTTGCACGACAAGTACATCAAGCAGTTGGAAGCTCTCATGGACGACAAGGAGAAGGAAATCATGACCGTCTAAAGTCGTAGGATGAAAGGACTTGTCATCAAAAATACTGGAAGCTGGTACACCGTCAAGACTGACGATGGCCAGCTTATTGAAAGCAAGATAAAGGGCAATTTCCGTCTGAAGGGAATACGCAGCACCAACCCTGTGGCTGTTGGCGACCATGTGCAGCTTATTACCAATCAGGAGGGAACCGCCTTTATATCTGCCATAGAAGACCGTCGCAACTACATTATCCGCAAATCGCCCAATCTGAGTAAGCAAAGCCACATCTTGGCTGCCAATGTAGACCAGGCTTTGCTGGTGGTAACGGTGAATTATCCACAAACCTCCACAACTTTTATCGACCGATTCTTGGCTGGCGCAGAGGCTTATCGTGTGCCTGTCATTCTGGTATTCAATAAGCGAGATATCCTCTCTGAGGAGGAGTTGCACTATGAGCAGATGATGCGAAAACTCTATGAGACTATTGGCTATCAGTGTGTCGAGCTGTCTGCTGCCACCGGTGAGGGAGTGGAACAGTTGATTCCTCTTATCAAGGACAAGATATCTTTGCTCAGCGGCAACAGTGGAGTAGGCAAGTCGACGCTTATCAACCAGTTGGTGCCTGAGGCCGACCAACGTACAGCTGAAATCAGCGATGCTCATAATACGGGCATGCACACCACCACCTTCAGCGAGATGATAGCGCTGTCGGCAGGAGGTTATCTCATTGATACTCCCGGTATCAAGGGCTTTGGTACCTTTGATATAGAGAAGGAAGAATTGACGAGTTATTTTAAGGAGATATTCCAGTTCTCAGAGAACTGCCGTTTCTCCAACTGCACCCACACCCACGAACCGGGTTGTGCCGTTATCCGTGCTGTGGAAGATCATTACATAGCCGCCAGCCGTTATCAAAGTTATCTTTCCATGCTCGAAGACAAGGACGAGAACAAGTATAGGGAATCTTTTTAGGGGTGTAACGAAACTGAAAGAACTAAGAACAAGATAAAGATGCCAAACAATGAGCTAAAGGATTTCAAGCAGCGCTTCGAGGAGGGCGAGTTCGCACAGAGTGCCGAGCTCAGTACCCGTTATCTCGATGAAAACATTCTGATATTCGACAATATCAGGGTGTTGGCTAATCCTGATCCCGTAAGATTGCAGATGAATATGATAGCCTCCTGCCAGGCTGGCAACGTGAGGCTCAACATCAACGGCAAGGTGATAGAGATCGGTAAGAACGATATCTTTGTGTGTCCGCCCAACAATACGCTCGACATCATGGAGGTTTCGCCCGACTTTGCATGTACGGCTATGTGTTTGTCCAACTTAGGTCTGCAAAACATTCTGCACTCTCATATCAGCATCTGGAATCGTGCCATGTATGTTGACAAGGTTTCGGTGGTGAAGATGACAGAGGAAGAAATGCTCTTCTATGCCAAGTTTACCGACCTGGTGCGTCTTTGTCTCGATGCCGACTACATGCAGCTTACATCGTGGAATCCCTATCGCCGCGAAATCGTTGAGACGCTGCTCAAGAGTGCATTGTTGGCGTTGTGCAACAATTTTTCTTCTACTATAGAGAAGGATGATAAAAACGCTTCTTCCACTACCAGCGACCTTTTCGACAAGTTCCTTGAACTGTTGCAGCAGAGCGAGATCAAGCATCAGCCGGTGGAGTATTTTGCCCAGCAACTGTGCATCACCCCAAAATATCTGTCCATCGTGTGCAAGCGGCATTCCGGCAAGACTGCCATTGACTGGATAACTGAGTACACCCTTTCGGATATTACTTATTATCTGCGATCTACGAGCAAGTCGATAAAGGAGATTTCGGGTATTCTCGGTTTCTCCAACACTTCTTTCTTTGGCAAGTATGTCAGAGAACATCTCCATACTTCGCCTCTGAAGTATCGTGAGAAACTGAGAAAATAAATATTATTTGATTTCCACTTCGTGCAAATCCACGAACTCACCATTCTTTCTCTTTCTCTCCACAAGCATGTTGAAGAGCTTTCGCTTGCGGTCGCCCTCTACAAAGCGGCGGAAGAAGACATTGGGGATAGCCACACCCAGGGCGATGCAGATGATGGCAAGCGATGCCTTGATCATATTGTTCATGCCGACAGTAACCTCGCCAACCACGCCGTGCATATCAATGAAGGCAAAGAGAGCGCGATACATCAAAACACCCGGAACCATTGGGATGACACTCGGGATGGTGATACACTGATGAGGAGTGTGGAACCAGTGGCGCGCCTTGATGACGATGATGCTGATGAGAGCCGAACCTGCCAGAGAACCAATACTGAGACCCATGTCAAGACCAATATTGCCATTACTTGGACCCAGGTTGACAAAGTTGCGGAAACAGACAGCGATGATACCGCCTACAGCAACTGCCGGCAGCAGACGGCGCGGAATGCTGAAGATGGTGGAGAAGCCCATGGCCGATACGGCTGCTGCTATGGCGTATTCCCAGTAGGCATGATGGGGCGTCATGGTAAGGTCGGTCACAAAATTGTCGATGTGGCACACCTGTATGGCGAATGCAATACCGAAAGCCATAGCCAATACCATCAGCAACGTGTTGAGGGCTCTTATCATTCCCACTTCGATATAGCCGTCTACCATGTCGCTTACGAAATTGATAAGTGGCACTCCCGGTACGATAAACAGAGCGCAGGCCATCAGCGGATGCCATGGTGTGGCAGAGAGCATGAAGCCTGGTAGACTGGAGGCAATGGATGGGGTGAGCGACAGGAAAGAGGTGGCCCATGCGATGAGTGTTGCCACGAAAGCGGCAATACCAATAGCTACATAGTTGTTGCAACCCTTAGTAGGCAGGAACATGCGAAGGCGGAAACCTAAGATGGCAGCCAGCGAACAATAGAAGAAGGCTGGCCAGTCGCAACCGAACTGTATGCAGAAGCCACCACAGGCGAAGCCGCCGCCCACAGCCACTTGCCATGGTGTGAAACTGCGCTTGGTGGACTTGATGTCCTGCAGAGCCTGCTCATACTGGTCGAGCGAGTAGTCTTCCTTGATGGCGCGCCATGTCAGCTTGCTCACCAATGAGATGGTGGTAAGGTTGATGCCATGCTTCTCGCAGCGCTGAAACTTCGTGAAAGAGTGTTCCTCGTCGCTGTAGTTCACCATCAGCACATTCCAGTTTACAAAAAGGTGGATGTACTGTTCGTCGAGTCCTAAGAAGGCTGCCGTGCGCTTCATGGTTCGCATGATGCGCGATGTGTCGGCGGCACTCTCCATCAGCAGACTGCCTGTACGGAGCAGCAGGTCGAGTTTGCGTCGAAGCTCCGACTCGGCTATCTCCTTGCAGTTGCAGTTGTCCTTGTTGTTGCCGCATTTGCAGTTTTCCTTGCTCTCTTGTTGGGCCAGCAGGGCCTCCATTTCTTTTCCGTGATCCATTGATGTTTTTTATATAACTATTTTTCTCTTTACTTGTTTTTTACTCAAGTTTCGCAAATTATTCATCTTCCTGTCCGTTATTATCCGAACACGAAGATGATGATCTGAATGGTTACGATGCGCAGGAACATGGCGAATGGGTAAACATTGGCGTAGCCCACTGAAGGCGCATCGGCACTGGTCTGGTCTCTCACATAAGCCAAGGCTGAAGGATTGGTGTTGGCACCAGCCAAAACGCCCAGGAGAGTGTAGTAGTTGATGTGGAAGGCATAACGGCCTATGATGCCGCCCAACAAGATTGGTATCATGGTGATGGCTATGCCGTAGAGAATCCATATCATGCCCGACTCAGTGGCTACGGTCTGTATGAACTGCTCGCCTGTGCCCAATCCCACACATGCCAGGAAAATGCAGATGCCTATCTCGCGAATCATCAGGTTGGCTGAAATCGTATTATAGGTCACAAGGTTGTGCTTAGGACCAAAGTATCCTATCAGGATAGCCACGATGAGCGGACCTCCTGTCAGTCCGAGTCGCAGACTCTCTGAAATGCCCGGGATAAAGAATGGTATGTTGGCAACGATACATCCTAACATGATGCCCAAGAAGATTGGTATCAGGTTGGGGTAGTTGAGCCGTTTCATCTGGTTGCCCAGTACCTTCTCGGTATGGCTGATAGCCAACTCTGTGCCTACTACTGTAACTCGGTCGCCCAACTGCAGCTTGAGGCTTGGAGTGGCAATAAGGTCTACACCTGCACGGTTTACTCGGGTGATGTTGGTACCCAGGTTGGAACGTATCTGCATCTGGCTGATGGTCTTGCCGTTGATGCCTGGTTTGGTGATGAGGATACGGCGGGTTATCAGCTCGTTGCCAAACTGTTCCCAGTCCATCTCCACCTGTTCGCCCAGCAAGGCTATGATAGGCTCCTGTACGGCAGGATGAGCCACAATGAATACCACATCGTTCTCATTGAGCACGGTATGTCCGTTGACTATCTCATGATGCTCGTCGCTGTCGGGACGGTGAATCTGTGAAATCATGAAGTCGCGTCCCAAGAGCTCGCGTACTTGCTTTACGGTGTCGCCAAATATCATCTTGTTGGTGATTTTCACCGAGAAGGTGTTCAGAGTCATGGCTTCCAAGTGGCCCTTACCGCTCTTTGCCTCGCTCTCCTCCTTCTCCTTATTAATATGTAGAGCAAATCTCAGGATGGCGAACGACAGGATAACGCCGAGCACACCCATAGGATAGGCGATGGCGTAGCCGGCTGCGATGCTGGGGGCATCGATATGGCGCAGGTCGCTGAACGCCTGTTGTGCGGCACCCAGTCCGGGAGTGTTGGTTACAGCACCCGACAGGATACCTGCCATAGAGGTAATGGAAGTTCCCGAAGCATAGAATATTCCCAATGTGGTAGCGATACTCAGCGCTATCACAATGATGCTGAGCATGTTGAGACTTCTACCGCCATTCTTGAACGACGAGAAGAAGCTGGGACCCACCTCAAGACCGATGGAGTAAACGAAGAGTATCAGTCCGAACTCCTTCAGAAAGTGGAGTAGGTGCTCATCGAGGTTGAGCGAGAAATGACCGAAGACAAGACCGATGAAAAGAATCCAGGCCAAGCCTAAGGACACACCTTTCACACGGATTTTGCCTAAACACAGGCCCAGCGTAATGACCAAAGCTAAAATCATCACCGAATGGGCTACACCGCCTCCCCAGAGGTCGGGAAAACCATAAAACAGATTCCTTAAAATTTCCATAACTACTTTTTGTAATTCGAGATTCGCAATTTCTCTCTTACGTGCGAATGTTTGGTTCGTATTTGAATTTTCGGGTGCAAAGGTACTAATTTTTATTGATTTATAGCTTTGTCTCATGCTTTTTTTGTACTTTTGCAGCCGAAATTTTATGCGGAGAGGCTTTCCCGCATTTTTCATCGTGCGATAGAAGGAACTTTTGTGACTTCATCGCCTGGTTTCAACATACTTTTAAGTAACAAAGTACATTCTCATCATGTTGGATATAAAGAGTTTGGAGGGCAAGCGTATTGCCGTTTTGCTTTCGGGAGGAGTAGACAGCTCCGTAGTGGTTTGGGAGTTCGCCCGTCTGGGCTTGCATCCCGACTGCTTCTATATCAAGATCGGACCCGAGGAAAAGGAAGAGTGGGACTGCTCTTCTGAGGAAGACCTCGAGATGGCTACTGCCGTAGCTGCCAAGTATGGTTGCAAGTTGCAGGTGGTAGACTGTCATCAGGAATACTGGAACGAGGTGACTCGCTACACCATGGAGAAGGTGAAGGCTGGCTATACGCCCAATCCTGACGTGATGTGCAACAGGCTCATCAAGTTTGGTGCCTTCGACGAGAAGATGGGGCACAACTATGATCTGATAGCAACGGGTCATTATGCGCAGACCGAGATCGACGAGCAGGGCGATAAGTGGCTGGTGACAAGTCCCGATCCTGTGAAGGATCAGACCGACTTCCTGGCACAGATTTATTCCTGGCAGCTTCGCAAGGCCATCTTCCCCATTGGGCATCATGTGAAGAACGAGGTGCGTGAGATAGCCGAGGCAGAACACCTTGTCAATGCCAAGCGCCGCGACAGCCAGGGCATCTGTTTCTTGGGGCAGATCAACTACAATGACTATATCCGCCGTTACCTGGGCGATAATCCTGGTGATGTGGTTGAGTTGGAAACGGGCAAGCGCATCGGTGAGCACAAGGGATTGTGGTATCATACCATAGGGCAGCGCAAGGGACTTGGCTTCGGTGGCGGCCCCTGGTTTGTGGTGAAGAAAGATGTGGAGCACAATATCCTTTACGTGAGTCATGGCTATGACCCGCAGACTGCCTATAAGAAGGACTTTCCGCTGCATGACTTCCACTTCCTTACCCGCGAGGTGGACATGCATCATGTCACCTTCAAGATACGCCATACCCCCGAGTATCATCCTGCCACAATAGAACGTATGGAGGATGGAAGGCTGATGGTACATGCCGGGGAAGCCATACACGGAGTGGCTCCAGGCCAGTTCTGTGTGGTATATGATGAGAATCATCATCGTTGCTATGGCTCAGGCGAAATAACGGTATAAGCAGAGTCAACTGTCGTAAGTTCTGAAGTTATCATTGCAGCAGCACGCCCTGAAGGGGCAGAAGCTCTTAGCCCAGGGCAGCGCCCTGGGTATAAAGGCAGCCAGCAAGGCGCCCTGTAAGGGCAAAAGCTTTAAAACTCCAGGCATTTTTTTAAGCTTTTGCCCTTACAGGGCGACAAGTTTGCGAACATGATAACCCAGGGCGCTGCCCTGGGCTAAGAGCTTCTGCCCTTTCAGGGCGTGCTTCTTGCGTCCATTCCCCTGGGGTAAGAGCTTCTGCCCCTTCAGGGCGTGTGGGGCAAAACTTGCGAAAGTTGAGTCAATAAAAATATGTGAACATCTAACAGGATAGTCAAAAATAGTACAATAATTATAAAAAATCAGTTGAAAGGGCTGATAATTCGGATTTTTTGTCTAATTTTGCACCTTGGTTTTATATAGGTGCCGCCAGGCATCATGTTACTATAAAGAAAAGAATAAAGAAATTATTAAATAATAATGAAGAAGAAAATTCAGTTCAGTCTCGTATATCGAGACATGTGGCAGAGTTCTGGTAAGTTCCAGCCACGCAAGGATCAGTTGGCTAAGATAGCCCCAGTAATCATCGAGATGGGATGCTTTAGCCGTGTAGAGACCAATGGCGGTGCTTTCGAGCAGGTAAACCTCCTCGCTGGTGAGAATCCTAATGATGCAGTTCGTGCATTCTGCAAGCCTTTCAATGAGGTGGGTATCAAGACCCACATGCTCGACCGTGGATTGAACGCTCTTCGTATGTATCCTGTGCCAGACGATGTACGTGCCCTTATGTACAAGGTGAAGGCTAAGCAGGGTACCAACATCACCCGTATCTTTGATGGTTTGAACGATGTTCGCAACATCATTCCTTCTATCAAGTGGGCCAAGGAGGGCGGCATGACTCCACAGTGTGCACTCTGTATCACCAACTCTCCTGTTCATACTCTCGAATATTATATGAACATTGCCGACCAGCTCATCGCTGCCGGTGCTGAGGAAATCTGCTTGAAGGATATGGCTGGTATCGGTCAGCCTGCATTCCTCGGTAAGCTTACCAAGATGATCAAGGACAAGTATCCTGAGATTATCATCCAGTACCACGGTCACTCTGGTCCAGGTCTCTCTATGGCTTCTATCCTCGAGGTCTGCAACAATGGTGCCGACATCATCGATACAGCCATCGAGCCATTGTCATGGGGTAAGGTTCATCCAGACGTAATCTCTGTCATCAGCATGCTGAAGAACGAGGGCTTCGAGGTTCCTGAAATCAATATGAGCGCATACATGAAGGCTCGTGCCATGACTCAGGAGTTCATCGACGAGTGGCTTGGCTACTTTATCAACCCTGGCAACAAGATCATGTCTTCACTCCTGCTCGGTTGCGGTCTCCCAGGCGGTATGATGGGTTCTATGATGGCAGACCTCGGCGGTATGCGTCAGACCATCAACAACATCCGCAAGAAGAAGGGTGAGGAAGAGTTGTCTATGGACGACCTCCTGATCAAGCTCTTCGACGAGGTAGAGTATGTATGGCCACGCGTAGGTTACCCTCCATTGGTAACTCCATTCAGCCAGTATGTAAAGAACATCTCATTGATGAACCTCCTCACCATGGAGCAGGGCAAGGGCCGCTTCGTGATGATGGACGACTCTATGTGGGGTATGATCCTCGGTAAGAGTGGTAAGATTCCAGGCAAGATAGATCCCGAACTCGTAGAGCTTGCCAAGAAGCAGGGTCGTGAGTTTACTGATGTTGATGCCCACACATTGCTTACCAATGCTCTCGACGACTTCAAGAAGGAGATGGACGAGAATGGTTGGGAGTACGGTCAGGACGACGAGGAACTCTTCGAACTTGCCATGCACCCAGAGCAGTATCGCAATTATAAGAGCGGTCAGGCTAAGAAGAACTTCTTGGCAGACCTGCAGAAGGCTAAGGATGCCAAGCTTGGCTCAACATTGACTCCTGCCCAGTTGGCAGAGTTCAAGCATGCCAAGGCTGATGCCATCGTAGCACCTGTTGCCGGTCAGATCTTCTGGGAGTTCCAGGGCGAGGGCGAGTGCCAGCCAGCCGTAGAGCCATTCATCGGCAAGGAGTATAAGGAAGGTGATGCCTTCTGCTATATCCTGGCTCCATGGGGCGAGTTCGAGACCGTTCCCGCAGCTCTTGGCGGAAAGCTTGTAGAAATCAATGCCAAGCAGGGCAGCAAGATTCGCAAGGGCGATGTGATCGCCTACATTGAGCGAGAGGCTGAATAATGTTGAATGTTCAGTGTTTAATGTTTACTTTGCAAGTATCGTGGCGTGAGCCTAATTAAACACTGAACATTACAAACTAAACATTAAATAGATGAATTATCAAGCTATTATTGATAAGTATTATCCTGAGGATGATGAGCTTCGTCATATCCTCATTACCCATAGTCAATCTGTAGCGCGAAGAGCGCTACAGATTGTTTCGTCTCATCCCGAACTGCATCTTGATGCTCAGTTTGTGGAAGAGGCAGCCATGCTTCACGACATCGGAATCTATCTTACCGATGCTCCTGGCATCATGTGTTTTGGCAGTCAACCCTACATCTGTCATGGTCGTCTGGGTGCCGAACTGATGCGTCGTGAAGGCTTCGAGCGCTATGCACGAGTGTGCGAGCGCCACACGGGAGCAGGCATCACATGCCAGCAGATAGAGAGTCAGAATCTGCCTTTGCCCCATCAGGATTTCCTTCCGGAAACCATGGAGGAAAAGGTGATCTGTTATGCTGACAAGTTCTTCAGCAAGACTCATCTCGATCGTGAGAAAACCATCCAGCAGGCTGAGAAAAGCTTGGCCAAGTTTGGCGAGGAGGGTGTCCTGCGCTTCAAGGAGTGGGAAAAAATGTTCGAATGAGCTAAAAAGACGTCAGCATGATGTGTAATCTAAGCAGAAATGCTTAACTTTGCAAACTAAATGAGAAAATATCCTTTCATAGCACTTTTGTTGTTTGCCTTCATCTGTATGATGGCAAGTCCCAACATGCCGTTCTTCAAGAAGAAAAAGAAGAAGGCTGCCGCCGACTCTACGGCTGTGGTCGATTCTGTCTTGCGCGACTCTGCAGGCAATGTGGTGGCTGATACTGCCCGCATGGACTCTCTGCAAAAGGCTATCTGGAAGCACAACCAAGTGGTGGACGACAGTATTCGTCTCGACAGTATTGCCCGCAAGAAGTCGGGTGGAGTAGATGCTCCTGTCACTTATTCGGCTTCCGACTCGCTTGTCTATGACGCCAAGAACAAGGTGGCGCATCTTTATGGCTCTGCGCAGGTGAAATATGAGAATATGGATCTTGCCAGCGACCGTATTTCGATGGACATCGATAAGAGTAACGTGAAGGCTATGGGTACGGCCGACTCTACTGCCGAAGGTGGTGTAAAGGGAAAGCCTGTATTCAAGATGGGTAGCGACGAGTATGATACCGATACCATCAAGTTCAACTTCAAGAGCAAGAAAGCCCTTATTAATAATGTATATACCGAGCAGCAGGATGGTTTCCTGTCGGGTATGCGCTCCAAGCGCGACTCTTCAGGAGTGATCTATCTGCAGCATGGACGTTACACCACCTGCGATGACCCACATCCTGATTTCTATATCTCGCTCTCGCGTGCCAAGGTGCGTCCTGGCAAGGATGTAGTCTTTGGTCCGGCTTACCTCGTGGTGTGTGATGTGCCTATGCCTTTCGCCATTCCTTATGGTTTCTTCCCCTTTACCAAGAGCTATAGCAGCGGTTTTATCATGCCTACTTATGGCGATGAGAGCGACCGAGGATTCTATTTGCGCGATGGTGGATATTATTTTGCCATCAACGACAAATGGGACTTGAAACTCTTGGGCGAAATCTACACCAAGGGTTCTTGGGGACTCTCGGCTGCCAGCAACTATCGCAAGCGATACAAGTATTCGGGAAGCTTCTATTTCAGCTATCAGGATACCAAGACAGGTGATAAGGGAATGCCCGACTTTGCCGAGCAGGAGAGCTTCAAGTTGCAGTGGAGCCATCGACAAGATTCCAAGGCCAATCCTTACAGTTCGCTTTCTGCCAGCGTCAACTTTGCTTCAACCAGTTATGAGCGCAACAATCTCAACTCGCTCTATAATCCACAGTCGATGACGCAGAGTACCAGAACCTCTTCTGTCAACTGGAGCACCAACTTTTCGAGCATAGGTATGTCGCTGACGGCAACTACCAACCTCTCGCAGAACATGCGCAACTCTTCGTTGGCAGTCACTCTGCCCGACCTCAATATCAACATTGCACGTTTCTATCCATTCCGTCGCAAGAAGATGGTGGGTGACGAGCGATGGTATGAGAAGATAGCCCTGAGCTATACAGGACATGTGAGCAACTCCATCTCCACTAAGGAAGACCTGCTTTTCAAGAGCAATCTTATTAAAGACTGGCGCAACGGATGGGAACATCGCATTCCGGTAAGTGCCAACTTCACGCTCTTCAAGTACATCAACATCAGTCCTAACTTCAACTTTACCGACCGTATGTACACTAATAAGGTCACGAAGTCGTGGGACGAGCAGAAGCAGGTCGAGGTGGCTGATACGACCTATGGTTTCCATAATGTGTACAACTGGAACATGAGCATCAGTGCCTCTACCAAGCTTTATGGTTTCTGGGTGCCCAACCGTAAGCTCTTCGGTGACAAGATACAGGCCATACGCCACGTGCTCTCGCCAACTGTAAGCTTCAGCTATGCGCCAGATTTTGGTGCTTCTCGCTATGGATACTGGGATACTTATCAGAAGACTGATGCCAATGGAAATGTATCGCTCGTCAGCTACTCGCCTTATCAAAACTCGCTCTTTGGAGTGCCGGGCAAGGGTAAGCAGGGAAGCATTTCCTTCACGTTGGGCAACAACCTTGAGATGAAGGTCAAGAGCGATAAGGACTCCACCGGATTTAAAAAGATAAGTCTTATCGATGCTTTCGATATCAAAATGAGTTACAATACGGCAGCCAAGGTGCGGCCATGGAGTGACCTCGGTATCGACTTGCGCCTGAAATGGTGGAAAAACTATACTTACAGTATGCATGCTGTCTTTGCCACCTATGCCTATGAACTCGACGAACAGGGAAATCCTTATGTGGGAACCCATACTGAGTGGGGCAAGGGACGTTTCGGACGTTTCCAGGGTATGTCGCAGAACTTCTCTTTCACGCTTACGCCAGAAAAGTTGAAGAAACTATTCGGAGGAGGCGATGACAGCGACAGCGAAAACTCACGCAACAGGGATGACGATGAGGGTGTAGATACCAGTATCGAAACCAATATCGACGATGACATGGAGGCTGGAAAGCATGGAGCCAAGAAGAAGGGCGGAATGGCCAAGACCGATGACGACGGTTACATGGCTTTCAATATGCCTTGGTCGCTTTCTGTGGGTTACGGTATCACCATGCGTGAGGATACTCGCCGCGAAAAGTTCAACGAGAGCACCATGCGCTATCCATACAAGTTTACCCAGACTCTCAACTTCAGTGGTAACGTGCGTATCAGTGATGGCTGGAACATCAGCTTCTCATCTGGCTACGACTTCGAGAACAAGGCCATGAGTATGACAACTGCTTCTCTGCAGCGCGACCTCCACTGTTTCAATATGAGTTGTTCGGTGGTGCTGGCTCCTTATACCAGCTACAACTTCACCTTCCGTTGCAACGCTTCTACGCTTACAGATGCTTTGAAGTACGATAAGCGAAGCGGATATTCCAACGCCGTGCAGTGGTATTAATGCAGGAATCGTAGAAGGTGAGAGTTGAGGAAGGCTCAACTTTTTTCAAGTATAATAGAAGATATTTTACATAGAATAGGCTTTTGCAACCTGGTTGCAGAAGCCTTTTTGTATTTTTGCATCCGAAAACGAAAAGAAGTGTAATATAACTAAAGTATCTTATCAATATGGAATCAAATCATCATCATCACGAATGTGGTTGTGCTCAAGGTTCTCACGGTTGTGGCTGTGAGCATCATCATGAGCATCATGACGAGCATGGAAGCCTTGGCAAGCGCCTTCTGCTCATCTCGGTCACTGTATTATTGCTTATAGGAGCTTACTTCGTCGAGAAGACATGCGCGCTTTCCACCTGGCAGTTGCTCCTGGTTTATCTTGTTCCCTATCTGCTGATAGGTCATGACACCTTGGGCGAGGCTGCCGAGGGTATTGCTCATGGCGATGTGTTCAATGAGCATTTCCTGATGACCATTGCCACCATAGGAGCCTTGTGCATCGGTTTCTTTCCGGGCGAGGAGACTGAGTTTGCTGAGGCTGTCTTCGTCATGCTTTTCTTCCAGGTGGGTGAACTCTTCGAAGGCTATGCTGAGGGAAAGAGTCACGACAGTATTTCACATCTGATGACCATCCGTCCTGATGTGGCTCACGTCTGTCATGGAGAAGAGGTAGAGACTGTAGCCCCCGAAACGGTACAAATCGGTGAGACTGTTTTGATAAAACGAGGAGAGAAAGTGCCCCTTGACGGTAAGGTCGTCAGTGGTTCTGCGCTTCTTGACACTTCTGTCCTTACGGGCGAGAGTGTACCACGCGAGGTAAAAGAGGGCGATGAGGTTTATTCGGGCAGCATCAATGTGAAGGGAGAACTGCGTTTGCAGACCACCAAGACCTTTGGCGAGAGTACAGCCTCTCGCATCATAGCCTTGGTAGAGGGTGCCGATGCAAGCAAGTCGCGCAGTGAGTCTTTCATCACCCGCTTTGCCCGCGTTTATACTCCTGTAGTAGTGCTGGCAGCCTTGGTTTTAGCTATTGTTCCGCCTCTCTTGGGTACTTTGGGCTTGGGTGTGCAACTCTTTGGCGAGGGCAGTTTTATGCAACTGTTGCCTCTATGGCTCAACCGTGCGCTTATCTTCCTTGTGGTATCCTGTCCTTGTGCCTTGGTTATCAGTGTGCCGCTCACTTTCTTCGGAGGCATTGGCGGAGCCTCCCGCGCAGGTATTCTCATCAAGGGAAGCAGTTATATGGATGCCCTTGCCAAGGTTGGCGTAGTGGTGTTCGATAAGACTGGCACGCTGACTCATGGCGAGGTGTTGGTACAAGCCGATGAGGGTGCGCCTGTTGTGGTAGGCGACCGTGTAAAAGAGAGCAGTGCCGAGGCTATAGCCCAGTTGCGCCGTGAGGGTGTCGTCAAGACGGTGATGCTTACTGGCGACCGTCAGGAGGTGGGCGATCGCATAGCCCGTCAGTTGGGTCTCGATGAATATAAAGCCGAGCTGATGCCTGCCGATAAGTTGGTTCATGTAGAACAACTGCTGAAACAGAAGCCTGCAGGCAGGACTTTGGCTTATGTAGGTGATGGCATCAACGATGCGCCCGTATTGAAGAGGGCAGATGTAGGAATAGCCATGGGTGCCTTGGGATGTGATGCTGCCATCGAGGCTGCTGATGTGGTGTTGATGGACGATGAGCCTCGAAAGGTTCCTCTTGCTGTTCACATTGCCCGTCGCACCATCCGCATTGCCCATCAGAATGTGGCCTTTGCCATAGGAGTCAAAGTGGCAGTCCTGTTGCTTGCCACCGTGGGTTTAGGTACCATGTGGATGGCAGTCTTCGCCGATGTCGGCGTAACGGTTCTTGCTGTCCTCAATGCCATGAGAGCATTGAAGAAAGTGGAATAGCATAGTTGATTCTATAAAAACACCAACCCACCTGTCTTGGAAATCCAAAACAAGTGGGTTGTTATTTTTAGGGCGTTTTTACCCTTTTACCTTTTTACCCTTTTACCTTTTTACCTTTTTACTTTTTTACCCTTTTACCTTTAAAAGTCTGATACTCATAGGACTCACGGTGATGAGTCGTTTCTTGTAAAGGTCGCCAATGGCACGCTTGAATACCTTTTTGCTGACATGGAAGCGTTCGTAGATATCGTCAGCCTCGCTCTTGTCGCCTAAGTCGCAGGCACCATCATTGTCGAGCAGATACTGGTAGAGTGTTTCGGCAAAGTCGGCAGTTTGCTGTTGTCCTGTTTTCTGCAGACTCACATCAATCTTTCCGTCGGGTCGCACTCTACCGATATATCCTTTCATTCTGTCGCCAGTATGAATGTACTGGAATATCTGGTCCTGATAGAGCAGACCTGGGTACTGGTTGTCGATGATGACCTTGAAGCCGAGGTCTGTCTTCTGCCAGATCAGCAAGTCCACCTCGTCGCCATGACGATAGTGAGGATGTTCCTCCGACAGGTATCGCTCCACCTTGGCAGATGCTACGATGCGATAGCTCTCCTCGTCAATATGTACGTGAACGATGTATGACTGGCCCAAAACCATACGCTTCTTTTGCTCACGGAAGGGACAGAAAAGGTCTTTCATCAGTCCCCATCCCAAGAAAGCGCCATATTCGTTCACCCATTTCACTTCGAGATAGGCGAAGTCGCCCACTTTGGCAAGTGGCTTCTCGGTGGTAGCGATGAGTCGCTCGTCTTGGTCGAGGTAGATAAACACCTCAAGCTCGTCGCCAATGCTCACTTCTTCGGGTACGTAACGGGTAGGAAGAAGGATTTCTCCTTCTTCACCTCCGTCAAGGTAAATGCCGAAGTCTACTCTTTTCACCACTCTCAGGCTGTTGAAATCGCCTAATTTTATCTTGTTGCTCATATATGTGTTCTTTGTTTTATCTGTAGTTCGTTTTTATTCTTCGTTCTTCACGTCTTCGTTTTCTACGGTTTCACTCTTCATCTCTTCGCTCTTTTCTACCATTCCGTCCTTCAGGTGTATGGTTCGGTCGGTAATCGAGGCAAGTCCCTCGTCGTGTGTGACAATGACAAAGGTTTGCCCGAACTTGTCGCGCAGATCGAAGAAGAGCTGATGCAGTTCTGCCTTGTTGTGTGAGTCGAGGCTGCCCGAAGGTTCATCGGCAAGGATTACAGCAGGATTATTTACCAAAGCTCTTGCCACAGCCACGCGTTGCTTCTCACCTCCCGACAGTTCTGCTGGTTTGTGATGAGCCCTTTCGCTTAAGCCCATAAAGTCGAGCAGTTCTTCTGCCCTTGCCTTGGCTTCCTTGCGGCTCTTGCCTGCAATGAAAGCAGGAATCATGATGTTTTCGAGAGCGGTAAACTCAGGCAGTAACTGATGAAACTGAAATACGAAACCGATATGCTGGTTACGGAAGTCGCTCAACTTCCGCTGTGACAGTTTGCTCACGTCAATACCGTCTACCACTACGCTTCCCTCATCAGGGCGGTCGAGTGTGCCAATGATCTGTAGCAGGGTGGTCTTGCCTGCGCCACTGGGGCCAACGATACTTACCACCTCACCTTTATTGATATGCAGGTCGATACCTTTAAGCACCTGCAGCGAGCCGAAGCTCTTTGTTATTCCTTTGATGTCTATCATTATTGTTTGATATTATTCCATTTAAGTTCTGAAATTTTAGATTTTCCACAAAAGACAGTCACAATATGTAGACCTTCTCTTATTCCTTTTGTTGAAATAATTCCTTTATTGTATGAATATTTTGTAGTTCTTGAAATTGTTATTTTTATTATCTGATATTTTTATTAGATGTAATCCTCGACAAAGAGAAATGTTTATTTTGTTGTTGGTACATTCCTCTTTTTCCAATATTCCACAGGTATTATAGATTTTTATTGTTACCATATATGGTGGATTTATAATTATTTGATGGCCATTTACAATGAGAAAATCTGATAAATGGTTTTTGTTGGCAATATCTGTGGTATTGAGTTTCAGAATATTACTCATTGCTTGTCCATATTGGTTTCGTACCCAACAAAAAATACCATTATACCATGTTCCAGGATAGACTGTAAAGCCGTCTTGAGGTATTGTCGTAAAAATTGTATCTGTATATATAGGTAAATGGTCTTCACTTTGTTCTACTAAAATGACTCCTTGCTCAAAATTTTCTGCATCAATAGAAACATTGGCCAGAGGATAATCGTCCTGTCCTTCTATTGGAGTCCATGTCTTATTCAAAGTCAAAACAGGAGTAGATGGCAGAACTTCAAAATCAATAGGTTCTGAGCGAATATAGCTGATATTGTTTTTTCCTTTATTTGAAGTACTAAATATACATGAAAAATAACAGTCGTTAGGACATACCTCTTTTTTTAAATTTCCCCAGTCAAATCCACTAAGAACGCTGTTGTATGGGTGTGAAAAATAACACTGAAATATTTTGGGCTTGTTAATAAAAGAGCAATAAAGTTCCTCGGATAAAAGATATTTGTATTCTTGATTATTTGTTTGTTTAAAATTAATATACCATTTAATGGATTCTATGTCTTCAGTTTTATAGTGTCCAGGTAATGATAATGTAATTAAATCTCCATCTTTGATCTGAGTACATTTCTTACCATTAATTTTTATATCAATGTTTTCTTCGTTTTGTTCTTTAGCAAAAGATTCCGTATGGGATATCACACTCATAAGTGTAATAAGGATGATTCCTAAAAAGTTGAAATACTTCATAGTTATTTGTTTGAATTAAGTCCTAAATTCTTTTGCAAAAATAAGCAATTTTGTATAAACCTCAAAAAGAAATAAGGGAAAAGATGGAAAATGAGCTATAAATGTTTTTAAAAAGCAACAATATTGTATGATAGATAGATAAAATTTAAATTTTATCGGATCACCTGCAAAAACGCGTTTGATTGCGCTGAAAAGGAAATCTTTGTTAAACATAAAAAATATTTTATGTTATGCATGGTTATTAAAAGAATTTTATGTATCTTTGCGTCGTGATAAGTAAACAATAGTATTGATTTAAATTCAAGCCAATGAATGAAGATGAAGAATTAGAAAAGCAGATTAGACTACAGAAAAAGCTGCTAAGTGATTACAACAAGCTGAGAGAAGCCTACTATATTGATGATAAAACATATTGGAAATATATGGATATAGGATTAGACAAACTTTCTGCTTTGCTTAAAAGAAGAAACAAAAAGTAATGAACCGCGCCATCTTTCGGGAGGGCTTAAAACAAAAAAAATATGGAGAATAACACAGAATTACTCAAGGAATACGCATCTCTTGCAGGCAGGGAGGATGCCAAGAGCGAGGCTCGAAAGGCAGAGATTCTAAGCTACATCAAGACTCATGCCAATGATGCAGACAGAGAGGAAGCCAAGGCTTTCATTGGTCAAAAGATGGAGCAAATAAAAGATAATGTAGAGGTGTTGCGCAAGCAGATAGAGACAGAGGATTATAAACTTCTTCCTCTTCGCTACATCGCAGAAGTTTACTTCGGCAAGAGTGCCGCATGGCTCTCGCAGCGTCTCAACGGCTCTGAAGTGCGTGGACACGTCTATACGCTCAGCACTGAGCAAAAAGACATCTTCAACCAGGCTGTCCAGGAGATAGGCAAAAGAATTAGCTCTTTGCAATTGGCTTAGAGTTTACTTATCACACAATCGAGCCCTCGAAAGTTCATGCTTTCGGGGGCTTTTACTTATTACTGAACTTTAGCAAGTTCAGAAGTTCCATGCCGAGAGCCTTTCTGGTAAGAAGGTCAAACTCGCACTTCTCAAACAGATCCTCATCGCTGCAGCCGAATCCCTCCTTCAAGACTGACTTAGCCACGGGTATGCGGATGGAGGCATTTGGGCGACCGCTCTTCTTGCCTTCAGGGAACAAAGGCTTGAATATCTCCTCATCAATCTTGGTTGTCACGAGACTATAAAACTGGTTATGCCATGAGTTGGGGTCAGAATACTTCTTTGAAGCCCGACTTCCTAACTGCATTGAGGGAGCCGTGAATATATCTAACTGAAGATTCGGATCTGTCTTTTTAAACATAGTCATTCTGTTTGATTGATAGTGTAAAGATACGAAAAATACTCCAGATAATGGCATAAATCGAAGATTATTATCGTGGAATATAAACATTTTAAACAGGCCTTACTTTTTAAAGTGGGCTCAGTAGTTAGATAAAAAACTTAAAATTTCTTTATTTTTGTGATTGTAACAAAAATGTAATACGTAGATTTGTATAAATTACATTTTTTATAGTACCTTTGCAGCCGCTTAATAAAGATGAGTATATACTAATTAACATTTTAAGATACATTATGCAGAAAAAAACTTACATGAAGCCTCTTGTTAGCTTATATGCTATAGAGGCATTGACCATTTTTGCTGGCAGTCCAGGCGAGCCCAGTACCCACCCATCTGTACAATCCCCTGGTTTTCAAGTCGAAGGAGATGTAACAAGTGGAGATGGCGACGACGTTTGGGAATCGCATGAGAACAATTAGAATTAACCACAGGAACACAAATTGACAAACAGATTAGAACATGAAAAAGTTTTTGTATTCAGTATTTATGTTGGCTGCTGTAGTTCTCGCAGCCTGTAGCAACGATGACAATGGCGATATACAGCCAAAGAGAGGAATGACCCTCAATGCTTCTGTTGAAAATCTAAGCTCGCGTGCCACTATGACAGATGAAAGCGGCACATGGAAGTTTGCATTTACTGCGAATGACAAGGTGAGTGTAAGCAATAACAAAATATCAAATTACTATACTTTCACAAATAATGGCAGCCAGTTTACCAGTACTGATGCCATGGTTACTACTGAGGATGCCGACTGGTATGCTTACTTCCCAGGTAATGAAGTGGTTCTAACAAACCAAACTGGTGATTTTGCTAACGTGGCAAACTACTTTGCTGTAGCTGGAGCAACAACTGCGGCTACAACGGGTGAAAAAGGTCTTTCGATTACTCTGAAGCCCAAGGTGTCTGTGCTGCGCATCGTTAAGGTGGACAACTACGGCCCGTGCGACATCTATCTGAAGACTGCTGACGGCAAGTATGTGTCGGGGCTGAAGGCTAAGAAGAATGAGGCTGGCTATGAAGTCGAGAAAAGCGACACTAAGGTTTCGGTATTCCAGAAAGCAAGCAACGGCAATGCCGGCATCTATTATGTCATTGTCCCTGCTGGTGTGAAGATTTCGGTGTACAACACAAATGACGAAAACCATATCAAGACCACAAAAGATGCAGGTCTGACTGCTGGCAGATACTATACGCTTACTACTGGTCCAACAACTGGTACAGAAACAGCTACTTTGAAGGATGGTACAACTGAGAACGTAGACTGGGTGCAGTTGTGGATCGGAGGTCCAAGATTTGCAGTGAAGAATGTTGCTGAACCGATGACATGGTATGATGCAACAAAAAAAGGTGACGACTTCGCATGGGGCAGCAATTGGTATGTACCATCAGAAGAGGACCTCAAAATAATGCACGAGTTATTGTTAAAAGTTCAAAGTAAACCAACTGAACGAAAAGTATCAATAACAGGATATCCTACTCTGGAACTCATCACAAATACTAAACTGGAGGAAAATATAGTCAAAATTACTGGTTTTCAACCAGGATATGATAAAAACTCAATAAATCTATATAATCCTTAATTCCGCAACACTTTGATTTAACTTTATTTATAAGTACCTGAGCAACAAAAAGTTGCTCAGGATTTTGCCATGTCAGATTTTTCACCTATCTTAGTGTTGCAATTTAAAACAAGCTTAAATCGTAACAAGACATGGCAAAGGTAGCAATAAAATCTGAGAAACTCACACCTTTTGGAGGAATTTTTTCAATCATGGAGCAATTTGACTCCATGCTTTCACCTATTATCGACCAGACACTTGGTCAGAGATGCCGCAGTATCATCGGATACCAGTACAGCGAAATTATTCGTTCTCTGATGAGCGTATACTTCTGTGGCGGTTCATGCGTGGAGGATGTAACATCGCATCTGATGCGTCATCTCTCGTATCATCCGACCTTGCGCACATGCAGCTCTGATACCATCCTCAGAG
>ERZ773209.38-NODE-38-length-94006-cov-33.862088_pt1 | contig 94006 bp, 117 predicted proteins | sample MGYA00511109_ERZ773209 | MGnify/ENA primary metagenome ERZ773209 (study PRJEB29015, sample SAMEA2737786) | human gut metagenome | biome: human gut; feature: human-associated habitat; material: faeces | place: China | collected 2012 ...
AATAATCGAACATTCTGACACATACACCATTGATACACAGATAAACCAAGTTCACATCCTTCTCTGTTGCATCACCACCACCCAAATTGTTGACCGTATGAGTGGTAGTTCCGTCGATAGACAGAGAGAATTTTATTCGCTTAGTCTCAGGATAGTAAGTGATTACACGATCCGTAGAACACTTTACCTCAATTTTGTTAGCGTATATACGGAAGCCAGTTGTATCATCCATACAATCTACGATGACCGCATTCTCATCAGAACAGATGCCTGTCTCGAACTCAATCTCGACGGTTCTTCCCTTCTTGCTTCCACTCACACCGAAATTCTCTGCGAATGGTTGCCAGTCTTTCAATGTAACAGACTTTCCGGCTCCGATGGTCATACCCTTTCCGTCCAAGAAACCATTATAGGCATTCAACTTAAAGTTGGCAGAACGCTCCAGATAAGAAGTTCTTACTCCTTCGTAATAACTCTCCAGGTTCTCGATACCCTTATCGGAGTTTGTCTTACCCTTCATGGAGTAATATACCTTACATTCGCTGACCGGCTGCAAAGTAACTCCTGCACCCTTGATTGTTACATCGTGGGTTGCACTCACATCGCCAATGGATATTACTACACTAATCTTTGGAGCATAGTCATTTAAATCCAATGGTACAGTAGCCTTCAAGGGGGTCTCTCCTGATGTATGGTTATCATCTACGGTACATAACTGGTCCGTCAGAACAAGTTCCTCTGTATTGTTATTATACAATACCTTGATTTCGATTGCAACCTGTGAGCCAATCTCATTGTCAGGAAGGTAGAAATAATAAGGTACCTGAATGGTAGAATACTGAGTAGCAGATACAGGAGCGTCTTTTCCTATGGCAATAGCAGGAGTATTGCCCTTCTTGATATAGGAAGTTCGTATCTTGTCTGTTGTGATGCCATACTCTGAATTGACTGCCCATACTTCAATTTCATGCTTACCAGCAGCATAAGTACCTTTTGAGTCAATGATAAACTCGCCAGATGAGTTATTGATGGTCTTGGTCATGGTTTCACTACCATTGCCATTGCTTACCTTGCAATAGACGGTGGCATTTGCACCCTGGCAATTCACACGAAGAGACCACTTTCCATCCCTTACGGCAGTTTCTACATAACTCGCATCAAAAGAGAGATTGATAGATACCGTTCTGATGCTGAAGGAGAAAGTTCTGCTTTGACCGTGTGTATTCGCCACAGTGATCCTTACAGTATTCGTTTCTGACACAAGATAGTTGGTCAGATCCACATTATAATTGTTACCCGTTGCCGTACCAGAAGCTTCAAGTGTCTGTTTCAGTTCCGGAATATCAACACCATTTACTGATACCACAAGAGTTCCGCTTGTCTCATCCTTTTCGCTTGGCTCTCCGTAGTAGCTATTGTAATTGATGGTCGCAATACACTCTGTTCCCTTCACGATAACATCATCAGGTCTCTTTACCATAGATGTTCGCAGGATATACTGGAGTTCTGCTTTTGCAGTAACAAAGTCATAGGATTGCTTCACGTTGTCAGCATAAGTCTCCTTGTCGTTATACCACTGACGATAGCTTTCCTCGTCTGAAAAGAATCTCCAATAGATGTGCGAGTTGTTTCCCTCTGGTACTACCTCTTGGTCAATGTAACCGAACTTCCCATCTTTTAAGGAAATCAAGTTGTCCTTGATGAGCTTCTGTACCCATTTACCCAAGTAACCTCCCCAATCGGTGTTGAGGTCAGTTATTTCCTTATCTATTTTTTCTGTTGCCATATCTTAATTAATTTTTCCAAGTTTCATCATCAATCCAAGGTTTCTCATTTACCCACCATCCGCTGCCGAAACAGCTTCTGATAGCTTGCCAAATGAGAATACTTCCCTTATACACTGCCGAAATCACATTACTTCCCAACCTGATAGCAGAGATTTCTTTATTTCCTAACTTAATCATAGGCTATTCCTCCGTAAGCATATAGTAAGTATCGGGGTCCTTTGTTTCCAAAGCCTCGTAAGCCGCTTCCGTCATATTCACGAACTTCGTGATAGTAGCAGGGATGTCCTCTACTTTTTTCTTCAATGCAGAAATATCAGATGTAGCTGTAGTCAAAGCCTTTTTGTTTTCCTCTGCCGTCTTGCTTGCTGCCTCTGCCTTGGTCAACGCATTGCTTGCATCAGTAGAAGCATTGGTTGCTTTCTCCTTGATTTCGGTAATAGTGGACGAGAAATCGACGGATTGCTTCGACCAGTTCGTACCATCAAAATAGAGGAAGGCGATTTCGTTCTCTGCTACAGAGAGTTTTCCAAAATTAGGGTATTCACCTACCTCGGTAGGCAGATAGAATACCTTAGTTTTCGGAGTGCCAGGATTGGTGGTTCTTGCAGCGATACCGCCATACACCGCACCCAGCAGCAGATTATCTACCGAACCATTGACTTGCGCCAAAGCGTCCTTGGTGGCATAGGTGGATAAATCTACCGAGATGTTTATCTTGAAGGTTTCGCTGGTAGCAGTCCACGTACCATCCGTCTTGCAGCGATAGACGGTATAGTCAGTACCGCTGCCTACATAAGCCATCATGCCCTTGTCTGGGTTAGGATAAGCCGTTTTCAACTCGGTTTCTGAAGAATAGAAACCGCAGTTCATCTCCTTCGCCTTGCTCGCCTCACTCAGTTCCATGAGTTTCGTGACAATCAAGCCGAAATTGGTGTCGAGCGCTTTCGCTACGTCGCCAAACTTGCCCGTAGTAGGCGTTTTGTTTAACTGTTCCATATTCTTAATCATTATCATTTGCCATTTCCATCCCAATTCATGTCTGTCTCACCAGTCCAGAACACACCTCGGCCAATCGAGCTGGATGAAGGTACTGGGGTAAGGAATTCTGGGGGTATGTATATGCAATTCACGCTTGCGCCACCTTTCAGCTCATGCCAGCCTCCAATGTCGCAGAAATGTATAGTCTGATGGTCGTTTCCGTTAATCACTCGCCACTCCTTGCCATCGTCCATGCCCACGAATGAATAATAGTAGTCCGCTGTATTGTTGAAAAGGATTACATCTATCGGCATACCAGCGGTGTCGTCATTGCCACCAGGCGCAAAGAGCGGTATCTCGTAATAAGTGTTGCTGCTTGTTGTCATTCCCTGCGTCAGTTTATGCTCGACTGGTTCTTTACCCGTGCCCCTTGTAAAGACTTTCATCAAGTCCTGTTTGACTATCGCCATCGTCTTGGAACGATGTCCAAACATTCCTCTGCACCACACGTCTGATGTGTAAAATCTGTTGCTGCGGTCCTCCTTTTTATTGTAACCTTGGCTAAACATATCACCATCGAACCACATCCTTCCATCGCTTCCAAATTCAATGCTTCCCACGACATTGCCTTTATTATTGACACAATTGAGCCTCTTGAAGCTTCCACTCACACCAACCAGCTTGCCACCGAACTCACTATCACCCTTGAACTTGGCATTTCCTTCTTCATCAATCTCAAAGTTGCCATTCGGCGACTTGACGGATTTCATCACACCCCCTTCCGCGTAGATGATACCTCGTAGGATGATGTCGGTAAGGATGGCTCTACCGCCATGCGTGACTACGAATTTAGCGAGATTGTTGAGTTCCTCGGCAGTAGGCTCGTAGTTCGGGTTATCCTTATACTTTTGGATGGTGTAGATAGCCTGTTCGAGTGTTCCGCCACCCCAGAGAAAAGGAGAATCATCGTCGTTGTAGTAGCCGCTCATACCGCCAGTTTCCTTAATCATCTTCTTATCACGGAAGTTGCCCACTTTAAACTGCTGAGACATAACCAAACCACCATCGATGGTTGTAGAACCTTGCGTGATGGCATCAGTCAGGAACTTCATGTTCTGAAACTCAGCCATTGACTTATCATTGTCTGAGTAGGAAGGTGACCAAGCAGGGGCAAGCTTGCCATAAGAAAGCATGATTTCACAAACAACACAATTCGTGCTAACCATAGAGAATACATCGTCTGCTGCGTCAGAGCAAGTAATATGCAGCTCGTATCTCTCGAAGGATGAAGTCATATCTACATCATGTGTTTCGCCACCGATGCTCACCTTGACGGACGTTCCCTTGCCCTTGAAGGAAAGCACGTATGCCTTATCTACCAATAAAGGTTGGGCAAGTTGCTGAGATAGGGTTCCGCCTATCCGTACTGCCTTTCCGCTTGTAGAGTCTTTGGTGTCAATCACACTGGCATTCTCCATCGTCCAATATTTCAGCTTCTCAGAGAACGTTTCCTTATCCTCAGAGATTTCAGTCTCTTCGGATATATCAATACTCTCATAGTCGCCACAAAATGACGTATTGCGCAAGAGATTACCGCTTTTGATATTCAAATCCTTCAAATCGTCTTTCTTGACAATATCGGTAACGGGTGAGTTGTCCGGCAACAGAGAGTCTGAATTGAAAATCATCTTGCCCTTAAAGGTAGCCTCTTTTTTCTTGGAATCGTATTGGAAGAAACTCTTACCCTCTTTATCTCCGGTATAACTGTCGCCATAAATGTTGCAATGGAACAAGCCAGTAGCAACATCATACCCTTCGTCCTTTACTACATGGTCGAGAGAGTAATCATTGATACCTTGGTAGAACTTCTGACTTGGTGCATCATTAGCGGTAGCAGAGAGAATAATGGCTGCCTGGCGATTATCTTGACCCTCATAGCGATAACCCAACTGCACGATGTTATCATTTACAGACGGCTCACTGGTTGTCAATTTATCCTTGTCGGTATTCGACAAGACGATATAGTTTTCACCTACCTCAACAACCAATCGCCAGTAGTATTTGGTTTTCACAAACTCATGTGTTCCTGCATCAATTCCAAACTGCTGGCAGCGAGCTTGGTCGCCTACTACAAACTCATTATATACCTTCTTTTCACCCTTGCTATCGCTTGTATCAAAATAGCACTTGAATTTGTCAGGTTCTACATCATCCGCTACCACGTTCCCGTCTGTACCAAGACGTTCCACCTTACTTACTTGCATAGCCGCAGGTGTGATGGCAAGTTCACCACCAATATATCGCAATTCGTGAATAGTGATACTTCGGAAATCAGCAGCACGGCGAATCGTGATATAGTCAAACTCAGCGAGCGATGTACCGTCATCTTTGACAGCAACTTGCGCGCCCGTAGAACCAGCGGAATAATTGCCAAAATTGACTTCTACAGGTTTGTCCTTTTCGCCTATTTGAACATTGCCCTTTACGAAAAGCTGAGATAAGTGAGCGATACCAGCCTCAGTAATATCCCACACCTCATTAAGAGCATCTGCGACTTTCTGAACACCAAAACGAATGCCTTTTTCAAAGGTAATAAGTCCATGGGCAGTATCATCATCAGTTTTTGATAGAAAATGTCTCACGCCAAACTGACCCAAGAAACTCGGAGTTACAATTAGCTCATCACTCGTATCGGAAGTGTTGTCTTTTGCTATGCCGGTTATTTTGTCTTTGTCACCAAAGAGTAATCCTTGGGTTATCTTGAGAAAAGAAAAGGTTGCATTTGCGATAGTCTTTAGGAATGAAATAGTATCATCTATACTATTATATTGCCACCATTGACGAACACCGCCACTATCTAAAGCTTCATCAGTAGCAAGAGAACCGTAGTCAAAAGGCTGCGGATTTACCCAAGCTCTGTATCTAACATTATCTTTAGTAATCTGCACTTCAGAGATAATGCCCTGCAGATAGATGTAATAATAATCTTCACTACCTACCTGTTTAGACTCATCGGTAATAGATTTTCCGTAAATATCAATTCGCTCGCTGGGAAATACAACAAGGGCTACATCATCCAAATTTCTCTGACGGATAGTGCCATCGGGACTGTCTGTCTTTTTTGGGCGAGGGATGGCGACATAGAGATACCGCCTCTCGTCACTCGGAAACTCGGAAGGGTAGGCCGCAAGCGTCCATCGCTGGTAATTATGCCCTGCATCATAGCCCAGTCCGTCGATACCCTGCATATAACAGAGTATCGAAGCACCGCTAACCACACTCGCCTGAATGCGGTTAGGTTCGCCTGTAGCATTGAGCTGAATATAAAGCGCACTATTGGAGATCCAATAATTAGCAGTTTTTGCTTCTGTTACCATCTTTCTTTTCGGATTTCAAAATTTCATATTTTTACATCACAAAGATAGTAAGATTTGTTTTTCTGAGAAGGACAAGGGATTAAACGCTTGCCGGTCCGTAGATGTCGAGTTTTGCCGTAAATGATACGGAATACATATTAGTATTAGTCTTATCCAGGAACGTGATTTCATCTTCCGGAATGATGGTAACTGGAATCCAGTTACCCTTCACGTTTAGCCAGATATGATTACTCATCAAGAACTCATGCAGATACCATTGCAACCAATTCTCATCCAACGGGTCAGTCATAAACAACCAACTTTCCCGATCATTCTTCTTACTTACTGCAGAACGAGAAAAGCTATTGAAAGTTTCCAACTTCGTAACAGTATAACTACTACTCTGAATAGAGAGTTTCTTGCTATACGTTCTTGGTATGCTTACGCACTCCAATACACCGAAGGAATTGATAAAACGGAAAACCATACGGTCTTTTCCTTCATCTTTCGGCATAGCATAGATACTTTGTTCGCCGATAGTCTGCAAACCCTCTTTTGTGATTTCAACCTCACGAGATTGTGGAGCAACAAGTTTTTTGGGGTTATCCACTAAAGACTGATCGACAACGAGTTTTTCTGGACTATCCAATAAAGACTGAGGCTTAGGGTAAGCAGGAGTATAGGCATAAGTATCTCCTACAACCATCAGTTGCGGTAAGGACTGAGGTTTACGTGATAAATATGTAACCGATTTCGTTACACCTGATACCATTCTCTCAATATCCCAGAATGCACCTGCAATACATCGCAGATTGGTGGCACCGCCATCACTTGCTTCCGGCTTTTTCGGATAATATTGCTCTCCTGCATTAGTGTGCAACTCACCATTACTATCCATATACTCATCGTATGCCCTAATATACCATTTAACCATTGGGTAAGTAGTCGGATGGGGAGTATATTGGTAATCTTTCAGAAGTGTACCAATGGCAGACGATAAATCCAGTTCTACATCATTACCCTCCTTGATTACGGGTACAGGAAACTTGTTATTTTCGTAATTGCCATTATTATTGTCATAATTCACCTCTACAATTACACGATGAAAGTACGGTGGATTTTTTATATCATCAGGCTTAATCTTAAACGTGATAGGATTACCAGCCAAGATGGAGCCTGATATAAACCTAATATTACTTGCCATTTTGATTTAGTTTTGAATGTTAGACGTTACATATTGACTTTTTGTTCCACGAGTGAAACAAAGTCTGAAACTATCTTGCAACCTGCGGCTTCAGATGGAGTAATCTTGATGCTAAACACCGTTTCTGTCTGAAGTATCAAGTCCAAGAAATCAATAGACTCTAAGCCTATATCTTCTCGCAGATTAGAGCTGTCAGTTATCTCCGTATCATTCCACGATGACCTCAATCCATTGATAATGGAATGCAGCCTCTCCTGTATATCTTTCCTTTCCATATTCCTTTTACCTTTTTACCTTTTTACTTTTTTACCTTTAAACGTCCTTTGATATAACAAACGACGCATTTGTTCCCCCAAATCCAAATGAATTACAGAGGATATTATGCGGCTCATATTTCATGGTTTTCATTACAAGCTTCATATCAGGAAAGGCATTGTCATTCGTACCTACACAACCAGGAAGAAAACCGTACTGTATCATCAAAGTGGCTTGCACGGCTTGCGATACACCTGCCATCCAACACTCATGCCCAGTCATACCCTTTGTAGCTACCACATAAGGGCAGAGCGTAAAGGAGTCCATGATAGCAGTTGCCTCGGCTTCGTCTCCCGCAGGTGTACCAGTGGCATGAGCAAGGAGCACGTCTATATCACCTTCTTCTAAGCCCGCATCATCTATCGCCTTAACCATAGAAACAGACTCGCAAGAGGCAAGTGGGGTGCAAGGAGACTGTAAACCATTGGTAGAGAAACCATAGCCGGATAGTTTGGCCAAAGGAGTATGTTTCATATCCTCATCCTCCTTTCTCATGCGATAGAAATGTTCCGACTCTAAGATAACGCAAGCCGCACCACCCGAAGGAGCAAGACCAGAACGGTGTTTATCGAAAGGTCGTACTGCATCAGTAGCAAATACGCCCAAGGCATCAAAAGACTGCATAGAGGAAGGTCCAGCCTCCTGCATACCCACCACAATAACCATTTCCGTTTGATGACTATTGAGAAGCATCTGTGCTAAGCCGATGGCATGACCGCCTCCTGCACAGGCTGCACTCACGGTAAGCGATAAACCGTGAATACCCAAGAGGGAGGCAAGGTTCATGCTGGCTGTAGAGTTGAGCGAGCGGAACACCGCACCTGCACCCAGACAACGTGTGTCATTCGTACGCTGCATGGTTGTACCTATATCCATCATTGTATCTGCGGTAGAATCGTTGCTTACGATAAGAGAAACATGATGATCCTTTAAGAAATCGTCGCTTACCTTTGCTTCTTCAAGTGCTTGCTTTACGGCACTTAGCGCATAGTAAGTGGGAAGGGAGAAGCATTGTCTCTGCGCCCTGGATAGACGATCTGTATATTTGAATGATACCTGTGGTACTGCACCGCACAAACATGACTGATACCCGATTTTCTCGCGATAGGTATCATGGTATAAGCCACATTTACCATCACGCAAAGCCTTGGCGAAGGATGGTATATCCTCGCCAAGGCATGAGTGAATACCCAAACCAGTAATATAGTTCCTTTCGTTTCTTACTTTGTACATCATAGTCGTATCTTATTTTTATCTTCAAAAGTCTTCAAAAGCAAGAATGCTCTTTTTACTTTTTTACCTTTTTACTTTTTTACCTTTAAATCATAGCGCATACACCGTCAATTCCACCTCGTCAAGTCCAGTTTCTGCGCTGATAGTAGTATTCACTTTGTCGATAAGGCATTTAATACCACCAATGTTCCACCATTCCATCCAGTGATTAGGAATATCCGCTATCTGCGCTACGGTAGTAGAGCAACGTATCTTGTATTTCTTGCGATTAAGTAGGAAATAAGCATACGGCAAAATAAAAGTATCAAACAAGCCGCGAGACTTGATTTTAGTTACCACTTTACCTGTGCTCGCATCCACCTCGTCAGGCGCACAGAGTGAAACGTTTGCATACTTAGGGTCCTTCAACCAAGAAGGTTCTTTGAATGCACGTATCTTTAGAGAGAAACGTTCTCCATTACCCAATCCTTCCTGAACACCATTATAATCGAAAAGATTACCCATCATATCGAGAGAGTCACAAGCAAGGGCATATTTTCCTACCGCAGAGCGCCATTTCGATGTACCGAAACCATCGTAATTGAAATCATAAGACTGAATACTTGCGTCTGCACCACCACCTCGCATTAGCGCCAAAGCAAAGCCCCAACGAGAATCATCCTGCAAAGGAGAGTTGCCGTCATCGGTGTCCGATGGATCATAACTCTCTACGAGCTTCAAAGATTGTTTCATATAGAAATCGCAGAATGGAGAGGAAATAGTTTGGTTAATAATCTGCTCTACAAATTCATGCTCCATATCTTCATCCACATAGGCGCAAAGAATAGGCTGACTATCGGCGATAGTTACGCCATATTTCTTTCCGCTATGAGAATCGGTTGCCTCGTGAGAGCCGTATGCAGCCTCTATCTCCTTGAAATAATTGACATCGTTGAAAGGTACAGGAGTAAAGTCTATACTAATATCCTGAATGAAGTCCTCATTTTCCTCACTGCAATCTCCATATTCGACACCTTTGAACTGACCCACCTCGAAAAGGACTGGCTTTAGGTCTGCTGTAGTTGTAGCCTCGCTATTTACTTTAACGCGATAGGCATTGCCCGTTTTCTGGTCGATATAGCATCGCTTGTCGCCATTACTGAGATTATGAAAGAACTCGACATAAGCCTTATCATAAACAGTCGCATTATCTCCGGAATTTGGCTCAGGATAGTCGGTATAATTGTAATCAGTATCATAACCCATATTCTTGTTTTTGCGGCTATCTTTGATGTATTGTTGCTGTTCTTTAGCATCACTCTCGTTAGAATAGCGCATACGCACACCCGTAATCTTTTCTGTCATAGGAGTGATAGAATGGACGTTTGCATGGAATGTTCGGGCAGGATTACCACTACGGCGCAACACGTCCCTTATGAGATATGCAGTAACCTTCTTTTGTTCATAATCATAGGAAAACTTAATACCAAAAGCTGCCTCTAAGGATGAGATAACAGTGCTTACGCTCTCATCAGGAAAGTTATCACTATTCGCCTTCATATTAAGAACATTCGCCTGTACGCTGAACTTCTTGATTTGAGCTTCGATACTGATACCTGTAACCTTACCACCTTCACTTGTCGTTTCACCTACCTGTACATGTTCTGTCGTACCTTCAGGCGTGGTAAGGGTAAGTTCCTGTACCGTTTTATCCTCTGCTTTAATGATTTCAATCTTACCACCGCAACCACGAGACTCCAACCAGCTATTGATATGTTCCTGCGTCTTAAAGAAGCCTGTCTTGATTTCGCCAGGAATCTTCTCTGCTACAACTTCTGCCTCCTTATCAGAACCTGCTACATACGTTGGATCATTAATCTTATCCTTTGCATTCCAAATCTCCCTTTCCGTATAATAGTCACCATGGTGACGATGAAGGAAAGGTTGTTTATCGCCAGTAAGGTCATTTTCATCATAAGAATAACTGATAGTATCGTAGGCGCATACAGTTGTAAAGAAACAGAGATGCTTCATATCCTCGATTTTCATCAATGCAGATTTATCGAAAGATACACCAAGGTGAGCAAAAAGACAATCCAGAAAATAGAGTACATAGAAACAGATACCCGATTGCGGTCGCCTTGCATCAAGTACCCAATATGGATATAAATCCTCATAAGTCCACTTACAATCCTTTACGCTGATAACATCACTCGATGTTTGCCCTTCATCATCCAAACCATGATGCTTATAACAGACACGAGCATTACAATAAGTAGCGGCACGTCCTGCTCCATCCGTCTCACCATAAGCCGCCGATACATTGATATAATCGCCCTTATCTGCCAAAGCGGGAATGTTTACGGTATGATTGTTAGGGTAAGACCTCTCGCCAGCCTTATAAGCGTCTGCCGCCTTATGATCGGTAGTCGTACCAGCATATTCTTTACAAGAACCAGGATAAGAAAAACCAAGGGCTTGCGGCTCCAGCACCTTGCTCACACTAACGTGTCGAGCCTGTATTATTCTGGTTTCCGTCTTATCGCTCTTGTGCTTACCTCCAGCCACAAATACCTCTACCTTCACTATCGGATCACTCTCAATATCCACTCTCACGTTACCTATCTTTTCTCCGATGATGATTGTGTCCTTGACTGGAATATCACGACAATTCAGTGAACCGATAAGGTTGCTGAATGATTGCGTGCTGGCATCAATATTCATCGAGAGAGAATCGGTTATCTCGTCATCATCCTGCATGACAAGCGTACCATTACGGAAAGGCAAGCCGTCGGCATAAATCTTGGTAGGCTTATGCTCTAAGTTTACCGCACGAATAGACGCACGCGGATCTTCGATGTTCTTCAATAGCCATCTGTTTCCGTCAAGCGGTAAGGAGAATGGATAAGAGAACATTTCGGTATCGTTGAACACAGGGTTCTGATCCTCTATATCAATAGAGAAATCAGAAGCCTGCGCCGTAGGTTTGTCGTCAACCAATATAGTGAGATGGGATTTCATTTCTTAATACTCAATTTAGATTTATCGTATAATTTTATCAGACGAGAAGTAAAACTATGGATAGTTGCCTCTCCATAAGCACAGATTTCTCTATGACCATGGTCGTGCAATGTGCCATCAGTTATATGGACGGTTGCACAGTCGTAACACTCAGCCTCCTTGCTTGTCACAAGATAAGAATTATTTCGGGCGATAGCATAACCTTCCTTGATGGTAGCTCGGCTATTATCCAACAATTCCACTTTGCAGCAAGTATTCATGGCCAAGGCAGAGGCACTACCATGCAGCACCACCTGCGCTTTGCCGAGAATATAAGCGGTATGGGCAAAGGAAAGATGAATAGGTTCATCGCTATCCCCAACAAGTACATAGCCTGTTCGGGAGTCCTCATTATAGAAGATGCCAGCCGCATTGATTTCAGTCTTGAAATCGGGATAGAAATCATGAAAGGCTTGCACCACCTGTTGTGGAACCTCCGTTATCATGCCATGCCAATACTTATGCCAGGTATCACACATTTCCCTGATACTTGTAGTTTCACAAAAATCATGCTGAGAAGCCTGGCAATTCCCGCTCTGTGCAAGAATACCAATGCAGAGTTGCTTAAATTGCTGGCTTTTCCGTTCTGCAGTTTCTTGATCCTTTCCCATATTCACTTCTTTACCTTTTTACCCTTTTACCTTTAAATCGCCTCTTCTTCCGTTTTAGCAAGAATTGCCTCATAGCCGGTAAGTTCATCCTCACTCACGATGTCAGCGTACTTTTGGCGAAGCTGATCGATGCGCTCCTTGATACCCTTCACTCTCGTCTTTGTAGAAGGCTTATCCTTACGGATGATGTACTTTATAAGGGCATCAGCTTCTGCCTTGTGCTTGGCGGCTGCATCACGGGCTGCCTTTACTTCCGGACGGTCGTTAGCTATCTTTTCAGCGATAGCTTCGGCAAAATGAGGATCACGAGCCAGGGCTTTTTCATAGAACGGCTTAAACTGGGTACGGAGTGTCTGAGGGTCAATGGTAAAGGCCTTCTTTGCGTAGGCGATGTATTCAGGATCACCTGTCTTCTCGCTCAGACGCAGGTAACATTCACCCATCTCTCTATCCACAGCAGTGTAGATATTAGGTAAGAGTTCACTTTCGATTTCGGTAGCACGGGTTGCAAAAGCGGCGATTTCTTCTTCGGTATAGATAGCACCTTTACCTTGCGATATAGCCTTCTCGTTGGCCTCTGCCATGGTCTTAGCCTGTTCTGCCTTACTTGCCATCTCATTGCGAAGTTCACGCACGGTGTTTACTTGCTCCTGCAGGGAAGGAGAGAGGAACGGACGGATCTGCATCAGATTAGGCATCGTAGCAGCAATACTCTCACCGTCAGGATTGGCTACGATACCATTGTAGGTGAGTGGCTGGATGGTTGTGTCCGGCTTCAAGTTAGGAAAGAGAGATTGCTTTGCCTCTTCCATGGCTTTCTTCTTCTGAAGTTCGGCATACTCAGCCTGTTCCTTCTTGGTAGGTCTGCCCACACGTCGCTTATCGGAAGCAGATGATGCACTGCCGGTATCGATGGTTTGCAGATAAGTTACCATCTGACGCACACGACGATGATAATCTCTAAAACGGCGTGAGTCTTTGACAAAGGATTTCGCCTTAACAACATTACTCAAGAGGTCAAGTCCCTGCTCAAAAGCCTCACGCTGGTCGGATGTAAGCATTCTTGCGCCAATGGCAGGAGCAAGGAGTTGAACGATCTGTTCTTTAGATAAATCTTTCATAAATCCTTATTTTGTTGTTTATTTGAATTTTAAGAATAATTTTTGCCCATTTTCGGCTTGATTTTCGATTAAATGTCAAATTAAGCGGTTTTGAGAACGCTTGATACGACATAAAACCGAAAATAAGCCACTTTAAAAGCTCTTAGCACAAGAGAGGGGTTACAAATATTCGGGAGCCAGTCTGATTGTTCTTATAGCCTTCGCTACTATCATCCGATGCAGACTCGTTGGAGGTGTCACTCTTAGCCAAATCAGCTTTCTCGTTGGCAGCATCGAGTTTTGCCTGTGCCTCTGCCTTCTCTTTTTTCAGTAAGCGATGAATACTTTCCCTTATGGTAATGGCATCATCATGGGCAAGAGAACGGGTCAGTTTATCAAAATTGATAACTGATGTACGCTGCTTGAGATAGGCGGTTACAAGTTGGCGAGCCTTCTTCAGCATCTTGTCATCTTCGCTTGCCTGCAAGAGGCGAGGGATGAAATCTTCGCCAAAGGCTTCTTCCAGGTATTCGCTCTGAATGAAAAGCATATCAGGGATGAGACGCACAAACTTATCTCTGTTGCCGTAAATATCGAGATATGGACGCAAAGACTCACAAGTAGGAAAAAGCAAATCCTTATGATAGTAGTAGTACTCACTCTCCTGCCAAAGGGTTACGATTTCCTCTATTGCTTCATGTCGTTTGGTCTCGGCTTCGGTTGCAGCGTCATTGCCGCTATCTGTATGCTCGCCCGAAGTGTCGATAGGCATAGGTGTATTTATCTCCTTTGCCCATCCTTCCAAGAGGGAAAGCATGTTATTGAGCGAAGTCATTGCCGACTTGCGATAGCTTTCCTTGCCCTGTGCTATCTGGTCTTTGGTAGCCGCGGCAAAATCACTGCTGGAAGCCACGTTGATACCAGAGCCATTCACAGAGAGAATTTGCTTTTCTACATTTTGCGCCATCGCATCATTTGCAACCATGCGCTGTGCATAAACCAGAAGTTCACTCCAGGGATTATCAGTATAAGTACCATTAATAATCGTATCGCAGAAATCAACAGGTTCAATGCTTGCGTAGTACTTGCAAAGTCGGTCATAGAGCGAAGCTCCTAAGCGAGGTTTCAAAAAATCCTTCTCGCTATTATCAAGCATACCTTGCAAGTTGGCCACCTCATCCACGGCATTGCTCGGAATCTGTAGCCGGAGTTCTTGATTCGTAAAGAGTATCATATCCTTATATTTTTTTACCTTTTTACCTTTTTACTTTTTTACCTTTAAGATTCTTCCTGCTTCGTAACTCCCGTTTTTGAGTTATCGAGAGTAGTCAGCACCTCTCTGTCTATCTGCCAAACCAGATGCTCGTCATATTCATTGAAGCGAGAGATAACCTCTAAAGGTCGCAACATCAACTGCTGCAGAATAGCAAACTGTATCTGCTTAACTAAAAATCGCTCTCGCAAGTCCGTACCACCCGATGAAGCCGTATCGCCAGGAGTATTACCGATGAGCTTTGCATCAAGACCCATGGCAAAGAAGATGATACTTGAAATCTCCTGCAACTCGGTCTTGTCAGCACTCGCTTGGTCGTTAGCCTTCGTTTCAATCTCCACGATTTCCCAAGCCTTATGCTCCTTGCCATCTGAACCAGTAAAGGTAGAAGAGACAAGCGCCTGCCCTGCATTGCTTGGATTGGAAAGCCATTCATTGACAGAACGAAATACCTCATTTTGAATATCACGCAGTTCCTTCTTCTTCTTCTCACCCTGCTGCTGATAAAGCTTGGTGATGTAATCCTGATGAACATAGATTACACGTCCGATGATGTTGCTATTGCGCTTACGGGTAAGACGATCATCTACAATAGTGAAGGCATATTCAAAGATACTGCCGGCAAAGATACTATGCCAGGCTGCCTCTGCATAATAGGGACCGCCATAATCTCGTGGTGACATGATAAATCGGGTAGGGCGCTTTTTCACGCTCACTCTCTTCTGTCTTGCCTCACGCACATATCTCTGAAGGTCTTTTACTGCAGATGTGGACTGCAAGAACGGAATAGCCGAAACCTTACGGTCTTCTTCCTTGAGAGTTGTGGCAGACATGGTGGCATCCATCCATTGATTTGATACATACGCATTGTTGATGCGATAATTGTTATCCTGCCTCTCCAGTCGGGTAGTAAAGATACTGCGATGTTTCAACCCGATAACCTTGGGTTTCCAGTTGGCAGTATCTACCGGCTTTCCGTCAGCATTCAGTTGACGTTGGTTCAACTGCAATTCCACAAAGCATTGTGACATCAGAGCCATATCACCAGCCATGTCAAGATAAGTCTGTGCAAGATCGTTTTCTTCTATAAACTGACGCACCTGCGCATTTGTCTCTTCCCATTTCTTCAAGTCGTCCTTCAACTGCTTCATCTCTTCTGAATCCTCATTACCCTGTGCAGGGTCAGAGAGATTGATGGAGATAGGCTTTTCCTCAGAAGTACTATTCTGTTGCGATTGCTCATTCTGTTGTGCCTGCTCTGCTTGCTGTCGTTCCAGACGAGCCTTTTCTTCTTGCGCTTTCAGTTCGGCTATCTGACCTCGAAGCAATACACCTGCGGTTTTATAAGGGATGTACTTTTCCGTGATGTTCCCGCCTACATACTGGGTGTAGTGGTATTTAGGTTGTGGGCCACGACCTACCAAAATTTTCTTGATGAAATCGAATCCGGCTGCGGTGAATGGAGACATACGGGTAAGCAGCCATACGATATTAGGCTTTCTGTTTCCAAATCCCCATTCCATAAAACCAAGGCCAGGAGTACCTACGTCATTCGGCTTATTGAAGCTTTCGCCTCCACTCGAAGCAAAGATAGTAGATACCTGTTGCCGAGCCGCAGACTCTCCGCTGGAACAACTTGCGCTTGCTCCTGCTTCATTCAGAAGCATAGAGTGTACGTAATCATTCCAGGAAAACGCCTTATATCCATCATTATTAGGTGAGATAAAGGCATCAGGGCGCACGGCTACGTAGCCTTCCTGCTTCAGTTCCTCACTACGTTTTTGGTACTGTTGCAAGTTTGTGACTCTGTTCTTTCTTGTCATAGTGTTATTTGTTTTTTCTGAGTATGTGATTGCAGAGGATAAGGCAAGATGGCGACCCACGCACACCTTTCTCTCCTCTGTTTGATGGTGTAAAGGTAGAGAAAAATATTATATTCATAAGGACAACGCTTTAAAGGTAAAAAAGTAAAAAGGTAAAAAAGTAAAAAGAGCCTGGCGGAATATTGCCCTGCTTATTTTTACCCTTTTACCTTTTAAAAGCAAGAATGCTCTTTTTACTTTTTTACTCTTTTACCTTTTTACCTTTCTTAGAACGGTAGGTCGCTGTTAGGATCATTATAGCCAGGCATTGACGTATAATCCTGCGAGCCGTCTGCTGGCGGTACGTATGTGGTAGCGTTGCCGGCTGCACCGTAGGCTTGCTGTGGATATGGCTGCTGATTGGTGGAAGCCTGCGGCTGATAGAGGCTGGCGATGCGCTTATTCATGCGAGTACGGATTGCCTTGAAGAGATGCGTGTTCTCATCATTGAAATCCTGATTCACGATTTCAGGGTCTTTCTCTTTGCTATACTCCTTTACCTGTTCTACGAGTTTCGGAAATGCTTTGGCTACTGCCTTGACGTACTCGGTGGAGAATGACATTTGCATTTCGTGGGTAGGCACACTCTTGTCGGTGTCGCCACGCTCGATATTACTCTGTCGAATCTTATTCTTGTACGAATCTTTAAAAGGCTCGATATGAACTCTAAACTTAGCCACCTGTACGTTGGCATTATTTTTTTGATATGTCTCTACTCGAATTTCATTCACATCGAGAGGAATGCAGACATAAGGGCGCTGCTTATTCTTCTCGTCGATACCTACTAAGACCTTGGCTCCATTCAGAGCCAAAAGGTCAATGTTTCCATTAAAACTTGCCATAAATCTTCTATTTTTTTATTTTTTTTATTATAAGAGCAAAACAGCCCTTTTTGTTTTTACCTTTCAATATCCTTCAAAAGCAGGAATGCTCTTTTTATCTTTTTACTTTTTTACTTTTTTACCTTTAAAAGTCTTTTACTTTTTTACCTTTAATCGTTCCGTTTCCTCATTCTCCTTCGATAATCTTTCAAGATGCTCAAGAACAAGGGAATAGGATTGATTATTCACCTGGTCTTCCGTTAAGCCAGCATACTTCTGCATAGTGGCAGTGGTGGCGGTATAGATTTCAAGCGGAGTGCTGGGCTTCTGCTTCTTGATAGGCTGCACTTTGAACACATGAGGGAAACGCTTACTGAGCGTGTGCATCGTACCCGTCCACCAAAACAAGATAACCTGCCATTGCGTATCAGGGAAATCCTGAAAATAACAGGCATTCTTCGTGCATTGATCCAACTCGTAGTGATAATCATACTTGATGATTCCAGTATTGCTATCCACATACTGCGTTACCCCATTGAAGATGATGGCCAAAAACATGGATTTCGCCTTATCTACGTTCATCACCTGCTGCGCTATCTGCATCTCCGAAAATGTTCCACGTTCCTTCATCTTGACGAGGGAATTACTCAACTGGGTGTAAGTTCCCATCATATCAGAGGCAAAACGGTATTGTGCCCAAGAGAAACCATCAAGGTCACAACGTGGACCCTGGAAGGTCTTTGCCCAACACCACCACTTGCGCTTTCGTTCAACATAGTCATAGGGTAGGGAAGTCAGAAACATTCCACTCTTATTATCAAGCCAATCCAAGACACCTGCACCCTGCGAGAGATATTCTACGGAGTTCTTGTCATCCGTCTTAGCCTTCGGGTCGAGCCAGTATTTGATTTGCCAGAGATAAAGATGGAAAAGACTATCCTTATCCTTTTTTTCTCTATATTTCTTGCCGTCCTTGCTTAGAAAACAGGTATAATACTGTTCGTCGATAGGCAGCTTCTCGTCAGGGTATTCGACAATCTGCAGATTAGAGAGTGCAAAGAACATAGCTATCTTGACATTCTCCATGGAGAAAGGGTGATAGCGGTCCACCCGTTCCACCTGTTCTCTCATCACGTCTGCGATAAGTTCCAGTTGCGCTCTGCTACACGCATTCCAATGTTTCGGAAGAGAAAGATTCATATTAAATGAGAAATTAGAAATGAGAAATGAGAGCAAGTCTGTTCTTTTTACCTTTAGAAGCAGGAATGCTCTTTTTACCTTTTTACCTTTTTACCCTTTTACCTTTAATATGGTGCCTTCCCCCGTAGTAAGCGAACCATACTTAATAGCATCAAGCCTGCGCAACCAACCTTTCAGAAAGCGCTTCTGCGAAGGTCTCTTTTCGACAATTCGCTCATAGAATTGCTTACGACGAGCCTTCAAGCGATTGAAGAATGCCTGCGGGTCTTGACGGTTTAATGCCGCAAGCGTCTTTTTGCCCACGATGCCATCCGCTTTCAAGCCCAACATAGCCTGGGTAATGGTAATAGAAGGAGTACCGCTGCACCAAATCCAGTCAACAAGAATATTGGCAAGGTTCTGGTTTTTGATTTCATCTGCACGCCATCGTTTCCAAAAACAACGGCGCATCACCTCGATAGCGTCTGCATCAGAGATGAGCTTCAGATCATCTACATCAATATCGCCATCGCCATCCTTATCGTAGCCCTGCATACGCCAAGTAGCGATGGTCACACCCTTATTCGTTGCGCCACCTCTATCCACAGGATCGTTGACAAACCCTCCCTCGTAAGAAAGGATGAATTTTGCGATAGAATCTATTTTTGCCATAATCTATTTTCTTTTTCTTATTCTGTTGCAAAAATAGGAAAAAGAAAAATATTGGAGGGGACAAAAAAAATAAAGGAAGCCTCCCTGCGGCTTGGTAGGCGCAAAGGAGGCTTAGAGAAAAAATATATCAACCTTAAAAATGTTATCCTGAACTTTTTACTCACTTTCGCTTACATCGTAGCGTGAGCGGACATATAGTCCCATATCTTAGTACAATCGTCTTCTTCGGGTTGCCAGTCTGCATCCTGGAAATAGAAGAGATAAGCAGCCTTGATGATTTCATCTTCTGTCATATCGCTGCACAGGTCAGCATACATGGCATTGAAGGCAACATACTTATCCCAATCGTTCACCTTATTAGGGAACTTCATGCCCTTGGTGGCATTCGCTATCTGCGATTTAGTCCAATGCGCACCGGTTCCTACCAACTCACCATTCTCACCTTTTTTGCTGTACACAAGATGGCAGACATCATGGTTGGCCATTTTCTCACTGTAATGACGATCATAGAACACTGCGTGCTGGTGACGAAGGATGCACCAGTACAATTCCGGATTTGTTTCCTCTAAGGAGGCGAGGTCGCAGCTCAACTGTTCCATCGCCTCCATCATCTTCTTCTCGGTAGCCACACCGTGAGCGCGAGCTTGATCTATTAACTGAATATACTTCATCGTTTCTTACCTTTCCTTTTGTTGGTGGATAGTCATGCGATGGTGAGTGTTAAAGGAGCATCGCACACGAAAGTCTTACTGCAGGAGCAGCAGGCTACCTTGACAAGACGGTTTTTCACGCTGCCAAGAGATGTGGTAACGTTAGTGATTGCCGTAGCAGAGAAAACAGGAATGGTGAAATCCTGACTTACTACCTGCGAGCGGGTACAGCAGGAGCCGCAGTTGCAAGGCACGTAACTGATAACACCCTCTACGTGAATGGTTATGAGATATTGCGAAGTACCCACGTTGGCAATACTCTTTACTGAGAACTGAGGGTTGAAAACCGGAGTCTCGTCCACGCATGAAGGAGCACAGAGCTGCTGCGTGATATTTACATCATAATAGGGAGCAGTGGCGGTTGCACCTACCGCAAGCGTAGCCATGATGCAGGCTGGAATTGTTCTTTTATTCATAGTCTTTTCTGTTTTAATAGAGCGACGACTTCACCGCCGCATTAATGTTTCACCTGATAGCCCTGCGCATTCTCTACCGGAAGGTTCTTCTGAAGAAGGTCTGCGAGTTCGTCAAGATCTTCCTCGTCAAAGGTTATCACACCCTCCAGGATAGAGAGCGGTCCTTTGTAGCGAAGCTGATCTACTACGTCGTGTGCCATCTGAGGAATGCTCTCTTCGGGAATATTCCCGAAATACTTGGCAAGCATCGGAGTGACAAGTGCATTGACCACAGGCTGAATCATCGGTTCTACATCGGCTTGCAGAGAGTAGTTGCCGCTTACCAGACCCAAGCTGCCAATGGTAGCCTGAAGAGACTGGAGCATAGGCAAGCGCATCAGATTGCCAGCCGCTATCTGAGAGATGGCAGGGCGTGCCCATTCGGACACCACCGCTGCCAGGATTTGCGAGTTCTTGTAATCCATATCGTTTTTCCTTTTATCCGAAAATACGGTTACTGGTTACAAGCGCATCCGCATCCCATCTGACATACATTACCCGATGGAATCATCATCTTGGTAACACTCGTGAGTGAAGCCACCTGCGATTTCAGCACGTCGATGTTGGCGTTGGCAGCGGCATTGTATGCCATCTGCTGTGCGTTGACCGCCTGCTGTGCATCCTTGTTGGCATCCACCTTGTTTTCGAGCTGGCGAACCTTACCGTCGAGATACTGAGTTATCTCTACCATCTTCTTGTCGGCATAGTTCTCACTCTTCTGAATAGCAAGCTCCGTCTTCAATGTAGAGTTCTCCTGCATAAGGTTGGCCTCACCCTTGGTTACGAAGCGTGCATCCGGGTCACTCGGATTGGAAGTCATGCCATTGTTGCCTCTACCGAGGTTAAACAAGGATGCGCCTCCACCCAGCAAACTGGTAGCCAAACCTGCGATACCAAGTCCAAGGGCGGTATTACCCAATCCCTTGCTGGCAACATCATAGTTGCCATCATTCGTTTTTACCTGCATAGTGATTAAAAAAGTTTTAATTCTTCCAATATTGGAATCACTTGCAAAGATAAGGGGAATCGGGTAAAGAAAAATGGGATTTTTATGAAATATCCTTACTATAAAATCATAAAGAATGATTTCTAATAGAAAGATAAAAGAAAATAATAAGTACCTTTCTGTTTGCTTGATTTTACATAATTTCTTCTAATGATGCAATATAAGGTATTGCTTCTTCCTTGATAATATCAAGCAAAAGTTGAGCGGAGCGTTTTATTGGAACATCTTGCATATAATGGGCATTACTCATTAGTTTTTTCTCTAAAGATACGATAGGTTTTGCAACGAGGGTAGGGTGATTCTTTAGGTATAGCTTAGGTGCGAAAGTTATCCACTGCGTTTCCTCTATGACCGCAAGTGCTTCATCGGGATCACTAATCACGCATTTCATGTTCAGCTTTTTTAGGTCTCTTTGGATATACTGCTGACAGGTGTCAAACTCTCGTTCACCAACATCAGGCATAATGACAGGAAACTTCAGCAAGTCTTCATACGATACTTTACTTTTATGAGCCAAGGGGTTTGTATTTCTCATAATCGCATAGACACGGAAAGGAATACATGGCAAAGATTCGATACCTTCATGCTTATAAGCGGTATTCATCGTGAATGCAAGGTCGATGCTATGCGATCGAAGCGATCGGTTCAATATATGAGCCTTGTTGAAATCCGCATTGATTCTTACATTAGGGTACCTCTTCATAAAAGTAAGAGCGGCCACACGCACGTATGGAGCTATAAAAGAACCTATGCCAATATGCAACTCACCCGTGATACAATTATTAAGAGCGTGAATATGTTCCTTGCAGTCTTCTGTCTGCTTGAGGATTTCTTTCGCGCGAGGCAATAGCGTTTCACCGCTCTCAGTCAGCATGATGTCATGCGAAGTTCGTATCAGAAGTTTGCAGCCGAGTTCTTCTTCCAAGGCTTTGATATGCTGACTAACTGCCGATTGGGTTACACAACAATAGGATGCAGCTACACTAAATGAAAGTGTTTCTGCAACATAAACAAACGATCGCAAATGTCTTAACTCCATACCTCTCTTATTTTTATAGTTAAAATAATAAATTAAAACTTTACGGCTGCAAAAATAAAGAAAATATTTCATAAGACATTTGCCTTTGCATTAAAAATACTTATAATAAGATTACTTTTCCTGAAAAAGCATAACTTTTACATCATCATACATCGCCATTTCCAACTTCTCGCCATCGTAATGACCAAGGGCGAGTAACTGCCCGTTCTCCTGGGTAGTCTGTTCCCCGCTCTGTGCATCCGCACGGATAATCATTATATCAAACTCCCTGATTAAGTTTTTCAATTTGTGAGGGTCGATCATAATCATATCATTGCGGGCTTGCTGACGAATGCGCTGAATGTCGGCTGGAGTCAATATCTTGCCCAACTTCTTATTTGCATCACGCACGGCTTGCGCTTCGATGTCAATACGCTGCTGCTCATAAGCCTCCGTGAGCAACTGAAAATTCTGCCATTGTGCTACATGTTCCAAGAACCGACGAAAACCCTTTTCGCCTTGAGCCAACGCTACGGTAGCAAGGGATTCTTCTATCAGAAGAACCTTATCCTTTGCTTGCCAGTGAATAAGCCCACAACGATTAAATTTCTCTACGATAGCAAAAGCCTCTGAGACATCGCCTAATTCCTTCAGAAGATTGCGCTGATGTTTATTCTTTTTTTTAAATGGCCACCACATATTTCAAATACTTAGTTCTACTCTTTTGTTATGATGCAAAGATAATGAATAGGATAGTAGTGAGAAGGACAAAAAAAGCCCCGACACTTCGCCTTACGTCATGGAAGGCTAAGTATCGGAGCTTTGAATGTATAATGTATAGAGTAAAACAGCCGATTTAAAACTCATCGGATTGTCAGAGGGAGCGATTATTCATCAGTTTCGCCAAGCGTGGAGGTTTCATCATTGATAGATGCTACCTGCTTGCTTCGCTTAGATGACTGCCGGGAAGCGGAATTGGTTTCGCTCTTGTCAGTTCCGCTTACACTTCCCCCGCTGTGCCTACGCCGGAAAGGAGAGAATCCCAGCCACTTTCAGGTTCGGCAATCTCATAGCGACCGTAGGTTGTCGGACTCAAAGATCCGCTCAGTGTGACCATACGATCATCTTCTGGTTTTTTGCCCGTGTCTCCTTTAATATTACCGGAATCATATTTGAAGTCGTGCTGCTTGTCATAAACGAGAATTGATTTATCACCATCCTCGATGATATAACCGCACTTGAGGTTATTAAGACCACGAGCCACATACGCAGAATCAGCGCTTACGCTCTCAAGAACGTAGTCCAAAGTCTGCTTAAAGCCCTTTCTGTAGCCCAAGTTCTCCCAAGTATGACCCTGACCGCCATCCTGACACTCGAACTTGAAAAGACCCTTACCTTTTTTGAATGATGCAGCAGTCAGTGCTGCATAAGTATTCTTGCCTGCCTCTGGCTCAAGAGGAGCAGCAAGGTCACTCTTGATAAATAGATATACGTTTACGCCAAGACCACCAAAGTTCTCCAAGCATTCGTTCTCGGAGAGAATATCTTTGATCTCAGGGCATGTTACATTTTCTGCCATAATTGTATCTTTTTAATGGTTAAGAAAAAAGCGACGGCCACTATATTCCGTCAAGTCAAGCGACCGTCGCCGAGGATTTATGTTAAAGCTTAGTAAGATGTGAATACAAGATTACTCAGCAGCCTTGAAGAAGGCAGTCAAGCCCATGCTCGTACCAGTAGCGATAATCTGAATCTTCTTCTCGGTGCTACCGTTGCTCCAGTGAGAGAACTTATCCTTAGTACCCTCTACGGCTTCGAGAGTGACAATCTGGTTCACGGTTGTCTCAACTGGCTTAGTGTAGGTCTCATCGTTCACCTTCACGCTACCATCTGTAACCTCAGCGCCCTTCTCGTGAGCGAGAGTAACAACAAGGTTAGAGTTGGTGTAGTCACCAGCCACATACTCAGCAGCAGCGAGGGAACCGTCTGACATCGCAAAGGCGTATTTGAACGGATTGCGAGGGCCCAACGCTCCTTGAATTGACTGAATCTGAAACTGTACATCACGCATATCGGTGTCAGTGCCAACCTTAACACCGACATAAGTCTGGTTGCCCAAGGTGTCAACTGCGTAAACGAAGTTCTTAGGAACGGTAACATACATACGATCACCCTCACCGAAGTCCGCAATAGGGCAGAGAGTTACACGAGAGAGACCTGGGAGCTTAAAGTTACTACCGTCTTTGTCGTAGTCAACCTTGAAGTTGCCATGGAACTTGTTAGCATAACCTGCAGCGATGTACTGGGCGGTCTGCTCACTCATGTAAACGAGTGTGTTCTGCTTGCGCAGACGGGCATCCCACTTCATGTGCCATGCCAGGAAGTTGTCGTAAGGGGTAGAGTCGTTGTTGTCAGTAGGCTCTGTAATTGACTCACAAGGAATCAAGTTGCCGTTAGCCTCACTGATAAGACCAGCCTCGATGTCGTGCTTGATACAGGTATGGAAACCATCGTACAATGCCATAGCCTGATCTCTGGCTGGAGTAGTCTCGTCGCCCTTGTCGAGGTCAATATCACCGTTCCACAAACAAGCGGTCAAGTTGTCGGCATAGTTGCGGAGAATAGCAGTAACAGCCTCTGTAGAGAGAGGGTACTGACCCTGTGCATTTGTACCGAAAGGTGTCTCGCAGTACTTGTCGATGTTATCGGTATAGTGGTCCCAGGAGAGCTTCACTGTGATCGTACGTTCTCTCAAGAAGCCCACCTCGCTGTTCACCTTGGTGTGAACGTCCTTACGACGGGTAGTGCCGCCCTTACGGAGCAAAATGTGGGTGGTACGCTTGTACTGAACACCGGAGATAACGTCAATGCCCAGACGATCCATTTCCTCTGCGTCTGTGTAGCCAGGACCCATGAGGATTTCCTTGCTCACCTGCTCGGCTACGTGCTGCAAGGCAGTAGTGCCGATAAAATCTTTTGGAAGTGTTGCCATAATAGTAAAGTGATTAATTTATTTTTAATTTCTAATTTCTCATTTGTCATTTCTCATTCAGAACTACTCCTCGCCACGCATAAAGCGCTCGAATGCCTCCTTGCGCTCCTTGTTGGTCTTGTAGAGTGAAGGGTCAAACTCACGAAGTTTCGGAGTCTGAACTCCCTCGCCGTTATTCTGAGGAGCGGCACCCTGCGCTGGCTCTTCGCCAGGGTTCTCACCGAGAGCCTTAATCTGAGCGTCCTTGTCGGCGATGGTCTGGTTTGCGGTTGCAAGAGAATCCTGCGCGGCCTGCAAGTCAGCCTCTGCCTTCTCCTTGTCGGTAGTGAGGTTTTTGATTTCCTCATCCTTCTTGGCGATAGCAGTAGCGTGCTCTGTCTTCAAGTTCTCAAGAGCCTTCTCTGCATCAGCCTGTGCGGTCTTGGCAGCTTCGAGGTTGGTGTTCAGTTCATCAAACTTGGCTTGCAAGTCAGCAAGGTTCTGTTCTGCGGTAGTGGCTTTCTGCTCTGCATCAGCCACCTGCTGCTTATTAGCTTTAAGTGAAGCTTCGAGTGTGTCAAGCAATGGAGCATTCATGAATGCGCCTTCCTCCTTAACCTCAATCTCGCCTTCCTTCATGCCACAAGCGGCATTGATAAGTGGATAATTTGCCATGTCAATTTTATTTTTGTGATTAGAAGTTTCCTGTTTTGCAGAAGAAGCCTTGTCTGGCTCCAACTGAGGGTCGTGTGCCGGATGGTCGGATGGTTCGTTCAGACTGTTCTTTGTCTCATCTTCATCAGACGACTCTCTGCTGATAGGCTGCGCTACACCATTATAAAGGTCGAAGCAGCGCTTGACGCAAGAGAGGAAGTCACTCTGATCATCCATCAGAATACCCTTCACGTCTTCGGCATTGAATACCTTGCCGTGCAGATGCTCATCCTTTGCGTTAGGACAGGCTTTTTTTACGTCAGCTCTGAACTCCACACCCAACTCGGCAAGTTCTTTTACCATCTTCTCGCTATCACCATCATTGGCAACATCACGGAACTCACGGTTCTTGTCGAAACTCTCAGGGTCGTACAACTCGTGATAAGTTTCATCAGTAAACTGGTTTTTGCTTCCATCAGCCTGCGTGTAGAAGGATGCCATCACACCGATACAACCGATTTCGTCTTTCGGGTGCATGTAATATCGCTCATCGCAGAAAGAAGCGAGATACATACCAGCCGATGCACACATGCCGTCGATAAAGGCTATGACTGGCTGACCTAATGAACGGGCATAATTGATAGCCTGCTCGAAATCGTTCTTTGCCCAAGCCGAACCGCCAGGAGTATTGATAATGAAGATGTGGCCTCGACATAAAGAATTGTTGGCTGCACGGATCATCATGTTGCGATGATCGACCGAACCATAAGAGCAACCGCCACCATTACGGGTAATCGGTCCGTCGATGGTAAGTACCGATACAAACGGGAAGTCCTGTGCCTCCTCATCATCTACAACCCAGTTGCCGCGAACCTTTTTGCCATCCTCGGAAATCTGATATTCCTCTGGGTAAAAGATTGAGCCATCGGAGGCTTTCAAAGTCACGAAACCGCAGGTAGGTGCCGGGCGTTCGTACAAGGTATGGGCATTCAGATTTTGCTCCAACGCCTTACGGATGCCGTGAACAAAGTCAGGCGAAACCATCCACTTCTTCTCGGTAAGGATTTCATAGAGTCCTTTCATAGTGGAAAATCAAAAGTTTAATTAATGTATGTTATGTTATCCTTGAAAACAATTCTTTTTACCAGAATGTCTCATTTGTTCTTGATGCAAAGGTAATAAATAGGGTAGTAGTGATAAGGACGTAATTCGGCTACACTTCGGATATACAAACAAAAAACCTGCTATCTTCGCAGACGGCAGGCTTCAGAAAACTTAAATTTGATAATAAAAATAATAAACTATTGTCATTTCTTCATGGGTATAATTAAAAATATGAGAATTAAACATCTTTTCAAGTACCCATCCCGATAGAGATAGGGATATACTCCGACATCGCCTTACAGGTAGCCGTTACACTACAAGTCTCTACATCGTTCTGAGTAGTTTTACTATCCGTAATAGCGAAGGTAGAAGGTAGTGTATAACAGAGATATAGCCTATCAGACTGCTTACGTAAGACTATATAATAGTCATTTCCGTGCATTTTTTTGATAATTTCGGCTATACGGTCCTTGCCGTTCTCAAGATTAGCGGTAATCTCAAAGGAGAAAACGGTGCCGACACCAGCCTCTTGAGAAGTCTGCTTTGCCGTGATGCTTTCGGCTACTACACATTGTTCATTCTCCTGCAGCGATAAGTGCAATGCCTCACCAGCAAAACGACAGTTGTTGATCTGCAAAATGCGCTGCATATTAGGTGGGATAGGTATCGTACTATCCCGCACCGAATAGAAATAGGCATCCGTGATGCCTTCGAGAAATATTTCTTTGCAACTTTCTGGTAAATCCATACGTTCAAGTATTTTAGTTTATTTTTTAATATTCTTTAATTATTCGTTTAACACCTATTTAATATATAGAAATTATAGCCATTGTATGCCGTCAATATGCGTCATTTTGTCCCTTGTGTCACCAAACTGCATATCGGCACAACTGTAAGACTGATAGTTGATATGTTCAGTCTTAAACCACCTTACGATGATACGCCGGAGATTATCTTTTTCTGCCTCGCTATTCTCTATGCCGTAGCGCATCAGATAGCGCTCTAACATGGAACTCCTGGAACGGGCAATGACTTTGCCTTTGGAGGTACAGAAATCGAAGGTGCTCAATGCCCATTCTATCAGACTGCGTTTAAAGGTGTTATTCAGTGAGACTACGAGTTGCCTTACACCTTGCGTATCGAGCGTAAAGGTAGGTTTTACATTATAAACCGTATCTACCATTTCCACTTCACTGGGCAGACGGATGCAGAGATAGTCTTCATTCAGTCCCTTGGCGAAATCCTTGCGACCATTGAGCTGCTGCACCTCATTATAGGAGAGCCAGTCGTTTGCATCACGAGGCATCAGTACCTTACCTCCTGCCGGACCCTTTCCAGTGAGCATATTGCACCATTGTTGCTGCGAAAAACAAGCCATATCGACGTGGGTATTCTTAGCGGCATTGATGAGCGAATTTCGCATGATGAAGTATTCGTGCGTGTAGGCATTAAATACCACTGGTTCCTCATGCTGCAAGATATAGTCGGTCTCTCGGTGTCTGAAGAACTGGCATCGGCTCAAGGGGAGGCGAAGGTAAATATTCGGCATAATTTCTTATTTATTTATCATAATTGGTGTTAGCATTCAAAACTTGGGTCTATCACTCTCATTCTGGTTATAATCAGATGATGAATCCAGAAACCCACTTCCTTAGCGTTAGGATGCGCCTTGCCCGTCATATCACGGAAACGGAGGTCAAGAATATGCTTCCACTCTTCGAGACTGTAGGTGTAAGCCACTACGGTGTAGGTATCAAGCGGAAGAATGCCGCGGGCATCCTGCGGCTTCAGTCCCGATTTCAGCAGTCGGCGATAGAGCCAGTCACTTACCCTGCAGCCGGTCTTATACAGGAATTTCTGCCATCGTGTACCCTCGCTCAACCAGAGAGGTCGGGCAATCTGCACACCACCTTTCTTCTCCATATTCACATAGCGGGTACTCTGCTCGCTGATACAGTTGGGAGAAGTGCGGTTCAGTTCACGGCTGGTGCTGATCTGCGTAGTCACTACCATGGTCATACGAAGGAGATAGAGCGCTTCCTTGCACTCATACTTCTGAGCCTTTTGGATAAACTCATCTTCCTTCACGCTAAATTTGGATAGCATTTCAAGCACACGAGCATGTTCGCAGAGGAACTGCATGTTACTGCTGATCCATACCTTATGGTCTTTCACCTCATAGCTGATATAAGGTGATGTAGTCAGGAATGCCCAGATATAACGAGGCAATCTGCTTTCATGTTTAAGGAAGAAATAAGCAGATCCATGGCGATACATCGAGCGATGCCCACTCTCCCAGAATCGGTTGGCCAACTTAGTAGCCTGCTCTTCCCGAAAATCCTCTTTCGCCTTATCAGAGAGATTTTCATCAGGCTCTTTCTCCTTACTCTTATAGCAGATTCTGCCTACACTGGCAATCTGTTGCGCAGCGGTCTTCTGTGGCCACCACTCCACATCAGGAATAATCATTTTCATATTGTTTCTTATTTGATGTTTTATATATTAAAAATATGCTTTCCGCTCCACGGAACAGATGGTTTCTTTTAAAGGAAGGAGCTGGGAAGGCGGATTAAGTTTTTTGCTGCCAATCCTCCTTTTTTCAGTCTCTCTTCTACCTCTACTTCATACTTCGATGTTTCTCTGTTGGCAGCTTGAATGCACCTTTTTACATTCAGCGTAGTAGTCAGCAAACGATAGAGCGACGAATTATTGCTGATGACGTAATCGAAGGAGTTAATATCCAGCGATACACGATATTCATCACGGTTGGTTCTTTCAGGAGCGATACCGCGAGCCTTCAGCGTTTCGGGCTTGGCAGCCACATAAATACTCATTAGTTCAATATCCGGGAAATGCTCGCAGATGCCCAAGAATCCTCTTTCATCAATCACATAGATGGCGGCATCTTTTACTTGGGCGAGTTCCGTCCAATACTCGTAGCCACCATATTCGGTGTAGGCAAGCATTTTTTCCTTGGGAGTCTTGCACTCCTTCACGAAAAAATGCTCTTTACCATTTACCTCGCCATCCCTCATGGGGCGGGTGGTGAAGGAACAAAGCAAGGGGATGTTCAGAGCGATGGAAAGGATATTTGCCACCGTGTCCTTGCCTGCTCCAGATGGACCCATAATTGCGATAATCTTTTGTTTCATATATCTTATTTTTGTAAATATATTTATTAAAAATAGAGATTCATAATGACATCCCGAAACATTCCCGAAAGAATACTGAGCTAATACTGAAAGAATCATAAGAGTATCATAAGAGATTCATCGGAGTATCTCCAAGAAATTTTAAATACTGATTATCAGCCACTTACAGAAATCTCATATTTCTACGATTTTCCTATCTCATCAGAATATTTCTTCTCTCGTCTGTCAATTTATTTATCATCCACCCATTTCTCATTTCTCATTATACCGTCTTTCTCATTATTTATATTCTACGAGTTGTTGGCATCAAATGAAAATCTCCATATCTCGCCAACGATGGATATTTCTGCAATACAATATCTCGCAGATTACCACCATCTATATTCACTACATATTTCTTCAGTCCAAAATCGAAGTTACAGGTGAAATCCAAACTAATCTGGCGGATGAACTTTTCACCCCCCCGAATCCGAACATTACATCGAAGAATACCTTCATCCATCGCTGACCTTTCTGGTCTAACCATGACCCCTTCGGGATTTTTACTTTTCTTTGTGCCATAATCGTATTTTTTTTACCTTTCTTTCCATACTTGCTGTAGAATAGCATGATATTCTGCCTCACCAAGGTTTTGCTTGGCGGCATGGATGAGGTAATAGTAGCTCACGGTGTGGCTATTACCCAACTGTCGCCACTTCTGTGCGGTCTGAGCGGAATTGTACTTCCTGCTACATGCCGAAAGCTCGTGAAACAGACGTTCCCCATAAGGATGCGCCTTCAATGCCCAACCTGCCTTAGTCCACTCATCATAGCTTTCCGTAATGTTGATATTACGGCTCACCATGGCTTTTACGATGAGTTCGATGATGCGGTCTTGTGTGCGCGGATCTTCCCAGAAGGCTTTATCGCCATAACCGCCATAGGAGGCATTACTCTGCGGTTGCCGATACATCGGTCTTGCCCTCGGTATCACCTGCGGTTCATCTGTCGCCAAACCCTGATAGGGCTGCACATGATCATTGATATATATGTGAGCTTCGTCATCCCATGAGGCGAAACGCACACGTCCGATATTGCCACATTGCTTGTCGAGCACGATGCCCAAGGCTGCATATTCCTTGAGGATAGCCTTGAACTGCTCCTTGTGCCTATCGGGATAAGCCAACCGCACCAACCCGAAATATCCGGTACCCGAACAGGAACGCATCAGCAAACCTATCTCTGGACGGAAGCGAGTCACCATACGGATATTCTCGAAGTTGGTAAGCTGCTGATTGTCCTGAAGGTCGATGTCGATGGCGAGCCATCCAGTATGCCGATAAAGGTGTGTTTCACGGCGTGAAACCATTACCCGCTGTCCTGGGTGGGTCAAACTATCATCCTCATAAAGACTGAAGAGACCGCTCAACGTGGCTCCAGGAATCATCTTTTTAGTTTCGATATACTCCGGCATCTTCTTCGCTTTGCTACCAAGTTCCTGCCGCATGGCTCTCAGCTTCTCTACATACGGCTTCCATCTATCCGTCAGACAGAACTCACGGATAGACATCTGCGTGATGCACTCGCCAGTCTCCATATCAATGAAGTCACCATGGGCATCCGTAGCAGACTTGTAGATGGAACATATCTCGTCAAACATACCTTACATATATTATTTGTTCGTTTTTCGCTGCAAAGATACAAAAATAAATCGAAAATAATATACCTTACCTATATAATATTTGAAATAAGTTATATTTTTAACATTTAATATATAAAAAGTAAAAGAGTAAAAAGGTAAAAGAGTAAAAAGAGCATTCCTGCTCCTTTTGCATTCTTCTGCATTTTTCTGCATTCTAAGGATTCTTTTGCATTCTCTGCTTTTTTTACCTTTTTACTTTTTTACCTTTTGAGACTTTTTGAGACCAAAAACGAAAATTTGGTCTCAAAAGTCTCATTTTGGTCTCATTTTATTTTTGAAGGCTGAAATGTTAAAGTCCCTTAATTGAGAAAAAGGGGATTTTAGTCCCACACCAGTCCCACGATTGTCCCCCTGTTAGCCCACTACGATTTTTCGCTATTTGCTTGTTTTTCAGCGATTTGCTTTATCTTGGTCTCATTTTTATCTAAATTTTTATAAACAGATGTACGCAGGAATGAAAAAATATTTTTGAAATATGTAGAAAATATGTAGAAAATTCTTCATTTTCTCATCAGTTGCCATTTTTCCATATCCTCATAACTCCCTCATTGTCTGATGTTTACGGCAAAGCCGTTAATGCTACTAACTTCTAAATTGAGGTTAGGGGTTTTTGATTTTGGGAAGAAGAAAAAATACCCGAAAAATTTTATATAAGTAGCCGATTTTGGCGAAAAATGAGACCAAACTACCGTTTTGAGACCAAAAAGCCCACTAAATCAGTGAGTTACGGAAAGTCCACAGAAAATTCCCTTTGGTCGCAAAATGGGACCGGATATAAAATTAGAAATTAGAAATGAGAAATTAGAAATGTTCAAATGCAGGATGCTGAATATGAAAAAGACCGTTGCGCTTCACAGCGGAACGGTCTTGCGATAAACATAAAACAATCGAAATAAGTACAACCTAATCAATTTTTATCGTATCACTTTTAATTCCTCATTTTCGCATCATTTCTCATTTCTCACTTCTCATTTGTCATTTGTTCTTCATGAACTGATTAGCCTTATTCAGGCTATCATACAATTCACCACGACCAAACATGTTAATCTTAGCGTTGATAGGCTCATTCAGACGTTGCAGGAGCGCATTTACGGCTTGCAGGAGCGCCGCATTGCTTGCAATGTTTGCGGAAACCAGGTCGCCTGTCGCTGACGCGCCAGACGAAAGATTACCATTGCCTGCTTGCGTGCCTGCAGCAAGAACATCACCCACGTTGCCATTATCAAATGCCCTTCTTGCTGAGTTTCTCCCTGAATAGTTGTGGTCGTAGTTCACGAGCGCCTTCAGTAAGCCAGGGTTATTCATCATCATGGCGTGGGTGGTTTCCCTACCAATCACGATTTCTGGTCCTCTCTCGGCTACGAGAGACGGCTGTCCGTTCACAGTAGTGGCGGTTGGAGATGTAAGCATCTTCACACCCTGCATCTGTCTGCCATCATCCTCAGTTGCCCAATACACTTCGCCGTTATTGGCCATGAACGGCTTCTTGCCCTGTTCTTTATCATTATCATCAGCCATCCAGTACAATTCACCATTGTCGTCCACAAATGGCTTCAAGTCTTGAACGTTTCCGGAATCATAGGTAAGCATACCGGTTACAAGCTTGGTATTGGTGGTATTGGTATTACTCTTCTTCTTGCCGCCGCTGAATGCAGAGTTGAGTGCCCACTGGAGCAAGCCCATGAGAGTAGCCATCACACCTGCAGCTGCGATAGGACCAGCGATAGGACCCAGGAAGTCGAAACACTTACCGATGGCACCAGCAATAGAGAAGGTCATTCCTGCTTGCGTGCGGTCCGCATCCGATTGAATGATGGCCTCGTTATTTTCCTGCGTTTTATTAAGGTTCTCAGTGAGCGCCGTTTGGGTCATAGCCATACCTGTATTCAAGGCTATCTTTGTGCCCTCGGTCTGCTCCTTGTTTCCGGCATCCGTCACATTCGTGATGTTCTGAACACCCTGCGTGGTAACCTTCTCACGATCCTTATTACCTTTCTTTACCTCTTTACTCAATTCCTTCTGGTGCTTCTTCTCCTTCTTCAGTTGCTCGGCTTTCTCCTTGTCTTCCTTGGATTTGCCGCTGCCAGTCTTGAACTCGGTATTCATCACACCGCCGATGAAGGAACCAGTGATACCGGCTGCGGCATCAGCGAAGGAACCGCCACCTGCGATAGCATCGGCGGCTGCTGCACCCGTTTGCGTTGCTGCATCATTGTAGAACGCATTGGCGTTGTCTCTGTTGCGATGCTCCCATGCACGAGGCGCACCACTGCCCTGTGATTGCGTATTCTGCTGCTCAGGAGTAGCAGGAGGCGCATAAGGAGGCACAATAGCCTGACTGTTAGGATTGATAGGTGTACCATCAGGATTCCAACCGAGAGAAGGCTGCTGGGGAGTCATCTTCTCGAAGTTAGACTGCGGCTGCGGAGTGAGATAAGCTGCACCTTCATCTACCAATCGCACATACATCGGGTTCGCCTTTGTGCCAAGATTCGAGAAATCCTCCTTCACGGCATTGGCATCGGCGTTGGCTCTCGCTGCATCAATACCAGATTGAGCTTTCCTCTTACCACGTTTGGCACCTGCATCGTTGATAGCCTTCCACATCTGCGTATTCACGTCGTTGAGTGCCATATTAGCCCACGATTCGAGCATAGACTTCAGAGCGTTTTTGATAGCTTCCTGTGCGCTGCTTACGTCGTTACGCATTTCGGCAAATGCCTTGCCTACTTCCGAACCGAAGGTTTCGATAGGCTGCACGAGCTGCTGCATCTGAGAGAGTCGGTTCTTCATCGCCGTTGCCATCTGGTTAGCATAGGCAAGTTCTGCCTCCTGCCGAGCTCTTTCTGCCTCGTCGATAAGTTGCTGATTTCTCGAATTTTTGAAAACGAAAGCATAATAATCTTCCGCCATCTGCATCTTCATCTTCATCAGCTCCACCTCTGGGTCAGCAGTGAGGTCGCTGAGACCGAGGTTCGACCACATATTAGTTCGCTTACCGAAGAGACTGCTTTCCTGCTGCATCTTGCGAAGAGCTTCCTGGTTGGCGAGATTGCGCTGATTTACCGCCCAGGCTTGATCGGCAATCTTCTTTGCATAGTCGTACTTACGTTTCTCTGCCTCGGTGTAGCTATCCGTATATTTAATCAGCTCGATATAGAGTGCCTTTAACTCCTGCGTATTGAGTTTTGTAAAATCGAAACCGCTATTTGCTACGGAAAGATAATCAAGAAACTGTTGCTGGAAACGCTGACTTTCCGGATTGATGGTATAGAGCACAGCCACCGACGAGCGAGCCTTCGTTGTGAGTTTGTCAAACGCATCATTCATCTTCTGAAGACCTTCCTCCGTAGCTGCATCTACCCCACTCGCCGGGCGAAGGAATCCGAGTTTATCGAAATTACTGCGAGTAGAACGGTTGACTGCACCCGTGTAATCATTCTCGTTGAGTATCTTCTGAATCTCCCGCTGCTGGGCAAGAAGTTTTTCTGCTGCCTCACGCAATTCCTTAGAACCATTGGCAAAGATTTGATCGAGAAGAGCACCCAGGTTCTCTGAGAGCGTTTTATTGTTCTCTCGTGACAAATCACCCGATAGCTTTTGGAAAAGATCGTGCAGCTCACTAATATCCGATTTGCCGATAGACTCCAGCAATGACTTGGAAGTTTCATCATCATAGATAAGCACATCCTCATCCATGTGAGAGAAGAATTTCTTGAAATCATCACTCATCGTTGCGATGGACTTGCGAGCCGTACCGAGTGCCGTCTTCGTCTTAGCGTCGAGAAGAGCAAGCATCTGCTGCTGCTGCCCCTCGCTTACCTTCTCGCCATCAGCATTCATCTGCGTTACCCATTCCAGGTACTTGCGCTTCTGCTCTTCATAGAAAGCCTTGATATTGGCAATAAGGGCATTGGCGCGGGTCTTTGCTTTCTGCTCCTCGTTTTTAGCAGTGTTATCGGTCTTTGGAGTATTCTTGCCACCGCCAGAACCGTTGTTGCCGGAATCGCCTCCGTCGCCTCCAGTATTAACACCTCCAGGGATTTCTGTAACAAATATCCCAGGAAAATCTTTGTATTTCTTTTCAACTTCCTGCTGTGACTTTAGGCGTGCTCCGCGCTGGCGGATGTAAGCAACCGCCATGGCAGTCATCCGTTCCTGATCAGAATATTTATCACTATTATGATCAATATGTTTTTCTCCATAAACACCCTTAGAAGAAGAGATCCAACTATAACCGGCGGATGGAGTGCCATTCGTGTTCTTAATAGCTGTAATTAAGCCTTTATTATGCTGAGAACCATAATTTTTGCCAACACCACTACGCCTGATAACTTCATTGATTGTGTAATTCAATCCATGCTTTGCGAGATTATCATCCACAAAAGCCTTCAGCCAGGAACTACCATACTGACCCATTTTGTTTTTCTGCGCTTGCTGGTCGTAGTTGTAAAGCAACTGCGCTTCTCTTCCAGCCTTTGGTGCCACATGTTGCTGAATATCCTTCTCAGCAGCCTGAGCCATCACTTTGCGCTCAATGGCATTGGCGGCTTCATTGTAGGCTTTCTTCAAGTCGTTTACAGTTGACTTCTCGGTAAGCAGCTTGGAAAGATAAGAGCCGAACTTATTATTAAACTGATCTATAGCTGCCTGTCTTTCCTTTGTACCTTTCTTAGCACCGTCGATGGCACGCTTATAGCCGTCCAGCTCAAGAGTAGCACGTCCTACTTCAGATTTTACTCCGCTTAATGATTTTGTGAAATGGTCGGCGGCATTGGCGGCATCCTGCGCTGCGTTTGCATTCTTTTGAAAATACGCATAAAGCGTTGATAGAACTCCGAGAACCAAACCAAAAACATTTGATGCCATGGCCAGATTCAAAGCTTTCTGCGCAATAACCCAAGCCCATACAGCCTTACTGATATTGACAAGCTGAACTGCTGCCATAGCGAGACCCTTACCAATGAAGAAGCCAAAGAGAGAAGGCAACAATGCTATCAGTGTTTTGCAGGAAAGCACAAGTAGGTCTATCGTACCCAAAACAGCTTTTTGGGATGCAGTGGAGGTTGTCAAGGCACGAGATAGATTATACCAGGCTATCGTCAACTGCTTTACGGAGTTAATTCCGTCAGGATTTGTAAATGCCTTATTCCACATATTGTTAGCACGCTCAAGAATACCCTTTGCAGTATCCTGCTGGATGTTATACTCCTGGGTTACGGCCATACCTTCATCGAAAGCCTTACGAGAGGTAGCTACAGCTTTATCGAGCATATCTGCCTTTTCTGCCATCGTAACCATTACCTTAATAAGGCGAGAGCCATCCGAACCCAGATCCTTAAAGAGACTATCCAGGGCAAAGACATTGCCTGATTCACGCATCTTATGGAATATAGTCTGCAGGGCTTCAATACCCCTACCCTCTTTCAGAAATTCAGAAAGTGTACCCTTTGCCAAGCCAAGATCATGTTCAATAGAAGATGTTCCCTTTCGTATCTCTGTAATCAGTTTTGCGAATGCAGTACTTGCTACTTCTGGCTCAATCGCCATACTATCTACGGCTGCACCAAGAGCAAGAATATCGGATGTAGAAAGCGCACCGACCTTACCCATAGCGAGGAGGCGATTACTAAAATCAATAATCTTTCCAGACGTAGCAGTAGAGGTAGATGCCAGTTTGAAGATAGCGCTACCCGTCTTCAGCATACTCTGTTCTACACCCATCTTAGGGATAAGTCCCATTACTTCAGTTATCTTGGAAAGTGCAGACAGCGCTTCATCACCGAGGTCTTCCTTCAATGCCACGTTTACCTGGTTGGCGGCCTTTACAAACGACTCCAGTCCTTCCGGTCCATACTCACCAATACCGAGTTTTGCACCAGCATAAGCGATGTTCTGAAGTTCCTGCACAGATGTACGAGTATCAATCTTAGACAGAGATACCGCCATCTTGTCAATATCCTGATGGAGCAAACCCGAAACCTTACGGATATTTGCCAGCGAGTCTGACATATCCAGATTCTTCTGAATCACACCCGTAAGCAAAGTCTTTGCCTGGTTAAAGATGGCAAACATACCTACGTATGCCGTAAGGTTCTTTAATGCCGTACGCCATGCGCCGCCCTGTTTATGAACCGAACCCGTCAGCTTATCAATCTGAGCCTGCAACGTTTTTACGTCCTGCTGGCGCTTCTTCAGATTCGGATCATTCTCAAAAGTCTTACCCAATTCACTTTTAGCAGCTACGAGCGCACGGCGAAGTTCCTTGAGCGAAGTGCCGGAAAGATTGTTGATAGCCTTTCTTATTCGCTCTGAGTTCGTAATATTCTGCGTCACGGCAGAGTTATAGGAAACAAGCTCTTTCTCCAGTTTCTTAAACTCCCTCTGTCCCTGCTTCGTGGTTGTATCGAGCTGCTGCATCTTCTGCTTGATACCATCAATGCGCTGCTGCAACTCGTCCATCACCTTTTTGGCGACGGCGGCATTGGCCGTGATGACTATCTGAGTTTTTTTTGCTGTTGCCATTTTCTTGTTGTTTATTGATTAAAAAAGTTTGATAGGGCTGCAATCGGCAATGGTGTTAACCAGCTTCACCTCGCCCTCATAGCCATAGAAATCTACCAGGTAATTAGCTATCCGCTGCTGTAAATGGCGAAGCTCCATCATGATGGCAGGACGCTGAGATTTACCGCTCTTTCTATCCCATTTTGAGATATATCGGGTTTGATAGCGAGCCTTGCGGGCATTATCCACATCCTCGTAACTGGTGCCTTGACCTACACCCATATCCACAAAGCGCATATAGTCGTTGAACTCAAAAGCCATCGTCACCTTGCCATAATCGCCTGCCTCTATAATCTTACCCGCAAAGGATTTTGCACCCTCACCGGTAGAATACCATCCACCCATATCCTTTCGCTTCTGGTTTACTACGGCATAGCCGTTATACACCTCCTTGGGGTAAATGCACTGGGTCATGGTGTTTACTTCCAACTGATTGATGGTCTGCTGGAAAAAACGTGATGCTACCCTACTGAAGGGGAACATTGGATTCTTGATAGGCTGTCCCATAATATGATACTCCTTTCTTAAAAGACTTTCGCCCTACCCCTAACACCATAGGCAAGGATAGGGCGATATAGTCAAGATACAATTATTATTCTTTGATGATATACTTGTCATTACCGCCGCAGCCAAACTTGTAGAGCGGTTGCAGACTTTTCCAATCCACTCCGGCTACAAGCCATTGTCCGGAATACAACTCACCTATCAGCCCGCACGAGATAGAGGAAATATCAATAGACTGCAATTCGGATATGATGACCGGATCATCAGCAAAAGACCGTCCTGTTACCGGGCAAACTCCCCTTCGCTTCACCTCCACCATCCAGGAAACGAGGTCTTTACAATACTCCATCAAATCGACGGATGCCTGCTCTATCTTTGCACCATCGTATCGTCCGAGGGTTTGAGGCGAGTCTTTTACCTTGGTAAGAAACCACACCTGGTGAGATACCATCATCTTTCCGGCTGATTGAAACTCGCCTGTACTCAATACGCTATATAGCATACAAGGTGAATGCACGATATTGGCATTACGAGAAAAGATATTCTCCAAGTCAATATAGCGGATGCGAAAGAAACTCTGTTCTTCCAGTTTCTTACTTGTCGGGTCATGGGATAAGGGCTTGTAGATCGTAGCCCAGTGTTCCAAAACATTTGATATTGTCATAATTCAAAGGGATTTTAACACATTATTAACTGATAGCGTACGAAAATTAAAAGATATTGACACATTACATGCCCATTACCGGGACTGTAGGATCCTGCGGCATCCAGTCGTCATTATCATCTTCTTTCTTCTTGTCATCTTCCGGAGCAGCCTCTTTCTTGCTGTCCTCTTCTGTTGCTTCCTTCATCAAGTCTTTCAGCTTCACATTGAAATGCCTTTCGGTTTTATCGGCTACAATCTTCTGCATCACTCTTGCCCAGGGTGCCCCATTGCAGGTACTCTCGTTTTCGAGAATACTCACGAGCTGCACACCGCAGTAGATGGCAGCGAGATAGTTAGCGAGATGAAGAGGGTTCTGAAAATCGAGTATCACGGTATCTACCATCGTGGCCAAGAATATCGCAAGGATGAGGACGGAGAAATCCTTCACCATCTTTGCCATTTTCTTAGATTTCAGTTTCCCGTCGATTTTGCATCGAGGGTCTTTCTTGATAGCCTCTCGATAGCGGGAATAGATGCGGCAGTTGCAGCGCCATGCCGTGTAGCAGTCGCAGATAAGGGCGAAGAAGCATACGGCGATGTAGTTAAGGGATGGTTCCAGTGTACACCACACTAAGCCGATAATGGCTGCAAGAAACCTTGTAAGAGTTGGAATTAAACTTTGCATTTCTTTTTTCTTTTTTAGTGTTAACCTATGTTTTTTATTCAAGGCAAAGGTAGCGGTTTTTTATTGAGAGATAGGGACAAAGAAAATTCTTGTCCCAGTCGATTAGGGGAGATTTCGTAATTTTGTGGGCAGATATGAAACATTGTAGTACATAATATTTATTGATAATGAGTCAACTTACGCAGAATACCCTGCAAAGGATAGACAAGTGGCTGGGCAACGGACTGAGTATCGACACGATGTTTCCAAAACTGGAACAGAAGTACCGGATGCAGCTCTGCTACGAATTTTATAAACGTTGGGTACAAAACAACGATATAGACCCCAAGACTACCTGCCGCAACATAGCAAGGCGCGACTATGCGCTGTTTATGGAGCAGGCAGGCAGAGGTGTGAAGGAAGCACAGGAAATGGTGATGGCACTGCATATTGATATTGACGAAGAAGGCAATATCAGACCTCGTACCATTACCGAGCTGACAAACGATGTGGCGGTCTGTAATCACATCATCCGCTTCTTTATGACCGACGAGAGTCCACGTCACAAGGCGATGTATCTCAATTCTGCTGAGTGGCTTATCCGTACAGGCAAGCAGCAGAACAACGACCGTGCGGTGGATAAGGGTATGCAGGCATTGGCTAACGTTTATGGCAACTTCCTGGAAGAGAAGGATGCCACTGAGGAAATGCCGGATATGAGCCGCATTGCCATTACGCAGGATGTGAGCATCGTGAAGCGCGATAGGGTGAACTATACTGACGAGTACAAGAAGAAAATGGCTCGCAAGTATGGTCTTACGGCGAAGGATATGCAGGATATTGCCGAAGAGGAAAGTCTGCAGGAGCATAACGAAAAAGTACCTGACTATATGGAGTATATGGAAGAGGTGCTGGATGATCATGCTGAGAAGAAGGAAGCCGAAATGGATATTCCGGAAGAGGAAAGTGATACCGAAAAGGAAGGAGGTGATGATGAGTAAGCGTAAAGGTGATCATCATTATCACAATAAGGTTCCTCCCTTTACACCGGACCTTGAACATTACACCCGAAAACAGCATACCTGGAAGGCGAAGGTGGCATACGAAACAGAGGATGCTGCCTGGGAGTTTCTGAACCAAAGACCGGAACTGAAGGCGCAAGGGTATGTGGCGTATCAGTGCAAGACTTGTCAGAAATGGCATGTGGGGAGAGTAAGGGAGAAATGAGAAATTAGAAATTATATCAAAATATGGCAAAAGACTGGGTAGGCGGCAATGCTGCCGTATTTAAGACATTGGGTGCAAGCAATCACAAAAATGGTGAGCGCCAAAAAGAAGACTACTATGCCACGGAACCTGCTGCTACGGAATGGCTATGCAAGATAGAACAGTTTACCGGGGGGGTAATTTTGGAACCCTCTTGTGGCGAAGGACATATTAGCGAAGTGTTGAAAGCTCACGGCTACGATGTAGTCAGTCGTGATTTGATAGATAGAGGTTATGGCGAGGTAGCCGATTTTTTATCTATCGACAACTTAGAATGGAACGGAGATATTGTCACCAATCCACCCTACCGATATGCCTTGGATTTCGTGGAAAAGGCTTTGCAGATTATTCCGGAAGGAAGAAAGGTTGCTATGTTCCTGAAACTTACTTTTCTTGAAGGGAAAGGAAGAAGGCATCTGTTTAGAACACAGCCTCCATGCAGAGTATGGGTAAGCAGTTCACGACTGAAATGTGCTGCCAATGGCGATTTCGATGCAATGGCTGGTAGCGCTCAAGCCTATGCCTGGTTTATCTGGGAAAAAGGATATAAAGGAGAAACTATTCTTAAATGGTTTAATTGATAAAAATAGAGTTATAGAGGATGGAGTTAAATAAGATATATAATGAGGATTGCCTGATAGGAATGAAAAAGATTCCGGACGCAAGCGTGGATTGCATTATCTGCGATTTGCCTTATGGCGTTCTCAATAAACAGAGTGAAGCCGGTGGCTGGGATAGTATCATCCCGCTTGAGCCATTATGGAAGGAATATCTGCGCATAACCAAACCCAATGCAGCGATTATTCTTTTCTGCCAGGGTATGTTTACCGCACAACTTATGATATCACAGCCGAAACTCTGGAAATATAATCTTATTTGGAGCAAGCAACGGGTAACAGGCTTTCTGAATGCCAATAAAATGCCTCTGCGCTCACATGAGGATATTGCAGTATTCTATCGGAAACAACCTATCTACAATCCTCAAATGGTAAAATGCGCGCCACATCAGAGAAACCACGATCGTGGTAACGGACCGCATCAGAGAAAAATGGGTTGTTATGGTAATCACAACGAGGTTCCTACCAATATGGGTGATGAAAAGTTTCCGAGGAGTGTTATCTGCTTTGACAAGGAACATTCTGCCGATACCTTCCACCCCACTCAAAAGCCAGTTGCTCTTATTCGGTATCTCATCCGCACCTACTCCAACGAGGGCGACACTATCTTAGACAACTGCATGGGCAGCGGTACTACTGCTATCGCAGCCATCCGCGAAAAGCGAAACTTTATCGGTTTTGAACTGAACAAAGAATATTACGACAAGTCTTGCAAGCGTATCAAGTTAGAAATGATGCAGCCTTCTCTGTTTTAAAATCAATATACTTTCAGGATAACAAAACTTACTATTATGCAGCAACCACATCAGATTTACTTAACACGATTTCAGCAGCAATCGCTATATATGGGTGCCCGAGACGAGAGGGATATTGCAGCTCGACGCACAGGAAAGACCGATGGTCTTGTGGCACCCTACGTATGGATGACCAGCAACTCCATGCCAGGTATGCTGGGCGCATGGGTAGCCGTATCACGACAACAGGGTTTCTCAAAAACCATACCAGGTACCATGGCGGCAATGGAGCGAATGTTCGGTTTTCAGATAGGCATACACATGGGTTGGGGGCGACCACCAAAACATGTGCGCCCTTCCATCTTCAAACCGAAAAGCTACGAAAATATCATCTGGTTTGCCAATGGTGCCCAATGGGCATTGATTTCCCTCTCACAGACGGCAAGTGCCAACAGTTACACTTTTAGTGCATGTGTGGGGGATGAGTGCAGGTTCTTCCCGAAAAAGAAGGTGGATGAGGAGTTGATGCCGGCATTATCAGGACAGACACACCCGCTGGGTGACATCAACTTTTCAGACTATAACCCACTCTACCGCTCTACCCGTTTCGTGAGTGATGCCTCGCTCACGGCAAAAGGATCATGGCTGGAGCGTGAGGACGAAAAGTTAGACTTGGAAATAGAGACGGGTAAGTTTAAGGGCAAGACCTACCGATGGGTGCAGGGTGAGCTGGAAGACTATGCCGACAAGGTTATCAGATATAACGACCTGCTCTATAATGCCAAGAAGACGGGGCACACGCCTCACGTAGTGCCAGCAGAAGTAAAGACGATGATCCGTGCCGTGGCTCTGAAAATGCTGAAGCATGAAGGTATGTTCCGTATTCTGCCTAACCATGGTAAGAAAATCACCAAGAACATGGTGGATATGGCAGTAAACTACAAGTTGGTTACTGCAGAGGATGCTGAACTCATCTACGATTACGAATATCTGCTGACACCGGAAGAGGATTTCGAGATGCAGATGTTCCTGCGTTCCAAAAAGTTCCAGGATGAGTATCTCAGAGAACTGAGGCGCTCGGCTTTCGTGGTACGCAGAGCTTCCACCCTCGAGAACGTGGACGTTCTGGGTGAGGAGTATATCCGACAGATGAAGCGAGATCTTCCACCCTACACCTTCATGGTCAGTATATTAAACGTGAAAATCAAGAAATCGAACGATGGCTTCTATTCCAATTTGGATATAGATCACGTCCATGGTTATATCAATGACAGTGGAATAGACCCGCTCACGATGGCCAACTGGAGCACTCAGAAGGCTACGGGCATCATCGGTGGCAAGAAGATTACGTCAGAAAGTTATCAACCGGATCTGAAAGAACTGTCCGAGAGAAACGACTGCCGCATGGATGCCGACTGCGTGAACGACCTTCCTCTCTATCTCGCATTTGACTATAACGCCAACATCAATACGTTGGTGGTAGGTCAGGTATATCAACGTGACGGAGTAGAGGCAGTGAATGTTATCAAGAGCTTCTATGTGAAGAACGAGCGCAAGCTGAGGGAGTTGGTAGATGATTTCTCTCGCTATTATGCGCCCAAGAGAGCCGTAAACCGTGATGTGGTTTACTTCTACGATTCTACGGCAAAACAGGGTGCATCGTATGCGCTGACTGATGAGCGATTCTATCAGGCAGTGATTAAAGAGTTGGAGCGCAATGGTTGGAATGTGACGGCAATAGATATGGGTGTGCCGGAGAATCATGAGGTGAAGCACCGCATCATCAATAATGGTCTTGCTGGCATAGAATATCCTGCCATCCGCATCAATCAGCTTAACAATCCCGACCTGATTATTGCCCTGCAGCTTTGTGAGGTAAGTATCGGCTATCAGGGATTCCGAAAGGATAAGAGTCAGGAAAAGAAGCCGGAAACGGAAGAAAATCTGCCATTGCAGCAAAGAACTGACTTTACCGATGCCTTTGACTCCTTATATCTTGGCTGCAAATTCTGGCGAGGCAATATCGGCTGGTTTGTACTGCCGGACGGAAGGAACGTGTAATAAAGGTAAAAAAAGTAAAAAGGTAAAAAAGTAAAAAACGAGGTGCGGGTGTCATCACGACAACCGCACCTCTTCCTCTAAAATAATGAAATTGGTATTATTAATCGGTATATTTCAAAACATGAGAACTTATGAAGAAAAACAAAGATTCCCGCGTTTCACAACGAAGGAGTTCCTTAAATTCAGTTTAACCATAAAATTAAAACTACTATAAATAAAAACATTAAGTAGATATTGAGAAAACACTACAAGACTATTTCTTCTTTTCAGCCTGCTCACTGAGAGACTTTTCCCGAAAGTTCCGAAAGATAGTCTCATGCAACTTCATATCTTCCGGACTTAACTTTTTCCACTTCTCGCACCACTTCACCTTTTTGGCACTGTGGGATATGCGAGAAACGGAGGAGATAGGGAAACTGGTTAACGTTTGCCCCATTTCAGGATCATCATAACTGACGCTAACCATCGGAACATAAACTTCATAAGTACATGTTCCCAAACCTCCCATCGAAAGGAAACGTTGTCCGTTCTCGTCTGGAATTAGCTGAATATCGTCACCATAATATCTATTATTGATAAGTGACTCAAAACTGCGGTTATGCAGTTGGATATACTTTCCATCAGTGAAATAGATTTCCACTACAACTTCTCGATAATTACCACATTCCTGGTCGAGGTTTACAATCTCTTCCCATAGGGTATTATTTTCAAAGTTCATTTTACCGGCAGAGCCTTCCATAAACGAGTAAAACTCATTCATCAGTTGCAGCATCATCTGCTTTTCAGTTTCATTCATATTCTTATTTTCTGTTTGCAAAGTTAATAATTTAATTTTAAATGATGAGGACAAAGGATTTTAAAGGTAAAAGGGTAAAAAAAGTAAAAATGGAAAAAGAGCATTCCTGCGACTAAGGGGAAAAAGTAAGAACGGCACTACTCGCACTTCTCGGTAATTATCACGTCTCCATCATCATCAAAGCTCACGTCACACTCGCCAGTATCTATCCAGCCGGTAGGACCGAAAAAGGAGAGAACCTTATACCATTTTGCGTGACGGAAAGACATATCTGCAAGCAATTCTCGTTTGGTAAGGGCTTTATCGCTACGATTGAAGCGGATATGTTCCTCAACCTGTTCTATACGTCTGGGCGACGAGAGAAATTGCGCCCGATAACCCCACTTATCTTTAAAGGCATAATAGATCAATGCCGTATCACGAGCCTGGATAAAAGCCGGGCTACATAGAAGTTCATACTTTTTCATATTTATTTTCTGTTTCTTTATTTTATTCTCGTTTGAGAAAAACCTTTTTACCTTTTCACCTTTTTACTTTTTTACCTTTAAAAAATATTCGTTGCACCTGAAATTCTTTCTTGGTGAGAAATCTCTGAAATCCACCTTACAGAATATCATCCGCTTGTTGCACCAGCTCGCTAAATCTTTCTGCCATTGCGGTATGACGTGGTTCGGATTCATCGGGTCCCTGTAGGGTTGCGCATAGGCATATACTGCTCGCCCGATACGATTGTGACGGAAATCCTGCAACCGCTCCCACCAATAATGAATGCGATTGTAGCATTCTAAAAAATCATTCTTACCCCCTACCATTGTATATAAGAAATACTCGCCGTGAAATCCTGCCTCATTGATAAGCTGCATCGCCCGTTCACAATCTTTTATCTGAGGGGTAGTATCGCAACCAAAGCGGATGCGGCTGTGTATCCAATGTACCTTGGCTAAAAGTTCGGCATATTCGGGAGTTACCAACCGTGCATCCATTGCCTGATTAAAATCCACATATAAATGGAGATCAGTAATTTTCTGAAGCTGCTGTCGGGCATAATCACCAGCGGCAAGGATATTGTTATCCATCAGCACCACGTGATTTCTCCCCTCAATAGCGATTTCTTCTATATCCATATAGGGGCGAATGCGCCCTTCCTTCTTAGGTACCACACACCATGGGCATTTATTAGGGCAGCCGCGGGTAAGGAAACCGTATGCCGTATTGCTTGGTATATCCGGAAACAACTCGTAGTAGGGTTGCAACCTATCTATCTCATTGGGCAAACTGCTGCCTATATCATATCCTGTACCTCCCTTCTCCAACTTATCGTAAGAGTACTGGGAGAAATCTACATCAGGAGAGAAGTTGAATACCTTACTGGCATAGAGAATGTCATAATGGCGCTGCTCGAAAAGATTGATAGGTTGCGCCCACTCCACACTATCACCCCGCATCAGATGCCAGCGAGCCAGTTTACCCAAAGCGATATTTGGGTAAACCGTAGCTCCGAACTTCTTCTTTTTATGATGCCCATCGACATCTATCAAGCCTATATTCATTTCATTTCTTATTAGTCATAAAAATCATAGGATAAATCTTTCATATCGCATCTTTTCTAAGATTGTTATAAAAATCCTTTGTGCAAAGACAGTCCCAGAAGTTATCTACTGACGCATTGTATCTGTTACCAAAAAAATCACAGGCACTGCAAACGCTTGTCTGGTTGAAAGCGATTGCCTCTATATCATTTATGCTGTGAGCCTTAATAAAGGCACTCAGCTCCTTGTATTGCTGTGGATATATGCCTCCACATTCATCAGCGACAACCTTTAAGCATTCAAGGTAAACTGGTATATCCTCGCCCAGAACCTTTGCAAAATCAAAGGTAGATCTAAATACCATCATTTCCTCATAAGTTAAGCGGAAATCTTTCTGTAGGTCCTCGATCTCCTTTCTGGATGAAGCATAGATCCAGCGGCTTACATATTCACCTTTTGCCTGTGCTTCCTTCACCCAGTCAAGTTCCAGCGGTTTACCATCAGCTCCTACCGGTACGTAAGATGGAAGGTATTTCTTTTCCAGATACATCCAAAGGTGAGGCATTCCACCCCAAGCGTTGGGAACCTCTATAGCAAGTTTCCAGCACTTTTTCTTCTTCATTTTAACGTATATCTCAAACATGGTCTATTGCTTTAGGATGCTTAGTTAATGATTAAATGTATCCTATCCTCATAATCCGCGACAATCTCTATCGGGCGGAAATGCGCATTCAGGCATATCTCGGGAGCGTCACCTATCGGACCCTCGTACACGGACTGAAGGTTGAGAGTATCGGGAATGATGATGTCAATACTTACCTGACAGAACTTATCAATGACGGTGCCCACAAGGTCGCCTATCCTCAATGATGAAGGGTGCAGCTTCTTATCCTCTTCCTTGCTGAGATGAGGGATAGAAACTTTTTGCTTCTTTCCAATAAGATAAGGAGTCACAACACTCTTATGCTTGGAATAGTCCGATGTAAAACCATCATATTTGATAGTAAAAGCATTCACCTTTCCTATTAAATCAAGAGGCATAGCCTGAATAACTTCGGCAAGACTGGGCTTGAACAACTCTTTTGCGCCATAGGTATGTTCTGCCTCGAAAGAAAGGAACGTTTGCTTTACTTCCTTCTGATGATCATAATCAAAAGATGGGTCTTTCCAAATGCAAGACTGATGAAAAACATCTACTCTTGGGTATTCCAAAAGCACATATTCATCCAGATTCTTGGGGTTGCGCTTGAAGCAAATAACATTGATACCTTCCGCTATCTTCTGTATCTGCTCATGAGTAAGCTTTATCTTCTCTTTCATATCGCTATTATTTTTACTTTTTACTTTCAGAAGCAAGAATGCTCTTTTTACCTTTTTACTTTTTTACCTTTAAAATTTCTTCTACGTTTATTCTGAAGGTACTGCCCGTAGTCTTTGGGAGAAGGGACTATCAAAAATGATTTATCTGCCATTCTCGAACCTATTGGATGCAAGTAATAAGGATTAATATATTCTGGCAACATACGCTATTTCTTTAATTAAACAATACCGGTAATCTTCTCCACACCCCGCCGTTAGGCTGAAACTCACTCTGCCAATCACGATACTCTACATCGAAACGAACCCCAAGGTCTATGAATTGTTGGAGATTCAAGGTAGAAAGAAACTCGTCATTTTTCTCCTTGCGGTCCATTAAGATAAGCCTGCAGCTTTTCATGGAGGCAAATATATAAAAGAAACAATCCATCGCATTCTTTCCTAACATACCTTGTATAGCCCAACGTTCACGATTGGTTCCTTTAGGTGAGATGTTTACGCCATCAATATCAGTATAAACCTTATTTTTGTTCCATTGTTCTACGTTGTGGTACATAGAATATCCCGAAGTATAAACATAAAGGTTTTCTATGTTTTTATACTGGCCGCGCAGATTTTGCACGAAATCAGCAAAGTATGGAATCTTGAAAGGTTCGCCACCTGTTAGCAACACAGTTTTAGCGTTGTTAAGTTCCTCTACCGTTACAACCGGAACAGAACTTAAAAAGTATTGGTCATTACAACATAACATGCAATGATTATCACAATTTGTATTTACCATCAGATGAATAACGGAATGATCCGCATTCTTTTCATCTTCATATATTCTTGACATACGCTACTTCTCGTTTTCTTTCTGTTGAACATTTTCTTTCTTATCCTCCACATATTTCTTTCCGCAAAAAGGACAATACTCTGGAAGGATATTAACCTTGTTCCACTTTTCGCAGAAAGAACCATCTCTCTTCTGCTTGTGGAATAAACCATAAATGTTTACCATCGCAATGCCCGATGGGACACCTATGCCCGTATCAAGGCAACCACTCTCGTTGGTCTTCTCCTTGATAAGTTTTTCAACTCTGCTAATACAATCACATGCCATAATCTTTAATGTTTTTATTTATTTATCTCATTTCATTAAATTCATCATAGAAATCAAGATGAAACTGCTGCCAGGAAATTTCTTCCAAGGTTTCATCTTTCTCTCTAAACCTCATGCTTGGTTCATCCACATAGAAGAAGGCGCGGTTTCTGAAAAAATAGAGCTTAAACGGCTCAATCGGTCTATTCACTGGCTCCGTGAGGTTCAAACCTATTCTTACATCATTGAAACCCACTACAGGGTTATACGAGGCGAGCACCTGCGAAACAATCCTACCCTGCTCTGTTTTTTCGTTAGGAATCAAGTAATGATAAACGCCGCTCGGAAAGCGATGAGTAAGAATTTTCACCCAGGCTCTCTTATCTAATTTAGTCCGTTGTTCTGGCGTTACCAGTATCTTCTCGATTCTAAATCGGCGAGTGAGAAGCCAATTATTCTCAACGTGTATATCTTTATCGAAATCAGAACCGATAGCTTCCACTATTCGCTTCTTGTAATTTACACGTTCTTGCAATTCAGCTTCGACAATACCTTTAATGTATTCGTAAGCCTTTGTTCCTTGTTTTGCTTCGTATAACATATCTTCTTCTTTTGTTAGTTCTTAATCTTGATCTGCAACGGAATAGCTGAGAATGGTGGCGATTACCTTTTCCTCCATTGATAACTCTAACGTCATTTCTTTCTTCTCCTATTACGTTTATTCTGCAAATACTGCCCAAAGTCTTTTGGAGTGGGAATCATCATCTCCATAGGCTCCGGATGCTTATAAACACTCCGAGGGTAATAATCTCTATAATTTATTTCCATACGCTTATTTATTTAAGTGATTACCACAAATACTGCCACATGACGTTTCGCCTTGCGAATCGATACACCAGCCTTGGCTGTAAGCATCTTCGCAATCAAACCAGAAGCAGGTGCCACAACATTTCTCTTCTTTCTTTGCCATAAGCTATTTGAATTTGATGATGAAAACATCTTTGTTTAGCCACCCTTCCGGACACATACCTTTCTGCGGTTTATCAATAGAGATACTTTCGATTTTCTTCTCTACTACCTGACGGTCTTCTGCGAAACCCGCATAGAAGAGGATGTGAGTAAAGGGTTTGTATTCCGGCTTGCCTACCACGGTACTATAGCCACCGAACTCATCGAAAAGTACATCTCCGCTTTCGGCTTGCTGATTTACCAGTCGGAAAGTCCAATACTTCGTGATTTCCAGACACTCTACCGTCTTATCACCAGAAACGATTTTCTTGAGCCATTTCTTTCCGATGACGAGGGATAATACTTTCTTTTTTGTCATAGTTTCTCCTCTTTTTCTGAAATATTGAACGACGTAATCGGGTGCAAGGAACTGCTGATTTTCTCTGTCTTCATAATAAAAGGATTTAAATGCACATTCTACCGTAAAATTAACGCCATGCTCAAGGGCAACTTCTATCCTGCGTCGAAACTCATCCATGCCATTCAGATAAGCATACATCCCATGAGCGTGAGTTAAGACTCTCGGAACGCGAAAATCCCCTCCACACCATTCCTTGTTGATAACCACGCCTTCATCGAGAGCCTTGCGCAAACGTTCCTGCTCTGTCCAGAGACCGCGGTTCCAATAAACCTGTTCGGTCGGCACTCCATTTTTGTCTCGCCAAAACATTTCGGTCGCCAGGGTTTCGAGGGTGAAAATCTGTTTCATAAAATTTTCTTTTGCCATAGCTATTTTCCTTTATAATCTATACCTTTCTTTTTAAGAAACTCTTCGGCTGCCTCTTGGCTGTCAAACATCATGTTGCGTCCGAAACGATCCTTCATGTATCTGTATCTCTGCCACCAATATTTTTTGTACATGATGAAGTACTTTACTTCATCCATAAAACTCGGAAGTATTTCCCCATTAAAGAATCGGGGAATATAAGTCGAATAGATTATTATCTTCATACGCTACTTCTTTTCAATTATATAAGTTGTATCATTCTTCTCAACTACATAGACACTTAAAGGGTCTAAATGACAAGGACAATCTGGGTCGTGAACAACACCATTTTGATATTCAGGTGCGCCCCATACTAAATAATGATGTCCTCTATACCACCCATCGCAAACTGGTTCTATCTGTGGCCCTATAAGTGCCCTTCTCAGTTCCTTACTACAAGATACAAGCAAAAGAACAGATAGTACTATAAAAATAATCTTCTTCATACACTACTTCTCCTTATCGAATTTATTACCAATAACTTTGAAACTGAATAGCGTCAACGCAGCGCATAAGAAAGTCAATAAGCGGGCACCACTTACTGATAGTTTAACAATGAAACCTCCTTCTTCTTGACTCCACGAAACCTCATAGATTTCTTTTGTTCCTTGGCCTTGCAGAAGGTCGTGATCCCAAACCTCTTTGCCTTCACAATCTTTCAGTCCCGTGAACTGGCAGACGGTAGAAGGATCAACTCTATGCACTATTGGTACATCAGAAAACTCGTCACTTGGGTAACTTATGCCAACATAGCTTGTGCTGTGTACCAAGTCGCCTTTTACCCATTCTCCGTTGTCAAGACGCTTAGCCTTGAACTTTATATCTTCTATTTTCATAAGCTAATTAAAATTTATGATCTTTACAGACGCTAAAAAATCCAGTCTTACATTTCCGTTCTGCGCACCAGCCAATAGACCGATGATCATTATCGACATCATACCAATAGCAGTTGCCGCAGAATTGATATACGTTATCGGGCATACGCTTATCTATTTAAATCTGATTACGAACATATTCTTCTTTAACCACGCATTCGGACACATGCCCTTCTTCGGTTTATCCACGGTTATCTCGTCGATTTCCTTTTCGATATACGGTTGGTTATCTTTCGGGTAGCCAAGGAGAAAATGAACGTGTGTGAAAGGCTCCAATACCTTCTTGCGAAAAGACCTATCTTCCGGACTATCCGAAGTATGATTAAGTCCTCCAGTGAGATAGCCTTGCATAAAAAGACCTCTATCGGAAGCACGATGATATTTAGCTACACAAACTATCACGTCTGCCCTATTCGGTATATCCTTTCTCAAGAGACGCATCGCCCAGAATACAGAGCATTCTCGATACTCCTCTGTCTTCTCTCCGCTAAGTATCTTATGATACCACCCTTCGGCAAGATGAAGGGTCAATATTTTCTTTTCTGCCATATTACTTACTTTTTATCTGTACTTTTATCTACCACTTCTACATACTTCAATTTAGCAAAGCGGTATGAATGATACATTGCACAAAGATTTTTCACTTTAGAAGTGAAGCACTGAATGCAGCCTGTATAATCGTGAAATCCTAAGATGATATACTTCTCGTCAACATACCCTGCTACGTATGCGCCAATATCCTTTCCCTTATAAAGGGCGGGCTTTCCACAATACGTATCGAAAAAGTCTTTGTTTGTCATGCGCGATTTATTACAGTTAAATTCCATAACTATTCCCCTTTAAGTTCGACTGGCTCGTCACTCCAAGACAATTCTCTTCCGATGAGTTTCTTAATGCTTCCATGCGGAAGAGCCATACTATCACCCCACCATTCTCCATGCTTCTCACATCTTTTTGGTTTATTCCAAAAAGCTTTTTCTATACCATTATAAGCAACGGCAAGCCATATACTATAATTTTTAGGTAGTGTCATAACTATTCCTCCACTTTCACGCCAAATGGTGTTCCATCATAAAAGGTGTTGTCTTGATAGCTATTTTTTGAAGACAGCAGAATGGCGCTACCATCCTTATCTGCAAAGCCTGCATAATAGTCATCAACAGATAAGATATTAAAATAACCACCTTCTTTGGTTTTTATCCAGCCAAACGGCTGGTGTTTTAACATCTCATCCAAACATTCTTCTGCATTCTTGAATGAGCGATACTTTGGCTCTGGCTTAATGCGATATTTATCAGATTCTCCAATAAGCGTTTCAAGGTAAAAACCCTCATCGTCGCCATCAATATCTCTCCATCCATCCAAAACATGAAACTGAATGGTCTTACCTTCCTTAATCGCCTCTAAAATCGGAAACAATCTCAGGACTTCTTCTTTGAAAATTCTAATCATACTCGATCCTCCTCTGTCTTCTCTCCGCTAACTATCTTCTGACACCACTCATCTGCAAGATGAAGGGTCAATATTTTCTTTTCCATAATTTACCTATACTGCCTATAATTTCATGTGATTTATGATAATAATTATCGAGGAAAATTTGCATCTGCATTCCTACGGAACAAGGAGTATCAGCTTCAAAGGCTTTACCTATTTTCCGCATTTGCGCTGCTATGTTAGGGCAAGGAATGCGATACCTGCTGGAATTTACAGGAATGCTATCCTCTTTCCATTTTTCGTAACTAAGACAGTTTCGGTATTCCTGGTATGACATAGCTCCAATATCTCCGCTTTCCATTATAAACCACACCAGGACTTCCCCGCTACTATAAGTTATAAAATAAGCTTGTATCTCCGGCAGATGATAATGACACCAAGGTTTTTTCAGCTTCATGGCATCGAGATTTCTGTATGAAGAGTACGTATATCGCACGGCAAACGGAATAGGGCTGCGATATGGCAATACGCATTTTGTCAACTCGCAAGCATCACGAAGAGGATCTATTAATTCTGCATCAAATGAAAAATGAGATTTCATCTTGAGTGCAGCGGTTCCGTCATTCTCGAATATTGAATAGCTCGTTACGGCATTCTTCTTACGTTTTGTGTAATCATCCATATTACTATCAATTTACTTTTTAAACTTCTTGAAACCAGTGATGGCTTCCCTCTCACACATCTGTCGAAACTCGTTGTTCTCAGGCAAGCAAGCAAGATAACCAATGCCAACTTCAAGGGCAAGCCAGGATTTCAATCCTGCTGCCGTATGACGATACTCATTAAAATATTCAGCTACTTGCGCTTCTGATACATTGAAGAATATGCTTCCGTCATACGTTACGTAATCCTTATCGTCAGCAGTTGCTGTCATAAAGCCATCCTCTGCATTAACATAGATTCGAGAAATGCAGTTCTTCGGAATGAAGGTAATTTTATTCTTCTCAAGATGATAAATAGCGAGATATGCAGGCTTATCGTCATACGCTACAGTTCTCTCGTTTATCTGAGGCGAATGATTTTCTATATCCTTTTTCATTCTTCTGATAAAACTACATGCCGAGCAAACGACAACCCCACTCCATGCTATAAGAAACGCAAAGGCGAAGAAATAAAGTAAAAAATTATTTTCCATTATCTTCTACATTTAATTAATATATTAACTTTCGACATACTTAGAGTACATCCTGAATGTCGCACCCTGCTACTGCCTTGTATTCTGCCTTGAGGAAGGCAATCTCATCTTTCAGGCGCTTGATTTCCTCGGTAGGCTGATGATCCTCCACACGCTCTTTCCAGTTGCGATAGGCATAATAGAACTTATTGCACAACTTCAAATCCTCGTCGGTGTACTTATCTGTATGCAGGAGCGAAGCTCGCCTTACCTCGTTCAGCTTGCCATTCTCCGTAAGCACTATCAATCCGGCATAACTCGGAAGGAGGGGAAGTACTTTTCCACTAAGGTACCATGGTACGCAATAATAGAAGTAGTTTGGAAAACGATGCTTGCTGGAGGGTACCGACTGGCTCTTAATGTAGATATTCCAACCTTTAGGAGTATGCTCGATATAATATCCAGAGTAAGGCTCATACTTCGATAAGGCTTTCTCATCTGTTTCTCTACATACAAAGGTAAGAGGATGATACTCTCCCGTCTTCAGTAGGTCATGCTTTCGCCACTTCCGATTGAAATCATTCTTGAAATCAGCGAGTGAAATCTTGCATTCCACTTCATACCAATATCCGCTTCGGCTCTTGATGAGCATATCGCTCTCCCAATCGAACACATACAGATTCTCTACGATATACTTAGGGTTCGATTTCCAGCCACGCAAATGCTGCTGAAGAAGCTGCTCTGTTACCTGCTCCTTAGTAAGGAGAGGCGTTTGTTTACGCTTTATTCCCATATATTCTTTTCATTTGTCCGTCCTTTAATTCATAACCAACATCTCGAAGTCTTGACTCCAACATCTTGACTTGCGATATGGAAGCTACATAAATTTCGGCTTTATCGGGATCAGCAAGATTTATATCAGGAATAATTTCATTAGCGAAATTATCTGTTTTCTCGCTACGGCTAACTCTTCTATCCGGATCACTAACATAAAGCTTTTTTGAATCACCGTCTTCGCTCCAAAAGAAATGAAGCCATATCTTTTTATCTTCCTGCCAAAAGTTAACCTTAACGCAAGCAAAACTCTGTTTAGTACTCCGAGGGTCTTTGTTTTTCAGAAAATAAATCACATTTTCCTGCATAAGCGCAGGAGGTATAGCAATACCTCCCACGTATTCACTATACTCACAAGGCTTGACACGATACAAGCAGTTTTCTGTATCAATATCATATTCCTCTGGGTTGAAATCTCGCCAATTAGGTTCCTCTAATGGGCGATACTCCACCGGTCTTCCCTCCTTAATGGCTTGCAGCACCTGCAGCAAGCTATCAACATCAAACAAATAAATCTTTTCCATAATTATTCTTCGTTACTTTTTACGCTTCGCCATGAGATAGCTAAAACGTAATTATTGCACCAGGTGTTATATCCGAGAGTATCAAGATAAAGCTTTACTTTATCTCGTTCTTCGTAACTTTCGAGAGTTACAGCAACTTCATGTTCTGACTTATCGCAAGCGCAACAGATGAGCGATTCTATCATTTCAAGCTGGTCTTTATACGTCTCCTTAATGGCGTTAAGGGTTCGTTTTCTTGCCTCTTCTGCTGTTGTCATAATCTATGCTTTATGATTTTTACTTATGAATACGGATAAGACTTGGGATGCAGCAATCGTAGCTTTTATATTGTGGTTCTACGTAGCTGACATCCGGAGTTGTATCACGCATAGTGTTTATATCATTCAGAAGGTAAGAACCTATACAGAATTGAGTGAAACCTACATAGAGAATAGAACCTTTGTTATCATAACCGGCAAGACGACCGAACCATCCTTGCGCCTTACCAGTCGTAATCAGAACTTGACGACCGTGATAGAGATGATAAATCTCCTTAACCGTCAATCCGGAAACATCTTCCCACTGGGAATCAGCAGATGCAGGCATATTCTTCTGTCCTGCACTCTCTTCGATAGGCTCAACTTTCATTTCGATACGCAATCCTAATTCCTCGTGCTCTCTTTTAATCTTTAGAGCACTAAGCTTTGCCTTTCTCCATCTGTCTGCCCAAGAAAGAAGCCAGAAGCCTACGGAGAAACCAGTCAGCACCACAATGGTTGCCCACAGACAACAATCATATATCTCCTGCGATATAACATAAGGATTGGTATCAATGCCGCTAACAGGTTGATACCGATAAACTGAGCGTAATATTTTAATTTACTTTTCATCATTTTCTGTTTGCTTTGATTCATAAATCTTTCTTATTTCATCAAGTTTCGCGACACACACATCTCTATCATCACCTTCAAAAGTTTCAGCCTGCTTATACATGCTTTCCTTAACCATAAAACGGCAATCAAAACTACGTGCCATGATTTTAACCAAGACAACGAAACCGGTAAACTCGTTAGGGTCATATCTATCTTTTTTGATAGGCGACTGAACACCGAGGCGTATTTCATTCGTAATCTTGGATGTTTCCTTGATTACTTCCAATGCTATATCGAGGTCCGTTATCGGCTCCAAAGATACGAAGGTCTTAATCTTGTATTCATCATGCAACTTACGCAGAGCTTCGATACGTTCCTTAGTAGAAGGAGCGCCAGGCTCCAATTTATCATTGCCAGTGACGGAGAAGCCGATAGTGAGGTAACGAACTCTATCCTTATAATCTGCCGAAAGGTCTCGAAGTGTACTATTCCACAAACCCGTCTGCATCCAATTTACGTTTTTTGTCAATATTGTGACTGGAATACAATCGAATATCAAATGTAAAACTACCTGCTGCAGGATAAATATATTCTCCTCTGTATCGAATGGGTCGCATGTGAAAGAGAAAAAGATACCGCCATCCTGACGTATTCTATCTATTCCTATCTTCTCTAAATCCTTCGAGATAATATCACAGGCTGCAACGAGACTTTTATGTTCTACAACACCTTCTTCAATAGTATCATGTGCAGTCATATTGTTTTTCTTCAGATATTCATTGAGCAGCTTATCTCTTGCTTTCACGATAGGTGCTGCTAATTTTGGCTTGTCGCCAAAGGCATGACTCAGTACCCCTCTGCGATTATAGCAATAAGTGCAACCATTGGAGCAACCATGATAGAGATTGATTGCCCACTTTGCGTATTCACCAGCTGCGCCCTGCGGCTGGTAAATCAATGCTCCCTTTATACAAGGAGTCTCTTTCGTCTCTGTTTCCATACGCTACTTCTCTTTTTTTAAATCCTCACTCTGTTCAAAGTTCTTATTCCAACAGATAATGGTACCTTTTTCTGGTACTCTGCACACGAACCCTGGGCAGCACCAGCAATCGGTAGAATCTGTTCTGACAGGGCAGTGGATCTCTTCATCCATTTCTCCGTGAGGGCAAGAAATATTCTTGGGGTACTCCGTAGCTACGACTTTCACCTTTTCATAAATAAAACGAAGTCTGCAATGTAAGTCGTCAATCTCCTCATGCAGCCTGCCATTCGCTTTTTCCAAATCGTAATTACGTCTGCACATCCGATAATAAGTGGAACTACCTACCACCCGTTCATACTGCTTGCGGAAGCGATGGTTGGTGTACTTACGGAAGAACTTAGACTTACTACCAGATTCTATGATAAGGTCAAAAATAAAGCCTGCAATCTTCTCCTTTACCCGATCTATATTTATCTTCATACGCTTATTCTTCTTTATCTTTTTGTTTTTCTATCAAGAATCCGATGCCAGCGTGGATATTACCAAGCTTATACCACTTCTGACTGATAGTCATCACGTAGCTACTAAAGGCATTACCCTCAATATCTAACTCGAAATCTTCGTCAGTATCAGGTTTTCCATGCCTTACATAACCTTTGCCAGGAGTATAGATGAGACGGTAATAAACGCCATTCTTACATAAGTATAAACCACTATTCTCGCAATCTGATGACCAAAACTCCGGCTTGCCTATATAGCAAAGCAACACATCGCCATCGAAGATAGGGATATACGATTTCTTACCATCATTCTCACCTACATAGTCCCTGGCATCGACGTTATCTACCTGATGAGCAATAGTCGCCAATTTGTAGCCGTTTTTTATCATTTCGGCTATCTCGATAAACGCAGCCTGCCATTGCAGGTCAAACTCCTGCTGGGAATACTCACCTTCCTTATTAATAAAGATTGCGAGAATATTCGACTTTCTGTCTCCGTCGTTGGCAGGGATGTTTTTAATGAGACTGTTCAATACCTGCAGTTTATGAGCTTCCTGCGCCATGCTTACCATGGTGTAGAAGTAACCTTCTGATTTATCGTTGATACACCAATACTGTCCGGAAGCTATCTTGCGAAGGTAGCTATACATATTCATCGCCTCACGCTCCGGTATATCATGCTGATGGCAAACAAACTTGTATGGGTCAGGATAAATGTGCTCTACAAAATTACTGAATGCCTGCATATTCTTGATGGTGTTTACATATTCTTCTGTTTTCATACGCTACTTCTCTTTTTCTTTCTGTTGAGTCTCTTCTTTCTGATCATCAACATACTTTTTACCGCAGAAAGGGCAATATTCAGGAAGGATGTTAAGCTTTTCCCACTTCTCACGAAAGGTACCATCTTTCTTCTGCTTGTGGAACATTCCGTAAATGTTTACCTTCAAAACACCCGACGGAACACCGATACTTGCATCAAGGCAACCGCTCTCATTGGTCTTTTCCTTGATAATCTTCTCTACTTTGCTAATACAATCACATGACATATTCTTTAATGTTTTTGTTCGTTATAACTATTAATAATATCCTCATACTCTCCTATCGTGATTTCCTTGAAATCAGGATTGGATTTCTCGGCTCGAATACTATCATCGAAGAAGACAAAGTAACGGTCGTAGCAGCGAAGAAGCTGAGTGATACAGAAAGGAGCTTGAGGAGGTTCTATACCCAGTTCCTTCAGTATCTTGAAATGGTCGGTAACAGCTTTGTAAGAGGCAAGCACGGCAGCGATAGCCTTTCCCTGCTTATATCGCTTATTTGGTGCTACGGCTATATAATAGCCATCCTCCAATTTCATGCTATCAATTTTCCTCCATATCTTCTTATCCAGCGTTTCGTATCGCTCGGATGGCACCCAGATAGCAACTATTTCATACTCTCGCAGCAAGCTGCCGTTAGGCTCATAACCTCGATACTTATCAAACTCGAAGTCAACAGCCTTCTCCACCCTTTCTATATAGGCTGAACGTTCTTTTTCTTCAGCATCGAGAATACCCTTAATGTATTCATAAGCCTTTGTTCCTTCTTTTGCTTCGTATAACATGTTTTCTTCGTTTATTAGTTCTTACTCTTAATCTACGACGGAATAGCAGAGGATGGGGACGAGATGGAGGCGGTGGTGGCGGTGGCGGGGTATTTGATGGCTTTATAGGCTCGTGCCCACCTTCAAATACTCCAGAAACCAACAACAGAAAGAATATCGTAAATACCCACAAAATGGTTCCGATTATCTTTTCCTCCAACGATAACTCTAACGTCATTTCTTTCTTCTCCTATTACGTTTATTATGTAAATACTCCAGTTTCTTGAGTTTAAGCTTCAATGCTGCCTTACTCACACCAAAGGCAATACAGATCTTTTCTATATCTTCATCTTCATTAGACTTTAGATTTTCCATATCCATACATTTTAATCTTCGAGTAAAGACTGAGGAATCTTTAATTCCTCGCATCCGCAAAGGCGCAGGAAATGCTGCAGGTCGTGAATGCTTATTGACTGCATGACTCCAGCCCCACCAAAGAGCACAAGACCCTTTTCTTTACTCAAATGGTAAATTTTGGATACTATTTTTGCAACCGTAACCCTACCTTGCGACTCATTGAGACAAGTGAACCAATTTAAGCCTTCTCTGCATAAACGCTGATATATTACCTCATCCTCGTAATGCAGTTCGTAAACTACAATATTATATTTGCGGTTGAAACGCTTGGCAGAGAACTTATACTGATAAGAGAAAGAGAAATCTCCTTCCGTTTGCTTTAAATCATTGCAAGCAGAGAACACCTGCGAATTTTCTTTTAACCAATCCTCTGTTATCGGCACGAGATAAAGGTCATCGTATTCTCTATAAACCGTGCGGCCAGTCTGCGCAAAAATAATAGTGCAACCATCTTTATCCTGCTGATCGATATAAGCTAACTGGTTCCCTTGTGATGGGTCGTCAAGAGATACCGGAGCATAAACATAATCACTCAACTGAAAATCGTGTCGGCTGTATTTTACAGGCTCGGAACTGCTTATCTTTATTTTGTTTGCCATAATTATCCTACCTTTTTTGCGGTTTATTTTTATCTAAAACTCCACCAATATCTTAGGCTCTATACCACCACCCCCACAGGTAAGGCACGTAGGAGCAATACCTGCGGGACTAAATACCCTACGACGAGACTCAAAGCTCTTGTCGGAAGGTGAGGTATCAAGAGAACCTAAGACAATAGTGTGAATATGATTATTCTTCGACCGCATCGTCATTTTTATCGCTATCAGATGAAGGTTCCTTGTCAACATCCTTAGTCAAGTCCTTAACAAGGAAATGAGCATGGCCATCAGACTCTACTCTTTTTTCCTCATACCCCATACGCTTGTACCAGTCTAATACCCAAGGTTCGCTTTCTCGATCATCCCAGCGCAATCCGACAGTGCGACAGCCTGCCATGACGCACAGTGTCTCGGCTTCACGCATCATCTTTTTAGCAAGACCGGTATTTCTAACGATGTCGTCCACGAAGAGCGCCCAGACGAAAGCGTCGCAATCTTTCCAGAATGGATCATTTTCTTTCTCGTGCTGCTTGGGTATATCAAGATGCAAGGTGCCATAGACATCAAGCATCAGTACTTCAGATATTAAATATCTGCGGACGTGGTACCAATCTTGTATCTGGTATGAAGCTTTGAAGGGAGGTTTAAATCTGATTTTGCTGCCAGGATCACCTTCATCGCCTTCCTTGTGCTCATCAGCTTCTGGTTTCTCTGTATCCATTTGACGGATTTTTGCTCTTGCCCAATCCATCAGCTTAAAGAACACCCAAAAGGAAGCAACTATGCTCGCAAAAACCCAATACATAGATAACGTATTTGTTGCAAACAGTTTCTGAGATAACTTATCAGGATAATGTGTATTAAAAGATAACATACTTGCGATGTTAAAACATAGCATAAGTATAACCACTGCAAGAATTGGTATCGCTGCGATACCCACTCTTTTCAAAAATCTTACTACTTTCATTTTCTTATTATTTTATTTTTCATTTTTTATCTGTTTATCTATAGCCTCCTGAGCAAGGATTTCTTGCCAATGGGCTTCATGATTATTTCTTGCATTCTGTTCCTCAGTGAGCTGCGGATTACATGTGCCAAAACAATAGACATCCCATTTCTCATACTCATCCATCTGATATGGAGGCTTAGAGTCTGGAGTGGCAGGAGTATATTCCTTAACGAACTCTTTAGGCGTGAGAGTAACCTTGGTTAATGCAACAGGATCAATGATTTCGTACTTGAAAATACGACTCTTGCCTTTTGCTGGAGAATTGCGAACCGCCTTGACCCAACAGATATTCCCTCGATATTCAGTGGTGAGGCGAGCCATATAGTAAGGCTTCCATTCCCGCTTATCCCTAAAGGCACTACAGATACCCATAGGGGAACATCCGTCATAAGTGACAATATCAGACTGCCAACAATGGTTGTAACCGAGGTCACTGATATGGCCATGCACGCAGAACTTGCACATCCTCATCCTCTCCTGATCATCAACCGATGGAGTAGGCTGCATCAGGTTCTGTTTGATATTAGCCATTGTCTTTCTCACTTGCCATCTTATCGCCTGCCGTTTTATCATTATCCCAGAAGACAGGCGCTTCACCAGCAGCCATGCGCTCCTTGTTGTATCTGGCAAAGGCGAGACCTATTTTGTCCTGATAGGTTTCGTTGATAGTGCGGCGCTCTTGCTTAATGCGAGCCATGCCGTTAGAGAAAATGTTGAATGAGTTGGTTTTGCGAGTAGCTAACCCTGCGTTGAATACACCGAGGTCGAAAGCCTGCTGTTTCTGGAAAGCCTTTAATGCCTCCTTCTGTTCTTTCATGAAGGCGATCTTGTCTTCCTGCCTTTCACTGACTTCCCGTTGGTACTGGGATTTCAGGCTACTCATGCGGTCATAAGTAGCCATCATCTTTTCGTCTCTCTCCTTGCGTAAGGGAGATAACACGTCTGATTGAAACTCTTGTAATGTTCTCATTTTAACATAAATCCTTTAATGATTAAACTTATAATTTTGTCGCAGGTAACGAGTGAAACGATAGTCTCGGTATAATAAACTAACGAAAGCCGAAACTACGAAACTGTTTACCTGCGTTATTTTCAATCTTGGAAATCGAGTGATGGAGATTTTGCCTCTATCTCGGCTTTCTTTCTTTCCTTCTCAGCCTTTTTTGCTGCCTTTGCGTTATCAGCAGCTTCGCTAAGAACATTCTTCAGTTCCTCACGAGACAATAGAGGATTGTCCTTCACTGTCTCGATGAACTTCTCTCTGCCCAACTTTTTGTAGAGAGGAATAAACTCCTTATCTACCAAGTCAGCAGGTTCACCGGCTGGAATACCGACCTGCATGAGGGTTTTGCCTTCCTTGTTGACGACAAAGAACTCTCTTCTCTTTCCTCCTTCACCCGTAACGGTGATACCACCCGAAAATTTCGCCACGCTAAAGCAGCTACTCATCCAGGCTTCTTTCGTCAACAATATTGATTTTATTTCTGTCATAAGCCTTTATTTTAATGAGAAATTAGAAATGAGAAATTAGAAATTATCAAATGCAATATTACTGATAATTATTTGTCATTTCTCACTTGCCATTTCTCATTTCTCATTTGTCATTATATATTCATTTCCTTATCCTCGCACCCCGAAGTGTCTTGATACTCTACATATTGCTTACGTTTCAGGCAGTACTGCCCACTAATACATAACCTACCATATAGACATATCCAACAGGGTTTAGCTTTGGTTTTCTCCTTTCCCATTTATCTTCTCACTTATCTTATCATTTATCTTCTCACAATAAGAAACGCTTTTCACATCAAGAAATCAGCTTCAATGTCGTTCCCAACGTCATTTCTCATTTCTCATTTCTTATACGTAACATATACTTTCTGGTGCAAAGATAATAAAAAACAAGGGAAATAATATACCTTACCTATTTTATTTTCGTATTTAGGTGTAAATTTAAGAATTATTATAACTATAATCTATTTTGTATTAAATATATCTACAGAAAATGAACCTTATACCTATATCAGGAAACAAAAACTCCCCGATCCTCACGGACCAGGGAGACTGAGTGAATTATTAATACATTATAAGGTTCAATTTTGCTTTTCGCTAAAAGCTCATCACATAAAAACAATGTTTAATATTCATCTTCAAATTAAAGAGAACTTTTTTAGAGTTTAAAAACCGTCTTCGTTTCGCAACGATATAATCAACCTAATAATTTTTAATAAACAATATGAAATCAATAATTTAAACAAAATAACTTAATGTGTAATGAATCTAATTCCGTCCACTTCTAATACCAAAATATCGTTTACGATACGGATTTCCTTGCTCTTTACGAACTGGACCATCCGTTGATGACGCAACACATCTACCTTGAGGCAGACACATTCACCTTCATCGACATGCCCTGTCTTGGTCAGAAATTTGATATAGAAGGGTTTTCTTTCTACCTTTCTTGCAGTTTGAGGATGAATATACCCTGTAACAAGTTGATTGCTACGAGGGTCTATCCATTGCCATTTCTCACAAAACTGCCGTAAGACAGTAAAGCTTTGAGTATATCTTCCCATAACATTATCTATTAGTATATCAGAAGTTACACCTGCCCAAAATTATAATGATCTGAATGGCTCATCGGCTCATTCGTCTCATCTTGGTAAGGTGGAAACTCTGCCTTCAGGAAACGAGAGAATAACAGGTCTGTCACCTTTCGTTTCTCCTTATTGACATGCTGCCTCTGATACAGAACATCAGGAAAGCAAACATTCTCTACCGGGTTTCCCCAAGTCAACTCGTTCACCCAGTTGGAAGTATTCGGGAAGAATGACAGGTTGTAAGCAGAAGTTTTAGCGCTCATCTTCTCCAGCATAGGACCAGAAAGCGTGAGGGCTTTATCGTTCTTATAGAGTACCATGTGCGATGTAAGACTGCTCACATTTCTATTGTTAGCATAGAGGATTTTATCCTTATACATATCCAGATACGTAGTCAGCAGATTGCTCATATCTCTCTGCGTGGTGAGCACAAGATGGGTAATCCACCCTCGCTCGAAACACAACTGCAGAAAGACTGCCGTTTCATTCAAGAGAACCGGCATGGAGAGCACCATCACAAGGAAGCTCTCCTTGTGACTTGGTGCATCATCCATCAGATAGGCGATTGCGCGAAAGAATTTCTCCATCGTTACGTCGCCATGTGTGTAAAAGGTAAGCATCCTTCTGGGTGCCTCACTTACAGCCTTGGGTAGTTTCTTATCTACACAACAAGGCGGGATAAACAACAAAGTATCATCCATATACACGTCAGTTCAACAACAACAACTTAATATAATAAAAAAAACAAATTAGACATTCAAGAGCATCGGCATAAGCAATGATAATTGCTTTGGCGAAGACTCATTGGGTACAAATACTCCTGCTCGACTCGGATCATTCAGCTCTAAGCGAATGGTGTCGCAAGGAATAACGGCTACGCAGTCCAGCAAACTACTTGCCTTAAAGCCGATGCGGAAGTCTTCAGGACAGTTACTGTCCTGAATTAGTACCTGATCATCTGCAAAGGTACCAAAATCAATATCTTCAGCATGGACGTTGAGGAACATTCCCTTCTTCTGAAGAGAAATCATGTTACTGCTTTCAGATGAGAAAAGCGCTACACGCTTTACCACGCTGATCAGCTCACTCTTACTCATCACAATGCTATAAGGATTGTTACGAGGTATCACTGAGTTGTAGTTAGGGTAGCCACCTTCTACCTTCTTGCAGATCAATTCAATGTCATCCGCAGTAAAACGGATAACGTTTGCATTATCCTCAATATCTATTGTTTCACAATCATCAAAGACCGAGAAGATTTTAAGGTAACTGCTATGTACCAGAATCTTGCTCGCTTTTCCTTCACGGTAGTAATCGCTGCCACCTGTCTTCGGGTCGTTGGTATGAATAACCTTCAACAGGATGTGTCCGGTCGAAGCTACAAATGTAACTTGCGACAAGTCTTCTGCCTCGTCGATGCAGAGGCAGTTCATTACAGGACGCAGCTCATCATTGGCCACAAACTTACCAGCATGAGAGAGCACTTCCTTGAATACTGGCATCGGCAGAGCGATATGAGATATTCCATCTTGGAATGGTGCTACAAGAGGGAACTCTGTTGCGCACTCAAAAGCCATCGTCACCTTACCTTGTTTGGCAGTCTCGCCATTGTGAGTGCAGTACTCGATGTTCATGCTATGTGAGCCTGTTTGCTCCGACAACTCGAAAGTGATTACGCAATCGCCAGGAAGAGTAGCGAGAAGACGCAGGATGTCATCGAGGTGCAGTACAACATCATCAGTGAAGTTACCTTCGACAACAGAGAAGGGTGCAGGAACCTTGAGCTGAGAATCTGTTGTAGCCGACACAAAGAAAAATTTTCCATCCTTCTGAGTCAGAAGAACGTTTCCCAAAATAGCGATTGCATTCTTGGGATCTACACACTTCGCAGCCTTCTGCAAGGCTTGACGGAGCAAGAGGGATGATTGCGCTTGTATTTTCATTTTACTTTTATTTTTATAGAAATTCGATTTCCTTGTTTACAAACTTAATATATGTTTTGAAGAACTGCGTTACCTGTTCACAAGCTCCGCTACCGGTATAGGTGCATCTGCCCGTGCAGTTGGTTCGGGTGCCGTCGAAACTCTCGCAATACTCACCGGGACCAGTACCGCCTCGGTGCTGCGGGCAGAGATATACGAAGGTATCTACCCAGGCTTGGCGATTGATTACCCTTATGCCTTTCTTCTTTTTTGTTTCTTCTTTCTTTGCCATTTTTTTATCTTCTAAAAAGGTAGGCTGCTCTTATCTATTTCATCCACCGTAGCAGCAGCATTGTTGCTGCTATCACTGCCATTTGGTATGGCTTGTCTCCTACCCTGCTTACGAGAGGTGAATGCCTTCCAGCGTTCCTCCTCTTCGGTAGTAAGTGTAACGATGTTGCCATCATCATCACGATAAGGTAATGGGTCGGGACCATCGACATACTCTTTGGCGATACGTTTCAACTCGTCATAGCTTTCAGGGATATGATCCTTGCCACTGCGGAAGAAGAAATAGACGTGCTTACTCGTCTTTACCTTGCGGATATGCTTTGGCTCAACGCTATCATCGTTCTCCCATTCCCGTCCTACGAAGTATTCCTCCGTTATCCAGGCTCGAAGCTTGAAACAACCATGGCGCTTGTTGTCCTCACCTACAAGAAGGTTTTCAGGATTGCAAATGATGTTCATGTTCTTGCAATACTTCCTGATTTTCTTCTTAAAGGTGGCTCGGCTATACTCCTTACTCTTACCCTCACTGGCATCAGCCCAATCTCGCATAAACTCATTAAACATTTCGTCTGCACAGATAGGTGCTGAATAGACCTCGTTACGGCTGAAGAACCACTCAAAGTAGTTCACCGTGTTCTCGGTCAGCTCTCTTACCATCAGTCTTCGCTGAACGTTCTTCTGCGGAGCAATCACGAAAGTATGGTAGCGCATAATAAACTGCACGGCTAAGGCACAGATATATATCGCCTGATTGCGGTCTCGCTCATTCAGATCCTCCGGTTCTTTAACGAGGTTTTTCATCACTTCCTTGGGGGAGCGTTCTAACTTATGCTGCATCGGGTTTTCTCGACAGAACCTATCAGAGAAAGATACCAAAGGAAAACGGCCGATGGTACTCTCATCATCATCACTCAACTGCGAGTTGCTGGAAATTACGTTAGTTGGCGATTCTTCCAACTTGAAGACAATAGGGTCACCAAACTTTCGTTCTACCTTGGCTCCAGCCGTTACCTTATTATAAAAGTACTTCATCGGGAAACCCGAAGGTTTATCTTCCCAATGTACTACCCTATATTTACCCGGAGAAATCAGCAGGTCGGAAAGACTGAACTTTGCATCGGCAATCGTCAGGAAATCCTTCATATCGACGCGCAGCACATTGACTGCTGAACCTACCACAAGTTCTATCATCAATGATTTACCCGAACCGCCACTTGCCTGCTTCTCGTCCTCCACCTCATCTTCGAGAAGATAAGGACAGATACTCTGCATATCAGCCCATGAGCGATAACAGATTCTTCCCAAACAGGAAATCATGTTAGCAAAATGGGAGTCGATGTCGGCAATAGCTTCAGCAGGCATCGGCTCTTTGTTACGGATGCAATCCTGCTCCAGTCGCCACTGTGTATTACAGCAGCCACGTATCACTCTCAGGATAGGCCAAAGCTCTTTCTCCTGCTTACCTTTCCAATCCACCTGCCAGCGGAAGGTTTGCGCCCAATCTTTAAGCTCGGCTTTCTTCTGGTCGATTTCGACTCTTGTGAAGACTGGCGAACCGTCTTCATTGGTCTGCGCTTCCTGCTGGGCGATGACCGCTACCCTATCCTTATATTCCTGGCTCTCGCTGATTACAAAAGGAGGATTGAACACCCTCATCGTGAAATCATACGGTCTTTTAGCCAGAGCTGGGATGAAGAAATTCAAGCGGTCGTAGCTGACTGGTGTGATGGTTTCGGGAGTAATCTTTAACGCTACATTACGGAAGAAGAAATACTCCGTATGTGCATCGAAACTTTCGGTGAAGTCTATCACCATGCCCTGCAAGCCGCCAGCCGATTTCTCGCTGAAATTCTTGTCTATCAGGTTCGCGCAGTCTGACATCATCTTGCGCTCCTGATCATTATGCCGCCAACTCTGTTCGGTAAACTGCAGGAGTTGGTTTTTCGTTGCCTGAATGATACTCTTCTGGTCGATGTATTCAACGAAACATCTATCCAGATGGATATACTGACCTACGAGGTCGGTACTCTCCGGGTCTATCATTCTGTAATAGCCATGACAGGTCATAAACAGCCAAACCTTAGTAGGCGATACCTTACAGGTAGGCGGTTTTGGTTTGCCACTTCGAGGATCTCGGGGATATTCTATCTCGAATGGGTCCGTATTATTGGCACCACGCAGCCTTGAGTATAGCGGCAATCTTATGTCATGGTCGAACTTAAAGTTGTCGGCATCATCCATGTGATAGCACATCAGATAATCTCTCACGCTTCGTGGTGAGCAGCCATACAACCAGTTCCACCTTTGATTATATCTGCTTCTGAAGCCATCGGGCAGCGTGGCATAGCACATATCGCAATATTTGGTGGCGATGGCTCCACAATCCCTTTGGCTGGCGATGTCGTTAGGGTAAAGCATGATAACCCTCTCGGCAAATCGCTTCATCTTCTGATACTGCACGGCATTGAAATCTAACTTTTCCTGCCTCCACTGCCCACGCTCGATATACCAGAAGTTTCTTCTACCTAATGAGAAGGCTACGTGGTACCAGCAGTATTTCTGAAAATGACTATCCTGCGCCTTATCCTGACGCAGGGAACGCATGGCGTAATAGATACTCAATGCGTCTTCCGGTGTTCTGCAGAATACGATATTCTGCGCCTTGATGTCACCCACTTCTATGGGTTCCTCTTCGCTATGATAAGTACCTTTCGGCGCTCCTTCCTTCGTTTCATTCTCTACCCATATCTCCTTAGTCTCCGTATAAGGCTCATCGGGTTGCAGTTTTTCTATTGCCGAATGAACGGCAGTAGAGTTGTTACTCCGATGGTCCATGGCATAAGTAAAAACCTTATCACCCATCAGCCATTTGCTCACCTTTCTTACGCTATGATCCTCACAGGTAGAGAAGACTATCGGGTCTTGCTGCATCGCCGGACGGAAGAAGCATCCGCAACTGCCTTGTGGCGCTATTACGTCTGTAGCAAAGCAGACGAATAGCGGGTTCCAGGGTGTGCCGTAAATCACTTCACTCGCTAATTGTCCGTTTCTCACCACATTAGGCAGGGTTACTTTATCTACGGCAAAGATGCGGAAATCATCATTCAGCATGGTCGTGCTGAAATCCTTACCAAACCCAAATTGAGGTATGCCCTTTACCATCGTAACTTCGCACCCAAGAGCTGCGAGTTCCTGGGGATTGAAGTCTGTCTTTGGTAAAAATGAAAACGTCTCAATAGTTTGTGGGGCAATGGTTCTGAAGTCCATCTTGCCGAATAGCATTGGCCATTTGGCTCTCGTCTTTTCATTGTCTCCATACACCCTCACCACGAGGTCATGGCATAGGCGCAAGAGACTTGCACCGTGCATCGGCAGGTTTCGCATGGCAGCATAAAGTTCCAATGCTCCATAACCGCTTTTGCCGGTCTTGGTACACATCCAGCGCAAGGCTCCATGCCCTGCCTGGTTGTCGTCATCTACACCCACACCGTCGTACATACCGCCTCGCTCATTATTATAGATAATGAAATGCGGAGTCTGTTGGGCAGGTGTATCGCTATCATCCATACCATCATCCGCCTTCTTCTGACAGAACGGGCAGAAGCAGGCAGACTGATTCGCTATATGCTGCTCATCGGCAGGCTTTACAAGGAAAGCCATGTCAAGATTGGCAAGCTGGTTAATTATAGGATGATATATCATTTTCTTACTATCGTATATTTATAGTATCGACGAAAATAGACCCAATGAGATAGGCGAGGCCAAACTTAAGTGATGACGACCCTGCTTTCCAGTGTTATAAGCCTCCAGCTATGTACCTGTCCGAGCGCCTCAATAGGAATGTATCAGTAATGGCACGACACATAAAATTATGTAAAATTGATACATCTCCCACCTATCCATTCAGGTATCATTGCTGTCTGTCGGCACAGGATCGCGTATGAACGAGTCCAGGACGCATTACTGCCATCCTTCGCCTCTCATGGGTCTATTCGTCAATATCATTATTTCACACTATAAAGAAGACCTTCGAGCAACACGCCAAATTTCCCAAGAGACGAGGGATAACGGTCACTTTCTGAAACAGGATTCTCAGGCTTTTTAATCAGACTTTTCCTGCGTCGTTTTGCGAACCGTTTATTGTGGTGGCAGGGATTATCATCTGCCGCACCACTATCGCCTTCCGGTCTTCTTGCCATTTCACCGATGGCTCGGTTGTCTAAAAATAAACATTCGGAACGTATCAAAACACGTCGTTACTCATATTCAAAAACTCCCGCGTTTCCCAACGAAGGAGCTTTTTTCAAGTTCAAAAGTTGTCTTATATTTATATGAGTAAAAAATGTTGTTATGTATTCAAAAACGTCTCAAGTTTCAGATGCCGTATCTTGCAGTTGCAGATAACCTGCATCCGATGTATTAGCATTCGGGTGAAGCTCTCGAAGTTTAAAAGCTCCGTGTTCAGCCCTATCACCTGCACCTCTGTTCTCCAGTAGCACTTGCCGTTCTTGACACGGCAACTGTGCGAGGGAACAACCCGAATATCTTCTACGTGATTCTTCAGAATATCATAGATGTATTGGGAAGCATCTTTGCACAATGCGAGTGGAGCATAGAAGAGCAAGGTGGGAATATCGTCCCTGATGCCTCTCATCGTCTCGGTGTAAGCGATGCGATGAATGAAGGCATGTTTAGACCTTTGCCCCGATGCCTTCAGATTCTGTCTATTGGGCGTATATTTCATGCCCAGATAGTCATATCTTCTTTTCATAACTCTTGCTGCATAAAAACGTCAAGACCCGCAGGCATTCTGTTTTTCGAGTTCAGATAACCGAATCGGGAAAGCTCGCATTCTCTTCATCATCTGCCAAGTGCTATAGACACTGCGCTTGCAGTCAAAGATAGGATCATGAGCTGCACCGTCATCCGTAATATCCTTATAGTCTTGAGTCTGCTTATATGCCCAATCAATACTAAAAGGAACACTATTGTGATCAAACGTATTGTTTGCCTCCCATAGGAGACGCGCACCCTCCAAATAGTACGTGCGATGGTCACGGAACTGAGTATGCTTGACATTGAACTCAATGCCCAACTTATAGCAGGCATATCTCAGAATAGCGATGTCGAAATCAGTACCCTGTGCCCAAAGGCAAAGGTCTGTATCTCCCAGCGTTGCCAGCACCTCATCCTTTATCCAACCGAGCAAGTCCGTGATAACCACGTCTATCGGAAGACAAGGATTGTCCCCATCATCATTATCGAGCAAAGCCTGTTTTGCTTCTTCGCTCTGATGCGACCACCATTCGGCAGTTTTCTGGTCGAAAGTGAAGCCTTCCACAAAGCAGCTCCGCAAATCGACGTGAGCCGAAAAGGTTGGGTACCTCAGCAATCCGTCACTTTTCTCGAAGAACGGATTTTCGGTGTCGTAGCGCTTCCACGCTACCGCGCCAACACTCATGATGGCTGCGGTAGCTGGGAGCGCACAGGTTTCAAAATCAATAGTTATGTCAATCATTTCTCATTTCTCATTTGAAGGAACTCTTCCAGCAAGGCTTTGATGCCCACCTTTTCCCAACTTTTCCAGTCATCAGACGAGAAACGCTTGATGATGGTGGTACGACTCATACCTCGTTTCTCCATGAAGGAGTAGAGTTTCATACATAAGCCGTTTGCTGCCTGCTTCAAACAGGCATAAAATACACCCGGCTTATCACTCTTGGCAAGAGTATAGAGATAACCCTTATCGCCTATCTCGTTACCCAAGGCATCACGCTCTACGTACTCAAGTAATACCTTACCTATATCAGGCATACCTAAAAACTGACTTTTACAGTTATTAATACCCAGAATTTCCCAAGTATCGAAACCTTTCTGAAAGAATCGAAGGTAAAAAGTAGAGTCAGTGAAGCCCTTAGCCGATAAAAACTCAGCTAAATTCTTCTTCTCTTCAGCATTTAGGTCGTTAACGTCTAACGAATTGTTCTGCTGCGTAACTTTTTCTATAATTTCCTTTGTCATTTCGATTAAATTTCTTAAATTTGTTGCAAATTTAAAGATTAAAATTGAAAAAAACAAACGTTACGTATATTTTTCTTTTAAAATTAGGGGAATTTAACATAGGTTACGTATAACATTTAGTTTAGAGTGTGTTTTTAGAGTTATTCACCTTTTTAATTATTAGTGATATGAAATATTGTTATAATTATAGCTTCCTCGAAAAATGGATAAAAGCGAATAGAGATATTACGGATAGGCAGATTCTTCATGCCATAGGTACAACAAGCAATACGAGGCTGGGTAATTGGGAAAGAATGAAAGCCCCTATCCCTACTATCCAACTCCTGCGATTCTGCAATACGTTCCAGGTACCTATCACCGCTTTCATCGTTGATACGGATGCTAAATACGATAAAAGCATAGATGAACTTGACTATGTGCAACCAGACATTAATGACCAGTTTGAACCGAATGGCGGCTATATCTCACAAAATGAGAGACGACCTAACGGCGGTCGTGCCCTGCGTGATCCTATGGATGTGGATCGCATGAAATCCATCATACCCGGACTGACAAACATCAAGGCCCATAGGCAGAATGTTCAGACTGGAGACATCCATCAGTCATCCTCTGCCCATCATGCTTTCATCAATCAGTCTCTTCCAGAAAAGGAAACAGACGTGAGTCTATCAACGCTTAACAAGATGCTCGATATTATCGCAGAGCAACAGAAACAGATGGCAGGGCAACAGACGCTCATTGCAGAACAGCAACGAGAGATTGCCACCCTCACCCACCGCATACTCAGCATGACTGATGCAAGATATGGCTCTGGCAATGTCGGTATGGCTGCAGACCCGTTGCAACATGATAACAAATAACAAAAAAAGGTCGCCTATCCATCACGGACGGGCGACCTAAGAAGATAATAAAAAATCTAACTAATAACTAAAAACATAATAAAAAATTAAGATCATTTCTAAAATTCGATTAAGAACGCTTCTAAGAAAAAGAATAATCTCACGATCACTTTATGATTTATTTGTTGCCGACATTCTGCGGCGATAAAATTCCTTCTCTGTGATTACCTGACAATCGTCTGACAGGCTCTCATAAGGCACATCCGTGTACCAGAAACCACGATACTTGAACAAGGCAGGAGCCGTGTTACCAAAAGAGAACGGAAGGATGACTGCGTTCCCGTCCTTGTCTTTGATAGGATTGCCATCCTTATCTTTCGCCTCAATAGGTTTGAGCAGAAGAATACCTATCAGGTTCATTTCGCTCACAACAGGCAGCGCCATCATTTCCTTCTCCAACTCGCTATCCTGCTCCGGGACAAAGTAAGGAGTTCGCTCGATACCCTCCACGTTAGGGATTTCTATATTCTTCCATCCAGGCTTGCTGATGGTGTTCTTGAACTCTACCATCGCTACACCGCCAGCCATGCCAGCCACCGACTCAAAGTAGGTATCTCCACCCTGCTTTTCCACCCAGGCTCTTGCCGTTTCACTCACTCTATTGCAATCGTCAATAAAGCTTTGCAACTTCTTACCTGTCTCGCTTTCCTCACTTACCTTGAGATAAACGTGAGGTCTGTTGTTCTTTCCCATAAATCCTTTATTTTGATAATTAAAACTTTGCTTTGCAATAAATGACCGGCTCACCACTTTCATCGTTGTGCATCTTGAAGCCGTGATAACTCAATTCCTGCAGATACAGGCTCAACGGGTCTCCTAACGGACAGACCACCGCCTTGAAGTAACTCCTCAACTGATAGTCGGTATAGGTATCGCAATCCTCCGTCCAATGATCCAACGGAGCATACTGATTACAAAATGCCGTTATCTTAGCCGGAATAACGAAATCGTCTAAAGTTACTTGCGCCTGATCATTATTGTCGATTCCGTCAAAATCATTTCCTTTTTTACCCTTTCCCATTGTCAGTATGTTTTTTGAAAGATGTGAGTATTAAAACGATGACCAGAATGACGAATAGAGCGAAGGCATTCTTGGATGCCTTTTCGATGAAAGACTGTCTCTTTACGTCTTCCGTATTCTTCTCCTGCCTATCCGATAAACTGTCGTTGATTGCCCAGTGGGTACCCACATCACTCTTATTGCTTAGTGCAATACTATCCACGCTCTGCTGCATCTGTTTGATTTCATGCCGTTGGTGGTTGGCAGATGACTGGGAACTGCTTTGTTTCTGTGAGCCATAATTGCGCCGGATAGTCCTATCCGTGGTGGTTGTCTTGTTGCCATGCGCATCCGTGGTCTCAGTTATCAGCTCATGGATGGTTTCAGAGAGACTATCACCTTCAGTAGCAGAAGACGACACCTGCACCATCGATTGCGTACTTTTCTGCACGCTATCCGATGTTACCACCGTCTTGCGTACACTATCCGTCTGCTCGGTTCTCATGCTATCCTTCACTTCCTGGTGGCTCGTATCAGTCACTCGACGAGAAGAAGCGCAGCCTGTAAGCACCATCACTACCGACATCATCAGTAGTAGTATAATCTCTTTCCGTTTCATAAGTGTTCATTTCTTAATTTTTCTGGTGCAAAGATACAAAGAAAGAAATAAATGGGAAGGACAAAATTTTTAAAGGTAAAAAGGATTTTTAAAGGTAAAAAGGTAAAAGAGTAAAAAGGTAAAAGAGTAAAAAGGTAAAAAGAATATTCTTGCTATAAAAGGCAAAAGGTAAAAAGAACAGCAATATCCCGCCAGGCTCTTTTTACCTTTTTACCTTTTTACTTTTTTACCTTTAGGACTACCCTCGGTAGAATACTGGTGCGAAGGAACCTTTGCAGTCAAAGAACTCCTTAGCTTTTTCCTCGATGCCCAACTTTCGAAGCATATCAAAGTCCTCATCGCTGCACTCCACGCAGAACCTGTCGTTCTTCATACCGACAAAGGAAATGCGGGAAACCAGTGATTTTTCAGCGTCGCCTATAATGAGCTTACAGAAAGCCTTCCACTTGTCGGTACCCTGTCCGCTCTCGGTTATAATCTTGCTTTCCGTAGGCTGATGCACATGGGCGAATATATCACCCTCTACCAGTTTTCCGGTCTTCTGTACGCTGTTCTGCTTGTATCGCTCATTCAGAGTAGCGGCAATATCGGTATTTTTATCCTTAGATAAATGATTCTCACCTACTACTGTGCGCTTCACGCGAAATCTGATGAAGTCCGGATCACCTTTCCGTTTACCCGATTTATAGATAATATCCTCATCTTTCAATTCGTCAAACACAATATCTGTCTGGGATAGCTTTTCCATTCTCTGCAAATCTCTGCATACCACATCAAGAACTTGCTTTCTAAACTGAGAGAATTTAGGATATTTGTTCATAACAGGCTCTCCCGATTCATTCTTTAAGATTTCTTTCTTATTGCAATCAAGTTCCACTAAACCAAGATAAGATTTCAGCTCCAGGAAGGGTACGGCTATATCCATACTCCTGCTCAATCCTATCTGTCGCAAAAGATAGATATAGACACGAGGGGTATTCACATTCTTAGCAAACTTAGCTATCATAGATATATGGTGAATATACCCCTGCCCCATATCAAACACCCGCTTAGAAAGTTTCGGATCAATCTCAAGCGTGATATATCCCAATATGCGGTTCACCTTCTTTCCGTCCTTAGTCGTATATCCGTTCTTCGATGACGGAATACTCATGCGGCTGAATATATGAGCAAACTCATCGCTACCATCGGGCAGCGTACTCTTCACCGTCATATCGAGAATGCTTGTCTTTAGCTCCGCTCTCAACTTCTGATAGCTCATATTCTCGCAAGTAATGAAATCATGGATGTCTATCTTAATAGGCGGGATATTCATCACAGCATGGTCCACGCCTTGCTCAAACAGAAAATCAGAACGAGCATCGCCCAACTGCCTTTTCTCTAAAAAGTACTCATCTACAAACTTCTGTAGGTGCGTGCTTGTTATCATCAACACGTTCTGCTGAAAAAGAGAGTATTGTCTATCCAGTTTCGTGAGTGAAAAAGGAGTATTTATCCAGGCTAAACCCTTGTTTTCATTATCATCAATCATATCAAATCTGACTTTTCGTTTACCACAATCTGACTTTTCATTTACCTAAATCTGACTTTTCATTTACCACAATCTGACTTTTCATTTACCAGTAACTTTGTAAGTGTCTGAAAACCAAACTATTAAGATTTTCCTAATATATATAATATCTATAATCTTATAATTTTCTATTTAAAGTTTTCATTTTTTGGTAAACGAAAAGTCAGATTGAAGGTAAAATGATTTAGTAGGATTTCGCCTAAACTTAGCCACAAATGTAGGGAGTTTGTACCGAAATAGTACCAAGGGGTATAGTTTTCGGTACCTCAGAAGGTAGAAATCTGACTTTTCGTTTACCAGCAAAAGCCTTTTTACCTTTTTACTCTTTTACCTTTATTTATGTCTATCCAGGTACTCGATGACAGCTTGCAGGGCAATGTCTTTAATAGGAACACCCGTCTCCATCTTCATCTGTAATATCTGCATGTAATAGTTCATCGGCACATAGATAGTGATGCCGTTCTGAGTCTTCTTGCCAGTTTTTTTCGCTGGTGCATGTTCGGGAGTCGAAATAGGGGCAGATGATGCAGAAGGAACTGGAGAATACGAAGGGGCATCAGTCTGTGGCATAGTGTCCGTCTCTGCGGTACCCTGTCCGTTCTGCTGTTGCTCCAAAGCTTCGGCAACTCGCTTTTGGTGAGCTTCCTCGTTAGCCTCATAAATTCTTTCTATACCTTGAATGGCTGGAGAGTCTTCCAGTCCTTTAAACTTATTCAAATTATTCGATGCTTGTCTTGCCATATCTATGTTTCTTTTTAAAATGATACATTATCTATAACGTCCGGTGCCTTAATCTTTCGGCATACTGGCCAATATCTCTTTCGTAAAATTCTCATAGTCTTGTCCTACCCTGCAATAAGGCGAATAAGAGAATATATCCTGATTGAGGGCTTGTGCCTCCACCATCTTCGTATCTCGACGAGTGTATGAATCAAACATATAGTCATCAAACTTATTGCCCAGATACTCCTTAAACTGCTTGGTGGCTCTTGTCTGATCATTGCTCATTACCATGAGCAAACCACGAATATCAATATCAGGATTCAAGTCTTCACGAGTTTCCTGCACCGCATTCAGAATTTCAGCAATACCTTTTGTTGCCAGCATTTCGAGCTGGATAGGTATTACCACGCCCGATGCAACCGATAGGGCATTATGCGTAAGCAGAGATAACGCTGGTGGGCAGTCTATCAGAACGTAATCGAAAGCCTCCAGGATAGATGAAACTCCTTCCGTTGTCAATTCGTCGCCTCGAACTTCCGTCAGCGGCTTACTGAATAACTTAAACAAAGCCTTGCGTGGTACCGGCATCTGGTTGAGGAAAGGTTCGATGTTGATCAATCTGTAAGATGCAGGAGCGAGATATATGCCCTCTCTTACCTGATAGACAGGCAAACGAGACTGCTGTATCATCGCATCATATACGGTAGGCTGCCCGGCATTCTCTGCCTCACTCCATCCAAAGAGGAAGGAGAGACTTGACTGGGGGTCAAGGTCAATTAGCAGGATGCGAGGCTTGCGCTCCTTGCCATCTTTACCCAAACCGAAATGACCTTTACCGTAACGACGAAGACCTGTTGCCAAACTCTGAACTGTTGTTGTCTTACCAACTCCTCCCTTGTGATTTACGAAGGCGAGGATTTCTTTCAATCTTGTTTCTGCCATAACTTATATTTTTGGTTATTTATTATTATCTTCTCTTTAGCCTGACAATGCAGTAAACAATACATGAATACACACATCAACTCATCTGCATACACATAAGTACATGAATACACAAATATACAAATGCACGTTTGTGCTTTTATGTTTTTGTGCTTTTATGGCTGCAAAATTAAGAAATTAAATTTAAACCACCAAACAAATTTAAAATATTTAATGCTTTTATGCGTAAATATCTTCATTTATTAGTTCATTTGTATATATATTGGTGTATTTATTCATTCTTTTATTGCTTAATGTGTTTGTTCCTTAGTTGGTGTATGAATGTATTTCTGTATGTATGAGTGTGTATGTTTCTACGTTGATATATATGTTTATATATTGAAATCAATAAATCCACAAATCCATAAACACACAAACGCATAAATACATGCACGTTTGTGTGTTTATGGATTTGTGGAATATTAGTCTATATTTTTGTCGCAGGAAGCAGTATATAGCTGCTTCCTGTGATTATCTTCGCATACCATAATAACGCGTAACATTCCGGAATATTGTGTATATCTACGTATTTTTCAGTTACTCCATCAGGTTAGGGTCATTGTCGTACTTGCTGCAGGCTATCTGCTGCCACTCGTAAGACTTCTCCTTATATAGTTTCTCCTGCTGCTCTTCGTCCAGTATCTTGTTCCACAGCTTTTCAAAATTCTCCTTCACAAACTTTCGTATCGGTCCGAGATACATCCTTTCTTCCTTGTAGATGATACGGTTTTGTTCTTGACGTTGTAAAACACTACTTGAAGTTGATTTCCGGAAGAATATCCCAAAGTCAACCTTAGAACCTATCAACTTGCTGTATTCTATCAGGAAATAAACCAGCTGGTCTCTCAACGTGCCTAATATATCCTCGTCTTTATCCTCCAAACCGAGCTTCGTAAAGCGCAGACTTTTAAATAGAGACATAACTAACACTCCCTTGTCAGTTTCTACCGTCAGTTCATAGGTTGAACATTCATCTTCGTTAGTACAGAAAGAACGATCCATGAATACCTTCAAGGAACCGGTCATATTTGATTTATCTATACGAATATCATATTTCTTTAGGTGGGGAATAATCAATGAAACATCATCAGCATATCCGAAGAGGTCATGTAAATTTTCAAAAGGTATAGTTTCTCCACGATGACCGATGATAGGGGAATCCATAAAATTGTCATTTATACCAGCAGGGACACACCAACCTTCTTCACTGATATAATACGGATCGCTCCACTTTTTTAAACAGTCCTTGTCTTTCTTCCATGCAATACCAATACGCTCATCAAGCACGCCCCATTCATCAAAAAAGATGGCATGATCGTTGCAAGGGATAGCAACTATTTCTTCATTATCATTCATATTTTCTAACTTTAAAAAATTTCTACGATATATGACTAAGTAGTGCAAAGGGTGCAGGGATATTGCACCCTTTGCTATAAATGTTCTTACTTGAATGCTCCAGCCAGAAGAGGCAAGAAGAATACCGCTACACCGATGGTGGAGAAGAGTAGCACGGCTACACCTACGAAGGCGAGGACTGCAAGGGAATATGTGATTGCTTTTTTCATAATGCTATAATGTTTTGAATGTATTTAAATTGATGTTTCTTATTCCATATCACTGAGTACCCAATTCTGCGTCAAGCCTGCAATATCGTTTGCAGCAAGAAGCGTAATCAGATTGATGAGTACAGCCACATAAGGCTCTTGCTCTCTCCTCAGCTTGGTTTCGAGTTTTTTCGAGTTAAACCAATCTACAACCGGCTGCATCGCAATAATGCAAGGTTGTATGGTACCGCATTCGTTTGTAATATCCGTGATGGTTTCATGGCGAATCTGCATTTCGTTAAAGTTCAGATCGTTTGCGAGCTTCTTGCAAACAAGCTCTTCGATTTTTTCTTTATTCATAGTCTTGTAAATTTTAAAATTGATGTTTACAATTTTGTCGCAGCATCGGTGAAAAATCACCGACACTATAACGAGGGGTCCTCCTGTGCCTGTAAGGTCGTAGTCTTAATAGCTCGGAAAGTATCAGCAATATACTTGCTGCCTCCGTGACTCATGATCCACTCATGCACATCGTCAGGGATGACGTACTGTCGCTTCTTGCCTTCAGCAGCAGGTCTGCCTTTCTTATTTGATGTTCTGGTATTCTCCATAAAGATCCGCTTCACCGTGCTGCGGTAGGGCTGAAATATCTTAATTAATATTAATAATTCGTGTAAATTGATACACCGTATTGTTTTATTTCTTAAATTTGCACCGTCTTCGGAAGATTTTTAATCGTACCTTTATGGAATTGAAAGAGCAATAGCACTTCCGTTGACAGTCAGACTCTTCAAGGTCTGTGGATTTAAACGCTCACAATGAGCCAAATTTCTACTATTGTAGATTCGAGTCGCCAGACTCGCGGTTGCCCCGGCTTAGGTCGGGGCTTTTTTATTCCGACAGTTCTTTCTTCAATAACCGAAATATAAGATTCTCTTCGTCTTCTCCGAGGTCCTTACACGCATGAGGCACCACCGTTGTTTTCATATTACCCTTATGGAGATAAATGATATTTGCGTTCTCGTTCCAAGTACGAGGCTTGTAGCATCGCTCCACCATCTCGGTAAATGACGCATTCTCTCTTTTCGCGTCATCCGTGTCCCACATATTGAGGAGTGCAATAATCTGCTTCCAGCTTAAATCGTTAACGTCTATATTGCCATTCTCTTTTGCAACTTTCTCAAGACAATTTTCCATTCTACTGACTTAACCGTGGTGTCGAGGGCTGAACATTATTACTTAAAATCTACACCTTTGAGCGGATCATTATCTCTGCCGTCCTCAATCTCGATGCTTACCGTATTTTTCAGAAGGAGCTTTCTCGTTGCCTCCAGCATCATAATGGAGTGGATGGTGGCTTGTCTTGCGTGATAGTCTGAGCCGGCATCATCCACATACTGCTTATTCATGCGGACCAGCGTGTTCAGGAAATCAGCGCACTCCTCGCGGCTCGGATTGTTCACGTGAACCTCACAGGTAACAGCCTTCAGGAAGTACTCCATACCCTTCTTCAGCAAAGTTCTTATCCTGCCCGTATCAGGATGCTGACCTATCATCTGATGTATCTTGATTCTCAGGCTGCACCCACGGCGAGGGAAACCGATGCGGTAATCATCGCCTACCTCCTCCTTTTCCTCATCGATGTAATCTACCTTTGCGATAAAACCGCAATCCTTATCAGTGCAGACGAGGAAGTCGCACTCACCACGCTTGTGATTTCGCAGCGTGTCTATAATAAACAGAGGAATTTCTCTTTTTGCCATATCTCCAAATGTTTTATGATTCTTTGTAAAGCTGGCAATACAGCTCCGATCTCATGCGCTTGATATAAAAGACCACTTCGCCAGGTGCAGGCTGATAGTCTGACTTTACAAACATCGCATTCTCGCCGTCTGTTGCTACATACTTTTCCATCCCGTAAGTGTTCTTAGGGATGCTACCCTCGTAGTAGCTTTTGGCTACTGAGGATAGCTGCAAGGGTGATAATATCATTTTTTCCATATTCTATAAATAATATATATGATTCTACAATCTGTTCATAACATAGCGGATAACACGCTCGGTATATTCTTCAAGACCGAACTTCTTACCATACTTGCGAAGGTCGGCAAGCGAAATCTCGGTGGCCTCGTGACCGATGGCAGCCTCGTAGCGGTTTTTGAAGTTCTGAGTACCAGGACGGCAGTTGCCGGAAGCCAAAGACTCCTCAAAAGTAAACATGTGATTTCCTAACTTCTGATAAACGAGCTGATTTTTGCTTCTGGCATTCATCAGGCTAAGAGCCTGCTTGCTGCGCTTCTCCGCATTGATGCGCTGCGCCTCCTTCAGAGACTTTGCCACGATGTGTTCACCCCTTACCAGGAAGCCCTTCACGGTCTCAATATCATCGATAGCCTTGCCCTGCTCAATCCACTCACAAGCCACGCCCTGGCGCTTGATTTCGCCACGCACGAAGGTAATCAGACCGCCTATAATGTGAATGTTATATCCCTTCTTTAAGTACAGGCTAAATGAGCGGCGTATCATAGGGAAACGACAACTCTTACTATATCCATCAAAATCCCTGGATTCATAACAATTTATGCCATTTTCTCTTCCAATATAAGCACTTAATTCATCCAGATGAGAACCAGTATTCAGGCGATTGATAACCTGCTTGTAAGCTTCCGAATTATTCTGCTTGTTCTGAATGAAAATATGGTCATTGATATAAGCCAATTCCTTTGCTCTCGCTTTCTCAGCCTTCTTCTCAGCCTTTTCAGCCTCCTTCTTCTCTGCTGCCTTGCGTGCAAGCATATCCAGATATTCGTTTTCGCTGGCAAGACTGTTCTTTTCCAGATACTTCTTGAAAGCCTTTTCTGCGAACCCGATATACTTGCGTACCTTTGTCGTTAACTTGGCTTCATCCTGCTCACAAGCACCGATACGAATAGAACCATCCAGGAACTCCACCTCATTCTTACCTTTCAAGTAGTCAGTAAGGTGAATCCAGGTAGCGCAGGCTACAGAGACGGAAGAAATCACGTAGTTATTGATGCAGCAGTGCTTATAATCATTCTTGCGCTTATAAGCCTTCTCTATATCAGCAAATAAACTTGGAGCGTTGATAAAGAACGTATCAGCGTTGAAATTTACAGGAGCATCCTCTTTTACGAAATTACTTGCAAAAGAACTTCCAAACTCTGTATATACATCCATCTTATAACTATCCGCAAACGGAAGGTTGAAGAAAAAGGAAGCATCGCCATAGCGATACTGCTCGTTCTTACCGAAGCCACGGAAAGAAACCTCGCGCCCCTTGTGCTCGTCTGCCTCGTCAAATCTGAATGATCCGAAACATACGGTAGCGTTGTTACGTACATTGTCCTTAAACTCCTTGAAAGTGATAATCATATTTTTCTGCTCATGCCCTTGAGACTTATTTGGCTATCTGGCACAGCCGGTTATTATTAGTATTATATATTATCTTCTTATTTTATCTGATGCAAAGGTACGGATAATTTCTGAAACTACCAAATAAAATACACATAAAATACTATTTTAGATGTATTTTTAACGTTTTGTTACGTTTTCAGCACTCTATACCTTATTTGTCAGTCATTGTTCGCTCTGAGGTGTCGAACCTCACATCTTCAATAGATGGTGCCAGCCGTGGCAGCGATGGAAAAAAAATGCCGCTGCTATCCTCACGGACCGCAGACAGCGTGAAACAAGTGCGGACGCTTCCGCGAAAAAACATTTAAAATTTCAAAGTTATTTCAAAGAAATAATGTTCCTCGCCGTGGTGTCGCTCCACGCTTGCCGGTCTGCCGGACGGGGTAGGGGAAGGCTTTCAGGCTTCCCCTGTATGGGATGATGGGTTATTATGGATAACCCCGGTATATCTCATTCTATGCCGCATTATCTTGCGGATGGCGCTTAATGTAATCTGCCTTAAATTCTTCCTCGGTCATACCTTCCACTTTAAGCATACTTTCCCAGTATCCTTCACGGATATGCTCTGCCTTAAACTCCTCGAAGGTATGAGGAACGCAATCATCAGCAACCCAGAAGGCCTCGTGTTGCAGTTCGATACCGTCGCCAATCCAGCACCCTGATAAACCGTCATTCTCTTCGTCCGGGTCTTCCTCGTCTTCCTCCAACATCTCATCGAAATGCTCGATGGAATACTTGATAATCGTGCGAATATCCTTTGCCCATGAGCTTGTATCGTCCTGGCTGATATTGCACTCCTGCAGAACCATTCCTACGAGTTCGTCGATACCCTTGCGGCTCTTAATATATGCGTTGTGGTAGAAATCGAAAGGGATAACGTGATCCAGCTTCCAGCCCTTCTCCTCGTTAACGGATGGTCGGCCGTATGCCTTGCGGCTCTCTTCTGTTACCTTCACTTCGTTCTCCTTATTCTCTATAACGTTCATACCGTTCTTATTATTATTCTTTGATTCCATAATTTCTAATTTTTTAATGTTGTTATAAAATGTGATTACTTCTTCTTGTAAGGCTTGATAATGAAGCCTTGATATTTTTCGCTATAGGTGATATAACTACCTTGTTTAAAGTCTCTGTGACTGATACATAATATCTCTTCATAATTCTTGTAATTTTGGTTAATATTGTTCCGTGTCGGGTCTCGAACCCGATGTGCGCCTGTTCGCTCACGGATGACCGATGTTAGAGTCTCTTGAGAGCAGCTTCGATGTCTGCGACTTCTTTGTTCTCAATCTTCGATATTTCTTGTAATATCTCGTCAAAGTGATTAACAAAACTAAGTGCATCTACTACGCGGCCAACCTTCACATTAAGGTCACCAGCATATAGGTCGCATGTACCAAACTCTTGCAACAAATGGTAAATGGTGCCACTCTTTAGCGCAAGAAGATTGGATTTAACACAACTTATTTGCACGGTAATAACGCTGAAGGTAATACCACAGCGAGGGATAAAGATTTCTGGCTTGTCAAGCTCAATGAGCTTATCGCATATAGCTTTCGCCAGTTCCTCGCACTTTTTTTTCAGTTCTTGAGACTTGTGTGCGTAATCGTCACGTCCAAGTACTTTCCACATTTCTTTTTTCTCCATAATTGTTGATGTTTTTTAATGTTGATAATATTATTTATTGTCATAATAGCAGAGTACTCTGTATCCGTTCTTGACGAAGATGTCGAGTAATTCCTGTGCGCTCTTGTAAAAGAGATTCAGTTCGATGCTTACAACCTCATCAAGGAATAGCCGTTTGCGGTTCTTGATGATGTTGTCACAATGTTTCTTGTCGGCTAAGAAATTATACATCACGTATCTCTCTTCATCATTCTGCTTGTATTCGCAAATAAAGATGGCGAGAGCATTTCCGGAGTAAATGTTTACGTTGTACTTCTTTCCTTTCTGTCTGATGGTAAGTTTACCCATCTTGTCTTTCCAATTCCATTGTAATGCCATATTCTTAATAATTTATTGGTTAATAATGTCAGAGGGATTGCTCCCTCTGTTTTTAAGGCTTCTTGATATTAATGATACCTGTCACGCTCATGGCATCTGATGGCTCAAACTTGTCAGGCTCTAAGCCGCAATCCGTGTAGCCGAATAGAGAATCCACACAAGCGTCATACCATTCTGTTTCATCTGGTTCGTAATCATCCGGCGCATCTTCAGTTATTATAATATGATGATCGTGATATTATTTATCGGAAAGTATCACTATTTATATATACATATCCTGAACCACGCTTGTAATCTCTTACAGATGAAGCATGAAAACAGGCTCTACCTATACCAGACAGCCAGCGATCTCTACCTAACTTTTTAAGAGCTTCCTCCTCGCTGATTCTCTGATCATCTTTAGTGTAATACTTGTAATTAGCTTTTTCTATCTGATTGAAATCCTCTTCGAGATAGCCGATTTTCTTTAAAAACTCCTTATCTTTCTTTGTTAACTTTGCCATAATTTCTAATTTTTAGATGATTCAACAATACTATTGATAGCTATTAAACTCTACGAGTTCCAGCGAGCCACCTTCCAGTTTACTCTGAATTTCATACGCAACTGTAGCACCGGCAAACTTCACGTCGTTTTGAAAGTCTTCTATCTGTTCCAGTACCGGAACTTTCTCGCCATTTGTAGCCCAGCGGAAAATATGCTCCCTGATACCTTTTGCGATAGCTGCCAGCAGTCGGCGGGTGCCCGCCTTGTCGGATGATCCGACGTAATATCTAATCATTGAGCCGCGGGATTTCCAGTTGTCGCAAGTGCTCAGAATATAAATATGCTTCATACGATTTTCTAATTTTTCGTTGTTGCTATAATATTGCTATAATACCATACTGCCGCCTGAGCCATTGCATCCTTCAATGCTTCCAGATACCTGTCTGTATCATCAGGCGTATTCATCGGAACGTGCCTATCTGGATATTTTCCTCCCTGGTCTCCACTGCCAATATGAATGATGCAGAAGGAGCGGTCCTTATCGTGGGTGGCTACCATACCACGGCGCTTGCAAACTTCTACCCACCATTCAAAATACTTTGGATCGAAAGTCACTACCTGGAACACGCTCCATGGGTATTCCCGGGCAGTCAGCAGGATTTTACCCTGCTGCTGCGAGATAGCGAAATTATATATAACTGATGATTTCTTCATTTTCTATCTGTTCTATAATGAGTGATTTCTAATTTTCTAAGCGGTCTATAATGAAGGCAACGCTTAGGCTGCCTTACCTTTGTCTATATCATTAATAAAACAATATGCGCTTACCTGATCACAAACCTTATAATAAGCGTAAATTTCAGGGCGCTCATCGGTATATCCTTCTGCCTCTAATTCTGCCTTCACAATATAATAGAGCATGTATGCCAGATAATTTGCCTGGTAATAAGCATCCGTATTGAAAAGCACCCCAGCCTCCCAGTCGTCGATGTCGTTACTCAGGAAGGAGATGAAACCGCTTGAGCTGGTGTGATTCTTCTTGATCCATCCGGCTATCTTATCCCGGTGATTTATCGCCTTTTCTATAATCGCCTTCTTAGCTTGGTGGGTAAGACTGATACGAACCTCGCACGCATCATTCTCGTAATTATAGAATCGTGGCTGCCATACCTGGAGAAAATCCAGTTTAATATCCTCATGGATATATTCTTGCATCCATTCTTCCCAAACCTCGGTGTACTTCTCACAAATAGCCTTATAATATCCCTTATAATCAAAAGTGAAATCCTTATCCTCCTCCGCGCATTCTTCAACGCTATAATTATAAACATCATCGTCTGGGCTCCAGATGGAGCAATAAAAGCCTTCAAAACCGGCTAAACGGGCTTTGCACACCGTTGTAAATTTCTTTTCCTTTTCCATAACCTTAAAAATTTAAATGTTCTATAATATGTTATTTTCTTTATTGCCAGGGAATCCTATTTTGCTGGATTCCCTGATACTACACGCACGCTATAATAAGGCGTATTAAATGGATATTTCACTTCGTTGACGTAATACACCGCCGATGGTGTACTCATTGCCAAGGTATCCTGGCAGATTACCACGCCATTCATACCGTGAGCCATCATGTTCAGGGCGCACATCTTACATGCCAGCGGATCTGAATCCTGGGCAACATACTTATATGTTCTGCCTGCTGAAGGATCAGGGCTGCTCATCTTTGCAAAATGAGAAAGGAGAAGGCGACCACTACCAGCGGCGCAATCATTTACCGTTTTGCCTGAAATATTAGGGCTGGAAGCCTGTTTTTCCTTCGAGCCTATAATATCACTTATTAGGTCGGAAATGGCAGGAGGCGTGAAAAATTGCCCTGTCTTAGATGCCTTGCCAGGTAATAGATACATATTCTCATAAAGAATGCCAAACACATCAAGCCAGGTGCCATTCTGAAGTGCCACGCTTACATCGACCAGCCAGTTTGTAGCCAACAAACCAAATTCTGGTTTTTTGCTGATACGCTCACTAAACCAGTTTTGCAGACTGTCAACACCTTTGCCCTTGAATGCCTCGACGCTGAATAAATCCAGAAGGAAGTCACAGAAATCGCTCAGTGCCATTTCGTATGGTCTGCCATCCTTATCTGCCTGGCGGCTCAATATATCTACATACAATTTATTGTCTTTCATAATTCCTCAAAAATTAAAACGTTCTATAATAAGTAAAAAATCACTCATTCTATAAAGGGTGCCCTGAATAGCATTCAGGGCTATTTGTTAGCATACCCAGATGTGACCAAACAGTGGGTACTTCTCCAGGTCGTGTTCACGTGCCCAGCCTCTGATCGTTACATCGGTTTTTACCAGCTTATGAAGAGAAGCCTCGATTTTGCGTACCTGGTCCACGTACTTTGCGTAATGTTTGATGCTATCTTTGTATTTTGCAATATCCCGTGTTTTATTCAAGATATACCCGTCTATCAGATCGACGGCTTCTGCTGCATCCATACGGTCGTTTGTCGTCCACTTCCAAGCTTCCTGAGTCGGTGAACAGGAAGAAGAATAAAACACGATACCTGGAGCGTATTCTCCGTAAGAGTTGATAGCGTTCATCTCAAGACAGCCATCATAAAAGCCGCAAGAAAAGCCTGTAGCCTCCTTTGCAGCGTCCAGGAAGCGCTTATTTATCACTTTGCCATCGAAGGTACGGCAAACATCTTTTAACGCCTTCATGGCTATTATTTCTTTGTTCGAGCGGTCCATGAGTTTATCGACGTGTTCGCGGTACTTTCTTACCGCCTCGTTTTTCTTACGACGGAGCCAAGACTTCACGGCTTTTTGGTAATCTTTTTCCGAGCCTATAATATAAGCTATAGGCTCATCACGTTTTACTATACCACGGCGCATGTAAAACTCATTTCTTAAAATTCCGTATTCCTTTGCATTTTTCACGCTGCTAAAACGTTCCGGTTTTGCGGCCGGAATAGAATCACTGGTCCACAGGAAAACGTCTCCGGAGTCTTCTGCTAAATCGCCCAGGCGGGCCGCAATTTTCCAGATAGCCTCTTTTTCCAAATTATTAAAATCTATCTTTGCTTCCATAATTCCTCAAAAATTAAATTGTTCTATAATATATAGTGATATTCTTTGCAGCCTATATAAAAGGCTCCAGGAGTGCCCTGGAAGCCTTAACAGGCGTATTTTTCGTACTTGTCGAAGTCTATAAAAATCTGTTTGATAACTCCAAGCTGAAACGAGTAGTACACCTGATCATAAATACACTCCTTATTCTTATAAAAGTGCATTTCAAAGGTAATACCTTCGTGCCAGATGTCCCAGTGACAGCCCGCTAAATCGACGGCGGCAAAGATATTCTCTATTACGGTGCCATCATCAAAAGTGATAGGCTCGTGTCTTACTTCAACCTTAAAGCCAAGGGCACGCAATAAAATAGCTAATTTCTTTAATTTCTTCATATTCTTAATATTTTAAAGAGTCTATAATGATACCTTAAAACCCTCCTTCTCAAAATCTGGAATGAACTCTTCACGAATAGATGCCCACACCTGAATGTTACGTCTTTTATAGGCGTAATCAAATTCTATCTCCGTGCGCGCCTTAAATACAAGGCCTATTAATTCCGGCCCTTCGTCCGTATCTCGATACATACCTGTAGCAGTTTTGATACCGTTTTTAGTTAAATCAATACACCAGTTGCGGCTTAAAATCTCGCTGAACGCTTGGCACGCCTCCTTCAGGTTTTCCGCCTGGATCTCGTTGTGCTGATTTCTTATATCCATAAAAAAATCCGCACTTTTTTCGTTGCCCTCCTTGTCGTATAATACAGAAGGAGTCACCGTGTAATTAAAATGAAAAGTCTTCATAACTCTAAAAATTTAAATGTTCTATAATCTGTTTAATAATTCTTCGTGATATTTTGCAGCCGCTATAAATAGGGCTTTTATCACTTATTAGAAGGTGCCGGCGGGAATGATCCGCCGTTTTGGCCTGGATACCTTTGCACCCTAATATAATTTAAGATACTCGTTTATATACGGCCGATCCGTTACTAAAACGACCTATCTCTATAATCTGATCAGTTAACGGCGCGGCTACTTTTTCGATATTCTCTATAATAGAAGAATATAAAGACAAAAGTCGCTTTTCTAAGTTTTTAGACTGCATAACCGCAAAACCGCGTACCTGGCCCGTGCTTCTATACTGGCACGCCTGATCCGTGTCCCACAGACCTTGCTCCAGAATGTCGGCAAAATCTATATCGTGTACGTCGTCGTACTCGCTACCATCTAAATAAATTTTGCCATCTAAATAAGCCCCATCGTAATAACCAGGTCGCAAAAATACATCTATCGAAAACTCGAAAGGAACACCACAAAACTCGATTTCACGGAAAACACTTGCAATCTGGTATGGTTCCCCGTTTTCCAGATAGCCTCCATCAAGATCACTAATCGCTCCAGCGATATTGTCGCGCTGAAAATCGAACTCGCTTTCGTCTTCTGTCATAATAGAATAGTATCTACTAAAAATTGTGCTTCCAAAATTACATGTTGCCATAACTCTAAAAATTTAAATGTTCTATAATATATATTTATTAATTCCTTGTGATATTTTGCAGCCGCTATAAAGCGGCTTTTATCACTTATTAGAAGGTGCCGGCGGGAATGATCCGCCGTTCTGGCCTTAAACCTTTGCACCCTGTTATTTGAAGTTTGAAAAAGAATATCTTATAAAGAGATAGACAGTAATACACACACGGCCGCGGCTATTAGATTAATGCCTATAAATTGAAGACCGTTGACCGTTACACCGTCGCCATCACTGGCAAAGTATGTTTTAGGCGCAAATAACCATCGCCAGGCGCTTTTTATAGCTGCAAAGGTACATTTATTCAGGCGTGCAAAGAGAATGGCACACACGGCAAATAAAACACTTACCAGGGCCGACGTACTGGAACGGCGCGAAAAAGTAATATTATAATTGTTCATATTTCTAATATTTTAAAGATCCTATAATATAGTTATTTTGTGGGTACCCTGGAAGGTTCAGGGTACCGGGCTTTTATGCACACCGCATGAAGTTGTCGAGATAGTAACGGGTACCGTACACCGTGAAATAAGGACGTGCCTCCGTCTCCTCATTTCTTGGGAACGTGTACTTTATTTCTTGCCATCTTTGCGCCGTGTGCGATTTATCCATACAGTAACGGCGCCATAATACGCCGGACCCGTCACTACTTACAACAATCCCCAGACCGCCGCAATTACTTATTGCGTAAAAACATTCTCCGTACTTTGCCAGTCTGTTATATTCCATTTCTTTTGTATTTTTTGCCATGATGTTATATATTTAAAAAAATTGATATTTTCTTTTCTCGCTGTTATCTTATATTATTTAATTAACACTTCTTTCTTTGTATAGTCCCAATCTGCAGCGATACAGGCAAGACCCGCGAAAGCGGAAACAAAAGACAGAAGGCCGAAAATAAAAATACCTTCAATCGGTTTTGCGATATTAGGACACCCGCCAGAAACAAGTGCAAAAACGCAATCAATAACAACCGCAAAGAAGACGATCGCCAGGGCTACAGGGAAAAAATAAAAAACTTCTACCTTTGCGAGTACGGCAAAGAAAAACTTTACCTTTGCGGCTACTGCCTTCAACTTTGCCATGATACCAAAAAAATCAAAATTCTTTTTCATAATTCCTAAAATTTTAAATGTTCTATAAATAGGGGGTACCGGCGGGAATGATCCGCCGTGTTGGCCTGGCTACCTTTGTACCCTGGAATCCTTAAAATATATTATAGCGCCGCCATCATGGCAACGGCCGCGTTAACGGTTTTTGCCTGGTCCTTGTTTGTGATTTCTGGTGTGTGATCACGTACAAATTTCTTTTGTTCGTCGCTTAATGCTGCAAAATTAGCTTCGAACGCTTTTATAAAGCGTTCCGCCTTCTTGTGTTCATCAAGGGCCACCGCCTCCACTTCGAGGCGCAAAGGTTCACGTAAGCTTCTAGGAAACTTCTCTATAGCGTGATATAGTACCGTTTCGTACTCGAAAGTCTCCCAAGTACGGTTATAATACGATACGATAGAGTGCTCGTAATCTTTGCCGCCTCCGAACGCAAAAACATGATGGCAAAAGCCGTTTCGCGTGTTTGAAGTACTACAAGTAAAATAAATATGTTCGCCGTTAACTGCAAAATCAAATGTTTTGATATTATATCTTTTAGTTTTCATAATTTCTAAATTTTTAAATGTTTCTATAATAAAGGGATAATAAGGGAGCCGGGACCGGCTCCCATGGCTTTATTTAATCGTCGAGTCTGATTTCATCTGAATTATCCAAATCATAAATTGCCAGTTGGCCGTTAACTCGTGCAAGTTCCAGGGCCTCCGTGCGATCCTTTACAATTACGGTTGCATCGTAATAGTAGCAACCGCTTTTCGTGTCATACCAGCCACCAAAAGCGAGGCTATCAAAACGAGAAGCTTCTCCCTGATTCTGCATTTTATTGATAACATCAACTACCTTTTTAAGACCTTTGGCCCCAAAAGAGTCTTGAGTAACTGCAAGGGCTACAGCATAACCTGAAGTTATAGGCTGCAGAGTTGCAGCGTTAACGGTGTAACCTTCTGGATTTTGAGCGGCGATCGCTGCAATTGTTGAAATAACTAAATCCTTTTTCATAACTTTTTAATTTTAAATGTTTAATACCTTGTTTCTTGTTTTAATTTTGTGGCTATAAAGGGAGCCGCCCCCTTTCCAAAAGCTAAATGTTTTCTCCGTCTATAATGTAATGTATTTTGTTTGGCTTGAGTTGTCGCCGTTTCTTACCGTTGTAATACTCCCAACGACGCCCGCGCCTGTAATAAGATACACTACCTAATAGCTCGCTACATTCTTTATAATAGCCTGTTGTTAGTGCCCGCCGTTTCCTGAAGGTTAACGGCAAAAATCCTTATATGTTTATTAATAAGTATTACTACCTATTATATATTTTCATTTCGTTTGTGATTTTGAGTAACTGCCTTCAGTTACACACAATATGTAATTAAGTCAAAGATCAATTGTAAAACTATTACCTTTTGTTTTACGATTGCAAAGGTAATGATAAAATTTGTTTCAACCAAATATTTTGCAAGAAAAAACACGAAATAAGTTGTTATTTAACGTTCGTTTATAACTATATATCGTGTTTTTACAGATTTTAATAATTATATAGTATTTTATCGCTAACATTATATAGTTATTAGATTTTATAGTTATTATATTATATACCTTATTATATATAGAGAAAAAGCGGTGGCACTCTGTTGCCTCCGTTCTGGGTCGTGGGTGATGGTGCGGGGTCGTGGGTGATGAGTTCAGGC
>ERZ773209.52-NODE-52-length-86541-cov-11.532398_pt1 | contig 86541 bp, 72 predicted proteins | sample MGYA00511109_ERZ773209 | MGnify/ENA primary metagenome ERZ773209 (study PRJEB29015, sample SAMEA2737786) | human gut metagenome | biome: human gut; feature: human-associated habitat; material: faeces | place: China | collected 2012 ...
TCCATGTCACTTTGAGTGCCCACACAGATTGTCTGATAAATTGTTAAAGAGCAGTGCCGCTTCGTTTTCGCTGCGGCGCGGGGTGTGCATATTACGCTTTCCCGCTGCAGAGTCAAGCATTTATTTTTGCTTTTCTCTGCGAGGTTCTCACCGGAACCCCGCTGACCCGGCGGCTTGTTTGCCGTTGTTCCGTGTCAGTGGAGGCGCATTATAGGGAGTAATTCTGAGGTGACAAGGGGAAATGCAAAAAAACTTTTCGTTCGCTCGATTTTCCATCACAACGCGAGTTTTACGCGCTATTTGCGCGCCATTTGTGCGATTTCCCGAGCAAACCGGGATACCTGTTGCCAGTCGGTATAGACCACTTCTTTGCGGGTATCCGTTTCACCCCCGGTCATTTTCATAATCAGGCGGATCATAAACCGATCGTACCAGCTGTAGCGCGGGTAGCGCAGCGCGCCGGCAAATACCGCGCAGCTCTGCGGCTGCCACGGCGAGTTCAGCAGAAACTTACGCGTATAGCTGTTGGTCTGCGGCGTGCGCTTCTCAGGTTTACGCGCCACCAGGTTAACCGAAAAGAATGCCCCCGGCAGCGCCTGCAATGCTGCCAGATGCTTTTTCACAAAGCGGTCCACCGCCGGATGAAAGTGCCCGTAGCGAATCGACGCGCCAATGACCACCCGATCGTAGTGATGCCATTCGACGACATCGGTACGGTTCAGGTTCAGGGTGTCCGCATCGATGCCCAGCTCTTTAAGCTCAGAGGCGAGAAACGAAGCGATTTCACGGGTCTGCCCGTCGCGGGTGGAGAAGAGAATTAAAGTTTTCACGAGCACTCCTGTTATTCGCGCCAGAAAGTGGGGGTAAAGAGCACCAGTAAGGTGAACACTTCCAGACGACCAAACAGCATATTAGCAATCAGGATCCATTTCGCGACCGGGTTCATGGTGGCAAAGTTATCCGCGACGACGCCGAGCCCAGGCCCGAGGTTGTTCAATGTCGCCACCACGGAGGCGAAAGCAGAGAAGTCATCCACCCCGGTGGCGATAATCGCCAGCATACTAATGATAAAGACCAGCGCATAGGCGGAGAAGAATCCCCATACTGCTTCCAGAATACGTTCCGGCAGCGCGCGGTTACCTAATTTAATGCTATACACCGCATTCGGGTGCACCAACCGCTTCAGCTCACGGTTGCCCTGCTTGAACAGCAACAGGATACGGATCACTTTTAATCCACCGCCCGTGGAGCCAGCGCAGCCGCCGATAAATGCGGAGCACAGCAACAGCACCGGAAGGAACAGCGGCCAGCGTGCAATACTATCGGTGGTGAACCCCGCGGTGGTCGCCATCGACACCACCTGGAAAAACGCCTGGTTCAGCGTCGTCAACACCGAGCCGTACACGTTATGAAGCCATAGCACCAGCGTACAGACGATGACCAGCGTCAACTGGACGCCAATGAACATCCTAAATTCGGGGTCGCGCCAGTACACCTTCAGGCTGCGTCCGCTCAACAACGAAAAATGCAGACCGTAGTTACAGCCGGAGATCAGCAGGAAGATGGCAATGATGGAGTTGATCATCGGGCTGTTGAAATAGCCGACGCTGGCATCGTGAGTCGAGAAACCGCCGATGGCGATGGTGGCGAAACTGTGCCCGATCGCATCGAACGCCGGCATACCGGCAAACCAGAGCGCCAATGCGCAGGCGATTGTGAGTAACACATAGATGAGCCACAATGTCTTCGCCGTCTCGGCAATACGCGGACGCATCTTGTTATCCTTCAGCGGGCCGGGCATTTCCGCGCGGTAGAGCTGCATCCCCCCGACGCCGAGGATAGGCAGAATCGCTACCGCCAGCACAATGATCCCCATGCCGCCGAACCACTGCAGCATCTGACGATAAAAGAGGATAGCGTGCGGAAGCGAGTCCAGCCCCACCAGAGTGGTCGCCCCGGTCGTCGTCAGGCCGGAAAATGACTCGAAGAAGGCATCCGTCACCGTCAGGTTCGGCTGTTCGGAGAAGATAAAGGGCAAGGCCCCCACGCTCCCCAGCACGGTCCAGAACAGCACCACGATCAGAAACCCTTCACGAGATTTCAGTTCGCCTTTTTGCTTACGGTTCGGCCACCACAGCATGGAGCCGATCGCCAGAGCGACAAAGAAGGTTTGAGTGAAGGCCCGTCCCGCGCCATCGCGATATATCAGGGCCACTAATCCCGGGACGATCATCGTCCCCGAAAACAAGATGACCAGCAGTCCAACGATTCGGGTTATGGCGCGAAAATGCATCTCTGGCGCTTCCTTTGATAGGCAAAAAACAGAGGGGATTATTCGTTAATCTTCAGTAATTGCAATGAACCACGACTAAAATCAGCCAGTCTTGCTGAAAAAGCCGCCACTTCGGCCTGGGGAAGCGCCACGCGCAGCCGAACTGACGCCAAATATTCGCTTTCAACGACGTTTCCGGAGAATTGGGCGAGCAGCGCTTCGACGCCGGCCAGTTGCCCATACTCACACTGCAAAGTATATGCCGTTAACGGCGTCTTGCGCAGCGTCGTCAGCTGCGCCAGCGCCTGATGCACCCCGCCGCCATAGGCCTTAACCAGACCGCCGGTGCCCAGCAGGATACCACCGTAGTAACGCACGACGACAGCGGTTATCTCGCCGACGCCGCTTCCCATCAGCTGCGCCAGCATCGGTTTACCCGCCGTTCCCGCCGGTTCGCCATCGTCTGAAAACCCCAGCTGTTGCGAATCATCAGGCGGCCCCGCGACCCACGCCACGCAGTGGTGGCGGGCATCAGGGTGATCCGCTCTGACGGACTCGACAAAAGCTTTTGCCGCCGCCACGCCGTCGGTATGCGCCAACAGCGTGATAAAACGGCTTTTTTTAATCTCCTCAACGACGGTAACCGGCGCCGCCGGGATTAACCAGCTCTCCATCAGGCCAGCTTCAGATCGCGCGTCATATTTTCGATACTGTTTTCGTGAATCACCACGTTATCTTCGATACGGATCCCACCGAACGGCTTCATGGCGTCAATTTTTTGCCAGTTAAAGTGCTTGCTGAACGGGCCCTCACGCCACGGCGCCAGTAACGACTCGATGAAGTAGATGCCGGGTTCAATAGTTAACACCATCCGCGGCTCGATAATACGGGTGCAGCGCAGATACGGGTATTTCGACGGCGCCGCCAGATGCGTACCGGTGTCATCCTGCATAAAGCCAGCGACATCATGCACCTGCAGACCCAGCGGATGGCCAATCCCGTGCGGCATAAACGGCCCGGTCAGGTCATTCTCCACCATCGCCTCTTCGCTCATGTCGGTAACCAACTGGTGTTTACGCAACAGCTTCGCGATACGCTGATGGAACTGGATATGGTAATCAATGTAACTGGTACCGGCCTTCATGGTACTAATCAGCGCCAGCTGCTCATCGTTAACGTCTTTGATCAGATGGGCAAAGTCGTTATCGCCGTGCGCCGCCCAGGTGCGCGTCAGATCTGCGGCATAGCCGTTATATTCCGCACCGGCGTCGAGCAGGAAACTGCGCATCTCCGCCGGGGCACGATGGTCCAGTTTGGTGTAGTGCAGGACGGAGGCATGCTCATTCAGCGCGACAATATTGCTGTAAGGCACGTCGGTATCACGATGGCCGGTGGCGGTGAGATAGGCCTGGTTGATATCGAATTCGCTCATCCCCGACTGGAAAGCTTCGTAGGCCGCACGATGACCATTCACCGCCGACTTCTGCGCTTCACGCATGCAGGCCAGCTCGTAATCGGTTTTGTAAGCCCGGTAGTAATGCAGGTAGTCGATAACCCCTTTCGGGTTGATCTTATCCGCGGCGATACCCAGGCCCAGCGCGCGCTCAGGCACCGGACCGATATAGCCAATATTACCGCGAGCGGCAGGCAGCTGGCTGCCGATGCCATCGGCCTTCGGTAGCGCGATCACGTCTATCTCTTCGGTCCAGAAAGAGGTCGGCAACGGCTCAACGTTATGCCAGTAATCTACCGGCAGATAGAACCACAGCTTCGGTTTATTCACACCGTCCACCAGCAGCCAGCAGTTAGGCACCTGAGTCACAGGCACCCAGGCTTTGAACTGCGGATTGACCTTGAACGGGTACGGATGGTCATCAAGGAAGACGTTAACCAGCTCGCCGGAGTGAATCAGCAGAGCATCCATTTGAAAACGGGCCAGGACGTCGCGGGTACGTTCTTGTAGGGTAACAATATGATTTTTATAGAGCGCGGCCAGGGATTCCATCTTTTATCCTTTGCTTTTATGGGATCGTGATACACCGCATCTTAGCACATCGACCTGCGTGCGGGTGATTTCCGCCGGATGTGATCCGACCAGCAATTATTTAAAGAGTAATTTGCAATTCTTTAACATAAATTCCACACTCCGTTTCATCTGGTATGACCAGATCATATTGCTGGATTCAGGAGACTGACATGCTCTACAAAGGCGACACCCTGTACCTCGACTGGCTGGAAGATGGCATCGCCGAACTGGTGTTCGATGCCCCAGGTTCGGTCAACAAGCTTGATACCGCAACCGTAGCCAGCCTTGGTCATGCGTTGGACGTACTGGAAAAACAAAGCGATCTCAAAGGTCTGCTGCTGCGCTCTGAAAAAGCGGCATTTATCGTCGGCGCGGATATCACCGAATTCCTCTCGCTGTTCCTGGTCCCTGAGGAGCAGTTAAGCCAGTGGCTGCATTTTGCTAACAGCGTCTTCAATCGTCTGGAAGATCTCCCCGTCCCCACTATCTCTGCCGTCAATGGCTATGCGCTGGGCGGCGGCTGCGAATGCGTGCTGGCGACCGACTATCGCCTGGCGACGCCGGACCTGCGCATTGGGCTGCCGGAAACCAAGCTCGGCATCATGCCGGGCTTCGGCGGTTCCGTGCGTCTGCCGCGCCTGCTCGGCGCCGATAGCGCGCTGGAAATTATTGCCGCCGGGAAAGACGTCGGCGCCGATCAAGCACTGAAAATCGGCCTGGTGGATGGCGTGGTCGCTGCGGAAAAACTACGCGACGGCGCGCTGGCGATCCTACGTCAGGCCATGAATGGCGACCTGGACTGGAAAGCGAAACGTCAGCCGAAGCTGGAGCCGCTGAAGCTCAGCAAAATTGAAGCCGCCATGAGCTTCACGATTGCCAAAGGCATGGTCGCGCAAACCGCCGGGAAGCATTACCCGGCGCCGATCACCGCGGTCAAAACCATTGAAGCCGCCGCGCGTCTTGGTCGTGAAGAAGCCCTGGTGCTGGAAAATAAAAGCTTTGTCCCGCTGGCCCATACCAATGAGGCCCGCGCGCTGGTTGGTATCTTCCTGAACGACCAGTACGTCAAAGCGAAAGCGAAAAAGCTGACCAAAGATGTCGAGACGCCGAAGCATGCTGCCGTCCTGGGCGCTGGCATTATGGGCGGCGGTATCGCTTACCAGTCGGCCTGGAAGGGCGTGCCGGTGGTGATGAAAGACATCAGCGACAAATCGCTGACCCTTGGCATGACCGAAGCGGCGAAGCTGCTGAATAAACAGCTGGAACGCGGCAAAATCGACGGTCTGAAGCTGGCCGGAGTGATAAGCACCATTCAGCCAACCCTGGAATACAGCGGTTTTGATCGCGTCGACGTGGTTGTTGAAGCGGTGGTCGAAAACCCGAAAGTGAAGAAAGCCGTACTAGCGGAAACCGAGTCAAAAGTGCGCCCGGATACCGTGCTGGCGTCCAACACCTCAACGATCCCCATCAGCGAGCTGGCCAGCGTTCTGCAGCGCCCGGAAAACTTCTGCGGTATGCACTTCTTTAACCCGGTGCATCGCATGCCGCTGGTTGAAGTGATCCGCGGCGAAAAAACCTCGGATAATACCATTGCCAAAGTGGTGGCCTGGGCCAGCAAAATGGGCAAAACGCCGATCGTGGTGAATGATTGTCCCGGCTTCTTCGTCAACCGGGTACTGTTCCCCTACTTCGCCGGCTTCAGCCAGCTGCTGCGCGACGGAGCGGACTTCCGCAAAGTCGACAAAGTGATGGAGAAACAGTTTGGCTGGCCGATGGGCCCGGCTTATCTACTGGACGTGGTCGGCATCGATACCGCACACCATGCTCAGGCGGTCATGGCGGCGGGCTTCCCGCAGCGGATGCAGAAAGATTATCGCGACGCCATCGACGCCCTGTTTGACGCCAACCGTTTCGGCCAGAAGAACGGCCTCGGCTTCTGGCGCTATAAAGACGACAGCAAAGGTAAGCCGAAGAAAGAAGAAGATGCTGCCGTCGACAGCCTGCTGGCCGACGTCAGCCAGCCGAAGCGCGATTTCAGCGATGAAGAGATTATCGCCCGCATGATGATCCCCATGGTTAACGAAGTCGTCCGCTGCCTGGAAGAAGGCATTATCGCCAGCCCGGCGGAAGCGGATATGGCGCTGGTATACGGCCTGGGCTTCCCTCCGTTCCACGGCGGCGCATTCCGCTGGCTGGACACCATCGGCAGCGCGAAGTATCTCGATATGGCGCAGCAATACCAGCACCTTGGCCCGCTGTATGAAGTGCCAGCCGGTCTGCGTGACAAAGCGCGCCATAACGAAGCGTATTATCCCCAGGTAGAGCCAGCCCGTCCGGTTGGCGCTCTGAAAACGGCTTAAGGAGTCACAATGGAACAGGTTGTCATTGTCGATGCAATTCGCACCCCGATGGGCCGTTCGAAGGGCGGCGCATTTCGCCACGTGCGCGCGGAAGACCTCTCCGCGCACCTGATGCGTAGCCTGCTGTCGCGCAATCCGTCGCTTGAGGCAAGCGCGATAGACGATATCTACTGGGGTTGCGTGCAGCAAACCCTCGAGCAGGGTTTTAACATCGCCCGAAACGCGGCGCTGCTGGCGGAGATCCCGCATTCGGTACCAGCAAATACGGTCAACCGTCTGTGCGGTTCTTCCATGCAGGCGCTGCACGATGCGACCCGTATGATCATGACCGGCGATGCCAGCGTCTGCCTGATTGGCGGCGTCGAGCACATGGGCCATGTGCCAATGAGCCATGGCGTCGATTTCCATCCGGGCCTCAGCCGCAACGTGGCAAAGGCGGCAGGGATGATGGGGCTGACTGCGGAGATGCTGGCGCGTCTGCACGGTATTAGCCGCGAGATGCAGGATCAGTTCGCCGCGCGCTCTCACGCTCGTGCCTGGGCCGCAACCCAGTCCGGCGCATTCAAAGCGGAGATTATCCCCACCGGCGGCCACGATGCCGATGGCGTACTCAAGTCCTTTAACTATGACGAGGTGATCCGCCCGGAAACCACCGTCGAGACGCTGTCCACGCTTAAACCGGCATTTGACCCGGTGACCGGTACGGTAACGGCGGGTACCTCTTCCGCCCTTTCCGATGGCGCAGCGGCGATGCTGCTGATGAGCGAAAGCCGCGCTCGCGAGCTGGGGCTGAAGCCGCGCGCTCGCGTCCGTTCAATGGCGGTGGTCGGCTGCGACCCGTCCATTATGGGTTATGGCCCGGTTCCGGCCTCAAAGCTGGCGCTGAAAAAAGCGGGCTTATCCACCAGCGATATCGACGTTTTTGAAATGAATGAAGCATTTGCCGCGCAGATCCTACCGTGTATTAAAGATCTGGGCTTAATGGAGCAGATCGATGAGAAGATCAACCTCAACGGCGGGGCGATCGCGCTCGGTCATCCGCTGGGCTGTTCCGGGGCGCGTATTAGCACCACGCTGATCAACCAGATGGAGCGCAAAGACGCTCAGTTCGGCCTCGCCACCATGTGTATCGGCCTGGGACAAGGGATCGCTACCGTGTTTGAGCGGGTTTAAGCGAAAGGGTATCTCAACGCCATTGCCACCAGAACCTGGCGGCTATGGCGAAGAGAGCAGGTTTAGTTGCCGTTCTTCCCGCCTGTCAGGGGCGGGTTTTTTATTTTCAGATAAACGCAAACGCATCGCCAAACAGGCGATCTTCACGCGCGCCGCGCTCATTACAGAACAGGTCGCGAGCGATCTTGGCCATCTCAAAACGACCGGCAATGTAGATGTCATGCTCGGCCAGCGTACCGTAATCCTGCAGCACGGCGGTGAGTACCGTACCGGAGCGACCACGCCACCCTTCTTCCGGCTGTTCGACCACCGGCTCGATGCGCAGATTCGGATGCTTGATGCTTAACGCTTCCAGCTCGGCCAGATCGTACAGATGCTTAGCCTCGCGGCCGCCCCAATAAATGGCGATATCGCGATCCGGGTTACGCGCCAGCGCGCTTAACAGAATAGAACGCACATAAGAGAATCCGGTACCGCCGGCGATCAGAATCAGCGGGCGATCTTCGTCATCGCGCAGCCACGCTTCGCCATGCGGAATATCAACCTCAATTTCACGCTCTTTCAAAATGCGATCCATGACCGCCATCGCGTACAGATTGAGCTCCGAGGCGCCGATATGCAGCTCGATAAATTCCTGTTCCGCCGGCGTGGAAGCCATGGAGAACGGGCGCTTGTCGCGCTCATCCATTACCACCATCAGATACTGGCCGGCACGGAAGGAAAATGCCGCTTCCGGCACTAATCGAACACGATATACGGTATCGGTAATCGCCTCCACCGAGGTCACTTTACAGCTTAAGGTTGTCATGCGTCCCCTCTGTCGGGTCAATAGAGCAAAACAGCGGCGTTAGCCCCGCTTACTGTTGTTTAAAGATGGCCAGTTCATCCCAGATGGCGTCAATACGCGCCGTAACGGCAGGATCTTTTTTGATTGGGCGACCCCATTCACGCTGGGTTTCGCCAGGCCATTTATTGGTGGCATCCAGCCCCATTTTTGAACCCAGGCCGGAAACCGGCGAGGCAAAATCCAGATAATCAATTGGCGTATTCTCTACCAGTACCGTATCACGAGCCGGGTCCATACGGGTAGTGATCGCCCAAATCACATCGTTCCAGTCGCGTGCATTGACGTCGTCATCGCAGACAATCACGAACTTGGTGTACATAAACTGGCGCAGGAACGACCAGACGCCCATCATTACGCGCTTGGCATGTCCCGCGTACTGTTTTTTCATGGTCACCACCGCCAGGCGATAGGAGCACCCTTCCGGCGGCAGATAGAAATCAACGATTTCCGGGAACTGCTTTTGCAGGATCGGCACAAAGACTTCATTCAGCGCCACGCCCAGCACCGCTGGCTCATCGGGCGGTCGGCCGGTATAGGTAGAATGATAAATCGCGTCTTCACGCTGGGTAATATGGGTTACCGTAAATACCGGGAAGCTGTCCACTTCATTATAGTAACCGGTGTGATCGCCATACGGGCCTTCCGGCGCCATTTCACCGGCCTCAATGTAGCCTTCAAGCACAATTTCCGCGCTGGCCGGCACTTCAAGGTCATTGGAGACGCACTTAACCACTTCGGTCTTGGTGCCGCGCAGCAGGCCTGCGAAAGCATATTCCGACAGGGTATCGGGCACCGGCGTCACCGCGCCAAGAATGGTTGCCGGATCGGCGCCAAGCGCCACGGAAACCGGGAAGCGTTCGCCCGGACGCGCCGCGCACCACTCCTGGAAATCCAGCGCGCCGCCGCGATGAGACAGCCAGCGCATAATCAGTTTGTTTTTGCCGATCAGCTGCTGGCGATAAATTCCCAGGTTCTGCCGCTCTTTGTGCGGCCCGCGGGTTACCGTCAACCCCCAGGTGATCAGCGGCGCGGCATCTTCCGGCCAGCAGGTCATAATCGGGATTTTATTCAGATCGACATCATCGCCCTGGATGATTTTTTGCTGACAGGGGGCGCCGCGCAGGCGTTTGGTCGGCATATTCAGCACTTGCTTGAACTGCGGCAGCTTATCAAACAGGTCGCGGAAGCCTTTTGGCGGCTCAGGTTCTTTCAGAAAGGCCAACAGTTTACCCACCTCGCGCAGCGAACTGACATCCTCCTGCCCCATCCCCAACGCCACGCGACGCGGCGTGCCGAACAGATTGCACAGCACCGGCATGGTATAGCCTTTCGGATTCTCAAACAGCAGCGCCGGGCCGCCGGCGCGCAGAGTCCGGTCGGCAATTTCGGTGATTTCCAGGTGAGGATCGACCGGCAGAGTGATACGTTTTAGTTCGCCCTGTTGTTCCAGGAGTGTCAGAAAGTCGCGAAGATCGTGATATTTCATGGAAGTGTTATTGACCTCTCTACAGGCGGCTAATTATACGGTGTTCGACGGCGCGATGCTGTAATTTTGTTAAATTAGCGTGAAAGAACGCTGAAATTTGGATTTCAATTATAATGGCTTTCGCGATTACACCAGCCATTTGTTATGCTTGCCGTTATTAGAAGTGGAATGAGTCATTATGCAAGCCTGGTACTTACTGTATTGCAAACGTGGGCAGCTACAACGAGCCCAGGAACATCTGGAACGTCAGTCAGTTAACTGCCTGATGCCGACGATTGCGCTGGAAAAAATCATTCGCGGTAAACGCACCATGGTCAGCGAACCGTTGTTCCCGAACTACCTGTTTATTGAGTTCGATCCAGAGGTGATTCATACCACCACCATCAGCGCCACTCGCGGGGTTAACAACTTCGTGCGCTTTGGCGCCCTACCCGCTATCGTCCCCTCGGCGGTCATCCATCAGCTTTCTATCTACAAACCGGAAGGGATTACCGACCCGGAAACGCCGCATGAGGGCGATAGCGTGCTAATCACCGACGGCGCGTTTGAAGGCCTGGAGGCGATCTTCACCGAGCCCGACGGCGAAGCGCGCTCTATGTTGCTGTTAAACCTGCTGAATAAGCAAGTCCTGCAGAGCGTTAAAAATACCGACTTCCAGAAAATCTAAACGCCGTTAATGTCGACGCCAAACAGCGCCCTGACGTTTGCGTCCGTTTGCGCCTCCAGCCATTGCGCCTCCTCGCCGCGCCAGGCCGCGACGCTGGCCAGGATATGCGGCAAATACGCGGGCTCGTTACGCCGCGAGGCCGGTTTCGGCTTGAGGTCGCGCGGCAGCAGATAAGGCGCATCGGTCTCCAGCAGCAGACGTTCCGCCGGGATCGCCGGCAGCAGCTCGCGCAGCTCCAGTCCCCGCCGCTCATCGCAAACCCAACCGGTAATACCGATAAACAGGCCCAGATCCAGGCATTCCTGCACCTCGCTGCGGCTGCCGGTAAAGCAGTGCAGCACCGCGCCCGGGAGCTTCTCAAGCCAGGGTTTAAGCAGCGTCAGAAACCGATCGTGGGCGTCGCGGCAGTGCAAAAACACCGGCATCGACAGCTCAGCGGCCAGCGCCAACTGGGCGCTGAACGCTACCTCCTGCTCGTGCGGCGTGGAAAAATTCCGGTTAAAATCCAGACCGCACTCGCCTATCGCCACCACCTGCGGCTCGCCGGCGAGGGTATAAATCGCCTCGGCGACCGCTGGCGTCCAGCTGCTACCGTCATGGGGATGAACCCCCGCCGTGGACCAGCAGCCGGAATAGCGGCTCGCCAGTTTCTGCGCCTGCTGGCTCTCCGCCAAATTTGTGCCGGTCAGCAGCATGCCGTTAACCCCCGCCGCCAGGGCGCGCGCCACTACCTCATCATGATCGCGGGAAAACTGCGAACTGGTCAGATTAACGCCGATATCAAACATGATCGCTCCCATATGCCAACCGCCCTGACGGGCGGTTGGCGGTATTACTCTTCTCTGTGCTCTGCGGCTTCAGCTTCGGCCGCGGCGTCGTCATCGCGCGTCAGGCGCTTCCCGGTGTAGAAGCGGGCGAAGAACACCCCGACTTCAAACAGACAGTACATCGGAATGGCCAGCAGTGTCTGCGAGAATACGTCCGGCGGCGTCAGCAGCATGCCCACCACGAAGGCACCCACCAGCACATACGGCCTTTTTTTACGCAAGTCTTCCGGCGTGGTAACGCCCATCCAGCAGAGCAACACAATGGCGACCGGCACCTCAAAGGAGACCCCGAATGCCATAAACAGCGCCATCACGAAGTCGAGATAGCTGCGAATATCGGTCGAGACCAGCACCCCTTCCGGCGCCGCATGGGTCAGGAAGCCGAACGCCAGCGGAAACACGACAAAATAGGCGAAAGCCATGCCGATATAGAACAGCAGGGTACTGGATACCAGTAAAGGCACCACCAGCCGGCGTTCGTGCTTATACAACGCCGGCGCGACGAAGGCCCATACCTGGTAAAGAATAATCGGCACCGACAGGATCACCGACACCATGAAGGTCAACTTTATCGGCGTAAAGAAAGGTGAAGCGACATCGGTGGCGATCATCGTCGCGCCCACAGGCATCTTACTGATAAGCGGGGCCGAGACCAGCTGGTAGATATCATTGGCGAAATAGACCAGCGCCAGGAAGATCACCAGAATAGCAATGATGCTGTTGAGCAGACGCTTGCGCAGCTCAATCAGATGCGAAATTAGCGGTTGTGTATCGTCTACGCCCATGTTTACGGTTTATCACTCGATGCGGGGGAAGAATGGGGAACTGCCGCCGTAGCGGACGTTTTCTCTGCCTGAAGGTCAGCCGGTGAAGCAGATTGCTCGTCGGCAACGGGATCTGGCGCATGAGCCGGAGCGCTGGCCTGATGTTCTGCCGTCGCCGGCGTGACGTCCTGGCGCTGCGCTTCGCTGCCTTTGACCACCGGATTAAGGATGGTATTGGCTTCGTCGCTGGCTTTTTCGGGATCGTGGGCGCTATAGGAGCGCTTCATCGACTCTGCGGCCTCGCGCAGTTCATCCATCGAGGCTTTCAGCTCCGGCGTCAGGTTATTCAGGCTAGCCTTTTCCACCTTCTTCAGGCTCTCCTGGAACTCCTGCAGTTTTAGCTCCTGGGCCAGCTCATTTTGTACCGTGGTCGCCAGCGAGCGTAACGTACGGATCCAGCCAACTACCGTTTTAACCGCTACGGGAAGCCGCTGTGGCCCCAGAACAATGAGGCCAATCACAAACACCAGCAGTAGTTCACTAAAACCAATATCGAACACGAGTTACACCTGCTCTTTGTCGTGGCGTTTTGTCTCGTCTTTTTTTGCATCATCCTGTTTATCGGCGATGGTTTTCGCCGTGAAATCTGCGTCTGGCGCCGACTTTTCGGGTTTATCATCATCACTCATGGCTTTTTTAAAGCCTTTGATAGATGCCCCTAAGTCAGACCCCAGCGAGCTCAGCTTCTTCGTCCCAAAAAGCAGAACTACGATGACGACAACAATTAATAACTGCCAAATACTGATACCACCCATACACGTTCCCCTATGACAGATGATGAATTGTGTGGACGCATTATACACGCCATCCTGCGAGCCGCCTCTTCGTCAGGCCGCCGACATGATTTTGCGCAAATAAGCCTGCGTCATGAAGAGGCGAACCGATCAGTGGGTTTTCCGCCAGCCAATAAGCCAGGTCACCACACCGCCGGCCATCAGCCAACCGGGCATCATTCCCCACTCAGGGCGATGGATAAAGAGCAGCGTACCACTGAGCAATAAAACCGCGCCTATACCAAACAGGTAACGGGATTGGCCCTGGCGCACATGACGCACATGCATATCCCGCACAATAGTATCGACGCTGGTCTGCAGCTGTTTACTCTGCTGCAGGCTCTGATACACCAGCTCAGGTATTTCCGGCATTCTTTCGATCCAGAACGGCGCTTTGTCTTTAAACGCGCGCACCAGCGCCGGAATGCCGACCTGATCTTTGATCCACGACTCGAGGAAAGGCTTCGCCGTTTTCCACAAGTCTAACTGAGGATAGAGCTGCCGGCCTACCCCTTCTACGTAAAGTAATGTCTTCTGTAGTAAAACGAGCTGCGGCTGGACTTCCATATTGAAACGCCGCGCGGTATTGAACAGATTAAGCAGCACGTGGCCGAAGGAGATCTCCGCCAGCGGCTTCTCAAAGATCGGCTCGCAGACAGTGCGGATCGCGAACTCAAACTCTTCAACGTTGGTATCGGGCGGAACCCAACCGGAATCGACGTGCAGCTCGGCAACTTTACGATAATCGCGGTTGAAAAAGGCGATAAAGTTTTCCGCCAGATAGCGCTTATCTTCTTTGTTCAGTGAGCCGACAATACCGCAGTCGATGCCGATATACTGCGGATCTTCCGGATGCTCATAGCTGACGAATATGTTGCCAGGATGCATATCGGCATGGAAGAAGCTGTCGCGGAACACCTGGGTGAAGAAGACCTGCACGCCCCGCTCCGCCAGCAGCTGCATATTGGTGCCCTGGGCCTCCAGCGCCTCCACATCGGACACCGGGATACCGTAAATGCGCTCCATTACCATCATGCTTTCGCTGCAGTAGTCGGGGTACACCTCCGGCACGTACAGCATCGGGCTGTCTTCGAAATTACGCCGCAGCTGAATAGCGTTGGCGGATTCCCGCAGCAGGTTCAGCTCATCCAGCAGCGTTTTTTCATATTCACGAACTACCTCCTGCGGGCGCAGACGGCGACCGTCAGGCAGCAGACGCGGTACCCAGCGCGCCAGGCGGTAGATGAGCTTCATGTCCGCTTTAATGATCGGCAAAATATCCGGGCGGATAACCTTGATCACCACCTCTTTGCCATTCTCTTTCAGACGCGCGGTATGCACCTGGGCGATGGACGCCGAGGCTAACGGCTCAACGGAGAAATCATCAAACCAGGTCTCGACCGGCAGCCCCCCCATCGCTTTCTCTATCTGCTGCTGCGCGAGCTTCCCTTCAAAGGGCGCCACGCGGTCCTGCAACAGCGCCAGCTGATCGGCAATATGCGGCGGAAAGAGATCCCGGCGGGTGGAAAGCATCTGGCCGAATTTTATCCACACCGGCCCCAGCTCCTGGAGCGCCAGCCGAAGGCGGGCGCCAAGAGGCTGATCCTGATGGCGGTTTGGCATCCAGAACAGCATCCGCCGCCAGATACGCAGCGGCAGCGTGATCCGCATTTTGGGGATGAGCTCATCGAGCCCGTAGCTCAAAAAGGTGTGGATGATGAAATACAGGCGCCGTAATTCTCCTGGCGTCATTTGCCCTCCAGCGTTTCCAGCCGTTTTTCCAGTGCGGCCAGCGCGCGCTCAATAGCCGTTGTCTCTTCAGCAAACCAGGCCAGCTCCAGCGGCCCCGGCGCCAGGCGCCACTCTTCAGTGATCGCTTCCGCGACATAGCGCTGCTGGAGCTCTGCGCCCTTCAGCAGAAACTGAGCGCCGCCGCGCAGGACTTTACCGACGCCTTCGGCCACAATATCGCCGGTATAGGGCGCCAGCAGTTCAGCGGGATCAAACTCTGCCAGGTCGCACAGGGAGACCATATTCTGCACCACCTGCAGATCGCCCTGCACTTCCAGATCACCGCTGCGAATAAGCGCCGTGAGCTGCTGACGATTGCGTAGTTTTGGCAGCACGCTGAGCCGGGTAATCACGGTGCAATCGGCCTCTCCGTCCCAGGCGCTCAGGACGTCAACCTGGCGTTCGCTGAATACCAGCACCACGGGCGTGGCGAAATCCTGCAGCTGGACCCGCAATACCTTGCCCAGCAGGCGCTGACGAGCGGGTTTAAGCGCTTTGTCGCGCCAGAGGAAAGTATTCAGCGCCGTTTCAATGCCAGCGGTAACCAGGGGTGTGAAAGGCATAGCGTCCCTCCTGTCAGAACTTGTAACCGCGATGCAAAGCAACGATACCCGCCGTCAGGTTGTAGTAATCCACGTTTTCGAAGCCCGCATCCTGCATCATCCCTTTCAGGGTTTCCTGGTCCGGATGCATACGAATAGATTCCGCCAGGTAGCGATAGCTGTCGCCATCCTTTGCCACCAGCTCGCCCACCTTCGGCAGGATATGGAAGGAGTAAGCGTCGTAGGCTTTGCTCAGCGGTTCGATAATGGGTTTAGAAAACTCCAGCACCAGCAGACGTCCGCCCGGCTTCAGCACGCGGTACATCGAACGCAGCGCTTTCTCTTTGTCGGTCACGTTACGCAGACCGAAAGAGATGGTGATGCAGTCAAAGGTATTATCAGCAAAAGGCAGGGCTTCCGCGTTGGCCTGAACATACTCAACGTTGCCTACGATGCCGATATTGCGCAGCTTTTCGCGGCCCATTTTGAGCATAGAATCATTGATATCAGCAAGCATGACGCGGCCGGTTTCCCCTACCAGGCGGGAGAACTTGGCCGTCAAATCACCGGTACCACCAGCCAGATCCAGCACGGTCTGCCCGCGACGTACGCCGCTGCAGTCGATGGTGAAACGCTTCCACAAACGATGGATCCCAAACGACATCAAGTCGTTCATCACATCATATTTTGCGGCGACAGAATGGAATACATGCGCCACCATATCTGCTTTCTGCTCTTTAGCGACCGTCTGAAAGCCAAAGTGCGTCGTTTCTTGTGAATCCTCAACCATCTCTATGCCTGCTTGCTTTTCAAGAAAATGTTCACTGAGTGTATCAGACTCAGCGCATTTCCCATACGTTTCAGCGTGGCGGAGCCGCCTCCCGGCTACGCACCGTCTCGGCAGAGTCGGGTGAAAATGCGTCATTTTCCGGCAGGTTATCCTCATCTTCGAGACGATATTGCTCGTCCTGAGCCGTAGCTTGTTCGACTAAATCAGGATTAATCCCGCGCTTGACCTCCACGCCCAGGCCGCGAAAGGCCTCCGCCTGGGCCAGCAGATTACCACGCCCGGAAGCGAGCTTTTTCATCGCCTGGCGATAGCTCTCTTGCGCCTTATCCAGGCTCTGGCCGATGGCGGACATATCATCCACAAACAGGCGCATTTTGTCGTAAAGGCGCCCCGCCCGCTCGGCAATCTTTTGCGCGTTACGACTCTGGTGCTCATAGCGCCACAGATTGGCGATAGTGCGCAGGGCTACCAGCAGCGTCGTCGGGCTAACCAGCATAATATTATTTTGCAGCGCCTCGCTGATGAGCTCAGGCTGGCGATCGATGGCCAGCAGGAACGCCGGCTCAATGGGAATAAACATCAGCACATAGTCGAGCGAGCGCAGGCCAGGCAGCTGTTGATAATCCTTGCGTCCCAGCAGGCGAATATGGTTACGCACCGAGGCAAGGTGTTCCTGCAGCGCGACTTCGCGGGTGTAGTCGTCTTCGGCGTTGAAATAGCGCTCATAGGCGACCAGGGTCATTTTGGCGTCGATCACCACGTCCTTACCCTGCGGCAGGCGCACGATAACGTCCGGCTGCATCCGCGAGCGGTTGTCGGTCTCAATACTGACCTGAGTCTGGTACTCATAGCCTTCGCGCAGGCCGGAGGCCTCCAGCACGCGGGTTAAGACCATTTCCCCCCAGTTGCCCTGAGTTTTGTTATCCCCCTTCAGCGCTTTGGTCAGGTTCAGCGCCTCCTGTGCCATCTGCGCGTTCAACTGCTGCAGATTGCGGATCTCATGCGCCAGGGTATGTCTTTCACGCGCCTCCTGGCCAAAGCTCTCCTGCACCTGGCGGCGGAACCCGTCCAGCTGTTCGCGTAGCGGCGTCAGCAGGCCATGCAGGCTCTGGCGGTTTTGCTCATCGACCCGCCGGTTGCTGTGTTCGAAAATACGGTTGGCGAGGTTTTCAAACTGCTCGCTAAGGCGCTGCTCGCTGTTCATCATCTGGCGGATCTTATCTTCCGCATGCAGCTGGGTGGATTCGAGCCGGGTGGTGACCTCACGGAGATCGGCCTCGAGCGAGGTATTGATATCCCGTAGGCTGCGCAGCTCGTTGTTCAGCAGCTCACACTCCTCACGCCAGTGGGCCTCCTGCGCCAGTTGCTGGCGGGCGGCGCTCAGCTCAATATCCAACTCTCGCCGTTCCTCGATGAGATCGGCCCGAATTTGATCGGCGCGCGCTTTGGTCGCCAGCCAGCCGACCATTAACCCGGCTGCCAGTGCGATAACCGCGCTGATAATAATGGAGAGATCCACGACGCCCCCTGCGATAACCTGATGACACAAAATAGAATTGTGCTGTACAAACGTCCAGTTTAAAAGGAATTTCCTGCGAGAGGCGACGCAAAAAAGAAAGGCCGGAGGATCCGGCCTGACAGGGAAAGTGTTGAGTTACAGCAGACGACGCGCCGCTTCCACGACGATTTTCACCGCGTGGCTTTCGGTTTGCTTCATGGTTTCGGCGTTAGGGATCTCTTGCTGGGTACGGTTCACGATAACCCCAGCCACCATCCCGGCGCGCAGGCCCTGGCTGGCGCACATGGTCAGCAGCGTGGCGGATTCCATTTCATAGTTCATCACGCCCATTGCCTGCCACTCTTCCATTGAGCCCTTGAAGCGGCTCACGACGCGGCCGGAGAAGGTGTCGTAACGCTCCTGGCCCGGGTAGAAGGTATCCGAGGAAGCGGTTACGCCGATATGGGTGGTGGCGCCGATTGATTTCGCCGCTTCCACCAGCGCGGTGGTGCAGGCGAAGTCTGCGACGGCCGGGAATTCCATCGGCGCGAAGTGCAGGCTGGCGCCGTCCAGACGAACGGAGGCGGTAGTCACCAACACATCGCCAACGTTGATGTGCGGTTGAATCGCACCTGTGGTGCCGATACGCAGGAAGGTACGCACCCCCAGCTGCGCCAGCTCTTCCACGGCGATGGAAGTCGACGGGCCGCCGATGCCGGTAGAGCAGACGATCACTGGTTTGCCGTCCAGCTCCGCGCGCCAGGAGGTAAATTCGCGGTGAGATGCCAGTTTAACCGGCTTATCCATCAGCGCGGCGATCTTTTCCACACGCTCCGGATCGCCAGGGACGATAGCCAGCGTAGCCCCTTGTAAATCGTTCTTGGTGAGGCCGAGATGAAAAACATCAGACTTGGACATAAAAAACTCCTCTGTGGGTCGAATTATCAGCAGAAGCAAAACGGTACTGTACAGAAGCCCCTGGCAACATTTTGTGATGATAGTCACCAAGACCAATAATGATTGCAGTTGTTTTTCAGTAAATAGTGATACACATCACATTAACAAGTTATATTCATCATCACAGAACAAAAGATAGCCGCTTTCAGGCACTGTGCTTTATTACCGCCCGAACTAAAGGTAAAGGGTCTATAGTTACTGATGCGCTAATAAATAAGGGTACGGAGAATACCATGACCACCACCAAGCAACCTGGATTCGCACCTGCAGCTTCACCACACGCCGCAACCGCCGTTCATACGCCGGAAGAGCATATTATCGCCGGAGAGACGTCGATTCCCTCTCAGGGTGAAAACATGCCGGCCTACCACGCCCGCCCGAAAAATGCCGACGGTCCACTGCCGATCGTTATCGTGGTACAGGAAATTTTCGGCGTGCATGAACATATTCGCGATCTTTGTCGCCGCCTGGCACAGGAAGGCTATCTGGCTATCGCGCCTGAATTGTACTTCCGTCAGGGCGATCCGAATGAGTACCACGATATCCCGACCCTGTTCAAAGAGCTGGTCAGCAAGGTGCCGGACGCGCAGGTGCTGGCGGATCTCGACCACGTCGCCAGCTGGGCGGCGCGCCACGGCGGCGATGCCCATCGTCTGCTGATCACCGGCTTCTGCTGGGGCGGACGCATTACCTGGCTGTATGCCGCGCATAACCCGCAGCTTAAAGCGGCAGTGGCCTGGTACGGTAAGCTGGTGGGAGAAAAATCACTGAATTCGCCGAAGCACCCGGTAGATATCGCCGTCGATCTCAACGCCCCGGTGCTTGGTCTGTACGGCGCTAAAGACGCCAGCATTCCGCAGGACACCGTCGAGACTATGCGTCAGGCGCTGCGGGCAGCCAACGCCACGGCGGAAATCGTGGTCTATCCCGAAGCCGATCATGCCTTTAACGCCGACTATCGCGCCAGCTATCATGAAGAGTCAGCCAAAGACGGCTGGCAACGGATGCTCGCCTGGTTTGCTCAGTATGGCGGTAAAAAAGGGTAATCGCCCTAAGCATGAAAAAAGGAGGCAAATGCCTCCTTTTTGATTTTTCGCGTAACGATTAGGCGGACTGGCGCAGATTTCGCGCCGCTTGCACCATATTCGCCAGCGCGGCGCGGGTTTCCGGCCAGCCGCGAGTTTTCAGGCCGCAGTCCGGGTTAACCCACAGTCGCTCCACCGGGATACGCTGCGCGGCTTTCTTCAGCAGCGCTTCGATCCACTCCACGCTCGGCACGTTTGGCGAGTGAATATCATATACTCCCGGCCCGATCTCATTGGGGTACTCGAACGCTTCGAACGACTCCAGCAGCTCCATATCGGACCGCGAGGTTTCAATGGTGATCACGTCAGCGTCCAGCGCGGCAATGGAGTCCATGATGTCATTGAACTCGCAATAGCACATGTGAGTATGGATCTGCGTGTCGTCTTTGGCGACCGCAGCATTAAGGCGGAAGGCTTCCACACCCCACTGCAGATAGGCATCCCAGTCGCTGCGCTTCAGCGGTAACCCTTCGCGCAGCGCCGGCTCATCAATCTGGATGATGCCGATCCCCGCCGCCTCCAGATCCGCCACTTCATCACGCAGGGCCAGCGCAATCTGTTTCGCGATGGTTTCACGGCTGACATCTTCCCGCGGGAAGGACCAGCACAGAATGGTCACCGGTCCAGTGAGCATCCCTTTCACCGGCTTGGCGGTCAGGGACTGCGCGTACTTCGCCCAGTCGACGGTGATCGCCTGCGGACGGCTGACGTCGCCGATCACCACCGGCGGCTTCACGCAGCGGGAACCATAGCTCTGCACCCAGCCGTTTTGCGTGAAGATAAAACCGTCCAGATGTTCGCCGAAGTATTCCACCATGTCGTTCCGCTCGGCCTCCCCGTGCACCAGTACGTCTAAACCTAACCGCTCCTGCTCGACGATCGCCTGCTTAATATGTTCCGCAATCCCCGTCCGATAATGACTGGCGTCAAGGTTACCCTTTTTGAAGTCCAGGCGCAGGCCGCGGATCTCGGTCGTTTGCGGGAATGACCCGATGGTGGTGGTCGGCCATTTCGGCAGGTTAAAGCGCTGGCGCTGTGCCTGCGCGCGAACCTCATAGGGGCTGGCGCGCTGGCTGTCCTGAGCAGTGATCGCCGCCAGCCGTTTTTCCACCTCCGCGTTGTGCACGCGGGTCGAATGGCGACGGGCCTGGATTGGCGCGCTCCACTCGGTAATCGCCGCTGTATCGCCGCTGTTCAGCGCATCGCGCAGCAGCGCCAGCTCACCGCATTTCTGCAGCGCGAAGGCAAACCAGCTCTTCACTTCCGCATCAAGGCGCGTCTCCACGCTCAGATCGATCGGGCTATGCAGCAGAGAGCAGGATGACGCGACCCATAGCTCGCGCTTACCGACGAGGTCTTTAATTTGCGCATACTTTTCGGTGAGATCGGCGCGCCAGACGTTACGCCCATTGATCAAGCCCGCGGACAGCAGCCAGTCGGCCGGCAGGCGGTTGTGCAGTTCGGCAACATCATCTTTGCCGTGCACCAGATCGACGTGCAGCCCCTGGACCGGTAGCGCAGCAATGGTCGCGAGATTGTCGCTAACGCCTTCAAAATAGGTAGTCAGCAGCAGCTTCACCTGGCCCTGCAGGGCGTCATAAGCCGGTTGAAAGGCCTCCAGCCACGCTGGCGGCAGCTCCAGCACCAGCGCCGGTTCATCAATCTGCACCCAATCGATGCCGCGTTTCGCCAGTTCGGCCAGCACCTGCTGGTAAACCGGCAGGATGGCATTCAGCAGGGTCAGGCGGTCAAACGGTTCACCTTTCACTTTACCCAGCCACAGATAGGTTACCGGCCCCAGCAGCACGGGCTTGATCTTGTGGCCCAGCGCCAGCGCTTCGTCTACTTCATCCAGCAGTTGGGTCCAGCTCAGTTTGAACTGCTGGCCCTTCACGAACTCCGGCACCATATAGTGATAGTTGGTGTTAAACCATTTGGTCATTTCCGCAGCGGCGGCCGGTTCGCCAGTCGGTGCGCGGCCGCGGCCAATGCGGAACAGGGTATCGATGTCGATGGATCCGTCTTTGTTCTGATGACGAGCCGGCACGTTGCCAAGCAGCAGGCTGGTAGTCAGAACATGGTCGTACCAGGCGAAATCCCCCACCGGCAGCAGATCAACGCCCGCCTGTTTCTGCTGCTCCCAGTGACGGGCGCGCAGCTCACGGCCTACCGCCAGCAGTTCCTCGCGAGTGGCGTTGCCCGCCCAGTAGCTCTCTTGCGCTTTTTTCAGCTCGCGGTGCAGGCCAACGCGAGGAAAACCGAGGGTGTGGTTAATAATTGTCATTTTTGTTCCTCTCTTATTTCATTGAATCTGAAGAAAAACTCTCAATAGTTCGGCTTGCAGGAAGGCGGCAACGATGCGCATCCCCAGGAGCTTACTGAAGGAAGTGACTGGGGTAAGCAAGGCAGCCAACGCATCTGCAAGTCGAAATATGACGAGTTTTAGACGTCCAGATGTTTACACATCCATAATTGACAGTTACTGTATATTCCTCAAGCGCAAATTGCTCATGGCGAAGTGAAGGACTTTCATGATCGAAATTAAACATCTGAAAACGCTGCAAGCGTTGCGGAACAGCGGTTCACTGGCGGGTGCGGCAGCGGCCCTGCACCAGACCCAGTCCGCCTTGTCTCACCAGTTCAGCGATCTGGAACAGCGCCTTGGCTTTCGTCTCTTTGTGCGTAAGAGCCAGCCGCTGCGTTTTACTCCTCAGGGGGAAATCCTCTTACAGCTGGCCAACCAGGTGCTGCCGCAGATCGCTCGCGCCCTGCAGGACTGTAACGAACCACAGCAGACCCGGCTGAGGCTGGCTATCGAATGTCACAGCTGTATTCAGTGGCTGACGCCGGCGCTGGAGAATTTCCGCGCCCGCTGGCCACATGTGGAGGTCGACTTCCATTCCGGCGTCACCTTCGACCCACAGCCTGCGCTGCAGCAGGGTGAACTGGATCTGGTGATGACCTCCGATATTCTGCCGCGCAGCGGCCTGCACTACTCGCCGATGTTTGATTTTGAGGTGCGTCTGGTGCTGGCGCCCGAGCATCCGTTAGCTATGAAGACGCTGGTTACCCCGGAGGACCTGGCCGCGGAAACGCTGTTGATTTATCCCGTGCAGCGCGGGCGCCTCGATATCTGGCGCCACTTCCTGCAGCCGGCCGGCATCAGCCCGCAGCTGAAAAGCGTCGATAACACGCTGTTGTTGATCCAGATGGTGGCTGCCCGGATGGGCATCGCCGCGCTGCCGCACTGGGTGGTGGAAAGCTTTGAACGCCAGGGCCTGGTGGTCACCAAAACCCTGGGTGAGGGATTATGGAGCCGGTTGTACGCGGCCGTTCGCGATGGCGAACAGCGTCAACCGGTCACCGAAGCGTTTATTCGCTCTGCGCGGAACCACGCCTGCGATCATCTGCCGTTTGTCCGGAGTGCGGAGCGACCCAGCGGCGATGGACCCACAGCGAGGCCAGGATCACCAACGCTCCGCTAATAAAGCTCGGCCAGTGCGGCTGCTCCTGCCAGATGGCAAGGTTAACCAGCAGCCCGGCGGGGACATGGACGTTATTCATGATCCCCAGCGTGCCGGCATCCACCTGGGTGGCGCCATAGTTCCACATAAAGTAACCCAGCCCGGAAGCCACCACGCCGAGCCACACCAGCACGCTCCACTGCAGCGTGGTGGTCGGCAGCTTCTGGGCGTTGCCGAGCATAAACCACGCCGCCACCGCCACGATAAAGGCCCCGACATAGAACCAGGCAAAGGCATTGTGCTGCGGCATCGGACGCACCTCCATCAGACGCTTATACCCCACCATACCGATGGCGAAGCAGAGGTTTGACAGCTGTACCAGTAACAGCCCGGTCCAGAAATGATCGCTGACTTTGTCATAGCGGATAATCGCCGCCCCCAGCACCGCCAGCGCGGCACTCAGCAGATAGCCCCAGCGCAGCTTACGTCCGCTGAGCAGGTCGTAGATCAGTGTGATATACAGGGGAGTAAACACGGTAAACAGCAGAAATTCCGAGACCGTCAGATAGAGATAGGCGCGGAAAGCCAGCAGGTACATGATGCCTAGCTGCATCGCGCCCACCAGCATATAGAGCACGATCGTGCGCGGCGACTGGCCGCGCGTGCGCAGGAAAGGCAGGAACACCAGCGCCGCCAGGCCCACGCGCATCAGCACCGAAAAATAGCTGTCGACGCTACCGGCCAGGTATTCGCCAATCAGGCTAAAAGAAAAGGCCCACAGGATAGTGGTGATAATTAACAGCGCCACAATGGTCGTCTCGTTGGATAAAGAACAGGCATTGTAGCGAAGAGTCAGGTTGACGACTGGACACTTATTCGCCAGTCGTCAATCTTTTTCAGTCGAGGTATAGCTTACGCAGGTAGTGCGGGACAGCATCGTCGGCGTTACTGCCGATCACTTCCAGTTCCGGATGCAGATCCTTCAGCCGCTGGTGGGCGTTGGCCATGATGCAGCCTTTGCCAGCCATCGACAGCATCTCAGCGTCGTTCATACCGTCGCCGAAGGCGATGCAATCGGAAAGAGTGTAGCCGAGCATCTTCGCCACCGCCTCCAGCGCATGCCCCTTCGATACCCCACCCGCCATAACTTCCAGGCAGGTTAAGGTGGAGAAGCTGACGTTCACCCGATCGCCCCAGCGGGCGTTCATCGCCTGCTCCAGCGGCAGCAGATGCTCATGATCCTCGCAGGTAAAGAATACTTTGCTGATCCCCTGCGGATCCAGTTCGCCCGGCTCATACAGCTTGTAGTTAAACACCGCCTCCTTGAAGAAGCGCATCTCTTCCGGACGATGGCGGTTCATATACCACTCGTCTTCCCGATAAACGTTAGTGACGATTTTCGGGTCGTTACGCACGATCTCAAACAGGTCGGCGGCAATATCGCGATCGAGGTTATGGGCAAAGATTTGCTGACCATCGCTATCGTGAACGCGGGCGCCGTTAGAGGTGATCATGTACGACCGGATGCCGAGATTATCGCGGATTTGCCCGACGTCGATGTAGTGACGGCCGGTGGCGAAGACGAAATTGATCCCACGGGCGGTAAGCAGCTTCAGCGTCTCTTTGGCATACGGGGTCAGGAAATGATCGGGGGAAAGCAGCGTGCCGTCTAAATCAGACGCAACAACCTGGTACATAAAAAAGTTAACCTCTAAGCAGGGCGACGAGCGTTATCGTCGGATTAAGTATGTCGATTGAAAAACTCGACGATGGCATTGAGCGCGACTGAGCGCATAGCGTCCTTTTCAAAAAGGATCTCATGATATGCCCCTTCAATGACGAGCGGCTTACCGCCCTCACAGGGATGGCCGGCAGCGGCCCGTAATTCGCAATAGCGGTCGTGCATCAGATTATCGACCACCCGCTCCTCCTCCGCCTGTAAAAGCAGCGTCGGGGCGGTATCTTTTTCCACATTCGCCAGCACTTCGTCGCCGGCCAGCATGCCCTCACGCACCCAGTGCCAGGTCGGACCGCCGACCTGCAGCCGCGGCTCATCGGCATAGAAGCGCAGGTTGCGACGATAGCGTTGCCGACTGTGCGTCAGCACGTTAACGGCAAAAGGCAGCGCCCGCCAGCGCCCGGTGCCGATAGCATACTCTTCGCGAATGCGCTGATGGCCCTCAGCCCAGTCGAGAATATGGCGCACCATCCAGTCCGGCAGCCGAATGATAATCCCGAACATCGGCGCGCAGAGCGCTATTGCATCGCAATGCGCCCGGTAACGTTGCAGAAAAAGCGTGGCAATCGCTCCGCCCATAGAATGAGCAAGGATAAACCGTTTTCGCCAGTGTCCAGGAACCACCTGCTGCTGCCAGAGCGCGGCCAGGTCATCAACATAGTCGCTGAAGTTAACCACGTGTCCGCGGTGGGTATCTGAGAGCAGGCGGCCCGAGCGTCCCTGCCCGCGATGGTCAATGATCATCACGTCAAAGCCGCAGTGAAAGAGATCGTAGGCCACTTCAGCATACTTCACGTAGCTTTCAATGCGCCCGGGGCAAATCAACACCAGACGATCGTTATGTTGCGCGCAAAAGCGGACAAAGCGTACCGGTACATCGTCGACGCCTTTAAATTCAGCTTCTTCGCGCTGTCGCCAGAAATCCGTCAGCGGCCCCATGCTAAAGGCCGCAAACGCGTTTTCTCGTGTTTCCCAGTCCTTTTTCTGCCCAAACATCGGGTTTACACCCCTGTTAACCGCTGAAAATCGTTTTTTTACCGTGTATCACACAATGCTGACACAATAGCGTATTGTGGCATAAAAACAGACAATCAGGGAGTTTCTCATGACCATTGAGTGGTGGTTCGCCTACCTGCTGACATCAATTATTCTCAGCCTGTCGCCGGGTTCCGGAGCGATTAATACCATGACCACTTCCATTAACCACGGATACCGCGGCGCGGCGGCGTCGATTGCCGGTTTGCAGACTGGGCTGGCCATTCATATCGTGCTGGTTGGCGTTGGTCTCGGCACTCTCTTCTCCCGCTCGGTGCTGGCCTTTGAGGTGCTGAAATGGGCCGGCGCCGCCTACCTGATCTGGCTGGGTATCCAGCAATGGCGGGCGGCAGGGGCGATCGACCTGAATACGCTGGCGAAGGCGCAGACGCGCGGCAAACTGTTTCAGCGCGCGGTGTTCGTAAATCTCACCAATCCCAAAAGCATTGTTTTTCTGGCCGCCCTGTTTCCGCAGTTTATCCTGCCGCACCAGCCGCAAGTGATGCAATATATCGTTCTGGGCGTCACCACCATCGTCGTCGATATCATTGTGATGATTGGCTATGCGACCCTGGCGCAGCGCATTTCCGCATGGATCAAAGGGCCAAAGCAGATGAAGGCGTTGAACAAAGTCTTTGGTTCACTGTTTATGCTGGTCGGGGCGCTGCTCGCCTCCGCCCGCCATGCCTGAATCATGGAATCTCGCTCGCAAAGAGAGGTTCGCGAGGTGAACGACGCTTTCTCTCTGCGCGAGCCGGCGCGCAAAGTGGGTAATTAATTTTTTTGCCCGCTGTCGGCGCTGAACCCGCCGTGCCAGGATGCCGCCAGATACGTGATTCATGGATGAACGGCAATGGCGGAAACGGCGACCCCTCATGATGCGGTATTTAAAACTTTTCTCTCACGGGTAGAGACGGCGCGCGATTTTATCGAGCTCCACCTGCCTCCGTCGTTAACACAGATCTGCAAACTGGACACCCTGCGTCTGGAATCCGGCAGCTTTCTTGAAGACGATCTCAGGCCTTACTACAGCGATATCCTATATTCGCTGGAAACCACCCGCGGTGCGGGCTATGTCCATGTTCTGATCGAGCACCAGAGCGCACCCGATAAGCTGATGGCCTTTCGCTTAATGCGCTATGCCATCGCCGCCATGCAGCGGCACCTGGAGAGCGGCCATAAAACGCTGCCTCTGGTTATCCCTATTCTCTTCTATCAGGGACGACGCAGCCCCTATCCCTGGTCGATGCGCTGGCTGGATAATTTTGCCGATCCTGAGACCGCCAGCCAGCTGTATAGCGGGTCGTTTCCGCTGGTCGATATCACGGTGATCCCCGACGACGACATCATGCAGCACCGCAGCATGGCAGCCCTGACGCTGGTGCAAAAGCACATCCGCCAGCGCGATATGGCGCAATTGCTGGATAAGTTGACCCACCTCTTAATGCTGGAGCAGATGAGCGGACAACAAATCACCGTATTGGTAAACTATATGGCTCAGGCAGGGGATGCCGAAGATACTCGGACACTCTTGTACGGGCTGGCACAGCGCGTGCCGCAGCATGGAGGATTACTGATGACGCTGGCGGAAACATGGCTTGCAGAAGGTATGGAGAAAGGCGTACAGCAGGGCATAAAAGAAGGTAAACACCAGGCTCTGGTGCAGGTTGCCGAAGCGATGCGCAATCGCGGTATTGATGACCAGGCGATTATGGAAATGACCGGTCTGTCTGAAGACGAGCTGCAGCGGCTTCGCCACTGATACTTTCCCACCCGGAAACAACCGGGTGGGAAACAGCATGCCGGTTAACGCGAGATAATCAGGTGGATGCCGAAGCCCGCAAACAGCGTACCGGCGATACCGTCGATCCACTTCGCCATCCGCTGATAGCCGCGGCGCATCCCGGGCAGGGCGAACAGGCTGGCAACCACCATAAACCAGGCCAGCGTCTCAACGATAATCAGCAGGAAAATGCCCCAGCGCGCGCCGGCGCCGACGCTGTCACCCACGAACAGCGAAAACACCGAGCCGAAGTAGATAATCGCTTTCGGATTCGCCAGATTGGTCAGCAATCCCTTCACGAAGCTGCGTCCGCTGCGGGCCAGCTCCACCTGCGGCTCCGCCGAGGCCACCGTCTCTTTTTTCAGCGCGCCACGCAGCATCTGGTAGCCCATCCAGCATAGATACAGGCCCCCGCCGACCATAATAATGTTATGCAGCCACGCCATCCGGGCGAGGATCAGGTTCAGGCCGAGCAGCGCCACTCCCGCCCAGACCATGACGCCGCAGGTGATCCCCAGCACACCCATCATCGCCTCTCTGCGCGAGCGGCTGATGGCCGTTTGTGAGACAAAGAAAAAGTCCGGCCCCGGGCTCATCAGCGCAATGATATGCACCAGCGCCACGGTGAGGAAAAGCATCAGCATAGTTAACTCGCAGGAAAATAATGAAGAGAGAAACTATTCTGGCACTTTTTCAGCCAGCTGACTACTCATCGTCGCCATCAACATGCGCCCGGATCAGCGCCATAAACGGCTTCCCGAAACGCTCGAGCTTGCGTGTCCCCACGCCGTTGACGCTGAGCATTTCGCCGGCGGTCAGCGGCGATTGTTCGGCCATCTCGATAAGCGTCGCGTCGTTAAAGACCACATATGGCGGGATGTTCTCTTCGTCGGCGATCGCTTTACGTAATTTGCGCAGCTTGGCGAACAGTTTACGGTCGTAATTGCCGCCAAAGGATTTCTGCATCGCCTTTGGCTTCAGCGCCACGATACGCGGCACGGCGAGCTGCAGCGGCACTTCGCCACGCAGCACCGGTCGCGCGGCTTCGGTCAGCTGCAGCGCGGAGTGCTGGGCGATATTCTGCGTCACCAGCCCAAGGTGGATCAGCTGGCGGATCACGCTCACCCAGTGCTCGTGACTTTGCTCCCGGCCGATACCGTAAACCGGCAGCTTATCATGGCCCATCTCTCGGATGCGCTGGTTGTTGGCCCCGCGCAGGACCTCCACCACGTAACCCATTCCGAAGCGTTGATTGACCCGGTAAATCGTTGAAAGCGCCTTGCGGGCGTCCATTAAGCCATCGTACTGCTTTGGCGGGTCAAGACAGATATCGCAGTTGCCGCACGGCTCCTGACGCCCTTCGCCAAAATAGTTCAGCAGCACCAGACGGCGACAGGTCTGCGCTTCGGCAAACGCCCCCATCGCATTCAGCTTATGCCGTTCGATATCCTGTAGCGGCCCGGCGGGTTTTTCTTCCAGACAGCGGCGCAGCCACGCCATATCCGCCGGATCGTAAAACAGCATCGCTTCCGCCGGCAGGCCATCACGCCCGGCGCGGCCGGTCTCCTGATAGTAGGATTCAATATTGCGCGGAATATCAAAATGCACCACAAAGCGGACGTTCGGCTTGTTAATGCCCATCCCGAAGGCCACCGTCGCCACCACGATCTGCAGATCGTCGCGCTGGAATTTCTCCTGCACCTCGGCGCGCACGTCGTTTTCCAGACCGGCATGGTAAGCCGCCGCGCTAATACCGCGGCTTTGCAGCCTGGCGGCGGTGTCTTCCACTTTCGAACGGCTGTTGCAGTAGATAATGCCCGATTTGCCGCGCTGATCCTGAACGTAGCGCATCAGCTGATCGAGCGGCTTGAATTTCTCCATCAGCATATAGCGGATGTTTGGCCGGTCGAAGCTGCTGACCTGAATCAGCGGATCGTTAAGCCCCAGCAGGCGGACGATATCGCGGCGGGTGGTATCATCGGCGGTGGCGGTCAACGCCATAAACGGGATCTGCGGCATCCGCTGACGCAGCTGGCCCAGCGCGGCATATTCCGGACGGAAGTCATGGCCCCACTGCGAGATACAGTGCGCCTCGTCTACCGCCAGCATCGCCAGGTTCCAGTTCGCCAGATGCTCAAGAAAGTTATCCAGCATCAGCCGTTCCGGCGCGATATACAGCAGACGAACCTGCCCACTGCGGCAGCCGGCCATCACCTCCTGCTGCTGCTCGCGGCTTTGCGTCGAGTTCAGACAAGCCGCCGCCACGCCGTTGGCCAGCAGCTGATCGACCTGGTCCTTCATCAGCGAGATCAGCGGTGAGACCACGACCGTCAGACCGCCCATGACCAGCGCCGGCACCTGATAGCACAGCGACTTGCCGCCACCGGTCGGCATGACCACCAGGCAGTCCCGGCCTTCGAGCGCCGTCTCGATAATCGTTTCCTGGCCAGGACGGAACTGCTGGTAGCCGAAGGTCTCTTGTAAAACCTGCTTAGCCAGCGATTCCTGATTTAATACTTCCGCCTGTGCCACGTTGACCCCATTTGCCTGAAAAGAAAACAGGCGCTATTTTCAGCGCCTGCGAGCCAGAGTGCAACGATTAAAACAGATCGTTGAGCATTAGCCCGACGCCGACGCGCGTTTGGTTAAAGTTATAGTCGATAAGCGACTCGCCATAGCCGCTGTAGATCTGCGTATAGGCGCGAACATGTTTGGTAATGGGATAGCTCACGCCAAGTTCCGCCCCGCCGTAGCCGGTGTTCCAGTTGTATTGCCCCTGCGCGCTGAGGATCGCCTCTCCCAGCTGGTAGCCCACCTTCAGCCGGTAATAGCCCATATATTTGGTGATATCCGGGTTATCATCGGTGTTGCCCACCACATACCAGGGCTTCACTTCCACCAGCCAGTTACCGTTTTGCGCCATCAGGCGGGCATAAAGCCGATTCCAGCTGCGCGAGGTGGGGTCGGAACGCCCATTCGAGTCGTGGTTATACCCCATCTCGATATCGCGCAGCGTCCAGCCGGCAAACTGGTAGTCGGTCGCAAAGCCCAAAAACAGCTGGGGTTCATAATTGGTTTCGCGAAACGGCGCCGACTCTTTGCTGTTAGAGAGCTGCCACCAGGATTTCTGGGTATAGGACGCGCCCAGCAGCGAATTATCGCCCAGGATACCGCGCCACAGCGGGAACGCCAGGCTTAGCTGAAACTTCACTTCATCTTTACGGGCATTTTCGGCCCAGTCATAGCTGCGGATCGCCTCTTTATTGAGGTCGCTGGTCCACGTATAGAGCAGATAGTTGCTCTCATAAGGGTAGAGCAGGAAAGGATTATCATGGTCCTGGAGCAGGTTGGCGATAATGCTGCCGCGCACTGCCGGTTTGTCGTGTACCGACGCGTCCTGCGCCATAACACCGGCCGGTAGCGCGCACAGCGCCACCAGGCAGGCCAAAGAGATACGCATGCTGGTCTCCTGAAAAATAGTTTTTATTTTTGTTTAACCTGAAGCCATTCTACCTGTTTATTAATCACCTGCCCCCTAATCCGCTCCGAAAGTGGAAATCAATATTTTAGAAGCATAAAATCAACATTTTATTAACGAATGGAACCGGTGTTATGTCTGAACTTACTGCCGAAGCAGCCCTGAAACTGGTAGGGGAGATTTTCGTCTATCACATGCCGTTTAACCGCGCCCTCGGTCTCGAACTGGAACGCTACGAAAAAGCGTTTGCCCAGCTTAGCTTTAATAATCAGCCGATGATGGTCGGCAACTGGGCGCAAAGCATTCTGCATGGCGGGGTGATCGCCTCCGCGCTGGACGTTGCCGCTGGCCTGGTCTGCGTCGGCAGTACCCTTACCCGCCATGACACCATCAACGAAGAAGAGTTGCGCCAACGGCTTTCCCGTATGGGAACCATCGACCTGCGCGTGGACTACCTGCGTCCGGGCCGCGGCGAACGTTTTACCGCCACCAGCACCCTGCTGCGCGCCGGCAATAAAGTGGCGGTTGCCCGCGTGGAACTGCATAACGAAGCTCAGGTCTATATTGCCAGCGCAACGGCCACCTATATGGTGGGTTGATTGGCCAAAATCGAGTAACATCACTCTCTTTGGCAATGGATTTTACCGATGGATGCGAAACAGACGCGGTTGGGGATCATTCTGGCCCTCGCCGCCTACTTTATCTGGGGTATCGCGCCAGCGTACTTCAAACTTATCTACTATGTTCCCGCCGATGAAATTTTGACCCATCGCGTGATCTGGTCTTTCTTCTTCATGGTGGCGCTCATCAGCGTCAGCCGCCAGTGGCCACAGGTGAAAAAGCTGCTGAAAACGCCGCGCAAGATCTTCCTGCTGGCGCTCTCGGCAGTGCTGGTCGGCGGTAACTGGCTGTTGTTCATCTGGGCGGTGAATAATCACCATATGCTGGAAGCCAGCCTCGGCTACTTTATCAACCCGCTGGTGAATATTTTGTTGGGGATGATTTTCCTCGGCGAACGCTTCCGTCGTCTGCAGTGGCTGGCGGTGCTCCTCGCCTTTTGCGGCGTGCTGGTCCAGCTGTGGACCTTTGGTTCGCTGCCGATAATCGGTCTTGGGCTGGCTTTCAGTTTTGCCTTTTACGGCCTGGTGCGAAAGAAAATTGCTGTCGATGCGCAAACCGGCATGCTGGTGGAAACGCTGTGGCTGCTGCCGGTGGCGGCAATCTGGTTGTTCGGCATCACCGACAGCCCGACCAGCCATATGGGCGAGAACCCCTGGTCGCTCAATCTGCTGCTGATGGCCGCGGGCGTGGTGACCACCATCCCTTTGCTGTGCTTTACCGGGGCGGCAACGCGTCTGCGGCTCTCCACGCTGGGCTTTTTCCAGTACATCGGCCCAACGCTGATGTTCCTGCTGGCGGTGACGTTCTACGGCGAAGTGCCGGGCAAGGATAAAATGGTGACCTTTGGCTTTATCTGGGTCGCGCTGGCGGTGTTTATCGTCGATGCGCTGTATACCCAGCGCCGGTTGCGCAGAGGCTAAGCCTGCATCAACCAGTAAAGAAGGGAGCCGACGCTCCCTTTTTTTACAGCCAGTTTTTGCGCTTGAAGTAGAGATACGGCGCCAGGCCGGCCAGCATCATAAACACGATGGCTCCCGGATAACCAAAGCTCCAGTGTAGTTCCGGCATAAATTCAAAGTTCATCCCGTAGCTGGAGGCCACCAGAGTTGGCGGCAGGAATACCACCGAGACCACCGAGAAGATCTTGATGATGCGGTTCTGCTCGATATTGATAAAACCCATCGCCGCCTGCATCAGGAAGTTCACCTTCTGGAACAGCGATTCGTTGTGCGGCAGCAGAGATTCGATATCGCGCAGGATCTCCCGCGCCTGCTCCAGCTGGCCCGCCGGCAGGCGCGCCTTGCGCACGAGGAAGTTCAGCGCGCGCTGGGTATCCATCAGACAGAGTCGCACCTTCCAGCCGATATCTTCCAGTTCCGCCAGCGTCGACAGCGCTTCGTCGTACTCGTCGCCCTGATGGCCTTCCATAATGACGCGGCTCAGCTTTTCCAGGTCGCTGTAGATGTTTTCAATTTCATCCGCCAGCTGCTCGATTTTGGTCTCGAACAGGTCGAGCAGCAGTTCGTAGGCGTTGCCGTCGACCAGCGTCTGGTTACGCACGCGCATACGGTAGAGGCGGAAAGCGGGTAGTTCGCGCTCGCGCAGCGTGAACAGGCGGCCTTCGCGGATGGTAAACGCCACGGTAGAGTTGCCGGCGTGATCGTCGGCATCTTCAAAAAAGAAGAACGAGTGGATGTGTAACCCGTCTTCATCTTCAAAGAAACGCGCGGAGGCTTCGATATCTTCCAGTTCCGGGCGCGTCGCCAGGTTTTGACCCAGTTCCGTCTGCACGCGGCTTCGCTCATCGTCGTCAGGCTCGACCAGATCGACCCACACCGAGCTGGCGAGGTGTTTGATCTCATCGGCTTCCAGGCGCGTTAAACGATTGTTTTCCAGTTGAAATGCGCTCAGCATGACCGGGACTCCCAATGCAAAAAAATTATCGGACAGTTCGGTGGGCACACAGAAACAAATTGGGTTTCAGACCATTAAGCCTGACTCAGCGCGACGGGAATGGGGCAGGTCGCTGACAACCGCTAAGGCTATCAGCATAAGAGGATAGCCTTAGGAGTTGTTCCTGAATGACAGGAAGTTGAGCCAGCATCTACTGGGTGTGTCCAAGGCGAATGTCCTCTTAGCGTAATCGTGCGCGCATGTTACGCCAGCGCAAAATCGGCGTCAACACGCAACGGAACGCGAAAGCGCAAATCAGGCGCCTTAACGTATAAAGGTAGCAGAATATTACAAAATAATGATATTTTTCTTAAAGTTACACTGCCTCCAGCCGGGCGTAAGCCGCCACCAGCCATTTGATTCCCTGGCCCTGAAAAGCCACCTGCAGTCGGCTGTGCTCGCCGCTGCCTTCGAGGTTGACAATAGTGCCTTCGCCAAACTTCGGATGCCGTACGCGCTGGCCTAACTTGTAGCCGGTATCGCTCTCGGCAATCGGCGCGCCCAGTCGCTGATGGTTTACCGGGCGGCTCACCGTGGCTCGCAGACGCACTTCTTCTACGCACTCCTGCGGCAGCTCGCCGATAAAGCGCGACGGGCGGTGATAAACCTCTTTCCCGTACAGACGGCGGGTTTCCGCATAGGTCAGCGTCAGCTTCTGCATGGCGCGCGTTACGCCGACGTAGGCCAGGCGACGCTCCTCTTCCAGGCGGCCGCCTTCATCAAGGGCCATCTGGCTCGGGAACATCCCTTCTTCGACGCCGACGATGAACACCTGCGGGAACTCCAGCCCTTTCGCCGAGTGCAGGGTCATCAGCTGAACCGCGTCCTGCCAGGTGTCCGCCTGCCCCTCGCCCGCTTCCAGCGCGGCGTGGGAGAGAAACGCCTGCAGCGGCATCAGATCTTCATCTTCTTCGTTGTAGCTGAACTGGCGCGTCGCCGTCACCAGCTCCTCTAAGTTTTCAATACGGGTCTGGCCCTTCTCGCCTTTCTCCTGCTCGTACATCGCGCGCAGGCCGGAGTCTTTAATCACCCGATCGGTCTGAACGTGCAGCGGCATATCGGTGGTCTCCTGCGCCAGCGCGTCAATCAGCTCCATAAAGCGCTGCAGGGCGCTGGCGGCGCGACCGGCCAGCGCTTTTTCTTTCAATAGCTCGCGACTGGCCTGCCATAGCGTCAGCTGGCGATCGCGCGACGTCTGGCGCACCACGTCCAGCGTGCGGTCTCCAATGCCGCGGGTCGGCGTATTGACTACGCGCTCAAAGGCCGCGTCGTCGTTGCGGTTGGCGATAAGGCGCAGGTAAGAGAGCGCGTCTTTGATTTCCTGACGCTCGAAGAAGCGCATGCCGCCGTAGATACGGTACGGCATACTGGCCTGCAGGAGGGCCTCTTCCAGCACGCGCGACTGGGCGTTACTGCGATAGAGAATGGCGCATTGCTCCAGCGCGCCGCCGTTCTCCTGCCAGGTTTTAATTCGGTTCACAACAAAGCGCGCTTCGTCGAGATCGTTGAAGGCGCAGTACAGCGAAATCGGCTCGCCGTCGGCGCCGTCGGTCCACAGCTTTTTGCCCAGCCGACCGTTGTTGTTTTCAATCAGGGCGTTGGCAGCGCTGAGAATATTGCTGGTCGAGCGATAGTTCTGCTCCAGGCGGATGGTTTCCGCGCCGGGGAAGTCGTTAAGGAAGCGCTGAATGTTCTCGACCTGCGCGCCGCGCCAGCCATAGATAGACTGATCGTCATCGCCGACGATCATCACCTTGCCGGTATCGCCCGCCAGCAGGCGGATCCAGGCGTACTGAATGTTGTTGGTATCCTGGAATTCATCGACGAGGATATTGGTGAAGCGCTCGCGGTAGTGCTGCAGGATATGCGGTTTGTTCAGCCACAGCTCGTGGGCGCGCAGCAGCAACTCGGCGAAGTCCACCAGCCCGGCGCGGTCGCAGGCTTCCTGATAGGCCTGATAGACCTTCTGCCAGGTCTGCTCGACCGGGTTGCCGTAGCTCTGAATATGATGCGGGCGCAGTCCTTCATCTTTCTGGCTGTTGATGTACCACATCGCCTGGCGCGGCGGCCACTGTTTCTCATCGAGGTTCATCGCCTTAATCAGACGCTTCAGCAGACGCAGCTGGTCTTCGCTGTCGAGGATTTGGAAGTCCTGCGGCAGGTTGGCATCCAGATGGTGCGCGCGCAGCAAACGGTGCGCCAGGCCGTGGAAGGTGCCCACCCACATGCCGCCCTGGGTGGTGCCCATCAGCTGGCCGATACGGTGACGCATCTCCGCCGCCGCTTTGTTGGTAAAGGTCACCGCCATAATGGAATACGGGGAACAGTTCTCCACGCTCAGCAGCCAGGCGATACGGTGCACCAGAACGCGCGTCTTACCACTGCCCGCCCCTGCCAGAACCAGCATATTGGTGCGCGAGGCCGCTACGGCTTCACGCTGTTTGTCATTAAGGCTGTCGAGCAGGTAAGAAACGTCCATTGGCACCGCCGGAAGAGAAGGGGTTCCACGAACCCCTGTTAATATATACAGAGTGACTGGTGATTATATCAGCGAGGTCAGAGATGCCAACCGTGAAATTTCAATATGCGGCAGCAGGCGGCTGTCCGCGGTGTGCATCAGGTCCGCGCCTTGCGGTTTGATCCAGCAGGCCTGCATCCCACAGCGAATAGCGCCGGCCACGTCGGTGGTCAGATCATCGCCGACGTGCAGAATCTGCCCGAGCGGCACATTCAGACGCTCCGCCGCAAGGTGGTACATGTCGGCAAACGGCTTGGAGCGGCCATCCGGCCCGGCGCGCAGCACGAAGCGGAAATAGTCGCTCAGACCGAACAGTTCCGGGCGGGCGTTGCCATTGGTAATCGCCACCAGCGGCCACTTCTTCGCCAGCTTCGCCAGCGTATCGTGGGTCTCCTGCGGAACATCGACGCGGCTGCGCCAGTGAGCGAAGTGTTCCATCGCCGCATCGGCCCCCGCTTTCGCCGCTTCGGCGGAGAGCCCGGCATTACGCATACCTAACTCCAGCGCACGGTGGCGCCAGACGGTCACGTCATGATAAATCTCAGGTTCAGCAGCCAGCAGCGTCTGACGCAGCTGATTAAGCTCATGGGCGTCGAACTGGCTGAGCGAAGGATGGTAGCTGCGCACAAAGGCCAGCGACTCGTGCATCGTCCGGTCAATCACCGGGCGGTTATCGTAAAGGGTATCGTCCAGGTCAAACGTCAGCGCGGAAATCTGGCCCAGAGGTCGGTAAAAACGCATTATTTCCCCCGTTTAGCGCGCGGATGCGCGGCATCGTACACCGAGGCAAGGTGTTGAAAATCAAGATGGGTATAGATTTGGGTGGTGGAGAGGTTAGCATGCCCCAGCAGCTCCTGCACGCCGCGCAGATCGCCGCTCGACTCCAGCATATGGGTGGCAAAGGAGTGGCGCAGCTTGTGCGGGTGCACATGGCTGTTCAGCCCCTGCTTAATGCCCCACTCGGCGAATCGCTTCTGTACGTTGCGCGCCGAAATACGTTTGCCCAGCTTCGACAAAAACAGCGCGTCGTCGTCGGTACCGAACAGGCCGCGCAAATCCAGCCAGTGCTCAATCCATGCCACCGCGTTGCGACCGATCGGCAAACGACGCTCCTTGCTGCCTTTGCCCATCACCCAGACCTCACCGCTTTCGAGATCGAGGTGTTTGATATCCAGGTTGACCAGTTCGGACAAACGCAATCCCGCGCCGTACATCACCTCCAGCATCGCCCGATCGCGCACCGCCAGCGGATCGTTGAGATCGATATCCAGCAGTCGATTGACGTCATCGACGTCAATATTTTTTGGCAGGTGGCGGGGAATTTTCGGCGCGGCAATCCCCTTCGCCGGATTGGCGCTGAGCTCGCCCTGGCCGACCAGCCAGTCGAAGAAACTGCGCAGCGCCGACAGGCGAAGCGCCAGGCTTGCCGGGCCTAACCCCGCGCGGCGACTACGCACCGCAAAGCTTCGCACCTGAGCGGCATCGCACTGCGACCAGCTTTTCAGGCCCGCCTCATCCGCCAGGGCGATCAGCGCGTCCAGCTGTCGCTGGTAATTCAGTAACGTGATCGGGCTGAGCTGGCGTTCAACGCCAAGATGGCGAAGAAAGCGGGCGACGGCGGAGAAGAGAGGAGAATCGGTCATGCGCGTTCAATCCAGCGCTCCAGCAGGCCGGGCAGCATCTGGGCAATCTCCTGCAACAGCTGCGTCCCCTGCCCTGGCTGATAATGCTGCGCATCGCGGCTGCTGAAGAGCATCACCCCCGGGGCATTATCGCCCCCCAGCAGCGATATCGCCACAGACCCAATGGCCTTCGCCTCCGGCAGCACCACCAGCAGCTCCGGGCCGTTCAGCGGACCAAGATAGTGGCGCGCCTGGCCCAGACGTTGAATCCGGATCGGCTCAAACGCCTGCCGGTTTAATGCCAGATGGGTAAACTTCGAGGGCGCGCCGAGGCGCCAGCAGTCAGGAAACAGGCGCACCGTGGCGCCCGCCAGCCCCAGCTCGCGTGCCCAGCGGTGAAGGCGGTTGAGCATATCGTCAAGGCTCTCCGCCGCCGCCAGCCGCGTTTGCAGCTGCAGCAGGCGCTGGAACAGGCTTTCATTAGCGACCGCCTGCTCCATCAGCAGCGACATATTTTCTTCCAGCACATGAATATGGTTACGCGCCCGCATCATGTGCCACTCCACCAGCGAAATCGTACCGCGTACCGGATGCGGGACGCGGAGATGTTCGACCTGGGCGGCATTACGAATAAAAAATTCAGGATGTTGCAACAGATAGTCCACCACTGCGCGATCGTTCAACGCGCTGGCAACCTCCTGCTGTTCTTCCCCGATTGGTTTCATAAATGAATAAATCCATCATAGACATGGGCCGCCGGGCCGGTCATAAACAGCGGCTGGCCCGGGCCTTTCCAGGCGATATCAAGTCGACCGCCGGGTAATTCCACGCGTACCGTTTCCGCCAGCAGCCCCTGCTGGATCCCCACCGCCACCGCGGCGCAGGCGCCGCTGCCGCAGGCCTGGGTTTCCCCCGCGCCGCGTTCGTAGACGCGCAGACGGATATGAGACCGGCCGACCACCTGCATAAAGCCGATATTGGCGCGCTCCGGAAAACGCTCATGGCTTTCCATCACCGGGCCGAGAGTTTCCACCGCCGCCGTATCCACATCATCAACCTGGATGACGCAGTGCGGATTTCCCATGGACACCACGCCGCACAATACTGTCTGCTCGGCGGCACGCATGATATAGGTCTTTTCCGCTTTGTTGGCGCGGAACGGCACCTGGGACGGCTCGAAGTTGGGCTCGCCCATGTTCACCCGCACCAGATCGTCTTCCGTTACGCTTAATACCATACGCCCGTTGGCCGTACTCACGCGGATATCACGTTTATTGGTCAGGCCTTTCAGCCGGACGAAGCGGGCAAAACAGCGCGCGCCGTTGCCGCACTGCGACACTTCGCTGCCGTCGGCGTTAAAGATCCGGTAGTGGAAATCCAAATCCGGATCGTAGGGCGGTTCGACGACCAATAGCTGATCGAACCCGACGCCAAGGTGGCGATCCGCCAGGCGGCGAATCAGCTCCGGCGAGAAAAAAACATTCTGCGTTACCGCGTCAACGACCATAAAATCGTTGCCAAGGCCATGCATTTTAGAGAACTGCATCATCTACTCCAGTTGCGCGGAACAGAACGTTATCGTTAGTAATTGACCTGGCTCGGACCACCGGTATCGCCACGATCGTTACGATCCGGCGTTGCGCTCTGAATGCCAGGGTTAACCGGTTTGGTCGGCGGCGGCGCGGTTTTGTCCGCCGGTGGGAAATAGAGAGGCCCTTTCAGACCGCAGCCGGTCAGGCTGAAGATCGCAAACAAAACGGCAAGCGTAGGAAAAACGTTTTTCATTGATAGTTGCCCGTGATTCATTCTTTCTGCTTTCTATCATCGCAGGAGAAGACGTAAAAGCAAGCCTTTAGCATCCGACTGCGCGCGCTTTTGTTTCGCGCTATACTGCGACCCATCTTCAAAAATCAAAAAAAGCAGAATCAAATTATGAACGACAGTGAATTCCATCGCCTGGCCGATAGCCTGTGGATGACCATCGAAGAACGTCTGGACGACTGGGACGGCGATAGCGACATCGACTGCGAAATCAACGGCGGCGTGCTGACCATCAGCTTTGAAAACGGCAGCAAAATCATTATTAACCGTCAGGAGCCGCTGCACCAGGTGTGGCTGGCCACCAAACAGGGCGGCTATCACTTCGATCTCAAAGGCGACGAGTGGATCTGCGATCGCAGCGGCGAAACCTTCTGGGATCTGCTGGAGCAGGCGGCGAGCCAGCAGGCCGGTGAGGCGGTGAAGTTCCGTTAATGACGTGTTTCCCGGATAGCGGCGCATCGCGCCTTATCCGGGCCAAATCTACGAGTAGCGCTGCTGCAGCACCGGCGAGGCGGTAACGTCCTGGCTGGTGGGTATCGCGGCGGCAATCGCCTGGGTGCGGAAAGGGATCACCTGGGTGCGCCCGTCTACCTCGACAATCTGATAGAACTGCGGCAGGTTGAAGTTGATGAAGCTGGAGCCGTAGGTGAAACGATCGTGCGATGACGAATAGAAGCGGCTGACGTCGCGCACCAGCTCCTCTTTACTGCCCTCGCAGTGATGATAGACCTCGGCGCGGTTGCTCTCATCAAGAATATAGATGTTAAAGCCGCTGTCGTTGTTATCCGCGTCTTCAAAGAAGAACTGAATAATCCCTTCGCTGGCGAAGCCATCCACCACCGCCGGCAGCTTAACGTGATTGGTTTCCACCTGCACCGACAGCCCGTGCAGCTTGTTGTGCGAGATAGCGCCGTAGAACTCAATGGCGTTTTCCAGCTTCTGCACCGAAACGTTAAGCCGCTCGAAGAACAGCCCCCACGTCTGGCCGGAGACGCGCAGCGCTTTGAAGCGCCCGGTATCCTGCCGGGTACTGGAGAGACGCAGTTCGATACATTCGGAGATCATCTGCTGTACGCGGGTGCGGATCAGGCCGCGCAGGTGCTGGCTATAGCAGAACACCTCCACGCTGTCCGGCGGCGCGGCGTCCTGGTGCATTTTGCCGAGGATCGTTTTCAGCGCCTCGATCATCGCCTGCTCGCCGTTAAAGTGCAGCGTACGCACTTCGTTCCACGAGTTGCGATACAGCAGGTCGACGCTGCCGATCAGGCATTTTTGCTCTTCGCCGAAGCTGAAAACATCCAGCTTACGGAAATCGAAGTGCACCACCTGGTTACGGAAGGCCGCGGTTGGGTCATATTCGAGGTTGACGATAATCGCCAGGTGGCGGATTTCGCACGGGCTGTACAGCGCCTTTGGCGTCGGCGCCGGCAGGCGCAGCGGGAAGTGGTGCGACACGTCGGCCACCATCTCCTGCAGCTTCGCCAGATCGACGATGCCGTTGCCCTTAATAAACAGGCGGGTGCGTGAGGTCAGCAGGCCGTTAAACCAGGCCCAGGCCACCAGCTTATTAAGATAACGGTTATATTCCAGCGGCTGATGGCTGATGATCGATTCCATGTCCGGCGCGCGGTTGTACAGATACCAACCGGTACGGTTGGCGCGGCCCGGCGGCACGTGGATAAAGGTCAGGTTCGGTTCCGACAGATCCGGCGAAATTTGCGGGTTTACCAGCGTCACTTTCCCCGGCAGCGCTTCAAAGGCCGCATACAGCTTACGGGTCAGCACGCCAATATCCTGCGGGCTGGCGGAGACGCTAAGGTTATTGCGCCGCGCGAAGCGGATCAGATTACGATAGCTCTGCATCATGGCGTCGAGCAGTTCGTTGTGCGCCTTGCGCACTTCATCGATTTTCCAGTTGGCGCGGTTGTCGAGCATCATCAGACGCTTTTCGTCCCAGCCCCAGGCATTCACCAACTGGCTGACAACTTCGCGACGCCAGCCGACGCAGGCGCGTTCGCGGCTGAGTTTTTCACAAACTTTCAGGTAGAAGCAGCGGCGCACCAGATCGAGGCGGGTTTCATCTTCGATGGCCTGCAGATAGGTGGTCACGCGCTCCAGCATCATGCAGTACGGGTCGAGGCCGAAGGAGACAATCTCCCCGTCGTGCAAACGCTGTTTGATATCTTTCGCTAACAGGCGGTTATTGGGGTATTCCCAGGAGTAGGCTTCCAGCAGCAGCGTTTTCAGCACCGCTTTATAGGGGGAGTCGATACTTTTATACAGCTGCCACAGGCTGGCGCCGAAGTACTCTTCCGCCGACAGCGAACTGAGGCCGCCGAGATCGAGCCATTCGTTAGGCGTCAGCACGCCCTGGGCATACAGCCCCATCACGTAATCATCGTAATGCTCTTCTTCATCGCACGGCACCATATTCCACAGAATACGCTTGCCGGCGAGGCGCACCGCGGTGCGGTAGAACTCATCAAGCAACAGGATATGCTGGGTCGAACCGCAGTCTTCGCCGCCGAGGCTACCGCTTTCGTTATGACGGAAACGGTTTTCGTCGATCAGGAAGAAGCTGACTTCCACGCCGAGCGAGGCAGCCCAGCTCTCAAGCAGGCTGCATTTTCGCTGCAGCAGCTGGCGCTCTTCGCTATCCAGCCAGGCCTGGTGACATACCCAGATATCAAGATCGGAAGAGCAGCTCTGGCCGACGGAGGAAGTACTGCCCATCGAGTAGACGCCGGTGATCGGCAGCTCGCCTTTCGGCGGCTCCTGAGTCTGCATACCGCGATGCAGTTCCAGTTCTTCAAGATAGTGGCGTTGGGTTTCATCAGGCGTGTAGAGGCAAATGCCACGGGGAACGTTACCGTCAAGGTAACCCGGCATCAGCGGGTGATGATAATGTAATAACGTTGGCAGTAGACTGTAAACCTGCTGGAAAGCGGGTCCCATGGCAGCAAGCGCGCGATCCACGCGCAATTGGTTGATGGCATCCAGTCTCTGTTTCAGTGTCTCAATATAGAGGTACAAGACATATCGCCTGATGTTCAAAAACCCGAGGTACAATAGTACGGAGGATTTCAGTATTTCAACAAAAACCGTCACCATTCGTCGTCGGTGTGGTTGTGATGAGCAGCGGACTGACAAATGGTTTAAAACGTGATCAATTTAACACCTTGCTCATTGACCGTAAAGAAAGATGCGCTACATACAAGTGTAGCACCGTTTATTACCTGTAAATTCCTCACTACGCCTCCGGCAACCGCCACGCGCATGAAAGGTTAAAAAGAGTGGGCCGGAGCCACCTCCCACATAAACCGTGAAAACTAACATCCGTAAGACAACAATGTTAGGATGGATAGTGGTCGATAATGACGGTAACAAGCATGTTAGACAAAGTTTTGAAAATTGCCACACGGCAAAGCCCGCTTGCGCTATGGCAGGCGCAGTATGTTAAAGCGCGCCTGGAACAAGCGCATCCCGGACTGAAGGTCGAGCTGGTGCCGATGGTCACGCGCGGGGATGTCATCCTTGATACTCCGCTGGCAAAGGTGGGGGGCAAAGGCTTATTTGTGAAAGAGTTAGAGCTCGCCATGCTCGAAGGGCGCGCCGATATCGCCGTCCATTCGATGAAAGATGTGCCGGTGGAATTCCCGGAGGGCCTGGGGCTGGTGACTATCTGCGAGCGCGACGATCCGCGCGACGCGTTTGTTTCCAATCGCTATGCCTCGATTGACGAACTGCCGGCCGGCAGCGTCGTTGGCACGTCAAGTTTACGCCGTCAGTGCCAGCTGGCCGCCACCCGTCCGGACCTAGCGATCCGCTCTCTGCGCGGTAACGTCGGTACCCGGCTGAGTAAGCTGGATAACGGCGAGTACGACGCCATCATCCTCGCCGCCGCCGGCCTGAAGCGTCTGCAGCTGGAAGCGCGTATTCGCCAGCCGCTGTCGCCTGAGCAATCTCTGCCGGCGGTCGGCCAGGGCGCGGTCGGCATCGAATGCCGTCTTGATGATGCATGGACCCGGGGGCTGTTAGCGCCTCTCAACCATACGGAAACGGCGGTGCGCGTGCGCGCCGAGCGGGCGATGAACACCCGCCTCGAAGGCGGCTGCCAGGTGCCGATCGGCAGCTATGCGGAACTGAAGGACGGGGAACTGTGGCTGCGGGCGCTGGTTGGCGCTCCGGATGGTTCACAGCTGGTGCGCGGCGAACGACGCGGGCCAGCGGAACAAGCGGAAGCCCTCGGCATCTCGCTGGCGGAAGAGCTTCTGGATAATGGCGCCCGCGAGATTCTCGCGGCGGTTTATAATGGAGAAGCCCCGCGATGAGCATCCTGGTCACTCGTCCACTACCGCAAGGAGAAGCGCTGGTCAGCCGTCTGCGGGCCATGGGACGCGTGGCCTGGAGCTTTCCGCTGATAGAATTTACGCCCGGCAGGGAGCTTCCCGCGCTGGGCGATGCGCTTGCCCGACTGGGGCCCGACGATCTGCTATTTGCGCTATCCCAGCATGCGGTGGAATTCGCCCATGCCCGTCTGCAGCAGCAGGGCCTGCCCTGGCCCACTTCTCCGCGCTATTTTGCCATTGGCCGCACGACGGCGCTGGCCCTGCATACGGTCAGTGGGCAGCATATCCATTACCCGTTAGATCGGGAAATTAGCGAAGTCTTGCTACAATTACCTGAATTACAAAACATTGCCGGGAAAAATGCGCTGATCCTACGCGGCAATGGCGGGCGGGAACTCTTAGGCGCGACGCTGACCGAGCGCGGCGCCAGGGTCACATTTTGTGAATGTTATCAACGTAGTGCAAAACATTACGATGGCGCAGAAGAAGCGATGCGCTGGCAATCTCGCGGAGTCACCACGCTGGTGGTCACCAGCGGCGAGATGCTGCAGCAGCTATGGTCGTTAATACCGCAATGGTATCGCGAACAGTGGCTCCTGCACTGCCGCGTTGTCGTTGTCAGCGAACGTCTGGCCCTTCAGGCCCGGGAACTGGGCTGGCAGGAGATTCAGGTTGCCGATAGCGCCGACAACGATGCGCTGCTACGCGCATTACAATAACTCTCAACATTGGAAGCCATAATGACGGAACAACAAAATCAATCCGCCGTGGTTGAAGAGACCAGGGAGGCCGTGGAGACCACACCACAGCCAGAGAACACTGAGAAGAAGAAGGCAGGCAATAAAACCAGCCTGGCGCTCAGCGCGATCGCTATCGCCATTGCGATAGCCGCCGGCATCGGCCTGTATGGCCTGAACAAACAACAGGCCACGCGGCAAAACGCAACTACCTCTGAATTAGCAAGCCAGGTCGCGGCGCTGCAAAAAGCGCAGGAAAATCAAAAAAGTGAACTGGAAGGTGTTATCAAACAGCAGGCCGACCAGCTAAACGAAGCCAAACATCAGCAGGAGACGCTGGCCAAACAGTTGGATGAGCTGCAGCAAAAAGTGGCGGTGATTTCCGGTAGCGATGCCAAAACCTGGCTGCTGGCCCAGGCCGACTTCCTCGTCAAGCTGGCGGGACGTAAGCTGTGGAGCGATCAGGATGTCACCACCGCCGCCGCGCTGCTGAAAAGCGCTGACGCCAGCCTCGCCGACATGAACGACCCAAGCCTCATCGGCGCCCGCCGGGCGATCACCGACGACATCGCCACCCTCTCCGCGGTAAGCCAGGTGGACTATGACGGCATGATCCTCAAGGTTAATCAGCTGGCGAATCAAATCGATAACCTGCGGCTGGCAGATAATAACGATGACGATTCGCCGATGGACGCTGATAGCGATGAGCTTTCCAGCTCTATCAGCGAATGGCGCGTCAACCTGCAGAAAAGCTGGCAGAACTTTATGGACAGCTTTATCACCGTGCGCCGCCGCGATGAAACGGCGGTCCCGCTGCTGGCGCCGAATCAGGATATCTATCTGCGGGAAAATATTCGCTCTCGCCTGCTGGTCGCCGCGCAGGCAGTTCCGCGCCATCAGGAAGAGACCTGGAAACAGTCGCTGGATAACGTCTCGACCTGGGTACGCGCCTATTATGATACCGATGACGCCACCACTAAAGCCTTCCTCGACGAGGTGGATAAGCTCAGTCAGCAAAGCATTACCATGACGGTGCCGGAAACGCTGCAGAGTCAGGCGTTGCTGGAAAAACTGATGCAAACCCGAGTGCGCAACCTGATGGCGCAGCCTGCCGTTACCGCGGGCGGCGCGCCTTCGCCCGCACCTGCTGCGCCGGCTGCCCCCGCTGCGCCGCAAGGAGAGTAACGCATGCTGAAAATTCTTTTACTCTTCGCACTGTTGATCGCCGGGATCGTGCTTGGCCCGATGATCGCCGGGCATCAGGGCTACGTCCTGATCCAGACCGATAATTACAATATCGAGACCAGCGTGACCGGGCTGGTGATCATCCTGATCCTCGCCATGGTGGTGCTGTTCGCCATTGAATGGCTGCTGCGCCGCATTTTCCGCACCGGGGCGCATACGCGCGGCTGGTTTGTCGGCCGTAAACGCCGTCGCGCGCGTAAGCAAACCGAGCAGGCGCTGCTTAAGCTGGCGGAAGGTGATTACCAGCAGGTTGAGAAGCTGATGGCGAAAAATGCCGATCACGCCGAACAGCCGGTGGTGAACTATCTGCTGGCGGCGGAAGCGGCCCAGCAGCGCGGCGATGAAGCGCGGGCCAACCAGCATCTGGAGCGCGCCACCGAGCTGGCGGGCGATGACCTGATCCCGGTGGAAATCACTCGCGTTCGCCTGCAGCTGGCGCGTAATGAAAATCACGCTGCGCGCCATGGCATCGATAAGCTGCTGGAAATTACCCCGCGTCATCCGGAAGTGCTGCGCCTCGCCGAACAGGCATACACCCGCACCGGCGCCTGGCAGTCGCTGCTGGACATCATTCCGTCGATGGCGAAAGCTAACGTCGGCGATGAAGCGCACCGTGCGGCGCTGGAACAGCTGGCCTGGGTTGGCCTGATGGATAAAGCGCTGGCCGATGGCGGCAGCGAAGGACTACGCGAATGGTGGCGCAACCAGAGCCGTAAAACGCGGGCGCTGGTGCCGCTGCAGGTAGCGATGGCCGAGCGCCTCATCGAGAGCGACGATCACGATACCGCGCAGCAAATTATCATTGATGGTCTGAAGAAACAGTATGATGACCGTCTGGTGATGCCGATCCCGCGTCTGAAGACCAATAACCCGGAACAGCTTGAGAAAGTGCTGCGCCAGCAGATCAAAGCCGTTGGCGACCGTCCGCTGCTGTGGAGCACCCTGGGCCAGTCGCTGATGCGGCACGGCGAATGGCAGGAGGCCAGCATCGCCTTCCGCGCCGCGCTTAAGCAGCGTCCGGATGCCTTTGATTACGCCTGGCTGGCGGATGCCCTGGACCGCCTGCATCAGCCGGAAGAAGCCGCCGCTATGCGCCGCGATGGACTTCTGCTGACGCTGCAGAATAATCCTCAGCCATAACCTGGCATGGCTATCGCCTCCTGCGGGGCGATAGCCCTTCTCCCCCGCCTTCGCATTGACGGATCCCTGAAAGAAAAAAACGCCTGCGCTGAAATCAGGGCAGGCGTTAAAACAGGTCTGTTTGACAACAAATTGGGTGCTTCACTCAACGTAATGTCCATGGTGTTTGATGAGGCATAAATGCGACATCTGTCAGTGGACGATAAGCACCGTAAGAACGGCTCTGCATCATTCCGGAGTTTATGAGGCACGAAGGCGAACATAAGAGATGGAATGAGCATCTACCCGGTTATTATCGCACAGGATCCGGGGAAATTGCATCTACCACAGTGATGAATTGAGAGTTTTCCTGACGCGTATTCTTAAGCAAAGAGAAGATTTTTTATCAGCAAGATCAGAGAAATAAGAGATGGCGGACGGCAGCAGAAAACAAAAAACCCCGCCGAAGCGGGGTTCAAAATTGGTCGGCGAGAGAGGATTCGAACCTCCGACCCACTGGTCCCAAACCAGTTGCGCTACCAAGCTGCGCTACTCGCCGAAATACTGCTTTTTGAATTTTTAGTTCAATTCGTTAAAGTCGTGGTGCGAGGGGGGGGACTTGAACCCCCACGTCCGTAAGAACACTAACACCTGAAGCTAGCGCGTCTACCAATTCCGCCACCTTCGCAAATTCACAACTCTATCAAATAATGGGGTGGCTAATGGGATTCGAACCCACGACAACTGGAATCACAATCCAGGGCTCTACCAACTGAGCTATAGCCACCACTGCAAACCTTTTACGCGGTATTAAAACCACCGCAGCTCCAGCACCGGGTTAATGGTGCGCCCGACAGGATTCGAACCTGAGACCTCTGCCTCCGGAGGGCAGCGCTCTATCCAGCTGAGCTACGGGCGCTTAGCGCCGTTGCGGGGTCGGATAATACGGACTTCCTACCCCGCTGTCTAGTGCCTTTTTAAAGAAAATTATCGTTTGCTCATGCTTTGTTCGTTTTGACGGTTATTCAGCCGTATTATTGACTTGCCCCTGTCTTCCGAGGCCAAACACCTTATAAATCAGGGTGACGGCGGCCAGAAAAATAATGCCGACGAAGAGCGACATGCGGGTTTCATCATTCAGTCCCATCCCGACCAGCACGCAGATCAGGAAGGCCATCGTGAAATAGTTGGCCCACGGAAACAGCAGCGAACGGAACGGATGGCTGGCAATCGCCGCCTGATGCACGCGACGGAAACGCAGCTGACTAATCAGGATCACAAACCAGGGCACCATCCCCGGCAGGACGCTGGCGCTATAGACATAGACGAACACCCGCTGCGGATTAGGAATAATGTAATTCAGGCAGGAGCCCACCAGCAGGATCAGAATCGACAGCGCCACACCGACGGACGGAACGCCGTTGCGCGATACCTTACCGATCGCCGCCGGCAGCTGACGGTTCTTCGCCAGGGCGTACAGCATACGTCCGCAGCTGTACATTCCGCTGTTGCAGCCGGAAAGCGCTGCCGTCAGCACCACGAAGTTGATAATTCCCGCCGCCGCGGTAATACCGATCTTGGCAAACGTCAGTACGAACGGGCTGCCGTTGGAGCCGATTTGATCCCACGGGAAGATAGTGACGATAACAAAAATCGCGCCGACGTAGAAAATCAGGATCCGCCACAGCACTTTGCCCACCGCGCTGCGCAGCGTCACCTGCGGGTTTTTCGCTTCACCTGCGGTAATGCCGATGAGCTCCACCCCCTGATAGGACGCGACCACGATACACAGCGCCGTCAGGAAGCCCTTCCAGCCGCCAGCAAAGAAACCACCATGTTCGGTGAGATTACCAAAACCGATGGAGTGGCCGCCGTTGCCAAAGCCGAAGAAAATGACGCCCAGACCCACGACGATCATCACGATAATGGTGGTCACTTTTATCATGGCGAACCAGAACTCGATTTCACCGTACAGCCGGACCGCCGCGAGGTTCGCCAGCGCCACCAGCCCCACGGCAATCAACGCCGGGATCCACTGCGCCATCTCCGGGAACCAGAACTGCACATAGACCCCGATGGCGGTAATCTCCGAGATCCCCACCGCCATCCACATAAACCAGTAGGACCACGCGGTCAGATAGCCGAAGAAGGGGCTCATATAGCGATGCGCATACACCGCGAAGGAGCCTGTGACAGGCTCAAGGAACAGCATTTCGCCCATTGAGCGCATAATGAAAAAGACGAACAGGCCAGCGATAATGTACGCCAGCAGCACGGAAGGCCCAGCCCATTTCAAGGTACTGGCCGCCCCCATAAACAACCCCACGCCAATCGTCCCGCCAAGGGCGATCAGTTCAATATGCCGGGCCTCCAGTCCACGCTGGAGCTCCGCTTTTTTCTCAGTCATATATCCTCTTGTGTTTGCCGTATTCCGGGTACTCCCGGTTATTGTTATTAACTGAAACCATAGCCTTGCCGACGCGCAGGTCTCCCCGGCGCGTATGAAGCCTGCGAATGGTTAATTAATTTTGCGGAAATGGCAAATAAAGTATCAGGCGAGTGAAGAGATTACACAGAATATGTATGCAAACTCGCCTGGTTGCAGTGGAATATCAGAGCTTACCGGAATAATGCCAACGTAAATAGCGCAGTAGGCGGAACTGTCTCTTGATGCGGCTCGGCTGTAAAAGCAGACGATAGAACCACTCCAGCCCCAGATCCTGCCAGAACTTCGGCGCCCGATGGACGTGCCCGGTAAAAACATCGTAAGTGCCGCCGACGCCCATATACAGCGCGTGCGGATACAGGCGCCGGCAGTCGCGCATAAAGATCTCCTGGCGCGGCGACCCCATCGCGACGGTGACGATTTTCGCCCCGCTGTCGCGAATGCGTTCGAACAATGCCTGGCGTTGCTCAGGGGTGAAATAACCGTCCTGGCTGCCGACGATGTTCACCTGCCAGCGCTGACGCAGCCTGGATTCTGTCTGCGCCAGGACCTCAGGTTTACCACCAACCAAAAACACCGGTGTCCCTTCAGCGCCGGCGCGCTGCATTAACGCTTCCCAGAGATCGGCCCCGGCGACGCGGGATACCTGGGCCTGCGGGTATTTTTTGCGCAGCGAACGCACCACGCTGATGCCATCGGCATATTTAAACTCCGCCGCCTCAATCAGCGCCCGTACCTCCGGGTTATCCTCTACGGCCAGCATTTTCTCAGCATTAATGGCTACCAGCGTCCCCTCCCGGAGCGCGCCGTCGGCAAACAAATAATCCAGAGCGTGCGGCATATCGCGCCAGCCTATGAGCTGCAGCCCTCTTAACAGGTACAACGGCGCGGAAATGGTCCCAGTCATGTCCATCCTTCTCAGACTTGCGGTTGCGAAAGCGGTTTTACGCGCTTATGAATCAGTCCCACGCTATCCAGGAACCAGTACAGCAGTTTCGCCGCCAGCAAGCAGATACCAAAGATCACGAGGAAAAACACCACGCGGGAGCCGAACGAATCCAGCCCCTCGCGCGCCAGCACTATCATGTTGAAGATAGCGCCGAAACAGAAACTGTGCAGGATAGCCGCTTTATAGCGATTGCTCTCCCGGTTGCCCAGCTCATACAGCCAGTCGAACCATTTAATAATCAACCCTACCGCCACGGCGCCCAGCGGTACGAACCAGACGCCGCCCATCACCACCAGCGAGCCAATCAGCGTCGGCGAAATCGCCAGCCCCGAATGGTTGTTTAATACTTCCCAAGTAAAGTAGTTGGCGGTATTGAGCACCATCGTCGGGCGACCGTGCCACATCCAGCTGGGGATAAAGACGTAGAAATCGCGGATCATCGGCGCCAGCCCCTGGAAATCGATCTTGTCGTAGTTCTGCAGCAGCAGCGCCAGGTTCTCCCACGGTGAGAAGGTGTCGCGCGTGAGATACAGAAAGGTATAAAACGCTTCGTCTCCGCTGACGTTCATCCCGTAGCGCTTCAGCGCCAGCCAGAACATGCCGACAATACCCAGCACACCCGCCGCCGCCAGCATCCACAGGCTGATCCAGCCGCGAATAATACCGATGAACAGAAAGATGGCGAAGGCGATGATAATATTGGCGCGCGTCCCGCCGACGATGGCGTAGGTCAGCAAACCAAAGGCCACCGTGCTGACGAGGAAGAAGATCCACGCCTTATAATCCTGGCGCAGAAAATAGACCACCAGCATCGCCGGAATAAAGAAGTAAAAGAAGCGCTTCAACGCCACGCCGGACACTTCAGCAGAGAAAATCTGGCTGTAGGAGTTGAGCTTAAACAGCAGGAAACCGTTGTGGGCGAAGAAGATGCCGACGCACAGCAGCGCCAGCCCCATCAAAATGCCCCACGCCAGATGGGTTTCCACCCGGTTCATGGTAAACAGCGGGCGATGCGCAACCTCACGCGATGCCGAACGCAGCCGCGTTTTATAGGTCACGTAGTAGACTGCGTAGAAGCACACCGCGATCAGCAGCGTCTGCAGCAAAATCTCCGGCGGCGCCACGCTGACGTCAAAGCGGAACACCAGAATACTGGTCAGCGGGAAGCCAAAGAAAAAGGTCAGCAGAAACAGCAACGAGAAAAAAACGTTGAAGTTAAAGCGTACCCGACGGAACTCAAACCAGGTGGCGGTGGCGATAAACAGCGTCGACAGCAGCCAGACCACCAGCAGCCCGCTAAATTGCATTAACGTCATGCCTGCCCCTCCGCCGCTAACCGTAGCGCCCGCCGCCAGCCCGTCAGATAGTTCGGCCGGAAGAAGGCGATAGCGGATTTATCCACGCTCGCCAGCTGACGCTGCGCTTCGCGCACCACGCTGACGTCCAACGCGTCGCTGGTGAACAGCACCGGCACATGCTGCTCGGCCATATCCTGCCAGAACGGGTTTTCCCGATTGAGCACGCAAGGGATGCCCGCCTGAATCAGCAGACACAGGGTGCCGATCCCCTGCTGGCGGGCAAACAGAAAATAGCCCAGATCGCAGCGGCGCAGCAGCGCCAGATAATCATGAAACTCCAGCTTCTCGCTGAGGATCTGCAGATGCTCACCGCTAAACAGCGCCGCCCCCGCCTCGCGAACCTCATTGATATAGGCGTCGTTTTTCGCTGGATAGCCCATCGGCACGATCACGTTTACCGTATCGCCAAACTGCTGATGGATTGCCTTCAGCGCGGCAATATGTTCATTGCTGCGATCCCCGGAGTTGCCCACCAGAATAGTCAGGGTATCACCGCGCGGAGCGTTATCGGCCAGGGTATTCAGCGCCGGATCCATACGGGTCGGGAAGTAGAGCAGCTCGCCCGGGACGCGCGGATGGCGGTTAGCGAACCAGCTGAGATCGCCGCGGGTGGCGAAAACGCGCCCTACCCGCCCCTGCGCCATACGGCGCAGCGGATAGAACAGGCGAAACTTCAGGCTGGCAGAATTTTCATACAGATCCGCCCCCCAGATATGCCAGTTAAACTGCGACGGGCGGATGCCGCCGCTCAACAACGCCAGCCACAGCCCGGTATTGAACTGGCCGTGGAAGAAAAAGCGCTGCTGGCGGTTGGCTTTCGCGGTAGCAATCACTGCCTGCGCCAGCGCCTTTTTCCCCGGATAACAGGTGATGTCCAGCGCCGGATACCCATCACGCACGCTGGCCTCATCACCGACGATCATAAATCTCCTGGCCTGCGGGTCGGCGGCCAGTTCGTCGTTAAAGAACCGCAGTACGGTCTGGTTATGATGCGGGATATCCGATCCCAGTACATGTATCAGTGCTGTCATGCCCGTTTACGCCAGAGTAAAAACACGCCACTACAAAGGGCGAAATAAACAATATAAGTGGCCATATATGCCTGCGCCGCGCCAACCGCGCCGTGCGCCGGTATAAGCCAGTGTGAGAATGCGGTCAGCAGTGCGAACTGGCTGATTTCCGTCAGAATATAAAAACGCAGCGACGCTTTGGCGATCACCAGATAGCCATAGACGTAGGCGCCTACTTTTAAAACGTCGCCCACCAGCTGCCAGGCGAACAGGTCACGCATCGCGGTAAAGCGATCGGAAAACAGCAGCCAGATGGCAAAATCGCGCAGCAGCCAGACCGTCAGGCTCGCCGCCGCTACTGCCGGCAGGACGAATTTCAGCGACTTGACTATCTCGCGGGTGATATCCGTTTTGGCGCTCAGCCGCGACAGCGTCGGCAGCAGATAGACGCTAAACGAGGCGGTAATAAACTGCAGGTAGGCATCGGAGATGCTGCTCACCCCCTGCCAGATCCCGACCGCCTCCCAGCCGTAATGCGCCGCCAGCAGATTACGCATCATCACATAGGCTACCGGCAGGGTCACCGAGGTTATCAGCGCCATCAGGGTAAATTTCGATAGCTGTCCCGCCAGACCGTTATCCCAGCGCGGACGCAGGGCGCTCAGCGGGATATTACCCCGCCGCCAGAGCATAATACCCGCCGGGACCACCACCAGCGCTGGAACTAACGCCAGCCCCAGCAGCGCGCCCTGATAGCCTCCCAACACGTAGCAAGCATAGTAAGCCGCCACGCCGATCAGGCTCCCGGCAATCAGCGAGAAGGCGTTACCCGCCGCATCGCGAAAGCCTTTCATCAGCGCCAGCAGGAAATTCGCCCAGGCGATCCCCATCTGCACCAGCGCCACCAGGCGTACCAGCCCCTGATAGTGCGTATGGCCGAACAGCCCCTGGCTTATCGGCGCCGCCGCCAGTAAAAATACCAGCGCCAGCAGGGTGGAAAAGCCAAGCACCATCGCCGACGAGGTGCCCACCACCTGCTTCAGGCGCGGGGGATCGTCGTGATGCTGCGCCACCAGCTTCGTGACGCCATTAAATATCCCGGCCCCGGCCAGCACGCCGAGTACGGTGACCAGTTGCCGGAAGTTACCGGCCTGGCCAACGCCCGCCGGCCCAAACGAGACGGCCAGCAGCTTGACGACCAGCAGACCGGCGCCGATTTTGACCAGCGTCGATGCCGCCGTCCACAGTGAGGCTTTTGCTAACGACATATCAGGAGAAGTAGCTCAGCAGCGAGTTAATCACCGTCCGCTGGTTCACCACAGACAGATTGTAAAACAGCGGCAGGCGTACCAGACGCTCGCTCTCCTGAGTGGTGTAGCGGTCTTCACCGCGGAATTCGCCGAACTGTTCGCCTGCCGGGCAGCTGTGCAGGGGAATGTAATGGAATACCGCGAGGATCTCCGCCTCTTTCAGCCAGGCGATCAGTCTGCTGCGATCCTCGATATCACGCAGCTTAATGTAGAACATGTGCGCGTTTTGCCCGCAGTCGGCCGGAACCGTCGGCAGTTCGATACGCCCGGCGCGCGCCAGCGGCAGCAGCGCATCATAGTAGTTCTGCCACAGCGCCAGGCGCTGCTGGTTGATGCGCTCCGCCGCTTCCAGCTGCGCCCACAGATAGGCGGCCTGCAGGTCGGACATCAGATAGCTGGAGCCAATGTCCCGCCAGGTATATTTATCCACCAGGCCGCGAAAGAACTGGCTGCGGTTGGTGCCTTTTTCGCGAATAATCTCCGCGCGTTCCACCAGCGTGCGATCGTTGATCAGCGTCGCCCCGCCCTCACCGCCGGCGGTGTAGTTTTTGGTTTCATGGAAGCTGAAGCAGCCGATATGGCCGATGGTGCCCAGCGCGCGCCCCTTGTAGGTGGACATCACCCCCTGTGCGGCGTCTTCCACCACAAACAGGTTGTATTTGTCGGCGATGGCCATGATGGTGTCCATCTCGCAGGCTACGCCGGCATAATGCACCGGGACAATCGCCCGGGTTTTATCGGTGATGGCGGCTTCGATGAGCGTTTCGTCGATATTCATCGTATCGCGACGGATATCAACGAAGACGATTTTCGCCCCGCGCAGCACAAAGGCGTTGGCGGTGGAGACAAAGGTATAGCTGGGCATAATCACTTCGTCGCCCGGCTGGATATCCAGCAGCAGCGCGGCCATCTCCAGCGAAGCCGTGCAGGAAGGGGTCAGTAGCGCTTTTGCCGTGCCAAATCGCTGCTCCATCCACTGCTGGCAGCGGCGCGTAAAGCCGCCGTCGCCGCACAGCTTGCCGCTGTTCATCGCAGACTGCATGTAATCAAGCTCGGTTCCAACCACCGGCGGCGCGTTAAATGGGATCATGGGGGTCACCTGTATAGCCAGTAGGCGGTGCTTTCCACGTTAGCACCGCTGAGAATATAACGTTTAAGCGCGGCGGTGTTGCCCATCTGGGTCGCCACCCGCAGTGTAGAAAGTCCGCGCGAGGCGGCCCAGTACCGCGCCGCCTGCATCAACTGCGCCCCGGCGCCGCATCCGGCCAGCAGGCCGATACGCGCTTCGGTCGCAGTGATCTGCCGCAGGGAGACAAAGGCGCGAATATCGCCCTCAGGATGGCGGTAAATCAGGCACTGATGATCGAAGGTGCCGCGCACCGCATTTTCAATCCACTGGGCATAGAAGCGGCCGCTGGCGTCGGCAGCGTACCAGGGCGCGCGAAAGCGGCTCATGGCAAATGCCTGCGCCGCCTGCTCGCGCAGCGGCGCAATATCCGCTTCCACGGCGACGTCTGCGCCGGCATCTGCAGGGCTGCCCACCGGCAGCGCCAGATCGACCTCACCTTCCACCAGCTGAAAACCCAGCCGCTGCAGCGCGTCCAGCCGGACGGTGTCGCTGGCGGCGATCTTCGCCTGCACTCGCGACCACCCCGCCAGCGCCTCAGGCGTCAGCCGCGGCGCGTGCTCGTCAAAGCGCACGATCGCGCTGTTCACGGCAAAGAAGCGGTTCTCCCACTCCAGGGGGTCAATACTGGCGCGGACGGGCACGGAGCAGATCCAGCAGATATTGGCCGTAGCCGGTTTTTTCCAGCCGCTTCGCCGCACGTTTGACGCCGTCGTCGTCCAGCCAGCCGTTACGCCAGCCGATCTCTTCCAGACAGGCGATTTTAAAGCCCTGGCGCTTCTCGACGGTCTGCACGAACATGCTGGCCTCGATCAGGCTATCGTGGGTGCCGGTGTCCAGCCAGGCAAAGCCGCGTCCAAGCAGTTCGACAGTCAATGCGCCATCCTCCAGATACATCTGGTTGATGGAGGTGATTTCCAGCTCGCCGCGCTCGGATGGTTTGACCCGTTTGGCATACTCCGTCACCTTGCCATCGTAGAAATAGAGACCGGTGACCGCCCAGTTCGACTTCGGCTGCTTCGGCTTCTCTTCCAGCGATAGCGCACGGAAGTTATCATCAAACTCCACCACGCCAAAGCGCTCAGGATCCATCACCTGATAGCCAAAAATCGTCGCCCCTTCCGTGCGGGCAGCGACGCTGCGCAGCTTCGGGCTAAAGCTTTGGCCGAAGAAGATATTGTCGCCTAACACCAGACACGCCGGTTCGCCGTTAAGAAAGGCTTCGCCGATGATAAACGCCTGGGCTAAACCATCCGGCGTGGGCTGTACGGCATAGTGCAGCGCAATGCCAAACTCTGAGCCATCGCCGAGCAGGCGCTGGAAATCACGTAGGTCGTCCGGCGTGGTGATAATCAGGATCTCACGGATCCCGGCCAGCATTAATACCGACAGCGGGTAGTAGATCATCGGCTTATCGTAGATCGGCAACAGCTGCTTCGATACGCCGCGGGTGATGGGATGTAGCCGCGTTCCGGAACCGCCCGCCAGAATAATACCTTTCATCATTCCCCCCAGAGATGATTAGCTTTGCAGCCCAAGACGCTCGCCCTGATAGCTTCCGTCCTGAACCCGACGCCACCAGGCCTCGTTCGCCAGATACCACGCCACGGTCTTACGCATACCGGAGGTGAAAGTCTCTGCCGGCGTCCAGCCCAGCTCGCGGGCAATCTTCGAGGCATCAATGGCATAGCGCAGATCGTGGCCCGGACGATCGGCAACGAAGGCGATCAGATCGCGATAGTGCGCCACGCCCTGCGGCTTATCCGGCGCCAGCTCTTCCAGCAGCTGACAAATGGTTTCCACCACCTCGATATTTTTCCGTTCGTTATGACCGCCGATATTGTAAGTTTCGCCCGGTTCGCCGCGGGTCGCCACCAGATACAGCGCTCTGGCGTGATCTTCCACGTACAGCCAGTCGCGGATCTGTTGTCCATTGCCATACACCGGCAGCGGCTTGCCCGCCAGCGCGTTAAGGATCGTCAGCGGGATCAGCTTCTCGGGAAAGTGATACGGGCCGTAGTTATTTGAGCAGTTGGTGATAAGCGTCGGCAGGCCATAGGTTCGCAGCCAGGCGCGCACCAGGTGGTCGCTGCTGGCTTTCGAAGCCGAATAGGGGCTGCTTGGCGCATAGGGCGTGATCTCGGTAAAGAAATCATCGCTGCCATGCAGATCGCCATACACTTCATCGGTGGAGATGTGATGGAAGCGAAACGCCGATTTTTGCGCCGTAGCCAGGGTATTCCACCAGCTACGGGCCGCCTCCAGCAGCGTATAGGTGCCCACGATATTGGTCTCGATAAACGCCGCCGGGCCGTCAATCGAACGATCGACATGGCTTTCCGCCGCCAGGTGCATCACCGTATCCGGTTGATGCTGACGAAAAATGCGATCCAGCTCGGCGCGGTCGCAGATATCCACCTGTTCAAAGGCGAAACGCGCATCCTGCGCCACCGGCGCCAGCGACATTAAATTGCCGGCGTAGGTCAGTTTATCCACCACCACCACGCGATCGGCGGTGTGCTGGATAATCTCCCGCACTACCGCCGAACCAATGAAGCCCGCGCCGCCGGTGACCAGAATGGTTCTCACCGCCACACTCCTTTGGTGTCGACGATAAACGCCTGGGTGACGCTATCGCCGCTAACGGCTTTAAATTGGTTATGATCGACCAACATCACCAGCACATCGGCGCTGGCCAGCGCCGCCTCAAGGGTCGCCAGCGTACACAGTCCATCGAGTTTCTTCGGCAGCGCGTGAATGTTGGGCTCAACCACCTGGGTCGTGCCGCTGTGCCAGCGGGCAATCTGCGCGGCAATTTCCATCGCCGGACTTTCGCGCAGGTCGTCAATATTCGGTTTAAAAGCGAGGCCAAAACAGGCGATCGTCAGTTCGCTGGCCCGCTTGTTGGTGGCATTCAGGCAGTCCGCCACCTGCGCTTTCACCTGTTCGATAACCCATTCCGGCTTGTGGTCGTTGACCTCGCGAGCGGTGCGGATCAGACGCGCCTGCTGCGGGTTTTGCGCCACGATAAACCATGGGTCGACGGCGATACAGTGGCCGCCAACACCCGGGCCCGGCTGCAGGATATTGACGCGCGGATGGCGGTTCGCCAGGCGGATCAGCTCCCAGACGTTAATCCCCTGGTCGGCGCAAATCAGCGACAGTTCGTTGGCAAAAGCGATGTTGACGTCGCGGAAGCTGTTTTCCGTCAGCTTGCACATCTCGGCGGTGCGCGAGTTGGTCACCACGCATTCGCCTTCAAGGAAGATTTTATACAGCTCGCTGGCGCGAGCGGAGCAGACCGGCGACATGCCGCCGATAACGCGGTCGTTTTTAATCAGCTCGACCATCACCTGACCGGGCAATACCCGCTCCGGGCAGTAGGCGATATTCACGTCCGCCGCTTCACCCACCTGCTGGGGGAAGCTAAGATCCGGGCGCATCTCCGCCAGCCACTCGGCCATCTGTTCGGTCGACCCGACCGGCGAAGTGGACTCGAGGATCACCAGCGACCCTTTCTTTAACGTCGGCGCAATGGATTTGGCGGCCGACTCGACAAACACCATATCCGGCTCGTGGCGATCTTTAAACGGCGTCGGCACGGCAATCAGGTAAGCATCCGCCTCCACCGGGGTGGTGGTGGCGCTTAAATACCCCTGCTCGACCGCGGTCTTCACCACGCTCGCCAGATCTGGCTCCACGATATGAATCTCTCCACGGTTAATGGTCTCCACGGCATGTTGATTAACATCAACGCCGACCACCCGCTTCTGCCGGGAGGCGAACGCGGCAGCGGTTGGCAGCCCGATATAGCCAAGGCCAATCACTGAAATGGTAGAAAAACTCATAGCGTTACCTGATTATTTTTAAGTGCAGACAAAATGCGACGACATGCTTCGCCATCGCCATAGGGATTATGCGCGCGGCTCATCGCCTGGTATGCAGCATCATCCTCCAGCAGTCGCGTCACTTCCGCGACGATGCGCTGGCTGTCGGTGCCCACCAGACACACGGTGCCGGCGGCCACCGCTTCCGGACGTTCGGTCATATCGCGCATGACCAGCACCGGCTTACCCAGCGAGGGGGCCTCTTCCTGAATGCCGCCGGAATCGGTCAGGATCAGCCAGGCGCGATCCATCAGCCAGACGAACGGCAGGTAATCCTGCGGTTCAATCAACATCACATTGTCAATATGACCAAGAATACGATTCACCGGCTCGCTGACATTAGGATTCAGGTGAACCGGATAGACAATCTGCACCTCAGGGTGGGTATGGGCTATCTCGGCCAGCGCCTGGCAGATCTGTTCAAAACCGAGCCCAAAGCTTTCCCGCCGGTGGCCGGTAACCAGAATCATCTTTTTACCGTGGCTGATGAAAGGATAGCGCTGCAGCAGGGTCTCCCGTAGCGCTTCATCACCCAGCACCCGATCCCGCACCCAGAACAGGGCGTCAATGACCGTATTCCCGGTGACCGTGATCCGACTGTCGGCAATATTTTCCCGTAGCAGGTTCTGCCGCGAGGTTTCCGTGGGGGCGAAATGGTATGTCGCCAGATGGCCGGTCAACGTACGGTTGCCTTCTTCCGGCCACGGCGAACTTAAATCGCCGGTGCGCAGGCCGGCCTCTACGTGACCCACCGGTATCCGCTGGTAAAACGCCGCCAGGCTCGCCGCCATGGTGGTGGTGGTATCGCCATGCACCAGCACCACGTCGGGTTTAAACGACTCCAGCACCGGCTTCAGCCCTTCAAGGATGCGACAGGTGATCTCGGTCAGCCCCTGCCCCGGCTTCATGATGTTGAGATCGTAGTCCGGGACAATAGAGAAAAGTTTCAACACCTGATCGAGCATCTCCCGATGCTGCGCGGTCACGCATACTTTCGCCTCAAAATGAGGATCCTTTGCCAGCGCATGGACCAGAGGCGCCATCTTGATGGCTTCCGGCCTCGTGCCAAATACAGTTAGTACTTTCACATCGATTCTCTTCGATTAGGCGATGAAGGTCATCTGCCCTTCACCACAGGCCGCAATCACAGGACACGACGACGCGATAACGCCACGCCTGCGCCGATGAGCGCACCCACAATCCCCCACATCACCATCAGAAATACACGGCGCGGGCTATCGCGTTTTACAGGTTCTTCCGGCGTCCGCAAATACCGGTAAGTCTGAAAACGCGGATCTAACGTTGGACCGACGTTCAACGTGCTCAGCATGGCGCGGTTCTGGTCGTAATCGAGGTCATATTCCGGCCCGACGGCCTGCAGGTTTTCCAGCCTGGCCTGCAGCATCGGCCTGCCCAATAAAAATAGCTCTGAATCCGGCAACTGATCGGCAGGAACATCCGTTTCGCTACGTGAAATATTGTGCTGCTGAGCCACCTTCAGCGCCTGCTCCACGCTGTGCGTCCGGCGGTTGAAGATGGCCTCGGCCACCTCTTCCTGGCGCTTCACCTGCGCCTTCATCTGCACCGTCCGCGCCGCCCAGGCGCCTTTAAGTTCGTCGTTAAGATGGCCTGCCGCCCGCTGGCTGGCGAAGGCCACATACTGACGCAACAGATTATTGGCATCCTGCCCGGTCTCGGCGGTCAGTTTGACGCTGTCGTTAATGCTCTTGGCCGCATCGCCTGGCATAAACTGGATATTGTTAATCAGGTCATCCAGCATCGCCGCATCAGCGCGGGCATTACCCGACTGACGCTGCTTGTAGTAGTCCGTTTGCAGCCAGAAATCGCGCCGGGTATCCCAGGAGGCCAGCTGCATGATGAACTCTTTATACGCTTCATCCATGGCGGAAGGCTGGTCGACCGAGGCGAGGTCGGCTTTAATGTCCAGATTGCGTAAGAACTGCTGTTGGGAATAGTATCCCCCCAACATATTGACAGTAGGCCGATCGGTGATCGCCGTGGCGCTCCACTCCTGGCGAGCAAAGAAGGTGTACACCAGCACGATGGCGGCGAAGAGTACGGCGCCGCCGACTATCCAGCCTTTTCCTGCCCATAAAGCGCGAAACAGCCCGCGAATATCCAGCTCGTTCTCAACGTTCACTGCTTGTGCTCCCGGTAATGGTTGAGTCATCACATCCCCAGCTCTACTTGGTTAGTTTCGGATTATTGCCGCTGTGTCGCCGAATTCTGCGTCTGATGCGCTTAACCAGGCGCGCCACTTTCCAGGCGCGCTTAATACAGTAGCCATAAAGAAAGAAGGCTACCAAAAAGAGAATTAACATCACCCATTCCGGCACAATGCGGGTGTATTCCGCCACGACGCCAACCAGCGCCAGCAGGGCGGCGGCCAGGGTAATCAGGACAAACGCCTGGCGGGAAGTAAACCCGGCGCGCATGATCAAATGATGAATATGCTGACGGTCCGGTGAGAAAGGACTCATGCCTTTGCGCAGGCGGCGATACATAATCGCCACCATGTCCATCAGCGGGATAGCGATAATCCACAGCGCGGTCACCGGGCTAATGGGATGCGTTTTACCTTGCGTGGTTTCCAGCAGGATCCAGATGATGGTGAAGCCAATCATCGTGCTGCCGGCGTCACCCATAAAGACTTTATAGCGGCGGCCGAGGGCGCCAAGATTGAGAAGAATATAGGGTAGAATGGCGGCGATCATCGCGAAACACCACATCGCCAGGCTGTACTGACCATCAAACCAAAGGATAATCCCGGTCGCCGCAAAAGAGACCGAAGACAGTCCGCCGAGCAGGCCGTCGATACCATCGACCATGTTGAACGCATTGATAGCGGCCCAGACGGCAAACAGCGTCAGGAAGAAGCCGAAGGGCCCCAGCACCAGTTCCCACGAGCCAAAAATAAAGCCCAAACTACTCAGATGCAGATTCCCTGCCATCATCATAATCACGGCGATCGCGGCCTGAATGACCGCGCGAATTTTCACGCTGATGTCGAAGCGATCGTCAAGCGCGCCAACCAGCACCAATACCCCCGCGCAGGCCAGATACAGCGAGGCGTGAGGAATATAATAATCGGCGATGGCGAAAGTGAAACAGATACCTGCATAAACTGAGATACCACCGACCAACGGAATCAACCCCTGATGCCGTTTGCGATAGTTGGGTTTATCCACTAACCCGATCTTTTTTGCCACTTTCCGCGCGACAAAAATAAAGAGGGTCGTGAATAAGAAAATACTGATTAATTCAGTAATAGCAGTGAGTAAATTCACAACGCATGTGCTCTCAGCATAGTTAATCCGGGAAGTATAGCGATGATGCCCCAACTCCAGAAGGGGAAAAGCAGAACATTACAAATTTATTGTATAGATTTTAGTCTGTTAAAGCTGTCTCCGCCTGCTATCCGGCGCCATTATACGACAACTTTCGTCCCGCTTTCTCTGTCTCTGGATCATACAAACCCCAAAATGAAAACGCCACGCAAAGGCGTGGCGTTTTTGGCTTTTTTTACCTTACGAGCGCTTCATCATATCGAAGAAGTCATCATTCGTCTTGGTCATTGCCAGCTTATTGATGAGGAATTCCATCGCATCAATCTCACCCATCGGATGGATAATTTTGCGCAGGATCCACATTTTCTGCAGCTCTTCCTGAGTGGTAAGCAGCTCTTCTTTACGGGTACCGGAACGGTTGTAGTCGATAGCCGGGAAGACGCGTTTTTCAGCAATCTTACGAGAGAGGTGCAGTTCCATGTTACCGGTGCCTTTAAACTCTTCGTAGATAACTTCGTCCATTTTGGAACCGGTGTCGATCAGCGCCGTGGCGATGATGGTCAGGCTACCGCCCTCCTCGACGTTACGTGCCGCACCAAAGAAACGCTTCGGACGGTGCAGGGCGTTGGCGTCCACACCACCGGTCAACACTTTACCGGAAGCCGGAACCACGGTGTTGTAGGCACGCGCCAGACGGGTAATGGAGTCGAGCAGGATGATAACGTCTTTCTTGTGTTCAACCAGACGTTTCGCTTTCTCAATAACCATCTCGGCAACCTGCACGTGACGGGATGCCGGCTCGTCAAAGGTGGAAGCAACCACTTCACCTTTCACCAGACGCTGCATCTCGGTCACTTCTTCCGGACGTTCGTCGATCAGCAGTACCATCAGGACACAGTCCGGGTGGTTGTATGCGATGCTCTGCGCGATGTTCTGCAGCAGCATGGTTTTACCGGCTTTCGGCGGCGCGACGATCAGACCACGCTGGCCGCGGCCAATCGGGGAGGCCAGATCCAGTACGCGAGCGGTTAAGTCTTCGGTAGAACCGTTACCACGCTCCATACGCAGGCGAGAGTTCGCGTGCAGCGGCGTTAAGTTCTCGAACAGGATCTTGTTACGCGCGTTTTCCGGCTTGTCGTAGTTAACTTCGTTAACTTTCAGCAGCGCAAAGTAACGTTCACCCTCTTTCGGAGGACGAATCTTACCGGAAATGGTGTCACCAGTGCGGAGGTTGAAACGGCGGATTTGGCTGGGGGATACGTAGATGTCGTCAGGGCCGGCGAGGTAGGAGCTGTCTGCGGAGCGGAGGAATCCAAATCCATCCTGCAGTATCTCCAGTACGCCGTCGCCAAAGATATCTTCGCCACTCTTCGAATGCTGCTTGAGGATGGCAAAAATAATATCCTGCTTACGCATACGAGCCAGGTTTTCCAGCCCCATATTTTCGCCGAGAGTAATCAGCTCAGAAACCGGCGTATTCTTTAATTCGGTAAGATTCATAGTGGTGTGGGTTCTTAAACTCGGGGTAAATCTCGAACTTAATGTTGTGAATGGTATGGCAGGAACTTCCATGCCTGTTAACGGCCTTCATCTCGTGTCTGTACGTTGCCTGGTCACAGGAAAGAACGCAGAACTGAAACGACTAGACGGAATGAGTGAAAAGCCCGGAATTATTAGCTTCACGCGCATTTATGCGGGATGCTTCGGGTAAAACAAGATTCAAACAAGGTATGTTTAAAACGAAGTCTGTGGATTAACTTAGCACGACTCCAGCCGGGCGTCCAGAGTTCCGCAAAAAATAGGAATCTGGACGCCGGAACAGCAATTCGCTTACGCCAGGTTAGCGTCGAGGAACTCTTTCAGCTGACCCTTGGACAGGGCGCCAACTTTAGTGGCCGCCACTTCGCCGTTTTTAAACAGCAGCAGGGTTGGGATACCGCGAATGCCGTATTTCGGCGCAGTGCCCGGGTTCTGGTCAATGTTCAGCTTAGCTACGGTCAGTTTGCCCTGATACTCTTCAGCGATCTCATCCAGAATCGGGGCGATCATTTTGCACGGACCACACCACTCTGCCCAGAAATCGACGAGGGTCAGCCCGTCAGCCTTGAGTACGTCCGTGTCAAAACTGTCGTCAGTCAGGTGAATAATTTTATCGCTCATATTTAACTCCACAGGAATAAGCCTGGTGTGTTGGTGTCGTAGCCATCAACGACGCGCTGCGGCTACGTTATGCACGCTATTCTTCAGGATACCTCAATTCTCTGGCCTGCCAACTGGCGCAATCCATCATGGACTCGCCTGTTGACGCCAGGGTGCCCGAACGCGAACTGCATGCTGCAGATTTATCGCTCCCGACTCGCTTAGTAGTCTAAGCTATCCTGGATTCGTTCAGTTACCGTAGACGTACCTTGAATAATTTCGTACACCGCCAACGAAAGGTTGACGTTATTTCACCGGATACGCTTTCTTAATGCAATAGTTAGCTGATATTCTACCACACTATGAGCAAAACACATTTAACAGAACAGAAGTTTTCCGACTTCGCCCTGCACCCGGCAGTCATTGAAGCCCTTGAAAAGAAAGGGTTTCATAATTGCACACCCATTCAGGCCCTCGCCCTTCCGCTGACGCTGGAAGGCCGCGATGTCGCCGGGCAGGCGCAAACCGGTACCGGTAAAACGATGGCGTTCCTGACGTCAACGTTTCATTATCTTCTCTCTCACCCGGCTATCGCCGATCGCCAGGTTAACCAACCGCGCGCGCTGATTATGGCGCCGACGCGTGAACTGGCGGTACAGATCCACGCCGACGCTGAGCCACTGGCGCAAGCCACCGGTCTGAAGCTGGGTCTAGCTTACGGCGGCGACGGCTACGATAAGCAGTTGAAAGTGCTGGAAAGCGGCGTCGATATTCTGATCGGCACCACTGGTCGTCTGATCGATTACGCGAAGCAGAACCACATTAACCTCGGCGCCATTCAGGTTGTCGTGCTGGACGAAGCCGATCGCATGTACGATCTCGGCTTTATTAAAGATATCCGCTGGCTGTTCCGCCGCATGCCGCCGGCCACTCAGCGCCTGAACATGCTGTTCTCCGCGACCCTTTCTTATCGCGTCCGCGAACTGGCGTTCGAACAAATGAATAACGCCGAGTACGTTGAAGTCGAGCCGGAACAGAAAACGGGCCACCGTATTAAAGAAGAGCTCTTCTACCCGTCCAACGAAGAAAAAATGCGCCTGCTGCAGACGCTGCTGGAAGAAGAGTGGCCCGATCGCGCCATCGTTTTCGCCAATACCAAGCACCGTTGCGAAGATATCTGGGGCCATCTCGCCGCCGACGGCCATCGCGTAGGTCTGCTGACCGGCGACGTGGCGCAGAAAAAACGTCTGCGCATTCTCGAAGAATTTACCCGTGGCGACCTCGATATTCTGGTCGCGACCGATGTTGCCGCCCGTGGCTTACATATTCCGGCCGTGACTCACGTCTTTAACTACGATCTGCCGGACGACTGCGAAGATTACGTTCACCGCATCGGCCGTACCGGTCGCGCTGGCGCCAGCGGTCACTCCATTAGCCTCGCCTGCGAAGAGTATGCGCTGAATCTGCCGGCGATCGAAACCTATATTGGTCACTCAATTCCGGTCAGCAAGTACAACCCGGACGCGCTGATGACCGACCTGCCTAAGCCGCTGCGTCTGACCCGTGCGCGCCCAGGCAACGGCCCGCGCCGTAACGGTCCACCGCGCAATCGTCGTCGTTCAGGTTAAGAGATCTATGCCATACGCTCAGTCATTCAGAATCTGCCAGGGCGACCTTCCTCTGGCGACCCGCTCAGTGATGTGGATCGGGCCTAAGCGCCCCGCCGACCAGGGAGCCTTCTGAACGATGAAGAGTATGAGCTCCACCTCGCTATATGCCGCCATTGATTTGGGCTCTAATAGTTTCCATATGTTGGTGGTGCGCGAGGTGGCGGGCAGCATCCAGACGCTGAGCCGCATTAAGCGTAAGGTTCGACTGGCCGCCGGCCTGAATAGCGACAACACCCTCTCCGCAGAAGCGATGGAACGGGGTTGGCAGTGCTTACGCCTGTTTGCCGAGCGCCTGCAGGATATTCCGCCGACGCAAATCCGCGTCGTGGCCACCGCCACGCTGCGTCTTGCCGTCAATGCGGGTGATTTTCTGGCGAAAGCGCAGGAGATCCTCGGCACTCCAGTGCAAGTGATCAGCGGCGAAGAAGAAGCGCGCCTGATTTACCAGGGTGTCGCCCACACCACCGGCGGCGCCGATCAGCGCCTGGTGGTCGATATCGGCGGCGCCAGCACCGAGCTGGTGACCGGGACCGGCGCACAAACAACCTCGCTGTTTAGCCTGTCGATGGGCTGTGTCACCTGGCTTGAACGCTATTTTGCCGACCGTAGTCTGACGAAAGAGAATTTCGATCTCGCCGAAGCGGCTGCGCGCGAGGTGCTACTGCCCGTCGCCGATGTGCTGCGCTATCACGGATGGAAAGTGTGCGTTGGCGCCTCCGGCACCGTTCAGGCTCTGCAGGAAATTATGATGGCGCAGGGGATGGATGAACGAATCACCCTCGCCAAACTCCAGCAGCTTAAACAGCGCGCTATCCAGTGCGGACGTCTGGAAGAGCTGGAGATCGAAGGCTTAACCCTTGAGCGGGCGCTGGTGTTTCCTAGCGGGCTGGCGATCCTGATCGCTATCTTCAGCGAACTGAATATTCAGTGTATGACCCTCGCGGGCGGCGCGTTACGCGAAGGCCTGGTGTACGGCATGCTGCATCTCTCCGTTGAGCAGGACATCCGCAGCCGCACGCTGCGTAATATTCAGCGTCGTTTTATGATCGACACCGAACAGGCCCAGCGCGTCGGCGGCCTTGCCAGTCATCTGCTCAGTCAGTTGGATGGCAGCTGGGAGCTGGATCCGCTAAGCCGTGATTTACTCCTTAGCGCCTGTGCGCTGCATGAGATTGGGCTGAGCGTGGATTTTAAGCGCGCGCCGCAGCACGCCGCCTATCTGGTCAATAACCTCGACCTGCCGGGCTTTACCCCGGCGCAGAAGAAGCTGATTGCCACGCTGCTCCTTAACCAGACTAACGCTATCGACCTCTCTTCGCTTCATCAACAGAATGCCGTCCCACCGCGGGTGGCTGAGCATCTGTGTCGTCTGCTGCGACTGGCAATCCTGTTTGCCAGCCGGCGGCGCGACGATCTGTTGCCCGCCATTCAGCTGACCGCTCAAGACGAACAACTGACGCTGATATTGCCGGGAAACTGGCTGGATGAACATCCGCTGGGTCGGGAGATGGTCGATCAGGAGTGTCAGTGGCAAAGCTACGTCCACTGGATACTTCGGGTCGCCAGCGGCGATACGCTGAAATAATATCCAGCCAGGAGGGCGGATGCGGGAAGAACTGGATTTCAAATCGCTACGCTTTTTCTCTGCGCTCTACCGCTTGGGCAATGTTTCCCCAGCAGCGGACGCGCTCGATATCAGCCAGCCCACCGGCAGCCTTTTGCTGAAAAAACTACGAGATCATTTTGCTGACCCGCTGTTTGTCCGGGTCGGGCAGCGGATGATCCCGACGCCGCGAGCGGACGCGATCGCCCCCACCATCTCGACTCTTCTCCAGCTTGCCGATAACGATTTAGCGGTCAAACCTGAATTTCTTCCCCAGCAGAGCCAGCGTAATTTTACGATCGGTATGACCGATATCAGCCAAATGACGCTGCTGCCTTTATTGCAAATTGCGCTCCAGCAGCAGGCGGCGGACGGGATCACCTTTACGGTACAGAATCTGGATGAGCAGACCCTCAACGCCCTCGAATCCGGGAAATGCGATCTCGCGATCGGCTATCTGACGCAGCTTCCGGAAAGCGTCTACCAGCAACATCTCTTCGATCAATCATATGTCTGCCTGGCTGCGGAAAACCATCCTCGCATTCGTGCACAGCTCCGCGCCGAAGACTGGCGCCAGGAAAAGCATCTGGCGATCCGCGTGGAGGGGACTGCCCATGGCGATATGGATAAGCTGCTTGATGAGCACCACATGCCCCGGCGCATTGCGCTAACGTTACCAAGTTTTTTAGGTACCGGTGAGCTGGTGGCCGAAAGCGATATGATTGCCGTCGTCCCGGAACAGGTGGCGCGGCATATCACCCGGCGCTATCCCTGCCGCAGCTGGCCGCTGCCTTTTCCCCTCGCCAAAATCGCCATCCGTCAGGTCTGGCATCAGCGGCTGCACCGCGATCCCGGACATATCTGGCTACGCTCGCTGATCGCTACGCTTGCCGATCCCGCACAGCAGAGTACTTCTATTAAAATCTAAGTAACAAAATACGCCCGTGTATTGGTTTTATTAATAACCCCTATTACGTTTGGTTTATTGCTGGTAATACGTGAAAGCTTTTATTCTCCTCGCATCAAGCCACACTGACTCATATCGCAAGGAAAATATCATGCGCGGAAAAATTGCTTTAGAAGAACACGTATCCACTCCTGAAAATAACCGTCTGTGGGATTCATCTGGTGAAGCAGGTCGTAACGGCACAGAATATATGAAAGATGTTGAACGCCGCCTGCTGGATCGCAGCATTCAGCTGGAAGAAATGGCGCAGCGTCATATTGATCATGTAATTCTTTCTCTGACTTCACCTGGCGCCCAGTCTATTTTAGATAAAGCCAAAGCCGTCTCTTTTGCCCGCGATACCAACGATTTTATCGTTGAGAATTATGTTAAGCCAAATCCGGACAAATTCAGCGCCTTCGCCACCCTGGCATTGCAGAACCCGGAAGCCGCGGCGGAAGAGCTGGAGCGCGCCGTGAAAAAGTTAGGCATGAAAGGTGCGCTGATCAACGGCTACACCAACGTTAAAGATAGCGAGCATGGCCTCTATCTTGATGACGAATCCATGCTGGTATTCTGGGATAAGGTCAACGAGCTGAACGTGCCTGTCTATCTGCATCCTCGTGAACCGCTGGAAGGCCCGGCGCGCGGCATCTATACCGGTTACGAAAGCCTGATCGGCTCTGCCTGGGGCTTCGCTCAGGAAACGGCAGTGCATGCTATTCGTCTGATGATGAGCGGTCTGTTCGATCGTTATCCTAACCTCAATCTGGTGCTGGGTCACCTCGGCGAAGGGCTGGTACATATGCTGCCGCGCACTCAACATCGTCTCTATCGTCAGCGTTTCGGCTGCGGTCTGGGTAAAGCGGAAAAACCGTTAATGCACTACCTGCAGAATAACTTCATCGTTACCACCAGCGGCCATTTCAATACCCATTCACTGAATAATGCTATTGAAGTCATGGGCGCCGATCGCGTGATGTTCTCTGTCGATTATCCGTATGAAGATATTCATCAGGCCTGCGACTGGTTTGATCCTTTAGAACTTGAAGCAGGCCTGAAAGAGAAAATCGCCTGGGGTAATGCCAGCCGCGTATTTAACATTAAATAATTAATTTAAATATTTCAGGGCCTGTATATTCAGGCCCTGATTTTTATTAGGGAAAATAAATTATGGCTATAGGTATATTTGTCTGTAGCGGCTCGCTTCTCGTCGGTGCGCTGGCGGGCGCTTCACTGAATCGTTTTATTCCGGAACATTTCAAAAAAACCTTACCGTTGATCGCCGGACTGATCTCAATCAGTATGGGCATATTCTTTGTCAATAAATTGCATAACCTGCCGCCGATTGCCTTGGCTATTATTGTCGGCACGATTATCGGCGGCCTGTTGAATATTGAAAAATGGATTGAACGAGCCGGAACAACGCTGCGCAGCCCCATTGAACGTATCTTTCCGGCGCAGTCCAGCGCCAGCGTCGGTGCGGAAGATTTTATGAATCAGTTTATCGCCGTGCTGATCCTGTTCTGCGCCAGCGGTACCGGCATCTTCGGCGCCTTAACCGAAGGGATGACCGGCGACCCGACCATTCTGCTGACCAAGTCGATCCTCGACTTTTTTACTGCCGCGATTTTCGCCTCCACGCTGGGGTATATCATCACCGTGATCTTTATTCCCCAGCTGATTGTTTTCGTTATCCTGTTTTTCGCGGCACCCTTTTTCATGGCGTTAATCAATCCGTCGATGATCGCCGACTTCACCGCCTGCGGCGGCATCATTATGCTGGCGACCGGTTTCCGTCTGTGCGGGATCCGTGCCTTCCCTACCGCCAATATGCTGCCCTCGCTAATACTGGTGATGCCCTTCTCCGCCGCCTGGCAGCAGTTTATCGCCTGAGACGCTAAGCTTTTTTCGCCTTTGCCAGCATCGCCCGAATATTAGCGACGTTGGCCTGGCCTTTTTGCATCCGCTCTTCAGGCGTAATGGTTTTGCGTGCCTGCTCCCAGATAAGGTCGTCCTGAGGGAGCTCCAGCAGAAAACGACTCGGTTCAGGACGCACCAGCTCGCCATATTGCCGGCGCTCCTTACAGAGCGTAAAGGTCAGCTCTTTCTGCGCACGGGTGATGCCAACGTAGGCTAACCGTCGCTCTTCATCGACGTTATCTTCATCAATGCTGCTTTGGTGCGGCAGCAATCCCTCTTCCATTCCCACCAGATAAACGTAGGGGAACTCCAGCCCCTTTGACGCATGGAGAGTCATCAGCTGCACCTGATCCAGCTCTTCATCCGATTCGCCGCGCTCCATCATGTCGCGCAGGGTAAAGCGGGTGACCACCTGGGTCAGGGTCATCGGCTCATCGATTTCGCTGCCTTCCAGCATCTCGGTCATCCAGGTAAACAGCTGGTTGACGTTTTTCATGCGCATTTCCGCGGCTTTCGGGCTGGGCGAGGTTTCATATAGCCAGGATTCGTAGTCGATCCCGCGAATCAAATCGCGCACGGCGTTGACCGGCTCGCGTTCGGCCAGCTGCTGGATCTCGCGTAGCCAGTGGGTGAAGCGGGTGAGGGATTCATAGCCGCGCCCGGTCAGCGTCTGGCTGAGACCCATATCAAAGCTGGCGGTGAACAATCCTTTGTTGCGGCCCATCGCCCACTCACCGAGCTTTTGCAGCGTCGCCGGGCCGATCTCGCGCTTCGGCGTGTTGACGATACGCAGGAAGGCGCTGTCGTCGTCCGGGTTGGTCAGCACGCGCAGATAGGCCAGCAGATCTTTAATTTCCGGACGCGAAAAGAACGACGTGCCGCCGGAGATTTTGTACGGGATGCGGTTCTGCATCAGCATCTTTTCAAAGACCCGCGACTGGTGATTGCCGCGATAAAGGATCGCGTAGTCTTTGTAATTGGTTTTATTAATGAAGTGGTGGGCGATCAGCTCCCCGGCCACGCGCTCCGCTTCATGATCTTCATTGTTGGCGGAGAGCACTTTCAGCTCTGCGCCATATCCCAGTTCGGAGAACAGCCGCTTTTCAAAGACGTGAGGGTTATTGGCGATCAAAATGTTGGCGGCTTTCAGAATACGCCCGGATGAGCGGTAGTTCTGCTCAAGCTTGATCACCTGCAGCGCCGGGAAGTCCTGGCTGAGCAGCACCAGGTTCTGCGGCCGCGCGCCGCGCCACGAGTAGATCGACTGGTCGTCATCGCCCACCACGGTAAAGCGCGCCCGCTGACCCACCAGCAGTTTCACCAGCTCATACTGGCTGGTATTGGTATCCTGATACTCATCCACCAGCAGGTAGCGGATCTTATTTTGCCAGCGCTCGCGCACCTCCTCGTTGCGCTGCAGCAGCAGCGTTGGCAGCAGGATCAGATCGTCAAAATCGAGGACATTGCAGGCCTTCATGTGCGCGTCGTATAGCCCATAGCAGTGGGCGAAAATACGATCCCGTTCGCCTTTCGCGCCAGCGGCGGCCTGCGCCGGGGTTTTTAGATCGTTTTTCCAGTTGGAGATCGTCGAGATCAGCTGCTGAAGCACCACTTTGTCATCTTCGATCAACCCTTCGGTCAGTTCCTTAAGCAGCGCCACCTGGTCGGTATCGTCGAATAAGGAAAAGTTAGACTTCATACCCAGCGCAGCGTATTCGCGCTTAATGATATCCAGCCCCAAAGTGTGGAAGGTGGAAATCATCAGCCCACGCGCCTCTTTGCGCCCCAGCGTTTGCCCAACGCGCTCTTTCATCTCGCGCGCGGCTTTGTTGGTAAAGGTCACGGCCGCGATATGGCGCGCCTGATAGCCGCAGCCGCGGATCAGGTGGGCGATTTTATTCGTAATAACGCGGGTCTTACCGGAACCGGCGCCCGCCAGCACCAGGCACGGTCCGGTGACGAATTCGACGGCTTGTTGTTGGCCAGGGTTTAAACGCATGGGAGTCTTGCTCAATCTTCGAACGGGGTGGGGATTGTAGCAGAAAGCGGAGCCGAGATTTACTGACTGATGGTAAAGTGTCAGCCACACAAACCATCCTGAGAATGATGTCATGGCAAAAAGCGCAGCGGCCCTGCATATCCTGGTCAAAGAAGAGAAACTGGCGCTGGAGATCCTCGCCAAACTGGAGCGGGGCGTCAGCTTCGATCATCTGGCGAAACGCTATTCTAAATGTCCGTCTGGCCGCAACGGCGGCGACTTAGGCGAGTTTCAGCAAGGCGCGATGGTCGGTCCGTTTGATCAAGCCGTCTTCAGCTGTCCGCTGCTCAAACCCTATGGCCTGGTGAAAACCAAATTCGGCTACCACATCATCAAGGTGCTGTATCGCCGCTAGCGCGTGATACTATGGCGCCCTGATTTATCCCAACTCACTCAAGGCGCAATCATGGCTAAAACCGCGGCAGCACTGCATATCCTGGTAAAAGAAGAGAAACTGGCGCTCGATCTGCTCGAGCAGCTCAAAAACGGCGCCGATTTCGGCAAGCTGGCAAAGAAACACTCCATTTGTCCGTCAGGCAAACGCGGCGGCGATCTGGGTGAGTTCCGCCAGGGCCAGATGGTACCGGCCTTCGATAAAGTGGTCTTCTCCTGCCCTGAACTGGAGCCAACCGGCCCGCTGCATACCCAGTTCGGCTACCACATCATCAAAGTGCTGTACCGGAAATAATAAAAAAACCCGGGAATCTTAATCTCCGGGTTTTTGCCCGATGGCGCTTCGCTTATCAGGCCTACTAAACAAATCCATGCCTCTATGGATTTCGGCTTGCCGGAAGGCGGCAAGGAAGTACATCCCCAGCAACAAAGATTACTATGTGACTGGGGTGTACGTACCGTAGCCAACGCATCGGCAAGTCGAAAGACGACGAGGAATTAGCCGGCTACCGCGATACGCTTCATATCGGTCATATAACCGCGCAGTTTCTTACCAACCTGCTCGATAGCGTGGCTGCGAATCGCTTCGTTCACATCGCGCAGCTGCGCGTTATCTACCGCGCCTTCGGCAATCGCTGTGCCCAGGTCGCCGGTCTGCAGGGTGGTCATGAACTCTTTCAGCAGCGGTACGCAAGCGTAAGAGAACAGGTAGTTACCATATTCAGCGGTATCGGAAATAACCACGTTCATCTCATACAGACGCTTACGGGCGATGGTGTTGGCGATAAGCGGCAGCTCATGCAGTGATTCGTAGTAAGCAGACTCTTCGATGATGCCGGAGGCCACCATGGTTTCGAAGGCCAGCTCAACACCCGCTTTCACCATCGCGATCATCAGAACGCCTTTATCGAAGTACTCCTGCTCGCCGATTTTGCCTTCATATTGCGGCGCGGTTTCGAAGGCGGTTTTGCCGGTCTCTTCACGCCAGGTCAGCAGTTTCTTATCATCATTCGCCCAGTCCGCCATCATGCCGGAGGAGAATTCGCCGGAGATAATGTCGTCCATGTGTTTCTGGAACAGCGGCGCCATGATCTCTTTCAGCTGCTCGGACAGCGCATAAGCGCGCAGTTTCGCCGGGTTGGAGAGGCGATCCATCATCAGGGTGATGCCGCCCTGCTTCAGCGCTTCGGTGATGGTTTCCCAGCCGAACTGAATCAGTTTTTCTGCATACGCCGGATCGGTACCTTCCGCCACCAGCTTGTCGAAGCACAGCAGAGAACCCGCCTGCAGCATGCCGCAAAGGATGGTTTGCTCGCCCATCAGGTCAGATTTCACTTCCGCCACGAAGGAAGATTCCAGCACGCCCGCGCGGTGGCCGCCTGTCGCCGCAGCCCATGCTTTGGCAATCGCCATACCTTCGCCTTTCGGGTCGTTTTCCGGGTGTACCGCGATAAGCGTCGGTACGCCGAAACCGCGTTTGTACTCTTCACGCACTTCGGTGCCCGGGCACTTCGGCGCCACCATCACCACGGTGATGTCTTTACGGATTTGCTCGCCCACTTCCACGATGTTGAAGCCGTGGGAGTAACCCAGCGCTGCGCCGTCTTTCATCAGCGGCTGTACGGAGCGCACAACGTCTGAGTGCTGTTTGTCCGGCGTCAGGTTAACCACCAGGTCGGCCTGCGGGATCAGCTCTTCATAAGTGCCGACTTTGAAGCCGTTTTCAGTCGCTTTACGCCAGGAGGCGCGCTTCTCAGCGATCGCTTCTTTACGCAGCGCATAGGAGATATCCAGGCCGGAGTCACGCATGTTCAGACCCTGGTTCAGGCCCTGCGCGCCGCAGCCGACGATGACCACTTTTTTACCCTGAAGGTAGCTTGCGCCATCGGCGAATTCGTCGCGCGCCATAAAGCGGCATTTGCCCAGCTGTGCCAGCTGCTGGCGCAGGTTCAGTGTATTAAAGTAGTTAGCCATGTCTGTAACTCCGTGATGTTGTGTCGTGCTTATTGTTCGGTTCGCTTTTGCGAGAATGAACTTACTATATGACAGGAATTTTATTGCGGAAATTGATATATTCACAACGTCACGTTGCATTTTATGAAATACAAAACCGGGGAGTACGCGCCGTGGATTTACGCGATCTGAAAACCTTTCTGCATCTGGCGGAAAGCCGCCATTTTGGCCGCAGCGCGCGGGCCATGCACGTCAGCCCGTCGACGCTTTCGCGCCAGATCCAACGCCTGGAAGAGGACCTCGGCCAGCCGCTGTTCGTGCGAGATAATCGCACGGTGACCCTTACCGAAGCCGGGGAAGAGTTACGTACCTTTGCCCAGCAAACTTTATTGCAGTACCAGCAGCTTCGTCACGTCATCGATCAGCAGGGCCCTTCGCTCTCCGGCGAGCTGCATATCTTCTGCTCTGTCACCGCCGCCTATAGCCATCTGCCGCCGATCCTCGACCGCTTTCGCGCCGCGCACCCCTCGGTGGAGATCAAGCTCTCGACCGGCGACGCCGCCGACGCTATGGAGAAGGTCGTCACCGGCGAAGCCGACCTGGCGATTGCCGGTAAGCCGGAGACTCTGCCAGGGTCGGTGGCGTTTTCGATGCTGGAGAACCTCGCCGTGGTGTTAATTGCCCCGGCCCTTCCCTGCCCGGTGCGCAACCAGGTGACCGTCGAGCGCCCCGACTGGTCGACAGTGCCCTTTATCATGGCCGACCAGGGGCCGGTACGTCGGCGCATCGAGCTGTGGTTTCGGCGGCATAAAATCAGCAATCCGTCGATCTACGCCACCGTCGGCGGGCACGAAGCGATGGTGTCGATGGTCGCCCTGGGATGCGGCGTGGCGCTGCTGCCGGAAGTGGTGCTGGAGAACAGTCCGGAGCCGGTACGCAACAGGGTGATGATCCTGGAGCGCAGCGATGAGCAAACGCCGTTTGAGCTGGGTGTTTGCGCACAAAAAAAGCGGCTGCATGAGCCGCTTATTGATGCTTTCTGGAAAATTCTTCCCAACCACTAACCCGCGAGGAAAAAGCGGAATGCCGGGTTATGCGTTTCGTCGTGGCACTCATAGCCCAGCTCATTGAGACGAGTTTCAAAGTCCGGCTCGTGCTCGCCCAACTCGAAGGCCGCCAGTACCCGACCATAGTCAGTGCCGTGGCTGCGGTAGTGGAACAGTGAAATATTCCAGTGGGTGCCAAGGGTATGCAGGAATTTCAGCAGCGCCCCCGGCGATTCCGGAAACTCGAAGCTGAACAGCCGCTCCTGCAGCGCTTTTGACGGCCGGCCGCCGACCATATAGCGCACATGCAGCTTAGCCATCTCATCATCAGAGAGATCCACCACGCTGTAGCCGCCGTCGTTCAGTAACTGGAGGATCTCTTTGCGCTCTTCCAGGCCACGACTCAGGCGTACCCCGACAAAAATACAGGCGTCTTTGGCATCGGCAAAGCGGTAGTTGAACTCCGTCACCGAGCGGCCCCCCAGTAGCTGGCAAAACTTCAAAAAGCTACCTTTCTCTTCCGGGATCGTCACCGCCAGCAGCGCTTCCCGCTGTTCCCCGAGCTCGCAGCGCTCGGACACGTAGCGCAGGCCGTGGAAGTTGACGTTGGCCCCGGACAGAATATGAGCCAGACGCTCGCCGCGGATGTTATGCTGGGCGATATACTTTTTCATCCCCGCCAGCGCCAGCGCGCCGGAAGGCTCCGCCACCGCCCGCACATCTTCGAACAGATCCTTCATCGCCGCGCAGATAGCATCGCTATCGACGGTGATGATATCGTCCAGATACTCCTGGCATAAACGGAACGTTTCATCGCCGATGCGTTTGACCGCCACGCCTTCGGCAAACAAGCCGACGCGCGGCAGATCCACCGGATGGCCTGCGTCCAGCGCCGCCTTCAGGCAAGCAGAATCTTCCGCCTCCACCGCGATCACTTTGATCTGCGGCATCAGCTGCTTGATCAGCACCGCCACGCCCGCTGCCAGACCGCCGCCGCCCACCGGGACGAATACGCGGTCAATATGGGCATCCTGCTGCAGCAGCTCCAGCGCCAGGGTTCCCTGTCCGGCGATGACCATCGGGTGATCGAACGGCGGCACCCAGGTAAAACCCTGCTGTTGCGCCAGCTCAATCGCTCTCGCCTTCGCTTCGTCAAAGTTGGCGCCGTGCAGCAGCACTTCGCCGCCAAAGCCGCGAACGGCATCGACTTTGATATCGGCGGTCGCTACCGGCATCACGATCAGCGCCTTAACGCCCAGCCGCGATGCGGAAAACGCCACGCCCTGGGCATGGTTGCCCGCCGAAGCGGTGATCACCCCGTGGGATTTCTGTTCGGCAGTCAGGCTGGACATCATCGCGTAAGCGCCGCGCAGCTTAAAGCTGTGTACCGGCTGGCGATCTTCACGCTTCACCAGAATAACGTTATCCAGCCGCGACGAGAGCTTATCCATTTTTTGCAGCGGCGTTTTCTGCACCGCTTCATAAACCGGCGCGCGCAGCACTGCTCGCAGGTACTCGGCGCCCTCAGGGGCGCCGGACAAGGGTTGTGAATCCGCCATGATTAGCCACCCAGCTTGGATTTATCGCGTACCGCGCCTTTGTCGGCGCTGGTCGCCAGGCTGGCGTAGGCGCGAAGGGCAAAGGAGACCTGACGCTGGCGATTCTTCGGCGTCCACGCCTGGTCGCCACGCGCTTCCTGGGCTTCACGACGCGCCGCAATTTCCGCATCGCTCAGCTGCAGCTGGATGCTGCGGTTCGGAATATCAATCGCGATCATGTCGCCATCTTCAATGAGCGCAATGTTGCCGCCGCTCGCCGCTTCCGGAGAGACGTGACCGATAGAGAGCCCTGAGGTGCCGCCGGAGAAACGGCCATCGGTGATCAGCGCGCACGCTTTGCCCAGCCCCATCGACTTCAGGAAGCTGGTGGGGTAAAGCATCTCCTGCATCCCCGGCCCGCCTTTCGGCCCTTCGTAGCGGATCACCACGACGTCGCCTTCCACGACTTTACCGCCGAGGATGGCCTCAACCGCATCGTCCTGGCTCTCATATACTTTCGCCGGACCGGTAAATTTCAGGATGCTGTCGTCCACGCCGGCGGTTTTCACGATACAACCGTTTTCTGCGAAATTGCCGTACAGCACCGCCAGGCCGCCGTCCTTGCTGTAAGCGTGTTCCAGAGAACGGATACAGCCTTCGGCGCGATCGTCATCCAGGGTATCCCAGCGGCAGTCTTGCGAGAACGCCTGGGTGGTACGGATGCCCGCCGGGCCGGCGCGGAACATTTTTTTCACCGCGTCGTCCTGGGTCACCATCACATCGTACTGTTCCAGGGTCTGCGGCAGCGTCAGGCCAAGGACGTTTTTGACCTCGCGATTCAGCAGCCCGGCACGGTCCAGCTCGCCCAGAATGCCCAGCACGCCGCCGGCGCGATGCACATCTTCCATATGGTATTTCTGCGTGCTCGGCGCCACCTTACACAGCTGCGGCACTTTGCGGGAGAGCTTATCGATATCGCTCATGGTGAAGTCGATTTCAGCTTCCTGCGCCGCCGCCAGCAGGTGCAGAACGGTATTGGTGGAGCCGCCCATGGCGATATCCAGCGTCATAGCGTTCTCAAAGGCCGCCTTGCTGGCGATATTGCGCGGCAGCGCGGAAGCGTCATCCTGCTCGTAATAGCGTTTGGTCAGCTCCACGATACGTTTCCCGGCGTTTAGGAACAGCTCCTTACGATCGGCGTGGGTCGCCAGCAGAGAGCCGTTGCCCGGCTGCGACAGGCCCAGCGCTTCGGTCAGGCAGTTCATGGAGTTCGCCGTGAACATCCCGGAACAGGAGCCGCAGGTCGGGCAGGCGGAGCGTTCCACCTGATTACTCTGCTCGTCGGACACTTTCGGATCCGCCCCCTGAATCATCGCATCCACCAGGTCAAGCTTGATGATTTTATCTGACAGCTTGGTCTTCCCGGCTTCCATCGGGCCGCCGGACACAAAGATCACCGGAATGTTCAGGCGCAGGGAAGCCATCAGCATCCCCGGGGTGATTTTGTCGCAGTTGGAGATACAAACCATGGCATCAGCGCAGTGGGCGTTAACCATATACTCCACCGAGTCGGCGATCAGCTCGCGGGATGGCAGTGAATAGAGCATACCCCCGTGGCCCATAGCGATCCCATCATCCACTGCGATGGTGTTGAATTCTTTGGCCACGCCACCGGCGGCTTCAATCTGCTCGGCAACCAGTTTGCCGAGATCGCGCAGGTGCACGTGCCCGGGGACAAACTGGGTAAAGGAGTTAACGACGGCGATAATCGGTTTGCCGAAATCGGCATCGGTCATTCCGGTTGCGCGCCACAACGCGCGGGCGCCCGCCATATTGCGGCCATGTGTGGTGGTGGCGGAACGGTACTTAGGCATGCTCTTTTTACTCCCATCTGTGTTTATTCAATGGGACGGTGCGTGCCGTCCCATTTTTAATTACTTACTTACCGGATCCAACCAGCCCCATTTATCTTCTGTTTCACCGGTGAAGAGGCCAAAGAAGGCTTCCTGAATGCGTTTGGTTACCGGACCGCGACGGCCTGCGCCGACCTGGATGCCGTCCACGCTGCGTACCGGGGTGATTTCCGCCGCAGTGCCGGACATGAAGACTTCATCCGCCAGATACAGGGATTCACGGGACAACACCTGCTCGCGGACTTCGATACCAAGATCTTTCGCCAGCTTGATAATGGCGTCGCGGGTAATGCCCGGCAGCGCGGAAGAGGTAAACGGCGGGGTGAACAGTACACCGTCCTTCACTTCAAACAGGTTTTCCCCTGCGCCTTCGGAGATATAGCCGTTAACATCGAGGGCGATACCTTCCTGATAGCCATGGCGACGCGCTTCACTGCCAACCAGCAGCGAGGAAAGATAATTACCACCGGCTTTCGCTGCCGTCGGGATAGTGTTCGGCGCCGCGCGGTTCCAGGAAGAGACCATTGCATCGATCCCCTGCTCAAGCGCTTCTGCGCCGAGGTAGGCTCCCCATGGGAACGCCGCGATGATCACGTCAGTGTTGTAACCCGGAGGCGGGTTTACCCCCATGCCGACATCGCCAACAAACACCAGCGGACGGATATAAGCGCTGGTCAGATTATTGGTTCGAATGACTTCGCGGCAGGCTTCCATCAGTTCGTCGACGCTCTGGGAGACCGGGAAACGATAAATTTTGGCTGAATCATGCAGACGCTGCATATGTTCGCGATGACGGAACACCACCGGGCCTTTGTGCGAGTCGTAGCAACGGATCCCCTCGAATACCGAGGTACCGTAGTGCAGCGCATGGGACATCACATGAACTTTCGCTTCGCCCCACGGAACCATCTCGCCATTGAACCAAATGTAATCAGCTTTTTTCGTCGTCATTTTTCTTCCTTTGCGCTCAGGCGCGGATTTGTTGTGATGTGGGTTGCTGGATCTCGACGCAGGCAACGTCGACCAGTTTGCTTAATTGACTAAACAGTAATTCGACGGGCCGCGGGCTGGCAACGGTCAATTCGATATTTATGTTCTGTGCGTCCGGCGCGGTTTCCATGTTCATTGCGCAGATGTGGAAACCCCGGTGGCGGACAACGCGCAGCACGCGCTCTAAGGTTTCCGGGTTGAAACGTGCCTGTAAAGCGACCTGATGTTGCATCATGATAATTTCTCCAGCATTTCAGAGTTACTGGCGCCGGGCGGCACCAACGGCCAGACATTCTCAAGTTCGTCGATTGAGACATGAAGCAGGTATGGCCCCTGGCTCGAAAGCATGGTGTCGAGTGCCGCTTCAACCTGGTCTTTACGGGTGATGTGTTGGCCAGGAATACCGAAGGCGCTGGCCAGCGTGAGGAAATCAGGGTTATCAGTCAGAGTGGTTTCGCTATAACGTTCCTGGAAAAACAGCTGCTGCCATTGTCGAACCATCCCTAACCGCTGGTTGTCGAGTAACACGATCTTCAGCGGTAACTGCTTGCGTTTAACGGTGCCCAGCTCCTGTACATTCATCATGAAGGAGCCGTCACCGGAGATACAGATCACCGTATCGTTAGGGCGCGCCACCTGGGCGCCAACGGCGGCCGGCAGGCCAAAGCCCATGGTGCCTAAGCCGCTGGAGGTGATAAAGTTTTCCGGGCGGGTATAGGTCATATGCTGAGCCGACCACATCTGGTGCTGGCCAACGTCGGTGGTCACCACGCTGTCCGCCGGCTTGCGGTCGGAAAGCTGCTTCAGCAGCAGCGGCGCGTAGATTGCCTCACCGGGATGATCGTAACGCCAGGCATGCTCGGCACGCAGTGCGGCACTCCGCTCGCGCCAGCCATCGATAGCTAACGGCTGCTGCAGCGCCGGCAGCAGGCAGTTCAGATCGCCTGTCAGACCGATATGCGCCTGACGCAGCTTGTTCAGCTCCGCCGGATCGATGTCCATGTGGATCACTTTGGCATGCGGTGCGAAGGTATTGAGCTTACCGGTCACGCGATCGTCAAAGCGCGCGCCGACGGCGATCAGCAGATCGCACTCCTGTACCGCCAGGTTGGCCGCCTTAGTGCCGTGCATTCCCAGCATGCCGAGATAATAGGGATAATCAGCATCCACCACGCCCAGCCCTTTCAGGGTGCAGGTTGCCGGCATCCTGGTCACCGCCAGGAATTCGCGCAAAGCCGGTACCGCCTGCGCCATGCCGACCCCGCCGCCAACATACAGCATCGGTTGCTGCGATTGGGCCAGCATTTGCAGAGCCTGCGCCACTTCCGCCTGCGGAAATGCCATCTCATCGGCGACGGTAGAGAAATGGGGATCGAGATCGCCCTGCGCCATCTGAATATCCTTAGGGATATCAACCAGCACCGGACCTGGACGGCCTGAGTTTGCCACCTGGAAAGCCTCAGCAATAACCCGCGGCAGTTCGTCCAGAGACTGCACAAGGAAACTGTGCTTAGTACAGGCCAGTGACAAACCGAGAACGTCTACTTCCTGGAACGCATCCGTGCCGATGAAGGGTGCGGCCACCTGGCCGGTGATAGCTACGATGGGAATAGAGTCAAGCAGGGCGTCCGCCAGGCCGGTGATCAGATTGGTCGCGCCCGGGCCGGACGTCGCGATACACACCCCGGTTTTACCGGTTGCTCGCGCATAACCAATGGCCGCCATGGCTGCCCCTTGCTCATGCCGGCACAGCAGGTGCTCCACGCCGCCGTCATACAGTGCATCGTAAACCGGCATAATTGCGCCACCCGGATAGCCAAAAACTGTGTCGACTCCCTGTGTCCGCAAAGCATGTACCACCCACTGCGCGCCATTCATAGTTAGTTCCCCGTCATAAATCGGGAGAAACAGAATTTTATGCTAAAAGTCATCATCTGCTCCTCGCTTAGGTTATTTCAGTTATAAAAAAACCCCCGGACCTTTCGGTGCGGGGGTCTTAGTTCGTTAAGGCTTGATTTCTAAGCCTTTCCTCGTCCAAGTGCAGCCCCGCACGGTGGGATAATAATCACCACCACGCTAATCACGACCAGGCTAATCACTCGTAGAAGGGCTGTCATTTTCTATACTTTCTGGCTTCTTGTTCGAAGGAATACCTAAAGAGTTACCACAGACATCACATAAAGCACAAGATTTTTTTATATCTTCGTTGCTGATCAGCCTAACAGTTTCAATAAAAATAATTGTTTTATATGAAAAAAATCAAAAATGAAAAAAATTCAGTTTTCTCACCCCTGCCGCGCTCTTCGGCGCCCTCTTTGCCAACATAGCTCTGTTTTGCGATCAAACGTCCATTTTCGGCTAAATGTAACGATATGCCGCGAAAAGTATGGATACGCAGTTCTAAATTCGCACTTTTTCCGTTCTCGCTTTACGTCATGCCAACCATAATTCTTCTCTGTCCAGGAGGTTTTATGTCGCTCGCTATCGTCTATACTCGCGCGGCGCTCGGTATCGAAGCGCCATTGATTACCGTTGAGGTTCATCTCAGCAACGGTCTTCCTGGTCTAACTATGGTCGGGCTGCCGGAAACCACCGTGAAAGAGGCCCGCGACCGGGTCCGCAGCGCCCTGATCAACAGCGGCTACGCTTTTCCTGCGAAGAAGATAACCATTAACCTGGCGCCAGCGGATCTGCCCAAAGAAGGCGGACGATACGATCTGCCCATCGCTCTCGCGCTTCTCGTTGCCTCAGAGCAGCTCAACACGACGCGACTGAATCAATATGAGTTTGTGGGCGAACTCGCCCTTACAGGTGGGTTACGAGGCGTTCCAGGGGCGATCCCCAGCGCAATGGAGGCCATCAAAGCCGGCCGGCGCATTGTCCTCTCCTCTGACAATGCGGCGGAGGTCGGCCTGATCGGCGGCAGCGATTGTCTGGTCGCCGACCATCTGCAGGAGGTTTGCGCATTTCTTGCGGGGCAGACATCGCTTTCGCCGCCTCTCGCCGAGGCGCCTGCTCGGGATGAACGCTACGAAGATCTGCTCGATGTTATCGGCCAGCAGCAGGGCAAACGAGCGCTGGAGATTGTGGCCGCCGGTGGTCACAACCTGCTCCTGATAGGCCCGCCCGGGACCGGGAAAACCATGCTAGCCAGCCGACTCCCCGGTCTCCTGCCGCCATTAAGCAATCAGGAAGCGCTGGAGAGCGCGGCCATACAGAGTCTGGTCAACCTCCACACCGCAAAGACGCGGTGGCGTCAGAGGCCGTTCCGCGCCCCCCACCATAGCGCCTCGCTGGCAGCGATGGTGGGCGGCGGCTCGATACCGGTCCCCGGTGAGATTTCCCTGGCCCATAATGGCGTGCTGTTTCTTGATGAACTGCCGGAGTTTGAGCGGCGGGTACTGGATGCGCTACGCGAACCCATTGAGTCAGGCAAGATCCACATATCACGCTCGCGCGCCAAAATTGACTATCCGGCGCGCTTTCAGCTTATTGCAGCGATGAATCCAAGCCCGACAGGACATTATCAGGGTAAACATAATCGTGCATCGCCGGAGCAGACATTGCGCTACCTTGGACGCCTGTCAGGCCCCTTCCTCGACCGCTTCGATCTTTCCTTAGAGATCCCATTGCCGCCGCCAGGAATACTGAGTCAGGGCTCGCAGGGCGAAGAATCGAGCGCAACGGTCCGGCAGCGGGTGCTGGCGGCACGTGAACGACAAATGCTCAGGCAAAATAAACTCAATGCCCATCTTGAGAATCGTGAAATGAAGAACTGCTGTCGCTTAAGGCGGGAGGATGCTGTCTGGCTGGAACAGACGCTAACGCAGCTGGGGCTTTCTATTCGCGCCTGGCAGCGTCTGTTAAAGGTTGCGAGAACCATTGCCGATCTGGCAGAGGTTGAAGAGGTTGAAGAGATTGAACGCTGTCATTTGCAGGAGGCGCTCAGCTATCGGGCAATAGATCGGATGCTCAACCATCTGCAGAAAATGATGGCGTAAAAAAAGGGCTTACGCCCTTTTTTCTTAGTCATCGCTTTCGGTGTAATCGTCAGCGCCTTCCATCTGCGGTTTGCCGCCGGACAGAGTATGGAAACGCTTCGGCCGCTTGATACGCGCCATATACTTAATCCATACGCGTTCTGCTTCCGTCACCGGCTCACGTTCACCACGGCACACCGAGACAAATTGTTTTTCATCTTCGGTAACAGGTTCGCGCTTACCCAGTTCCAGTTCGTTAAAGGCATAACCATGACGTTCCAGCAGTTGCGCCTCTTTGATGGTGAAATCACCGTGACGGGAGAACCCGCGTGGATAATTTTTATTGTCGAAAAAACGATTAGTCGTCGTAAAGCTTTCCGCCATCCTACACGCTCCTGATTCTTTGGCCGAGCTATTTATGGCGCGGAGTATTAGTTACGCTTGACAGAGCGTCAAACAAAACATTTAAATCATCACGACAAATAATTTTGTGGAGAACGGTGTGGATACGGAATTGCTCAAGACTTTCCTGGAAGTGAGTAGAACTCGTCACTTTGGGCGAGCAGCAGAGGCGCTTTACCTGACACAGTCAGCAGTCAGCTTTCGTATTCGTCAGCTGGAAAATCAACTTGGTGTGAATCTGTTCACCCGTCATCGTAATAACATCCGCCTGACGACCGCCGGCGAAAAGCTCCTCCCCTATGCCGAAACGCTCATGAATACCTGGCAGGCTGCGCGCAAGGAGGTGGCACACTCTTCGCGACATAATGAATTCTCCATTGGGGCCAGCGCCTCCCTGTGGGAATGTATGCTTAACGGCTGGCTCGGTACCCTCTACAGCGCACCTTACAATCTCCAGTTTGAAGCCCGTATCGCGCAGCGGCAGTCGTTGGTTAAACAGCTTCACGAACGCCAGTTGGATCTGCTGATCACCACCGAATCGCCGAAGATGGATGAATTAAGCAGCCAGCTGTTGGGTAATTTTACTCTTGCCCTGTATTGCGCATCGCCTGCAAAAAACAGAAATGAATTGAATTACTTGCGCCTTGAATGGGGGCCTGATTTTCAGCAAAACGAAGTGGGACTGATAGGAAGCGATGATGTTCCGCTGCTCACGACCTCTTCAGCTGAACTGATCTATCAGCAATTATCGCGCCTGAACGGCTGCTGTTGGCTACCTGTTCGCTGGGCGAAAGAGAAGCATGGGTTACATACGGTCATGGACAGCGCTACGTTATCCCGTCCACTTTATGCGATCTGGTTACAAAATAGCGATAAGCAGGCGCAGATCCATGAGATCCTGAAAAACCCTATTCTGGAATAAACGCTACTCTCCATGGACGGAGATCAGCAAGGTATTTTCGTAGGGGATATTGCCAATGGAGATTAGAGATAAAAAAAATCCTTTGCCTGAGCAAAGGATTCTTATAAATGGCAGGGGCGGAGAGACTCGAACTCCCAACACCCGGTTTTGGAGACCGGTGCTCTACCAATTGAACTACGCCCCTAAAATTTTCTTACCACTAAGCCTGCTATTTGAGCAGGCTTAATGTTAAATAAGTGGCGGAACGGACGGGACTCGAACCCGCGACCCCCTGCGTGACAGGCAGGTAT